>Ga0207885_100006_pt1 | contig 526969 bp, 459 predicted proteins | sample LinPmetageLP31_FD_184047 | JGI IMG/M metagenome (GOLD analysis project Ga0207885, IMG submission 184047) | Marine viral communities from the Pacific Ocean - LP-31 (SPAdes) | ecosystem: Environmental > Aquatic > Marine > Oceanic | place: Pacific Ocean | collected 2009-08-23 | reverse complement strand
AACACCAGGACGCGTTGGCCAGCGGACGAAAGCGCCGTGATCCTTAATTACTGAAACGTATGATTCGCGCCGCCTTCATTACTTGAAGGCTTATGATAGCGAACTGGCCTCATCTTGGCATGACCCCAAAACCAGACGGAGTGCCCACGGAGGGATCAACGGGAAGCAGACGCGTTTTCATGGAAGGCAGTTTAGTGCTTCCATGTGGCTATTGCGATAAGAATACTTATCGAAATAGACACTCTATTCGACGTTCTGTGCAAGAAATTCTTCTCCTCAGGTCTAGCGGATCTCTGAGACGAACAAAACAACGACAATTTGAGTCGGTGTTACACTGCTGCCGTCATCCTCGCACAGCCACAGCCAGAACCCATATGGCGGCCACATCTCACACGACTCACTCGACAATGGCAAAACAAACTGGTGCACACCGGCAGCTTCGCTCAGCGATGCTGGGGCTCAGTATTGCCGCGGCCGTGTATCCCTATCTTCTTAGAGGCTTTCATACCTTTCAGGAGACAGTATTTCGTTCGGCGCTATCAGCTTTACTAGAGGCTCTGTTCATGACGGCAGTATTTGCCGTTCCGGCGATCGGTTTGCTTATCGTGGCCAGGCTCTCCGGACATGCACCGAAAACGCGCGCAGAAATACGAGTCCGGCGCTTCGCCTATATGACCGTGGCATCCCCGACGATCTTCGTTTTCTTTGGCGTAGTCTGGTACATGTGTGGTACCCCGATCGAGGATATATGGGTCTGGCCAATTCTCTGGATCGCAATTGCGCTCTGGATCGTATATGCCTCCGATTCGCCCATTTCAGTTGACAAGGAAAATCCATCCCGGTGGCGAATGGCCCATGGTATCGCCGGGTCCCTCGCCCTCGTCTACGTACTGTTTCACGTGGCGAACCATCTTTTTGGACTGTCCGGCCCGGATGCGCATGCAGCCGTCATGAAGGCCGGCCGGATCGTCTACCGTTCGCCGCTGGTTCAGCCTCTTCTCGTAATGGGCATGTTGTTCCAGGTATTCACCGGGATTCGTCTTGCCCTCTTTTGGTCAACAAAACCCGCTGGCTTCCATCGCGTCTTTCAGGTCGCAACCGGCTTCTACCTCTCGTTGTTCATTGTCGGACACATGAATTCGGTCTTTATATTTGCGAGAACATTCCTGAAGATCGATACCGACTGGGCGTTTGCAAGCGGTGCGCCCGCTGGACTCGTGCATGACGTCTGGAACAACCGCCTTATTCCGCATTACGCCCTTGGGGTCTTTTTCGTTCTCTCTCATCTCGCGTCTGGTTTGCGAGTCGTCCTGCTGCATCACGGTGCCAACCAGCGATATGTCAATCGCGTCTGGAATGCAACGGTCGTCCTGAGTGCGGTTGTCGCTATAGCGGTTTCTCTCGCTCTCACGGGCCTGCGCCTGCCGCACGGTTGAACCAGGGATCCAGGTGGGCATGACGGCACCAGGCCCCCGACGTCATGCCCGTTTCCCGCTCGAACCGTCGGGCCAGCTTACCTGTTACCCGCGATTAGTACGCGAACGAGCTAGAGTCCGTTCCGAAGAGGACCTGCTCTAGGCCATCCAATTCTTGTGCTCCTGTTTGGTGGCTGAATGGTTGGTTAACAGCTCACTCATGAGTGGTCGCATCTGGCCCTGATACCGGTGTTGAATATGCCGCATACTCCAGCCACTGCAACGACCGGTTCCGAAGTTGACGAGACGCTTGAATGTCTAAATTGAAGCGCCGGCCGACGGCTGTTCGACTCCCATAGCACGCGTCCGTAGAGACAATCGAAATTTCGGAACGCCGATAGACCCTACTTCTTCAAGCCCTATCTCGATAAACTCCTTGCGCGCCAAAACTACGACTCATAGAATCGCAGTTATTGGTTAGGAAGCTGACTGCTGGAGGCGAGCGCTTTTGGCTCACGTATCCCAAGGTTCGTTTTTAGCCCAACCATCAATCACCGGAGGTAAACATGTCGAAGCGTATTGTTATTGTCGGGGCCGGCTTCGCCGGCATGTGGAGTGCGCTAAGCGCGGCTAGACTGCTCGATGAGCATGGCAGAAAAGACGTGGAAATCACGCTAGTTGCGCCGGACCCGCATCTGCATGTGCGCCCGCGACTCTACGAGGAAGGGCCTGCGAACTTCAGGGCTCCGCTTAACCAACTCTTCGACGCGGTGGGTGTGAACTTCGTGCAAGGCACAGTGGAACGCATTCACATCGAGCGTCGTGCGGTCGATGTGCTCAGCGTCGACCAGCAGCCCTTGACGCTTGCGTACGACCGCCTCGTGCTGGCGGCCGGCAGCCGGCTATACCGTCCGGCGATCCCTGGTCTGGCCGAGCACACTTTTAGCGTAGATCAGACCGACGAGGCAGTCGAGCTCGAGACGCATATCCGCGCCCTGGCATTGCGGCCGGATACACCCGCTCGCAATACAGTAGTGGTGGTAGGCGGCGGCTTCACTGGTATCGAGACGGCGGCGGAAATGCCATCACGCCTGCGCGCTGCGCTTGGCGAACAGGCGGACGTAAAGGTAATCATCGTGGAGCGTAGTGAGTCAATCGGCCCCGAGTTGGGAGCGGGCCCACGTCCGGTTATCGAAGAGGCGCTGCGCGATATCGGCGTGACGTGGCGACTGGGCACAAGCGTAACGTCGGTCGACTCCCACGGCGTCACGCTGGCAGATGGTCAGCGCATCGAATCAGGCACGGTGATCTGGACGGCCGGTCTGCGCGCGAGCCCGCTCACCGAGCAAATTCCCGGTCGTCGAGACGTGGCCGGGCGCCTCCATGTTGATCGGAACCTCGCCGTGGATGGGGTGACGGGTGTCTATGCGACAGGCGACGTGGCCTGCGCCGTTACGGACGACGAAGGCAACCAAACGATGATGTCATGTCAGCACGCTATGAACCTTGGCCGCTCAGCTGGCCATAACGTTGCTGCCGACCTGCTCGGGCTCAAGCAGATCCCGTATAGCCAACCGAAGTACGTGACGTGCCTGGACCTCGGTCCTTGGGGCGCGGTCTACACCGAAGGTTGGGAACGCGAGGTGAAGCTAAAGGGCAAGGAGGCGAAGCAACTGAAGCATCAGATCAATTCCGAGTGGATCTACCCTCCCCGCGCTGATCGCTCGGAGGCCCTAGCGGCTGCGGATCCGCTCCGGATCGTCGTTGCCTAAGCGTTTCGTTTCGGTCATGCCTGCACGCGGGAACCGTCAAGACGTCCCGCGTTTTTTTCGTCATGGACAAGCCGGCACAGCGATGAGCACCGCCAAGTCATCATTACAGACGGTCGCTGCGGCGATTAGTGGCTCGATCAGTGAACCAGTTGATAACCTGGCGCTTATAGCCGGTGGGGGCCTTCGAATACATACTGGCAGCGAGATCGGCAAGCGAATGCTTCTGAAGCTCCGCGCGCATGGCGCGCTCCGCCGCTTCCATCACGGCATGAATTGAACAGGTGCCGCGCGTGGCCCATGCGGGCGGTTCGCCATCGAACAATGCACACTGGGCACGCACCTCGCGACAGTCGAATACGCGCTTGTCGCCGTCGATGGCGTCGACGACATCCTGAACCGTAATCTCTGCGGCCGGTCGTGACAGCGCGAAGCCACCGCGAACACCCTCCGTGGACTCGACGATGCCGGCCTTCGCAAGCCGTGTGAAGAGCTTGGCCGCGTAGTCGACCGGGACACCCTGCATTTCAGCCAGATCGCGCGCGCTTGCCCCGGCCGTTGTTCCCGCAAGATACAGCAGGCAATGCAAACCGTATTCGACACCTGTACTGATGAACGACATGAAGATACGACGACTTGATATATCGGATTTAGTAGAGTACCCCAGCATGGGCATAAAGTCATGCCTGGATTTGAAGTGGCCGAGCGAACTCAGGCGCCAATTGTTGTTCGCTGAGCCTAGGTGATTTTCTTCGAACTTATCTGAACGTCCGATAGCAAGGGCGGAGCAACCTTCGCCATCGAGGGCGCCAGCGCGCGCCAGCACGACTCCGCATATTCACTCAGACTGTCGATGCTGAAGGTGGTCAAATCAAACGCCCCCTTCATGTCCCGCAGCTGCTGCATATGGAAATCCTTATTAGTGATGCGCGCCCTGGTCCATCCAAGAATAAGATATTGAGCGGACCCCGCGTAGGCCCGCTGTCTGGCTTTAGCCGTCGGTTGATTGTCCGTCCAGGCACGAACGCGAGTGACAGAAAATGGCCGATGGCGGCCGGGCGTTGAACTCCCCGGTCAAGCTGGCGGCGATATATGGGAACCCGTGGGAGCACCTAAGCGGCGTGGGTATGCAGACTGCGGCCGATTAGCGTCGCCGATCTACATTGCTGCGTCGTGCATCGGAACAAGCCCGCCTGCGCGCAGACTGACTTTGCGCGGGAATCAATGCGGATTTCGAGATTGATCGACACGGAGGCGTAAGGGTTAAGATGGAACTGATATCGTTGGCCGGGTGTGCGGCGATGCGGGCCGATGCGACTGGCGGATTCTTACACGCGGAGCTTGGCCAGAGCCTGTTGCCTGCGCCCACATTGCCGACATTGCTGTAGGCCTCTGGCTGCTTCACACTAACCGCTGCCGTTCGCATCGGGCCTGACCGCTGAGAACTACTCGCTCCCCGGGCCGCAAGAGATTTCCAGAAGCCCGACGGCAGTGACTCGGAGTTCGACCCAAGACTTCACGGTCGCGGGGGCGAAGCCGGCCAGCCGCCCGAGAAGTCGATGATGGCACCGGTCATAAAACGAGCTTTTATCGTGGCCAGGAAGGTAATCAATTCTCCGATCTCATCCGGCCGCCCAAGCCGGCCCGCAGGTACAGAGCACCTCACAAACTCACGCCCATCGGCGTCATCTACGAAACGTGCCTTTGGGTAATAGGCTTCACTGTAGAGAAAATTTGGCGCAATAGCATTGACTGCAATGTCATTTGGGGCCAACTCAATGACCAGCGATCGGACAAGGGCATCGGCTGCTGCACGCGCCATATCAGGAATCGCACCGCCAGGCATTGGCGAGCGTGTTCGACACGAGGTGATCATCACAATGTTAGCTCCGCCTTGACTCTCCAAGTGCGGTATCGCGCTTTGCAGCAACGCGAATGCTCGTACAACAAGTGCATCCAGCGTCTCGCCCAGCGCGCCGATTGGCGCCGTCTCCTTGGCGTGGTGGATCGCCGGGTGGTGGTCATTGCTAACGAGCGCGTCGATGCGGCCTGTCTCGGCCCATGTTGTCTCGAAGGCAGTGGCTGCGTCACCAGTGAGACGCCTCACGCGTTGCCCTCCTGCCGATCCTGCCCATGGATCGGATTCGGGAAAGCTCGTGTTATGCACGAAGACATTGAAGCCAGCAGCGATCAACGCTTCAACAGCCGGCAATCCTGCATAGCCGCAAGCGTTTGTGACGAAGGCAACTGGTGCGGTGCTGACCATGTCGTCTCCTACTTGCAGTCGGTACGGGGGATGGAGCCACCTGATCGCGATCTTCGCCGTCGCATTGACAGACGACGCTCAGTCGAGCTCTTCCAGCGCTTCCGAAATTTGCTTAGCGTGACCCTAGCGCTAGTTCCATCAATGCCATTTTCCTACCTGATCTGAAGCAGACAACCCCCTCAGATCTCGCGAAGGCTGTGGGGGCCAAAAGGGATTACCGCTGAGCCAGCTAAATAAAGTTGCAGGCAGCCGCCCTGTCTATGCTCTTAAGAACGCCTGTGTTGCCGAGTTCGCGCCGAAAGGCTTCAGGAGTGGTACCGGCGAAGAAGTGAAAGTCCTCGATGAGATGGGCTTGGTCGTAATAGCCGACCGCGACAGCAATACTCGCCCAGCTGGCATGATGGTTTTCGCGCGCCAAGTCAGTCGCGCGCGAAAACCGCATGAGCCGCACAAAGGTCTTTGGCCCAATGCCAACCGTTTCCAGAAACACGCGGCGCAGATGCCGTTCACTTATGCCCAGGTCGGAGGCCACGACGCCCACGTTTGCTTTAAGCATTCTCTTTGCGGCTTCGAATACCAGCGCTGAATGCCCTTGGTACAAGTTGTCAGGCGATAACCGCCCCGCAATGACTCTCTCCAGAATCACTGCCGCATCGGCGGGGCTTGTCGCAGTTAGCAGATCGTCGTATAGGCTTTGCGCGTCTGCGGCGCCCCAGACCTGATCCACAGGTACCACATATCCACGGAACGCAGAGGGGGACGCCCCCAGCACTGCCCTCGCGTGCACCAATTGGAGACGAGCCAATATGGTCCACTGCCCACCGCGAACGATCTTTCGGGTTACGCGTTGACGCGCCCCAAGTACGTGAATGTCCACGCCCCCGCTTATCGAAGAGCCGAGCCTCACTGCGAGGTGCAATTCGGGACGCGGAATCACAATCCTAGGTCCATCCTCATAGCATTCGTCGACGAACATTGCATCGATGACCGCCCGGACCGAGTTGCCTAGCGTTGACGGTTGAGTTAGGTTCGCACGAATATCCATGGACCGATTGTATTCGGGGTTCGGCCGCTGCGCGAACCATGTAGATGCTGTCCGTTTTTTCCAATTCAATCTTTCAACTTGGGAATACAGTCGCTCCGCGTCATTACTCGACTGGAGCGCTCGTATGAAGATTCTCGTAACCGGGGCAACTGGAAAAATCGGAAGCCGGCTCGTCAGAGACTTGACTCGACGTGGCTATCAGGTTCGCGCGCTGGTTCGCGATCGGCTGCACGCCGCACAACTAGAGGGGGATCACGTCGAAGTCGCCGAGGGCGATCTCCTTGATGCGGACTCCCTAGCAGCGGCTGTGCCAGGGACCGACGTAGTCGTGCACTGCGCAGCATTTTTCCGGGGCGCTACGGTGGAGCAGGCTTATAGCACTAACGATCTCGGCACGCGCAGCCTCGCCGCTGCGGCGCGTGCCGCAAGTGTGAACAGGTTCATTTTCATGAGTACAGGGTTGGTCTATGGGCCGACCAGGGGCCTTACAGCGAGCGAAGTCGACCCTTGCGCGCCGACAATGGCCTATCCAATGAGCAAGCTCGCGGCCGAGCGATTCCTGCTCGGCCTTGATGATCTAGATGTGCGAGTGCTGCGGCTGGCTTTTGTGTATGGCGACGGAGATCCACATGTTCAGGAACTGATACCACTCATGCAGGGCTGGCCCGCCAACCAGCGCATGTCGGTCGTACATCATGCAGACGTAGCTCAAGCTGTTGTTCGCGTGCTGGAGGCTTCAGCACTTTCGCACCGCATCTATAACGTGGTTGACGACGAAGCTCCCACGATTGCCGAGCTCTTTGCGTCCGTCGGAGCTGAACCTCCAAACGGCTCGACTCCAGAACGCGCAGCGGATTTCGACACGCTGCTCGAGGGTCGTCGAGTTCGCGAAGATCTCGATTTCAAGCCCAAGTTTTCGCGGTTTGCGGACGCCCTTTCCGCGCACGCCCTCTAGAGTCATTGACTCTACGCCGGAGCTAGGGCTTTCTTGCATTGGCAGGGATGTTCGTATCAGTTTTCTTGAGCGACCCGCACCGGATGTTTGGAACGCAGCTAATGATCACTCGTGGAAGAAAATCTAAGCAATGCGGGCTGCAGATTGTGTGGCCGTTTGATTGCAAGAGGTAGTTGTTTGCATGTTGTTCCTCTTGATTGGCCGCCGTCAGAAAATACGAAGCATCCGACAGCGGTAACGAATGGATCGATGGTTGCGGTGTCGATGCGCACATCGGCGATGCGTCAGTCAGACACCGCTGGATCGTATTGACCTTAGGCGAGCAGCGAAACGCCGACGCGCTGCGCCGCCTCGACCGCCGCGCGATGCAACGGCAGGCGTCCTTCCACCTCGGTGGAAGAGATGAGCAATACTTTGTTGACGTCAGCAAATGCGGTTGTAAGCGTTTCAGGCCGGGTGTAATCGGCCTCTCGCACCTTCACGCCTCGCTTGGCAAGGTCTTGTGCCTTGCCGGGGTTCCGCACCGCCGCCACGATTTGGTCAGCGGGAACAGTTTCCAGCAAAGCGTCAATGACCAATCGGCCAAGCTGGCCCGTTGCGCCTGTAATGGCATACATGTCGTGTCCTCTCTTTGATTCGATTGAAGAGATTCAAAGTGTACGGACGAACGTTTCCCTTGGAAACTATATACCTATCAGTTACCATTATTTTCAGGTTACCGGCCGGAATGCAGGTAACCATCGGGAAACCTCCATGGAAATGCAACGATGAGCCTAAAGATGCGTAAGAAGGTGGCTCCGCCGCCTGGCGGCTGCCCCATGTCGAAATGTATGGCCTTGCTCAGTGGCCTCTGGACGCCTGAACTCGTCTGGTGTCTGAGTAATGGGCCACGCCGATTTTCGGAATTGCGGCGCGACAATCCGACGATCACTGCTAAGGTACTAACCGGGAGACTGCGCGATCTGGAAGCGCGAGGCGTGCTCGAACGCAATGTCCTGGCGACTTCGCCGCCGTCTGTGGAGTACGGGTTGACGTCGCTGGGACGAGAGCTCCTGCCGGCGATCACCTCCATCGTGGAAGTCGGGTCCCGCCTGTTGCTTCGCGAGACTTCTGGCAAGAGCTCACAACGCGCGAGACCGGAGCACGTCAAGGTTCGCACCACACCGCAGCGTCCATCGCAGCAGAGTGCCGACTTTGACGTCCAGATAGAATAAAGAATGGGTGGAAAAGGCAGATTTTGGTGGGTAAGGCAAAGTCCTTTCAGTATCGAAAGATCCGGCCTCGTCGCTGAGATTCCCTCGATAGACATTCGACGTCTTAGCGCGCTGGGGAAATACCTCGCACGGAAGTCATCCGTTGCGGACACGACCGTATGCGTTCTCAACAACGGAACCTAGGTGTGCGAAATTGCGCGCTTACATTCAATTGAGGCCCGCATCGCCTGCACAGCCCGGCCTTTGTCAACGTGTGAAGATTCAGTACGGTGTAGGCAACCCTACTTGCCGCGTGAAGGGAAGGCTGTTACGCGAGAGATTGAGGCCTACTAGTCAACGCGGTGGCGAGGGCGGCCACAAACGCATCGATAGCGTCCTCATCCAGCGCAGCGGTCGTAACGCGAAACCCCGGCGCGCTCTCCAGCGTAAAACCGGCACCAGTACGGATGCGCCAGCCGCTGCTGAGCAGGCTCTGCGCGACAGAAGCCTCGTCCGAGCACGGCACCCAGATATTGAAGCCGGCGGTGCCGACTGTCTCAATACCGATGTCACGCAGTGCCCTCTGCATATAGGTATAGCGATGACGATAGATTCGCCCCGCATCCCGAACTAGCGACAGAATGGCCGGCTGTTGCAGCAAGCCACCGACGAGTCGTTGTAGCAGCAAACTGACCCAACCCATCGCATATGCCTGTGCGCGCGAAATCCGCGCCACAGTCAACGCATCACCTGCGGCGATCGCGACCCGCATGTCCGGCCCCAAAAACTTCGACACTGAACGCGTCACGAGCCAGCGCTTGGCGTTTGCCGCGAGGATGTTGCGGTAAGGCGCCAACTGCAGCAAGCTTGAGTGGTCATCATCGATAAACAGAGCGTGCTCTGCGTTGGCGACGATTGCAGCCAGTTGGCTCGCTCGCTCGGCAGAGGTGCAGATACCCGTAGGATTCTGGGCTCGAGTACTCAAGATTACTGCCTTGCAACCGGCCTTGATGGCCGCCTGCAACGCTTCTGGACGCACGCCGTGGGCGTCCAGAGCCATCGGCACGGGCTTCAAGCCTATGGATCGTGCGAGGCCAACCGTGGTTGCGTATGCAGGGTCTTCCATGGCGACCGCATCGCCCGGAGACAGGCAAACTCGCAGCACGATATCAAGCACCGCCATTGTGCCGCTTCCCACGAACAGCGCATCTGCTGGGATGCCGTCTGCTTCAAACGATTGTCGTGCCCACTCCATAAGCGGTACCGCTTCATTCGAATCCCCATACAGCATCGGATCGGTGGAGATCTTTTGGAGTTGGGCTCGCACCATCAGCGCGCTGGGCAACAACGAACGATCGGGATTGCCTCCATGGACGGGAATGACACCATCGTGCGTCTGCGTCCAACCGGTGACCGCTTCTGAGGTGATAGGGCCGCCAACTACAGAACCATTACGCCCCGAACTGAAGATCAGCCCCGCGTTCTGCAGCATGCGGTACGCCGAGGCCACTGTGTTCTTGTTGACCTGCCAGCGCTCGGCTGCGTCTCTTACCGTCGGCAATGCATCGCCGGCGCGCAGCTCTCCGCGCACGATCCGATCTTCCAGGCTTCTGAAAATCTCCGCTGCTTTCATGGGAATGATCTGTCCTGCCGGTTTGTCCCGATCTCTCTAACACGTAAAAGTATAGCTCTGGTAAGCCCCGCCGGTTGCCGAGCAGCCTCATACAAGGGGAAACACTTATATGGTCTCTTGGCTCAAGCGACTATTGTACTAGTACAACATTATTTCGATCCTGACCTTGACCTGCCAAAGGGAGAAACCATGAATCTCACCGATGACGCTGGTGTTGCCGCGCTTAACGAGTTCGAGATAGAAGCCGCACGCCACCGCCGCATGCTGACATTCCTATTCACGGCCTTCGCACTGTTTTACTTCGGTCTGTTGGTCGCCGCCGCCTACTTCCCGTCGCTGTGCGCAATTCGGCTGGTCGGCCGCATCAACGTAGGCATGCTCTTCGTTGTTTCGCAATACCTGTTCGGCTGCCTCGTCGCGTGGATTTATGTCGCACGCATGCGTAGGACCGACACTGTCATGCACTCCATTCTTTTTTGAGTTGTGAGGCCATCACCATGAACTTTCGCTATCGACCAACACGTGCGTGCGCGCGAACACTTGCGCTGGCCTCGTTGGCTGCTTTTGGGTGTTTCTCACAAAGCGCACACGCTGCCGCCGCCGGCGCGGTAGCGCCTCAATATCGCTGGCTAGCGTTTGCCGCCTTCGCCTCCATGATCGTGCTGACCCTCGTCGTCACTTACTTCTCGGCGCGCAGGGGGCAGTCGGCCGCTGAGTTTTACACCGCCGGCGGTGGAATCAGCGGCATGAAGAACGGCTTCGCTATTGCAGGGGACTATCTTTCAGCGGCTGCATTCCTAGGCGTCTCCGGCCTTATCGCGATCTACGGATTTGACGGCATGCTGTATGTGGCCGGCTTCTTCATCGCGTTCATTCCCATCCTCCTGCTAATAGCCGAGCCCTGCCGAAACCTAGGCCGTTACACGTTCGGTGACGTGCTTGCTTGCCGCAACGGATTCCGGGCCTCCAAGCTCGTCGCTGCGGTGTCCAGCGTGATCGTGTCGGTGTGCTATCTGATTCCGCAGATCGTCGGCGGCGCCGTGCTGGTACGCGCCCTTATCGGTATCGAATATGAGGTCTCCGTTATTGCCACAGGGGCGCTCATGATGGTCTATGTGGTGTTCGGTGGTATGCGTGCCACAACGTGGGTACAGATCATCAAGGCAGTGTTGCTTATCACCACATGCTTCGTCATGGTGGTGCTGTCGTGGTCGCCGTTCGGTTTCTCGGCAAACGCGCTGTTCGACGCACTGACACAGAGCACCGACATGCAGGCGCATGTCGCGCAGCTGACCGGGTCGACCACGGATGTGCAACGCTTCTTCGAGCCAGGGCTGTATCTTAAGAATCCCGTCGAGCAGATTTCCCTTGGACTTGCACTCATTCTCGGCACTGCGGGCATGCCACACATCCTGATGCGCTTCTTCACAGTACCGGACGCGCGCGCCGCGCGCTCCTCGGTTCTATGGGGCATGCTGCTGATCGGCGGCTGCCATTTGTTGATTATTGCCATAGGCTTTGCCGCGGCATATTACGTAGGCGCAGTGTCAATTACCGCACTCGACAAAGGGGGCAACCTTGCGGCGCCGCTGCTGGCGCAGATGCTCGCGGGCGGCGCGAACACGGCGATGGGCAACCTAGCCATGGCTATGGTAGCGGCGATCGCATTCGCAACGATTGTCGCGGTTGTGGCGGGGCTGACGCTTGCGGCATCTTCTGCGCTCGCCCACGACGTGTACGTCGGCGCGATCAAGGGTGGAACCGCAACGCCGCGTGAACAACTTGTCGCAGCCAAGCTGGCTGCCATTGGCGTGGGTATGATTAGCATCTGCATTGGGCTGCTGGCCAAAGGGCAGAACGTGGCGCAGTTGGTTAGTCTTGCGCTCGCGGTAGCAGCGTCCGCGAACCTTCCCGCACTGCTCCTCACTCTGTACTGGAAGCGCTGCAACACTATCGGAGTCGTGCTCGGCGTACTCGGTGGCACTATCTGCGCGATCGGATTGGTTCTGGTATCACCGAATATGTCATACCCTGTACTTCAGCAGAAGGAGGTCCAGCGTACGCTCGTTATGGCTGAGACCGAACTAGCGACGCTCTCGGGCCTGCGCGACCGGGCTCCTGCTGACGACGTCAGGATGGCCACTACGCGCAAAACTATTGACGAGGCACGCACGCGCCTAGAAGCGCTTCGCGCAGGGTCACAGACTAGCATCGTCGGCCTGTCGGCGCCGCTGATCAATTTGCGTAACCCTGGGCTGATCTCAATTCCGTTCGGATTCTTGTTAGTCATATTGGGCAGTTTTGCCACTTCCGCGGAAACGGATCCGCGTGTCTGGCAGCAACTGCGGTTGCGTCGCTACACCGGCCGTGGACGGTCGGAGGCGACGTCACACTGAAAGTGCCGAAGCAACGAAAACAAAAAGGGCCGCTAGATACAGCGGCCCTTTTTTCACGAGTAGGCACATCATGCCTCAGCTGAAAGCCCTTCTTGGTAGGCCTTCGCTGTTGCAAGACGTTGTGCGGTAATGGGCTCGGCTCGCTGCTTTACGGCTTCCAGTATGGACGCTGGTGCGGTCCGTGGCGAACCGGCGTTGAACGGGGGCTTGGGATCGTAGTTCATGTACAACTGCAGTTCTTGCGCTACGGTTTCACCACGCAGCAGCGAGACCATAATGAGCGAGCCGTCGATTCCAGACGTTACGCCGCCGGCGCTCACGTACTTACCGTCGATGACGATACGGTCTTCGCTTGGGGTTGCACCGAAGAACGGTAGGGCGTCCATAGCGGTCCAGTGCGTGGTCGCGCGTCTGCCTTGCAGCAGCCCCGCCGCGCCGCATAGCAAGGCGCCAGTGCACACGGAATAAACGTAACGGGCCGAGGCCGCTTGCCGGCGTATGAAACCGAGCACTTCCTCGTCAGACATCAACGCTTCCTGGCCGTAGCCGCCAGGCACAAGCAAGACGTCGAGTTGCGGGGCTTCGTCGAACGTCGTATCGGCGAGCAGTTGCATTCCGGCCATGTCCCGAACGGGCTGCTTGTCTTTCCAAAGCGTCATGAAGGTTGAATTGGGCACGCGCGCGAGTGCTTCAAACGGGCCGGTGAAGTCGCATTGGTCCATTTTCGGGAAAATGATGCCGCCGATCTTCAAATGAACGTCGTTCGGAATTGGGGTCATGATGTATCCAAAGAGTCGCAATATTAATGAACTATCTCAAACAATGTTTGAACTAAGACAATAGACTCTCCAAATACCGAAGTCAACCGCCGGCGGGCGATAAAAGCGCGGTGAAGGCGCGCGCTTCGTCGGCGCGGGCCAACTGCGCTTTTGAGGACCTTGTCAATACAGCGAAGTGCCGCCTGCAGCCTGGATAGCCGATAGTCCGCGATATGAGAGCAAAACTCTCCCCCTGCGGGACGTACCATGGAGATCGGTAGGCATCCGAAGTAGAACAGCGAGGCTTAATGGTCGCGATCGGCAGCGTAGCGCGGACCCCGCACCCGATCGCACCTGACTTGGCCCGTCGGCCAAAAGCCCACCCGCAAAAATTCTTAGCTCAGTGTGATGAGACGTACTGTGCGTTGGCGAACGCTGCCGGGAGGGAGAAGCCTTCACGCATGCGCTTCGTCTCCGCTGCCGGCGTCAATTTAAACAATCTCTTGAATTCCCTGCTGAACTGGGACGGACTCGTGTAGCCGACGGCATGACTTGCCGCCTCTGCTGTAACGCCCTCGCGCACCATCAATAGGCGAGCCTGATGCAGACGCGTAGTCTTAACGTATTGCATCGGCGACACCTGAGTGATTGCCTTAAAGTGGCTGTGGAACGTCGGAACACTCATTCCTGCCTCCTCGGCCAGCTGCGCTACGTCGAGGGGTTGGGTATAAGCGGTATGGATAAGGCGTAATGCCCTGCCTATCTTGCCAAACTGGCCTCGCATGGCCAGTGCCTCGCGCATCGAAGCTCCTTGAGCACCAGTCAGTACTCGGAAATAGATTTCACGAAGCAGGCTGGGCCCCAACACAGCTGCCTCAAGCGGTCGATGCATCGTTTCGAGAAAGCGCAGTACGGAAGCATGCATCGCTCCATCCATCGGTGTCGACATCATGCTGTTAGGTACCTGCGCTTGCTCGTTTCCACCCTCCCGATCTATAAGAACTAACAGTTCAGCTGCAACTGTGAAATCGAGGTGGAGGTAGAGAGCTAGCAAAGGGTGCTCTGGCGTAGCGTCGGTTTCCATGCTGAACGGCACGGGTACGGATACAGCCAAATAGTGATGCTCGTCGTATAGGTAAAGCTGGTCGCCGAAGTAACCTCGCTTGCTCCCCTGGCAGACGATTACGATGCCCGGATCGTATAGAACCGGCGTACGAGCTAACGCGCGGTTCGAGCGCAGAATGCGTACGCTTGGCATTGCAGTGAGGTTATAGCCCTCCTCCGGAGCCAAGACTCTGAGCAAGTTAACCATCCGTTGTTTGCTTCTAGACGATAGGGCGGAGCCAAAGGCTGAGTTCCGATCCAGATTCATAGCTTTAGGCAAGAAAAATACGGAAACGTGAATTAGCGGAATCAAGTCGTCAGACTAGCATGCACTCTCCCTTCAACCTCTAGGAGAGTCTCCAGTGGCATCCAAGAAGATCCTGCTTATCACCGGCGTCAGCAGCGGATTTGGCCGGGCACTTGCGCAAGAGGCCGTCGCAGCCGGCCACACAGTGGTAGGCACTGTCAGAAGTCAGGAAGCAAAGCGTGATTTCGAGTCGCAGTTTGGGCATGCGGCCTTCGGGCGGATACTCGACGTAACCGAATTTGGGACAATCAATAGCGTGGTCGCGGAAGTGGAAGCGAACGTAGGCGCCATCGACGTCCTGGTCAACAACGCCGGCTACGGACAGGAAGGCGTTATGGAGGAGTCGCCTTTGTCAGAGATGCGACGGCAGTTTGACGTAAACGTCTTCGGTGCTGTCGCAATGATGAAGGCCGTACTGCCATATATGCGCAAACGTCGGCGAGGCCGCATCCTTAACATTACTTCCATGGGCGGATACATCACCATGCCGGGAATTGCTTACTACTGTGGCAGCAAGTTTGCGCTTGAGGGCATCTCTGAGGTGGTGGGCAAAGAGGTCAAATCTTTGGGCATCGCCGTGACCGCCGTCGCGCCAGGCTCATTCCGCACTGATTGGGCAGGCCGCTCGATGACACGTACGCCCCGCTCGATATCCGACTACGACGCAATCTTCGATCCAGTTCGCAAAGCACGCGCCGAGAAAAGTGGCAAGCAATTGGGAGATCCCGCAAAAGCAGCACGCGCAATGTTAGCAGTCATTACGTCGGATCGTCCGCCTGCACATCTCCTGCTTGGTAGCGACGCACTTGGACTCGTGCGGGAGAAATTGTCTGCTCTCGCGGATGAGATTCGTGAGTGGGAAACCTTAACGCTATCGACGGACGGCTGAGAACTCTCTGTGATAAGAAATGAGCCTGCGAACGTGCCTTTTGCTTGAAGTGCGGCAGGCCTCCCTTTCGATAGCCGCTGACGCAACGACTCCAAACTGTGAGCGTCGCCACTCAATGAGATATCCGCATGAGACGTGCGGCAGATTCCTCTGGCGCTCGTACAAAACGCTATTCCGCCGACAAGCTGCGTGGCAACTGTGAAAACCCAAGCTCACGCTTGTCGACCCCGTTACGAAGCTCGTGGATGTATTGACGCGGCGCGAAACCCATGACTCTCTTGAAAGCGGCACCGAAAGCGCTCTCCGATTCGTAACCGAGAGCTGGCGCAAGGGCAGATATTTTTTCACGGCCCTTGGCCAAGCGGTCGGCCGCTATCAGCATGCGCCAAAGGGTGAGGTATTCGAGTGCTGGCATCCCCACCCTTGCTTTGAAGTGAGCAGCAAAGCTGGACCGCGACATGCCGGCCTCCTTCGCCAGGCTGTCCAGCGTCCAACGTTTTCCGGGCTCAGAATGCATCGCACTTAAGACGGCATTCATTCGGTTATCAGCCAACGCAAGCAGCCAGCCCGGCCCTGCTGTTGAACCTTGTACGAGATGCAACCTGAGGGCTTCGACAAGCAATGTCTGCGCAACATGCTCAGCGATCAATGCGCTCCCTGGAGCAGGCTCCCGCAATTCGCGCATGAGCCGCTCGATAGACGTTCGCAATGTCGCTTTATCAGTCTCGCTGGTGAAGTGGAGTACCGGCCGTGAATACCAAGAGATCCAGGCCACCAAGCACCGCTACCAGGGCGCCGATCTCGCGGACGATCCGGCGCACGTAGAGCGCAAGCGCTGCCTGCGCACGCGGGTTGTCGGCCTCGCGCGGAATCAGGTCGCGCGGGTCGGAAGACAGCCCTGACACGCCAAGCAGACCCGATTCGTGATACAGCACGTGCCCGACCTGTGCTGGGGAAAGATGCTCCGTCTCCATCATGTAGAGCACTGCCCCCGGATCGAGCGAGCCACATCGCGTCCCCATCATCAGGCCTTCGAGCGCGGAAAACCCCATCGTAGTGGCCACGCTCTTCAGCCCGTGCATTGCACACAGGCTGGCGCCGCTGCCCAGGTGCGCGACGATGGTTCGCCCGCGGGCGATGTCGCCATGCCGTTCGGGCAAGGCCATCGACATGTACTCGTACGACAGCCCATGAAAGCCATAACGCCGCAGGCCACGCTCCCATGCACTGTAAGGCAACGGCAGCATCGTCTCGACCTGTGGCAGCGTGTTGTGGAACGCGGTATCGAAGCAAGCAACTTGCGGCACGTCGGGCAAGCCCGACAGAAGCGCCTCGATGGCTTCCAATGCAAACGGCTGATGCAGCGGCGCCAGCGGAATGTAGCTGCGCAGATCGGAAAGCACCTCCGCGTTCACGCGTACCGGCGCAAAGTACTTGGCGCCGCCATGCACCACCCGATGGGCCACGGCCTTCAGCCGGCGGCCTTCCAGCCTTTGCTCGACACGCTGGCGAATGTGCATGAGCGCGGCGTGATACGGCTGTACACCGTCAAGCTCCAGCGCCTGTGTCGGCGCGCCAGCCTCTGTCGCCGTGGGGTGTTCAGTGCCGATCCCCTCCACTTTGCCGTTCCACATGGGCGCAAGCGGCAACGGGTCCAAGGTGGCATCGAACAACGCAAACTTGATGCTCGATGAGCCGCAATTCAGTACGACGATGCAATCGTTCATGGCGGCAAGCTGCGGTAGCGGTGAGCCAGCAAGGTGGCAAGCGCGCACGACGCGATGCGCGATTCACGCGAGTCGGCACGGCTGGTCAACACAATGGGCACGCGGGCGCCGAGCACAATGCCCGCGCTGGCAGCCCCGCCAAGGTATTCCAACTGTTTGGCGAGCATGTTGCCGCTTTCCAGATCGGGCACCACCAGCACATCGGCCTGCCCTGCCACTTCCGAGACGATGCCCTTGATGCGCGCGGCAGCGGCAGATACCGCGTTATCGAAAGCCAGTGGCCCGTCCAGCACACCGCCTTCAATCTGGCCGCGGTCCGCCATCTTGCACAGTGCGGCCGCATCGAGCGTGGCCGGCATGCGCGGGTTCACGGTCTCGACCGCCGCAAGGATCGCCACCCGGGGGCGTTCCACGCCAATCGCATGGGCCAGATCGATGGCGTTGCGGACGATGTCCGCCTTCTGATCGAGGGTCGGCGCGATGTTGATGGCGGCGTCCGTCACGATAAACGGCCGCGGATACACGGGCGACTGCATCAGGAAACAATGGCTGATCCGGCGCTTCGTACGCAGCCCCGCTTCGTCGCGCACGACCGCTGCCATCAATTCATCGGTATGCAGGCTGCCCTTCATGAGCGCCTCTGCCCTGCCCTGCGTGACAAGCTCCACCGCGCGGGTGGCAGCGGCGCTGCTGTGCGGCACGTCTTCAATCTCTATGCCACGGAGGTCAAGGCCGGCATCGGCGGCTACGCGCATCAGCTTGGCGTATGGCGCGACGAGGCAAGGCACGATCAGGCCTTCAGCGTGCGCGTCCATCACGGCTGTCAGGCTCAGCGCATCGCACGGATGGACGATGGCCATGCGGACTGCACCAAGAGGTCGCACATGGTCGAGCAGCCGGTGCATACCGTCACTGCCGGTGGTGATACGCACATCCGGCAGTGTGGTGCGCGGACGCTCGATCCGCTCGGTGGGCGCGATGACCTCGGCCTCGCCCGTGATGGCCACCGTGCCGCTGTCGTTTGTACACGTGCATGCCAGCGTGACCCGCTTTCTTTCGTCCTCTTTGCTGACCACCGTCACGCGGATGGTCAACGTGTCGCCCACGCGCACCGGTGCAAGGAATTGCAGGGTCTGCCCAAGGTAGATCGTTCCCGGGCCGGGCAAACGGGTCCCGAGCAAGGCGGAAATGAGTGCTCCGCCCAGCATGCCGTGGGCGATCACGCCGTGAAAGCGCGTGGATGCGGCAAATTCGGGGTCGAGGTGCTGCGGGTTGACGTCCCCGGACAGCACGGCAAAGAGCTGGATGTCCTCCGCCGTGAGGGTGCGCAGGATGGCCGCAGTGTCGCCAACGGCAATTTCGTCAAAGGTGCGATTGCGCACCACGCTAAGGTCGCTGCCCGGCAGCAGCGCCGGCGGTGCAGGCAAATGATCGGGGCCCATGTGCGCTCGTCAGGAAGTTTTGCGGAGTTGACCGTTGCCCTTGCCGGAGGCACGCAAAAGGGTCGGGTTCGACTGCTCGCTTGCGGAACGCGGCAATGCATCGCCCGGCAAGCCCCACGTCGACAGCATCCCCTGCAGCGCCGTGTGGATCGGCATGGCATTGCCGGCCGTGCTCAGCGCCCGGACGGAAGCCTGCTGCCATTCCAGCATGACGCGTTGGTAATCCGCCACGAAGCTCGACTGGTTCGAGATGGCGGTCTGCAGCACCCCTTGCAGCACATCCATGGCCCGCTGGCTGCTCTGCCAGAATGCGTTGGGTAGCAGCGCAGCAAACGCGTTCCAATCCTCGACGCTTTGCAGGTCGGCCAGCGCAGACTCCGTGCGGGCAACGTCTGCGGCCAGTAGCTCGGCGCCGAGTTCATACCAGCGCTGCCGCGTTGCCTTGAGCAGACCCAACGTCTGCAGTCCGAATGCAATCTGCGCCTTTTGAAGCGCGAGAGGAACGTTGGCGGGTGTATCCATGTTGGGCTCCTTAAGCCATCTGGCTGATGGTTTGGCGAAAGCGTGTCAATGATGCGAGAAACAGCACGGTGCCGATTACGCAGATGGCCAGACATTGAGGCCACACCACCAGTCCCATCGACCAGACCTTGGACCAGATCCCCGCGTTGTTTCTCCACACGCATCTATTTCTCCAGCACGTAGGTGCCGGGCGCGTCGGCCAGTGGCGGCAATCCTGGAACGCCCATCTTCGGCGGTTTGACCAGCGCGGAGCCCGATGCATGTGCAACGAGCCATGCGTGCCACGCCGGCCACCACGAACCGTCGGTGGCGGGCGCCGATGCCAGCCAGTCATCCGGCCCCGCCGATGTCTCGCCTGTGTGGCGTGTCTGCATCTGGAACCTTCGATGCGAGTTGGTGGGCGGGCTGACGATGCCGGCGTTATGACCGCCGCTGGTCAACACGAACGTCAGCTCCGCCTCGGTCAGGTGATGCAGCTTGTAGACGGAGCGCCAGGGCGCCACGTGGTCGGTCAGCGTGCCCACCACGAAGATGGGCAAATCGATCTCGTTGAGTGCCACCGGCTTGCCGTTGACGGGATAGTGGCCCTCGCTCAGGTCGTCGTTCAGGAAAAGATGCCGCAGGTACTGGCTGTGCATGCGCGCGGGCATGCGCGTGGCGTCGGCGTTCCAGGCCATCAGATCGTTCATGGGTGCGCGGTCGCCCAGCAAGTATTCGCCCACCAGGCGCGACCACAGCAAGTCGTATGAGCGCAGCATCTGGAAAGCCCCGGCCATCTGGCTGGCGCGCAGATAGCCGGTCTGCTCCATCTGCGCTTCAAGCAGGCTGACCTGTGCCTCGTCGATGAACAGGCCCAGTTCGCCCGGCTCGCAAAAGTCAGTCTGCGCGGCAAAGAGCGTCATGGACGCCAGCCGTGCATCGCCATCGCGTGCCATGGCAGCCGCAGCGATGGCCAATAACGTGCCCCCCAGGCAGTAGCCGGCGGCGTGGACGCGCTGGCCCGGCACGATGGCATTGACGGCATCGAGCGCGGCAAAGACGCCGAGCTTGAGGTAGTCATCCATGTCGAGGGCGCGATCCGCCTCGTCGGGGTTCTTCCAGGAGATGCAGAACACGGTATGGCCCTGCTCGACCAGATAGCGGATCAGCGAGTTCTGCGGCGACAGATCCAGGATGTAGTACTTCATGATCCAGGCCGGCACGATCAGGATGGGCTCGGCCTGGACCTTGCCCGTAGCCGGTGCGTACTGGATCAACTCGATCAGGCGGTTGCGCAAGACCACCTTGCCGGGCGTGATGGCCACATCGCGGCCCACCATAAAGCGTTCGGTACCGGCAGCCGGCGCACCGCTCATGGAGCGCTCCAGATCGTCAAGCGCATTGAGCGCGCCGCGCACAAGGTTGGTGCCGTGCTGCTCAAAGGTCCGGCGCAGGACAATGGGGTTGGTTGCCAATTGGTTGCCCGGCGACATCATGTCGAGCCATTGACGCGCAGCAAAGGCGACCACGTCCTCATGGTGCTTGGCGACACCCCACACGCCGCGCGTGGCGGCCTCCCACCATTGTTCTGTCAATAGGAAGGACTGGTGCAGCACGTTGAACGGCCACAGGCGCCACTCGTCGGCCGCGAAACGACGGTCGCGGGCCGGCGGCTGGACGCAAAGACACGCGTTCTGAGGGCCGGACGCCATGCAGTTCCGGATGTAACCCTCGAGTTGTTGGGCCTGCGTTAGCGCCAATCGCCATAGATCCAGCCGCTTGCCCGGTGAGCCGGCCAGATGCAGCGCCCAATCGAACAGGGCCAGTTGCATTGATGCAATCGAAAGCGAATTGGACGCGCGGGCAAGCGCCGCGTGAAATGGTAGGTCGATCTGCTCTGCAGTCGGCGAAGACGGCACGGGGGCGGTGCGCATGGTCGGGGCGTCAAACGATTGCGAAATATGCAATCCATTAGATGCCAGGGGCTACGGCCCGGACTTGATGCACCTCAAACTGGGACAAGAGGGCCGACTCTAGGTGGTTTCACAGAAACGACATCTGCGGTTGCCTGCCAGTCGTCGCAGTGGCGGTGGCGACGGAGTTCCGCGGTTGGGAGTGGACATGAGCGCGCTGCTTTCATATCGCGCCGATGCCGCTCGGTTCGGGCTGGAACCGCGGATTCCAAGAGGCCCGGTCAACGGGCCACCGGCCTAAATGGGTGTGTTAGAGTCCGGCGGGGAAAACGCGGCGGACTGCAACATCGGGCCCAGATTTCCATCGCGCTCCAGGTTGTGCCCGCGAATCTGTCGCAACCACAGGATGCATTGAGCGCAACGCGCCGACTCCATCAGACGAGATGCAATCTCCACTGCTCGGGCCAAAATAGGCCCAGGGCAGTGCAAACTCCTGCAAATGGCGCGGCAAAGCCATTTGTGGTTGAGGTACCCATCTGGATTCATATCGGTGCACTCGCAGCCCCTGACTACCACCTCGTCATCGAGGCGCAACACAACATCCATTTAGAGAAAACCGTGTTCATTTGCATCAACCAGAGCTGCGGCACGCAGTGGCAGCTTTCCGACGTCGTGATCAAAGACGAGGGCCAAGGGCCGCTGTTCCGCTGTGCGCTGTGCGGCGCACGCAACTATGTCGAACGCTTCGAAGCTGCCGACGGCACCGTCGTCTACGAACAACTCGAAGGCAAGCCGTACAAGTGACCCAGCGCAACAACATGACCCTCGAACCGACCGCCACGCCCTTCAGCACCTTAGCGCTCGCCCCGGCTGTGCTCGCGAACCTTGCGCAGCTCGGCTATACCGACATGACGTCGATCCAGGCCGCAAGCCTGCCGATCGCCCTTGCCGGCCACGATCTGATCGCGCAGGCAAAAACGGGCAGCGGCAAAACCGCTGCGTTTGCGCTGGCCCTGCTCGCACGGCTCGACGCGCGCAGCTTCGACGTGCAGGCGATGGTGCTGTGCCCTACGCGCGAACTTGCCGATCAGGTGGCGCAGGAGATCCGCCGCCTGGCCCGTGCCGAAGAAAACGTGAAGGTGCTGACGCTGTGCGGCGGCACACCGATGCGCCCGCAGGCCGCAAGCCTGGAGCACGGCGCCCACGTCATCGTCGGCACGCCGGGCCGCATCATGGACCATCTGGAGCGCGGCAATCTCGCGCTCGGTGCACTGAAGACGCTGGTGCTGGACGAAGCAGACCGCATGCTCGACATGGGCTTCTTCGACGACATCGCAACAGTCGTGCGCCAGTGTCCAGCCGATCGGCAGACGCTGCTGTTCTCGGCGACGTACCCGGAAGGTATTGCAAAGCTGAGCCAGCGGATTCTGCGCAACCCGAAGGAAGTGAAGCTCGAAGAGCGCCACGACGACAGCAAGATCCGCCAGCGCTTCTACGAGGTGACCGACAGCCAGCGGCTGCATGCGGTGGGGCAACTGCTCAAGCACTACCGTCCGGTCAGCACGCTCGCGTTCTGCAACACGAAGCAGCAATGCCGAGACCTGCTCGATGTGTTGCGCGCGCAGGGCATTCACGCGCTTGCGCTGCATGGCGAACTCGAACAGCGTGAGCGCGACCAGGTGTTGATCCAGTTCGCGAACCGCAGTTGCTCAGTGCTGGTTGCGACCGACGTTGCCGCGCGAGGGCTCGATATCGCCCAGCTTGAAGCGGTGATCAACGTTGACGTGACGCCCGATCCCGAAGTGCACGTGCACCGGATTGGCCGCACAGGCCGCGCCGATGAGAACGGCTGGGCATTAAGCCTCGCCAGCATGGACGAGATGGGGCGCGTCGGCAATATCGAGCAGGCGCTCGGCCGCGAGGTCGAATGGCACCAGCTCGACGAGCTGGATACCGGCAATGACGCACCACTACTGCCGCCAATGGAAACGCTGCAGATTCTCGGCGGCCGCAAGGAGAAAATCCGCCCCGGCGATGTGCTCGGCGCACTGACCGGCGATGCGGGTTTTCGCGGCGACCAGATCGGCAAGATCAACGTGACCGAATTCTCGACCTACGTCGCGGTCGAGCGTGGCATCGCACGCGACGCGCTGCGCAAGCTCAACGCCGGCACGGTGAAGGGCAAGAAGGTCAGGGTCCGGCTGATGGAGGAGTGACGCCCTGCCCTGCGCCGCGAGCGGTTGCGGCTCGCAGGGCGCGTGCGACTCAACCCAGCATGGCAGCGGCAATACCCGCAGCCGCACACAACGCCACCACGATCAGCGGTGGCGTTTTCCATTGCGTCAGCAGCAGGAACGCAATCGCCGCGACGGCAACATCGCGCCATGACCGCACGGCGCTCGTCCAGACCGGCGTGTAAAGGGCAAACGCCAGCAACCCAACCACTGCGGCATTCACCCCCGCAAGCAACGCTGCCATGGACGGGCGCGCGCGCAATCCCTGCCAGTAAGGCAGCGCCGCGATGACCAACAGCAAGCCCGGCAGGAAAATACCCACCGTAGCAAGGGCAGCACCGGCCCAGTGATTGAGCCCGGGGCCGATCGTCCAACCGAGGAAAGCGGCGAAGGTGAAGAGCGGCCCCGGCACGGCCTGTGCGGCACCGTAGCCAGCCAAAAAATCGTTCGATGCCACCCAACCGGTCGCGACCGTCTGCTGCTCCAGCAACGGAAGCACGACGTGCCCGCCCCCAAAAACCAATGCACCCGAACGATAGAACGCGTCGAATACCTTCGCGGGCATCCACGGATGAAGATCCGTCAGAACCGGAAGTCCGAACAGCAGCGCGCAGAACAACGCCAGGCTGACGATGCTGGCCACGTGAGACACGCGGAATGCGGCCTCCTGCCCTGCCCTCTGGCTACCGCTGGCCGGAAGGGATGTCCGGCACAACACCAGGCCCAGCGCGGCGCCAAGCGCAATCACGACAAGTTGCGCGTAGACGGTCGTCAACGCGCCAAGCACGGCGATGCTGAGTACCGCGATGCCTGCGCGCTGCCAGTCTGGACAGAGCTTGCGCGCCATGTCCCACACGGCCTGCGCCACCACAGCAACGGCAACCAGCTTCAAACCGTGGATCAGGCCCGCGCCAAACGGGCCGCCGAGGCTCGGCGCGAGCATCGCAAATGCCAGCAGCAACAAGACGGAAGGCAGCGTAAAGCCGCACCACGCCGCCAACCCGCCGCGCCAGCCGGCCCGGAGCAGGCCGACGGAAAACCCGACCTGGCTGCTGGCAGGCCCCGGCAGAAACTGGCACAGCCCGACCAGATCGGTGAATGTTGCGTCGTCCAGCCAACGGCGGCGCTCCACGAACTCGCGGCGGAAGTAGCCGATATGCGCGACAGGGCCGCCGAAGCTCGTGAGGCCCAGCTTGAGAAAGACCGCCAGCACTTCCATGGCAGAGCCCGCTTGATGTGTACGGAACGGTGTGGCGGAAGCGGTCATTGGCGCGGGATATCGACGTTTGAGAAACCCGTATTAGAACATTGCCGCCATGGCTTGGAAGGCAACTAAAGTGGCAGGATAGGCATCGCCGTCACCGCCATTGGACTCTGCCGGGTATCCCATCATGCACTTTGCCCACACCATTGGCGCACAGCGCCATGTGTTCAACGATCTCAAGACGCTGCTGGCCAAGGCCAGCCCGTCGCGTTCGGGCGACTATCTGGCTGGCTTGGCAGCCGCCAGCGAAGGCGAACGCATGGCCGCGCGCACGGCGCTGGCGGATGTGCCGCTGTCGGTGTTTCTCAACGAAGCGCTGGTGCCCTATGAAGACGACGAGGTCACGCGCCTGATTCTTGATCGGCACGACGCGCAGGCCTTCCAGCCGATCGCCTCGCTCACAGTGGGGGAATTCCGCAACTGGCTGCTCCTGCATGAGACCGACAGCCAGACACTGGCAAGCGTCGCGCCCGGCATCACGCCGGAAATGGCCGCCGCGGTCAGCAAGCTGATGCGCAACCAGGATCTGGTCGCCGTGGCGCGCAAGTGCCGCGTGGTCACGCGCTTTCGCAACACCATCGGTTTGCCCGGCCGGTTGTCGGTCCGGCTGCAGCCCAACCACCCGACGGATGACCCCAAAGGCATTGCTGCATCGATCATCGATGGCCTGCTCTATGGCTGCGGCGACGCGACCATCGGCATCAACCCGGCCGGCGACAATCTCGGCGCCATCGTTTCGCTGCTGCAATTGGTTGACGAACTGCGCAATCGCTACGCCATTCCCACGCAGTCTTGCGTACTGACGCACGTGACGAACACGGTGCGCGCCATTGACCAAGGTGCGCCGGTAGACCTGGTGTTCCAGTCGGTGGCGGGCAGCGAACAGGCCAACGCGCGATTCGGCATCAGCCTCGCCTTGCTGGCCGAGGCCCATGACGCCGCGCAGAGCCTGGCGCGCGGCACGGTCGGCAACAACGTGATGTATTTCGAGACCGGCCAGGGCAGCGCGCTGTCGGCCAACGCACACTACGGTGTGGATCAGCAGACCATGGAAGCGCGCGCGTATGCGGTGGCGCGGGCGTTCTCGCCGCTGCTGGTCAATACGGTGGTCGGCTTTATCGGGCCGGAGTATCTGTACGACGGCAAGCAGATCATCCGCGCTGGATTGGAAGACCACTTCTGCGGCAAGCTGATGGGCCTGCCGATGGGCTGCGACGTCTGCTACACCAACCACGCAGAAGCGGACCAGGACGACATGGACACGCTGCTGACGCTCTTTGGCGTGGCGGGCATCCATTTCATCATCGGCGTGCCGGGCGCTGACGACATCATGCTGAACTACCAGAGCACGTCGTTCCATGACGCGCTCTATCTGCGCGACACGCTCGGCCTGCGGCCCGCACCGGAGTTCGAGGCGTGGCTACAAAGCATGGGCATCGTCGATGCTGCCGGCCGCCTGCAAGACGCCACGGCGCGGCAACCGCTGCTGCAGTTGGCTCACGCACTGTGAATTCCGTGGGGAAGCCAGACATGCCGAAACACACCCTCGTCCAGCTGAATCCGTGGGCGCACCTGCGCGCCTTTACCGACGCCCGTATCGCGCTGGGCCGCGCCGGCAACAGCCAGACGACCGACGCCGTGCTGGCGTTTGGCGTGGCGCATGCCCAGGCGCGCGACGCCGTGCACCTGCCGCTCGATAGCGCAGCGGTGGCGACCGCACTGGGCGAAGCGGGCTTCACGGCGGTGACGGCGCACAGCGCGGCAGCCGATCGCGCGGAATACCTGCGCCGTCCCGACCTTGGCCGCCGCCTTGACGAGGCCAGCCGCGCAAGACTTGGCGCGTTGCGGCCAGCGCAGCCGTTCGACGTTGTCTTCGTGATTGCCGATGGGCTCTCCGCATTGGCGGTGCAAAGCCATGCAGTGCCGCTGCTATGCAGCGTGCGTGAGCGTCTGCCGGCCGGATGGTCGATCGGGCCAGTCGCCATCGCCGAGCAGTCCCGGGTTGCGCTGGGGGATGAGATCGGTGCACTGCTGGGCGCGCGGCAGGTGGTGATGCTGATCGGTGAGCGGCCAGGGTTGAGTTCGCCTGACAGCCTAGGCATTTACCTGACCTACGCGCCGCGCGTTGGCCGCTCCGATGCGGAGCGCAATTGCATCTCCAATGTGCGGCCGGCAGGTCTGACCTATGACCAGGCAGCGACCCGGCTGGTGTTCCTGCTCAACGGCGCGCTGGCGCTGGGCCGCAGTGGCGTCGACCTGAAGGATGACACGCCGTCCGTCTCACCGGGTACAGCCCGACTTGCCGAACCTCACAACCCGTGACACACTCCCCCCCGCTGCCCACACCGGCAGCACGCAGGCGCGGCTGACGCACCAACGACAGCTGCAACACGCCGCAGGAGAGACCGGGCTCAACGCACGCACGTGCAACGCCCGGCGCCGATGGAGCAACCACCCCGGAAACTCTCAGGCAAAAGGACTGTGGCGTCGACTGCGAATCTGGAGAGAGGCGTGCACGCGCGCGCCCACCGAAGGGGAAGGCGCCAGCGCTGCTGACGCCCAAGCTCTCAGGTCCCGAGACAGATGGGGTGAGCCGACCGGATCGTCCGGTCATGACATCACTCCATAGGGACCGCCATGACGCACATCGTCATCGTCGGCGCCGGCATATCCGGCGTCACCACTGCTTACACGCTCTCGCAACTCGGTTATCAGGTCACGGTACTCGACCGCCACCTGTATCCGGCCATGGAAACATCGTTCGCCAACGGCGGGCAGCTTTCCGCCAGCAACGCTGAAGTCTGGAACAGCACTGGCACGCTGCTCAAGGGCATCAAATGGATGCTGCGCAACGATGCCCCGCTGCTGCTCAATCCCAAGCCCTCGTGGCACAAATACTCGTGGATCGGCGAGTTCGTGGCCAGCATCGCGCACTACCGCCGCAACACCATCGAAACCACACGCATGGCCATCGAGGCACGCAAGCATCTGTTTGCGATGGCGGAACGCGAGCAGATCGATTTCGACCTGCAGAAGCGCGGCATTCTGCACGTCTATCACGACAAGGCCAGCTTTGCGGCAGCAGGCAAGGCCAACGCCCTGCTCGTCGCCGGCGGCCTTGAGCGCCACGCCGTGAGCCCCGAGGAGATTGCCGCCATTGAGCCGACGCTACGCGGCAACTACTACGGCGGCTACTTCACCGAATCCGACGCCACCGGTGACATCCACAAGTTCACGCGGGGCCTCGCGCAGGCCTGCGAAAGGCGCGGCGTGCGCTTCATGCAAGGCGTGGATGTGCGCGATGTGCAAACCACTGAAGGCGGCGTCCGCCTCCTGCTGCAGACCACGCTGGATGACCGCCTTTCCACCAGTGCGGCGAATGTCGTTCAGGACCTTGCCGCCGATGCGATGGTCGTCTGCGCGGGCGTGGGCAGCCGGCATATCGCGCAACTGGTGGGCGATCGCATCAACGTGTATCCGGTCAAGGGTTATTCGATCACGGTGCACCTGGACGATGAAGCCAGCGTGCAAGGCGCGCCGTGGGTCAGCCTGCTGGATGAGAGCGCGAAGATCGTGACAAGCCGCTTGGGCACTGGCCGGTTCCGAGTGGCCGGCACGGCGGAGTTCAATGGCTACAACCGCGACATCCGCGCCGACCGCATCGAACCCCTGGTGGCCTGGACGCGCCGCAACTTTGCGATTGGCACGTCGCGCGTGGTGCCCTGGGCCGGCTTGCGCCCGATGATGCCGGACATGATGCCGCGCGTCGGCCGTGGCAGGCACGCGCGCGTGTTCTACAACACAGGCCACGGGCACCTCGGCTGGACGCTGTCCGGCGCCACTGCCGCGATGGTGGGCGACGTGATCGCGCGAGATTGCCCGGTGCATTGATCGCAGAAAACGAAAAAGCCCGCCGGGACGCTGGCGGGCTTTTTCATTGCGAGAACGATCCAAGCGATCAGAACTTGTGTCGCACGCCCAGCATCACGCCCAAGCGCGAGTTGTTGCCGTACAGGTTGCCGGAGTTGTTGAACGCGGTGGCGCTGTCCAACGCTACCCAGCTCCCCTGCAGATGCGTGTAGTCCACCTCGGCATACACATCGGTGCGCTTGCTGAAGGCGTAGTCGAGCATGCCGGCGGTGGTCAGGCGCTTGCCGCTGGAATCGAGGTGCTTCATCCAGTCGTACTGCACGGTGCCGATGAAGCTCAGTGCGCCGGAGATCGGCACCTTTGCGCCCACATAGGCGGCCTGGTTCTTGTAGTCGGCCACGTCGAGGCGGCTGTTCGTGTAGCCGAGGTACCACGTGGCAATCGAGGTATCCAGCTTGCCGCCAAAACCCCAGACCGTCTGCTTGCTGGCAAGCGCCGCCGGCACCGCGCCGAAGAACGCCGACGACACATCGCGCGTGACCTGATACACCGCGCCCACTTCAGCCGACCCCATGCTGTAGACGATCGAGCCGGCGCCGGCCGAACTCTTGCTGAAGCTGCCTGCCGCTTCACCAAAGGTCCATGCTCCGGCAAGTTGCAGGCCGCCGAACGACTTGATGTACTTGACCGTGTTGTCGTAGCGCAGGCCGGTGTAGTTGCCGCCCTGATAGCCGACGATGGAGTTGTTGGCGAACGCCATCGCTTCGTACGAAGACAGCACTTCATGCGCCAGCGTGTATTGCCGGCCGAGGTAGAGCTTGCCGTAGTCGCCTTCCAGGCCCACCACCGCGGTGCGTCCGAACAGGCGCCCGCCCTGCTGGCTGCCGCCGGTATCGGGGAAGAAGCCCGATTCCAGGATGAACATGGCCTTGGTGCCGCCACCCAGGTCTTCGGTGCCACGCAGGCCCCAGCGGCTACCGGTCAGCACGCCGTCCATCATCTGCAGATTGCTGTTGCCTGCCGCGTTTTCGTGCGTGCTGTAGCGGATGGTGGTGTCGATCAGCCCGTAGAGCGTGACACCGCCGGTGGTTTGCGCTGCCGCTGGCAGGCTCGTGGCTCCGAGCACCAATGCGGCAATCATTGTCTTGTTCATGGCTCCCTTGTCTCCTCTTTGATGTGATGGGGATGGATGTGCAACGGCTGCCCGCGCAGCCGTGGTGTTGCGTGGATAACGCCCACGGCCGCACGACCGCGAGCGCCAAAGTCTTCGTGACTCAGTGGTCAGCCATATTGGTGGTGGTGCGGCTCAGTTGCGCCTGTACGGCCATGCGCACAGCGGCGTTTGCCGCGCCGTAGCCCAGGTAGCCGTTGCGCTGGACAAGCTCGAAGAAGAAGCGCTCGCGAAAGGGCTCGGTGTAGGTGTGCAGAAAATCGCCGTGCGGGTCGCGGTCGTAGAGCAGACCATCGTCGTGCAGGCGGGTGAGCAGCGCATCGTCCAGCCCCAGGCGGGCGGCAACGTCGTCGTAGTAGTTCTCTGGCACGTGCTGCAGGTGGGCGGCGCCTCGGTCGATGGCCTCAATGGTTTCGAACAGCCGCTCGGTGCGGAAGGCAATGTGATGCACGCCCGAGCCCGCGTAGGCGGCAATGAACCGGCCGGTGGCGGTGCGCCCGCTCTCCGATACGTTGAGCGGAATCCGCACGTTGCGGTCGGGGCTCACCATCGCAAGGCTTTTGACTAGGCCGTACGGGTCGGCAATCTCCTGTTCGGCTTCGGCTTCCATGCCAAAGATGGCCCGGTAGAACAGCACGAAGCTGTCGAGCCGATGTGCGGGTAGCGCCTGCGCGACGTGGTCGATTGATGCCAATCCCGCTGCATTGTCCTGTATGCCAGGATGGAGAACGAAATCGCTTTCGTAGATGCTGCGATCGGCTTGGCGGTCGTCGATCAGATAGAGCAGCGTGCCATCGGGGGCCCGCAGCGCGGGAATGCTGCGTTCGGCAGGCCCCACCGGCCCGCGCCACTCCTGGGCGCACAGCACACGTGCGCGTGCCATGGCGCGCTCGGCGTCGTCCACCTTCAGGCCGATCGCGCAGACAGACGGCCCGTGCAGCTGGAAATGCTCCGACGCCGCGCTGTCCTGCTCCATGTTCAGGATCACGTTGACGCGGCCTTGCCGATACAGGTCAACGGCCTTGGAGCGATGGTGCCCGGCAAAGGCAAAACCCAGCGCACGCAGGCGCGTTTCAAGCTCCCGCCCTGCCGCGGCATCCACGGCAAACTCCAGGAAGTCCACGCCTTCAAATTGAGCTGCGGCCGGCAGTTCTGCGCCGCCCGCTTCGGACTCCAGCCAGAGTAGTGAACGCATGCCATCCAGCGCCGTGAGCCGCGCGGGCGCGGAGCGGAAATCGTCATTGAAGACTTCGAGCGACAAGGGCCCGGTATAGCCCGCAGCAAGCAAGTCGCGCGCAAAGTCCGTCACCGGCAGGTCGCCCTGCCCCGGGAAGTTACGGTGATGCCGGCTCCAGGACAGTACGTCCATCGACAGCCTTGGCGCATCCGCAAACTGCACGAAGAAGAGCTTGTCCGCCGGCACGTTGTGGAGGCCATCCAACGTGTCGCCCAGCGACAGCGTATGGAAACTGTCGAGAATCAGCCCGAGCGCCGGATGGTCAGCCTGCTGCACGATTTGCCACGCTTGCCGCCAGGTTCGCGTGTGCCGCCCCCATGCCAGCGCTTCATAACCCACGCGCAGCCCACGCCCGGCCGCAGCTTCCGCCATCTGGCGCAGATCGTCTGCCGCGCGCGCCGGGTCGTCGATGGCGATGTCCTGCACGTTGCTGCATACCAGCACCGTCTCGACACCCAGTTCGGCCATCACGTCGAACTTGCGCTCGGCGCGCGCCAGGTTTCGGGCGAACAACTCACGCGGCATGGCTTCGAAATCGCGGAACGGCTGGTACAGCATGATCGCAAGCCCGAGATCTGCCGCCATCTGACGCACCCGGGCCGGGGAGCCATCGAAGTTCAGCAGATCGTTTTCGAAGATCTCGATGCCATCAAAACCGGCAGCGGCCGCCGCCTCCAGCTTTTCAGGCAGCGTGCCGGACAGGCACACGGTGGCGATGCATTTGGGATAGCGCGCTGCGCGGAGCGAATTCATGGCGATGCGTTGTCTGACGATGCCCGCAGCGTAGGTGGCCACACCCCGCATTCACAAGCGGCATTCGCGCAACAGCGTGCGATCACCGTACAATCATGCGCACATATCGCTCGTTTTTAGGGTTATCGCCATGACGAAGGAACCGCTGAACCGGCGCGACTGGATCGCTGGGCTGGAAAAAGGGCTCGCGATCCTGGAAGCATTCGACCACGAGCACCCGCGGTTGACGCCCACCCAGGCCGCCGAGTTGACCGGCCTTACCCGCACAGCCGCGCGCCGTTACCTGCTGACGCTTGAACACCTGGGCTACCTCACCAGCGAAGGCACGCTGTTCAGTCTGACGCCGCGTGTGCTGAAGGTCGGCTGGTCGTACTTCGATTCGGCGCGCCTGCCGCGCACGGTGCAGCCGTTCCTGCAGCAGGTGACCGCCGCCGTGGGCGAGGTGGCATACCTCAGCGTGCTGGATGATTGGGAGCTCGTTTTCATTTCGCGCACCAGCACCAGTCGGGTCATGAGCACGGGATTCGTCCTGGGTGCACGCGTGCCCGCCCCGCTCGCGTCGGCCGGTGTGATGATGCTGGCCGCGCAACCCGAGCATAAGGTCAAGGCATGGCTGGAAACCTGTGTGCTGACGCCGTACACGCCTTACACGATCCTGCAGCGGGACCGCCTGTTCGATGAAATCCGCAAGGCCGGCAGGCAGGACTACGCCGTGGTCGAACAGCAGTTGCAGATTGGCGTGCGGGGCGTGGCCGTGCCGTTGCGTGACCGGCACGGCAACGTGATCGCCGCGCTGAGCGTGAACATGCAGGTCGGTGAAGAAACCACCGAGCACGCCTTGCAGCGGGTACTGCAGGTTCTACAGGACACTGCGCTGTCGATCATGCGGGTGCTGTAGACACCCGCCCCCTCTTTGCGGCAGGGCCGGCCGCCCCGCCGCCTGTTCAGCGATTCACCACCTTTTTCGGTACCGTCAGGACAATCGCGGCGGCCGCGATCAGCGATGCGGCCACACAGTACAAGCCCAAGTCCGTGCTATTCGTGGCGTCTTTAATCCAGCCCACCAGATATGGGCTGACAAATCCCGCCAGATTGCCCACCGAATTGATCAAGGCAATACCAGCCGCTGCAGCCGCGCCACCCAGAAATGCCGGTGGGATCGACCAGAACTGGCACAACGCGCCCAGAATTCCGATCGTCGCGAAGGTGAGCGCCAGAACAGCCATGGCGGGCTGATGCGACACGAACGTGCTGGCCGTCAGACCTACCGCGCCAACTATGGCCGGCAACGCAACGTGCCAACGGCGCTCCTTGGTGCGGTCTGAACTGCGACCAATCATCACCATCGCAACGGCAGCGGCGCCATACGGAATCATGGTGAGCAGGCCGACATCGAATGCGCTGGTCACACCGGAAGCCTTGATAAGCGTCGGCAGCCAGAAGCTGATGCCGTACAGGCCCATGATGATCCCGAAATAGCAGGCACACAGGACCCAGACTCGCGCATTTGTAAATGCACCGCTAGCGTTGTGCACTTCAATCTTGCCGGAGTCGCTCGCGAGCTCTCGCTCAAGAACGGCCTTCTCATCGGCATCAAGCCACTTCGCGTCACGAATCCTATCGTCCAGATAGAAGAACGTGACCACACCCGCCACTAGCGATGGAATCGCTTCCAACAGGAAAAGCCACTGCCATTCGTGCATGCCATTCACGTTGTGGAAGCGATCCAGAATCCAGCCGGACAGCGGCCCACCCACCACACCCGCAATTGGAATGCCCGTCATGAACAGCGCCGTGATCTTGGAGCGCCGCGAGGCCGGATACCAATACGTGAGGTAAAGAATGATCCCTGGGAAGAAACCGGCCTCCGCTACCCCCAGCAGGAAGCGCAGTACATAGAAGGCTGTGGGCGTCTTCACGAAGATCATGGCAGCGGACAAGATGCCCCAACTGATCATGATCCGGGCGATCCACTTGCGTGCGCCAAACCGATGCAGCGCCAGATTGCTGGGCACTTCCATCAGAAAGTAGCCAATGAAGAAAATGCCGGCGCCCAAGCCGTAAATCGTTTCGCTGAACTTGAGGTCCGACAGCATCTGCAGCTTGGCGAAGCCCACGTTGACGCGATCGAGGTAGGCAAACACGTAGCACAGGAACAGGAAGGGGATCAGCCGCAAGGTCACCTTGGTGTAGGCGGCTTCCTCCAAGTCGGCATGGATGGCGGCTTCACCACCATGTGCAGTCTTCAACATCGTTGTCTCCAGTCATCCTCTAGCGGGCCGTTCCGGGGGGGCCGGATCGTGTACCAAGGCCGGCCCGCTGGTCCTTGATCGCCGTTGATAAATTGCGTTGCGGTATCAGTCGAACATGTCGGGGTTGGTCTGCACCAGTTGCTCGTAGATCGGCTGGAAATGGAGCCAGCCGATGTATTCGCTGCCGACGTGTTCACGGCTGTAGCGCGAGCTGTATTCCGACACCATCACCGGCTTGGCTCCGGTGGCTTCAATCAGCAACTGTTGCTGGCAGCAGCGTTCCAGCGCGATAAACCAGAAGGCGGCCGCTTCAATGCTGTGGCGGCTTACGGTCAGCAGACCGTGGTTCTGGTGGATGGCCGCCTTCACGTTCTTGAAGTGGTCGCAGATGGACGTGCCGGCCCTCTCTTCAACAGCAACGGCACCGGCCTCGTCCTTGATGACGACGTGGTCCTCGAAAAATGCTGCGGCGTCCTGCGTGATCGGATCGAGCGGCCGGCCCAACGCCGCGAATGCGGTGCCGTAGACGGTATGCGCGTGGCACATCGCCACGATGTCTGAGTTGGCTTCATGCACCGCTGCGTGCAATACGAAGCCGGCACGGTTCAGCGCATACGAGCCTTCGATGACCTTGCCATTGTGGTCGGCAAGGATCAGGTTGGAAAGCTTGACCTGCGAGAAATGCACGGCCATCGGGTTGGTCCAGTACAACTCCGGAAACTCCGGATCGCGCACGGTCAGATGGCCGGCAAAGCCGTAATCGAGGTTGTGCAGCGCGAATGCGCGGCAGGCTGCCACCAGTCGCTCTTTGCGATGCTGGCGCTCTTCGGCAAACATGGTGAATTCGGGCAGCTTGGGGAATTTCAGGCCTTGCTGCCTGGGCTGATAGATCGACTGATTCGATGGATGTGCGGCCGTGCGGCCCAGTTCATTCAGTTTTTGAGCGAGGTTGCTCATGCTTGCTCCTATCTACGGGGGGCGTGGGAATCGGAAACTTAGTGAAGCAAAGTTTCATCCAGCAGCCGCGACCGATCTAGGCGCGCGCCGCAATAAGATTTATTGCGTCTGCATATAAATGCGCATCAGGGCACCTGCCTTTGCCAGGGTGGTTGCCGGAACACCTCGACAAAGTAGTCGACAAAGGCGCGGATACGCGGCACTAACTGGCGTTCAGGCAAATACACGGCGTAAATGGCAGTGTCGTCCTGCGCTTGGTAATCGGATAGCAGCGGCACGAGCTTGCCGCTGCGAATGGCCGGCAGTGCCAAATGTTCGGCCAGCCGCATGATGCCAATGCCAGCCACGCACAACTCGAACAGCGTGCTGCCATCGGTGCTGCGGAATCCGCCCCGCACCAGAAATTTTTCCGGCTTGCCATGCATCATGAAAGGCCACTGGTTCAAATGCTCCCGCGGGGCATCCCAAAGCAGGCACTGATGGCGATCCAGCCCTTGCGGCGTCACTGGCATGCCATGCCGGGCAAGGTAGCTAGGTGCCGCAACGACAATACGCTGCAACTCACAAAGCTTTCGGCTGCGTAGCGACGAGTCCTGCAGGCGTCCCATCCGCACCGCCACATCGAAGTTGTCCTCGATCAGGTTGACGAGTGAATCAGACAACGAAAACCGAACCGTCAACTTCGGATAGGTCGAAAGGAAACCAGGTAACGCCGGAACAATCTGATCGATGCCGAATGCCTGGGGGACGCTGACACGCAAGTCTCCCGTGGGCTCGGTTGCGCGAATCTGGGCTTCGGCCTGCTCAACGGCTTCAAGCAGGTCATGGCAGGAAGCGAGAAACCGTTCGCCCTCACTGGTCAAGCGCTGCTTGCGCGTGGAGCGATGCAAGAGTTGCACACCCAAGCGGCGCTCCAGATGGGTGATGGTCTGGCTGACAAAGGGCTGGCTGGCATTGAGTGCATGTGCCGCCGCGGTGAATCCACCGGCTTCAACCACAGCCTTGAAGATCCGCATTTCCAGCAATCGATCGTCTTTCATGAGAAGCCGCTCCTCGTGCCCCCGCAGCGTATCCGACGGGTTCTACCTGTGTGGCCGGTGCATTGCCATTGCACAGGACACGGTCACCTGCGAAGTGGGGATACCTCACGTTGTAACAGCGACTACCCAGACATTTCCTTCGGAAAAACCCTCGAGCCGTGCGTTTTTCGCACAAACTCGTGCGATGATCGACCGCCCTCAGGCGTTCTTCGCTTGTGCCACGCCGCTACAGCGGACTACGCTGCGTTGCGTGCACAGACGGCCCTTCATCGAACGAATCGCACGATAGGCCGCACAGATAAAACCGGAGACAACCATGACCGCAGCCCCTGCCCACGAGCCCTTGGGCAAGCACCAGTCGAAGAAAGCCGCCGCCAGCGGCTGGATCGGCTCGGCGCTCGAGTACTACGACTTCTTTATCTACGCCACCGCAGCGGCGCTGATCTTTCCGCAGATCTTCTTCCCCAAGGGCGACCCCAAGACGGCCATCATCGCCTCGCTGGCCACGTACGGCGTGGGTTACATCGCGCGGCCGATCGGGGCGTTCGTGCTGGGCCATCTGGGCGACACGCACGGGCGCAAGAACGTGCTGCTCTGGTGCATGTTCCTGATGGGTTTTTCGACCATTGCCGTGGGCTTGCTGCCCACGTACGACCAGGTTGGGCTGTGGGCTCCCACGTTGCTGGTCATCATGCGGTTGATCCAGGGGTTTGCCGTGGCCGGGGAAATTTCGGGCGCCAGTTCGATGATCCTGGAGCACGCACCATTTGGCCGGCGCGGGTTTTTTGCGAGCTTTACGCTGCAAGGGGTGCAGGCGGGCCAGATCCTGGCGGCTGCCGTGTTCTTGCCGCTGGCGCACTACATGCCGGCCGACCAGTTCAACAGCTGGGGCTGGCGCATTCCGTTCCTGCTGAGTTTCGTGGTCATCATCGCGGGCTACGTCATCCGCCGCGAAGTGCACGAAACACCGGCGTTTACCGCTGAGCAACAGCAACAAGGCCGCCCGCGCTCGCCCGTGATCGACGCTTTCAAATACAGCACGCCCGACATGTTGCGCGTGGTCTGCATGGCGCTGATGAACGTGATTCCGGTGGTGGCGACTATCTTTGGGGCCGCCTACGCGGTGCAGCCGGCTTACGGCATCGGCTTTGCCAAAGACATCTACCTGTGGATTCCGGTGGTGGGCAACATCGTTGCCGTGCTGGTCATTCCGTATGTTGGCGACCTGTCCGACCGCATCGGCCGCAAGCCACCGATCGTGCTGGGCTCGCTGCTCGCCGGCGTGCTTGCGTTTGCGTATCTGTATGCCATCAGCATCAAGAACGTGCCGCTGGCCTTTGGCATGTCGATCCTGATGTGGGGCGTGGTCTATCAGGGCTACAACGCGGTGTTCCCGAGCTTCTATCCGGAGCTGTTCCCGACGCGCACCCGTGTATCGGCTATGGCGATTTCGCAGAACATCGGCACCGCAATTACTGCCATGCTGCCGGCCCTCTTCACCGCCGTGGCACCGCCGGGAGCCACCAACATCTGGCTGACCGTGGGCGCCATTGCCTTTGGCGTAACGGTGATTGCCGCCGTGGCCGCCATGACCGCTCGTGAGACGTACCGCATCCACATGGACGACCTGGGTCAGCCAGCCGCCCAACCCGTCGACAAGGCAGAATATGCCCGCCAGCGGGCTGGAGCCCTCGCTGCCTGAAACACCCCTGCCCTGAACCATGATTTCTGGAAAAACCACCCTCATCGCCCACATCGGCTACCCGACCGAGACGTTCAAGTCGCCGATGATCTACAACCCCTGGTTCGAGCAAAAAGGCATCGATGCCGTTGTGATGCCCATGGGGGTCAAGGCAGAGGATTACCCGCAGAGCTTCGCGTCGATCTGCCGTTTCACCAACCTGCGGGGCGCGCTGATCACCATGCCGCACAAGGTCACCACGGTGGAGTTGGTCGATGAAGTCACGCCGGCGGTGCGCATTGCCGGCGCCTGCAATGCGGTGCTCAAGCGCGATGACGGCACGTTGCTGGGCGACCAGTTCGACGGCGCCGGCTTCGTGCGCGGCGTGCTGCGCAAGGGGCGCCAGCTGGAAGGCGCGCGCGTGCTGCTCTCGGGCGCCGGCGGTGTCGGCTCGGCGATTGCCGCGTCGCTGGCGGCGGCCGGTGTGGGCGAGTTGGCCCTGTACGACACGCGCGCAGAATCCGCTGAATCGCTGGGGCGGCGTCTGCGCGAGCACTACCCCGCGCTGGTGGTTGGCACCGGCTCGAATGATCCGGATGGCTTCGATGTGGTCGTCAACGCCACACCTGTCGGTATGAAGGACGATGATCCTCTGCCCTTCGACGTCGCCCGCATCGCACCGAGCTGCTTCGTCGGCGAGGTCGTCATGAAATCCGAGTACACGCCGCTGCTGCGCGCGGCGCGCAACAAGGGTTGCGATGTCCAGGTCGGCACCGACATGCTGTTCGAGATGATTCCCGCGTACCTGGAGTTCTTCGGCTTCGGCACCGCCACCGCAGATGAGTTGCGGCGCAGCGCTGCCATTGCCTACTGAGCCGATGACGCGTCGCCCTCTGAGCTTTGCCCTGCTGCTGCCGTTGTTGCTGTCGGCACAGCCGGTTGCGACCGACAGCTACCTCCCCGCCCTGCCAGCCATTGCCCAGGCGCTGGGATCGGCCAGCACGAGCCTCACGGTCTTCGCGCTGGCCTTTGGCATCGGGCAACTGCCGATGGGCAGCCTGGCCGATCGTTTTGGCCGGCGCCATGTGCTGCTGATCGGGCTCGCGTGCTACGCCCTGGCTGCACTGGCCGGCGCGCTGGCGACAACCGCTTCCATGCTGACCGCTGCGCGCGCGCTGCAGGGCTTCTCGATGGCCGCCATCCTCGTGTGTGCGCGTGCTGCCGTACGCGATCTGCACCCGGCACGCGATGGTCCGCACGTCATGGCACGCGGCCTCACGGGGCTGGGCTTCGTGGCGTTGATGGCACCGATTCTCGGTGCCTTTGTCGCGCAACACGCGGGTTGGCGCTGGGTGCTGGTGGGCATGAGCCTCTATGCAATCGTGCTGTGGGCGATGTGCTGGTATGGCTTTGCCGAAACCCGGCAAGAGACAAACATCCAGGCAGGCAGCGTGCGCGAGATTTTTGCCAGCGCGGATTTTCGCGCCTGGGGGCTGCTGGCGGCCACGACCTACGCCGGCATCTTCTGCTTCCTGCTGCTCTCGCCGATGGTCTATATCGCGTACCTCGGCTTATCGCCCGAGCTTTATGGTTGGATACCGGCTGGCGGCTCGCTCGTCTATATCGTGAGTACGACCGGCTGCCGGCGCCTGCTGCGCCGCCAGAGCCTCGTGCGGACGGTGCAGCAAGGCGCCACCCTCAGCCTGGTTGGCGCCGGCATCCAGGGTTTGGGCTGCTGGCTGCTTCCCGGACAAGCGTGGCCGCTGCTGCTCGGGCACGGCATCTATTGCATGGGCCACGGCATTCACCAGCCCTGCGGCCAGGCAGGCGCGGTGGGCGAGTTGCCGCACCTTGCGGGGCGCGCGGTGTCATGGTCGGGCTTCATCATGATGCTGGCGGCCTTCTGCCTGGGGCAGACCGCAGCAGCCTTTGATGACACGTTGCACAGCCTCGGCGCCTGGCCCATGGTGGTGCCGATGATGCTTGCCGGCACCGTGCTGGCGTCCATCGCCTTCCTTTGGCTGCCAAAGCTGCAGAGCCAGCCGGATCCACAAAGCGCTGCCGCATAGCGACTGCCGGATGCGCATTGCCACCCCCGTGGTACACAATGCGGTGTCCCCATTCTTTGCTTCAGCCACAGGAGTTTGACCATGAGCCGCAACGCCGACCTGCCGTTCAAGACCGCCGGCTTGGAGTTCATTGAGTTCGCCACGCAAGCGCCGGCAGCGCTCGGCCAGGTGTTCGCATCGCTCGGCTTCAAGGCCATCGCCCGGCACGTAAGCAAGGATGTCACGCTGTATCGGCAAGGCGACATGAACTTCCTCGTCAATGCTGAAGCCGATTCATTCGCACACCGCTGGGCCGAGGAATATGGCGTGGGTATCTGCGCCATCGGGATCCGCGTCGACGATGCCCAGCACGCCTATGACCGCGCCGTCGAACTGGGCGCATGGCCGGCCGAGGCAGAGCCGATCGGCCCGAGCGAACTCGTGATCCCGGCTATCCAGGGCGTGGGCGATACGCACCTGTATTTTGTCGACCGCTGGCGCGGCAAGCACGGTGCCAGGGGCGGCCTGGGCGACATCTCCATCTACGACATCGACTTCCGGCCGCTGGACGCCGCCACCGCGCATGAGGACTGGCACCACGCCGGCGTTGGACTGGCCCGCGTCGACCACCTGACGCAAACCGTCGGCCCCGGCCGCCTGCAGGATTGGATCGATTTCTATCGCAACCAGCTCGGCTTCAGCGAAATTCACGAGCTGCATGCCAACTGGCACGTGGCGGCCGATTCCCGCGTGATGGTGTCGTCGTGCGGCATGATCCGCATTCCGCTCTATGAGGAAGGCACGCACCGCGCCCACCTCATGCACGCCTACCTGCCCGACCACCCCGGCGAAGGTGTGCAGCATATCGCGCTGGCCACTGACGACATCCTGCGCACAGCAACCGCGCTGGCCGCCAACGGCCTCACCTTCGTCGAGCCACCCGAGCACTACTACGACACCGTCGACGCGCGACTGCCCGGCCATGGACTGGATCTGGACGCCTTGCGCCGATACGGCATCCTGGTCGACGGCGAGATCGTCGACGGCGTGCCCAAACTGTTCCTGCAAACCTTCGTCAAGCGCCATCCGGGCGAGATCTTCTTCGAGATCGTGCAGCGGCGCGGGCACCACGGCTTTGGCGAAGGTAACCTGCCGGTGCTGACCGCGGCAGCCTGATCCGGGAAACGCCGCAAAGAAAAAGCCCGCCAAGTTTCGGCGGGCTTTTTTCGTGCTGCGGGTGCTGCAATGCCAATCAATAACCGGCTGCCAGCCCCGTGTTGCGACGCGGATCATTCGCGCCATAGAAGCGGTTGTTGCCAACCGGCTTGCCGCCCAGCGACGGCGCCCCGACGATGATCGCCGCCAGGTGGTTGGCCGGCTGCGGCGCGCCAAGGTTGTGGCCCATCGATGTCAGGATCTTGCGCGTATCTTCCGACAGCGCATACGGCTCGACGTTGGACACATCCGGCAGCCATTGCTGGTGGAAGCGCGGCATGTCGACGGCTTCCTGCACGTTCATGCCGTAGTCGATCGCGTTGATCATGGTGAGCATGACGGCCGTGATGATGCGGCTGCCGCCCGGCGTGCCCACCACCATGACAGGCTTACCGTCCTTGGTGACGATCGTCGGGCTCATCGACGACAGCGGACGCTTGCCCGGGGCGATCGAGTTGGCCTCGCCCTGCACCAGACCGTACAGGTTCGGCACGCCGACCTTGGCGGTGAAGTCGTCCATCTCGTCGTTCAGGATCACGCCCGTCTTGGCCGCCGTGACCTTCGCACCAAACCAGTCGTTGAGCGTGTACGTGACCGACACCGCGTTGCCGTACTTGTCGGCAATCGAGTAGTGCGTCGTGTTGCTGCCTTCATGCGGCTCGACGCCCGGCTTGATGTCCTTCGACACGCCCGCCTTCTTCGGGTCGATCACGGCACGGATCTTGGCCGCGTAGTCCTTGCTCAGCAGACGGTCCAGCGGGTTCTTCACGAAATCGGGATCGCCCAGGTAGCTGTTGCGATCCACGTAGGCGTGGCGCATGGCTTCGATCTGGTAGTGCGTAGCCTGCGCGGAATGCCAGCCCAGATCTTTCAGCGGATAGCCTTCCAGGATGTTCAGCATTTCGCAGATGATCACGCCGCCCGAGCTCGGGGGCGGTGCCGACACCACGTGATAACCACGGTAGTCGCACTCGACCGGCGCCAGCTCGCGCGTCTTGTAGCTGACGAGATCATCTTGCGTAATCAGGCCACCGCCGGCCTTGCTCGATGCAGCAATGGCCTGCCCGACCCAGCCCTTGTAGAAGCCGTCGGTGCCATGTGTGCTGATCTCACGCAGCGTCTTGGCCAGATCATGCTGCACCAGCTTCTCGCCCACCTGGAAGGGCTGCCCCTTGTTCAGGAAGATCGCGCCCGATGCGGCGTCTTCCTGGAAGTCCTTGGTGGAGGTGTGCAGCATGTCGACATCGCCCTGATCGAGGACGAAGCCCTTTTCGGCCAGCGTGATGGCCGGTGCGATCAGTGCAGCGCGTTGCATGGTGCCGTACTTCTGGCGGGCGTATTCCATGCCGGACACGGTGCCCGGCACGCCCACGGCCAGATGACCCTTGGTGGACGCGCCCTTGATGACGTTGCCGTCCTTGTCCAGGTACATGTTGGCGGTGGCGGCCTTCGGGGCGACTTCACGGAAGTCGAGGAAGGTCTTGCGACCATCGGCCAGCTGGATGGTCATGAAACCACCGCCGCCCAGGTTGCCGGCTGCCGGATAGACCACGGCCAGCGCGTAGCCCACAGCCACTGCCGCGTCGACAGCATTGCCGCCGCGCTTGAGCACTTCCACGCCGACCTTGCTGGCCAGGTGCTGTGCCGCGACGACCATGCCGTTCTCTGCGGCCACGGGTGCGACGGATGCCGCGTGTGTGACGGTCGTGATGCTGATCGATGCGATTGCGGCGGCGATCCACCGCATGCCTGTTCTTGGATTCTGCATAGGAGCTCCTTTGGTACCTTCAAGGACGCCGGTCGTGCCAGCGTACGAGTTATGGCGCGCGAACCTTATCAGGCGGCGCGCTGGCGCACTATAGCCTCATCCCCGTATTGACGCGTTGCGCGGGTGGTGGGACGCAGGCAACGCTAGCCCAGTGGTACCTCAAGCCCAACCTTCACTCGGTTGAGCACCACGGCCGTGCGGTACCACTTGATGTTGTCGTTGTCGTCGAACAGGCGGCGCGCGAGGGCTTCGTATTCCGTCATCGTGGCCACGTTCAGGATGAGGACGAAATCGGCCTCGCCGGTCACGTAGTAGCACTGCTGCACCTCTGGGCCGGAGAGCGCCCTCTTGAGCGCGGCCATTGCCGCGGTATTGGTGCGCTCGGCATGCACCTCAACGATCACGGTGATGGGTTTGCCCACCCGCTCAGGGTGCACCACCGCCACGTTGCCGACGATGACGCCCGCCTCCTCCATCCGCTTGATGCGCCGCTGCACGGCTGCGGTCGATAGATTGACCTCCTCCCCGATCACACGCAGCGGCGTCGTGTAGCACCGCTGCACGGCGTTGAGGATGGCGATGTCGAAGGCGTCGAGTTCGAGCGATTTCTGTGGGGCCATGGCCGACTCGGAGCGAGAAATTTTTGCGTCTGGCTCCGCAGAATAGCTGAAATTGCTCTCCGGACGTGACATAGGATTTCATGGTCCATGTGTTCGCAGAGGCCCATCCCATGCATTGGCAATCCCGGCTCGTCAGTCCGGAAACCCTTGCCCCTGGCGGTTTTCGTTCATTGGTGACACCGGTCTTCCGTGGGTCCACCGTGCTGTTCGACAACGCAGCGCAGGTCGTGGACGACTGGCGCCACGCGCAGCACGGCTACAAGTACAGCCTGTACGGCACACCGACCGCCATTGAACTCGGCGCACGGATTGCGCAACTGGAGCGCGCTCGCCACAGCTTTATCGTCCCCGGCGGGCAGGCTGCCATCGCCCTCGTCTACTTGGCCTGCTGCGGGGCGGGCAGCCATGCACTGGTGTCTTCAGTGCGTACGGACCCAATCGCAGCATGGCCGACGGCCTGCTCAAACGCATGGGTATCGACATCGAAACCTATGACACGCTCATCGGCGCGGGCATCGCCGGGCGCATCCGCCCGAACACCGCGCTCGCTTGGACGGAGAGCCCCGGCTCGGTCACGAGGGAAGTGCAAGACGTGCCGGCAATCGTGGCTGCGGCGCACGCGCGCGGCGTGCCGGTGGCGCTCGACAACACCTACATGGCCGGCATGTATTTCGATGCCTTTGCGCATGGTGTGGGCATCAGCATGCAGACATTGACCAAGTACGTTGGCGGCCACAGCGATCTGTTGCTCGGTTCGGTATCGGTCAACTCGAAGGCGATGTTCGAACGTGTAGGCAGCGCGTTTCCCGACCTGGACATGGGCGCCTCGCCCGACGATTGCAGCCTGGCGCTGCGTGGCCTGCAAACGCTGGGGCAGCGGCTTGAGCGCCTGCAAGCCTCCACGCTGGCGGTGGCGCGCTGGCTTCATCTGCAGGATTGCATTGCCACTGTGCTGCATCCGGCGCTGCCGTCATGCCCCGGCCATGAACTCTGGAAGCGCGACTTTACCGGCGCAACGAGCGTGTTTTCAGTGGTGTTTCAGGAAAGCGTTTCCGCCGAGCAGGTCAACGCATTCATCGATGCGCTGCGGATGTTCCGGATCGGCATGAGCTGGGGCGGCACCAGCAGCCTGGTGATGCCGTATCCGGATCTGGCACGGCCTAACCGCCACTATCGCGGCCGCCTGGTGCGGCTCAATGTTGGCCTGGAGGCGCCGGAAGACCTGATTGCCGATCTGCGGCAAGCCATGGCTCGCGCAGCCATCCAGGAGCACGCCGCCGTCGCATGACCGCCGGCGCGTCAGTCAGCCGATGCAAACGGCGGCGCACGCCGCTTGACCGGCTGCGTCTTGACGATGGCGGTGTTGGTCTCGGCGTGATAGGCCACGCGATCGAGAATCTGGTCGAGCTGATCGATCGAGCGCACGTACAGCCGGGCGATGAAGCAGTCCTCGCCGGTGACCTTGTCGCACTCGCCAATCTCCGGAATCTCTTCGATCAGCTTCTGCACGATATGCAGCTTGCCCGGCATGGGCCGCACCCGGACGATGGCCTGCAGCGTGTAACCCAGCGATGCCGGGTCAATGTCGATGGTGTAATGCCGGATCACGCCGCGCTCTTCCAGCCGGCGCAGACGCTCCGACACGCTGGGGGACGACAGCCCCACCTGCTCGGCGAGTTGCTTGAGCGAGATGCGGGAATCGGTCAGCAGGACGTCAAGAATGCGTTGATCAAGCGCGTCAATCGTATTCACCGTGCCTCCTTTCGCCCATTCAGGCATTTCGCCTTATTTCATTAGAAAGAACTTTTAGTTTGCCTTAGAAAAGCAATGGAAGTCAGGCAATCCGCATGCGATCCTTTTTGCATCCAATGCTCAAGGTGGTTCGCATGAACGATAAGACGCGCGGCACGGTCGAGATGACCACCGCCATGGTCATCTCCGGGACGATCGGCTGGTTCGTCGTCCGCTCAGGCCAGCCGGTGGCCGACGTTGTGTTCTGGCGCTGCGTGTTCGGCGCGCTGACGCTGCTTGCGGTATGCGCCGGACTGGGCCTGCTGCGCGGCGCGATCACGTGGCGGCGCGCCGCGATTGCCGCGCTGGGCGGCGTGGCCATCGTCATCAATTGGCTGCTGCTGTTTGCAGCGTATCCGCGCGCGTCCATCTCGATTGCCACGGCGGTCTACAACACGCAGCCATTCATGCTGGTCGGGCTGGGCGCGATGTTTCTGTCGGAAAAGCTGACGGCCGCCAAGCTCACGTGGCTGGCCATCGCCTTTATCGGCGTCCTACTGATCGTGCAGGTGGGGCCTGCCGCCAGCGTCGGTACCGATTACCTCATGGGCATTGCGATGGCGCTGGGAGCGGCGTTTGCCTATGCGGCGGCCGCGCTCCTGATCAAGAAACTGGCCGGTACGCCGCCGCATCTGATCGCGCTCATCCAGGTGTGCGTGGGCGTGCTGATGTTGGCGCCGCTGGCCAACCTGTCGCATCCGCCCGCCGATTCGCATACGTGGGTGATGCTTGTCACGGTGGGCGTGGTGCATACGGGGTTGATGTACATCCTCCTCTATGGCGCCATCCAGCGGCTGCCGACGCATCTGACGGGGTCGTTGTCATTCATCTATCCGATTGTTGCCATCGTGGTGGACATTGTTGCGTTCGGGCATCGGCTGCAACTCGCGCAGTTTTTGGGCGCGGGGGCGATCCTGCTGGCGGCGGCGGGCATGAACCTGGGGTGGTCGCCGTATCGGTGGTTGCGGGCGCGGGCCGAATCCCCCGTTTCCAAATAACGCAATACGCGCAATAGCCCCCCGCATTCGCAACACGAATGGGCGGCCCAACTGCTGTTATTCTTGTGCGTTTTCCGCTGGCGCCCGGCGCGCCCTGCGCCTGCCTCTCTCTCCCCCTTGGCAGCCGGCGGACAGAAACCCCAAAACATACGTACAAGATGAAGGAAGGTCACCCGCCGGAGCCGGGTCGCGAAACCGCGATCGCCTGGATCCTGGAACAAATGCAAACCTACGATCTGTCTGTCGACGATTTGCAGGCGCATGGCTGCTTTGACGCGCCACCGCCGCCGCCCGCACCACCTGCGTCCATCGGCCCGGTCTACATGAGCGCCGACGGCCAGCACTGGGACGGCTCGGGCGACATGCCCGACTGGCTGCAACGCGCCGTCAATGCCGGACAGAGCATCGAACATTTCCGCGTGGGCTGACGCGCAGACAGCGCAGGTACGCCGGTTGCGTGGTTGTTGGCGTAAGCGCTGCCGGTTCGTTGATCTGTGAGTTTCCACTGCATTGCCGGCCGGCGCTCCAACCCAACGGAGGACGTCATCATGCCGGAACGCAAAACCGTAGAACGTGCGCGCGCCGACAAGCGCCACGGCAAGGCCGCCTCAACGCAGGCAGGCAACTTCGTGAAGGAAGAGATGGATCACATCCGCGAAGGCAAGCACGGTGCGAAAAATACCAAGCAGGCTATCGCGATTGGACTATCCAAGGCACGCCGCTCTGGCGTTGCCATCAAGCCGCCGGGGGAAGGCAAGGCGTCGGCTGCCACGCGCAAGAAGGCGGAACATGACGTGAAGGCGGGCAGCAAGAAGAGCAGCCACGCCAGCGCCAGCAAGGAATCCACCGCAAAGCGCAGCAAAACCACCACACGCACGCTGCAAAAGGAAGGCCATTCGGCGGCATCCAAGTCGTCGCTATCCAAGCAGGCCCATAGCGCGGCCTCCAAGCGTTCGAGCAGTGAACGCTCGGCGGCGGCCAAGAAAGGCGCCGCCACCAAGGGCGCGGCGGGACGCTCCGCTGCCGCAAAGAAGGCGGGACGCACGCGCGCTGCGCACGCCAGGTAAATCTTTCCTGTTCAGTCTGCAGGCGACCCATTGGGGTCGCCTTTTTTATTGCCATTCGCTGCCCTAAAAAAGAAATTCAAAAAATTTCCGCTCTCCGTGTCAGGAACGCAGCCATGCGTCGACGAAGGTGCACGGAACACATCTGCGCGATGCCGCAGTGCACCGTACGGCGAGGGATTTCGCCCCGTCAGCCGTTCAACGACACCTGTTCACTCAAGGAGAACACAAATGAAACAACACGCCATGATCGCCGCCGCTCTGGGCAGCCTGCTCGCGCTGGGCGCACTGTCGACGCCGGTGCACGCCGCCGACGCTGCCGGCAAGGAAAAGTGCTACGGCGTCGCCAAGGCCGGCCAGAACGATTGCGCCAGCCCCGGCAGCGCCCACGCCTGCGCCGGCCAGTCGAAGATCGACAAAGACCCGATGTCGTGGAAGTACGTGCCGGCCGGCACCTGCGCGCAGATGGGCGGCACGATGCAGACGCCGTCCAAGTAACGCGCGACGCCGGTGACCGCCATGCAGACCGCTCTGCCAACCTGCGCCGGCGCAGGCCTGCGCGCGCCGCACTTTCCTGCCCTGCTGCACGGGGAAGCCCGCTTCCCGTGGGCAGAAGTGCACAGCGAGAACTATCTGTATGGCGGCCCCGCACGTGCAGCGCTGCTGGCCGCGCGAGCGCACCAGCCGGTGAGCCTGCACGGCGTGGGCATGGGGCTTGGCAATGCGGATGGACTGGATGTCGAACACGTACGCGCCATCGCCATGCTTGCCGATGCCGTAGCGCCGGCCGCCATTTCCGAGCACCTGTGCTTCAACCGCAGCGGCGCGCAGGTCGTCAACGATCTTCTGCCGCTGCCCTATTCCCGCGAATCGCTCGATATCGTCTGCGCCAACGTCATGCGGGCACAGGACATTCTCAAGCAGCCGCTGCTGATCGAGAACATTGCCGCGTACATCGACTGCCGCACGCTGGTCGATGCCGACGAGGCCATCTCCGAAGGCGCATTCCTGACCGCCCTCGCCCGACGCACGGGCTGCGGCATCCTGCTGGACCTGAACAATCTGTACGTGAACAGCGTCAACCATGGCGTGACAGTCGAATCCGTACTCACCGATATCGACCCAGCGCTGGTCGGCGAAATTCACCTGGCGGGCTTCAGCGTGGAAGACGGCATGCTGATCGACACGCATAGCGCGCCGGTCCATGCGCCCGTCTGGGCGTTGTATGACGCGTGGGTTGCCAAGCACGGCGCACGCCCGACACTGATCGAATGGGACGCTGAACTGCCGCCCGTGCAGGTGTTGCTGGACGAGGCGGCACGTGCCCAGGCGGTACTGAATCGCCACACCAACGCCATGCAGGAGACACGCCATGCGACTGCCTGACTGGGAGGCGCACCTCATCGGCGCGCTGACGCATCCTGTAAGCGACGATGAAACACGTGGCATCGCCATCTACCGCAATGCGCGTCTGGCCATTCTGCGTAACGCGCTGGCGGGGGCCTATCCCGTCTGCCGCGCGCTCGTCGGCAACGACTGCTTTGATGCGCTCGTGCGCGACACGCTGGCCGCGCAGGCGTCTACATCCCCCAATCTGCATCGCTATGGCAATGCGCTGCCGGATGTCATTGCGCAATGCCCGTTGGCGCACAGCGTGCCGTATCTGGCTGACGTGGCGCGGCTGGAATGGTGCGTCCACTGGGCGCATTACGCCCCGGATGCACACGTCGAAGCGGCGAACGCCACCCTCCTCGCGCAGCCCGCGGACACCGTCCGCGCGGGGCTGATCGAAGGTGTGCAGTGGGTGGCCTCACCGTGGCCGGTGGTGTCGATCTGGCGCGCACATCAGCCCGGCGCAACCATCGCGCTCAACGAAATCGACCTGGACGCAGCCGAAGCCGCTGCGATTGCCGTGCGGGGGCACCGCGTTGCCGTGCTCGATCTCGATGCCGCCACAGCGATGTTTCTGGCAGCTTGCGAGGCTACGCCATCGCTCCAGACCGCGCTCGAGACCACGTTGGCTGAGCTGCCAGCTTTTGATCTGACCGCGAGCCTATCTGGCCTCTATCGCTCGGGGCTGCTCGCGCTATCTGCATGCCACACAACAATGCCTACCGGAGACACGCCATGAATACCCTCACCACAACCTTTGCCCCACTCACGCGTATCCGCGCATCGCTGGAACGGCTTGCCGGCCCGCAGAGCACGCTCTGTTCGATCATCCTGTTGATCGCGCGCGCGTATCTCTTCTACGTGTTCTTCCGCTCGGGCCTGACCAAACTGCACGACTGGGACACGACCGTGCTCCTCTTCACCGAGGAATACAAGGTGCCGCTGCTGCCGCCCGCACTGGCAGCGGCGCTTGGCACCTTTGGCGAACTGGTCTTCCCCTCTCTGATGCTGGCCGGCATCGTGCCCCGGCTGGCGGCGGCGGGGCTGTTCTTTGTCAACGTGGTGGCAGCGGTGTCGTACTGGGCCAATCTGTCAGCATCGGCCATCGAGTTTCACTTGGTTTGGGGCGTGCTGATTGCGCTCGTGGCGACGGTGGGACCCGGCTGGCTGGCGGCGCAGAACCTTTGGCAGCGCCGTAAGCACTAAGCGGATTGTGTGGGCGGCAGGCTTATGATGTGAGCCTGTCGCCCTCTCTTCAGGAGCATCGATGCGCTTCCCTCAGTTGTCCTTCGCTGCCTCGGCCGGTGTGTTGGCTGCAATCGGCGCCGCAGCGCTTCTTACGGCCTGCGCGTGGGGCGATAGCCCGAACACCACCGGCGCGCGCATGCTCGACGACTCGCTCCTGACGTACCAGGTCAAGGCGGCGCTGGATCAGGACACGGCGCTCAGCACGCGCCAGATTCGCATCCGATCCAGCCCGGACGGCAAGGTCATCCTGACGGGCTGGGTCGATACCCCAGAGATGGCCCGCCGGGCCGGCGACGACGTCAAACGCTTTGTTGACTCGGCCAAACTCGACAACCAGCTGCGCGTGCTGTCGCGCATGCAGGTGCTGGGCGGCGGCCCGTACATCCCGGCCGGCTTGCCGCCCGAGGCACCCGCCAGCGCCCCGGCCGCGCGCTAAACCACGCAAGCGGTTACGCCGCCCGCGCGCCTGCTCGCCGGGGCACGCGGCCCACGGGCAGCGATTGCAGCAACCCAAAGCCAATCTCTGCGATCAGGAAGGGCACCAGCAGCAGCGTCGCGCCCGATGCCAGGGCGTACGCCTGCCACGCCGCAAACAACCAGCGCGCCACGGCGTCGTACCGGCCGAGCGCCACACTCGTCTGTCGGAGACGCAGCACCGACCACACGCACACCACCGATCCCATCAGATTGGCCATCAGCAGATGCGTTGGCTCAAATGCCGGCAAGCTGCCGATGCCCAGCGCCTGCGCCAATGCGCTGAGCGCCTGATGCAACAGCGCGAACGTCCACGGCGTCGCAAACGGCGCGGTCACGATCAGGTCATACCAAGCGCTGACCCGCACGATACGCAGGAAGGTCGATTCGGAAACCATGGGGAAACTCCAGAAGTGAAGTGAAGTGAAGGAGTCGCCACGCTAAAGCTTGGTGTACGCTCCAAGGTCAAGCCCGCCGACCGTATCCCTCCTCCCAAACCACCATGCCTGCCGCTCTTCCCGCTCCCATTTCCAATGCGCATGCCGGTGACCTGTCCATCGGCGACCTGGCCGCTGCCACCGGCGTCTCACGGGATGGCCTGCGCTTTTACGAGGCACGTGGACTGATCCGTGCGCGGCGCCGGAGCAACGGTTACCGCGCCTATCCGCCCGAAATCGTGGAACTGGTGCAGTACGTCCGCACGGCCCAGCAGCTGGGTTTCACACTGGCGGAAATTAGAGAAGGCATGGCGCAGGTGTGGCAGCAACCCGACACCGTTGCCGCCGTCACCGCGTTGCTGCGGGAGAAGCTTGCCACCATTGATGCCCGCATCGCCAGCCTGCAGGCCATGCGAGACGCACTTGCCACGCGCGTCGGCATGGCATGTCCACTTGCACCGGCCTGAGACGGTCGTCATGTCTTGTCATATAACTGTCGCAGACTGGCACTGGAGGGCGGGGTTTTTGCGTTTCCCCCATCCTGACAGCTTGCTGAGCCGTGAAAGGCGCTTGAAAGTTCGCGTCGGTAAAAACGCTCCCGTCTCAAGGGGGAGTCTGCTGCAGTGAAATATCGGGGTGCGTTTCATTCAAGGGCGAGGGCCGTGCTATGCGCGGTGGTCTGCCTGCCATTTGCCGCTGCCTGGGCAGCCACGCCGGCATCGGCGCCGGCTGCGGCCAGCATGCCGGTCCCGACCATGCCGCCGATCCAGCCATCCGTGCCGGGCGTGACGGGTGCTGGCTTCAACCTGGTCGAACTGTTGCAGGAGCTGAAAGGCAACAACCCGCAATTGATCCAGGGGCGCCACACCTACCTGTCAGCCAAGTCGATACCGCCGCAGCTTGCGTCGCCCAACAACCCGCAGCTCGGCTATATCTGGAACAGCATCCCGAAGGGATTCCCGCTGGCGGTGAACCGCGCGGGCGGCAGCCAGTACAACCTGACGCAGCAGATTCCGTTTCCGGGCAAGAAAGCGCTGGCGGCCGAGATTGCCGATCGCCAGGCTGAGTCCCTGAACGCGCAAAACGACGCGCTGTACCTGCAGCTCTATGCGCAGCTTTCCACCACGTACTACCAGGCGATTGCGCTGCAAAAGCAGATCGACGTGCAAAAGCTGACCATCACGCGCCTGGAGCAGGTCAAGCAGATCACGCGTGTGCGCTACGCCAACAACGCCGCCGCCTATGCAGACTTCCTCAACGCGCAGGTCATGCAGAGCAGCGCGCAGAACGACCTGTTTGCCGCTCAGCGCCAGTACGACAGCACGCTGCAGACGCTCAACACGCTCATCGGGAAAGATCCGAGCTTCCCGCTCGTGCTGCGCGCAGACGACGAGGCTGTCCACCTGCCGGAAGAACCGCTGCCCGAACTGGAAAACCAGGCGCTGCGCGAGCACCCGTCGATCAAGGCATCGGCCGAGCTGATGGACGCGGCACGCAAGAGCGTGACGCTGGCGCGCAAGGCCTACCTGCCCGACTTCCAGGTCATTGCCACCGTCACGACGGACAACCCGCCGTATGGCGTGCGCCCGAACAGCTACCAGATCGAGCTGGACGTGATCATCCCGTTCTGGTTCCTGACCAAAGAGAAGTACGGCGTGAACCAGGCGGTGGAAAGCCAGATTGCCACCGAGGCGAACGACGTGTCGGTGCGCCAGCAGACGTTACTGGCCGTCGATACCGCCTACAACACGCTGCGCCAGACGCTTGCGCAGCTCGACTTCAACAAGCAGCGGCAACTGCCGCAGGCGCTGGCGGCCTATCGCGTCACGATGACCAACTACGCCAGCAACAACGCCGATTTCAACGACCTGCTTACCGCCCAGGGCGCGCTCAAAAACGCCGAACTGGCGGTCGCGCAGGCGCAGGCCACGGCCTTGCAGGCCTATCACGCGCTGCTCGCGGCCACCGGCCGCTCGCCGGTTCAAGCTCAATAACATCATGAAGAAGTTCTCTCCCGTCGTTGCTGTGATCGCCCTGGCAGCGGCCCTCGCTGTGGGCGTGGTGGTCGGACGCAAGTGGCCTGCCGCCGTGCCGGCCGAGACTGCAAAACCCGAAGCGGGTCCGGCATCTGCGCCGGCTGCCGCGTCGCGTCCGAAACCGGACTCCATTGAAATTCCTTCTGGCGGCTTCGACCCCCAGCAGGTGAAGGTCGCGCAGGCCAGCCAGCTTTCGGTGCCGGTGGAATTGTCCACACCCGGCAAGCTGGCCTACAACGCGGAGCGCACCAAGCTGGCGTCCGCACGCGTGGCCGGCCGGCTTGATCACATCCTCCAGTTCGAAGGGGCGCTGGTGCGTGAGGGCCAGCCGATTGCCGAGCTGTACGCGCCGGACTACATCTCTGCGCAGAAGGAATACCTGCTGGCGCTGAATACCGCCCGCCAGCTCAAGGGCTCCAACATGAAGGACTTGCAGGAAGACGCAGACGCCACCGTGCAGTCCGCTGCAGGTCGCCTGCACGTGCTGGGCATGTCCGATGCCGATGTCGCGCAAATAGCCAAGCGCGGCACACCGGCTGAACACCTGACGCTGCGCGCGCCCATCTCGGGCACGATCGTCAAGCGCAACATGGACCCGGGCGCCTTCCTGAATGTGGGCGACTCGTTCATGAGCATCGTCGATACGCGTGTGCTGTGGTTTACGGGCAATGTGTATGAGAACGACATTGCCAGCGTGCGCATCGGTCAGCCGATCTCGCTGCACACGTCGGCGTATCCGGACCGCGAGTTCACGGGCCGCGTGAGCTTCATCGCCCCAAATATCGACCCGGCCACGCACACGTTGACGGTGCGCTGCGACGTGCCGAACAACGACGGCCTGCTGCGCCCCGAGATGTACGCCACGGCGCGCATCCAGACCGGCACCGGCCAGGCCACGGTGGTGCCGAAGTCCGCCCTGGTGAAAGACCATGGCAGCTACTTCGTGATCGTGCAGAGCGATGCTACGCACTTCAAGCGCGTCGAAGTGCACGGCAAGGACATCGGCACCGACGGCAACTTTGCCGTGACGGCAGGGCTTGAGGCTTCGTCGCAGGTGGTGGTGCGCGGTGCCGCGCTGCTTAACGAGATGATCGTCAAGGCAGGAGCGTAGGCATGGGCTTCAACCCCATCGCGGGCATTCTCAAGCGGCGGCTGCTGATTGTCTTCCTGGCTGTCGCGTTGCTGGTGGCTGGCGTGCTGTCGTTCCGCGAGCTGCCACTGCAGGCGTATCCGGGCGTGGCACCGCTGTCGGTGCAGGCCATCACGCAGTGGCCCGGCCGCAGCACGACCGAAGTCGAGCAGCAGATCACCATCCCGATTGAAAACGCACTGGCCGGCGTGCCGGACGTGCAGTCGTTCCGCTCGGTATCGCTGTTCGGGCTGTCGGTGGTGACGCTCAAATTCAAGGAAGGCACCGATAGCTTCAAGGCGCGGCAGAACTTTTCGCAGTATCTGGCGAGCGCCAACCTGCCGACGGGCGTGCAGTCTTCACTGAGCCCCGACTCGGACGCCACCGGCGAGATCATGCGCTTTCGCCTCGAGGGCGATGGCGTCGACCTCACCACGCTCAAGAGCTACCAGGACTACGACATCTCCAAGGGGCTCAAGCACGTGCAGGGCGTGGCCGATGTCAGCTCCTTCGGCGGCAAGGTGAAGGAGTACCACATCGTCCCATCGCCGGCGAAACTGCAGTCGTACGGCATCACGCTGTCGCAGCTCATCACGGCCATCGGCAACGCCAACAACAACACCGGCGGCAACCTGCTGCGCGATGGCGAGCAACAGTTCGTCGTGCGCGGCGTGGGCCTGCTGCAGACGGTGGACGACATCCGCAACGTGGTGGTCAACACCAACAATGGCGTGCCGGTGCGCGTGCGCGATATTGCCGAAGTGGAAGTCGGGAACGTGCAGCGTCTGGGCCAGGTGCAATACAACGATCAGCCCGACGTGGTGGAAGGCATCGTGCTGCTCAAGCGCGACGCCAACGCCACCGAGGTGCTGGCCAAGGTGCGCGAGAAGGTGGCGGAGCTGAACAACGGCGTCCTGCCCAAGAGCATTCAAGTCAAGCCGTTCTATGACCGCCAGGTGCTGCTCGACATCACCATGGGCACGGTCGAACACACACTGGTGGTGGGGATCTCGCTGGTGCTGGCGGTGTTGTTCGTCTTCTTGGGCAACTTCCGGGCGGCGGCCGTGGTGGCGGCGGTGATTCCGCTGGCGCTGTGCGTGTCGTTCATCAGCATGGAGCACTTCCATGTGCCGGCCAACCTGATCTCGCTCGGGGCGATCGACTTTGGGGTGATCGTCGACGCGGCCGTGATCGTGATGGAAAACATCATGCGGCACCTCGAAGAAGGCGCCGAGAAGCTCGAAGACGCGATCATCAAGGCGACCAACGAAGTGCAGCGCGCGATGATCTTTTCCACCGGCATCATCATCGTGGCGTATTCCCCGCTGTTCTTCATCGGCGGGGTGGAAGGCATCATCTTCAAGCCAATGGCCTTCACGATGGGCTTTGCCCTGATGGCGTCGATCGTTCTGAGCCTGACGTTCGTGCCGGCTACCACGTCGTTCGTCTTCGGCAAAACGCTGCATCCGCATTCGCCGGCCTTTATTGCGGCGATTCTGCGCTGGTACAAGCCATTGCTGCGCAAGCTCATTGCACGCCCGATGGCCGTCTTTGCCACGGCCATTACGGCGCTATTGCTGACGCTGTACAGCGCCACGTTCCTCGGTACGGAGTTCCTGCCCACGCTGGAAGAAAACAACCTGTGGCTGCGCATCACGCTGCCCAATACGGTGGACCTGGATTACTCCGCGTCGGTGGCCAACGACTTGCGTACATACTTCACCAAGCAGCCGGAGATCAAGCAGGTTTCGGTGCAGATTGGCCGCCCGGACGACGGCACCGACTCTACCGGCGTATTCAACCAGGAATACGGCCTGTACTTCGCACCGCCCGACCAGTGGGAGGCCGGCATGACCAAGGGCAAGCTGGTCGAGCGCCTGTCGAAGCATCTGGAGAAGATTCCCGGCATCGAATACAACTTCTCGCAGTACATCCAGGACAACGTGGATGAGGCGCTCTCGGGCGTGAAGGGCGAGAACTCGGTCAAGCTGTTTGGCAATGACCTGAACATGCTCGAAGCCAAGGCCAACGAAATCCAGGCGCAGCTCAAGAAAGTAACGGGCCTGGTGGACGTGGGTATCTTCCGCGAGCTGGGCCAGCCGACGCTGAACGTTTCGATCGACCGCCAGGCGGCTGCGCGCTTCAACATCAACGTGAGCGACGTGCAGAACCTCGTGCAATACGCCATTGGCGGCGCCCCGGTCACGCAAATCCTGGAGGGCGAGAAATCGTTCGGCCTGGCGGTGCGCCTGAATCAGCAGGCACGTGCGTCGTACGACGCCATCCGCGAGCTGCTGATCGATACGCCTGACGGCCAGCACATTCCGCTGTCGATGATCGCCAAGGTGGAAATGACCGATGGCCCGTTCTTCATCTACCGCGAGGAAGGCAAGCGCTACATTGCCATCAAGTTTGGCGTGCGCGGCCGTGACCTGGGCGGCGCCGTGGACGAGGCCCAGCATGTGGTGGGCAGCAACGTAAAACTGCCCGAAGGCTACACCGTCAAGTGGGACGGCCAGTTCAACGAGATGAAGGTCGCCCAGGGCAAGCTGATGGTGATCGTGCCGTTGACCATCCTTGTGATCTTCCTGCTGCTCTACAGCACGTTCGGCAATTTCAAGGATGCGCTGATGGTGGTGCTGAATGTGCCGTTTGCCGCCATCGGCGGGCTGCTGGCGCTGCACATTGCCAACGAGACGCTGTCGATTTCGGCGGGGATCGGCTTCCTGTCGTTGTTCGGCATCGCCATCCAGGACGGGGTGATCCTGATTTCGTACGTCAATCGTCTGTCCCAATCCGAAAACGTGCGTGAAGCGACCGTCGATGGCGCCGCGCTGCGCCTGCGACCAGTGATCATGACGGCCATGCTGGCAGGCCTGGGTCTGTTGCCGGCGGCGCTGTCGCACAGCATCGGCTCGGAAGCGCAGCGCCCGCTGGCGCTAGTGATCGTCGGGGGCATGGTCACAACCACGATTCTCACCCTGCTGGTGTTGCCGGTGGTCTTCACGTGGGCGCACCGCCATCGTCGTCCGCCCCCGCGCGATTCGGACGTCAATCCGACTGCTGCCATGCTGCCTTAACCTGCGCATGTGCTGAAAGCGCAACGGGCGCATCGCTTTACCGGCGGTGCGCCCGTTTTCATTTGGGCTCACACCAGAATCGGACCAATCTCATGGCGACGCGTGGACGAGGCGAGCAGAGTGCATCTCTGATTCCCACCGCACGCACCGCCACCATGCACCCCACGTCCAACGTCTCCCCCGGCGTCGTCGCACAATTCCCGCCGCAGGTCATCACTACGCTCACCGAGCTGTTTGGCACCGATCTGCAGCAATGGCGTTTTATCGTCGATTTATTTTGTGAGACGGTGGAACAGGATCTCGCCAACCTGGCGAACGCCATCCGCACCGCTGACGACGACACACAGATCGTTGAAGCGGCGCACCGCATCGTCGGTTCGGCTCGCATGCTTGGGCATCAGGCGATTGGCGATGCCGCCCGCTGCATCGAGCGCGCAGCGCAGAGCATCGGACCGTATCAGCAGCGTGTGGAAGACATGCAATCCGCCCTCACCTGCCTGCGCGCGCTGGCGAGTGAATTCCGCCAGCAGGCAAGCGGCTGCCCGTGGTCAGACGCTGCGGTTGCGGGCTGACCGTCCGCCACCCTGCGCCGCACATCGCTTGAACAGGCCCCCCGGCTATTTATGTTATCAGCCACATAAATTAAGCGATTAGGTTGTACGTTGCGTAACTCGCAATACAACGGGTGACTACAACTATTGATCTAGAACAGACTACCCCACTATCTTTCGCGGGCAACGTCGGCGCATTCCAACTGCAGCTGGCTGGCACGCACCGGCCATGACCAGCGCGGCCGCACCGTTTCACCACGTACGTCACAACGCGGGCTCAACCTATCCGGGGGGATTCGATGTCCGAAGCAGTCCTGCATCCATTTTTTTCGCGCGAGCGCACCGTCGCCGCGGTTGGCTTCAACCGCTGGCTGGTTCCTCCTGCCGCACTGGCCATCCATCTGTGCATTGGCATGGCCTACGGTTTTTCTGTCTTCTGGCTGCCGCTCGGCCGCGCGCTGGGCATCACCAAGCCGCTCACATGCGGCGCCGATGTCTCGCTGATCGCCGAGCTGTTCACCACCACCTGCGACTGGCGCGTCTCCAGCCTGGGCTGGATGTTCACGCTGTTCTTCGTGTTCCTGGGCGCATCCGCTGCCATGTGGGGCGGTTGGCTCGAACGCGTTGGCCCGCGCAAGGCTGGCGTCGTGTCGGCTGTGTGCTGGTGCGGCGGGCTGCTGATTTCCGCACTGGGCATCCAGATTCACCAACTGTGGCTGCTGTGGGTGGGCTCGGGCGTGATCGGCGGCGTCGGCCTGGGGCTGGGCTACATCTCGCCCGTGTCGACGCTCATCAAGTGGTTTCCGGACAAGCGTGGCATGGCCACGGGCATGGCCATCATGGGTTTTGGCGGCGGCGCGATGATCGGCGCCCCGCTGGCTGACCGCCTGATGAAGCTGTTTGCGACGCCCGAATCTGTGGGCGTGTCGCAAACCTTTATTGTGCTGGCCGGCATCTACTTCGTGTTCATGATGGCAGGTGCGCTGGGTTACCGTGTGCCGCCCACGGGCTGGAAACCGGCAGGCTGGACACCCTCCCCGGCCAAGGCGAAGGACACGATGGTCACGCAACGCCATGTCCACGCAAACGAAGCGCTGAAGACGCCGCAGTTCTGGCTGATCTGGGCCGTGCTGTGCCTGAACGTATCGGCCGGTATTGGCGTGCTGGGCATGGCCTCGCCACTGCTGCAGGAAGTGTTTGGCGGCAAGCTGCTGGGCGTGACAACGTCGTTCATGGACCTGACCGCCGCGCAAAAGGGCCAGATCGCAGCCATCGCTGCGGGCTTCACGGGTCTGCTGAGCCTGTTCAACATTGGCGGCCGTTTCTTCTGGGCGTCGCTCTCGGACCGCCTGGGCCGCAAGATGACGTACGCGGTCTTCTTCGTGCTCGGCTTCGTGCTGTATGCGTCGATTCCGTGGACGTCGCACACGGGCAATATCGCGCTGTTCGCACTGGCCTTCTGCGTGATCCTGTCGATGTACGGCGGCGGTTTTGCGACCGTGCCGGCGTATCTGGCTGACATGTTCGGCACGCAAATGGTGGGCGCCATCCACGGCCGGCTGCTCACGGCGTGGTCGACCGCCGGCATCCTGGGCCCCGTGCTGGTGAACTACCTGCGCGAATACCAGATCGCCCATGGCGTGGAACGCGCAGCCGTGTACGACATCACGATGATGATCCTGGCCGGCCTGCTGATCCTCGGCTTCATCTGCAACCTGCTGGTGCGCCCTGTCAACGCGAAGCACTTCATGACCGAAGCGCAGCTCGACGAGCAACGACATGCTGCGGCAACCAAGAGCCCAACGCCGTCGGTTGCTGCGCCGGAAACATCGCTGGAATGGCAGGCGCATCCGGGCTCGGCGGTAGCCGTGGTGCTGGCCTGGGCCGCCGTGGGCCTGCCGTTGGGCTGGGGGATTTGGATTACACTCCAAAAAGCTGCCGTTCTCTTCTCCTGACCCGTGATTTAAAGCCGCCCCGCCACCCATGAAGCACCAGAAGATCGAGTTCTACCGTCACCCGGCCGGTGGCTGGGGCGCGCTCAAAAGCGTTGCGCATCAATTGCTGTCGCAGGGCATCGCGGCCAAGGGCGCCAAGACCATGCTGTCGGCCAACCAGCCCGATGGCTTCGATTGCCCCGGCTGCGCCTGGCCTGATCGCGACCACGCCTCCACGTTTGAATTTTGCGAGAACGGCGTCAAAGCCGTGGCTGCAGAAGCGACGTCGCGCCGCACCACACCGGAGTTCTTCGCGCAGCACACCGTGCGCGAACTCGCCGAGTGGTCGGACTACGCGCTGGAAGATCAAGGCCGCCTGACGCACCCGATGGTCTACGACGCGGGCAGCGACAAATACGTCCCGATCGACTGGGACGCCGCCTTCGCGCTGATCGCGCAGCACCTGCGTGCGCTGCCCGATCCGAACCAGGCGATCTTCTACACCTCGGGCCGCACCAGCAATGAGGCGGCCTTCCTCTACCAGTTGTTCGTGCGCGCCTACGGCACGAACAATTTCCCCGACTGCTCCAACATGTGCCACGAGCCTTCCGGCACGGGCATGCGGGCCAGCATCGGCGTCGGCAAAGGCACCGTCACGCTCGACGATTTCACCAAGACCGACGCCATCTTCATCTTCGGGCAGAACCCCGGGACGAATCACCCGCGGATGCTCGGCGAGTTGCGCGAGGCATCGAAGCGCGGCGCAAGCATCGTGTCGTTTAACCCGCTGCGTGAGCGCGGGCTGGAGCGCTTTGCTGATCCGCAGAGCAAGATCGAGATGCTGACGCTGGGCTCCACGCGCATTAGCACCGAATACCACCAGGTGCGCATCGGCGGCGACCTGGCGACGGTCAAGGGCATCATCAAACACGTGATCGAGCGTGACGACGCGGCACGCAGCCGCGGCGAGCCCGCCATCATCGACCACGCCTTCATCGCCCAGCACACTGGCGGCTACGACGCCTTCGCCGCTGACGTGCGCGCGGAGTCGTGGGCGACCATCGAGGCCGAATCGGGCCTGCCAGAGCACGAAATCCGCCAGGCGGGCGACACGTACATCAAAGCCGGCAGCGTCATCGCGTGCTGGGGCATGGGAATCACGCAGCACAAGCATTCGGTTGCGACGATCCAGATGATCGTCAACCTGCTGCTCCTGCGCGGCAACATCGGCCGCCCGGGTGCCGGTGCGTGCCCGGTGCGCGGCCACAGCAACGTGCAGGGCGATCGCACGATGGGCATTTACGAGCAGCCCGCCCCCGCGTTTCTGGATCGGCTGGAGCAAGTCTTCGGTATTCAAGTGCCGCGCGAACATGGCTACGACACCGTCGGCGCCATCGAAGCGATGCAGCAAGGCGCCGCGCGCGTGTTCTTCGCCATGGGTGGCAACTTCGCGGCCGCCACGCCGGACACCGCCGCCACGTGGGCCGGCCTGCGCCAGTGCGACCTGACCGTGCACGTGACCACCAAGCTCAACCGCAGCCACATCGTGCATGGCAAGGCCGCGTTGATCCTGCCGTGCCTGGGCCGCACCGAGGTCGACCAACAGGCCGGCGGCGCGCAAGGCGTGACGGTGGAAGATTCGATGAGCATGGTGCACATGTCGGCAGGCATCAATCCGCCGGCCTCTCCGCATCTGCTCTCGGAGCCGGCCATCGTGGCGCGCCTGGCCGAAGCGACGCTGCCCGAAAGCACCATTCCGTGGCGCTGGCTGGTGGAAGACTACGACCGCATCCGCGAACGCATTGAAGCCGTGTTCGACGACTTTGCCGGCTTCAACGAGAAGATTCGCGTGCCGGGTGGCTTCCGCCTGCGTAACACCGCATCGGAGCGTGTCTGGAACACGCCGTCAGGCAAGGCGGAGTTCCACGCGCATGCCGTGCCGACTGATACCCCGGTCCACCGCGCCCGCGAGCGCCATGCCGACGCCACCGTCTTCACGCTGGCCACGGTGCGCTCGCATGACCAGTACAACACCACCATCTACGGCATGGACGACCGCTACCGCGGTGTGTTCGGCCAGCGCCGCGTGGTCTTCATCAACAAGGAAGACCTGCACACGGTCCGCATGAAAGACGGCGAGTGGGTCGACATGGTGACGCTTTCCGAAGACGGCACCACGCGCCGCGCCGATGGCTTCCGTCTGGTGGCGTATGACATTCCGCGCGGGTGCCTGGCGGCGTATTACCCCGAGACCAACCCGCTGGTGCCGCTGTCTTCCGTGGCTGACCAGGCACGCACGCCGACATCCAAGTCGATTCCGGTGATGCTGGTGCCGAGCCAGGTCGCGCGCACCGCTGACACCCAAGCGGCCACCACGGCCGAAGCCTGATGCCCACCGAGCCGGCGTGGTCTGCGCTGCAGCTGGCGCTGCTGGCCGCATTGCGCGAGACCGACGCCGGCAAGCCGGTGTCGATGCCGTGGCTGATCAAGCGCGTGGGCGAGCGCGCCAGCACGGTCCTGCGCGCGCTGCATCCGCTGGCCGATGCAGGCCTGCTGCGCGTCACCATGGACGACACACGCTGGCTCATTGCGCTGCTCGACGCCGGCCGCGTTCTGCCTGACTTCACTGCATGACTTTTCTGCCCCACCACCCCGCCGGCTTGCCCGTCGTTTCCACCGCCGCGACGAAACGCACGCGCGCCGGCACGCAAGAGGACACCCCCGCCGCCATTGCCGATGAAGCTGCGGTGGCGCTTGTCTTCAACGGCATCACGCATGCGGTGATGATGGCGTCGCCGACTGACCTGGAAGACTTCGCGCTGGGCTTTGCGCTGTCGGAAGGCATCATCGACAGTCGCGCCGATTGGCGTGGCGCAGACGTGGAAACGCATCCGCATGGGCTCGAAGTACACGCAGAAATTGCTTCGCATTGCTTCGTGCGGTTGAAGGAACGCCGTCGGGCGCTGGCCGGCCCGACCGGCTGTGGGCTGTGCGGCATTGAAAGCCTGCAGACTTTTGAAGACGCGCCGCAACCGCTTGTGCCACCCGCGTGGTTGGCATCACTTGCCGACGCGCAGGTATTGGATGCCATGCAGGCGATGACGGCGCATCAGCCGGCCAACGCGCTCACGGGCGGCTTGCATGCGGCGGGCTGGGTGCCCGCAGACACCCATGCACCACTGCATGTTCTGGAAGATGTGGGCCGCCACAACGCTCTCGACAAGCTGATCGGCCGGCTGGCTCGGCTCGGCATCCGCCCCTCGGATGGGTTCATCGTCATGACGAGTCGTGCGAGCTTCGAGCTGGCGCGCAAGTGCGTTCAACTGCAGGTGCCGCTGCTGGCAACGATCTCCGCGCCGTCCTCACTCGCGATCCGCCACGCCAAGGCCGGCCAGCTGACGCTGCTTGCGTTCTGCCGAGGCGATAGCGTGACGCGGTTTGCGTAACGCACAGAACGCGCGAGATTAGATCTCCACCTTGCTCCCCAGCTCAACCAGTCGGTTGGCAGGAATCCGGAAGAAGTCCGACGGTTTGGCGCTGTTGTGCTGCATCCAGGCAAACAACGACTCGCGCCACATCGCCATGCCCGGCAGTGGCGACGGCACCACCGTGGCGCGCGTAATGAAGAACGAGGTTTCCATGTCTTCAAAGACGATGCCCAGCCGCTCGCCCACGCTGCGGACGATCTCGTCCACAGCGGGCGTTTCCTTGAAGCCGAAATCCACCACTGCGGTGTGGATGTCGTCGCCAATGGTTTTGATGACCAGGCGCTTGGCAGGGTCCACATAGGGCACGGCAAGCGTGCGGAAGTGGATGAACAGCACGCGCTTGTGCAGCACGTGGTTGTGCTTGAGGTTGTGCAGCAACGCCAGGGGCACGAAATCGATGCTGGGCGTGAGATACACGGCCGTGCCGTCCACACGATACGGTGGATGGCGCAGCAGCCCGTCCATGAACGGCTCAAGCGGAATGCCGCCTTCTACATTGCGCGCCTTCAGCAGCTGTGTGCCCGAGTGCCACGTCACCATCAGGAAGAAGATCAAGCCGCCCAGCAGCAATGGGAACCAGCCACCCGCGGCAATCTTGAGCAGGTTGGCGGCGAAGAACGACAAATCGACCGCCAGGAACACGGCGCCAATACAGGCCACCAGCGACAGGCGCCACTTCCACGCGTTGCGCATGACCACCGTGACCAGCCCCGTCGTCAGCACCATGGTGGTCGTCACCGCAATACCGTAGGCCGCAGCCAGGTTGTCGGACTTGCCGAAAGCCAGCACCACCGCCACCACCAGCGCCAGGAGCACGTAGTTGACCACCGGCACATAGATCTGGCCGATCTCCACATCCGACGTGTAGAGAATCTTCATGCGCGGCGCATAGCCCAAATGCACGGCCTGCGCCGTCATCGAAAACGCACCCGAGATGACCGCCTGGGACGCAATGACCGTGGCCGCCGTGGCCAGCACCACCATCGGGCCCACAGCCCAGTTCGGCATCAGCAGGAAGAACGGGTTCTGCACGGCGCTCGGCTCGCGCAGCAGCAAGGCGCCCTGGCCGAAGTAGTTCAGCAGCAGGCACGGCATCGCAATGTAGAACCACGCATAGCGGATCGGGCGCGCGCCAAAGTGGCCCATGTCGGCATACAGCGCCTCGGCGCCGGTCAGCGCCAGGAACACCGAGCCGAACACGATGAACGCCAGCACCGTATGCCGGAATCCGAATTCGATGGCGTACACCGGGCTCAGCGCCACCAAAATCTGCGGCGACTTCACCACCGAAACCAACCCCATCAGCCCCAGCAGCACGAACCAGATCACCATGATCGGCCCGAACAGGCGCCCAACCACGTGCGTGCCATGCCTTTGAATCAAAAACAGCGCGATCAGCACGATCAGCGCCAAGGGCAACACCCACTTCTGCAGCGCAGGCGCCATGATTTCCATGCCTTCGATGGCGGAGAGCACCGAGATGGCGGGGGTAATGACGGCATCGCCATAGAACATGGCGGCGCCCAGCAGGCCGAGGAGCATCAACGTGCGTGTGAACCGGGCGCTGCCGCTGCTCGCGCGCATGGCCAGCGCCGTCAGCGCGAGGATGCCACCTTCGCCGTTGTTGTCGGCGCGCATGACGAAGAGCACATATTTGACGGATACCACCAGCGTCATCGCCCAGAACAGCATCGACAGGATGCCGAAGACGGTCTGATCGGAAAACGGGACCCCATGTTCGGGGTTGAAGCATTCCTTCAGGGCATACAGGGGGCTGGTGCCAATGTCCCCGAAGACCACGCCGATTGCGCCCACCATGGTGGCCATCAACGCGGGATTTTTCTTGGTTTTACTGGCTGCGGCTGTCGTCATGGGTAGGCTGCGACTGGAACGACGGGGTGCGCACGCAATTTCCGTGCACCGTCTGCGGCGCTGGCTTACGGGGTGAGCCGAGTGCGGCAGAAGCCACTAAAGCTTAGGTGAAAACGCCCGGTTTTGCGCGGGTGTTTGCACCGATGGCAAGAGCGCGCCAACCCTGGTGCAGGCCCGAAAACAGCGGCCGCGGCCGCTCCAAACGGAAACCTTGAAAAAACAGACTTTGACGAGGCGACGCGCCAAGCATATATTCACCAAACGATCGTTTGGCCGGTTCGGCCGGGTCTGCCTGCTACGTTTGTATTTGGCCGGCGGCCGATCGATTTCTCAACTTCACGACTCAAAATCATGGCTACTGGTACCGTCAAGTGGTTCAACGACGCAAAAGGTTTCGGCTTCATTACCCCGGATGATGGCGGCGAAGACCTTTTCGCACATTTCTCCGCGATCAACTCCGCAGGCTTCAAAAGCCTGAAGGAAGGTCAGAAGGTGTCGTTCGAAGTTACGCAAGGCCCCAAGGGCAAGCAAGCTTCGAACATCGTGCCCCAGTAACAAGGAGCACGCGGGCGCGGTAGACCGGTTTTGGCTTGCCGCGCGGGGTTTCCTCGCGCGTGTATTGGCCGGAATATGCCGCCAGGCAGGTTGTTTCAGTACGTGTTTGCCATCAAGCAGTCGGATGGCCACCGGAAGCGGTGGCCTGGTTTGACGAACCCCTATTGGGAGCATGCAATGGCCAGCCGAATTGAAGAGAACGCCGTTGAATATGATCCGCCCGCCGGGGCAGCTGCAGAAATGCATGCTGCCCCGAGTTTCATTCGGGATTCGGAAATCCAGTTTTCGCGCTCGCAGACATTCCACGAGGGCCAGCGCGTCAGCTTCGATGTAGAAATCGGGCCCGATGGCGAACTCATCGCCGTCAACATCAAACCAATATGACACGCCGGTTTCAACTCGGCATGTTCAAAAGATGAAGGGAGGCATTGCCTCCCTTTCTCATGGTCGATGCGCCGGCTTACTTGGCTGTCGGCATCACGAACTCGGCGCCCTTGGCAATCGAATCCGGCCAGCGTTGCATCACGCTCTTGTAACGCGTGTAGAAACGCACGCCTTCTTCGCCATAGGCGTGGTGGTCGCCGAACAGCGAGCGCTTCCAGCCGCCGAAGCTATGCCACGCCATCGGCACCGGAATCGGCACATTGATACCGACCATGCCCACCTGGATCTGCCGCGCAAATGCGCGCGCCACGCCGCCATCGCTCGTGTAGCACGACACGCCGTTGCCGAACTCATGCGCATTGATCAGATCCACCGCCTCGGCAAGGTCATGCACGCGCACCACCGAAAGCACGGGACCGAAGATCTCTTCCTTGTAGATCGTCATCCCGGGCTTGACGTGGTCGAACAGCGTGCCGCCCGTGAAGAAGCCTTCGGCATGGCCGTCGACCGTGTGGCCGCGGCCGTCCACGACCAGCTCGGCGCCCTCTTCCACGCCCTTGGCGATATAGCCTTCCACCTTGGCCTTGTGGGCGGCGGTCACAAGTGGACCCATTTCTCTGTCGGCTTGCATGCCGTTGCCGATCTTGAGCGCGCGGGCGCGCTCGGCAAGGCGCGGGACGAGCTTGTCAGCCACGTCGCCCACTGCCACAGCCACGGAGATCGCCATGCAGCGCTCACCGGCCGAACCGTAGCCTGCACCGATCAAGGCGTCCACCGCCTGGTCGAGGTCTGCATCCGGCATGACGACGAGGTGATTCTTTGCGCCGCCCAGGGCTTGCACGCGCTTGCCGCGCTTGGTGCCTTCGGCGTAGATGTATTCGGCGATGGGCGTGCTGCCGACGAACGAAATGGCCTGCACATCCGGATGCTCGAGCAGCGCATCAACGGCATCCTTGCCACCCTGTACCACGTTGAACACACCATCGGGAAGGCCCGCCTGCTTGAGCAGGTCGGCAATCATCAGGCTGGGGGTCGGGTCACGTTCGCTGGGCTTGAGGATGAACGTATTGCCGCACGCCAGCGCAACCGGCGCCATCCACATCGGCACCATGAACGGGAAGTTGAACGGCGTAATGCCGGCCACCACGCCCAGCGGCTGGCGCAGGTTCCAGTTGTCGATGCCGCCGCCGATGTTGTCCGTGAACTCCGTCTTGAGCAGGTTCGGAATGCCGCAGGCGAATTCGACGACTTCAATGCCGCGCGTCACTTCGCCTTTGGCATCGGAGAACACCTTGCCGTGCTCACGCGTAATGGCGGCGGCCAGGGCATCGTGGTTCTGGTCGAGCAGCTCCTTGAACTTGAACAAAACGCGCGAGCGCTTGAGCGGCGAAGTCTCGGCCCAGTCCGGGGCAGCCGCATGCGCGGCGGCTACGGCGGCGTCCACTTCGGATTTGCCGCCCAGCAGCACCTGCGCGCTCACCGCGCCCGTAGCGGGGTTGAAGACATCGGCGCTGCGTGTGCCGCTGCCGGCATGGCGCTGCCCGCCGATGAAATGGCTGACAACGGATTCGGTCACGGCGGGATCAATCGGTCGGTTCATTTCAGGCTACCTCTTGCAGAACGGTACGAACGGTGTCGAAGATGCGCGCGATCTGCGCCTCTTCGATGATGAGCGGCGGGGAGAACGCCAGGATGTCGCCGGTGTAGCGCACCAGCACACCACGCTCCAGGCATTTCAGGAAGACTTCGTAAGCGCGCGCGCCCACGGCGCCGGGGCGCGATTCCAGTTCGATGCCGGCCACGAGGCCGAGGTTGCGGATGTCCTTCACATGCGGCGCGCCCTTGACCGAATGCGCTGCCGCTTCGAACGCCGGCGACAACGAACGCGCGCGCTCGAACAGCCCTTCGCTGCGATACAGGTCCAGCGCGGCCACCGCCGCGGCCGCGGCCAGCGGGTGGGCCGAATACGTATAGCCGTGGAACAGCTCGATCGCGCCTGGCGCGCCGGCGTCGACGACGGTGTCGTGCACCGACTGGCGCACGGCCACGGCGCCCATCGGCACGGCGGCGTTGTTGATGCCCTTGGCCATCGTCAGCAGGTCCGGCGTCACGCCAAAGAACTCGGCCGCCGTCGCCGCGCCCAGGCGGCCAAAACCGGTGATGACTTCATCGAAGATCAGCAGGATGCCGTGCTTGTCGCACAAAGCGCGCAGACGCTGCAGGTAGCCCTTGGGCGGCACCAGCACGCCGGTGGAACCCGCCAGAGGCTCGACGATGACGGCGGCGATGGTCGACGCGTCATGCAGCGTGACGAGGCGCTCCAGTTCGTCGGCAAGGTGCTCGCCCCAGGCCGGCTGGCCCTTGGAGAATGCGTTGTGCTCGGGCGCATGCGTATGCGGCAGGTGGTCCACACCCGGCAGCAGGTTCGCCGAGAACGCCTTGCGGTTCGGCGAAATGCCGCCCACCGAGATGCCGCCGAAACCCACTCCGTGATAGCCACGCTCGCGGCCAATCAGGCGTGTGCGCTGCCCTTCGCCCCGCGCGCGGTGGTAGGCCAGCGCAATCTTGAGCGCCGTATCCACCGCTTCGGAACCGGAGTTGGCGAAGAAGATGCGGTTCAGGCCTTCCGGCATGATCTCGGCGACTTTTTCTGCCGCGCGGAACGCCAGGGGGTGCCCCATCTGGAAGGTGGGCGCGAAATCCAGCGTGGCGGCCTGCGTCGTGATGGCGTCGACGATTTCCTTGCGGCAGTGGCCGGCGTTGACGCACCAGAGGCCGGCAGTGCCGTCCAGCACCTCGCGGCCATCGCCGTCACGGTAGTACATGCCCTGGGCGGAAGTCAGCAGGCGCGGTGCGGCCTTGTACTGGCGGTTGGCCGTGAACGGCATCCAGAAGTAGGACAGATCGGTGGTTTCCAGCGGGTGGGGTGCGGGTTTCATCGGCGGCTCCGAAAAAACAGCGGAAAGGGAACGGGCTGGGCAAGCCAGCGGTTGAAGCAAACTGTACAGAGTCCAATCCGACACGGACATGCACAGATGGCGGTTCTATAAGAAACTGTATAGGCCCTCATCACGGCTTCGTGCCGCATCGCAACATGCAACTCGAACTCGATCCTTCTCATCCCCAGCGTACGTTGGTCGACCAGATCGTCCAAGGCATTCGTGCGGCGGTCGACAACCATTCTCTGCTGCCGGGCACGCGGCTGCCCTCGGTGCGCAAGTTGGCCCAGGCGCACGATGTAAGCACTTTTACGGTGGCGGAGGCCTATACACGGCTGGCGGCTCTGGGCGCCATCGTGGCCCGGCCACGTTCGGGCTACCTCGTAGCGGCGCGTACACCCACCCAGCCGGCCCCCGTGGCCCCACGCTGGGAGCCGCCCACGCTCAACGCGGCGTGGCTGCTGTCGGATGTGTTTGCCGACCGCTCCATCTCCATCAAGCCCGGCTGTGGCTGGCTGCCGAACGACTGGCTGGACGAGCGCGGCGTACAGGAAGCCATGCGCGCCGTGAGCCGTGTTTCCGCGTTGCGGGTGGCGGGCTACGGACATCCGTGGGGCTATGCGCCGTTGGGCGAATACGTCGCGCAGTCGCTTGCGCTACGGGGCCTGCCGGTGGAACGGTCGCAAGTGCTGCTGACCAGCGGCGCCACGCAGGCGCTCGACCTGATCGTCCGCACGCTGTTCAAAGCTGGCGACGTCGTCGCGGTGGATGATCCGGGCTATTGCAACGTACTCCAGGTACTCAAGCTGGCCGGTCTGCGCGTGGTCGGGGTGCCGCGCACGCCGGATGGGCTCGACACAGTGGCGCTGGAAACCATCCTGCGCGCGGACGATGCCGACCGGCCGCGCGCCCTCTTCACCAGCTCCGTGCTGCAGAACCCCACTGGCTCCTCAATGACGGCACAGAACGCCTATCGCGTGCTGCAACTGGCCGAACAGCATGGCCTCTGGATCGTTGAGGACGACCTGCACCGCGAGCTGGCCGACCCCGCCGCCCCGATGCTCGCCGCACTCGACGGCCTGCGCCGCACGCTGTATGTGAGCGGGTTCTCCAAGACGATCTCGCCCTCGTTGCGCGCAGGCTACGTGGTGGCCGATGCCGCCATCACACGCGAGCTGGCACGCACCAAGATGGCAGTGGCGCTCACCTCGTCGGAAATTACCGAGCGCATCGTGCACGCGTTCGTCACCCGCCCCGTCTATGCCGAACACGTGGCGCGGCTGATTGCGCGGCTGGGAGAAGCGCACGCGCCCATCGAAGCGCTCATGCGTCAACATCGTGCCGAGCCGTTCGATACGCCGGGCCGCGGCCTCTTCCTGTGGGCGCGGCTGCCCGGCCAGGCCGACGCCTCCGCACTGGCCAATCGGGCTATCGAGCACAACATCTGGCTCGCGCCCGGTCAGTACTTCCGGCCGCATGACGAGCCGAGCCCGTGGCTGCGCTTCAACGTCGCGTACTCCGCAGAACCGGCACTCTGGGAATTCCTCTCGCACGCGTGACGGCGCTGCCCCGCATGCGGCGCAACGGCGTATTGCATGCAATCAATCGCGTAACGGGCAATCAAACGTGAAATTCGCGTGAACGGAAGGCGGCAGCGTCACAAATGCGCGACACCATGCCTAGTCGCCTACCGTTCACTTGCCGTACCGACTCCCAACGCCACCTGCAGACCAACCTGCACAAGGAGTGCCATGGACATTAAGACCGTCCGCGAAACCGCCTTCGCGATGCCGCTCACGAGCCCCGCCTACCCACCCGGCCCGTACCGCTTCATCCACCGCGAATTCTTCATCATCACGTACCGCACCGACCCGGCCAAGCTGCGCGCCATGGTGCCGGAACCACTGGAAGTGCCCGAACCGCTGGTCGCCTACGAGTTCATCCGCATGGCCGACTCCACCGGCTTTGGCGATTACACCGAAAGCGGCCAGGTCATCCCGGTCACCTACGAAGGCAAGCCCGGCACGTACACGCTGGCGATGTACCTGGACGACCATCCGCCCCTGGCCGGCGGCCGTGAAATGTGGGGCTTTCCCAAGAAGTTGGCAAGCCCGAAGCTGGTGACCGCCAAGGACACGCTGATCGGCACGCTCGACTACGGCCCCGTGCGCGTGGCCACCGGCACCATGGGTTACAAGCACCGCGAGCTGGATCTGGCCGAGCAGAAACGGCGCCTGGAGCGCCCGAACTTTCTGCTCAAGATCATTCCGCACGTGGACGGCAAGACCGCGCGCATCTGCGAGCTGTCGCGCAACGTCATGATCGACATCGACATGAAAGGCGCCTGGACGGGCCCCGCGTCGCTGGAACTGGCGCACCATGCACTGGCGCCCGTGGCCGAACTGCCCGTGCTGGAGATTGTCGAAGCCCGGCACATCATTGCGGACCTGACCCTTGGCATGGGCGAGGTTGTATTCGATTACTTGGCGCAGTAGCACCTGCCCAAGGCCATTCTTATCCCGTCACCGTCAACCCCCGGAGTACACACATGTCTGATTTGAAAGGCAAAGTCGCCGTCGTCACGGGTGCCGCCAGCGGCATCGGCAAGCAGATCGCCCTCACGCTCGCCAATTCGGGCGCGGCCATTGCCATCGTTGACTTGAACGAAGACGGCGCCAAGGCCGTCGCCAAAGAGATCACCGATGCAGGCGGCAAGGCGATCGGCCTGCGCATGGACGTGACCGATGAACAAGCCGTGGACAGCGGCATCGACCGCGTGGCCGAAGAACTCGGCTCGGTCGACATCCTCGTTTCGAACGCCGGCATCCAGATCGTCAACCCGTTCGTGAGCTACTCGTTTGCCGACTGGAAGAAGATGCAGGCCATCCACGTCGACGGCGCGTTCCTGACCACGCGCGCCGCACTGCGCCACATGTACAAGGACGACCGTGGCGGCGTGGTGATCTACATGGGCTCGGTGCACTCGCACGAGGGCTCGCCGCTCAAATCGGCCTACGTGGCGGCCAAGCATGCACTGCTCGGCCTGAACAAGGTACTGGCCAAGGAAGGCGCGGCGCATAACGTGCGCTCGCACGTGGTGTGCCCCGGCTTCGTGCGCACGCCGCTGGTCGAAAAGCAGATTCCCGAACAAGCCAAGGAACTCGGCATCAGCGAAGATGACGTGGTGAAAAAAGTCATGCTGGGTGATACCGTGGACGGCGTATTCACCACGGTGGAAGACGTGGCCGAGACGGTGCGCTTCCTGGCCACGTTCCCAAGTGCCGCGCTGACCGGCCAATCGTTCGTGGTGAGCCACGGCTGGTTCATGCAATAAGTCTCTGCACACGCAAGGAGGTTGAGGAGATATGCCCGCACCAAAACTACGCGTGGCCGCAACCAAGCGGCCCACGCCGGCAGAGTCGTCACGCCCCGCCGATGCGCCGCTCACCACGGCGCAGCGCATCGTGCTCCCGGCGTACGAGAACATCGCGCTGGTGCTGCAAGGCGGCGGCGCGCTTGGCTCGTACCAGGCCGGCGTGTTCGAAGGGCTGGACGAAGCCGGTATCGTGCCGAACTGGATTGCGGGCATCTCCATCGGGGCATTGAATACGGCCATCATTGCCGGCAATGCGCCCGAGCATCGCCAAGCAAAGCTGCGTGAGTTCTGGCAGATCATCACGCAACCGACGTTCTCGCCGCCGCTGCCCGACATCCTGGAAAACGCCTGGTTTGACGGCAACGCGCATCTGCGCAAATGGCTGACCGCCATGCAGGCCGCCGACACGCTGCTCGAAGGCCAGCGCGGCTTTTTTACACCGCGCTTTCCTGCACCACTGCCTGCCAACGAAGTCGACCCGCTCGAAGCCAGCTACTACGACACCGCGCCGCTCAAGGCGACGCTGGAACGCCTTTGCGATTTCGACCGCATCAACGACGGTGGCATCCGCGTATCGGTGGGGGCTGTGAACGTCCGCACCGGCAATCTGGAAGCGTTTGACAACACCGAGCGCCGACTGCGCGCGGAGCACTTCATGGCATCCGGCGCGCTGCCGCCGGGCTTCCCTCCCGTGCTGATCGACGGCGAGTATTACTGGGATGGCGGTGTCGTCTCCAACACGCCACTGTCGTATGTGCTGGGCTCCAAGCCGCGCCGCGACACGCTGGTGTTCCAGGTGGACCTCTGGAGCGCACTGGGCCCGGTGCCCAATACGATGATCGGCGTGGCCAGCCGGCAGAAGGACTTGCAGTACTCCAGCCGCACGCGGCTTACCACCGACTGGATGGAACGTTCGCAATCCACGCGCCGGCTAATACGCAAGCTGCTCGACCACCTGCCGCCTAAAGAGTTTGAGCGCACCCAGTGGTACAAGCACGCGCAGGAGATGGCCTGTACCAAGCGCTACAACGTCTTCCACCTCATCCACGCTGCCAAGGAACACGAAGGGCCGGGCAAGGACATCCAGTTCGGTCCATCGACCATGCGCGACCACTGGGCCTCGGGCCTGGCGGATATTCGCGAATCGCTCTCGCACCCGGAGTGGCTTGAGATGCCCGATAACGACACGGGCTTCATCACGCATGACATCCACCGCCATCCGGGCGTAGAGCGGGAAGACAAGAGGCTTTGAGCCACCGCTGCGTCGCTCAGGGCCGGACTACTCCGGCGCGGCCGGCATACGCAGCGCAGTCGACAGCGGCGGCCGCGGCAGCGCAGCCGTCCAGGCGCGGCGGATCACCGCGCTGATCTGCTTGTAGACCTCTTTCGAGATCACGGTTTCAGCCAGCATCGTGTCGATTTTGCTCTGGCCGATGTACAGCGCAAACAGCACCAGCAGACGCTTTTCCAATGCAGCGCTGTAGCCGCCAAACTTCTCGCGCAACTCGGCCAGGCCCTCTTCGGCCGCCTCGATCCGGGTGATCAACACGCCATCGAGCAAGTCTGCCATGCGCTCACCCAGCACGGGTTGCAGCGATGCACGGTTGTACGCGCGCAAGCGTTCGAGCACCGTCTGGCGGCAAATGAGCAATTCAAAGCGGTCGGCCAGTGCATTGGCCAGCGGGGGATCGATATGCGCCACACGATGCAGCCAGACCGCGAACCGGTAGCCGGCGTGCTTGGCCAGGATGCGCCGCGAAGCGCGCTTGTAGCCCAGGCGCCCCTCCGTGCGGGCCGCGTCGATCATGTCGGCGGTGTTTCGCATCATCGCGTCGAGGTTGCGGATCGAGACGAGGCCGTTGCCATATTCGGGAATCAACTCGCGCTCACGCGTGGCGAGCGAAACCAGGCCGATGGTCAGGCGTTCGCGTTCGGACAGCGCTTCCTCAAGGTTCAGTTCGAGCGCGCCGGCCGCGACCTCCCGCCGATACACCTCCGCTGCCCGATCGGTCGCGCCCGACGTGAAATGGAAGTGCCCGCCGATGCGGCGCATGGTCGATTCCACTTCCTCCGTCGACATGTTCAGCGCCTGCCCTTGCAGTGCCTGCTCTTGCGGCGACAACTGATCGAGCCCCAGCCACCGCATCACCCAGCGCAGCGTGGCGCCGTTGAAGAGCACGCTGACCAGCACAAAGCCGGTGGCGAGGATGGTCACAAAATGACGATCGGCCGCGTGTACGGCCTGGTTCTCGGCCACCCCCAGCGCCAGCACCAGTGTGACGGCACCACGCAGGCCGCCCCATGCAATCGCCAGTTTGTAGGCATGACTGACCGGCGCGGAGAGCTTGAGCCACGCCATCGCGGGCAACAGGCCAAACAGCACGGCAAGGCGCGCCGCCAGTGCAGCCAGCACGATCACCGCGAGCCACAGCGCGTCTTTCCACACCGCGCCGTGCAGCAGTTCCGGCACGCGCACCGCAGCCAACAGAAAGACGACCGCTCCAGCCAGCGCCGCAATCTGCTCCCAAATCAGTTGCAGGTGCGACCAGTTGCGCGGCGTCAGGCGCGTGCGTCCCAGCGCGCCGATCACCAGTCCCGCGCAGACCACCGACACCACGCCCGACACGCCCAGCATGTTTTCCGCCACGAGATACAGCGGATACGGCAGCGCCAGCGTCCACGCGGCTTCGGCCTGAGCAATGCCGCGCAGAGCCGGCAGCAGGAATGCGGCGATGCGCCCGGCAATCAACCCGAACACCACGCCGCCACCGAACGCCCTGGCCAGTTCACGCAGACCGGTGCCGACGGTGGCGTCACCGCCGTGCCCCGTCAGCATGGCAAGCAGCACGCCCATGATCGCAATGGCAGCCGCATCGTTCAGCAGCGCCTCGCCCTCCACCAGGCGGATCAGCCGCGCCGGTGCGCCCACGTCGCGAAACACCGCAATCACGGCGGACGGATCGGTCGTGGCAATCATCGCGCCGAGCAGCAGGCACGTGACGATGCCGAACGGCGTGACGGCGGCCGCTGCAAGCCCGATCACACCCGTGGCGACCACCACGGCCACGATGGCCAGCATCAGGATCGGCGCGGCGTCCGGTGCCATGCTGCGCACATCGACCGACAGCGCCGCCTGAAACAACAGCGGCGGCAGGAACAGCCACAGGTAGGCCTCTGCCGGCCAACTCGGATCGACGAGCGGCGCGAAGAACGTGGTCGCAAAGGCAGGCGCGCTGTTCCGCAAGATCACATAGGCGCCGCCGATGCCGATGCCCGCCAGCGCCAGCAAGGTCGACTCGGGCAACGTCAGCCGCGAGGCCAGCATCTGCACCAGCGCCACCACCGCGAGCAGACCGCCCGCCACCAGCAACAGGATGACGACGCCGTTCACGAGGCGGTCTCCCGCGCAGCCAGCCAATCTGCACGTTCGGCATCGGTCAGGTCCGGCACGACTGCCGTGCCGGTTTCGGCGGCAGCCACGGCGGCTTCGAGCACGGCCATGACGGCCACGGCTTGCACGGGCGGCACGGGGTTTGTGCGCTGACCAAAGATGGCGTCGCGCACAGCGGCGTAGTAGGCGCGCTGATCGCCAGCGGGCGTTGCGATGCGGTTTTCGGAGGATGTTGCGCCATCGATGAAAAGGCCGGCGTCATCGTCCACGCCCCAGCCTTGCGCGCCGGGTTGCATGCCGGCGAGCAGTTGCGCTTCCTGCTGATCCATCCGGCGTTTGACGAACGAACCGCGCGTGCCGTGGACGATCCAGCGCGGGGATCCGCCCGCCACCAGCATGCTCGCGTGAAGGACGGCTCGGCGCTCCCCCACGTCCAACACGACATGCGCCCAGTCCGGCGTTTCGGCGCCCGGCCGCTGGCGTGCGAACGAGGCGCTCACCGCATCGGGCAGGCCGAGCAGTTGCAGCGCCTGGTCGATCAGGTGCGGGCCCAGATCAAACCAGATGCCCGTGCCCTGCCCCGCTTGCTCGCGCCAGCGCGCACGCACCTGCGGTCGATACCGGTCGAAATGCGCCTCGACGTGCATGACTTCGCCAAGGGTGCCGCCTCCGATCGCGGCTTGCACGGCGAGGAAATCGCTGTCCCAGCGCCGGTTCTGAAACACCGACAGCACGCGCCCCGCGTCGCGCGCCACCCGCGCCAGATGCCGCGCTTCTGCCAGCGTGACGGTGAACGGTTTGTCCACGACGACATGCTTGCCCGCTCGCAACGCCGCTTCTGCCAACGGCGCATGGCGGTCGTTGGGTGCGGCAATGACGACGAGGTCGACGTCCGCATGCGTTGCCGCCGCTTCTGGCGTGCAGATCACCGCGTTTGGCCGATCCGCGCGCACCGCCTCCGGTCGATTGGAGCCGATGACCTGCAAACGCAGCCCTGGCGTGGCGTCGATCAACGCGGCGTGAAAGCGCTTGCCGGCATAACCGTAGCCGACCAAAGCGGCGCTCAATGGCATCAGATGTGATGAAAGCGGCATGTAAAAAAATGGCAGAAAACAAGCGAATAAGACGATGACGGCGCAACTTGGTGCCCAGAATTTCGGGGCAGGACAGGGAAAAATTGCCCTATTCCCGCCTAGCAAACGTTGCCATTGTCAAAAATACGCCTTTACTCTCTTGTAAATAGGAATTGTTCTCATTATTATCTGAGCCTTCACATTCTGAAGGCGCCGCACCTCGGGGGAGGGAGTCGCGTCGTACTTTTCACTTTACGGGAACTGCAATGCCGCCGAAACGTTTGTGCCTGTCTCTGGCCGTCCTTGGAACGCTGCCCTTTGCTCAAGTGGCAAGTGCCGCCGACACCGTTGCTGCAGCCGACGCCGGCACGTTGCCGACTTCCACGGTCAAGGGTGCGCGCAGCAGCACGAGCTACGACACGCCCATCGCCAACACAGCCACGAAGATTCCCGTGCCGCTGCGCGAGATTCCGCAGTCAGTGAACGTCGTGCCGCGTGCGGTGATCCAGGATCAGGGCGCGCTGTCGATCAATGACACGCTGCGCAACGTGCCGGGCGTGTCGGCCTCGCTGGGCGATGCGCAGCGCGATCAGGTGACCATTCGCGGTTTCTCGTCGATCAATGACCAATACGTCGACGGCCTGCGCGATGATTCGCTCTACTTCCGCGACCTGTCCAACATCGACCACATTGAAGTGTTGAAGGGCCCGGCGGCCGTGCTGTATGGGCGCGGTTCGTCCGGCGGCATCATCAATCGCGTGACCAAGAAACCGCTGGCCACGCCACTGGCCGAGGTGGGCGTGGTGGTCGGCACGGAGCGCCAGAAACGCGCCGAGTTCGACCTGAACACGTCCATCAACGACGACGCCATCCGCGCGCGCATTACCGGCGCGGTTGAAGATTCGGGTGGTTTCCGCAACGACTACTTCCTGCGCCGCCAGGCGATCTCGCCGTCGTTCCTGTTCAACCTGGCGCCCGATACCAAACTGACCGTGCAGTTCGATTACCTGCACGACAAGCGCATCGCTGACCAGGGCGTGCCGTCGTACCACGGCCGCCCCGTGGATGTGCCCATCGGCACGCGCTATGGCTCGGCCGATGCGGGCGCCGGCAATGTGGAGTCCACCGTCAAGAGCGTGACCGGCACGCTGGACCACCGCTTCAACGACAAATGGTCGTTCCACAGCGTGGTGCGCAATTACGAATACTCGCTGGGCCGCAACAACTACACGACAGTCAGCCGCGTCACCGATGGGCCGATCCCGACCGTCACGCTTGCCGTCAACCAGCGCAACCGCAGCGACCGCGGCACGCTGTGGCAGAACGAGCTGACGCAGAAGGCCGAGACCTGGGGCATCCAACACACGCTGCTGTACGGCATCGAGCTGGGCTACCAGGACAAGAGCGACCGTGTGGCCGCCGCGCCGGGCAGCACGACCTACAACCTGTTCAACCCGACGCTGCAAGTGTTGCCGACCGTACCCGGCAACGCGGTGCCGACCAACTACGGCCTCTCGCACAACGAGACGTATGCGGCGTACGTGCAGGACTTGATCAAGTTTTCGCCGCAATGGACGGTGCTCGCCGGCCTGCGCTACGAAATCCTCAAGCAGAGCCGCGACGACCTGACCCCGCGCAATGTCGATCTGTCACGCACGGACAAGCCGGTCAGCCCGCGCTTCGGCGTTGTGTATCACCCGGTCGAGCCGCTCTCGCTGTACGCGTCGTACAGCCGCTCGTTCCAGCCGCTGGCGGATAGCTTCACCTTCTTCCCGAACAGCGGCGCACTGGCTCCGCAATCGACCACGAACTGCGAGATCGGCGCCAAGTACGACCTGTCTGCAGGCGCGAGTGTCACGGCCGCGCTGTTCGACATGAAGCAGACCAACCTGACGGCGGCGGATCCGGTCACGCTGCTGGGCGTGCCCATCGGCACCCAGCGCACGCGCGGCCTGGAGTTGTCGTTCACTGGCGAGATCGTGAAAACCTGGTCGCTGATGGCGAGCTATGCCTATCTGAACGGCCGCCTGGAAAACCCGAACGACCGCAGCGGTGGCGTGGCCGTCAACGGCAACCAGCCGTCGCTCACGCCGCGGCACAGCGGCTCGGTATGGCTGAAGCACGACCTGCCGAACGGCTTCTACGTGGCCGGCGGCGTGCGTGCGGAAGCTGCGCGTTACGCATCGCAGTACAACCTGACGACGCTGCCCGGCTACATGACCGTCGACCTGGGCGCCGGTTATCGCAGCAAGCACCTTGATGTCACGCTGAACCTGCAGAACCTGTTCAACCGCGCGTACTACGTGTCGGCTCACGGCGCCGCCGAGAACTACAACATGCCCGGTGCCCCGCGCATGGCGCTGCTGGGCGTGCGCTACAAGATGTAAGCGTCGAACAGGCGAACGGGCGAACGGGCGATGCTGCGACGGGTGCTGTTCCGCTTGCACTGGCTGATCGGGTTGTCGGCCAGTGTGGTGCTGGCCGTCGTTGGCGCCACCGGCGCGCTGATGGCGTACGAAGACGAACTGCTGCGCGCGCTCAATCCCGGCGTGCTCACCCTGCCCGCGCGCAGCGGACCTGCGCCGACGCTGCCGCAAGTGGCGGCGCAGGCGCGCGCTGCCATGCCGGACCGCCCCGTCACCTTCATCACCGCTGCGTCCGACCCCACCCAGCCGTGGCGCGTCTGGTATGCGTGGCCGCCCGGCAAACACGGTGGCAGCAGCCGCGGTGAGCTGCGCTACATCGATGCCGCCACCGGCACGTTGCTGCCGGAGGCGCGCGCACAGCGCTTCTTTGCCACCGTCAAACTGCTGCACCGGACGTTGCTTGCTGATGAGATCGGCAAGCAGATCGTAGGTGCGTGCACGATAGGGCTCGTCGTGATGGCGCTGTCGGGCTTATACCTGCGTTGGCCGCGTCGCGTCACGAACTGGCGAAGCTGGCTTGTCATCCGATGGAGCCGTGCGGGCCGCATCCGATGGTGGGATGTGCATACCGTCATCGGTACGCTGGTGTTGCCGCTGTATCTGCTGGCCGCCTTCAGCGGGCTGTATTGGGCATATGACTGGTACCGCGATGGCCTGCAGCGCTTGGCCGGCATGCCGGTTGTCTCCAAGGCAAAACCGGTGGAAGTCCCGCGAAAACCGCTCGAAGATGCGGCAATTGAGCGCACGTGGAACGCTTTCCGCGACAACGCGTCGAACTATGGAACAGTCACCCTCCGTATCGACGATGCCCGCACGGGCCAGGTCGATATCAACTGGCTGCCGGCCGATGCTCCGCACGACCGCGCCTTCAACCGATTGACGCTGGACGCTGCTACCGGCGCCGTCCTGCGCAACGAATCCTTCGCTGCAAAGCCGCCAATGCAACGCCTGCTGGCAGGCATGTTGCCGCTTCACAATGGACGCTATTTCGGCCCGATCGGCGTCGTGCTAGTGTTGATCGGAGCATTAATGCTGCCGGTATTTGCAGCAACAGGGTGGTGGCTGTATCTGGATCGGCGCCGACGCGCGCAACCGCAGCGCAAACACGCATCCGCAGCGACACGTCCTTGCTGACAACGTAGGGACGTCGACGCGATGTCGGGCGCCTCAACACAACAAGGACAACACCATGGTGATCGAAAAATCCCGCGACCTTTGCCTGCGCCCGCTCGAGCGCAATGACCTGCGTTTCGTGCACGAGCTGAACAACGACGCGAAGATCATGCGTTACTGGTTCGAAGAACCGTACGAAACCTTCACCGAACTCTCGCAACTCTACGACCGCCACGTGCACGATCAGCGGGAGCGCCGCTTCATCTGCGAGAACAATGCCGGCGAAGCCGTGGGGCTGGTCGAATTGATGGAGCTGAACTACATCCACCGCCGCGGCGAATTCCAGATCATCATCGCGCCCGGCTGGCAGGGTCACGGCTATGCGTCAACCGCGACGCGACTGGCCGTCGACTATGCATTCATGGTGCTGAATCTGCACAAGCTGTACTTGGTCGTCGACGTGGTGAACGAACGCGCGATCCACGTATACGAGAAATGCGGCTTCCAGCGCGAAGGCGAGCTGATCGAGGAGTTCTTCAGCAACGGCGCGTATCACAACGCCTTGCGCATGTGCGTGTTCCAGCGCGACTACGTGAAGACGATCCGCAACGCCAACTGACGCCAGGCGGGAGAACCTAAGCCGTGTGCAGCCACGCGTGCAATTCGCGCTGTCCGGCTTCGGTCATGCTCAGTGCGCGCGAGTGCTTCTGCCGCTCCAGCCATCCCAATGCGATGCAGCGCTCCGCCACGGCGGCCCCGAGCGCGCCTGCCAGATGCGGGCGACGCTCGCTCCAGTCCATGCAGCCGTAAGCAAAGCGGCGTCGGCCATTGCGCAGCGCATTCACATCGACGCCGATGGCGGCCAGCGCCTGCTCGCCCTCGGGCGTAACGTCGTAGGCGCCGTGGGTTGCATCGAGCTGCGTCAGCCAGCCGCGCGACAGGAGTTTCTCCGACACCTCGGTGCCGAGCTGCCCGGCCAGGTGGTCATAGCACAGGCGTGCCGCACGCAGGTTTTCAGGCACGACTGAGCGCCGCGGGTCGGCAGGTTTTTCAGGCGCGACCACCAGCAGCGATTCGATCATCTCCGCCACCGCCGGAGAGCGCAGCCCGAAGTACTTGTAGCGTCCGCTCGACAACGAGGTGATGAGCGCATCGGCCTCGAGCCGGCGCAAGTGCGCGCTGGCCGTGGCCGGCTCCACACCGGCGCCGTAGGCGAGTTCCTTGGCAGTCAGGGAGCGGCCTTCCATCAACAGCAGCAGCATGCGGATGCGGGTCGGATCGCCAATGGTGGCGGCCACACGGCCGATGTCCGGCTGGGTTGTCGATGCGGTGGCTGGGGAAGATGCGGTCATGGTTCGATGGAGACCAAACTGTTGGCGCGTGACAGGCGGGCGGCCAGTCCAGAGAATGGGAGCCATCTTACTCCCGCGCCCCACGCTGATGACCGCCCTCGACACCGCCCCGCCCGCCGACGTGCTGCAAGCCATCGTGCATGCCGATCCCGCACCCTACTACGCCGAACTTGCCGCCACGCGCCCGTTCTTCTTCGACGCCACCCTCGGCTGGTGGGTGGCCGCCAGCGCCGAGGCTGTAGATGCCGTGCTCGGCAGCAGCGCCTGCCGCGTGCGCCCCGCCGATGAACCCGTGCCCAAGGCCGTAGCTGCAACGCCCACGGGCGCATTCTTCGGCCGCCTCGTGCGCCAGATCGACGGGCCAGATCACAGCACACGCAAGACCAAGGTGATGGCCGCGCTGGGCCGGTTGGATGTGTCTGCGCTGGCCGGCCAGGCGCTGCGGCATGCGCGCACAGCCCTGCCCGACGCAGCGGCCCTGGATGCCGCGCTGGATACCGAAGCCCACTTCCGCGTGCCGCTAGCAACGATGGCGCAAACGCTGCTGGGCGATCACGCCGATGCGCCAGCCTGCCAGGCTGACATTGCTGCCTATCTGGCCGCGTTGGGCCCCGGTGCCAGCGCAGCCGCCGTCGCGCAGGCCAATGCCGCCGTTGGCCGCTTGCAGCAGCGCTTTGCCGACTCGCCGTTCGCTGGCGGTGACGATGACAGCGACGCCGACATCGCCAATCTCGCCGCCCTGCTCGCGCAAACCTACGACGCCTGCGCCGGGCTGCTCGGCAACTGCATCGTTGCGCTATCGCGGCACGCCGGGTTGACTGCCCGGCTGCGCGCGCAGCCGCTCGCCATCGAGCCTTTTGTGCGTGAAGTCCTGCGCCGCGATGCGCCGGTGCAGAACACGCGCCGCTTCGTCGCGCACGATATCGCGCTGCTCGGCCAGCCGCTGCGCGCCGGCGACAAGATCTTGGTCGTGCTGGCCGCCGCCAACGTGGATGGCACAACGAACCCGGACCCACTACGCTTCGACAGCGACCGCACAGCGCCGCGCCTGTGGACGTTCGGCGGCGGCACGCACCGCTGCCCCGCCGATGCATTGGCCACTGCCATCGCGCGCGAAACGGTGCGGCATCTGCTGAGCCTGCCGGATGTCGACCGGTGGCTCGCCGGGCTCGGCGAGGTGGCATACCGCCCCTCGCCCAATGCGCGCATTCCCCGCTTTCAAGCTTGAAGTTGCACCAACGAAGACATCACGAAAACGCCCCACAGGAGACTTGCCATGATCGCCGTCATCTTTGAAGTCGAGCCCGCACCGGGCCAGCGCGACACCTACCTCAACCTGGCCGCACGGCTGAAACCGCTGCTCGAGCAGGTCGACGGCTTCATCTCGGTGGAGCGTTTCCAGAGCATCACGAACCCGGACAAGATGCTCTCGCTGTCGTTCTTTCGCGATGAAGAGGCCGTCAAGGCCTGGCGCAACATGGAGCAGCACCGCGGCGCGCAGCACGTCGGCCGCGACCACGCGTTTGCGGACTACCGCCTGCGCATCGCCCACGTGGTGCGCGACTACGGCATGACCGAGCGCGACGAAGCCCCCACCGACAGCCGCGCCGAGCACGCCTGAGCGCAGGGCAAGGCACGTCGCCGGGCCCGATGTGACGCCTTTTTCGCCCCCCGGGCATTACCTTTGCTTAATCAGTCAGAACCCGCACGGCCGAGCACGCCGCACCACGGCCTCGGCATGCTGCCGTGCGCAACGATTGCAAAGGAATTGTCATGAATACCGCTTCTCATGAGGCTGAACGTGAGCCACAAGTCGCTCCCGCCCGCACCGTTCAGAGCCCGGTGCGCTATGCCGTGGTCGGCGCCGGGTGGATTTCCCAGGCCGCATTTCTGCCGGGCGTGGCGCAAAGCGGCAATTCCGTCGTCACTGCGCTGGTCACCGGCGATGAGGCCAAGGCCACCGTACTGGCCGACCGCTACGGCATCGAGCACGTTCACGGCTATGCCGATTACGACCAGTTGCTCGCCGCTGGCGATATCGACGCAATCTACCTCGCGCTGCCAAACGACATGCATCGGCAGTACGCCCTTCCGGCCCTGCAGCGCGGCATCCACGTCCTCCTTGAAAAGCCCATGGCCACCAGCGAGGCCGATTGCGAAGCGATGAACGAAGCGGCCCGCAACGGCAATGCAAAATTGATGATCGCCTACCGCCTGCATTTCGAGCCGGCCACACTGGCCGCCATCGAACTCGTGCGCGCAGGCAAACTTGGCCGCATTCGAGCGTTCTCGGCCATGTTCAGCCAATCGGTGGCGCCGTCCAACCACCGCGCCAGCCACGGCTATTGGGCCGGGCCGGTGTCCGACATGGGCGTCTATCCCATCAACGCGGTGCGCAATCTCTTTGGCGAAGAGCCGGTAGAGGTGTCGGCCTGTGGGGTTCGGGACCCGGATCTGCCCTTCAACTTCGATGACACTGTCAGCGTGACGCTGCGCTTTGCCGACCACCGCGTCGCACAGTTCGTGGTCAGCTACAGCGGCGCGAACATCGACCAGTACCGCATCCTGGGGACCAAGGGGGATCTGGAGGTCTCGCCCGGCTTCATGTTTGGCGTGGGGCTGAAGTACCGCGCCACGATCGACGGCAAGACGCACGAACAGGCGTTCGACGCGACCGACCAGTTTGGCGGCGAGCTGCAGTACTTCTCCGACTGCATCCTCAACAACCGGGAACCTGAACCCAACGGCGAAGAAGGCTTGGCCGACGTGCGCGTCCTGGCCGCCATTGAGCGCGCGCTGGAATCAGGACAGCCGCAGAACCTTGGGCCGTTCCAGCGTCAGGGCCGCATGGAGACTGCGCAGGTGCGCAAGCTGCCACCCGTGCCCGCACCGGAACTGGTGGACGCGGCTGAACCCAGCAAGGGATAGACACCTGGAAGAAAAAACGCCCGCGACGAACGGCGGGCGTGGGATTCACGATTTACAGCTTGATGCGCTGCACGGCGTCGCGCATGCGCTTCCGGATCGAGACGTCCGAGTTGGTGTTGCTGCTGGAGCCGTCGGTTTCCATGGCGTTATCGCAACGCCATTCCGTAGCTTCACCGTTGTCGGTCAGCGCACAGACGCGGTGCGTCCAGCGGTCCCACACAAACACATCGCTGCCCGCCTCACCGGAGAGCAGCGGCTCAAAACGGTACATCCACAAGTACCCGACACCCAACAGGGTGACCAGAAAGATCGCCATCCAGGACGCTTTGATTCGGCGCCACATTCTCATTTCTCCTCGCAGAGCCGCTGCGCCGGACGCGTCTGACAGTGCGTCGCTGGGCCAAAAGCGCGGTGCTCCGAAGGATAAATCGTAACATGGGGCACCCGGGCCGCCGCTCAAGCGGGCAGTCGATACGGCAGCGCCGCAACACCAACGACCGCCCGCGGCGCTTCAGTTGAAGACGTCCTGACGGTAGCGGCCAGATTGCATCTGCGCCGTCAACCAGCCGGACGCGGTCGCCAGGTCGCTACCGTAGCGCGCCTGGTGCATGCGGATCAGCGTGTCGCGTACCGCTGGCGCCATCGCACGACCGTCGCCGCACACGTACAAGGTCGCGCCTGCATCGAACGCCGCCCACACGGCTTCGCGCGCATCCCACAGGGCATGCTGCACGAAGCGATGCGGATGCTCGGCCACGCAGGAATACGCGGGAAAGACGCGCACCACACCTGCGTCTTCCCACGCACGCAAGGTGTCGCGGTAGAGAAAGTCGTGCTCGGGGTGGCGACAGCCGAAGCAGAGCAACGACGTCGCCACCGCCTCACCTGCCGCATGCTGCGCGGCGCGCTCCTCCAGGAAGCCACGGAATGGCGCGATGCCCGTGCCGGCGCCGATCAGCACCATCGGCTTGCTGGCGTCTGCGTCGGGTGCGAACGGCGGATTGGGCGTGCGCACGGCGGCAGCGATCTCCGCGCCTGCGCGCAGCGTCATCAGGTAGTTCGAGGCCGTCCCGCGATACGTACCCACCCCGGACCAAGCCGGCCCTGACACCGTGCCCACCGTTAGCGCGGCCACGCCGGGCGACACACGCGCCGACGACGCGATGGAATAGAAACGCGGGCGCATCGGCCCAAGCCGCGCGAGGAATGCTTCCAGGGTCAACTCAATTGCAGGCAAGCGGATCAACAGATCGAGCACGCTCACGTGCGGGGCTTGAATGTCCTGGTCGAAGCGCTCGGCCGCATCGTCGCCTTCCAGCCAGACGGCAAGTTGGCCTCGCGTGAACGGACAGCGCGTGGCCGCGTGCAGCGCGGCGATGTCGCGCACGGTGGCGGTGTCCTGCAGCTCGACGAAATCACGTAACAACTGACGCACGGACACCGGCTGGTTGAGCGGCAGGTGGCGCACGTGCGCATGGCGCGCGGTCAGGGTGACGAGCGCATCGGGCTCCAGCGCAAGCCGCGCGATGGCAGCGTCGACACGGTCATCGGCATTGCGCGGGTAGACGGCGAGGTGGTCGCCAGTGGCGTAGGTCACGTCGTCGGGCAACTGCACCGTGAGATGACGCGTCGGGCCGCGCGGCGCTTCCCGCGTGAAATCCCACAGGCCGGTGGCGTCGCTGACGAGTTCTTCATTGGCGAGCACCGTCATCGCGCGAGCGGCGGGCGGCAGCGTGGCGGCGCGGAGCGCATCAGGCGCAACGTAGTCGACGTGGACGGATGGGCCATCGGCGTGGGTTTGGCGGGTGCCCAGGGCACTCCACAGGCTGCGCGTCCAGGCGTCGACGGCAGCATCGAAACCGGCATTTCCGTCCGCCTCGCCACGCGGCACGATGGCTTGCGCGCCGGCTGCGGCAAGCATCGCTTCCACCCGCTTCGGGAACGCCTGGAACGCGGGCCATTGCGAGTTGCCGCAGCCCAGGACGGCATAGCGCAATCCGGTTGCCTGCCGGGTGAGCGCATCGGCGGCATCCAGCCGCGCCTCAAGTGTGCGGGCGCTGTCCGGTGCACGGCCGTTGTAGGTGGCGGCCACCACAACGAGCGTGCCCTGCTGCGGCAGCGCGTCGGCAATGGTGTCGAGCGGCGCCACCTTGGCGTCGAACCCGGCGCGCGATGCGGTGGCGGCAAGCTGCTCGGCGATGTCCTGGCAGGTGCCAAGGCTGCCGCCGTACAGCACGTGCATCGGTTCCCCGCCCCCCGCAAGCGCCCCTTCGGCATCGTCTTGCGTGACGGCCTCGGTGCGCGCAGGCGTGGCGACCGACAACCGCTCCCGTGCATGGCGCAGCCGCGCGCGCAGGCGGAAACCGTCCGGTTTGAGCGTCAGTGTTTCCTTGATGTGGAAGCCGTAATCGTAAGGGTCGGACAGCGCGAAGCGCTGCAGGATCACCGCAAGCGCCAGTTTGGCTTCGGTCAGCGCAAACTGGCGGCCGATGCAGGCGCGCTCGCCATTGCCGAAGGGCTTGTAGGCGTGCGGGTGGAGCTTCGCTTCGTTCTCTGGCAGGAAGCGGTCGATATCGAAGGCTTCGGGGCGATCCCACACCGCCGGATCGCGATGCAGCGCCAGCAGCACGGTCACCACGCGCTGGTCCTTGCGGATGGCGTAGCGGCCGCCAATGCGCGTGTCTTCATACGGCGCCACGCCAAAGCTCGGGGCGGTCGGCCACAGGCGCAGCGTTTCCTTGAGCACGCGCTCGATCACATCCAGCTGTGCGAGGTGCGCATACTGCGGCTCGGTATCGCCCGGCAGCACGCGGTCAACCTCGGCATACGCCTGGGCCAGCACGGCCGGATGGCGCAGCAGCATGTACAGCGCAAAGGTCAGCAGGCCGCTCGTGGTTTCATGCCCGGCGATCAGGAAAGTGATGACCTGGAAGCGGATGTTGGTGTCATCCAGCGGCTCGTCTGATAGCGGATCGCGCGCGTTGAGCATCAGCCCCAGCAAGTCGCTCGCGCCGATGCCGCCATCTTTTGCCTGACGGCGCGCGCGGATCACCTCGTCCACCAGTTGATGCATGGCGGCCACGTCCTGCTCGAACCGCCGATGGTGCTCGCGCATGAAGCGGTCTTTGAGCGGCAGGCGCGTGAGCTTGCCCATGGCTTCGGACAGCACACCCACCATGGCCACCAGGAACGGATGCAGCTCGGGCGTGTTGAACGAATCGAAGCGGTATCCAAAACCCGCCAGCGAGATGGTGTCGAGCGTGAGCCGCGTCATGTCGTCGGCCACGGGGATATCGGCGTCTGGCCCCTGGCGCGCCCATTTGTCGGCCAGCGCATTGGCCACGTCGAGCATCACGTCGAAGTAGCCCTTCATCGCACGCTGGCTGAAGGCCGGCAGCAGAATGCGATGCGCCTTGCCCCAGTTGGGCTCGTCCTGATGCGCCGTGAAGAGGCCATCGCCCGCTCCCGCCCGCAGGAACGACAGCGGCGGGCCGATCAGCTTGCGAAAGCGCGTTTCGTCGCAGAGTTCAGCCACCAGATCGGCGGAATAGACGAACGGCACGCGCCGCCCGGCAAAGTCGAGCTGGTAGAGGCCTTGGGGAAACTGCCGGCTGGTTTCCAGAAGCGTCTGGGCCAGGCGGTCTTTGGGGAGTTGCAGCAGGTTGCCCAGCCACGGCAAGCCTTTGGGCTGCGGGATGGGCTCCGCCGCAGCGGGCGAGGCATTGGCGGGCAACTCGGAGGCGGAGCGCATGCGCGGTCGACTGCGAAAATGGGTTATCCGCCAATGTACGCGCCGCTGCGCCCCGCATCAAACAAAGTCGCCATGTTTGAATGCAGGCCCCTAAAAGTGAATCGGGCGACCCGCAGGCCGCCCGATCTGGGGACGATGTGAAGCGCTGGATCAGCGACGGCGCGGCTGTGAATTGAACGGCGCGTTGACCTGGGCTTCGAGTTCGCGGATCTGACGCTGCAATTCGTCGACGCGGGCGCGGGCGGCACGGCGTTCGATATCCAGCGCCTCGGCTTCCGTGCGGGCGACCTTCTGTCGTTCCTGGGCCTGGGCCTGCTGCTTACGTTGGATGTCCAGGTCGGTCTTCAGGCCACGAAGCTTTTCCTGTTGCGCGGCAATCTGGCGCTCGGAACGCTCCTTCTGGGCTTCCAGGCGGATGCGCTGCAACTCGAGATCCGCCATCGTGCGGGTCTGCTTGGCGAAGTCGCTGTACAGGCGTTCGGCAGCGGCTTCATTGGTGGTCTTGATGACGCGCCAGAGGTCTTTCTGCTGGAACAGCGTGACGTAGTACGTCAGGTCACTCTGGGCAAATAGCAGGCTGGCGCCGTAGGCCCCGTTATAGGTGGTACGCAGCTCTGACAGTTCGTGCGCCTGCATGCGCTGTTGCAGTTCAAAGACGGCGCTGGTCGGGGCTGGACGCTCGGCGCTGGCGGCGCCGGGCGTGGCTGGCGCAGCGGGTGCCGTCGCAGCCGGCTGGCCAACTGTGGCAGTCAACGCCGGCACAGGCGCGGCGGCAGCAATCGGTGCAATAGCAGTGGGCGGAGCGGCCGGGCTCTGCGCCACGGCCGATGTGCAGGCGGCCGTACCAGCCATGACTGCGATGGCGGCCGCGATGGCCAATCCCCTCTGAAACGCCTGGTGCGACGCTTTCCCTGATTGTTTTCTTGTTCTCATCTCGACCCTGTGGATTCTGCGCAGGTGTTGCAGCCAAAAACTATACGCGATCCGCCACCCGAGTGGCGCATCGGGCGCCCGCCGCAGAGTAGGGTGTTGTATGGCGTCACTCCAGCTCGCGAAGCTCGGTTTCGCCGTCGGCGATCTGGTATTTGCGCATCTTTTCCCACAAAACCTTACGGCTGATGCCGAGTGTGGCGGCGGTGTCCTGGCGGCGCCAGTTGTTGGCGTCCAGCGCCGCGAGGATACGGCGGCGCTCTTCTTCGCCGCCATTGCCACCACTTCCACCCCCACCGCGATCGCCATACCCGCCATTGCCACCATTTCCCGCCTCGCGCTCGAACGCATCGCGCTGCAGGCCGGCAAACAGCGGCAGGATGCGGGCCTCGTCCCAGCGGCCGAACTGGCGCAGGGTGATGCCGATGCGCTCGGCCAGGTTGCGCAGTTCGCGCACATTGCCGGCAAAGTAGGCCCGCCCGACCGATGCCCGCACCCATTCGGGCACCGGCGGCATGGCATCAAACGTTTTGTCGCCCAGCAAATGCCGCAGGAAGGAAAGCAGCAGCGCGATCTTGTCATCCGCGCCGCGCTGCTCCAGGCTCGGGATGCGCAGCTCGATCACCGCCAGGCGGAAGTACAGATCGGCGCGGAATTTGCCCGTGGCGACCATCTCGCGCAGGTTCTTGTTGGTAGCGGCCACCAGGCGGAAATCCAGCTTGACCGGCACCGTCGAGCCCAGCCGCGTGCATTCGCTGTCCTCCAGCACGCGCAACAGCTTCACCTGCTGATACAGCGGCAGATCGCCCAGCTCGTCGAGAAACAGCGTGCCGCCGTTCGCTTGTTCAAAGTAGCCGCGGTGCGCATACATGGCGCCCGTGAACGCGCCCTTGGCATGGCCAAAAAATTGGGATTCGAACAGCCCGTCGGGAATCGCGCCACAGTTGACCGCCACGAACGGGCCCTTGCCATAGACACTGTTCTTGTCATGCAGCAAGCGCGCAATACGTTCCTTGCCGGCGCCGGTTTCGCCGTAAAGCATGACGTTGCTGTCGCAATCGGCAAAGGTATCGACCTGCTCCAGCAGCCCGTGCATGGCCGGCGACGCCGCCACGAGGTCGCTCTGATCCTGCGCCTGGGCCTGCGCCGACGACATCGACGGCAAGACCTTGCTGATCTGCGCGCGCAGTTCAGTCGCGCCAAAGTCCGGCCCGAGCACGTGCGTGTATTCGGGCGGGAAGCGGCTCGAATCATGCTGCGCGTCCGAGGCCACCCAGATTACCGGCATGCCTTGCGCGGCCTGCCAGTCGAGCACCGTAAAGCCACCGCTTTCCACCACCGAGGCGCTGATCACCGCCACCGCGGGCTTGAGCCGAGGCTCGGCCGGCTGAAAGTCGATGCCGCCCGCGCGGATCACCTCTGCCCCGAACGGCGCCATGAACCGCGCCACACGATCGGCAATGTCGTGACGGCCTTCCCAGACAAAAATCTCAAGCGTTTCGTACGCCCAGCGATCGGTTTTCATGTCGTCGCTTCCATGTCAGTAAACCAGCTCGACGGCGTCGCAGTCGAGCGAGAGGAGTTTGATGTCGGCGTAGCCGAGTTGGATGCCGAGGACTTCGAGTAGAGGCGACAACACAGTGTCAAGCGTCTGGCCGACAAGGCCAAGCGTCGCTCGCACGAGCACATCCGAAAGCCCCAGGATGTTCAGAACACCCAAGCCGAGAACCTGAAGGTTCACCTTGTTCGTATCGTTCAGAATCGAAGCAAAAAAGGTCCCAGTTCCTGATACGCGACTAGTTTGTCCAACGGTCAACGTGGTGGGATCAGGTGTCCAACCAGCACTGGCTGCGGGCGCGATATTGGCTTGTAGCGAAATCGCGTCAATGCCCAAGGCTTGCAACACAACCGCTGGTGTAGAAGGGCATGAATAACCATTGACACTACTGGCTGCAGTAGCGGATCCGTTGGCAATGCAAAGCGATACGGGGGCTATCTGCCCACCGAAATCAGCGGAGATGCCACTGCGAGGGACAGGGCAATGCGCGGCTTCGAAATGTGCATTGGCACCGGCCACAATCAAACCGATGGGAACATTCAAATTGGCGAGTCCGAGGACAGAGGCAGAAACGTTCAGCCCAAGGCTGACTTGACCCGTGCGCGCCACGGTGCGCCAGTTCCCCGATGCATCAGTGCCTGGAGGACCTATCGCAATCACCGGGGGCTGAATGATCTTGAGCGACAGCGCCACATTGACCAGGCCGGGCAGGCCTGCAACGCCCGGCAATCCCAGAATGGTCGAGATAGCTGCTCCATTTTGAGCGTTGGCAATCTGGGCTGCCGTCATCAATAGATCCAGCACATTCAACGTGGCATCTGCGGCCGACTGGTCATTTCCTACAGCTGCAAGCAGTTGCAGAACGCCCGGCGCAGCAACGCCATTACCTATATTGATGGTCGTGCCACTCAGCAAAGGGCCAAGAACCAAGGTATTCGGAGCGGCTACGGTACCGGCCGATACTCCGGCCAAGCCGTTCTGCGCGCCCGCCGAAATGACTGCGTTAAAAAACTGCGTCAAAGTCAGTTGCGTCGACAGCAATTGCTGCACGGTCCCGACGCCTACTGCGGTCATCAAGTCCGCGATTCGGATATTTGTGTTTGCCAGACCTTGGTAGGAAACCAGGCTCAGACTCAAGGGGTTGGCATTGCCAAGTAGGCTACCCAAAAGTTGATTGAGCAGACCGCTGTTAACAGACGCTAAACCGGACCCCAGCGAAAATGACGCAACCGGCGTGTTCTTCGCAATCGCAGTCGCCTGCAACCTCCGCTGACCGACCATGAAGAAATACGGCACGTTCTGCGTGATCGTCACCTGCGCGGCGTTCGTATTTCCATCCACTGCGGCTTGCGCGGTGAAGTACGTCGGAGCAGTCCCCGCACTCGCATCCCATACGCCCGGCACGACGGCCAGCGTGACGTTGGTGCCATCCACCGTCAGCCCGTTCTGTATCACCGCCTGCTGTGCGGCGGCAGGCAAATCCAGCCGCTGTGCGGCCGCCATGGCTGCGAGGTCGGCGGAACGCTGCAACGCGCGCTGCGTATAGAACAGGTTGCCGATGTCGATCGACACCAGCACCGTCAGACCAACCGTGGCGATAAAGGTGGCCGTCATCACGCTCACCGCGCCGCGCAGGCGGCGGCGGAGCTTAGCGGCTCGACGAAGGCGGGGGGTGGCTCGTGTCACAGCGGCGTTCTGTGAAGGGTCAACGTGCGGTAGTGGCTTGACTCGAGCTTGTCGACTTCGCACTCGGAGCCGTCTGCGAGAGGCCAGGCATCGGTCGACTGAACGAATCAAGGTAGCGCTGATACGCCAGCGCGGCCTGCTCCCCACGCAACGGGACGAACTCGCCCGCATACGTCCCATCGCGTTGCGCCTTGAGCAAGGCGCGAGTGGCATCGCCCATGTTGCTACCCACGTTGGGCGCGGCTTGCGTAGCGTTCTGCGGATTGCCGCCCGAAAAGCCTTGCGCGCCAGCCGGGTTGCTCATCAGCCATACCGCCATACCGGCAGCCATCAGAATGCGGGGGATCATTGCGCGGTCTCCAAGGTGTCAAGCAAGCGGCCGCGCTGCAATGCCAGCGGACGGGATTGGGTCGTGACAGCGGGCGTGGCCGTCCCGGCTACGCCTGCGGCAGATGGGCTGAGCGCGACCGCACGGGTGGCAGCCGCCGCCGCGTCGCGACCGATACGCCGATCGCGCCAAGCGCCCCGCACGCGCGCCACGTTTTCGTCAATGGCCTTGCGCGCGGATGCCGTCAGCTGGGCGTGCGACGCGAGCGACGCAGCATCGTCCTTGCGGTCATTCACGGTCAACCAGATCACCAGGTTGCCGGCGATCTTCGGGCTGGAAGCGGCCATCTGCTGCGCCTGCATCAGCGGCACGCGGGCTTGTTCGACCTCGCCGGCACGCATCAGCGCGTAGCCCAGATCGCTGGCTGTGCTGGCGTCGGTAGGATTGGCCTGCGCTGCCACCTGCAGCCGACGAGCCGCCTCGGTAAAGTTGCCCTGGCGCCCCGCAATGATGCCCAGACCGCGCCATGCGGCGGCATTGAGCAATCCGCCTTGCGTGCCTGCGCCCATGGCGGACGTTGCTCCCACCACCGCACGGTATTCGGCATCGGCAGCGGCAAGCTGATCGGTTTCGCGCAGTGCGTCCGCACGCAGCAGCATGATCTCGGGTGCACGGCCATAGCGTTGCTGGTAGGCATCGATATGCGCAAGCGATGCGTAGTACAGGCCCTGCTCCTGCATCTTGCGGATCAACGAAAGATACGTCGCCGGACTGGTGATCTCAGACTTCTCCTGGCTCTGGCGCTGACGTGCCATCTCGATGTCGGCATCGGCACGCAGGCTCATGTCGGACGCGGCCATCGAGCCGCAGCCAGCCAGCATGACGGTCAGCGTAGTCATACTGGCCAGGGCGGCGCGCACGGCGTTTGGGAAGCGTGTCATCTCAATGTCCCCCAGTTTGTTGCAGGCTGCGCATGACGCCCATGAACCCCGGCCCCGCGGTGATGATCAACAGCGCGGGCAATAGCGTCATGACCATGATCATCGTCATCTGCACGGTCAGCTTGCCCACACGCTCCTTCAGCCGCGCGCGGCGGTTCTCCTGCAGACGCCCGCCGAACTGCCGCAGCGGCTCCTGCACTGCGCCGCCGAAGCGATCCACCTGGGTAAGCAGCGTGATCAGGCCCTTCAGGTCTTCGTTGTCGAACAGGCGCGCGATGCGCAACAGCGTCTGCTCGCGGGGGCGGCCCGAGGCGAACTGCTGGTTGGCGCGGCCAAATTCACCCGCCAGCACAGGCAGCATGCCGTGGAATTCGTTGGCAATCACCTGCAGACTCTGGTCAATCGACAAGCCGACGCCCTGCAGCAGCCGCAGCATGTCGACCATGACCGGCAGCTCATCATCCATACGGCGCCGGCGGCTTTCCTTCCGACGCCCGAGCAGCCACTTCGGCGCAAGGTAGCCCAGCGCAAAGCCGACAAAGCCAAACACGAACACAAACAGGGCCGATGACGCGTGCAATGCGCCGAATACGGCAAGCAGCGGGGGCAGCAAGATACGGGTGCCGCCAAAGACCGTTCTGGCGTGTTCACCGTAGTAACCGCATTCTTCGAGCAGCTTGCGGTCTTCCTCAGTCACGATGCGGCGGCCCAGGCCTGTGTCGATCCAGCGCTGCCCCACCTTGGCGATCTGCTGCTGGAGCTGCTGGGCTTCACGCGAGCCATGCGGGCGTGGTCTGGCGGCGGGCGGCACAACCGGCGACGCTGCGGGCGCGGCCGGATTGGCCGCCGTCGCGCGCATGTCGGACAGCGCCGTATCGAGCTTGCGTGCGCTGCGATGTCGCGTGAGCGTTGCACGCAGCGCGAGCCCACCGAATACCAGCACGCCCGCGGCCGCTGCGGTCAGGCTGAGGGTGATCAGGGTATCGTCCATGCGTTCTCCTCAGACCGATTTCGCCAGCCTGGCCAGCATGACTGCACCCAGCACTTCCATACCGAAGGCCGTAAGAATCAACGTCTTGCCGAACGGATCGCGCCACATCGACATGATGTACGCCGCGTTGAACATGATGATGACACCGCCCACCACGACGGGCAGCAGCCCGATGATCCATGCGGATAACCGCGTCTCTGCCGACAGCGCAAACAGCTCGCGCTGGGCTTGCTGCCGGTCGCGCATGAATGCAGCCGTGCGCTCCATCACGATGTCGGCCCGCCCGCCGTAGCGCAACGCAAGGCGCAGCACCGACGACAGCAAGATCAATTCGTTCACGCGATACTGCCGGCCGACGGTCAGCACCGCGGCGTCGAGGTCCTTGCCGGCGCGCTGCATCTGCGTGATGGCAGTCAGGCAGTTGCGCAGCGGCTGTTCGGTGTTGGCGCTGGCCGCCTGAAACGCCGCGGGCACCGCGCTGCCGATGCTCATCAGCCGCACCACGCCATCGAGAAAGCCCGGCAATTGCTGCAGCAGGCGCTCGTTCATCTTTCGGGTCCGGTTCCAGAACAGGAAAGCAACGATCACGACGTACAGAGCGAGGGCCGTCAGGGCAGACAACATGCTCGACACCGCCCAGACGGCGAGCGTAATCATGAGCGCGGGGCCAATCAGCAGCACGTAGAAGCGCCGGCTCGGCTCGATATCTGCGCGGCGCAGTGCATCCTGCCAGGCGCGATTCAACGAGTCGGGCACGCTTGCCGGCACGGGCTCCACATTCGGTTGATAACGCGCGTTGATCTGCTCGGTCTGCGCACGCACAAAGCTGCGCGATGCCTCGCGCTCGCGACGGCGTACGGCCTCCGCCCACAGCATGAGCGATGCGCCCATCAGCAGCAGCGCGAGGCAACCGAACCAGAGCGTCATGCTAGACATGGAAACGGCCTCCACCGCCAAATCCAGTCATGCCGCCATCCATCCCGCCGCCTTCGCTGTTGCGCATGCGGGCCAGCTTGGGCGAATGCGGCTGCAGGCCAAGCGCCGTCCAGCGGTCGACCTCTTCGCCGTCTGGGCCGACATAGGGCTCGTAGCGGTACAGCTCCTGCGTCGAGATGATGTTGTCCCCGAGCCCGGTGACTTCCGTAATCGACAGGATGCGACGCTTGCCGTTGGATAGCCGCCCGATCTGCACGATGAAATCAATGGCGTTGGTGATCTGCCGGCGCAGGCTCACCTCACTGCCCTGGAAGCCGGCAAAGCCCGCCAGCATTTCCAGTCGGTAGAGGCATTCGCGCGGGCTGCTGGCGTGGATGGTGCCCATCGAGCCATCGTGGCCGGTGCTCATGGCTTGCAGCATTTCCAGGACTTCACCGCCGCGCACTTCGCCCACGATGATGCGGTCGGGCCGCATGCGCAGGCTGTTGCGCAGCAGTTCCCGAATCGTGACGACGCCCGTGCCCTCGAAGCCGCCCGGCCGGCTTTCCAGACGCACCACGTGCGGGTGGTTGAGCGACAGCTCGGCCGTGTCTTCAATGGTGATCACGCGCTCGGTCGTCGGAATGTGATACGCCATTGCGTTGAGCAGCGACGTCTTGCCCGAGCTGGTGCCACCGCTTACCAGGATGTTGCAGCGCGCGCGCACAGCAGAATCGATCAGCGCCCCGATCTCTTCGCTCATCGTGCCCAGGCCAAGCAGGTCTTCAGGCTTGAGCGGATCTTTCCGGAACTTGCGGATCGACACGACCGGCCCTTCCAGCGCCAGCGGCGGAATCACCACGTTGATGCGGCCGCCGTCCGGCAAGCGCGCATCGACCATCGGGTTGGATTCGTCCAGCCGCCGGCCGATGGGCGCAAGGATGCGGCGCACGATGCGCAGCAGGTGGTTGTTGTCGGCAAAGCGCACCGGAATGCGCTCCAGAATGCCGTGGCGCGACACGTACACGTCCAGGTGGCCGTTGACGAGAATGTCTTCCACCGCCGGATCGGCCAGCAGATCTTCGATGGGCCCGAAGCCAGCCAACTCCTTGGTCAGCGCCTCGGCAATCTGCCGGATCTCCGTCTCGTTGACGGGAATGCGGCGCATCCGCGTGAAGCCTTCCACTTCCAGATCGACAAAACGCTGGATGGCCGTGCGCGACCAACGGCCGAACTCGGCGCCAAGTTCTTCGATGCGTGTCAGCAGGTGTTCGTGGGCGGCTTCCTTGATGTCCTGGAAAGCCTGCGAAACGGCAAACGCGCCGTTGCCGGCGTCCGCCTGGTTGGAGAACTCGATGGGCTGTGTCATGTCGCGTTCCGTTCGGTAGTACCGATATCCAGTTCATTGGCGTCTGCCGACTTGCGTTTGGAGCGTCCGCCAAAGCGCCCACCCAGTCGAGCACTCACGCCAGACACCCAGTTCGACAAGCCAGACGCGCGCTCGCTCTGCTGGGCATAGCCGAGTGTCTGGGCAATCTGCGCAAGCGCGCGGACATAGGCATCGGTGGGGTGCGTTTCCGCGAGCATCGCGCCCTGGTTGGAAGCAATGACCAGGGCTTCACGGCGATTCGGTACCGTCAGCACCGAAGGAATCTCCAGCCGCTCGGCGATCTGCGCTGCGTCCAGCGACAGGCGTGCGTCGAACTTCGAAATGGTCAGGTGCAGGTGGTCACGGTCAATCTCGCGCTTCTTGAGTTCCTGCATCAGTTCAGCCGCCGACACGATGGCGCCCACGCTTTGCTCGGTCACCAGCATCACATCGTCGGCGGCCTTGATGATCTGTGCGATGAAGTCGATGTTGCCAAAGCCACCCAGGTCAACGACCTGCAGGTCGAAGAACGTGCGCAAGCGGTTGAGCAGACCCAGCGCTTCGGAGAACGAAACGTCGCGCATCTCGGCTAGCGAGATCGGCAACGGCAGGACCGCAAGCCCGTTCGGATGACGCGACAGCGCGGTCTGCACAAACACCTGGTCGAAGCGGCGCAGGTTGCGCACGGCTTCGACAAAGTGGAAGTTGGCTTGCACGTTGAGGTATAGGGCGCCATCACGCAGCGGCTGGCCAAGGTCGAGCAGCATCACATCGCTGGCCGACGTGCGGCGCACCAGCGTGGCCAGATTGGTGGCCAACGTGGTGGCGCCCACGCCAGGGCGCGCACCCAACACGGCCAGCACGCGGCCACGGCGGGTCGGCTCAGCCGATGCGCGGTCCGCCAGCAGTCGACGCACGACGCGCACAGCCTCGGCCGGCGCGCCGTCCACGTCAACGAAATCCTTTACCCCTGCGCGCAAGGCAGCCAGCATCGCGCGGCCATCGGCAGCGGAGCCCACCGCCACCAGCGGCAAGCCCGGAAACAGACGCGCAAGTTGCGCGACCAGTTGCATCGCCTCGTTGATCGCGTCGGCGCCCTCGCCCAGCTTCTGGTCCTGATCTGGCACGTCGATCAGTGTGGGAGACGAGGCAAAGCGCACGAACACGACTTCGGGGTTCACTGCGCCAATCTGCTCGATGAACGCGTCGTGGCCAGTGGTTTCGGCCACCAGCACGCCCAACTCGCGAATTGCCGCGGCCAGCCAGCGGTGTACGCCTGCCGACTGTGCGTCGCCTTGCTTACCGCCACGTGCGCCGCCGTGCAGAAGGAAATAGTCCATGCCCGCCCCTTACTTCGAGAACCCAGGCATGGCGGCCGGATCTGCCACCCCCAGCGCGAACGGCCGCCACACGGGATCGCCCGCGGTATCGCGATCCCGCCCGCTACTCTGTCCCGGCAGCATCTTGTCGATCGGCGCATTGCGTGCCATCGGCTTGACCAGATGCGGCGTGACGATGATCACCAGTTCCCGCTCTTCCTGGTTGTAGTTCAGGCGCTTGAAGAACGTCCCGATAATCGGCACGTCACCCAGGAACGGCACTTTGTCGACGTTGGACAGCGTGGACCGGCTGACCAGCCCGCCGATGACAAAGCTCTCGCCATCGCCAAGTTCAACTGTTGTATCGGCACGGCGCGTGACGATGGCCGGCACCGTCGCACCGTTGAGCGTCACGCCTCGGCTGAAATCCAGATCGCTCGCTTCAGGCGCCACCTTCAGCGCGATGCGGTTCTCCGAGAGAATGGTGGGCGACACCGTCAGCCCGATGCCGAACGGCTTGTATTCGATAGTCGTGGTACCCAGCGCTTGGGGCACGGGAATCGGAATCTCGCCACCGGCCAGGAAATTGGCGCTCTGGCCTGACAGGGCAACCAGGCTTGGCTCGGCCAGCACACGCGCCATGCCGTTTGATTCCAGCAAACTGAGGTCGGCAAAGAGGCCCTTGCTGACCGAGGAGACCAGCAGGTTGAACGCCGAACCGATCGGCATGGTGGATTCGGTAGACAAACCGTTGGAGCCGAACGTGACCTTGGAGAGCGACGACGGCGCAAATGTCCGGAAATCGAAACCGCCGCGCGTACGACCAAACGTGAACCCGGCCTCCTTGAGCACCGTCTTGCTGAACTCCACTACCCGCACGTCGACTTGCACTGTACCTGGCACGTTCATCGAGGTGGTGTCGATGACGTTGCCATCTTTAGGTTTTTCTGCGCCGCTGGCTGCAGCGGCCGAACGGCGCGCACGGGCCAGTGCGTAAACATCCTTGGGCTGACCTGAAACAACCGCCGTATCGCCCTGTGCAACCACTGCCGGGTCACCCGGCACAGGCGCCGCGGCGTCCACCTGCACGTTGTAAGTCGTCGCAACGCCGCCTTGCGTCCAGACCATCACGTTGGCCGCACCCGGCTTCTTGGCGATGATCAAAACGCTCGTGGCCGTACCTCGCCCCTTGAGCAACAGGGCATCGGCAATCTCGGGGTTGCCGATGGCAATGCGTTCGAGCGGTTTGCCCAGGCGAATCTCGCGCTGGCTTCCCGTCAGCAGATGAAGCGTCTGGCCGGTCGGTGCCGTCTCGGCAAATGCGCTCGACACGAAGGCGGCGCAGCCCAACGCGAGTCCGCCCATCCAACCGCGAACCATGGCGGCATCAGTCATGTTGCTCCTCACGTTTTCCTGCGCGGATGATCTCGACACCAGTGCTGGCGGTACTGCTGCGCACCGTCGTGCGGGCCGCGGCAATGGCCGGCAGCGGCGGCGGCACAACGACCAGCCTGCGCGCCGAGCCCGTCAGGCTGGCCATCGACACGCCGGCTTGTGCGACGTCCATCGGGTTGCGGTTGGCGGCCGCCAGCAATGCGGCATCCTGCGGTTTGACGGTCGGTTCGGCGTCGTCCCCTGGGTTGCGCAGCGCCAGCAGCAGACGACCGCTCTGGTGTGCCATCGCCAGCTGGCTGACAGCCTCCACCGGCACGGCCAGCACGGCCGTCTTGGCCTGATCGACCTTGCGCGTGACCCCGTTGTTCTCGGGCTGCTTCTGCGGCCCTTCATTGATGGCCAGCGGGCCAAACGCCAGGACCCGCAGGTGCGGCAGCAGCAGGCGCGCCTGGCTGTCTTCGATCTCCTGACCGTCCTTACGCATCACGAGAAACACATCGACGTAATCGCCCGGCATGACGCGATTGCCCACGCCGACCACCTCGTCCACGTTGATGGCAACCGCGCGCTGACCGGCCTCGACCTGCTGCGCCAATCCGGAGGAAAGTTGCGACGCAATCAGCGGCACACCAACGCCGACCGGCAGAATGGGTTCACGCCCGACGACCTTCGTGACGTCGGAAAACGCTTCGGCCGGATTGATGGGCAGTTGCTCGATGGCCACCTGGTCTGCGGTGATGGGCTTGCCCGCCTCCAGCGGTTTCGTGGTCACGACCACGGGATAGACCGCTTTGCCATCTTTCTGCTCGGCCACGGGCGCCGGCGGGCGATGCGCCGACTTCCATGCCACGGCGCCAAGAATGGCGGCGAGCAGCAATAGCGCGGCGGCGAAGATCTGAAGGTGTTTGCTGGTCATCTGTGCGGCGTGTCCGAGCGGTCGATCGAGAAGGTCAGCGAACTGAAAAACGTCAGGAGCCGGGCACAAGCTGCACGACGGCAGAGCCCGTCAACGTAGCCGGTGCGGGCAACAGCGGTATCGAGGGCAGCAGCGGGTTGTTGCCGGAGGTCACGGGCAATGTCAGGACCACGCTCAGGCATTGCATGCCCGCCACGTTCTGGCAATTCACCAGCGGGGTGCTGCTCTGATTGGTCTGGACCCGCCCCGTAAGGAAGGTGGGGAGTACTGACGTCACGGCCGCATAGGCGGCTGCCACACGCTGCGTGTTGGAAGGCTGATAGCGGAGCGCCGCGCGTGCGCCCTCTTCCGCCGCCAGGGTCAGCGCCTGCTGCATGGCGAGGATCACGCCGTAGTACACGACGCCAAGCATGAGCACCAGCAGCACCGGCACGACGATGGCGAATTCGACTGAAGCTGCGCCGCGGCCGCCGTGCCGCCGGGGGCGGCGGACAGCATGCGTGCGGACTTCCGGGTGCATGCGAGCACCCTCCCGTTCCCGTTGCAATGTCGGCATGGCCGACTCCTTTCTTATAGGCAGGCCGCTTGGCGGCTCTTCTTCAACGCCTCAACTGTCTGAACTACATGCCCGGCAGCCAAGGCATGCGCATCACTGAGGGAACCCATGGCAGACTCAGCAACCCGATCGCCATGTAGGCGGCGTAGGGGATGCCTCGAAGCCCTGCATGAGCGATATCCCAGCGAGCGATAGCCGGGCACACGCGCATCACAATCCAGGCCGATGGAGACGACGCGTCAAGCTGGCGTAACACTACGATGCCGAGCGCGTGCAGGCCGGAAATCATGCTCGAGACAAGCCATACGGCCACAAGGCCATGCCAGCCTGCCAGGAGGCCGACGACAGTGAAGAACTTCACGTCGCCGGCGCCCATCCAGCCGAGGGTGTACAGCGGCAGAAAGCAGGCAAACGCAATCGCTCCGCCGAGCCAGAAGTCCTGCCAGTCATAGGCAAGGTCTTGTACCCCGCCGAACTTGATCAGAGCGATGGACAGCACTACCCCCGCGGCGACGAGCCAGTTCGGCACGCGCCGTAAGCGGATGTCCAATGCGATTGCAAGAACTGCGAGAACTGCGACGCTTACCCAGCCAGCAATATCGATGTGGCTATGCAACGCCTGGCTCTAGCAAGCAGTCCCGCCCTTGACGGCTGTACAGATATTGGTGAAGACGGTGTTGAGCTGCGTGCCCAGCTTGCCCACGATGACCGTGATGGCCGCTGCGATCAGACCAGCGATCATGCCGTACTCGACGGCAGTGGCACCTTGTTCGTCACGGATGAACTTCAGAATGGCGTTTTTCATGATCTCTCTCCTGTTTGCACTCGCCCGCGGATGTGTTGATCTCGACCAGCTTTCGGCGCTCCTACCTTAGCCAGTTCATATTTGCTAATCACGGATAAAACGCATGGGGATTTACTGCGATGACACGAACAGCAGAAGATTCGCCGCCCGCGTCGTTCTACTAATGGAACGAAATTCGAATGTCATCGAACGCAGTGTCCCGAACGCGCCCGATGATCGCCGCCTACCCCCATGAACATCCATTTTTTCCGGCGTGTCACCTATGTCACGTAACACACCGTAACGCCTTTATAGGCGTGCGGCGCCGCAAACAAAATAACTCAATTAAGGTACTTACCTTAATTTAGAGTGAAGTCTCTATTTAATTCTATTAATGACACGCCAACCCCTTGAAAACTAATGGAAATCCCTTAATAAACCCGAGACCAGGCCGATTATTTGGACGGGTTTTCCATTAATACTCGCGGCTGACCTAAACGCTCCCCATTTCTGTCTAGGCAAAAAAAAGGATGCGCGAGCGACGGGAACACGCCCGCGCACCTTCAAGAGCACAGACAGGTACTGCTCAGTGCGCCGGGCTGCCAACGCCGCCCAGCAAGTTAGTGACAGGGGCCAGCGGATTGCCGCCCGATGTGCCGCCGGCTGCGCTGGTCGCGCCGCTCAGCAGATTGGTGATGGGCGCCAGCGGATTGCTGCCACCGGCTGCGCCGCCCAGCAGGCCCGTGACAGGCGCCAGGGGACTGGAGCCGCCAGATGCGCCGCCCAGGAGGCCGGTCAACGGAGCCAGCGGGGTCGTACCGCCGGAGCTGCCCCCCACGCCGCCGAGCAGGCCGCCCAGCGGGTTGCTGCCCGCCGACCCGCCGGTCGTGGCGACACCGCCGATTGCTGCGACAGTCGTCCCGAGCGACGTCACCACCGGGCCCAGGGTCGAGACCACCGGTACGCCCGTCCCGGTGATGGTGTTGCCGGCACCGCCCACGCCGCCGCCAACGGTCCCAAGCAGATTGTTCAAGGCTCCGCCCAGGCCCGTCGAATCGCCAATCATCTGAGTAGCGCCGCTGACCTGCGTGGTGACTGGCACGATGGCCGTGCTCAGTTGCTGCGTCACCTGCTGCACCGCGCCGGAAGACAGCGCGCTGCCCAGCAGCGTACCGCCACCAATCAGCGCCTGGCCGATCTGCTGGACGCCGCCGCCCACCGGTTGAGTGATCGGTGCCAACGGTGCGCCAGAACCTTGGCCGAGGCCTTGCACGAGCGAGCCTGCGCTCACGGTGGCCTGACCCAGGTCCGTCACGACATTGCCGGTGCTGGCCACCGTTGTGCCGATCGGATTGGGGTTCTGGCCCATCTTGCCAAGCCCGGTTTGGACGCCCAGACCGAGATCGCTGACCGCCTTGCCGGCGTTGTCAACCGTGCCGCCCAGCCCGGCCTTGGCCTGATCCGACAAGCCCGGAATGTTTGCGTTTTGAAGCGTGGAGCCGAGGCTGCTGACCGCCTGGCCAGTCGCCACAACGGTGTTGCCCGTGCCGTTTGCGACCTTGCCGACGGGCGTCACGCCCGTCGTGTCGTTCGGGCTGGGATTCGGCGAACTGCCCGAGCCGGAGCCTCCCGAAGAGCAAGCTGCCAACATAAGAGCGGCAACAGCGCAGGCCAACGGCGCAACGCGAATGGAGTGTCGAATGTGAGTCATGGTCCGTCCCTTTCTTGGAATGATGTGTCTTGATGTCTGAGCTCGGTATTGCGGACTGCGGGCCGCATTCTGCAAATCGCATGCCAACCGCATTAGAAACAGGGTTCAGTTTTCAAAGGACGGCGTGTGTGTTGGTTTTACGGGCACCGCGTCAGGTGTTTCCCTAACTTGAGCGCCGACCGTTACCCCACCCAAATCCATGTTCCCAGCGTTACGACGTAACGTGACACGGAACACATCCATCGCCGACATAACCCCGAGAGCAGACGTTTAACCCCCACTTTTGTGGGGTATGTAAATTCAGCATTCTGATTAGTTTTCACAATTCCCCCCGCTTTATCGAGATAAACGGGGCAAATTCAGATACAGCATTACACAGTGCGTAATAATGGTGACATGGCACACCGTTTGCAGAGTCCAGCCACCTCACGTCGAGAGTGAGACTTTTTCCTGCTGACTAAAGCGGACTTTTAAAACGGGAGATCCATCATGAATAAGAATATCAAGTGCCTGGCCGCCACCATGGCAAGCCTGTTGGTTTTGGGTGGTTGCGCCAGCTCCGGCTCAGGAGACATGGGCAGCTCGCTGGGCGGCTCGAACGGCGGCGGCTCGAACAACAACGGCGGATCAACACCAACGCCTTCGCCCTCCCCGTCGCCTTCGCCGTCGCCTTCGCCCTCTCCTTCGCCTTCGCCGTCCCCCAGCCCGACTCCGGCACCTGCGCCGCTGACGCCGACCGGCGCCGTCCTCAACAATGTAGGGGGCATCGTCACGGCGGCCGGCTCGACTGTGAGCGGCCTCGGCAAGACCATCGCCACCGCGCCGCTGCCCTCGCAGCTGAGTGGCGTGCAAAGCGGCTTGGGCGGTGTGGTTGAAAACGCTGGCGCGACGGTTTCGGCGCTGGGCACGGGCGTACAGAACGGGTTGGGCAGCATCGGCCGCAACACCAATCCGGTTGGCACCACCGTTTCCAGCCTCGGGAACGTGGTGACCGGTGCGGGCAACACGGTCACGAGCGCCGGCACGCTGGTCAACAACCTGGGCACCGGTCCGCTGGCGCCGCTGGCTCCAGTGACAACACCGCTGGCAGGCGTGGTCACGCAAGTCGGCCAGGCTGTTGCCAACGGCGGCGGCACGCTGGGCACGGCCCTGTCGACCGGCCCGGTGGAGCAACTCACGCAGCAACTGAGCACGGCCATCGTGCCGCTGACGTCGCAGATCACCAGCGGCACACAGACGCTGGGCGCGGCCACGGGTCTGGGTTCCCCGGCAAACTCACTGCTGGGCACGATTGGCGGCGCGGTGGCCAATGGCGGTACGACCCTCACCGCTGCCAACGTTCCGGTGGTCAGTGGTCTCGGTGGCGTGGTGACGGCCGCAGGCACCACGGTTGCCGCGCTGGGCGGCGCTGTGTATTCGCCGACGGCCTCGGGTGGTAATCCGCTGGCCCCGATCACGGGCTTGCTGGGCGGCCTGGGTGGCGCAACGGGCGGCAGCAACCCGCTCGCTCCGATCACTGGCGCACTCGGTGGCCTCGGCGGCGCTGGTGGCACCAACCCGCTGGCGCCAATTACAGGCTTGCTGGGCGGCCTGGGTGGCGCGACAGGTGGTAGCAACCCGCTTGCTCCGATCACCGGTGCGCTCGGTAGCCTGGGCGGTGCAGCCGGTGGTGCCAGCAACCCGCTGGGGCCCATCAGTGCGATCACGGCCCCGGTTGGCGGTGTGGTCACCACGGTGGGCACCGGCCTGACGTCAGCAGGTGCGGCAACACCGCTGTCTCCGGTCACCGGCGCGGTGGGCGGTCTGCTGGGTACGGTGGGCACCACACTAGGCGGCACGCGCCACTGATCCGCGGTCCACGCTTCGGCGGACCGGCTAACACGCCAGTCCGCCGCTGTCGCGTTTCAAACGCATCGATGCCGCGCAATGCGGCATCGTCATTGGGCTGGCTGCCACGCACCTATCACCCCAGTATCTACTTGGGCCGTTGCGTCGCGTGAACGCTCGCTCAATGTGTTTTGTTGTAAAGCACCATGTCTCGCGGTTATCGTTTGATGGAACGCGCGGCTGCACGGCTTCGCGACACTACAAACGAAATCACGGAGGAGACAGGCGTGCGGACCACCACCATGCGGTTGGCCCTGGCCACAGGCGTAGCACTGACCGGCCCGGCACTGAGCTGGGCCCAGAGCAGCCCCACTCAAGGCAACCCGATCGACACGCTTCCCAAGGTCGATACCTCCCGTCCGCCCCAGCAGAAGATCCAGGTGGAAGTGCAGCGGCCGAATCCGGCACTGGAAAACCTGCTCGCCACGCATCTCACACCGACCAAGTTCCAGATCGAAGGCGTCAAGACGCTGCCGTTTCCCGAGGTCGCTGCGCATTTCGCGCCGCTGGCCGGGCACGACGTGACCGTCGCGCAACTGCTGCAGGCCGCCAACGATGTCACCAAGCTGTATGCCGACCGCGGTTTCCCGCTCTCATTTGCTTTCGTGCCGGCACAAACGTTTGAAGGCGGTGTCGTACGCGTCACCGTGGTCGAAGGCTATGTGGCGCGCATGCGTATCGAGGGCACACCCGGGCCACTGGAAGACCGCCTGCGAGAAATCTCGCAGCGCCTGATGAATGAGAAGCCCCTGCGCCGCGAAACGTTCGAGCGCGTCACCGGCGTGCTGGCGCTGCAACCCGGCGTGCAGATCACCGCGACTGTGCAGCCGCCCACCACCACCGATGGTGCGAGCGAACTCGTGTTGAACGTGAAGCGCCAGCCGTACACGATCGGCACGGGCATCGAATACCGTTCGCCGGGTGTGCGGGCCATCATTACGGGCACGCTCAATAGCGTGACGCCGCTGGGCGAGCAGATCACCGTCTCGACGCTGCAACCGCGCGGGTCGGATCATGAGACGTTCTACTCGGCCTCGTGGGCTCAGCCAATCGGCACCGACGGGCTGCTGGCCAAGCTCACGTGGTCGCACTATCGCGGCATGCCCGAGAATCTGCCGCTGGAGCAACTGGGCTATCAATCGCGCTACCTGACCGACACGCAACGGCTCGGGTTGTCATTGAGCTATCCGGTACTGCTGTCGAACACGCGCAACCTGATGGTGACGGGCACCTTCTACGGCAACGACGACAAGCAGCGCTACAACCCGCAAGTCACCACGCTCCCGCAAACTGAGCTGGATACCAAAGTCCGCGTGGCCGGCGCCGAGGTGCTCTATACCGAAATCAACCCGGGCGAGACTCGACGTGTGTCGTTGGGCTTATACCAAGGCATCAATAGCTTGGGCGCCGGCAAGGCCGCCTCGTCCAACGCCAAAAACGATGTTGACCTGAGCTTCCTGCGCACGCGCGTCACCGCCAGCGAAGCCCACGACTTGCCCCTGGGCTTTGGCGTGGTGGTGTCGGGGGCAGCGCAGTACAGCGGCGCGGTGCTTCCATCGTCGGAGCAGATCAGCTTTGGCGGACGCTTCTTCGGTCTCGCCTATCCGGCCGGTGAAGTGGCAGGTGATCGCGGCTGGGGCGCATCGGTGGAAATCAACCGCGCATTCCAGGTATCGATGGACTATCTGAAGACCGTGCAACCTTACCTGCTGTACGACACCGCAAAGGTCTATTCGAACGCAGGCACGCTGGTGCATGATCAGCTCGGCTCGATTGCCCTGGGCGTGCGCTTCTCCGATCGGAAGTACTACACGCTGGACTTGGCCATCGCGCGTCCTGTGGGAGACAAGCCGATCAACTCAAGCTCGCGCAGCCTGCGGTTCAACGCCGCCTACACGTACCAGTTCAACTGACGCACGCCGGTATCGTGAACATGTGCACGAATTTTTTATATTTTTTATATTTTCAGCGCTGAAAGTCGCCCATACTCCCCTCTCAAGGGGGGGATACATCGCCGCCGGAATTTGGGAGCATCGAAAGCGGAATGTTAAGTTTGTCCAAAGAGTTGCCGATTACCACAGAAGTCGCGCAGAACAACAATAATCATGACAGCGACGGCGGCATCACGCCGCAACACGCCGACAGCAAGGGATTGCACTCTGAGCTGTCGCAATACGCACCGGGGGCCATCATGCTGCAACGTCTATCGGATGACGCAGAATTCCATCGACTCGTCGATACCATCTACGAGGCGGTACTCGAGCCTGCGCAGATGCCGATCGCCCTGGCCCTGCTTTCTGTGTATGCCGGCGCCGAAAGCGCACACTATTTCGTCTGGGACAAGCACACCGACACGCCGCGCCACGGCGTTTCGTCGGGCTGGTGCCAGCACTGCCCGCAGCCGGGCCACTGCAACAGCTTCTGTCACGATCCGCAACTGCTGAGCGCCGCGCCGCCCGAAGAGACGCCTTCGGCAGGCATGACACTGATCGATACGCCCGACATGCGCGTCACGATGCGCCTGCGCACGCGCGACGACGATGCATCGGAAGTCAGCACCATCGAACGCGAAACCCGCCTGCAGCGCGTGCTGCCGCACCTGCAACGGGCTGCGCGCATGCAGCAGCGCAATCTTGAGCTGAACGAACTCGCCGCACTCGGCATGGCCGGGCTGGATACGCTCGACTTCGGCGTGATGGTCATCGAGCGCACCATGCGCGTGAAATACGCCAACGCCTGGGCGCGCACGATGACGACGGAAGACGACCGCTTGTCGCTCGATGGCAGCCTGTTGCATTCGGCTGATCACACACACGACGCGGCGCTTCGCAACCTCATCGAACATGCTGCCGGGTCACTCGGCGTACAAGGCGCGGCCGGTTCGTGGATGTACCTGGCGCGCGATGGCCGCCCGGTACCGTTCATTGCCACGCCGCTCACGCCTTCCGATGCGATGCGTTCGGCCTGGGCCTCGCCGCTGGCGCTGGTGCTCGTCGGCAACTCCGAGGCACGGTCCGTCATGGACGCCGGCGTGCTCGCCTCGCTCTTCGGGCTGACCAACAAGGAATGCATCGTCGCTGCACGGCTGGCCGCAGGCGAAACCCTGCAGGAAATTGCCGAGCGCGAATTTCTCTCGCTGCACACGGTGCGCGTGCATATCCGCGACATCCTGCGCAAGACCGGCACGCATCGCCAGTCTGAGCTTGTGCGCCTGCTGCATCTGTTGCCCAGCGTCGATCTGGAACGTGCTGGCGCTGCCACTCCGGCTGCGCGCCGGCGGGGCCGCCTCAACGCCTGAGTACGTGCGCGATTTTCCTCCCCACTTCGCCTGACTTCCAACGCCCAATCACGAGCGGCGAGCCATCCGCGTATACCCGGCTCACGTTTCGGCGGTTTCTGCCGATCCCCCAAGACAGGCGTGGCGCCGTCATGCTTGCTTGATGCGAAGCGGTAACGGCGAATGATCCCGACGCATTCTGTGAATAACGCGCAACAAACGCGCCTTTTCGCGGCCTGAAACGACAGGTTTTTGCGCTATCCTCGCCGCAAAACACAGACTAGGCGCTGGTCGTAGATCGGGGGGCCGCGCCGGATGCGCTCGCATGCATAACGATTTCCATATTGCGCTGCTGCTGTTTGCGTGGGTCAGCACTGGGCTGACCACGTTTGCCGCACTGGACGCTGCGACACGTCTGCCGGGGGGCTCGACGATCGCAAAACGCCGCAACTGGCGCATCGCCTGTGCGGTCATTCTTGGCATTGGGCTGTGGGCGGGGCTTTGGCTCGGCCAGCTCGGCCTGCATCGGCAGGTCGGTGCGGCCGTATCCGCGCCCATTGTGGCGACACTCGTGACAGCGCTGGCGGCCTCGCTGGCGGCTTTCTCCATCGTGTTGCCGGACACTTCGGCTTCCAATGGCGCACAGGCTCCGCAACGACGCAGCATTGCCATGGGCGCCGTGGCGCTTGGCATCGGTCTGTTGACGATGGAGCTGTATCTGACACGCCCCTGGGTGCATGACCAGGCATTGTCGCTGCGCCGCGCCGTGCTTGGCTGGGGCGGCGGCACGCTGGTGCTTGGTGCAGGCGTGTGCTTGGCGATGTGCATGGCATTTCATATGCCGCCCGCGCAGCGCCGCGCCGCCGTGGGTCTGCGCGCACGTGCCGCAGCCGTGCTGGCGACAACTGCGGTGCTATCGCTCGTGCTGTGGCCGTGCGCCGCCGCTTGGCCGGCCGATGAATCAACGATGCATATCGTGCCCGTCATCATGCTCAGCGCCGGCGGCGTGTTGATCGCACTGGGCCTGCACGCGGTGCTGATGATGCTCGAGACCCGTGTCGACTCGGCGCAGGCGCACCTGGAAGCCTCGCTGGCGCGCGTGGCAAACCAGACGCCCCGGCCCCAACTCCACGACGCGCTGACCGGCCTGCCGAACCGCCTGCATCTGCGCGAAGCGCTGGAGGCGGCAATCCTGTCGTCCACGCGACGCGGGCGTCCGTTTGCTCTCTTCTATCTGGATCTCGACAATTTCGGGCAGATCAACGACCAATACGGCCGCAACGCCGGTGACCGTGTGCTGCAAATCATTGCCGAGCGCCTGCGCCAGGCGATTCGCGGCGAAGACACCGTGGCACGCCTTGGCGGCGACGAATTCGGCATCCTCGTTGAAGGTCTGGCGCTGCCCGAGTCTGCCGCCACCATTGGCGACAAGCTGCTGTTCCGCCTGCGTGAATCGGTGGAAGTGGAAGGCCGGCGCCTGCGCGCGACCGCCAGCATTGGCGTAGTCGTTCATCCTCACAACGGCGCGACGGCAGACACGCTGCTTGAACATGCCGACACGGCCATGTTCGATTGCAAGCAATCCACCGGCAACGCGTACCGCTTCTTCGAGCCGCGCCTGAACACCACGGCACACCGCGTGCTGCAGATCCAACGTGCGCTCTCGCATGCGGCCCTCAACGGGCAGCTCTCCGTGTACTACCAGCCAAAGTACGACGCGCGCACGCAGGCCATGGCCGGCGCCGAAGCACTTCTGCGCTGGAACCACCCGGAGCTTGGCCCGGTGTCGCCAGCGGAGTTCATCCCGTTGGCCGAACGCACCGGCACCATCGTCGAACTGGGCGACTGGGTGGTCGAAGAAGTCTGTCGCCAGATCATGCACTGGGATGCCATCGGCATGGCGCCGCAGCGCATTGCCGTCAACCTCTCGCCAAGGCAATTCCAGCAACCTGATCTCGTGCAGCGTCTGTCGCAGATCCTGCATCGCTATCAGGTTGCCGCACATCGGTTGATGTTCGAGATCACCGAGACCGCGGCCATGCGCGATGCGAGCCAAAGCATCGCGGTCATCCGTCAGATCCAGTCGCTCGGCTTCGAGGTGGCCATTGACGATTTCGGGACCGGTTATTCCAGCCTCAGTTATCTGCAGCGATTTCGCGCCCAGCAGATCAAGATCGATCGCGCATTCGTCTCCGCGCTCGATGACAATCCGCCCGAGGCAGCCGCCATCATTCGCGCCATTTGCGCGATGGCGCACTCGCTGGACATGACCGTGGTGGCGGAAGGCGTGGAAACCGAAGCGCAAATGCAGGCCCTGGTGAATCTGCAATGCGACCAGGTTCAGGGCTATCTGCTGGCGCGTCCGATGCCGGCCAAGGATTTTCAAGGGTTGCTTGGAGTCGAGTACGCCTGAACAGGCGGCATCGAATAGGCGGCACAGAAAATGCGCCATTTTGATGCATTCGGCATCGCGCTTCAGCAACCTTTCATCTTCATATTCGCCGATATTAGGCCAAGACCACCGGCAATTGCCGAAGCAATGAAGCAGTCACATAAGAAAAGAATTGAGTAGGGATTGCGTAGTTGGTGCGTTGCATCGATTGCAATACGGCCCAATGGTTTTGTAATGGTTCATATGTTTATGATTTCGACACATCGCGCAAACGCCCATCCCATGCAGGTTAGCGCAAAGAACAGTGCGGCAGAAAATCCACGTCGTTGACATGAGGTCTTAACGAAATTCAATTCTCAATGGCAAAGTCGTTATAATGCGCTGGGCTACGGGGAGCGTGCCCGCGTTTCAATTGCAAAGTTGAGGAATCCATAATGCCGACTTACAAGGAAATCGTTCAGAAGATCTCTGAACTGCAGCGCCAAGCCGATGAACTTCGGGCAAATGAACAAGCGACGGTGATCGCTGAAATCAAGCACAAGATCGTGGAATACGGCCTGACCGCCGAAGACCTCGGTTTTGGCGCCAAGGGTGCCGTGGCCTCGAAGAAGGCTGGCCGTAAGGTGCCGGTGCGTTACCGCGACAACAACGGCAATACCTGGACGGGCCGTGGCAAGCGCCCGGGCTGGCTGGTAAAGGAGCTGTCGTCGGGCCGGAAGATGGAGGATTTTCTGGTCGCCTGAGCAGCGCTTCCAGCGCAGCATTCCGAGCCCGCACAAAGAGGCGCGCCGGAAACCACAAAAGAGAAAGGCCGGCGAATTTGCCGGCCTTTTGCATGTCGGCCTGACAGTGGTCAGGCGCAGTTATACCTGGAAGCGCCCCACAGCCGTACGCAGCAATTGCGCCTGCTCTTCCAGCGACAGCGCAGCGGCCGCCGCCTGCTCCACGAGCGCAGCGTTCTGCTGCGTCACTTCGTCCATCTGGTTCACGGCCTGGTTGACCTGCTCGATGCCGGAACTCTGCTCGTCGGACGCCGCAGAAATCTCGCCCATGATGTCCGTTACGCGCTTCACGGCAGTCACCACGTCCTGGATCACCACGCCAGCCTCTTCCACCAGCGCCGAGCCGTTCTGCACCCGGCCCACCGAATCGCCGATCAGGTCCTTGATTTCCTTGGCAGCGCTCGCCGAGCGCTGCGCCAGGCTGCGCACTTCGCCCGCCACCACGGCAAAGCCTCGGCCCTGCTCGCCCGCGCGGGCGGCCTCCACGGCAGCGTTCAGCGCCAGGATGTTGGTTTGGAAAGCGATGCCCTCGATCACACCGATGATGTCGGCAATCTTCTTGCTGCTTTCGTTGATGCCGGACATGGTCTCGACCACGCGCCCGACCACCTCTCCGCCCTTGACCGCAATATCCGACGCATTGACGGCCAGCGTGCTCGCCTGACGCGCATTGTCGGCGTTCTGCTTCACGATGCTCGTCAGTTCCTCCATGCTCGACGCCGTTTCTTCCAGCGACGAGGCCTGCTGCTCCGTACGCTGCGACAGGTCGGCATTGCCGGCAGCGATCTGCTTGGTGGCGCTGGCAATGGAATCCGCCGAGCTCTTGATGTTGCCGATCGTGCCCGTCAGCTCACGCTGCATCTGCGCCATGGCGTAGAGCATGCTGTCGCGATCCCCCGAGCGGGTTTCAACCGGCACAGCCAGATCACCCGCAGCGATGCGGCCGGCAATGCGGGCGGCATAAGCGGGCTCGCCACCCAACTGGCGCTGCAGGCTGCGCGTAACGGCCACGACCACCACAGTCATCAGCAAGCCGACACCAAACAGCAGCCCCAGCGCCTTGATTAGCGACGCGTGGAATGCGGTCTCGATGTCGTCCATATACGTGCCCGTGACGAGGCACCAGTCCCAAGGCTGGTAATACAGCACGTAGCTCTTCTTCGGCTGCGGCGCTTCCGCGCCGGGCTTGGGCCATAGGTAATCGACAAAGCCGCCGCCGCTCTTGCCCACGCGAGAGATTTCCTCGAACAGATGATTCCCTGCCGGGTCGGTAAAACCCGACATGTCCTTGCCGTTCATTTCGGCTTTGATCGGATGCATCACCATCACCGAGTTGGTCTGGTTGATGCTGAAGTAGCCATCCTTGCCGTAGCGGATCATCTTGATGCGCGCGAGGGCCTGGGCGCGCGCCTCGTCGGCGGCGAGCTTACCGTCTTGCGCCATCTGTCCGTAGTCTTTGATGATGCTGAATACGGATTCACTGATGTTCTGCAAGTCGCGCTGGCGTTCTTCCAGGCGCAGGGTGCGGGTCTCCCAAGTGCTCCACAATGTGATCAACAACAGACAAAGCCAACTCAGGACAAGTGGCAGCCACAGCTTCTGACGAAGCGTGAGTCGATTCATCTTCCTTCCTCCAAGCGTTTTCTCTTTGTCCGCTAGGCACAGGTACCGATCGCGGCGCTCCCCTGGCGCGATTACACGCGCTCTGCTTGAGCTATCGAACACATATGCGAAAAACTTGAGTAGGACATCTACCCAAGTGCCAAGTCACCGCGGAGGAAAGGGGACACAGAGAAAGACGCCTCAACGCAAGGCGTCGGGATTGATGCTGGGAAGCGCGCCGCCTGTGGACGTCGTAGTGGGCCCAGGCGGTGATGTCGATTCTGTCTGCGGTGCGACAGCTTCTGCGGCGGGATGATCGGCAGGCGACCAGGATTCCCACAAGCCATGGCGACGCAGCGTTTCCGGTGCCTCGGCAACGATCGAAGCGGCTGAGCCGGCAACCCCCGCCGAGGCTGCTTTTGCAGCCACCTCGATATGCGACCCTGCCATGCGCACGGCATTACCACCGGCGTCGCGCACTGCCACGCCGTGCGCGGCAATCTGGCGATAGCTGCCGTCCTTGTGCCGCATGCGGAATTCCGCCACGTAAGCCGGCGTATTGCCGTCAACATGCGCCTGGATGCGATTGAGCACCATGGGCAGATCATCCGGGTACACCAGACGGAGATACTCGCTCGTGCTTGGACCGATCTCCTTGAGCGTGTAGCCCAGCATGGCGGCAAAGCGCGCGGAGAACTGCGCAGCGCGGGTGACCAGATCGAACTCCCACAGACCGACATCTGCGCCGTCGAGCAGCAGTTGATGGCGGGCAACGAGTTCGGCCTCGCGGCGGCGGTAGCTCTGCTCCAGGTCGTTGAGCGCCTGCACCGTCTCCTTGCGCAGACGGATTTCGCGTGTGGCAACGGCGGCGGCGGTGTCGCCTGTTGCACGATCCCGATAGCCCAGCAGCAAAGCAGCGAGCGCTGTTGCAGCCGCGCCCATCACGAGCAGCAACCGCAACCCTGCCGGCGCATTGCCGGGCATGTCGGAAAGCGTCGAAAACGAGCCTGCGAGCGACGCCGTGTACACCGCATCCGCCGTCAACGCAACGCCAAACAGCACGCTGACAAACAGACTCACGCCCGGACGGCGTACCGCTACCCCGGTCGCCCCCGACCGCGCCGAGAGCGCAAATTGCAGCGCCGCCGCACACGCCATCGCCGACAGAGCCATGACGATACCGAGCAGCCCGGCGTCTTCCCAGGCGGTGGCGCTGAAGCTGGTCACGCCCGCCAGCAGCAACACCGCCACGGGGCCGCTTACGCTCAGCAACACGCCGAGCAACAGGGCGCGCATCAGGCCCGCACGGCCGCCCAGCACACACCACAGCGCCGCCACGGCCAGGCTCCAGCAGAACGACGCGAGCGTCATCACAAGCACCGCGGGACCTTCGTGCAGCGGCCAATGCGCAAGCAGCGGCAGCAGCGGCACTGCCCACAGCCCGACCGCCGAGAACAACGCTGTCATGACCAGCGGCACGCGCGTGCGCGGGGCCGTCGCACTGCGCAAGTCATCAAGCAGACGCAGCAGCAGACTGCCCGCGCCGCAGGCCACGACAAACGGCAGCAACGCAGGCAACAACGCGTGCGCCAGCGTATTGACCAGGTGAGCGATGAACGGCTCATCCACGACGGGGCGTCTCCTTTGGGTTCGAGTAGTTCAATGAATCAGCCACGGGTTTGAAAGCCGTCCGGATTCATGCTTTGCCAACGCCACGAGTCTTCACACATGCGCTCGATGCCGTATTGCGCGCGCCACCCCAGCAGCGAGGCCGCCAGTGCCGGATCGGCATAGCACGCTGCAATATCGCCGGGGCGGCGATCCACGATCTGGTACGGAACCGGCTTGCCGCTGGCGCGCTTGTAGGCCTCCACCACTTCCAGAACCGAATACCCGCGGCCCGTGCCGAGGTTGACGGTAAAGCCACGACCATCGCGACGCAGCGTGTCGAGCGCCGCGAGGTGCCCGCGCGCAAGGTCCACCACGTGGATGTAGTCGCGCACGCCGGTGCCGTCAGGCGTGGGCCAGTCGCCGCCGTAAATGGAAAGCTTCTCGCGCTTGCCCACCGCCACCTGCGCCACATACGGCATCAGATTGTTGGGGATGCCGCGCGGGTCTTCGCCGATCAGGCCGCTGTGGTGCGCGCCCACCGGATTGAAATAGCGCAGGTAGGCGATTTGCCACGCCGCATTGGAAATCTCCAGATCGCGCAGCACCTGTTCGCCCATCACCTTGGTCTGGCCATACGGGTTGGTGGCCGACAGCGGAAACGATTCGGTGATCGGCACGGTGTGCGGATTGCCATACACCGTTGCCGACGAGCTGAAAACGAGCTGGCGCACATTCGCATGCGCCATGGCCGCGCATAGCGTGACCAGCCCGCCCATGTTGTTGTCGTAGTAGGCCAGCGGCTTCTGCACCGATTCGCCCACCGACTTGAGCGCCGCAAAGTGGATGACAGCTGAGATGCGCGAACTGGCAAACAGGTCATCTAGCAGGCGGCGGTCACGCACGTCGCCCTGCACGAACTTAGGCGTCTTGGCGGTGATCTGCTCGATGCGGGAGAGCACGGTCGAGCTGCTGTTGCAGAGGTTGTCGAGTCCGATCACCTGGTAGCCCGCATCCAGCAATTCAACCCAGGTGTGCGAGGCGATGTAGCCGGTAGCGCCGGTCAGCAGAATCGTTTCTGTCATGGGGTGCGAGGTATCGAGGAAGGAGAGAGCCAGCGTGCCGGTTTGAGCCCGGCATCATCGTTCTACGCTGCGCCGACCTGCTCCGCAGCGCGCAAAACAGCGCGATCATAGCAAAGCCAGCCAACGGCTAGCGGCCAGTTTGAAGCCTCGGTTGTCCAAAAAATGCACTACGGCTGGCCATCTGGATGGGCGGCCGCCTGCCACTCAGCATAGGCTGCGCGCAGACGCCATGCCGAAGTCGCATCGCGCAGGCCCAGTGCGTACCCCACCTCGGCAGGGTTTGCGCCTGCGTCGAACAGCGCGGCGGTGTAGCCATTGCGCAGCGTCTGCGGCGACAGCCGCTCGCTGCGGTGCAACAACGCCGGCAGCGCAGCCAGCCAGGCCTCCACGCGCCGGTACACCGACGCTGCGTGCATGACACGCCCGCCGGCATCGGCAACGAACACGCGCTCGCCCGGCACCTCTGCGTGTGCGCGCACCGCCAGCCAGGCCGCCATCGCGGGGCGTGCAGCTTCAAGCATGGGCGCCTTGTACGACGGGCCGCGCGGGCGCTCGACGACGATCGCCTCAAGCGCCGCATCCACCTGGCGGAGCAGCAACGATTGCACCTGCGCGACCTTCAACCCCGCGCCATGGCAAACCGCAACGAGTGCGCGGTCGCGCGCCAGCTTGAACGCGCTGGCATTGGCGGCGGCCTCGCTGGCCTGCGCGTCCACCTCGAGGGAAGCCTCGATCGCCGCGCGCTCGGCAAAGGAGAGAAACGTGGTCGGATCGTTTTCGCCTTCCGCCAACTTCTGCTGCACCGCCGAGCTTGCAGGGTTGTGCGTGCCCGTGCGTTGTTGCTCGATCTGATGGAAGACGCGTTCGATCAGGCGCGCGTAGCGGTAGCGATGCAGCTTGGTCAGACCCGATTCATCAAGAAAGGCGGCGATGTCGCCCGCGCTCCAGTTGGCCAAGGCGCGTTGATGCGACTCGGCCCAGCGCAGCCATTTGCGCCACATCGCGCGATACACCGTCGCCGACGATTCGCGATAGCCTCGCGCGGCCAGCCAATGTTCGAAGGCTTGCGCGGGCCGCTCGGCCCAGTCTTGCAGGCTGGGCTCAAACAGGTCCGGAACGGGCGTGGCGGGCGGCGTGAATGAGGTCAAAGCGGTAGCGGAAATGCTGAAAAACGGGCGTGGGCGGACCGAGGGTGTGGCAATTCGCGTATCCTGCCGAGCGTAACACGCAGCTCATGTATCCCATTGCGGACCCCATCGTGAAGAAAACCGACCTCGAAAAACTCAAGGGCCTGAAAATCGCCAACAACCTCAAGCGCAACAGCCAGGGCACCGGCAAGGCGATTCCCCAGAACAAGCTGCTGAAAGCGCTGCTCGGCAAGCCAGCTGAAGATGACGCGAAAAAGTCGGAAAAATCCTGACGCGCAGTCCACACATCTAGAACCCCGCCCTGTTGTTCCAACGGGCGCTTGGGTGCTACCGTCCGGCGCGTTTCCACATCATCGCAGCGCCTCTCCCTGCGCCGGACATGCCAGCCTCCACGCCCTCCTCGCCGTACCCCCACCTACTGAGCCCGCTCGACCTTGGCTTCACCACGCTCAAGAACCGCGTGCTGATGGGGTCGATGCATACCGGGCTGGAAGATGGCAACCACTTCGACCGGCTCGCCGCCTACTTTGCCGAGCGCGCACGCGGCGATGTCGGGCTGATGGTCACGGGCGGATTCGCGCCCAATATTGCCGGTTGGACCAAGCCCTTTGCCGGGCGCCTGGCCACGCATGGTGCGGCCCGCCGCCACCGCGCGGTCACCAACGCCGTGCATGAAGAAGGCGGCAAGATCGCCCTGCAGATCCTGCACACCGGCCGCTATGGCTATCACCCGTTTGCGGTCGCGCCCACGGCGCTGCGCTCACCCATCAGCCCGTTCACGCCGCGCGAGTTGTCGGTGCGCGGTATCGAGCGGCAGATTCGCGCCTTCGTGCATTGCGCCCAGTTGGCCCGCGAAGCCGGCTACGACGGCGTCGAGATCATGGGTTCCGAGGGCTACTTCATCAACCAGTTCCTCGTCACCCACACCAACAAGCGCACGGACGACTGGGGCGGCAGCTATGCCAACCGCATGCGCCTGCCCGTGGAAATCGTCCAGCGCACGCGCGAGGCGGTCGGCAAGGATTTCATCATCATCTATCGCCTGTCGATGATCGACCTGATTCCCGACGGCAGCTCGTGGGAAGAAGTCGTGCAGCTTGGCAAGGCCGTGGAGCGCGCGGGTGCCACCATCATCAACACGGGCATCGGCTGGCACGAGGCGCGCATCCCGACCATTGCGACGAGCGTGCCGCGTGCGGCGTTTGCGTGGGTCACGAAGAAGATGAAGGGCGAGGTCGGCATTCCGCTGGTGACTTCCAACCGCATCAACACGCCCGAGGTGGCGGAGGCCGTGCTGGCCGACGGGTGCGCCGACATGGTTTCGATGGCCCGGCCGCTGCTGGCCGATGCCGACTTCGTACGCAAGGCCGCCACGAACCGCGCGCAGGACATCAACACCTGCATCGCCTGCAACCAGGCCTGCCTGGACCACGCGTTCAAGGCCAAGATTGCGAGCTGCCTCGTCAACCCGCGCGCGTGCCATGAGACGGAACTCGTCATTCGACCGACGCCCGCCAAGCGTCGCTTTGCAGTGGTGGGCGCCGGGCCTGCGGGGCTATCCGCGGCGATCACACTGGCCGAGCGTGGGCACGCCGTGGACCTGTTCGACGCGGCACCGGAACTCGGCGGCCAGTTGAACATGGCCAAGACGATCCCGGGTAAAGAAGAGTTTCACGAGATGCTGCGTTACTTCACCCGTCGCGTCGCCACGACGGGCGTGACGCTGCGCCTCGGTACACGCGTGGATGCGCAGCAGCTTCTTGCGGCCAAGTACGACGAGATCATCATCGCGACGGGCGTGTCGCCGCGCAATCCGAAGATCCCGGGGCAGGATCATCCGAGCGTGCTGTCGTACATCGATGTGCTGCGCCATCGCAAACCGGTGGGCAAGCGCGTGGCGATTGTCGGAGCGGGTGGCATCGGCTTTGACGTGGCGGAATTCCTCGCGCTGGACGGCCACTCGCCCACGCTCGATCTGCAAACGTGGCGCGCCGAATGGGGCGTGGGAGATCCGACCGAAGTGCGTGGCGGTGTGGATGGCATCCGCCCTGAACCCCAAACACCCGCGCGCGACATCGTCCTGCTGCAGCGGCGTGCCGGCAAACTCGGCGGCGGTCTCGGCAAGACCACGGGCTGGATTCATCGGACCAGCCTGAAGAACCTGGGCGTGCGCATGGTGGGCGGCGTGAACTACGAGCGCATCGGCGACGAAGGCCTGCTCGTGAGCTACGGCGAAAAACGCGAGGCCGCCGAATGGCTGCCGGTCGATTCCGTCGTGCTGTGCGCCGGGCAAGAGCCGTTGCGCGAACTCGTTGCGCCGCTGCAGGCGGGCGGAGCAAAGGTGCACGTCATCGGTGGTGCAGACGAGGCGCTCGAACTGGACGCCAAACGCGCGATCGACCAGGGAACGCGTCTGGCTGCATCGCTGTGACGTCTTGGGTACGCGGGATGTGAAGGTTTTGCATCACGTGCCCATTTTTACAATCTCGCCACCCTCTCCCGCCCGTTGCGAATGCCGAAATGACAACGGCTGGCGTGGCCGGCCCGGTTCTTGCGTGAACAGGCGCATCACGCACATTCACAAGAACCGGTTTGTCCAAGAACGTCTCTCCCCAGTCTTCTGCCAACGCGGCGCCCCTGCCCTCGCTCGACCTGGGCCGAACGGCCTTCCTGCTCGACTTTGACGGCACCCTCGTCGATATCGCGCCGCAACCCGAAGCGGTGCATGTTTCTGCGCCGCTGCGCGAAACGCTGGCCGCGCTGCATGCCGCCAGCGGGGGCGCGTTGGCGATCATTAGCGGGCGCACGGTGCATGACGTGGAGTCGCGCCTGTCTCTGCCCGGCCTCGTCATCGCCGGTGTGCACGGCGCCGAACGCCGCTATGCAGACGGCGGCTTCGTCCGCCTGAACGCTGACGCAGATGCACTCGCGCAACTGGAGCGCGAGTTGCGCGCAGAACTCACGCAGTTGTCGACGCAGTTTTCGGGTGTGGTGCTGGAAAGCAAGGGAATTGCGTTTGCCCTGCACTACCGCCACGCGCCTGAAGCCGAGAACGCCGTACTGACGGTAGCGGACCGCCTCGCGCGCCGCTATGCCGACCACGTGCGCCTGCAGGCCGGCAAGATGGTCGTCGAACTCAAGCCGCGCGGCGCCAGCAAGGGCGACGTAGTGCACACGCTGATGACCGAACCGCCCTTCATGGGCCGCACGGCGCTGTTTGCCGGCGACGACCTGACCGATGAAAGCGCCTTCGATGCCGTCAATGCGCTGGAGGGCTGGTCGATCAAGGTGGGGACGGGCCCAAGCCAGGCGCGTTGGCGCGTGCAAGACGCGGCGGCATTGCGGGCCTGGCTGGCAACGCTCACGGCCCCGTCCAAGCGAGGTGCCGCATGAGCCGACTCATTGTGGTTTCCAACCGCGTTGCGCCCGTTGCCGAAGGCCAGGGAACGGCCGGCGGCCTGGCCGTGGGTGTGTTCGATGCGCTGCGCGAAACCGGCGGCATCTGGTTTGGCTGGAGCGGCGAAAGCGCAGCCACTGTTTCACACGAGCCGACCATCGTCACCAAGGGCAATATCACCTATGCCACCGTCGGCCTGAACCGCAAGGACTACGACCAGTACTACCGCGGTTTTGCCAACGCGACGCTGTGGCCAATCTTCCATTACCGCGTGGATCTGTCGCGCTACGAGCGCCAGGAGTACCACGGTTACCGGCGCGTCAATGCGCAGTTTGCGCATCAGCTCAAGGCGCTGGTGCAACCCGACGACATCCTTTGGGTGCACGACTATCACCTGATCCCGTTTGCCGCAGAGTGCCGCGCGCTGGGGCTGACCAACCGCATCGGGTTCTTCCTGCACATTCCGTTTCCGTCGCCGGAAATCCTGACGACGATTCCGCCGCATGAAGACCTCATGCGCGCGCTGTGTGCGTACGACCTGGTCGGTTTCCAGACAGAGACCGACCGCGTGGCCTTCTACGACTACATCGAGCGCGAGGCGCGCGGCTACATCGAGCAGAAAGAGCAGAACGGCCCGGTACACGCCTATGGCCACACGCTGCGCGCGGAGGTCTACCCGATCGGCGTGCATCCGGACGAGATCGCGCAGCAAGCCAAGGCGTCGCTGGCACGGCGCAATCCGTTCATGCGGCATGCGGGCGCGCGCGGCGAGCGCATTGCGCCGCAGGGGCAAGGCCAAGGCCAGCCGCCCACGAAACTCATCATGAGCGTCGATCGGCTCGACTATTCCAAGGGCCTGCCCGAGCGCTTCCGCGCGTTCGAGCAATTGCTGGACGATTTTCCGGACCATCGCCGGCACGTGACCTTCATCCAGATTGCGCCCACGTCGCGCCAGGACGTGCAGAGCTATCAGCAGATCCGGCAGCGGCTGGAGGCTGAATCGGGCCGCATCAACGGCAAGCATTCGGAACTGGACTGGACGCCCATCCGCTACATCAACAAGCAGTACGAACGGCGCGTGCTGATGGCGCTTTTCCGCAGCTCGCAGATCAGTTATGTCACGCCCCTGCGTGACGGCATGAACCTCGTCGCCAAGGAATACGTGGCCGCACAAGACCCGGAAAACCCGGGCGTGCTCGTGCTGTCGCGCTTTGCCGGCGCGGCGCGCGAGTTGGATGCCGCACTGATCGTCAACCCGTATGACACGCGCGGCATGGCCGAGGCACTGAACCGCGCGTTGACGATGCCGCTCGAAGAACGCAAGGCGCGCTATGCCCACATGATGGATCGGCTGCGGTCGGCCAACCTCACCATCTGGCGCGAGCGGTTCGTGGCAGACCTGCGCGGCGCGCCGTCGCGATAGTCAGGCGCCCGCGCTGCCGGTGCGCGGCATACGCTCGGCAGCTTCTGCTATGTCTGTGGATGCGTCGGCCTCGGGCGAAAGCATGTCGGCCAACACGGCATTCATGCGCGCCCAGTGCGAACCGGGCCAATAGACGCGGCGGCAGACATCACAGGTGCTAAAGAGCCGCTGGCGCTCACGCACGCGGGGCGGCACGCTGGCGGAAGCCTCTTCCGGGCTCAGCATCCGCAACGGCACATTGCATTCGAGACAGCGAGAGAACGGCCTGGCCACATCGGCGAGCCGGAGGCGCATGACGATTTCGCGCATCTGCGCTTGCGGCTCACGCGCACGGATGAACGCGCCACGACGGATGCCACGTCGCTTGAGGAGTTCACGATCACGCGAGAGCACGATCCAGTCTTCTCCGTTCGCGAGAGCTTCGATGGCCGCGTCGGCGTAGTTGTTGTCGTAGGCGGTATCGAAGCCGGCCATGCGCAGCAAGCGCGCCGTTGCGCCCAGGTGGGCGTCGCACAGAAAGTGCAGCGGCGCGGTGGGCAACAGGGGCTCCGCCGCTGAAACGGCAATGTAGCCCCGGGCGGGCAACATGGCCTCCAGCGCCATGGGCCGGCCGTCCACCAGGACTTGCCCAACTTCCGTATGCGGCACGCCAAGTGCCTCGATAGCGAGCTTGAGCGTGGCGCCGTCTGCCCACGCGCGTGCAACGGGATGCCCGCGCAACGCCTGCGGAAGAAGCGGCGTCAGATTGGAATCGAACGTGAGGACGACGGTTTGCATGCCTGCCACGATACTCCCAACCCAACATGGGTGCCTTGGCACGGTCGCGCCGCAAGGGTTTTGCCGGGCGCCTGAATAATAAAAATGCGGCGTGACCGCTCAAGCCACGCCGCAAACAGGGAGGAAAAAATTCAGTCGATGCGCGGTTTATGCGCGCGATGCAGCGCCGCCGTTCGGATAGCTCGCATCTCCGTTCCACGACAGGTAGCCATACGTGTCGGCCTGGCGGTCAGCGCCTTGCGTGTACGGATCAAAGCGACCAGCCTGCGTTGCGGCCGGAGCGTCAAAGTTGGGCTGGATGGACGCCGTTGCGGGCTGCGACAGCAGCGTGGCGGAAGCCGACACGGTGGCCACCATGGCCAGGACAGCGCGGCGGGAGAAGGCGGAGAAGAGGCGGGAGTTCATGATCTGATCCTTGTTCGTTTGCGCTCGTTGTTGCGCTCGGAGGGCAGAATAGATCGTTGCTCCCGTCTAATAAATGCGACTTTGCAGAAATAACTGTTCAGGCGGCGCTAACAATGTGCAGTCGCGGATTTTCCTTGAGCTGCAGGCACGGGTGGTCGGCAAACAGCGTCGCAACCCAGTCCACAAACACCCGCACCTTGGGCGACAGATGCCGGTTGTGCGGATACACCACCGATACGGGCACCGCTTCGGAAATATGATCCGGCAGCACTTCCACCAGCGCGCCCGACATCAGGTGCTCATACACCAGGAAGCGTGAAGTCTGTAGCAGCCCCAGGCCATGCAGGCCACACGCCACCGCCGATTCGGCATCGTTGACGGACACCATGCTGCGCACCTTGTGAATCTGCTTCTGCCCGTCGATTACGAAATCCCAATCCATGCGGCGGCCGTTGCGCGCAGAGAAGTAATTCACCGCCGTGTGGTCCTGCAGGTCTTCCAACGTCTTGGGCGTACCGCAGCGGGCCAGATATTCGGGCGACGCGCAATTGACCATCGACAGCTGGCCGATGCGGCGCGCGACAAGGCTGGAGTCCTGCAACTCGCCACCGCGCACGGCGCAATCCACGCCCTCCTGCACGAGGTCGACGGTGCGATCGCTCATGCCGATCTCCAACTGAAGATCGGGGTACGCCTCGTGAAAATCGCGAATGCGCGGCACAAGCAACCGTTTGCCAATCGACGCAGGCACGTCGATGCGCAAGGTGCCGCGTGCGCCCGACGAGCTTTGCGAGAACGCAGCCTCGGTCTCTTCAAGATCGCCGAGCAAGCGTACGCAGCGCTCGTAATACGCAGCGCCATCGGCGGTGACATTCACACGGCGTGTGGTCCGGTGCAGCAGGCGCACGCCAAGGTGTGCCTCAAGGCTTTGCACCAGGTTCGTCACCGTGGCGCGGGGTAACTGAAGGCTGTCGGCAGCCTTGGTGAAACTGCTGGCTTCCACGACGCGCGTGAAAACCTGCATGGCCTGCAAGCGATCCATCTGCGGCTCCTTAGGGACGGACTCCACGGGGCGGGCGCACTGCCCGAACCAAACGGCCAATGCGCCGGACTTGTGGAATCAAGGGGTCTGCTCATGTTCGAGAACACGCACGCGTTCTGAGCAAGAGGCGCGATCAGGAAAGCTGCGACTACGGGTTTTCGCAGTGCAACAAGATCGGCCTTGAGCATGGACACTTTGTAGCACAACCGTAAATTCTGATTGTTCGGCTGCAACTAATAGTGATGTCTGATTATAGGCATTTATCCGCGTTCGTCTAATCACCATCATTCAGCCCATCGATATCCGGGTTATCCGCAAAGGTAAGCCCCGCCTGACATCATGGGTTCTTCTCCACCGCGCCTCGTTGTTTCGGATCGCTCCCTGCCCAGCGATGCGGCATCGGCCGCTGTTCGCCCAGCACAACCGTACGCAACGCCCGCTCCCACAAATGTTGCACTGAATAACAAATTGCGCGGCGCAGCATCGACGCTGCCTGAGCAAGCTCCTGCGTGCAAGGAAACGGCCGGCGCGGCGCCGTTGCCGCGCGAGGTCACGGCCGAAGACTATTGGACGCAGGGCTACGCGGGCCGTATCCGCCTGCGTGTGTTCCGCCCAGGAATGCACGCCGACGATGCCGCCGCACCGCTGCACCGCCCTGGCGTGCTGTACCTGCATGGTGGCGGTTTCGTGCGCGGCTCCATTGATGATGCCGATGCGCCGGGACGCCACCTGGCCGCCACATTGCCCGCCGTGGTGGTCACGGTCGGCTATTCGCTGGCGCCCGCCGCGCCCTTCCCCGCCGCGCCGGAAGATGTGTACGCCGCACTGTGCTGCATGGCCGACCATGCCGACGCATGGGGTATCGACCGCCGCCGCATCGCAGTGGCCGGGCACGACGCCGGCGGCAACCTGTCGGCCGCGCTGACGATGATTGCGCGCGACCGCGGCGGCCCAAACCTGCGTGCGCAGGTCCTGATCGCGCCGATGCTCGATCCGACCATGGCACGCGTGATCCCCGACCACCTGGCCAACGCAGACAACTCGGCTGAAGTCTGTGCCGATTGCTATCGCCAGTACCTACCCCGCCCGACCGAGCGCGTGCATCCCTACGCCGCGCCGGTGGAATCGCGCCGCCTGCAGGGCCTGCCCCCCGCCCTGCTGCTCACTGCGCCGCAAGACCTGCTGCGCACCGAAGCCGAGCGCTATGCCGCGTGCCTTATTGAAGCTGGCGTGGTCACGCAGGTCGTGCGCGTGAACGAGGCCTGCCATGACTCGATCGCCATGAGCGCCGTGGCGCAAGACGAGATGACGTGCTTCCTGCGCTGGCACCTTGGCATGACGCGCCAGACGGCGGCACCACGCAAACGCCGTCCACGTGCGGATCGGAAGGACCGCACTTCCATTGACCCGACCGGGGAGACGCCTGGCTGAACCCAGACAACAAGAAACGGAGTGCAAGGCCGCCCGCGTATTTCTACGCTGCGGCCAAAGCGCTTTTACCCAGTCTTTTTCTCTTTGCTTACCCAACAAAATCGAGAGAGTCATCATGAGCCTGTCCAAACGCACACTCGCCATTTCGGTTGCCGCCGTGCTCGGCGTTGCAGCTGTGGGCACCTACGGTCTGGTCTCCAGCGCCGGCGCATCGCAACAGCCGGCAGCCGCCCCCGCCGCCACGCCGGTGGATGTGGCGCCGGTGCTGGCCAAGAACGTTTCCGAATGGGATGAATTTTCCGGCCGAATCGAAGCCGTTCAACGCGTAGAAGTCCGCCCACTGGTGAGCGGCACCGTCACCGCCGTCCACTTCAAGGACGGCAGCATCGTCAAGAAGGGCGACGCGCTGTTCACCATCGACCCGCGCCCCTACGCGGCGGAAGTGGCCCGCACGCAAGCCGCACTGACCGCCGCCAAATCGCGCGTGGCCTACACCACGTCGGAGCTGGACCGCGCGCAGAAGCTGGTGGCCGACAACGCCATCGCGCGCCGCGAGTTCGAAGAGAAGGAGAACGCCGCCCGCGAGGCCCAAGCCAACCTGCAAGGCGCCGCCGCCGCGCTGGAAGCCGCCAGGCTGAACCTGGAGTACACGCACATCGTGGCGCCGGTCGCGGGCCGCGTGTCGCGCGCAGAAATCACCGTCGGCAACGTCGTCTCGGCGGGGGGTGCTGCGCCGGTATTGACGACGCTGGTGTCGGTCTCGCCGATGTACGTGGCGTTCGATGCGGACGAGCAAAGCTACCTGCGCTACTCCGCCAAGGCTGCCCAGGGCGCGAAGACGCCGGTCTACATCGGGCTGGCCAATGAAGACGGCTACACGCGCGAAGGCGCCATCCAGTCCGTCGACAACCGGCTCGATGTGCGCTCGGGCACGATCCGCGTGCGGGCCACGCTGGACAACGCCGACGGCCGCCTCACGCCGGGCCTCTACGCCCGCGTGCGCATGAGCACCGGCGCACCGCACGACGCCATCCTCATCACCGACAAGGCCATCGGTACGGACCAGGACAAGAAGTTCGTCCTAGTGGTGGATGCGGCCAACAAGACGAGCTATCGGCCGGTGGTGCTGGGCGCCTCCATTGACGGCCTGCGCGTGGTGAAGTCGGGCCTGAAGGCGGGTGAACGGATCGTCGTCAATGGCATCCAGCGCGTGCGCCCCGGCGACGCCGTGGCACCCAACACGGTGACCATGGATAGCCTGGTCACCAAGCGCGTGGTGCTGCCCGGTGCACAACCCGAAGCGCCCGCAGCACCGGCCGAAGCCAAAGCCGACACAACGACTGCACCTGCTGCCAAGGCCGAAGCCAAGGCCGAAGCCAAGGCCGCCAACGCCCAGACCGCCGCTACCGCGCAACGCCTGCCGGCCGACCGCGCTTGATTTGCGACTGAACCTCATCGCTCACAGCCATGAACTTCTCTAAATTTTTCGTGGACCGCCCGATCTTTGCGGGCGTGCTTTCCACGCTGATCCTGCTGATCGGGATCATCTCGATCTGGCGATTGCCGATCTCGGAGTATCCCGAGGTCGTGCCGCCTTCGGTGGTGGTGCGCGCGCAGTTCCCGGGCGCCAACCCGAAGGTGATTGCCGAGACCGTCGCCTCGCCGCTCGAAGAACAGATCAACGGCGTCGAGAACATGCTCTACATGCAGTCGCAAGCCAACAGCGACGGCAACCTGACCACGACGGTCACCTTCAAGCTGGGCACCGACCCGGACAAGGCACAGCAGCTCGTGCAGAACCGCGTGTCGCAGGCGCTGCCGCGTCTGCCCGACGTGGTGCAGCGCCTGGGCGTGACGACCATCAAGAGCAGCCCCGACCTGACGATGGTGGTGCACTTGCTGTCGCCCAACGACCGCTACGACATGACGTACCTGCGCAACTACGCCGTGCTGAACGTCAAGGACCGCCTTGCACGGATCAGCGGCGTGGGCCAGGTGCAGCTGTTCGGCTCGGGTGACTACTCGATGCGCGTGTGGCTCGACCCGAACAAGGTGGCCGAACGCGGCCTCACGGCCAACGAAGTGGTCAAGGCCATCCGCGACCAGAACGTGCAGGTGGCAGCCGGTGTGATCGGCGGTTCGCCGTCGGTGCCGGGCACGGACCTGCAACTGTCCGTCAACGCCCAGGGCCGCTTGAAGACCGAGCAGGAATTCGGCGACATCATCCTGAAGAGTTCGCCCGATGGCGCCGTCACGACCCTGCGTGACGTAGCCCGCATCGAACTGGCTGCGTCGGAATACGGCCTGCGTTCGCTGCTGGACAACAAGCAGGCGGTGGCCATTCCGATCTTCCAGGCGCCGGGTTCCAACGCGCTGCAGATTTCGGATGACGTGCGCAAGACAATGGCGGAGCTGAAGGAAGACTTTCCCGAAGGCGTCGACTACCGCATCGTCTATGACCCGACGCAGTTCGTCCGCTCGAGCATCGAAGCCGTCACGCACACGCTGCTGGAAGCGGTGGCGCTTGTGGTGCTGGTGGTGATCCTGTTCCTGCAGACGTGGCGTGCGTCGATCATTCCGTTGCTGGCGGTGCCGGTGTCCATCATCGGTACGTTTGGCCTGATGCTGATGTTCGGCTTCTCGATCAACGCGCTGTCATTGTTCGGGCTGGTGCTGGCCATCGGGATCGTGGTGGACGATGCCATCGTGGTGGTGGAAAACGTCGAGCGGAACATCGCCGAAGGGTTATCGCCACGCGAGGCCACGTACAAGGCCATGCGCGAAGTGAGCGGCCCGATCATCGCCATTGCCCTGACGCTGATTGCCGTGTTCGTGCCGCTGGCTTTCATGACGGGCCTGACCGGTCAGTTCTACAAGCAGTTCGCGCTGACGATCTCGATCTCGACCGTCATCTCGGCCTTCAACTCGCTCACGCTGTCGCCCGCGCTGGCCGCCCTGCTGCTCAAGAGCCACGACGCGCCGAAGGATTGGCTGGCGCGTGCAATGGACAAGGGCCTGGGCTGGATCTTCCGTCCGTTCAACCGCGTGTTTGGTGCGGCGTCGGAATCGTATGGCCGCAGCACGTCGCGCGTGATCGGCCGCAAGGCCGTGATGCTGGGCATCTACCTGGCGCTGATCGGCGCGACCGCGCTGCTGTTCAACAAGGTGCCGGGCGGCTTCGTGCCGATGCAGGACAAGCAGTACCTGGTGAGCTTCGCGCAGTTGCCGGACGGTGCCTCGCTGGACCGCACGGAAGACGTCATCCGCCGCATGTCGGACATCGCCCTCAAGCACCCCGGCGTGGAAAGCGCCGTGGCGTTCCCGGGCCTGTCGATCAACGGCTTCACCAACAGCCCGAGCGCGGGCATCGTGTTCGTCACGCTCAAGCCGTTTGACGAGCGCAAGACCCCCAACCTGTCGGGCGGTGCCATCGCGGGGCAACTGAACCAGCAGTACGGTGCGATCAAGGACGCGTTCATCGCTGTGTTCCCGCCGCCGCCGGTGCAAGGCCTCGGCACGGTGGGTGGCTTCAAGCTGCAACTGGAAGACCGCGGCTCGGTCGGCTACGAACAGCTCTTTGCCGCCACGCAAGCCTTCATGGCGAAGGCACGCAAGACGCCTGAGCTGGGCCCGTCGTTCTCGAGTTACCAGATCAACGTGCCGCAGTTGAATGCCGACCTGGACCGCGTGAAGGCCAAGCAGCTTGGCGTGCCGGTGACGGATGTGTTCGACACCATGCAGGTGTATTTGGGCTCGCTGTACGTGAACGACTTCAACCGCTTCGGCCGCACGTATCAGGTGAAGGTGCAGGCAGACGCGCCGTTCCGCGCGCATGCAGAAGACATCCTGCAATTGAAGACGCGCAACACCGCGGGCGAGATGGTGCCGCTGTCTTCGCTGCTGCGCGTGTCGCAAGGCTTTGGGCCTGACATGGTCGTGCGCTACAACGGCTACACCGCTGCCGATATCAACGGTGGCCCGGCCCCGGGCTTCTCGTCGGGCCAGGCGCAGGCGGCCGTGGAACGCATCGCGCATGAAACGCTGCCCAAGGGCGTGCGCTTCGAGTGGACGGATCTGACGTATCAGCAGATCCTGGCCGGCAACTCGGCCGTGTGGATCTTCCCGATCTGCGTGCTGCTGGTGTTCCTGGTGCTCGCCGCGCAGTACGAAAGCCTGACGCTGCCGCTGGCCGTGATCCTGATCGTGCCGATGAGCCTGTTTGCCGCCATGCTGGGCGTGTGGGTCTCGCATGGAGACAACAACATCTTCACGCAGATCGGTCTGGTGGTGCTGGTGGGGCTGGCGTGTAAGAACGCCATCCTGATCGTGGAGTTTGCGCGCGAGCTGGAGCTGCAAGGACGCACCATCGTGGAAGCCGCCATCGAGGCCTGCCGCCTGCGTCTGCGCCCGATCCTGATGACGTCGATCGCTTTCATCATGGGCGTGGTGCCCCTGGTGGTATCGACCGGCGCCGGTGCGGAAATGCGTCATGCCATGGGCGTGGCCGTGTTCGCGGGGATGTTGGGTGTGACGCTGTTCGGCCTGTTCCTCACGCCCGTGTTCTACGTGCTGCTGCGCACGCTGGCGGCACGCCGCGGCCAGCGCTCGGAAGACGCCCCCGATCGTGATCTGGACCTGGATGGCACGCTGCCTGTGCCGTCGACACAGCACTAAGGTCAATACTCATCAAGACATCGCTATGAACGCGTCGACACAACAACAAACAGGTCCGGCCATGCGCGCGGGCCGCTGGACTCCGCTGGCGCTGGCCGCCGCGCTGTTCCTCGCGGCCTGCTCGCTCGCCCCGACCTACGAGAAGCCGGACGTTGGCACACCCAACGCCTTCAAGGAAGCAGCGCAACCAGCACAAGCGACCGATGCACCGCTGGCGGCAAACGAGCAAGGCAAGTGGAAGACCGCCGAGCCCGCCCTGCCCGCCGACGGCGCGTGGTGGAAGATCTTCAACGATCCGACGCTCGACAAGCTCGAAGCGCAGGCCGCTGAAGCCAGCCCCACGCTGGCCGCCGCAGCCGCGCGTGTGAACCAGGCGCGCGCCTTCGTGCAGGCCAACCGTGCATCGCTGTTCCCGGAACTGGATGCGGGCTTCGGCCCGACGCGCCAGCGGGCTTCGGCGGCATCGGCGGGCCTGCCGGTCGGCGCGCCCGTGCAACCGCAGACGTACTGGCGCGCGCAATCCACCGTGGCGTATGAAGTCGACTTGTTCGGCCGCGTGCGCAACAACATCGATGCCGCCGGCGCCGACGCCGAGCGTGTCGAAGCGCTGTACCGCGCCGCCCGCCTGTCATTGCAGGCCGACGTGGCGCAGACGTACTTCAGCCTGCGCACGCTGGATGCGGAAGAAGCCTTGCTGTCCCGCACGCTGGTCGGCCGTGAAGAGGCGCTCAAGCTCGTGCAGCGCCGCTTCAACACCGGCGACATTGGCGAGCTGGACGTCGCCCGCGCTGATGCCGAACTGGCCACGGCACGCTCCGACCACATCGGCGTACAGCGCCGTCGCGCGGTGCTCGAGCACGCACTGGCAACGCTGCTGGGCAAGGCACCGGCCGATTTCACGATGGGCACCGACCCGCTGCAATCGGCCGACGTGCGCGTACCGGCGGGCCTGCCCTCCGCCCTGCTGGAACGCCGCCCCGACGTGGCCGCTGCCGAACGCTCTATGGCGGCTGCAAACGCACGCATTGGCGTGGCGCGCGCGGCGTTCTTCCCGCAACTGCAGCTCACGGGCGGCTTCGGCTACGAGTCGCACGACATCGGCGACCTGCTCAAGTGGGGCAGCCGCACGTGGATTCTCGGCCCGCTGGTCGGCACCGCGCTGTCGCTGCCGATCTTCGACGGTGGCGCCCGCAGCGCCGGCGTGAAGCAGGCGCGTGCCGCGTATGAAGAGAACGTCGCCAACTACCGCGAAAGCGTGCTCGTCGCCTTCCGCGAGGTGGAAGACAACCTCTCGGAACTGCGCCTGCTGGCCGATCAGGCCAAGGCACAGGACGACGCCGTGCGCGCGTCCACGCGCGCCGCGCAACTCTCGCGCACGCGCTACAACGCGGGGTCGGTCAACTACCTGGACGTGATCGATGCCGAGCGCAACATGCTGTCCGCCGAACGCATCGGCGTGCAACTGGCCGGCAGCCGCGTGAACTCCACGGTGGGGCTCATCAAGGCGCTTGGTGGTGGCTGGGGGGATCTGCCGCCGGCTGCACCGGCTAACGCAGCCACCGCGGCCCAGCCCGCAACGGTGGCGCAGCAGTAAGAATTTCTCTCCTCTCTCTCTGGAAAGCGAGATCTGCGCGGCTTCGGCCGCGTTTTTTTTTTTTTTTGCTGTGGACTGCCTGCGACCTACGGCCATGCGACTTTCGCGCAGTGCTGCGTAACATGCCAGGATTGACCTGGCGTTATATCCAACCCTATATTTCGGATAACTCACCCAATCTGTCGCCGGCACCCAACGCACCGCGCCGTTCGCGGGCATGACCCGGCCGGCCGATGGCACCTTCCCAACGTATCCGCATGTCCGCTTCCATCTGGACGCCTCTGCTGCTCTCACTCAAGGTGGCGGGCTGGGCGACCGTCCTCAACCTCGTGCTGGGCGTGGGCGCGGCCTACGCGCTCGCACGCACGCGCAGCCGCCTGCGCGAGGTCATCGATTCGGTCTTGACGCTGCCCCTGGTGCTGCCGCCGACGGTGCTCGGCTATTACCTGCTGGTGCTGCTGGGCCGGCGCGGCACGATCGGCGGGTGGCTCGACAGCATGGGCATCCAGCTCGTCTTTACCTGGCAGGGTGCGGTGATCGCCTCCACCGTGGTGGCGTTTCCGCTGGTCATGAAGTCGGCACGCGCCGCCTTTGAGGGCGTCGATCATCAACTGGAAAACGCGGCGCGTGTGCTGGGCCTGCCCGAAGCCGCCGTGTTCTTTCGCGTCACGCTGCCGCTGGCTGCACGCGGCATTGCCGCCGGTGTGCTGCTGGCCTTTGCCCGTGCCCTGGGCGAATTTGGTGCCACCCTCATGATTGCCGGCAACCTGCCCGGCCGCACGCAGACGCTCTCCGTGGCCATCTACGAAGCCGTGCAGGCCGGCGACGACGCCACGGCCAATACGCTGGTGCTGATCACCTCGGTCACCTGCATCGTGGTGCTGGTCGTGGCCAGCCGCCTGCTGCAAGGGCGCGCACCGAGCCTGCAGGAGCAGCTGGCATGAGCGGCGGCATGATCGATCTCGTCGTGCAAAAAACGCTTACGAGCGCGGCGCGCGTGTTCTCGCTCGATATTGCTGTGCGCTCGGACAGCCGGCGCGTGGTGCTGTACGGACCGTCTGGCGCCGGCAAGAGCCTTACGCTGCGCGCCATTGCCGGCCTGATGACACCCCAACGCGGCCGCATCGTGCTGAACGGCCGCACGCTATTCGACCACGCCGACAATATCAACCTGAGCGCGCAGGAACGCCGCGTCGGCTATCTGTTCCAGGACTACGCGCTCTTCAACCACCTGACGGTGGCGCAGAACATCGCGTTCGGGCTCAAGCGCGGGTGGTTCAACCCGCCGCGCCGCGCACGTGACCCGCGCGTTCAACAGTGGATCGACTCGTTCGAGTTGGGCGCCGTTGCCGCCAATTACCCGTCACAGATTTCCGGCGGCCAGCGCCAGCGTGTGGCACTGGCCCGCGCGCTCATCGCCGAGCCGTCCATGCTGCTGCTCGACGAGCCCTTTGCCGCGCTGGACCCGGCGTTGCGCACGCGCATGCGCTCCGAACTGTCTGCCCTGCAAGCGCGGCTGCAGGTGCCGATGCTGATGATTACGCACGACCCGGCCGATGTGGAGATCTTCGGGGACCACGTATTCGAGCTGCGCGATGGCCGCGTCGTAGCCGATGCCGTGCGGGCGCCCGATGCGCCGCCACTCTCGCCGTATCCGCATCTGACGGCGGTGGTGAACCGCTAGCGTCAGAACACGCCCAACGCGAGCCCCGTTGCCAAGGCCTGCCCGAGGGCACGGCAGCGCTCCAGAGCCTCTGCGCCAATCTGCTTTGGCGCCAGGATGGCCTCGGGCGTCTGCGCATGCGTGCAGACGATGATCGGCTCGGCCACGGGCTTGAGCCGCCAGCCGGTGGCAATGCGTTCAATCTGACGCACCGCATTCTGGCCATCGCTGCCCGCGCAGATCAGGCACGCGTATGGACGACCGTTGATGCGGTCGAGCGCAGGGTAATAGCAGCGATCGAAGAAATCCTTGAGCTGGCCGCTGATGGCGGCGAGGTTTTCGGGTGTCGCGAAGAGATAGCCGTCTGCGGCGAGCACATCGTCGGGACCCGCCTGCGCGGCGTGCAGCAAGCGCACAGTCACGCCGCCCTCTTCTGCCGCGCCGGCCTGCGCGGCCTCGGCCATCTGGCGCGTGCCGCCCGTCATCGAGTGGTAGACGATCAGCAGGGTTTTCGGCGTCATGAGGGCGTCAGGCCAATCCCAGGATCACGCTCGACGCCTCGAACACGGCCACGGCTTCCACGCCTTCAGCCAGCGCCAGCGTTTGAACCGCCGTGCGCGAGAGCATGGCCACCAGCACGGTTTCCGCCGCCGACGGGTCGCTTACATCCAGCAGGCGCAGCCGCACTTCGGCCTGCACCGCACCATCGCGGATTTCCGTGACCACGCACGGCAATTGGTTTTCTGCCGAGACGCGCCACTCGCCGGCGCCGCGCATCAGCATCACGGCAGGCGCCTTGATGAGCGCGACGGCCTGCACACCCGGCGCCAGCCCCAGCACGCGCGTGCTCTCCTGGGTGATGGTGGCAGCGACAGCCTGCCCGCCGGGCAGGCGCAGCGTCACCACATCGTTGACGGCGCCCGGCGCGACCGATTCGACCGTGCCGAACAGCGTATTGCGCGCGCTCGTGCGCAACATCAGGCGGCGCAGCAGGTTGACGTCTTCGCTAGCGGCTTGCGCGGCCGCATCCAGGCGCTCGACAAAGCGGCGGTGCTCGGCTTCCAGCACGCGAAAGCTCTCGATCAGCCGTTGCGCACGCGGCGTCAGCACACTGCCGCCACCACCCTTGCCGCCCGTGGTGCGCACCACCAACGGCTCGCCGGCCAGGTTGTTCATGGTGTCGATGGCGTCCCAGGCGGCCTTGTAGGAAAGGCCCACGGCTTTGGCGCCTGCCGTGATGGAGCCGGTCTGCCCGATGGCAGCCAACAGTTCGATCCGGCCACGCCCGCCCCAGTTGTCTTCACCGGCGCGCAGCCAGATGGTGCCATCGAGTTCCAGCATGTCGTCCCGTCTTGAATGGAGATTGCAACATGCCGGATGTTAACGCCGATTTGCTGGTTCAAGCCGCCGCCAGGCGCGGCGTACGCACATGCAGCAGCACCGAGCGCGAGAGCAGCAGCCCGCCCAGGAAGCCGAACAGCGCACTGAACAGCGCCGTGAAGCTGCCGGAGTGCGAGACTTCCGGGCGAATCGCCAGCATCACGTTGTAGGCATAGCGGGCGGCGAACAGGCCCACGATCACGACCATCGGCACCCAGCTGCCCGGCACACGCACAGTGCGGGCCGTTTCAGAGACGGCGCCGTTGGGCGGCGACATATACGTCACCAGGAACGCCACGACAACCGCGACCAGCCACATCGTGAGCGCAAGCGGGCTGCCATGGCTTGCCATCGACACGCCGTAAAGCGAATACGCGGCCACCACGAGCGGCAGCACGATCAGGCGGCGGCGCGACACGATGCGGGGCTGCATCTGACGCACCCCAATGGCAATCAGCACGGCAAACACGACGAACACCCAGGCGGGCGTATGCGAGACGATGGAGGCGATCGATTCGAGCATGGCGGTCTCCCTGTTGGAATGACGCCAGCGTAGGTGCCGGCCCCCCGCACGCGGGAGCGGATTGCGACGAACGGCAGAAACGCCGGTGTGAACGGTGGGAAAAGCGCGATTCGGGTCGGGCGGTCAGCCCAGCGCGGCGCGCACGCCGGCATCCACAACCGACAGGTGCGCCCGCAGCAAACGGTCGAAACCTTCGGCCGTGACCGGCTTACCGATGTAGTAACCCTGGATTTCCTGGCAGCCCGCCTTGGCGAGGAACTCCACCTGGTCTGCGTCTTCCACGCCCTCGGCTGTGACCGTCATGCCCAGGGCGCGGGCCATGGCGACGATGGCCTCGGTCAGCGCCACCGAATCCGGGTCGTGCGGAATGCCGGTGATGAACGAGCGGTCGATCTTCACGTTGCTGATCGGGAAGCGCTGCAGATACGACAGCGATGAATATCCGGTACCGAAATCGTCGATGGAGATCCGGATGCCCTGCGCGGTGAGCGCATCGAACATGGGGCGGACTTCATCCGCACCACCCATCAGCAGGCTTTCGGTAATTTCGACTTCGAGCGCGGTGGGCGGCAGGCCAGAGTCGGCCAGCGTCTGCTCGATCATCGGCACCACATCGCCGGCCTGGAACTGGCGCGCCGACAGGTTGACCGCCATGCGGAAGTCGTAGCCCAGTGCTTCGTACCAGATCACGGCCTGCTCGCAGGCACGGCGCAGGACCCATGCGCCAATCGGCACGATCAGCCCCGTCTCTTCCGCCACCGGAATGAACTCCACCGGCGAGATCGCTCCGAGCTTGGCGCTGTTCCAGCGCAGCAGCGCCTCGGCGCCAACGATGCGATGGCTGGCCAGGTCGTACTTGGGTTGATAGACGAGCTGCAGCTCGTTGTTCTCGCGCGCGTCACGCAGCGCGTTTTCCAGCATGTAGCGGCGTTGCAGGCGGGCGTTCAGTTCAGCCGTGTAGAACTGTGCACGGTTACGGCCGTTCTGCTTGGCCCGGTACATGGCGGCGTCAGCCGAACGCAGCAGGTCGGACCCCGAAATGCCGTCGTGCGGATACAGCGCCACGCCAATCGACACGCCCAGGTAATACCGCCCGTTGACGGTATCGAACGGCTCGCGCATGGCCTGCAGCAAGCGCTCAGCCAGCAAGGCAATCCGCTTTCCCTCGACACGCTGGTCGATGAGGATGACGAACTCGTCGCCGCCCAGACGGGCGATCACGTCGCCGGGGCCGATGCAGTCGGTCAGGCGTGCGGCCGCGCTCTGCAGCAGCGTGTCGCCGCAGGCATGGCCCGCGGTGTCGTTCACGCTCTTGAAGCGGTCAAGGTCGAGGAAGAAGAGCGCCAGTTCGCGGCTCTCGTCGCGCGCGCTCTCAATGGCGCTTTCCAGGTGCGCGATGAAGAAGCTGCGGTTGGTCAGCCCCGTGAGCGCGTCGTGCGCGGCCAGATGGCGCAGGCGCTGCTCGGCGCGCTTGATGTCGGTGATATCGGCAAAAGACAGCATCACGCTGCTGGGTGTGGGCTCGGCGTGACGACGGATCGGAATGATGTTCTGCCGCACCCACATCAGTTCACCGGTCTTGAGCAACAGCCCGTACACGCGGCCGAAGATGGCTTCGCCAGTGCGCAGCACCTGCCCGGACGGCATCATGGTCGAACCGACTTCCTTGCCGTATTCGTCCACCACGCGTTGAATCGGGTCGAGCCGGTTACGCCCGACAAGCTGCCCCGGGCGGACGCGCAAGATTCGCTCGGCGCTGGCGTTGGCGGCCTGCACCACACCGTCCGGCGATATGATGACGACGCCTTCGTGCAGGTTCGAAATCGCCAGCCGGTAGCGCTCTTCGCTTTCGGCCAGACCACGTTCGACGTTGTCTTTCTGGATGGCAACGCCCGCCAGGTGCGTGACGTCGTCAAGGAAATGCTGTTCTTCTTCCACGGGCATGCACGGCTGTCGATAGAACAGCGCGAGCACACCAAGCTTGTCCCCGCGCGATGAACGGATCGGCAACGCCCAGGCGGAAGCAAAACCCGCCGCCAGTGCCGCCGTGCGCTCCCGCTGCCAGCGCGGGTCGGTCGCAATGCTGTCGATGAACACGGTGTCGCCCAGGTACATGGCACAACCGCATGCGCCCGCCTCGGGACCGACAGGCGAGTTTTCCAGCGTGGCGGCATAGGCCGCAGGCAACGTGGGTGCAGCGGCCACACGCAGGGTCTGCGAGCCTGCATCCAGCAACAACAGCGCCGACATGGCATTCGGGTAGACCTGCTCGACGTACAGGCACAGGTGGCGCAGCACGGTCGACAGTGTCGCGTTGGAGGCAAGTTGCGCAAGCACGGCATTCTCCGAAGCGAGCAGGCGGCGCGCATGCAGCGCCTCGGCGCGCGCCTGAACGGCGTGTCGCTCCAACGCATGGCGCGACACGGCTTCGCGCAGCACGAGCATGACGGCGGGCTGGCCTTCGTGCTCGCACGCGGCGGCTTCGCTGGCAACCAGAACATGCGTGTAGTCGGCACGCACGAGACGGTGCTCGACGGGCTGGGCAGACACGCCGCTGCTCACCATGCCCGCCAGGCGCGGCACCACCTGGGCAACGTCATCGGGATGAATCAGGCCGGCGAGTTGCAGGCCTGCCAATTGCGCTGGATCCTGCGCGCCCAGCAGACGGGCAGCGGCCGGGTTGGCTTGCACCAGGCGCCCATCCACGGTCAGCAATACCGCGTCGGACGACAGCCGCGACAGCGCGTCGAAATCGGTATTACGCCCTTCGGCCATCGCCCCGGCCGTAACCGCCACCGGACGTTGGGCGGCCTCGGGGCTGGGCGCAACGTCTGCAGGAGAGGCTCCGGCCTGAGCCGGAAGGAACTGGGTCATGGGCAATGCGATGGCGTGAGCGATAACGGCAACAGCGACGGCAATGAGAAAGCGAGTCGCGAGACTACACGTGTCTCGACCCTAACCACAACGGCGCGCTGATGGAAAACTGAAGGGTGTCGCCTGCGATACCCCTGACGCGCATGTGGTGGCCACCCTACGTTTGCATTGCCCAAGAAAAAACCCGCGCTCAGTTGACGAGGCGCGGGTTGAAATCTCTGGACCGTGTCGATCTGTTCCAGAGAGGAGAACCGACCCATGGGGCAATCGACGCAGTAACGCGTTGCATCGCCATGTTGTAAATCATAGTGGCCCCCTTGAAAAAACAAAGGGCGGAAAAGACCGGGTATTCCATCCCATTTTCATTTCCGCCGACCCCTTTGTTTTGGCACTGCACGAACCCCGTTGCTGCTTGTCCCGCCTGCTTGCATCGTCGGCATGTGCGAACTCATGTGCGGCCCGTTTCGCGATACAAACGACGCCGGAGAAAATCCCCCCGACTTATTAGTTGGTCGCTACATGGGTGAGAATGTTCCGACCTGCCCGATTATGTCGTTCACGTGAAGTCGCTTTGCGCAGGCAAAATCACGCGAGAGTGACCCATGAGGCAGATTGCCGCGTCAAGTTCGCGCGCGGCGTGCCGTTATTGGTCGAAAGAGCGCGTCTGCCCCGTGACCTAGCAGGCGCAATTTAGATGCCCGTGCCTGGACTGTCATGCCGTCTCTGTCCTCCCCCAATCGATCGCTTTCACGGCGCACCACGCGGTTGCTGATTGCCGTGAGCGTGCTGGCCGCACTGGTTGCGTTGCCGCGCGCGCACGCTTCCACGCCGCCTGCGGCTGCGGCAGTGGCCGCCCCCGGCCGGCCACCTGTAGCTGCGGCCGCACCCGCCCCAATTCCGGCCGCTAAGACCCAGAAGGCCACTACCGTTGCCTCTACGGCCCCGACCTGCCAAGCGATCATGCAGCGCCTGTCGGGCAGTCTGGCCGCCACGCCCAGCACGGCCGACAAGCCCGGTACCGTGATGATTGACGTCGACAAGGCGGGCGTGATGATGGCCTGCAGCCACTCCGACTCGATTGCCATCCCCGTACCGGGCGGCAAGCCCCGATGACACCCGTCGCCTTCGCGCACCGAGTCATGGCGGGCATGCTGGCAGCGCTGGCGGCGCTGTCCATGCCGGTGGCCGGCGCGGAGCGCTGGATCCCGCTGCCCAATCAGCCGGACAGCTACGCGTCGCTCGACGTCGGCAGCATCCAGCGCATGCCCAGTGGCCCAGTCAGCGCATGGGTGCGTGTGGAAGCGTCGAACCGCGCGGGCATGCGTTCGCTGCAGCGCATGTTCGGCGCCTTTCGCGGCGATATGGCCGATTTCTTGTACACCGTCGATTGCCGCAGCCGGCAGTTTTCGGTCTCGCAAGCCAAGCTGTACCAAGGCGCGCTGACCGTCAGCGAAAGGCAACTCGCCAACGACGCCGGCTGGCAACGCGTGGATGGCATCGGCCTGGCGGGCGAAGTCGCGCGCCAACTCTGCGGCGGATAGCACCCCGACGCGTTGCGTCGCATCGCGGTGCCATCGTTGGTAACATCGACGCGTGCGCCGCGCCCCCACGTCCCCATCGACCCAACCTGCTGATCCTCGCGTAACCGCAGACGCGAGCGTCTTCGGCACGCTTGCACGCGGCTCGCGCGCATCGCTCGAGCGCGTCACCAACCTGGGCGACGGCGTAACCGCCGCCATCTGGCGCAACGAGCACGACGAGGCGCGCTACATCCAGCCCGGGCACCACACGCTGTCGGTCTATCTGCAAGGCGGCTACACCACGCACCGGCAAGATCTGCCGCACCTGTTCGGCGCGCCGGGGCGCGTGTGCATGCTGCCGGCCGAACACCAGTCGAGCTGGGTGATCGAGCAACCGATGCGCTTCGTTCATCTGTATTTCGCGCCCGACGCGCTGGCCGGGCACGCCGTGCGTCTGCTCGACGCGGAGCCTCGCCTGTTCACGCTGCACGACCGCACCTTCATCGAAGACGCGCATCTCGCACAAGCCTGCGCGAACATCGCCCAGCTCGATTGGACCGACCTGGACGACCGCATGCGCGCCAACGCGCTGGCCAACGACACGCTGTCGTATCTGGTCCAGACACAGGGCCGCACGCGGGCGCTCGCCGTGCGTGGCGGGTTGGCGCCGCACGTGTGCCGGCGCATTGCCACGCGCATCGATGCCGAACTGCATCTGCCCCTGTCGCTCGGACAACTGGCAGCAGAAGCAAACCTGTCGGAATTCCATTTCGCGCGGATGTTTCGCGCGTCGTTCGGGGCCGCGCCGCATGAGTGGGTGATGCAGCAGCGCATGGCGCGTGCACAAATGCTGCTGCGCACCACCACCCTTGCGCTGGCGACGATTGCCGAGCGCTGCGGCTTTGCCAGCCCGAGCCATTTCAGCCGGCGATTTGCACTCCAGCTTGGCGCGTCGCCATCACGCTACCGGCAGGCCTGGCAACGGGGGTAGGCCGCAAGCTGCCACGTCAATATCCGAACGACCGTGCACCGCGATCGACCGGTCGTCATATCGGCCGAAATGCTGTGCTGCACTAGCGTTTTCCACGATAGAGGCGCATTGGCCGGCGCAGTAACGTGGAGATGGGTTCCCCATGGAGACCGCCATGTTTACCCATATCCTCCTGCCGACCGACGGCTCCGAGCAGTGCCGCAAGGCCATCGACGGCGCACTCGAGCTGGCGCGAGCCACCGGCTGCCGCCTCACCGCCTACACGTGCATTGAAGAATTTCCCAACATGGCCTATTCGGCAGGCGTGGGGGAGTGTCCGCATGCGTACTACATGGAAACGGTGCAGGGCTACGCCAAGGACTGCATCGAGCGCATTGCAGAGCGGGCGCGAGAAGAAGGCGTGCAGTTCGACAGCGATGTGTCGCAGTTTGCCGAGCCTTACCTGGGCATTCTTGACGCGGCCAAGCGGCACGCGTGCGACGTCATCTTTATGGCATCGCACGGGCATCGCAGCCTGATGGGCCGACTGCTGATCGGCAACGAGACGCGCAAGGTCCTGACCTACGCGCACGTGCCAGTGGTGGTCTACCGCTAGGAATCCGTTCACGGGCCGCTCGCCGTCGACCGAGAGCGGTTCCAACGCTGATCGCGCTTTTATTTCATCGCAGCCAGTTCCGGCGGCGGAGCGCTTTCGTCATGTTCCAGTGGGCGTTCGGCAACACGCTGGGCCTCACGATCGGCAACCTGCTTGCGCTGCTCAGGGGTGAGCACCTGCATGACCTTGGCGCCGGCCTGCGCACGCAGTTGCGCTTCGCGGGCCACGGCGCGGCCCAGCGATTCGGTCAGACCGCGTGCCCGCGCTTCGTCGTATTGGCCCGATGCCACCATCTGATGCAGATCGCGGCGGGCATGCTCGATGGCCTTGTGCTGCTCGCGTGCTTCCGGCATCTGCGCATATTCGATGGCGAAGATCTTGTCGCGCTGCGCTTCAGTCAGGGTGAGGCCGCGCAGGAAAGGCGCGCCACCATGATGCGGGCCCATGGCGTGCGGACCGCCTGGGCCGAACGCGGGGCCCGGCCCTCGCCCCACCATGCCGGGGCCGTGCGGCGGCACTGGCTGCATCGGCGAGAGCGGAGCCGCGCCCGGTGCGGCAGTCTGGGCCACCGCGGCACATGAGAAAACAAGCCCGGCAACAACGGCGACCAGGCGGCGGGAAGTCACAGCGATCATGATGAGGCTCCTGATGAGATCGTCGGCCGGACACGCCGACCATGCGCTCACTGTAGCCATCGACACTGCACCGAAGGTGTGCAAACGGAGGAGTTTTCTTGAACCTCAGGCGTCGAGCCGGTAACCCACGCCATAGACGGAATGGATCATCTCGGTGCCCGGGCTCACCTGCTCCATCTTGCGGCGCAGATTCTTGATGTGCGTATCGACCGTGCGGTCGGTCACGATGCGGTGGTCGTCGTAGATCTGCTCGAGCAGATTCGAGCGTGAGAGGATGCGGCCCGGTGCGCCCGCAAGCGCGGCCAGCAGGCGAAATTCCACCGGCGTGAGGTCGAGGCGCTGGCCGCGCAGCGTGGCGGCATAGGCAGCAGCATCGATGTGCAACGCGCTCTCCGGCACGCCGCCACCGCGCTGTACGCGCCGCAGGATGGTCTTGATGCGCGCCACCAGTTCGCGCGGGCTGAAGGGCTTGCAGACGTAGTCGTCGGCGCCCAGCTCAAGGCCGAGCAGGCGGTCGATTTCTTCCACGCGCGCCGTCACCATGACGATGGGCACCTCGCTGAAGGCGCGCACCTCCCGGCAGATCTCCAGGCCGTCCTTGCCGGGCAGCATGAGGTCGAGCAGCACGAGTTCGGGTGCCGTCTCGCGAATGCGCTGCGCTGCGTGCGTGCCATCGGCCAGCCACTCGGTCTCGTAGTGGGCGGCGCGCAGATAGTCGGTCATCAATGCGGCCAGCTTGGGTTCGTCTTCAATGATCAGAATCATGGTCGGCTAGCGGGTCAAGCACATCAAGAACAGGCAGGCGGATGGCGATCCACAGCCCGCCCAAAGGCGAATGTCTGGCTTCAATGGTGCCGCCGTGTGCGGCGACGATGGTCTGGCACAGGCTCAGGCCGAGGCCCGCGCCGCCTTGTGCCCGGCTGCGCGACGCATCCACCCGGAAGAGGCGGTCGAAGATGCGCGGCAGCATTGCCTCGGGCACCCCCGGCGCGCTGTCCTGCACGTCGATCTGCTGCCAGTCATCTTCCTGATGGACATGCACGCGCAGCGTGCCGCCGGCATCGGTATAGCGCAGGGTGTTTTCCAGCAGGTTCTGCATGACCTGCCGCAGGCGCTGCGCATCGCCTTTGACCATCGTGGCATGCGACGGCGCTGCCGACACATCCAGCTGCAGCGCGATGCCCTTTTCCATCAGGCGTGGCGTGAAGCCTTGCACGGCGCCGCACACGGTATCGGCCAGGTCGAGCGGCTCCATGTGGAAAGCAAGCGCCCCCACATCGGCCAGCGAGAGTTCGTACAAGTCGTCGATGAGCTTGCTGAGCGTCGACACCTCGGCCTGCAATGACGCGAGCGAGGTGGCCGTCAACGGGCGCACGCCGTCTTCCAGTGCTTCCAGTTCGCCGCGCAGCACGGCCAGGGGCGTGCGCAGCTCGTGCGAGATATCGGCCGTGAGCTGACGGCGCATCTTCTGGTTGGCCTCCAGCGACGCGGCAAGGTGGTTGAAATCCGCCGCGAGCCCGCCAAGTTCATCGCGCGAATGCACGTCGACACGAGTGGCGTAGTCGCCGTCGGCCATGCGGCGCGCGGCATCCGTCAGCCGGCGCATCGGGGCCAGCAGACCGCGTGCGAGCAGCACCGCCATGAACGCCGCCAGCAGGACCGACAGCCCCGCGATGATCCACGTGGCGCGCAACTGCTGCACCTGGAATGCCTGGTCGGCGCCTTCGGGCACCCGTACGCGCGGCGGCATGGCCAGCCAGCCGACGGTCTGGCCGTTGTGGTGCAGTTCCTGCCATCGCGCGTTTGGGCCCAGCGGCAGCCCGTCGCCAATGATGACGTTGCGCTGGGCATCAAACAGCCAGATCGGCGAGTGCGGCATCGGCGGCTCGTCGGCCGGGTGCGGCGGCATGCTGCCTGCGGGAGGCGGGCCGGGCGGCGGCGGCATGTCTCTGTCCATGCCACGGTCGGCGCCGGGTGGGAGCGGCTCGAAGCGATGGCCCGGTGGCAGGTCGAAGCGGTCGCCGCCCATGCCGTTGGCGCGGGCCCGGCCGCCTTCGCGGCGCAGCAGGCGGAACCACGCCATGCGATCGTCGCGCAGGAAATCCCAGCCGCCGTGCTGCGTGTAGGCGGCCTCCACGCTTTGCGCGAGCACGGTCATGCGCTCGGATTCGCGCGCGTTCACGTAGTCGAGAAAGTTGGCGTCAAACCGCCAGCGCACCGCCGTGCCCATGGCGAGCGCAACAACGATGCTCAGCATGAACAACGCAACGAACAGCTTGGGGGTGATACCGAAAGACGGTCGCATGGATCAGTCAGGGGCGGTCGGGCGCCGTTGGCGGTCGCGATTCCCGCGCTGCCCGGCTGCCGGCATGGCGTGATCTTACCGGGCGCATTGCCGCAGAAAGCCGCAGAAAGCCGCAGCATACCAACCGCCTGTGGGCAAAAAATGAGCGAAATGCGAAGAAAGCGTATGCTGCGGCCACGCTGCACACCCACAGATTCGCGTATTCCCCTCACAAGGAACCGCCTTTGCCCAACCGGCCGGCCAACCTCGCGTTTTCAATGCATCGCTGCGCCATGCGCGGTGTGGAAGCCGTCGCCGCAGATTCCGGTCACACCTTCCCGCGCCACACGCATGGCCAGTTTGGCATCGGCATCGTTGATCGCGGGGCGCAGAAATCATTCAGCGGACGCGGCACCGTAGAAGCCGGCGCGGGTGACGTCATCACCGTCAATCCGCTTGAAGTGCACGATGGCACACCCATCGGCGATGCCGGGCGCGCGTGGCGCATGCTTTACCTCGACCCGGGCGTGGTCGCCGACTTGGCGACGGATCTGCACCCCGGCCACGACGGCGACGCTGAGTTTGACCGCCCGGTCATCCGCGACTCCAATCTCGCACCGCGCGTCCGTCTCCTGTTTGCGCAGATGACGATGCCCGCCACCCGAAACGACTCGCTGCTGCGCGAGCAACTGCTCCTGTCCGTACTGGCAGACGCGCTGCATGCCGCAAACCGACCGGCCAACCACCACATCGACGCAGTCCCCGATGCCATCCGGCTCGCCCGCACCCGCATCGATGATGACCCGGCCGCGGCCATCTCCCTGCTCGACCTCGCGCACGAGACCGGCCTGAGCCGCTTCCAGGTATTGCGCGGCTTTGCCCGCGTCACGGGCCTCACGCCCCACGCCTATCAGGTGCAGCGTCGCGTGGCCCTGGCGCGTCGGCTGATCGCCCAAGGCCAGCCGTTGGCGGAAGTGGCGGCCGCCTGCGGCTTTGCCGATCAAAGCCACATGACGCGCCAGTTCGTGCGCAAGTACGGCGTATCGCCGGGCATGGTGGCGGCGGCGCGCTAGCCGCATCTGTCGCCCCCTCCCCCGCTGCAATTTCGTTCAAGACGCACGCATCGCGTGGGCCCATCCTGCGGCTTCCACACACGCGGGATGCGATATGTCAAAACTGTCCAATCGACTCGAAGGCTGCCTCTACCTTGCGCTGGCGATGGTGCTGGTGGGCAGCACCGTGGCCGCCAGCAAGATCATCGCGGCGGGCTTGCCGCCCTTTACGGCGACAGCGTTGCGCTTTGCGATGGCGCTGCCGATGTTCCTCGTCATCATGCGCATGACCCGCACGCGCTGGCCCGTGCTTGCACGCCGCGATTGGGTACTGCTCTTCCTGCAGGCAGCCGCCGGCAGCGTGGGCTATACGACGCTGCTCATTTCGGGCCTGCGGCACACGTCAGCGGCAGATGCAGGCGTCATCGTCGGCACGCTGCCGGTCATGTCGGCGCTCATCGCGATCGTGCTGCTGGGCGAACGACCCGGCCGCGCGGTGCTGGGGGCGATTGGGCTGGCCACCGCCGGCGTGTTGGCCATCGCCCTGCAGCCGCGCGGCGACGCGACACATCCGCTGCTCGGCAACCTGCTGGTGATGGGCGCCGTGGTGTGCGAGGGGCTCTTCATCCTGCTCAACAAGCGGCTGCGCACGCCGGTGCCGCCGCTTGCGCTGTCGGCATTGATGAGTGCGTTCGGTTTGCTGACGGCGCTGGTGCCCGCGCTGTGGGAAGCGCCTTGGCAGTTGCACGCATCGGTGCAGACAACGCACGCGCTGATGGCGGTGGCCTACTACGCCATCGTGCCGACAGTCGGTGGTTTCATGCTCTGGTATGCCGGGGCTGCGCGCGTCAGCGGTGCGGAGGCATCGCTGTTCACCGCGCTGGCACCCGTGGCAGCCGTGCTGTTCGCAGCAACGCTGCTCGGCGAGGCCGTCAGCACGCGTCAGGTAGGCGGCATTGCGTGCGTGCTGGCAGGTGTGCTCAGCCTTGGTTTGGCGCGCGCACCAAGGCCGCTTTCATCGACGACGTCTTAGGCTTCCGCCTCGGGTGCCGTCACATCTTCCATGCGCTCGATGCGCACGCGCACGATGCGGCGGCTGCCGGCTTCGAGGATCTGGAAACGCAGATCGTGGCGCACCAGCGTGTCGCCCACTTCAGGCAGGCGGTCCCATTGGTTGAAGAGATAGCCGCCCAGGCTCGTGGCGCCGCCGCCTTCGTCGAGCAGCCACTCGACGTGCAGCACGTCTTCGAGCTGGCGCAGGTCCGCCTCGCCGGCGACTTCCCAGCAGCCATCGCTGACTTCCACTACGCCAAGGCGTTCGTCTTCATCGGGGAATTCACCCGCAATGGCTTCGAGCACGTCGATGGGCGTCACCACACCTTGCACCACGTCCAGCGGATCGGTCACCACCAGCATGCGCCCGCGCGCACGCTTGAGCTGATCCATCAGGCGCAGGATGCCGATGTTGTCGGACACCTTGAGCGCGGGCTTCACGCTGCGGTCCACGTCGATGGAGCCGCGCGTGTCGAGATCGCCCATCAGGTCTTTGGCGCGCGCCACGCCCAGCAGGTCATCCAGCCCGCCGCGGCACACCGGAAACTGGTTGTGCGGCACCGCCAGCAGCAACTTGCGCGTGACGGCCACGTCGGCATCCAGATCCACCCACGAAATATCGTGGCGCGGCGTCATGATCGAGCGCACCGAGCGCTCGGCCAGGTCGAGCACGCCGCTGACCATGCTCCGCTCTTCCGGACGGAACACGGTCTCGGGCACGGACTGGCCAGCCGCGTGCGAAACCGCTTCGTGCGATTCGGACTCCGCCGGCGCGCCACGGCGGTCGCCCAGCAGGCTCAGCACCGCATCGGCGGTGCGCTCGCGCAGTGGGCGGCGGCGCTCGTAGCGCACGGTATTGCGCTGGGCCATCTGGTTGAAGAACTCGATCAGGATCGAGAAACCGATGGCCGCATACAGATAGCCCTTGGGAATATGAAAGCCCAGGCCCTCGGCCACCAGCGAGAAGCCGATCATCAGCAGGAAGCTCAGGCACAGCACCACCACCGTGCGATGCGCGTTGACGAACTCCGTCAGCGGGCGCGAGGCAAACAGCATGGCGCCCATGGCGACCACCACGGCCGCCATCATCACCGGCAGGTCGTTGACCATGCCCACGGCAGTGATGACGGAGTCGATGGAGAACACCGCATCGAGAATCACCACCTGCACAATGACATTCCAGAACTTGCCGTGGCCGCTGCCATGGCTTTCGTCTTGCGGTTGGCCGTCCAGGCGTTCGTGCAGTTCGGACGTGGCCTTGAACAGCAGGAAGAAGCCGCCCAGCAGCAGGATGATCGATCGGCCCGACAGATCGACCGGCCCAAGCGTGAGCAACGGCCTGGTGAGCCCGATCAGCCAAGACATGGCGGCCAGCAGCACCATGCGCATCAGCAAGGCCAGCCCCAGCCCGATCACGCGGGCGCGGTCGCGCAGCGCCGGCGGCAGCTTGTTGACCAGGATGGCGATGAAAACGAGGTTGTCGATGCCGAGAACGATCTCGAGCACCACCAGGGTAAACAGGCCAATCCAGACGGACGGGTCAGCAAGCCAGGTCATAGCGGGAAGTAGAAGACAGCAGAAAGACGATCCGCCGATGATAACCGCAGCGCAAGCACGGCTTTGCGCGAATCCGTCGCAAGGTGTTGCAACAAACGGGCCGCAGGGCTTGGATTGCGAGGCTTAGCGCTGTGCGACGCGGCTGCCGCCTTGGCTGCCGGATTGCGTCGCCCGCACGGGGCGATAGCCGTCGGTGAGCGACTTGAGAAACGCAACGATGTCGCGCACGTCGGCCTCGGACAGCACAGGCTTGTCGCCGGGCTTGCCCCCGAACGGCGGCTCCATGTTGACGTTGGCGCGGTATTGGGCCGGCAGATCGTCGAACTTGTCGACCGTGCCGTCAGCCTTGCGCGGGTACCACTTCTGCGGCTGCGTGTCGCGCTGGGCGTAGAAGCGCACCGCGTCTTCCAGCGAGTGGATGGCGCCGTTGTGGAAGAAGGTCTTGCGCAGCGCCACGTTGCGCAGCGACGGCGTGCGGAAGCGGCCGCAATAGTCCGTGCGGTCTTTGAGATCGGTCCGGTCGGGGCCGCACAGGCCCAGGTCGAAGAACTTCGGATCCGCATTGGCGGCCAGCGAGCGATTGCGTGGCACCCCCACGGCGATGTGACCGAAATCGGTGAAGGCCGGGAACGCCCCGTCCTGCTTGATGGCGCTCACGTGGCACGACGCGCAGTTGCCCTTGGCCGGATCGGCAAACGCCTTCAGCCCGCGCAACTCCTGCGGCGACAGCTTCACCTGCTTGCGCAAGAACGCGTCGTACTTGCTGTCATACGGATAGAACTCGGACGGTGTTTCCTGGAAGACCTCGAGCACCATCAGTGCCGCGCGGAAGGCGGTGTCTTCGTTGTCGAGGATGTCGTTGCCGAACACCTGGCGGAACGTCTGCGCGTGGCGGCCATTGCGCAGCTTGGCCACGACGCTGGCCTGCGTGCCGTTGGCCATCTCGTGCCCCGACAGCAGCGGGATGCGCGCCTGGTCGTGCGTGGACGACACGCGGCCATCCCACGTGTAGCCGCCGGTCGGGCCCTGGTCTTCCGAGTCGTTGCCGTCGCTCTCGTAAAAGTGTTCGGAGAACGGCGGCACCTTCTGCAGATAGCGCAGCGATGGTGCTGCGCGCACGCCCGTCTTGTTCATGCCCGTGCCGCCAAGCTGGACCGACAGATCGTTCGGTGGGCCATAGGCATGTGTCGGGCTATGGCAGCTGGCGCAGGCCTGCTTGCCCGAGGCAGACAGGGCAGGATCGAAGAACAGCGCCTTGCCAAGCGCCGCCATTGCAGGCACCGACGGGCGGCGCGTAGCCATCATCGTGTAGAAGGCTTTCTCGTAGGCAGGGGCCGCTGCGGGCTTTACGCCCGCCGCCGTCGATGGCGCCACCGCTGCTGGTGCCGAAGCCGCCACGGTTGCGGCATGGGCCGCAGGATCGCCCCGCCCGCACCCGCACAACACGACGACCACGCCGGCAAGCGCCGATACGGCGATCACGCGAAACGTTGCAGCGCGCAGCACACGGGACATTTTCGACAGGCGGGATTTTGCGAACCTTGCAACTTAGCACGGCGGCCATGACACTTTGATGTCGTCAAACGTCTGTCACGTCAGCCCTTGGAGATGACCCGTGGTGGCAAATGTCTTCAAACGATCGGTGGTACCCCTGCTCATCCTGACGATGGTCATCACGCTCAACTGGGGCGAAATCAGCTCCACGCCAGCGTTCTCATCATCAACTTGTCACACACGAAGCACAGACTCCGGCTCGCTTTCGTCCCCCACACAACAATCCAGGGAAATCATGAGCCGAGCGCTTCGTCTTTTGCCGCTGACCGCGTTGGTTGCTGCCAGCATGTCTGCCTGTGGTGGCAGTGATTCGAACAGCAGTGCCTCCGCGTCCACCTCTGGCGTGGTGACCGGCAGCTACTTCGAACATGCCAAAGTTTGTATCGACGCCAACAACAACGGCAAGTGCGATTCGGGTGAAGCCAGCACCTATACCGATGCCAACGGCGCGTACTCGCTGTCGGGCACGGGCGCCATCACCGTGGAAATCGGCACGGACGCTTTCCGCAACGACCCGGACAAGGGCACGCATACGGCCATCACGCAGCCGCTGGTGTTCCGCGCACCGGCCGGTGCCAATGCTGTTGTCAGCGCCATCTCGACCGAACTGGCGGTGCTGATGGACAGCAACGGCGGTGACATCAACGCTGCCAAGACGGCACTGGCCGCTCGCCTTGGCGTGACGATCGACAAGCTGCTGGAAGACCACAACAAGGAAACCGACGCTGACACCAAAACTGCGCTGCAGGCTGAGATCGACCAGGCCATCGATCTGATCGCTGACGCCGTTGCCAATGGTGGCGACATCGACAAGCGCCTGCACGACGGGGTGACCAAGCGCATGGCGCTGGCAAACAACGTCAAAACGATCGTGGTCATCTACGCAGAAAACCGCGGTTTCGACAACCTGTACGGCCTGTTCCCGGGCGCCAACGGCATCCCCGGTGTGAACCCGACCTCGACGGGCACTGCCGTTGCGCAGAAAGACTTCGACGGCTCCGTGCTGCCGACGCTGCCGCCCACCTGGGGTGGCGTGACCGCCGCCGGCCAAAGCGTGCAGATCACGCAGGCTTCCACCGCCAACATGCCGAACCAGATGTTCCAGATCGACAGCCCGTCGGGCTTCGGCAGCACGGGCACGGTGGTCGGCCAGAACGTCATCACGCGTGACCTCTGGCACCGCTTCTATCAGAACCAGATGCAGATCAACGGCGGCAAGAACGACAAGTTCGCCGCCTTTGCCGATGCCGGCGGCCTGACCATGGGCTACTACGACGGCAGCAAGATGGCCATGTGGAACATCGCCAAGCAATACACGCTGGCGGACAACTTCTTCATGGGCGCCTTCGGCGGTTCGTTCCTGAACCACCAGTACCTGGTCTGCGCGTGCGCACCGATCTACCCGAACGCAAAGGCGTCGCCGGCGGTCAACAGCATTGCCAACGTCAAGACGAATGCAGACGGCAGCCCGACGCTCATCCCGGCTGCAAGCTCGGTGATGGCCGGTGCCCCGACCTCATACGCAGGCGCTGGCGACGATGGCAATCCCACGAAGGACGGCAGCCTGACGCCGGTCGACAGCAACGGCAACTCGTACGCCGTCAACACGATGCAGCCGCCGTACCAGCCCTCGGGCAACGCCGTAGCCAGCGGCAACGCAGCCTATGCTGATCCGACCAAGGCGTCGACGATGCCGAAGCAGTCGACCACCAACATCGGTGACCTGCTGACCGCCCGTGGCGTGGACTGGGCCTGGTACGCCGGCGCCTGGAACGCGGCCATCGCCGACGCTCCGAACACCACGCGCAGCGTGATCTACAGCGGCGCGATCCAGTTCCAGCCGCACCACCAGCCGTTCAACTACTTCAGCCGCTTCGACCCGGCCACGACCACCGGCGCCGCCGAGCGTGCGGCCCACCTGCGCGACTACGACGCCGCCTTCCTGCAAGACGCAGCCGCAGGCAAGCTGCCCGCCGTCACGTTCTACAAGCCGCAAGGCAACCTGAACCAGCACCCGGGCTACGCCAATGTGGCTGACGGCGACGCGCACATCGCCAACGTGATCGCCCAGCTGCAGAAGAGCCCGCAGTGGAAGAACATGGTGATCGTCGTGACGTATGACGAAAACGGTGGCTTCTACGACCACGCCACGGTGCCGAAGGCCGACCGCTGGGGCCCGGGCACGCGTATCCCGGCGATCATCATCTCGCCGTTCGCCAAGAAGGGTTTCGTTGACCACACCCAGTACGACACGGCTTCGGTCCTGCGCCTGATCACGCACCGCTTCGACCTGCCGACGCTGCCGGGTATCAAGCAACGTGACGACGCGCTCGTCTCCAACGGCAACAAGCCGATGGGCGACCTGACCAACGCGCTGGATTTCACGCAGGCTCAATAACGCTGCAACGCAGTCATCGTGAAAAAGGCGGCCGGAGCAATCCGGGCCGCCTTTTTCTTCACCCGCTATTTGCCCTTCTTCTTGCCGGCGGGCTTTTCGCTTTCCAGCGTCTCCAGCCGCATCCCGACCTTGAGCGTCACCTGCCAATGCGCGATCTTGCCGTCGACGAGATGGCCACGCGTTTCCAGGACTTCAAACCAATCCAGATGGTTGAGCGTTTCGCTTGCCCGTGCGATGGCATTGCGTACCGCCGCATCGCTGGACTCGGGAGAAGAGCCGACCAGCTCGATCAACTTGTAGGTATGGGAACCCATATTGCCTCCTTATTGGCATGGTTGGAACGTCGGCAGGGGTGCCTGCAAGGCGCGATGTGCATGTGGTTGGTTCGATGCGCGCGGCATGGCACTTACCAGAATGGCACCTGTCCCCCCGCCTTGATAGCCCGGATTTACACGGGCCTAAAATTTTGGCGGTTAATTGCGTTTACAAATCTGACAAATATCGTCAACGGACCGACGCGTGACGTCAAACCCGCGCGCATGTCGAGCGCCCCACTGCAGTTGATGTGCCACTTTTCGGGCGGCCACTCGGCATGTCCGCGCCCAACGGGGCTGGTACGGAACCTGCGTTGGAGTGCCTATCCGTTTCCCCCGAAGAGGAGGCGCCATGCGCCACCCCGAACAACAAGCACTCGCCTCATACCCGCCGCTGTCGGCCGTGCCGCCCTCACCGGCCACGCAAGAAACCGCACGGCTGATCGCTGAGACCATCCCCTTCAATCTCGAGCGCGGCGGCCGGACCATCGAAGCCACCTATTCAACCCGCAACGGCATCGTGACCGTCAAATACCGGGGCAAGACACTGTCCACGTATTCGCCGCAGAGTGACAACGCCGACTACAAGGCGGTGGCTCGCCAACTGCTCAGCGTCATGCTGACCATCTGAGCGGCGTCGCCCCTTCCATCAATGCCGGGCCTTGGCCGTGCTTTGGGCACGGCGGCCAAATTCGGCTCGCAGAGCATCCTTGGCACGTTCCAGAATCCGGCGACGCCCGCCGCTGAGGTTGTGCCCCGCCCGATTGATATAGAACGTCAGCATTGACATGGCCGACTGGAATGCCGTCCCCTTGCGCCGCCGGCTATGCTCGGCCGATGCCTTGAGCGACGCCGCAATCCGCGCGGGGCTGCGCGACTTGAAGATATCGGGTTCGATGTCCAGCGCGTCGCTGGTCTCCATGACGTGGCGCGACCAACGGTGGTTCTTCGGCTTGGCCGTCGATCTGGGCGGCGCCGGCTTTGACCGGGCGTTGTGCGTGGCCATGATGAAATCTCCTGTAATGATGTGCCAGCAGTTTCGCAAGCCGCGTACCCGCGCGGGCGGCTACAAGGGGGCGACTTCCGCTACGATGACGGACGCTTCACGCCTCCTTTCCGCCTCCTTCATTGATCGCCGGATACCGGCGCACATCCAACGTGTCTGGCGACGCCGGTCTTTCCCCCGCTTCCTCTTCCGCATCTGCGCAAACGCTGTCGCATGCGCCGTTTTCCTATCCCGCGTTCAGGCTGTTCTGGTTCGCCAGGCTGTCCACCACCTTCGCGTATCAGATGTTCGGGGTGGCCGTCGGCTGGCAGATCTACGACCTGACGCGCAGTGCCTACGTGCTCGGGCTGGTCGGGCTGGCGCAGTTCCTGCCCTCGGTGGTGCTGGTGCTGGCCTCCGGCCATATTGCGGACCGCTACGACCGGCGGTACGTCGTGCGCGCCTGCCAGGCCATCGAAGCCCTGGTGGCGCTCGCGCTGGCCGTCATGGCAGCCAATGGGCACGCAGGCGTGCAGCCGATCTTCCTGTGCGTGGTGGTGATTGGCGCGATGCGAGCGTTCGAGACGCCGACGCTGCAAGCGCTGTTGCCGACGCTGGTGCCCCTGCAGGCATTGCCGCGCGCGGTGGCGCTGTCCAGTTCGGCCGGGCAGACCGGCGTGATCCTGGGACCGGCGCTGGGCGGCTTTCTCTACGTGGCAGGCGCGCCGGTGGTGTATGCCACGGCAGCAGGGCTGTTCTTGCTCGCGCACGTGTTGCTGGCGCTGGTACGGATGGAGCGGGCGGTGCCCGTCAGCACGCCGGTCAGCCTCGAATCGCTGTTCGCGGGTATTGCGTTCATCAAGGGGCGGCCGGTGGTGCTGGGCGCCATCTCGCTCGACCTGTTTGCGGTACTGCTGGGCGGCGCGACGGCGCTGCTGCCGATCTACGCGCGCGACATCCTTGGCACAGGCGCATGGGGGCTGGGGCTGCTGCGCTCGGCGCCGGCGGTGGGGGCGCTGGGCATGGCGCTTTTCCTGGCGCACCGTCCGCTGGATCGGCACGTCGGCGGGGTGATGTTTGCCGCCGTGGCGGTGTTCGGGCTGGCGACGCTGGTATTTGGGGTGTCGCACTGGCTGCCGCTGTCGATGCTGGCGCTGGTGCTGCTGGGGGCGTCCGACATGATCAGTGTGGTGATCCGCACTTCGCTGGTGCAGCTCGATACGCCCGATGCCATGCGCGGGCGCGTGAGCGCAGTCAATTCCGTGTTCGTGGGCGCGTCCAACCAGTTGGGCGAATTCGAATCGGGCATGCTGGCGGGGCTGCTTGGGCCGGTGGCCTCGGTGGTGATTGGCGGCCTCGGCACGCTGTTGGTGGTGGCAGCCTGGATGCGGCTGTTCCCGGCCCTGGCGCAACGCGACCGCATGCGCGATCCGCACCCGGCGGATGCCGGACACCCCTCTTCAGGGGGATAAACCCGCCAGACCGCGCCACTGCTGGCCTGAGCAAGAATCGGGCGCTGTCTTGCAAGCATGTCAGCGAAACCCCGATGGCATCGGTGGCGGCCAATTCGTATCCTGAGGCACCTTTGGCTGCTTTATTCTCCGCCCGGTATTGCGCCCGACTGTGACGTCCATCCTGCCCTCATCTTCCCGCCCGTCGGACGCGCGCGCTGCTGACCCTGCCCGGTTGCCGGACCCTGGGCCCTTCAGCAAGAGCGGGTTCAACGATGCCCCGGCCATTCGTCCATCGGCATGGCTGGTGGCGATGGGTGCGGCCGCCGTCGGCACGATTGGGCGGTTGCTGCTCGAATCGGCAATGGGCATCCATTTGCCGTTCTACCTGGCCTTTCCGGTGGTAACAATTGCCGCGTGGTATGGCGGCTTCTGGCCGGGGATGCTGGCCATCGTCTGCTATGCGGGGCTGTTCATCGCATTGGCTGCACTGCAAAGCTGGCCTGCCGCTGTGCCGCTCACGCCGATCCAGATGACGGTGTTTGGGGTGGGCGCACTGCTTATCTGCGCCTTGTGCGAGCAGTTGCGTCGTGCCCGCGCCGGGGCTGAACGGCGCGCGCGGGCCGAAACCCAGCAACGCCTGTCGCAGCAACGCCTGCTGGCCGCGCTGCAGGCTTCGCCCATTTCGCTCTACGACGTCGACAACACGATGCACTTCACGTGGGTGCACAACCCCGTGTTCGGCCTGCAGCCCGAGCAGTTGCTGGGACGAACGGTGCGCGAAGTGTTCGGCCGCCGCGCTGCATCGCGCCTGACCGAAGCCGGCCAGCGCGTCATCGCAACGGGCACGCCTACGCGCGTGGAGTTCGCGTTCCGGCGGCGCCACACGCAGCGCGTGGTCTACGACGTGGTGGTCATGCCGCTGCGCGACGACACCGGCGAGATCATCGGCCTGACGAACGCCGTGATCGATATCAGCGAACGCCGCCAGGCCGAGGCCCGCCGCACGCAGTTGCTCGAAGCCGAATCCCGCGCCCGCGAAGAGGCCGAGCGCGCCAGCCGCCTGAAAGACGACTTCCTGGCGACCGTCAGCCACGAGCTGCGCACGCCGCTCAATGCGGTGCTCGGCTGGGCGCAATTGCTGAACATGCGCGCGTACGACGAAGCGATGTTCAAGCGCGGTATTGAAGCCATCGAGCGCAGCGCCCGCACGCAGGTCCACCTCATCGACGACCTGCTCGACATGTCGGCCATCCTTTCGGGCAAGGTTCCACTGGAGATTGGCCCCGTAGATCTGGCCGACGTGCTGGAACGCGCGCGCGAGACCATCGAGCCGATGGCGCGCCAGAAGAACATCACCATCGAGACCGAATTCCTGCCCGTGCCGATGCTGCAAGGTGATGCCGGGCGCCTGAAGCAGGTGTTCTGGAACCTGCTGGCCAATGCCGTCAAGTTCACGCCCGAGGGCGGCCACATCCGGCTCTCGGTGCATCCGGCGCCCGAAGGCGTGGTCGCCACCGTGCGCGACACCGGCATCGGCATCGAGCCCACCTTCCTGCCGCATATTTTTGATCGGTTCCAGCAGGCGGACCTGTCCAGCACGCGTCGGCACGGCGGGCTCGGGCTGGGGTTGGCGATTGCCAAACAACTCGTCGAACTGCACCACGGCCGCATCACGGCAGCCAGCAGCGGTGCGGACCGTGGCACCACCATGGCCGTGTCGTTGCCGCTGCATGCCGCGCAGCCGGGCGAACAGGCCAACCGCACGCCGGGCCTCGTCGCGGGGACGGGCGTGCCGACACTGGACGGCATCCGCGTGCTGGCAGTGGATGACAACCCCGAGTCGCTCGGCGTGATCGCGCTGATGCTCGAGCGCTACGGGGCCGACGTTGTCACCGTATCCAGCGGGGCGGCCGCACTCGATGCGCTGGAACATGCAGTCGCCAACGCCTACCCGTTCGATGCGCTGGTCAGCGACCTCGCCATGCCGGGCATGGACGGCATGCAGTTAGTGCGGGCCGTGCGCGAACGCGGTTGGACCGACCTGCCCGCCATCGCAGTGACGGCATTTGCCGACCCGATCCGCCTGAAGGCGGCGAAGGAGGCCGGGTACCAATCCGTCATCACCAAGCCGATTTTCCCGGGCGAACTGGGCCACGTGCTGGCCGCCAATGTGCATCGCAAGACCGGGCCTGAAACGTTGGTGTGACACATCGGCAACCATGCCGTGACGGAATGGTTGACTGAACAAAAGTCATTGGCGCAAGTAGCGGCGCATCCGCATACTCATAGGTCTGTGCCGATCGGTGGGCATCTCTCCCCTAGCAGTTGCCAGCACCCGCTCACCCGATCGGCCAGCTTGCCCTTCCCATCAGCCGCGCTCGCGGTTGTCTGCTGCATCCATAAGAACGCCTGAACCTAGTTGCCCATCTGGGCTGCGCTGGCATTCCGGGCTCAGAGAGGAGACTGCATCGCCATGCCTATCCGTTCGCTTTCCATTCTGCTGTCTGCCGTTGCACTCGGGTTTTCCGCGCAGGCCGTTGCCAAGGATGCGCATACAGCTGCCGCCCAGACCATCGCCGTGCCCGGCCTGTCAAAGCCCGCCGACATCCTGATCGACCGCTGGGGCGTGCCGCACATCTATGCCAGGAGCGAAGACGACGGCTTTTTCGCGCAAGGCTTCAACGCCGCGCGAGACCGCCTGTTCCAGATCGACCTGTGGCGCCGCCGGGGCCTGGGTCAGCTTTCGGAAGTGTTCGGCCCGGCCTATGTGGAACAGGATCGCGCCACGCGGCTGTTCCTCTATCGCGGTGACATGCAGGTCGAATGGAACCACTACAGCCCCGATGCGCAGCGCATTGCCACGCGCTTCGTGGCCGGCATCAACGCGTATGTCGACTGGCTGGCCAAGCATCCGGAGCAGATGCCGTTCGAGTTCCGCAAGCTCAACTACGCGCCCGCGCATTGGGCACCGGAAGACGTGGTGCGCATCCGCAGCCACGGCCTGACGCGCAATCTACAATCGGAAGTTGCACGTGCCAACGTGGCCTGCAAGGCCAACCTTTCCGACGACACCGTCCGCTTCCGCCTGCAGCCCGCTTGGCAAACCCAGTTGCCCGAAGGCCTGGACCCATGCCTGCCGAAGGATCTGCTGAGGGTCTTCACGCTTGCCACGCAGGGCGCGCGCCTCACGCCCGAATCCCTCAAGGGCGTAGACGTCGACAGCACGCGCGTGGCAGCCGCTGCCAACCTTGAAGAGACCATGGAGGGCAGCAACAACTGGGTGATCGCGCCGGGCAAATCCACCACCGGCCGCGCCGTGATGGCCAACGACCCGCACCGCGCGTATTCGGCACCCAGCCTGCGCTACATCGCCCATGTCAGCACGCCCACGCTCGACATCATCGGCGCCGGCGAGCCCTCGCTGCCGGCCGTGTCGATCGGGCACAACGGGCACGTGGCGTTTGGCCTGACCATCTTCAACATCGACCAGGAAGACCTGTACGTCTACGAACTGAACCCGGCCAACAACGGCGAATACCGCTACAACGGCGGCTGGGAGCCCTTCATCGTGCTGCACGAAACCGTGAAGGTGCGCGGCGGTGAATCCCGCCCCGTCGACCTGACCTTCACGCGCCACGGCCCCGTCATCTACATCGATGCCGAGAAGCACCGCGCGTATGCCGTGCGCTCCGCGTGGCTGTCGCCGGGCATGTCACCCTATTTCGGCTCGGTCGGCTACATGCGCGCACGCACGTTCGCGCAGTTCAGGCAGTCCATGATGAACTGGGGTGCGCCTACGGAAAACCAGGTCTACGCAGACACGAAGGGCAACATCGGCTGGGTGCCGGGCGGCCTCGCCCCGATCCGCCCGAACTGGGACGGCCTGCTGCCAGTGCCCGGGGACGGCCGCTATGAATGGGCCGGCTTCTGGCGCGGCGATCAACTGCCCAGCAGCTACAACCCGAAGTCTGGCTATTTCACCTCGTCCAACGAGATGAACCTGCCGGCGGATTACCCGTACCGCGAACGCAAACTCGGCTTCGAGTGGACCAACGGCTCGCGCCACGCTCGCATTGACGAAGTGCTGGCCAGGCTCGACAAGGTGTCGATCGAAGATTCGATGCGCCTGCAGAACGACATGGTGTCGATCCCGGCGCGCAGGCTGACGGCCCTGCTGGCGCCGCTGTCGTCCGACGACGCCGACACGCAGGCTGCGCTCAATCTGTTCAAGGGCTGGAACGCGACCATGCTGGCGGATTCTCCGCAAGCCGCGCTGCATGAGGTCTGGTTCACGCATCACCTGGGCCGCGCATTCAAGAACGCCGTGCTTTCCAAGGCCAGCGCCGAAGCAATGGCCGCGCCCGACACCGATGTCATGCTCGACACGCTGGAGCACCCGCAAGGCAGCGAACGCAAATTCGGCGAAGACCCGCAGCAAGCCGCCGCCAAACGCGATGCCGTGCTGCTCGACAGCCTGAAGAATGCGTGGACCGACATGGTCAAGCGCCAGGGCCCGAACCCGCAAGCGTGGAACTGGGGCCAGCTGCATCACAACCTGAACGCCCATCCGTTCACCGCCATCGTCGACGAGGCAACGCGCGCCAAGCTCAACGTCGGCCCCACCCCCGAAGGCGGCAGCCCCTACACGCCGAATCAATCCACGTATCGCGCGAGCGATTTCCTGCAGACGAACGGCCCCTCGTTCCGCACGGTGGTGGACGTCGGCAAGTGGGACAACTCGCGCGCCGTCAACCTGCCCGGCCAGTCCGGCAACCCCGACAGCCCGCACTACCGCGACCTGGCACCGCTGTGGCTCAAGGGCAAGTACTTCCCGCTGCTGTATTCGCGCAAGGCGGTGGAAGCGGCGACCGAGTCGCGCGTGCATCTGGTGCCGGGGAAGTAAGCACACGATGCGCAAGAAAAAACGCCACCGCAAATACGCGGTGGCGTTTTTCTTTACCCAACAAGAACACAACTGGGCACCAACACAGGCACACGACGGTTTGGCCGCACCCTGCCCTAGATGGCGCCTTGAATTTCTGTTGCAGAGAGGAGAAAGGGCGCAGGCCTGTTTGAGCGAAGCGAGTTGCCTGCGCTCCCTCTCTGCGACATAAATTCAAGGAGGGGGTCGCCATCTCGGGCGCGCCTTTCTTTGCTTACTTTCTTTGGCAAGACAAAGAAAGTGAGTCAGCCCCGGCAGGGGATGAAATAAGGGACATACCAACAGCGCCTAATCAGCCTGAACTTGACCCAACGCCGCCCGCACCACCTCCGCCCGAGGAATCGGCGCCACAGCGCTATACCCCGTCGTAGAAATCGCAGCCGCCACATTGGCATACCGCGCCGCCTCTACCGGCGAATCTCCGGCAACAATCCGCGCCACAAACGCACCACCAAAACAATCCCCCGCGCCGGTCGCATCGACAGCATTGACCGTATGACGCGGCACCAGCGTACGGGACTCCGGTGTGGCCACATAGCAACCTTCCCCGCCCATCTTGAGCGCCACCAGCTTCACGCCCCAGCCGAGCAGCGTATCGACAATGCCGTCATGGTCATGGCAGTCGAGCAACACCGTCACGTCATCCCAACTCGGCAGGCACAGATCGCACGTTCGCATCGCTTCCTGCATCACGGCGCGGGCACGCGCCAGCGGCCACAGGCGCAAGCGCAGGTTGGTGTCGAACGAGACGAGCACACCCGCCGCCCGCGCATGGGCCATCGCCGCCAAACCGGCGTCGCATGCGGTATCGCTGATCGCCAGGCTGATCCCCGACAGGTGAAACGCCTTGGCCGCCGCTATCGCCTGCAACGGCAACTGCGCCGTCTGGAAGCGGCTCGCTGCGGAGCCCGCGCGCAGGTAGTCAAAGTGGTGACCACGCGCATCGTGCGAAACGAAGTACAGGCCCGTTGGCGCCTGCGTGTCGGTGTGCACGTAGGTGTGGTCCACGCCTTCGTCCTGCCACAGCCCGCGCAGCGCCTGGCCGAAGCGGTCGGCGCCCACCGCGCTGATGTAGCCCGTGCGTGCGCCCTGCCGTGCCGCGGCAATGCAGAAGTTCGACGTATCGCCGCCGAAGCCGAAATTCCACGACGTGCTGCCGGAATCCGCCTGGTTGAATTCGATCAACGCTTCGCCATAGGCGAGGATGTCTGCCATGGGCGGCCCCGCTCAGAAATAGGTCTGCACAACGTCGACCACGTTGTAGGCGTCGTCAACGACAGAAATCTGGCGCCACTTGTCGAAGGTGAGGCACGGGTGCGAGATGTCGAAGGCGATCATGTCGCCGACCTTGATGTCGTCGCCGGGGGCGATCTTCAGGTAGGCATGCTGGTCCATCATGCCGGTGACTTCCCAGTGCGCCGGCGTGGCCGACGGCGTCTTGTCGCCCGGGCGGAAATGCAGCACAGGCAGCGGCAGGCCGGCGTCGAATGCAGCATCACGTTTGCCCATTGCGATGATGGCGCGCTCAGCTTCCGGCACCGATTGCACATAGGCCCAAAGCTGGAGCGCCGGCAGCAGGCTCGAACGCATCTTGTGCGCGATCGGGTTGTTGGCGTCGATACGGGCCTGCGCCGCGCGGTAGATGCCCACGTCGTGCGTCAGGTAGCAGCCCGGGCGCAGCACCACATCCAACGGCTGGCCGATATTGGCCTTGGCGAACTCTTCGGCCACGACGTCGTACCAAGCCGAACCGGCACCGGTCAGCACGGCCGGCGTGCGTTGCAGGCGCCCGCCCTTTGCCAGATCACCCATCACCTTCACGGCGCGCTGCAGGAAGGTGCGGATATCCGCTTCTTCCTTGATCACACCTTCATAGACTTCGACGCCCGCGAGTTTGACGGCGCCATTGGCAAGCGTGAGCGCATCGAGCACCGATTGCGGTTGCGCATCGTCGCGCACGCCCGTGCGGCCGCCCTGCACGCCCAGTTCGATCAACACCTGGATCGGGCGCCCCGCCTTACCGAAGAAGGCAGCAAGCTGATCGACCTGATCCGCTGCATCCACCAGACAGAAAAACTCGAACGTCGGATCGGCCAGCAACTCGGCGAGGATCGCCATGTTGCGCTTGCCCACCAGCTGGTTGGCCATCAGCACGCGACGCACGCCGTGGGCGTACGCAATGCGCGTCTGGTGCGCCGTTGCCAGTGTGATGCCCCACGCACCGCCGGCCAACTGACGTTGGAACAGGCGCGGCGCCATCGTCGTCTTGCCATGCGGCGCGAGTTTGGCGCCGTATTCGCTCACGAAGCGCTGCATCCACGCCAGGTTGTGCTCCACGCGGGATTGCGAGAGCACCGCTGCGGGCAGGTTCAGGTCTTCGTTCAATACATTCCAGCGCTGGGCAGCGATCTGCTCCGGCGCGCATGCGGCTTCCAACGCACCCAAGCCCTTGTCGAGCGGGTTGACGACGGCGTTGGCGTCTCCTTGGTACTTTGTATCACTCATGGGAATCGACTCGTGTTCCTTTGGGGGTAAACATCGGGTTGACACAATGATAGTGGCGAAACTATTCTCCGGGCCAGCCTGTTACAAAGTACCAAAACACTCTCAAAGCCGCTATCCGGACGACTACCGGGGGCCAGAATGCGAGACCCTAAGCCCGACCCCATGCGTGAACCGATGGACATCGTGACCCGACTCTCCCAGCGTGCCGCTGAACTGCGCCCCGCCGAGCAGAAGGTCGCGCAGACCGTCCTGAGCGACATCGCGGAGGCCGCCGCCGGCAGCATCCAAACGCTTGCCGAACGCGCCGGCGTGAGTGAGGCTAGCGTCACCCGTTTTGCCAAGGCGATGGGCTGCCGTGACGTGCGCGAACTCAAGCTCAAGCTAGCGCAGGCAGCCGCAGTCGGCCAGCGCTTTCTGGATGGCGGCGCGGACCGCCCGCCGTCCAGCGCAGACGGCATCCTGGCCGACATCAGCAACGTGCTGGAAGCCAACCGCGCCCTGGTGCAGCCGGAGGCATTCCGCGCCGCGGCCGTCGCACTGGTGGCGGCGCGCATGATTGCCGTGTTCGGCATGGGCGGTGGCTCGACCACCATGGCCGACGAAATGCGCTACCGGCTGGCCCGCCTGGGACGGCCGGTCACCACCTATCATGATTCGATGCTGCAGCGGATGGTCGCGGCCACGCTCAGCCCGGACGATGTGGTGGTCGTGTTTTCCGTGACCGGCCACGTGCCGGAGGTCATCGACAGCGTGACCATCGCGCGCGAGTACGGCGCCAGGATCGTCGCCATCACGGCCATCGGCTCGCCGCTGGCGGCGCTGGCCGATGTCTTGCTGCCGATCCAGGCCATGGAAACCGATTTCATCTTCAAGCCGTCGTCATCGCGCTACGCCATGATGATGATGATCGACTTGCTGGCCACCGAAGTCGCACTGCAGCAAGCCGATCGCAGCAAGGAACTGTTACGGCGCATCAAGTACGTGCTCGATGCGCATCGCGGCGGCGGCAATCGTCAGCCGCTCGGAGATTGACATGCAGCAGTACGACACCGTCATCCGTCAGGTCCGCATTGTGGACGGCAGCGGCCACGACCCCGAGGCCACGCTGTTCGACGTCGCCATCACCGACGGCCGCATCGCCGCCATCGCCACATCGGACTCCACCGCCTGGCTGGGCGATGAGGAAATCGCTGGCGAAGGCCGCGTCCTCGCCCCCGGCTTCATCGACGTGCACACGCACGACGACACCAACGTGATCCGCACGCCCGACATGCTGTGCAAGGTGTCACAGGGCATTACGACGGTCATCGTCGGAAACTGCGGTATCAGCGCGTCGCCGGCCACGCTCAAGGGCGAGCCGCCCGATCCGATGAACCTGCTGGGGCCTACCAGCGCGTTTGCGTACCCGACCTTCGCATCGTACGTGGACGCCGTCGAGCGCGCGCAACCCGCTGTGAACGTTGCCGCGCTGGTCGGGCACACGGCACTGCGCAATAACCATCTGGACCGCCTCGACCGCCCCGCCACCGCTGGCGAGGTTGAAGGCATGCGCGCACAGTTGCGCGAGGCGCTCGACCACGGCGCGCTCGGCCTGTCGACCGGCCTGGCCTACGCCAACGCCTTTGCGTCGACCACCGAAGAAGTGATGGGCCTGGCGGAGCCGCTGGCCGAAGCTGGCGCGATCTACACGACGCATCTGCGTACAGAATTTGCGGCGATTCTCGATGCGATGGACGAGGCGTACCGCGTCGGCAAGCATGCGCGCGTGCCGATCGTGATTTCCCACCTGAAGTGCGCAGGCGCTGCCAATTGGGGCCGCGCAGGCGAGGTACTGGAATCCATCGAAGGCGCGCAGCGCTATCAGCCGGTGGGCTGCGACTGCTATCCGTACACCGCAAGCTCGTCCACGCTGGACCTCAAGCAGGTAACGGACGAGTTCGACATCTTCATCACGTGGTCGGAGCCGGAGCCGGGCATGGCCGGACAGACGCTCAAGGAGATTGCCGCCGCGTGGGGCACCGACCTGATGGACGCCGCGCGCCGCCTGCAGCCGGCGGGCGCCGTGTACCACAACATGTCGGCGCAGGATCTGGACCGCATCATCACCCACCCCGCCACGGTGATTGGCTCCGACGGCCTGCCGAACGATCCGAAGCCGCATCCGCGCCTGTGGGGCGCCTTTCCGCGCGTGCTCGGGTACTACAGCCGCGAGCGCAAGCTCCTCTCGCTCTCGGCCGCCATCCGCAAGATGACGGGCCAGTCCGCCGAGCGTTTCGGCCTGACCGAGCGGGGCCTGGTGCGCGAAGGCTACTGGGCCGATCTCGTGCTGTTCGACCCCGAAACGGTGCGCGATGTCGCCACCTTTACCGACCCGCAGCAACCGGCGGCGGGCATTGCGGCGGTGTGGGTCAACGGCCATCTGTCATATCAGCACGGCGCGGTGCAGCCGCATCGGGCAGGCCGCTTCCTCAAGCGTGGGCCCCGTGCGCAGGCAGCTGTGACCGCGGAAATTCACTGAGATCAGAGTTTTGTTTGAAAGCTTGAAAGAAGGAACGTAGCGATGACGATTACCCGAATTGGCGTTGAAGGCGGCACCGGCACCGGTGGCCAGCACCTCCCCTTTGCCCGCGCAGCCGGCGCAGACGGCTGGCTGTTCGTTTCGGGCCAGACGCCCATGGTGAACGGCGAGGTGGTCGGCAACGGCATCGTCGAGCAATCGCACCAGACCATCAAGAACGTGCTGTCCATCCTGGCCGAAGCGGGCTACGGGCCGGAGCACGTCGTGCGCTGCGGCGTGTGGCTGGATGATCCGCGCGACTTCCAGTCGTTCAACAAGGTGTTCAAGGAGTACTTTGGTGCCAACCCGCCCGCGCGCGCCTGCGTGGTGTCGAGCATGGTCATCGACTGCAAGGTCGAAGTCGATTGCGTGGCCTACAAGAAGCCGTAATCCGCATTTTCATAAAGGCGCCCTGCACGACGGAGCGCCCAGACAACAAGAGCCGTGAATATCCCTGAGGAGGAAACCCGATGGTCCCGATGCAAGGCAACTCGCTGTTGCTGACCGCCGCGCTGGCGGTGGTCGCACTGATCTACCTGATTGCTGTCCAGAAACTGAACCCGTTCGTTACGCTGATCGTCGTCTCGCTTGTGCTGGGCGTGGTGGTTGGCATGCCGATGGGCAATATCGTCAAGGCGTTCGAAACCGGGGTGGGCGGCACGCTCGGCCACATTGCCCTGGTGGTCGGCCTCGGGACGATGCTCGGTAAGATGATGGCGGAATCAGGGGGTGCCGAGCGCATCGCCAAAACGCTCATCAGTGCCTTTGGCGAGAAGAACGCGCACTGGGCCATGATGGTCGTGGCGTTCATCATCGGCTTGCCGGTGTTCTTCGAAGTCGGCTTCGTGCTGCTGATCCCGATTGCCTTCAACGTGGCCAAGCGCACGGGCACGCCGATCCTGCTGGTGGGCCTGCCGATGGTGGCCGGTCTGTCGGTGGTGCATGGCCTGATCCCCCCGCACCCGGCCGCGCTGCTGGCCGTGACGGCTTACCAGGCCGACATCGGCAAGACGATCATGTATGCGCTGATCGTCGGCCTGCCGACTGCCATCCTGGCCGGTCCGCTGTGGGCGATGCTGGTCTCGCGCTACGTCAAGCCGGACGAAAACAACCCGCTGGCCGCCCAATTTGTTGAAGCCGACCAGAAGCGCGAGCTGCCGGGCTTTGGCGTGACGCTGTTCACGATCCTGCTGCCGGTGGTGCTGATGCTGATCGGCAGCTGGGCCGACCTGATCGTCGCGCCCAAGACGCTGGCAAACGACATCCTGAAGCTGGCCGGCAACTCCGTGATGGCCCTGCTGATTGCCGCCATCGTGAGCTTCTACACGTTCGGCAAGGCACGCGGCTTCAACCGCGAGACCATCCTCAAGTTCACCAACGAGTGTCTGGCACCGATCGCCACGATCACGCTGGTGGTGGGTGCGGGCGGCGGCTTCGGCCAGATCCTGCGTGATTCGGGCGTGTCGAAGGCCATCGTGGCCGTCGCCACCGATGCACATCTGTCGCCGCTGCTGCTGGGCTGGGTGGTGGCCGTGCTGATCCGTATCGCTACGGGTTCGGCCACGGTGGCCATGACGACCGCCTGCGGTATCGTCGCCCCGATCGCCGCCGCCTCGGGCGCCGCCGTCAAGCCGGAGCTGATGGTGCTGGCCACCGGCGCGGGGTCGCTAATCCTGTCGCACGTGAACGACGGTGGCTTCTGGCTGGTGAAGGAGTACTTCAACCTGACCGTGCCGCAAACCTTCAAGACGTGGACGGTGCTGGAAACCATCATCTCGATCGTCGCGCTGCTGCTCACGCTGGCGCTGGCGACCGTCGTTTAAGCTTGTTCCGTTGATGTTGATCTAGGAGAACGTTGTGGGTATCGATTCCGTCGTCAAGGCCGGCCCGGTCATCCCGGTGCTGCAGTTCCAATCTGTCGATGAAGGCGTCAAGGTGTGCCGCGCGCTGTACGAGGGCGGTATCCGCACGTTCGAGATCACGATGCGCACGCCGGTAGCGCTGGACGTGATCCGGGCCGTGGTGAAGGACCTGGGCAGCGACGCCATCGTCGGTGCCGGCACGCTCACGCGGCCGGAGCATTTCCAGCAGGCGAAGGATGCCGGTGCGGTGTTTGCGGTATCGCCGGGCATTACGCCCATGCTGGCCGCGGCACAGGGGAAGACTGAACTGGACTGGCTGCCCGGCATCGCCACGCCGTCCGAGCTGATCCTGGCGCTGGAGTTCGGCCTGACGACGCTCAAGTTCTTCCCGGCCGAAGCGGCTGGCGGCATCCCGATGCTCAAGTCGATCTACGGGCCGTTCGGCGATGTGCGTTTCTGCCCGACCGGCGGCATCACGCCGCAAAGCGCGCCCGACTACCTCGCGCTGCCCAACGTGGTGTGTGTGGGCGGCTCATGGATGGTGCCCAAGGACAAGGTCGCTGCCGGCGACTGGGCAGGCATCACGGCGCTCGCCAAGGAAGCGGCCGCGCTCAAGCGGTAACCAGCGTCACCTCTCTCGCGCGGCCGGCTGGTCGTCAGACAAAGCTGACCGCGCGCTCCATCTGCTCCCGATATTGAACGATATCTTCAATGGTCAGCACCGGCAGGTTGTGCTGATCGGCGAAGCGCACCGCGTCGTCACGGCGCGCCATGGTACCGTCGGGCAGCATCAATTCGCATAGCACTGCGGCCGGCGGCAAGCCTGCCAGACGTGCCAGGTCGACCGAGCCTTCGGTGTGACCGCGGCGAGTGAGCACGCCACCCTCCTTTGCCACCAGCGGGAATACGTGCCCCGGGCTGACAACCGATTGCGTATCGGCATCCGGCGCGATGGCCGCGCGGATGGTCGTGATACGGTCCGCCGCCGATACGCCGGTGCTCACGCCGGTGCGGGCTTCGATCGACACCGTGAACGCCGTGCCGTACTGGCTGCGGTTGTCTTCCACCATCGGACGCAAGCCGAGCGACGCGCTCTTCTCCGCCGTCAGGCACAGGCAGACGATGCCGCTGCATTCCCGAATCAGCATGGCCATGCTGGCCTGCGTGAGCTTGTCGGCGGCGACGATGAGGTCAGCCTCGTTTTCGCGATCGGCATCGTCGAGCACGACAACGGGCACGCCAAGCCGAACTGCATCGAGCGCGGCGGCCATGCGCGCAGGCATGTCGGCCGGATCGAAGCGGGCTTCGATGGCATCAAAGGCCACATTCGCGGCAAGCAATGCGGGGGGGTGAACTGCAGGGGATTGCTGAGTGGACAACATGGAAACGCTCCTCGCAAGATTGGCGACAAGACGTTCCAGGGCAAGCAGACAAACACGCGCGAGCCGTGCAGCGGCGCAGCCCGGCACAAAGCCAGGCGTGCTCCTGTAGCACGAGCGTGTTGTTCCGCACATCTTCTTCCATCCGGACTCTGACCGTCGGCCCCGGCATTTCACCGGATCTGCTGACCCCTGCATGCAGGCGCATGCAAGGCGCTCGCGGGCTCACGGACACACGGTCCGCATACCGCCGGTGGGGAATTTCACCCCGCCCTGAAGACGTACTGAACCGGCAGGATCGCCGGCAAGCGCAATGCTACCGCAACAAGTTGCAACGATTCGACCCTACTGACGGGTCGGGCAAAGCGCCATCCCGCGCTCTGTCACCGAGCCAGCATGGCATGCAGCAGCACATCGGCGCCGCGCATCTTCGGCTTCGTTGTGGCTCAGACCATTGACGCACGGGATGAAGATCGTCGCCGTCGGGCCATGCTTGGCAATGTGGATGGCGTAATCGTTGTCGAGCTGGGCTTTGTTCATGCGCGCTACAGGTCAGGGGCAAGACATTTGGCCAGGCTAACCATCCGCTAACCCTGCATCGACTAGAATCCAAGCCTTTCCGACCGTGCTCGCTATCGCCGCCCCCGCATGGAATCCCGCCTAGTCTCTGCCCGCCGCTCGCCATGGATGGCGCTGATCGTTGTCGCTCTCATCGGCGTGTTTCTCGCGCTGTGGACGGACGACCTGTTCCAGCGCTCCACCCTGTTCCGACCCGATGAAGGCCGCTATGCGGAGATCCCGCGCGAGATGGTGGTCTCCGGCGACTGGGTGACGCCGCGCCTGAACGATCTCAAATATTTCGAGAAGCCGCCCCTGCAGTATTGGACGACGGCTGCCACGTTCCAGGCATTCGGCGTCAGCACCTGGGGAGCGCGCCTGTGGCCGGTGCTGTTCGGCCTGGGCGGCATCCTGATGACGGCCTGGACGCTGGCGGTCTATCGCGGTGGGCGGGCGGCGGCAACCGGCGCAGCGATTCTCGCCTCGTCGCTGCTGTATCTGCTGTTCGGGCAGGTCATCACGCTCGACATGGGCGTGGGCTTCTTCCTGACCGTCGGTGCGTGCGGTTTTGCGCTCGCGCAGCGGCCCGGTACATCCCGTGGTGGGCGGCTCGCGTGGATGCTGGTGGTCTGGCTGGCCCTGGCGGGCGCGACGCTCACCAAGGGATTGATCGGGCTGGTCGTCCCCGGGCTGATCGGCGTGGCCTATCTGCTGATGACGCGCGACTGGCCGCTGATCCGCCGCATGCACTGGCTACCTGGCCTTGCGCTGTATCTGATCGCCACGGTGCCGTGGTTCGTGATCGTGCAGCAGCGCAACCCCGAGTTCTTCAACTTCTTCTTCATCCACGAGCATTTCCAACGCTTCCTGACTAACGAGCACCATCGCAGCGGCAAGTGGTGGTACTTCATCGCGGTGGGCGCGGCGGGGCTGCTGCCGTGGACGCCGCTGCTGTTTGCGGCCATCGGCCGGCGCATGGGCCGCGCGGCCGACCTGTTTGTCGGCACGCGGCAGTTTGATCTGATGCGCTGGTCGATTGGGTGGGCGGGGATGATCTTCCTGTTCTTCTCGGCATCGAACTCGAAGCTGCCGGGCTATATCGTGCCGGCCTTCCCCGCGTTGGCGATCGTGCTGGCACTGGCGCTGGAGAAGATGCCGACCCGCGCGGTCGCATGGTCGCTGGGCGTCAATCTGCTGATCGCCATCGGGCTATGGTTTGCCGTGCCGATGATCGGCGCCAAGGCCGGCGCCAAGATGCCCGCCGAACAGGTTGCGCTGGCCATGCCGGCGCTGCGCGAGGTGATGGCCATGCTGGCTGCCGGCACGCTGGCCGCTCTCGTGGCGCTGCGCTGGCAGCGGCGCACAGTGGCCGTGATCGTGCTGTCGGTCTCCGCCCTGTTCTGCTGGGACTGCATTCTCAACGCCAGCGAGATCTTCCGCGACGCGCTGTCTGCCCGCGACGTCATCGAAAAGACGCTGAATGCGACGGGCCCGATTCCCGCCGAGACACCGTTCTACTCAGTCGAGTGGCTGGACCAGACCGCCATCTACTACCTCGGTCGGCCGATGACGCTGGTCTCGGGCTTTGACGAGCTGGAAATGGGCGCCGGCCTGGAGCCAAACAAGGTGGTTGCCACCACGGACGCATGGATCAAGCGCTGGACCGACGGGCCACCCGCCTACGCATTCATGCGCCGCACGACGTGGCAGAAGCTGCAGGAAGCGGGCGTGCCGATGCGGCTGGTAGCTGAATCTGCCGACAAGGTGGTGGTGGCGCGGCGGTAAGCCTCTCCAAACCAATCGCATCCCCCAAACAAGAAGGGCCGCAACATCTGCGGCCCTTTTCATTACCTGCGGCGACTGCCGGCACTCACCACGTACAACTGCCGCGCAGGAACGCCCATTCCTCGCATTCATCGCCGCCGGGGCTGACGCAGGTTCCCACTTCAGCGCCGTTGGCGCGCGTGGAAAACTCAAGCTGACCGCCGCGCTGCAGGCAATACGTGGATGCCGGATTCGCCATGCCGGGCGTTGCGCGTGGCGGTTCGGTGTCGCCGGCAGGCGGGGGCGCGTAGGTCGGCGCTGGCTGCATGGCAGGCGACGGTGGCAGCGGAGTAGGCGGCGCGGGTGCGGGCCTCGGCGGCGGGGGCGCGGGTTGGATGATCGTGCGCGGCGGCTCCCACGGAGGCATCGGCGACGAGCAGGCTGCCAGACCCATCGCCAGCACACACGTGGCAACGGCGGCGGTCATGCGGGCCTGGCCAGCATCCTTGACGAGACAGACAGCGCGATTCATGCGTTTCCTCCCGGAGTTCTGGTGAGCGCACGCAACAAGCGTGCTTGCCTCGCTTAGGATAGCTTACGCAATCGCTCGCCCGTATGTCAGTCGGGCGATCGGGCGGTCAAGCCGCCGCAGTCGAGACAGGAAACCGCATGGTGACCCGGAAACCCGGCGATGGCGCGTCCGTGGCCGTTGGCCCGACGGTGAGATCACCGCCCAGATGACGCACCAGGCGATCGACAATCGCCAAGCCGAGCCCGCAATGCGCATTGCCGCCGCGCGCGGGGTCAAGGCGCACAAAGGGCCGCATGACGCGATCAAAGTCGGCAACGGGGATGCCCGCGCCGTGGTCTTCCACCGTCAGCGTGTAGCCGGTCTCGTCCGCCGACGTGCGCACGTTGACAGGCTCGGCGCCATACGCGAACGCGTTGTCGAGCAGGTTGACGACGATGCGCTCCAGATGGGTCGGTTTGAGGCGGAAGCGGTCCCCCGCATGCAGATCGAGCGCGACATGCTTGCCCTGCTCGGCAAACGGCTGCACCAGGCCGCGCAGATGACGGTCGACCGACACCTCGCGCGCCTCGCTGTCGCCGCTTTGCGCGTAGGCGAGAAACTGCTCGACGATGGCCGACATGGATTCGACGTCGCGTTCGATACCCGCGCCGGCTTTCTGGTCGGCCAGCATTTCGGCACGCAGGCGCAGCCGTGACAGCGGCGTCTTCAGGTCGTGCGCAATGCCGGCCAGCATAGTGTTGCGCTCTTCGTCGGCGGCTGACAGGTCAGCGGCCATATGGTTGAACTGGACGGTCAACTGGCGGAGTTCGTACGGGCCGCGCTCCTTGAGCGGCGCCACATAGCGACGCCGGGCCAGTGCACCGGCAGCATCGGCCAGTTCGCGCACGGGGCGCTGGATCTGCCACGCCGCAAACAGCGAGAACGCAATGGCAATCGCCAGCACCACCATCACGCCCGGCACCACGGCCGAAATGGTGGGCGGCGCGTGCACCCACACCAGCGGCATGGCGATCCACTTGTTGCGCTGCGAAAAGCGCACGAACACGCGCGGCGTGGGGCCTGCTTCCAGCCGCAACTGCGTGTCGGATGGCAAGCGGCGCGCAAGCTGTCGCACCAATTCCGCAGACTTGTCCGATGCCGACGACGCGTCGCCCGACGGCGGCTCATCGGTTTCGGTCACGAGATCCGGCAGCTTCACGTGCAGGTGACCATCCATCGCTGCCTGAAAGGCCTGCAACTGGAACGCCATCTGATCTACCGAGGCCTGGAACTGCCGCTCGCGCCGCTCCGCGCGCAGCACGCCCAGCCACGAGAAATGGCTCAGCACGAGCACCACCACGATCAGCACGGCCAGCCGGCCGAACAGCGTGTCGAATCTAGCCCTGAACTTCATTGACCTCTTCCCGCTCGTCCGGCACGAAGGTGTAGCCGCGGCCGCGCACGGTCTGGATGTAGCGCGGACGCTGGGCGTCTTCTTCCAGCACGCGGCGCAGGCGCCAGATCTGCACGTCGATGCCCCGGTCGGACACGCCGCTGCCGGGCCCGTACATCAGCTCGACGATGTGCTCGCGCGTGAGCACCTGCATCGCATGCCCGATCAGCAGCTTGAGCAACGCGAATTCGGTATCGCTGATGGAGAGTGCGCTGTCGCCGCGAAACAGCGTACGCATGCGGAAGTTGAGCTTGAACGGGCCGAAGCTGAAGCTGTCGCGGTCTTCCGGGGCCGAGGCCGGCACGGTCAGGCGGCGGCGCAGCACGGCGTTGATACGGGCCAGCAGCTCGCGCGGCGAGAACGGCTTGCCGAGATAGTCGTCGGCGCCGATCTCCAGGCCGATGATGCGATCGATCTCGTCACTGCGGGCGGTGAGCAGGATGACGGGCACGTCGTCGTTGCGGGCGCGCAGGTCACGCAGGGCCGACAGGCCATCCACCTTGGGCATCATCAGATCGAGCACGACGAGCGCGGGGCGCTCGCGTTCGAGCCGGGCAGCCAGCCCGTCGCCGTCGTGCAGCACGGAAACGGCAAAGCCCTGCTGGGTCAGGTATTCGCGCAGGAGGTCGCGCAGTTCGACGTCGTCATCGACGACCAGGATCTTGGTGCCGCTCATCTGTCTGGTGGAGTGTCTGGTAGACGCAGGAAGGTGTGCTCATGATAGCGACTGTGGCCACCACGAATGGCGCGCACTTTCACCATATTGTTTCGCGCGGTAACACCGCAATGGGTTTGTAATCTCACGTAATAGAACCCGCTGCGCGACTAATTCAGCCCAAAGACGTTGCCTTTAAGCTGCGGTCTGACTGGAACGGGCGCCCGCTATCATGTGCGCTCGTCCCCATATTGCTAAGAACAGGAACGCCAATATGTCCGATCCCAAGGACCAGAAGCCCGGCCAATTTGACGACGCAGGTCGCCGTACGCATGCTGGGAAAGAGACGCCCAACGAGGTGTCTCCGACGCTGCTGCCGCCCCCGCGCGAGGGTGGCAAGCGCCGCCGCTGGGGCATCTGGGTGGTGATCACTCTTCTGGTGCTGATCGGCTACGCGGTCTATCACGCGAAGTATCGCGACGCAGGCGGCCCGGGTGGGCGAGGAGGCGCTGGCGGGCGCGGCGCAGCGATGGCCGGCAAGCCGATGCCGGTGATGGTCGGCACGGCCATCAAGGGCGACATCAACGTGGTGCTGTCGGCGCTGGGCAATGTCACGCCGGTCAACAACGTGACGGTCAAGACACGAGTGGACGGCCAGCTCGTGCGCCTGGCATTCACGGAGGGGCAGACCGTCAAGGCCGGCGACCTGCTCGCAGAGGTCGACCCGCGCACCTATCAGGCGCAGCTCGCCCAGGCGGAAGGTCAGCTAGCGCGCGATCAGGCGCTGCTGCAGAACGCGAAGCTCGACTTGCAGCGCTATCAGACGCTGCTCTCGCAGGATTCAATCTCCAAGCAGCAGGTGGATACGCAGGCCGCGCTGGTGCGTCAGTACGACGGCACGGTCAAGCTGGACCAGGGCAACGTCGACAATGCACGCGTGCAGCTTTCCTATACGCGCATCACGGCGCCGGTGCCTGGCCGGGTTGGCTTGCGGCAGGTGGACCCGGGCAACATCGTGCACGCATCGGACACCAACGGCATCGTGGTCATCACGCAGATCGACCCGATCACGGTCATCTATTCGATTCCCGAAGACAGCCTGCCCAAGGTCATGCCGCGCCTGCAGTCCGGCGACAAGCTGCCGGTGGAAGCGTGGGACCGCGGCCAGACCACGCAGCTCGCGCGCGGCGTGCTCATGACGGTGGACAACACCATCGACAACACCACGGGCACCGTCAAATTGCGTGCGCAGTTCCCGAACCAGAACGCGATGCTGTTCCCCAATCAGTTCGTGAACGTGCGCATGCGGGTGGATACGCTGCGCGACGTGGTGATCGTGCCGGGTGCCGCCATCCAGCGCGGCACGCAGGGCACCTTCGTCTACGTGGTGGGCGACGACAACAAGGTGGCGCTGCGCCTGGTCAAGCTGGGCGTGACCGAAGGTGATCGTGTGTCGGTGGCGCAAGGCCTGCAGCCCGGCGAGCGCGTGGTGATCGACGGTGCCGACAAGCTGCGCGACGGCTCGCCGGTTGAGGTGATCCAGCCGGGAGCCGCCGCCGCAAGCGCCCCCGCCCCCGGCCAAGCCCATCAGGGCGGGCGACATCGCCGTGGCCAGGGCGGTGCTTCAGCACCCGCCGCGAGTGCCCCGGCCGCCAAACCGTAAGCCCTGAGTCGTGCATTGCGTGCACGCGCCTGACGAAGTCTTCTGTTCCGAGCTGGCATGAATCCCTCCCGAATCTTCATCCTCCGGCCCGTGGCGACCACGCTGTTGATGGTCGCCATCCTGCTCTCGGGCCTGGTGGCTTATCGGATGCTGCCGCTCTCTGCGCTGCCCGAAGTCGATTACCCGACCATCCAGGTCACGACGCTGTACCCGGGTGCCAGCCCCGATGTGATGACGTCGTCCATCACCGCACCGCTCGAACGCCAGTTCGGGCAGATGCCGGGCCTGAAACAGATGACGTCATCCAGCTCGGGCGGCGCCTCGGTCATCACGCTGCAGTTTGATCTGTCGCTCTCGCTCGACATTGCCGAGCAGGAAGTACAGGCGGCCATCAACGCGGCCGGCAACCTGCTGCCGAACGACCTGCCGATGCCGCCGATCTACAGCAAGGTGAACCCGGCCGACGCGCCAATCCTTGCGCTGGCGATCACCTCCAACACGATGCCGCTGCCCAAGCTGGAAGACCTCGTCGACACGCGCATCGCGCAAAAGCTGTCGCAGTTGCCCGGCATTGGCCTGGTCAGCATCAGCGGCGGGCAGCGGCCCGCCGTGCGCATCCAGGCCAATACGTCGGCGCTGGCGGCGCTCGGGCTGTCGATCGACGATATCCGCACCGCCATCGGCACCGCCAACGTCAATGGGGCCAAGGGCAGCTTCGACGGCCCGATGCGCGCCTCCACCATCGACGCCAACGACCAGCTCAAGTCGGCCGCCGAGTACAGCAAGATGATCGTCGCCTACAAGAACGGCGCGCCCATCCGCCTGACCGACATGGCGCAGATCGTTGACGGCGCCGAAAACAGCAAGCTGGCCGCCTGGTCCAACACCACCCCCGCCATCATCCTGAACGTGCAACGCCAGCCTGGCGCCAACGTGATCGAGGTGGTCAACCGTGCCAAGGCGCTGCTGCCACAGTTGAAGGAAACGCTGCCCGGCAACGTAGAGGTATCGCTGCTGACCGACCGCACCACGACGATCCGCGCCTCGGTATCGGATGTGCAGTTCGAACTGATGCTGGCGGTGGCGCTGGTCGTGATGGTGATCTTCCTGTTCCTGCGCAACGTGCCGGCCACGGTCATTCCGGCGGTGGCGGTGCCGTTGTCGCTGGTCGGTACGTTCGGCGTGATGTACCTGGCAGGCTTTTCGATCAACAACCTCACGCTGATGGCGCTGACCATCGCCACCGGCTTCGTGGTGGACGATGCGATCGTCATGATCGAAAACATCGCGCGCTACATCGAAGAGGGTGACCCGCCGATGGAAGCCGCGCTCAAGGGGTCCAAGCAGATCGGGTTCACCATCATCTCGCTCACGTTCTCGCTCATCGCGGTGCTGATTCCGCTGCTGTTCATGGGCGATGTGGTGGGGCGGCTGTTCCGCGAGTTCGCCATCACGTTGGCGGTATCGATCCTGATCTCGGCCGTGGTGTCGCTCACGCTCACGCCGATGATGTGCGCACGCTTGCTCAAGCACATTCCCGAAGCCGAGCAATCGCGCTTCTATCACGCTGCGGGCGCGTTCTTCGACAACGTCATCGCGCGGTACGGCCGCATGCTGCAATGGGTGCTTGACCGGCAGAAGACGACGCTGCTGGTGGCCATCGGCACGCTGGTGCTGACGGGGCTGCTGTATGTGGTGGTGCCCAAAGGCTTCTTCCCGGTGCAGGATACGGGCGTGATCCAGGGCATTTCGGATGCGTCGCAGTCGATTTCGTTCTCGGCCATGGCGGAGCGGCAGCAGAAGCTGGCCGAGGTGGTGCTGAAAGACCCGGCGGTGGAGAGCCTGTCGTCGTTCATCGGCGTGGATGGCGTGAACACGACGCTCAACAGCGGGCGCATGCTGATCAACCTCAAGCCGAAGGATGAACGCGACGCCGATGCCACCGAGATCATTCAGCGCCTGCAGCCCGAGCTGGCCAAGGTGGCCGGTATCTCGCTGTACATGCAGCCGGTGCAGGATCTGACGATTGAAGACCGCGTCAGCCGCACGCAGTACCAATTCACGGTGGAAGACCCGGACCCGAACAACCTATCGAAGTGGGTGCCCAAACTGGTTGAACGCCTGCAGCAGACCCGCAAGCTGCGCGACGTGGCGAGCGACCTGCAGGACAACGGCCTGCGCGCCTACGTGCAGGTCGACCGCGACAAGGCGGCCGTGTACGGCATCACGATGGCGGCGGTCGACAGCGTGCTGTACAGCGCCTACGGCCAGCGCCTGATTTCGACCATCTTCACGCAATCGAACCAGTACCGCGTGGTGCTCGAAACGGACCCGAAGATGCAGTTGGGGCCGCAATCGCTGTATGACCTGCACGTGGCATCGAGCAGCGGCCAGCAGATTCCCTTGGGCGCGTTTGCCACGGTGGTGGAACAGCCGGGCTCGCTCGTGGTGAACCATCAGGGCCAATTTCCGGCGGCAACCATCTCGTTCAACCTGGCGCCGCGTGCCTCGCTGGGCGCGGCGGTCGACACCATCAATGCGGTCGAAGAGGAAATCGGCCTGCCGGCCAGCATGCAGACCAGTTTCCAGGGCGCAGCGCTGGCGTTCCGAGCGTCGCTTTCGAACCAGTTGTGGCTGATCCTTGCGGCCGTCATCACGATGTACATCGTGCTGGGCGTGTTGTATGAAAGCACGATCCACCCGGTGACGATCCTGTCTACGCTGCCGTCGGCCGGCGTGGGCGCCCTGCTCTCGCTGCTGGTGTCGGGCAAGGACATGGGCATCATCGCCATCATCGGGATCATCCTGCTGATCGGTATCGTCAAAAAGAACGCGATCATGATGATCGACTTCGCGCTGGAGGCCGAGCGTGAGCAGGGCATGGTTCCGCGCGACGCCATCTACCAGGCGTGTCTGCTGCGCTTCCGCCCGATTCTGATGACGACCATGGCCGCCCTGCTGGGTGCGCTGCCGCTGATGCTGGGCACAGGCGTGGGCTCCGAGCTGCGCCAGCCGCTAGGGATCACGATGGTGGGTGGCCTGCTGGTCAGCCAGGTGCTGACGCTGTTCACCACGCCGGTCATCTATCTGGCCTTCGACAGCCTGGGCGGACGCCTGCGTGACTGGCGCGCGCGCCGCGCCGCCCGACGCCACGGTGCCGCCGGCGCCAACCAATCTGGCGGGCAACGATGAACCTGTCCGCCACCTTCATCGCGCGGCCGGTCGCCACGGCGCTGCTGACCATTGGCGTGGCGTTGGCCGGTATCGCGGCGTTCCGCCTGCTGCCGGTGTCCCCGCTGCCGCAGGTCGATTTTCCGACCATCTCGGTCAACGCTTCGCTGCCGGGCGCCAGCCCCGAGACCATGGCGGCTACCGTCGCGACGCCGCTGGAGCGCTCGCTCGGCCGCATCGCGGGCATTACCGAGATGACCTCGTCCAGCTCGCTCGGCTCGTCGCGGATCACGCTGCAGTTCGATCTGTCGCGCGACATCGACGGCGCCGCGCGCGACGTGCAGGCTGCCATCAATGCTTCGCGCAGCCTGCTGCCTTCGGGCCTGCCGAGCAACCCGACGTATCGCAAGGTCAATCCGGCCGATGCGCCGATCATGATCGTGGGGCTGACGTCCGACACCAAGTCGCGCGGCGAGTTGTACGACGCGGCCTCAACCATCCTTGCGCAGAAGCTGTCGCAGATCAACGGCGTGGGCCAGGTCTCCATCGGCGGAGCTTCGCTGCCGGCAGTGCGGGTCGAGCTGAACCCGATGGCGCTGAACAAGTACGGCATCTCGATGGAGACCGTGCGCACCGTCATCACCAGCACGAACGCGAACAAGCCCAAGGGCATGATGGAATCGGGCGACCGCGTCTGGACCATTTACGCCAACGACCAGGCAAAGAAGGCCGTCGAATACCAGTCGCTCATCATCGCCTGGCGCAAAGGGTCGCCGGTGCGGCTGGCCGACGTGGCAGAAGTGACTGACAGCGTGCAGGACATCCGCAACTACGGCTCGGCCAACGGCAAGCCCTCGGTGCTGCTCATCATCAGCCGGCAACCGGGCGCCAACATCATCGACACGGTCGACCGCATCAACGACGTGCTGCCGTACCTGCGCAACACCATTCCCGCGCAGATCAACCTCGATGTGATGATGGACCGCACGCCCACCATCCGCGCCTCGCTCAAGGATGTAGAGCGCACGCTGGTGCTGTCGATCGCGCTGGTGATCATGGTGGTGTTCCTGTTCCTGCGCAACGTGCGGGCGACGCTCATTCCGAGCGTGGCGGTGCCGGTCTCGCTGATCGGCACATTCGGGGTGATGTACCTGTGCGGCTACAGCCTCGACAACCTCTCGCTGATGGCGTTGACGGTGGCGACAGGCTTTGTCGTGGACGACGCCATCGTGGTGCTCGAGAACGTTTCGCGCCACATCGAGAACGGCATGCGGCCCATGCAGGCGGCGCTCAAGGGTGCGCGCGAGGTCGGCTTCACGGTGGTGTCGATGAGCTTTTCGCTGATCGCCGTGTTCATTCCGCTACTGATGATGGGCGGCATCGTGGGCCGGCTGTTCCGGGAGTTTGCGGTGACGCTGTCGGTGGCTATCCTGGTATCGCTGGTGGTATCCCTCACCACCACGCCGATGATGTGCGCGCGCTTGCTCAAGCCCGCCGCCGAGGAAGAACACGGCTGGTTTCACCGCAAGACCGAAGGCTTCTTCACCTTCCTGCTCGACCTCTACCGCAACTCGCTGGCATGGGCGCTGCGGCACAGTTGGTTGACGCTGCTGATCCTGCTGGCCACGGTGTGCCTGAACGTCTACCTGTACATCATCGTGCCCAAGGGGTTCTTCCCGCAGCAGGACACCGGCCGGGTGATCGGTTTCATCCAGGCGGACCAGTCGATCTCGTTCCAGGCGATGCGCACCAAGCTGACCGACTTCATCACCATCGTTCGGCAAGACCCTGCGGTGGAGAACGTGGTGGGCTTTACGGGCGGCAGTCAGCGCAATACCGGGCAGATGTTCATTCAGCTCAAGCCGCTGGCCGAGCGCAGGATGTCCGCCGACCAGATCATCAACCGGCTGCGCGGCAAGCTGGCGGGTGAACCCGGCGCGAGCCTGTTCCTGCAATCGGTGCAGGACATCCGGGTCGGCGGTCGGGCCAGCAACGCGCAGTACCAATACACACTGCAGGCCGACGACCTGAACGAGCTGCGCGCGTGGGACCCGAAGATCAAGCAGGCGCTCACGCAGGTGAAATCGCTGACGGACGTCAACACTGATACGCAGGACAAGGGCCTGCAGACGTCGCTCGTCATCGACCGCGACAAGGCCAAATCGCTCGGCATCAACCCGAGCGATATCGACAACGCCCTGAACAACGCGTTCGGGCAGCGCCAGGTATCGACCATCTACAACCCGCTCAACCAATACCGCGTTGTGATGGAAGCGGCGCCGCAGTACTGGCAGAACCCCGACGGTCTGCGTGACATTTACATCATCACCTCGACGGGTGCGCAGGTACCGCTGTCGACCTTCTCGCACTACGAGCCCACCAACACGGCGCTGGCGGTCAACCACCAGGGGCAGTTTGCGGCAAGCACGATCTCGTTCAACCTCGCGCCGGGGGCATCGCTGTCCGGTGCAACGCAGGACATCCAGGACGCGATGAACCGCATCGGCGTGCCGTCCTCCGTGCATGGAAGCTTCCAGGGCACCGCGAAGGCGTTCCAGGATTCGCTCTCGAGTCAGCCGGTGCTGATCCTGTTTGCGCTCATCACCATCTACATCGTGCTGGGCGTGCTGTATGAGAGCTACGTCCACCCGATCACGATTCTCTCTACGCTGCCCTCGGCCGGTGTGGGGGCGCTGCTGGCACTGATCATTACCGACACGGACTTTTCGATCATCGCGCTGATCGGCGTGATTCTGCTCATCGGCATCGTCAAGAAGAACGCCATCATGATGATCGACTTCGCGCTGGAGGCGGAGCGCAGCCAGGGCATGAGCCCGGCGGATGCAATCTTCCACGCCTGCGTGCTGCGCTTCCGGCCGATCTTGATGACGACGATGGCGGCGCTGCTGGGCGCCCTGCCCCTGGCGCTGGGCCACGGCGACGGCGCGGAGCTGCGTACGCCGCTGGGCATCTCCATTGTCGGCGGGCTGCTGGTCAGCCAGATCCTTACGCTCTACACCACGCCGGTGGTCTACCTGGCGCTCGACCGGCTGCGCCTGCGCCGCGCCGGCCGCAGCAAGGACGCACCGCTGCCCGCATTGGATTCGCAAGGAAGCTGAACATGACAAGAGGCACTCAAGCCCTCCGTACCTCGTTGCTCGCGCTGGCCGCGTGCGCACTCGTCTCCGCCTGCGCGGTCGGGCCCGATTACAAGCGCCCCGATGCCGAAGTGCCGCAGCAATACAAGGAAGCCGGCGACTGGAAAGTCGCCGATCCGAGCGACGCCATTGCCCGCGGCAAGTGGTGGGAGATCTTCAACGACCCGCAACTGAACGCGCTGGAAGAACAAGTGGCCGCCGCCAATCAGAACATCCTGGTGGCCGAGGCGCAGTACCGCCAGGCCCAGGCGCTGGTGCAATCGGCACAGGCTTCGTTCTTCCCGACGCTGGGTGCCAATGCGTCAGCCACGCGCAGCCGTTCAGTGCGCACGTCGGTCAACCCGGATGGCAGCCTGTCGACCGGCAACCCAAGCCTGCTCAATTCGCAGAGCCTGTCGCTCAACGCCAGTTGGGAACTGGACCTGTGGGGCCGCATCCGCCGGACGGTTGAGTCGAACAAGGCGAGCGCGCAAGCCAGCGCAGGCGACTTATCGTCCGCTTTGCTGTCGGCACAGGCGACGCTTGCGCAGAATTATTTTCAATTGCGTGTCACGGATACCCAGAAAGCCGTCTTGCAACGCACGGTGGCGAACTACGAGCGCTTCCTGAAACTCACGCAAAACCAGTACGCCGTGGGCGTGGCGCAGCGTTCCGACGTGCTGACCGCGCAGACGCAACTCAAGCAGTCGCAGGCGCTGCTGCTGGATACCGAAGTCACGCGGGCGCAGCTTGAGCACGCCATTGCGGTGCTGATCGGCAAACCGCCGGCGGAGTTCTCGCTGGCCCCAGCCACTGCTGCGAGCGCCGCCGACCTGCCGGCCCTGCCTGCCATTCCGCTGGAAGTGCCATCGGCCGTGCTGGAGCGCCGTCCCGACATCGCCGCCGCCGAGCGCCGCATGGCCGCTGCCAACGCGCAGATCGGCGTGGCCAAGGCCGCGTACTTCCCGACGCTTACGCTGGGTGCCTCGGCCGGCCTGGCGGCCAACACGCTCACGCGCCTGGCAACACTGCCCAGCCGCGTCTGGTCGATCGGCCCAACCCTGGCAGCCACGCTGTTTGATGGCGGCGCGCGTGCAGCCGCCGTCGACAAGGCCGGCGCTGCTTACGATGCATCGGTCGCAACGTACCGCCAGACCGTGCTCGGTGCATTCCAGGATGTCGAAGACAACCTCGCCGCGCTGCGCTGGCAAACGCAGGAATTTGGTACACAGGCCGATGCCGTCAAGGCCGCGCAGGAAGCCGCGCAGCTCAACCTGAACCGCTATCGCGCAGGCACGGTGAGCTTCCTGGAAGTCATCACTGCACAAGCCACGGCCTACAGCGCCGAGCGCACGCTGCTCACGCTGCAGGGCAAGCAGTATTCGGCAGCGGTGCTGCTGGTGAAGGCGCTGGGCGGTGGCTGGCACGGCGAAGTACCGGTGGTCGGCAAGGCAGCGCTGCAGCCGGCATCCACGCCAGCCGCGCAATAACCCTTCTCTTAGTGCCGGTGGCCGCCAACGTTTCGCCACCGGCAATGTCCCCTTGTGCGTAAGGCCGCACGCAGTCGGATAGTTCCCCCTATAATCGACAGAATTTATTTCAGACCGCCCCGATCATCAGGGCCGGCTGATGCAGCACCAGGCGCGCAAATTGCGTCGCCCGATGCCTTGCAAGCCCGCTCGGTGCCATCCAGACGGTCTGTTTGCCTGCCACCACGTCCGCCGCGCGCGTGGTTGCCGACGCAGTTGCCCCGATTCACGCGCGCCGCTCAACTGATTCTGCTCTCTCTGATGATCCGATCCGCGCTTCCCCGTTCCGCCAAGCTGCTGGCCGCCGCCCTGGGCGCCGCCACGCTGTTTGCTGCCCTGCCCGCTCAGGCTGACCCGTCCGTGCGCGCCATCTACGGCAAAGACAACAAGCACGGCATCGAGAAATACGGCGTCGACCTGGATTTCGACTCGGGCTTCCACTGGGGCAACCCGGAAGGCTGGTTCGTGAATCTGGATTGGGAAGTCGCGCTGGGCCAATGGCGCTCGACCAAGGGCACCAACCGCCAAAACATCACCGAATTCGGCGTGACGCCGCTATTCCGCCTTGAAAAGCGCGGCGGTTCGTGGGTACCGTTCATCGAAGCTGGTGTCGGCCCGCGCTTGCTGTCGCACGTCAGCACGTCCAATGAACACTATTTCAGCACGGCCTTCCAGTTCTCCGACATGATTGGCGTGGGCGTGGCCTTTGGCAGCAAGCAGCAATTCCAGATGGGCTACCGCTTCGAACACCTGTCGAACGCGTCGATCAAGCGCCCGAACCCCGGCACCGATCTGAACGAGCTGTACTTGCGGTACACGTTCTAAGACCTGAGCGTTTGCAACGCTTGAAGAAAGACGGCCTGCCTTGCGGCGGGCCGTTTTGTTTTAGCGCGCAGTAATGGACTAGCGGGCGTCGGCTTCGCCGTCGAGATCGCGATCGCGCGATCGCATGCCCATCAGCCGCTCGTAGTTGAGCGATGCATGGAAACCCAGGCCGTTGCCACCGGCACGCTTGACTTCATACATCGCCGCGTCGGCATTGCGGATGAGCGTCTGCGCATCACGCCCGTCGGTTGGGTACAACGCCACGCCAGCACTCACGCCCATCGACAGCACGTGGCCTTCCACACGGAAGGGCGTCTGCAATTGTTCGATCAGACGCTCCACAGTTTGCGTCACATCGTCGCGCGTGGCGCAATGCGTGAGGACGGCGACAAATTCATCGCCGCCCAGGCGCGCCACCGTGTCGGAAGCGCGCAGCCCGCTACGCAACCGCATCGCCGTGGCCTTCAGGACGAGATCACCCACCGCGTGGCCGTACTCATCGTTGACGGGCTTGAAGCGATCGAGATCAATGAACACCACGGCAACCTGCCCGCGCGCGCGACGCGCCGCCTGAATGGCAACGAACAGGCGATCGCGAAGCAAACGTGCATTGGGCAAGTCCGTCAGCGGATCATGCAACGCGAGGTGGTGCGCCTGGTCCAGCGCCGTGCGCCGCTTTGTCACGTCGAGCAGCGTGCCGCTCACGCGCGTGGCCATGCCGCGGGCATCACGCTCGGTCACGCGCCCGCGCGCAGCCACCCAGATCCATTGGCCATGGCGCGCGCGCATGCGCTGCTCGATTTCAAAGCTGTCGGCATCACCGCGCATATGGCGATAGATGCGCCGCGCGCTCAATGCGGCGTCCTGCGGATGCACCATTGCGAACCACGCATCCGGATCGTTGGACAGATCGGTCGGCTCGTAGCCGAGCATGTCGGCCGTCCGGCGGTTGAACGACACATGCCGTGCACGCGTGGACCAGTCGAACGTACCCAGCCCGGCGCCGTCCAGCACATAGGCCAGCCGTTGCTCCGACGCGCGCAGCGATTCCAGCGCCAGGCGCCGCGCGGTCACATCCTGCATCTGCACGACGAGGTGCTGGTTGCCGTGATCGTGCGCCACCGCCACGTCGGTCTGCACCCAGACGGTGGTGCCGTCTTGACGGACCAGGCGCGTTTCCATCGACAGCGCATCGCGCTGGCCGGTGAGCAGCAACTCGATGCCGTGTCGCGTGCGTTCAGTGTGATCGGGGTGGCACAGGTCGAACAGATCGCGCGTGCGCAGCGCCTGTGCTTCGTGACCGGTCAGCGCGCACAGCGCTCGGTTCACGTCGAGGAAGCGACCCTCCGGCGCGCACAGGCCGATTCCTATCGGCGAATGTTCGATCGCAGCCTTGTACAAGTGGTCGTCCTCAAGCATGGCGATGCTGTTTCGCGAATGCGGCAGTCCCGGGGGTGGTTGATGTGGTGGCCATCGCGCCGCCGGGAACCCTATGACGCAATGGTCGCGTCGGGGCGCGCGGTGGCCGTTGGCGTGATCCCCGTAACCGGTCTCGTGGTCTGCGTGGACCAGTTGGCAGCTGGCACTGACAGACCTTGGTGCGTTGCAAGCGCACGAATCGAGGCGGACTATAGAAGCCGCGAGTTAACGGGGCAATCCCTTCCCGCGAGGGGACATGGACCGCGAGCGCGCTTTGGGTCCCCTCGTGCGCGAGACGACGCGAAGGAAACGCGCCCCGCGTCATTCCCGTCTGCGTTTGTCGACGTCGATTGTCGACTCTTGCCCAGCGTCGCCGGACACCTCACAACTGTACACCGTCCCCCCGCCGCGAAGCAGCTAGCCGTTCGGTTAGGTCGCGCAGACGCCGCCGGCACGCAATCGTTTGCCACACCGGCGGGTCGCAATTTCCACATTGTGAATGTCTTAAGGTGAAAACAAGGCCCCAACCTCATCCGGAAGGACGAAACGCGAAAACGGGCGGCTCCGTTACTATTCTTCAATATCGCTTCAGGGGGGCGAATTCAAACACGGCGAGCCGCGGCAACAACGCACGCGGTTGTGGGAGGTCGTATGGAATTGAGCTTTGTCGCCCCCGGCACGCAGACGCATCGGTATGCGCTCAAGCTAGCGGGCCTGCCCGAAGGTACCGAGCCCGGAACGACGCCAGTCGATCCAGCTTGGGTGGACGATGCCCTTACCGCCGCAGTGCGCGTGTTCGACGCGCACCGCGTGCACTTTGCCGACGCCTATTTCGCCTATCGCGCACGTGAAACGGCGCAGCATCCCAAGCGCACCGCCGGCAAGACCTCAATTGCCCGCGTTGCCGGCGATCTCCACGACGATACGCCGCTGCTCGCGGATACGTTTGCGATTGCGCAATTGGCGGCACTTGTCTCGCTGGAGGCGTCCGGCGTGGCCGATGTGATCGACATTCACCTGGTGGTGGAGCGCCTGCGGGACGATGCCCCCGTCCCGCCCGCTGACGGCATTGGCGACGTGACCTTCGCTACGGAAACTGGCGCCGGCGTGCAGAGCGCGGCCAGCCGGCATTAACGCGCACGGCAGCGCCTCAGGGCCCGTTGTGCGTGGGCCGTGCCGGCACGATGGTCGGTTGCGGCTCCGTTGGCGTGCCGACGGCATCGGCGTCACGAAACGTCCAGTACCGGTGCACCAGGAAGTTGAAGATGGCCGTGATGGACGAGGCGAACACCTGCGCAATCAGGTAATACAAACCGATCCCCAGGCCGACGGCCATGATGCTCGCGTTGCACCCCAACGCTAGAAAGGCCACCAGGCCGAAGCGCACCATCGCGCCGATGTGCCCACGTGTGCTGTTGAAGACGGCCTGCCGGCTGATGAAGTAGTTGAGCGTGGCACCGATCACGCTGCCCGCCACCGACGCCCGCCACGGCGAGACCCCCACCTGCACGAGCCCGAACAGCACCACATAGTGCGCCAGCGTTGCACCGCCGCCGATGACGACATAGCGAGCAAATTGCTCCACCGCCGCCCAGAAATGCCGCCGAGACGTCATGCGCGTGCCCACCCCATCCACTTTGGAACCGACATTGTGCTCGATCATGGCTCCCGGGCTGCAACTCGCGTGCCACCGACCCTGCACAATAAAGTGCGCTTAAAGTTGTGCAACATTTGGCCGTATAGAAACGTGGGGCCCTGCGCGGCTGTTGGCTCCCCATTGCCATGCTCGAACTTCAACCTCTCGACATTCCGCTTGCGATTCCCCTGCCGTGGCCGATGCTTGACGCCGACGGGCAGTTGCTCGTCCCGAAGGGCGACGTCATCCACTCGCCGGAGGAGATCGACCTGCTGTGCACGCTGCACCGCCCGCATCGGCTGGCGGACGGCACGCCCGCGCCTGCACCGGCGTTTGCAAACACGCAGTTCCCGAACACGATGTTCCCGGACATGGGCGACGACCCTGACGGTGAACGCACGATCGCCATGGAACTGCTGGGCCTGCGCCCCGGCGGCATGCTGACCGTGCGCCTGACCGCAGGCGCCGGCCAGACCAAGGGTGCCGCGCGCGTGATGGGCTACAGCCCGCAGCGCCATCTGCTCATCACCATGCCCACCGACAGCGGCCGCACCGTCATGCCGGTCAAGGACGAACTGGTGGAAGTCCACGCTTTCTCGGGCGAGGGCATCGCCAGCTTCGAATGCACGGTGATGGCGGTGTGCCGCATCCCGTTCGAATACGTCGTGTTGTCGCCGCCGCGGCGGATCAAGAACCGCGCGTTGCGCAAATCGCTGCGCGTGCGCGCCAACGTGGTCGGCAAGATGCTGGTGAGCGGCGACCCGCCACGCATGATCCATATCTCCGACATCAGCACCACGGGCGCGTCGTTCCGCTCGGCGCATCGGCTGGAAGTGAGCGGCGCACCGGCGCGTCTGCGCTTCCGGGTGAAAACGCGCGACTACCATTCCGAACTGGTGGCTGCTGCGCTGGTGCGCAGTGAAAAACCGGCCGACCTGCCCAACGTGTATCAATATGGCGTGGAATTCGTCGAGTTGGTCGCCGCCCAAAAGATGCTGCTGCAGTGCTTTATCTATGAACAGTTGCTTTGGGGTGGGCAGCGCATGGTGTAACGTGGAAACAGAACTGATATTCGTATCTTTTTTATCAGAATTAATTACCGTTAAACGTTAAAGGCGTTCGCCTGATCCACGCGAAAAGATGCTGGGAAACGGCCATCATGGCTGCCTTTAGGCTTATGATGCCGCAGGCTTACCTGTGACAAAGCATTACAATTGACGGCGCCCCGAGCGCACGCATTTCCGTTTTAAAGGTATTTGCAGGACGATCCCCATTTATGAGCCGCGCAAGGTCTGCCGCGCCATCGAGTCTGGATCCCATCTCCGGATTGCCCGACCGCGGGCGATTCGTCCAACTGCTGGCTGCCATGCCTCAGCCCGCACGCCAGGATGCAATCGGCGCCCTGCTGCTGATCGGCTTCGACCATTTTGCCGAGGCGACCAACACGCTCGGGCCCTTGGCAGCACGGGAGGTCATCGCCGAATGTGCATCGCGGCTTGAGGCGCTGAGCGTGCCCGCCGCGGATGGCAACGCACCCATCGTCGGGCGCATCGGCCCCGAGACTTTTGCCGTTGCCTGCGCAGACTTCGTCTCGGCACAGGATGTACACGATCTGGCGCGGCGGATTTCTGCGGCACTCACGCGACCTTTCATCACGCATGGTTACGAGCTGGTCTGCTCTTGCAGCATCGGCATGACGCTTTTCGAGGGCATGCCCTCCGATGCGGCACGGCTGATTGAACAGGCCGACCGGGCGCTCTATGGTGTTCAGCACGGTGCCGAACCCAGCCCCGCGCTGTATGCCCCGGCGGCCATGCCCCCAGGCACGGGCACCAACGTCGCCCGCGCCGACGGATACGACGCCATCGCCGAGCACCCGCGCCTGGCCGCCCAACTGCGCCACGCGCTTGCACGCCGCCAGTTCAGCCTGAACCTGCAGCCACAACTGAGCCTGACCGACGGACGGATCGTCGGCTACGAATTCTTGCTGCGCTGGAGCTCACCCGAGCTGGGGGGCGTGGCACCGGCGGATTTTCTGCCGATCCTGGAGCAGACCGGCGACATTCGCGAGGTGGGCCACTGGGTGCTCGACAGCGCCGCCCAGATGCTGGCCGGACTGCTGCGCGAAGAATCCGAGCGCGCAGGACGCAACAGCCGGCATCAGCCGGGCGTGCATGCAGCCGTCAACCTGTCGGTTGCGCAGCTGCTCGATCCGCAATTGAGCGACGTCGTGCGCGACATTGCCGCGCGCCACGCGGTGCCGACCACCCGGCTTGTCTTCGAGATATCGGAACACACGCTGCACCGTGCCAACGGCTCGGCGCAGAAAGCGGTGGAAGCCCTGCACGCGTGCGGCGCGCGCGTGGCGGTGGAAGACTTTGGAGCCACCGCGCACAGCCTCGATTGCCTGGCAACGTTCCGGCCCGATCAGGTCAAGCTCGACCAGGCGATCGTCAACGCAGTGACCAACGCGAGCGATCACGCGGTGCTGCAACGCCTGGTGACTGCCGCGCATGGTGCGGGCGTGCCCGTCATCGCCACGCGCGTGGAAACCGCCGCACAGCTCCATGCCTTGCGGGCCTGCCGGTGCGACGTGATCCAGGGCTATTTGCTCTCGCAACCGTTTCCTGCCCGCTGGATCGACGACACACAAGACGTGATTGCCGAGCGCGCGCGCGATCTGATGCCGTAAAGGAAAACGCCCTCCCGCCTGTCAGGCGGAAGGGCATTGGTGTTGGCGCGTGCTTCTTATGCGTGCTCGACGCGGAAGACCGCCACCGCGCTGCGCAGCGCCTCCGCCTGTTCTTCCAGCGATTCCGCCGCCGCAGCGGCCTGTTCGACCAACGCCGCATTCTGCTGCGTCACCTGATCCATCTGCGTGACGGCCTGGTTGACCTGCTCGATGCCGCTGCTCTGTTCTTCCGACGCAGCGCTGATCTCGCCCATGATGTCGGTCACGCGGCGCACGGCCACCACCACCTCGTCGATCACCGTGCCGGCTTCGGCCACCAGGGTCGACCCGTTCTGCACGCGGCCCACCGAATCGCCGATCAGCTCCTTGATCTCCTTGGCCGCCGTGGCGCTGCGCTGTGCCAGGCTGCGCACTTCACCTGCCACCACGGCAAAGCCACGGCCCTGCTCACCTGCACGGGCGGCTTCCACCGCCGCATTCAGCGCCAGGATGTTCGTCTGAAAGGCGATGCCTTCAATCACGCCAATGATGTCCGCAATCTTGCGGCTGCTTTCGTTGATGCCGGCCATCGTGTCCACCACGCGGCCGACGACTTCTCCGCCTTTGACGGCGATGTCCGACGCGCTGACTGCCAGCGTGCTCGCCTGACGCGCGTTGTCGGCGTTCTGCTTCACGATGCTGGTCAGCTCTTCCATGCTCGACGCCGTTTCTTCCAGCGACGAGGCCTGCTGCTCAGTGCGCTGCGAGAGGTCCGCATTGCCGGCTGCAATCTGCTTGGTGGCGCTGGCGATCGAATCCGATCCCGTGCGCACTTGCCCGATAATCTGCTGCAGGCTCGTTTGCATGGACGACACCGCGTGCATGAGGCGAGCGGTCTCGTCGCGCCGGCCAGCGGTGGTCTGGCCTTCCATTCGGGTGGCGAGGTCGCCGGAGGCCATGCGCTCGAACATCTGAATGGCGCGCTCCAGCGGACGCACCACGGTGCGGCCGAGTACGCCACGCGCCACCACCGACAGTACCAGCGCGGCGGCCAGCAAGCCACCCGAGATCCAGATGCTCATCGCATAGCGCGATTGGGAATGGTCAAAGCGTTGCTGGCCGTACTTGAAGCGCGCCCCGACCAGCGGCCCGAGCGCCGTGTCGTAATCGACGAAGAGCTTCGGCACCAGGTTCGTGTTCAGCTCACGGTACGTGGTGAGGTCGCTGCGCTCCAGCGCGGCAATGGCCGGCTCCAGCGCGGTCTTGACGAACTTGGTGCGGGCGGCGTCGGCGGCTTGCAGCTGGGCGCGGTCGGCCTCCGGAATGGGCAGCTTCATGAACTGGGCCCAGGCGTCGTTGGCCGAGTTGACCATGGTGTGCGCATCGGCCAGCAGCTTCTTGAGTTCTTCCGGCGACGAGACCGAATCGAAATTGGTCAGGTGGATGCGCGCCCACAGCAGGTTGATGGTGTCTTTGGCCAGCAGGTCCAACCCCTTGGCGTCTTCCAGATACACCGCGCGCAAATCGTCATTGGTCGCCCGGCCGGTGGTGATACCCGCGAAGCCCACCAGGGCAATCATCACTGCAAATACCGCGACCAGAAACGTCAGCCGCGTGCGAATGCTTGTGTCCATCCACTTCCACATGTGTTTTTCTCCTGCATGGTTGGGCCGTGCGGCGCCGAGATCCCGTCCCTGCGCCCCTCTTCAGGCACCCTGTTCACTCCCAAAGGTGCTAACGGCAGCGGACGGCAGAAGTAGAGGGCTGCGCCCCGAATGTCCGGGATGCGCCGCAAGTGATATGCAAGAAGGCAAAAAAGATGCGGCCGACGCACCCCCGGTGCGCGGGGTCGCACTAAAATGCGGATTGCGCCACCGCTGGGGTGGCAATCACGCGAACATCGTGCGGGATACCGCACGGCTCACAAGGGGATCGAGATGAAGAAACTGATCGCACTGCTGGCCCTGGGCTGCGCCGTTCTGGCTGGCTGCAACACGATGGCGGGCATGGGCAAGGACCTCCAGACCGGTGGCCAGAAGCTGGAAAACGCGGCTGACAACACCAAGCAGAAGATGTAATGAAGCGAGGGCCGGGAAAACCCTGGCCTGAGTCAGGAAACGCCGCAACTTCGCGGCGTTTTTCTTTTGGAGCCGCTTACAGCAGTTCTTCCGGAGTCAATGGCGCCAGCATCTGGATCCACGTCCGGCGGCCCAGGCCCACCTCCGGCTCGTGATCGACGACGACCTCCTTGCCGTTCTCGTGCGTGGTCCAGCGCAAGTGGCCATCATCCTTGGTCACCCGGTAGGCACTGTCGCGCACCGAGTCGTCAAACAGCCGGGCTACCGCCTCCGACAGCACCGGACTGCGGATGATCAACCCGGTTTCCGTGTTCAGTCCGATAGAGCGCGGGTCGATGTTCATCGAGCCGACAAACAGCGTGCTGCGGTCCACCACGATCGATTTCACATGCAGGCTCGCCTGCGACGAACGAAAAGTGCCGATCATCTTCGGGCGATCGCCCAGGGTCGGGCGCAGCTCGTACAGTTCAACACCGTCGTCGACCAGCTCGCCACGATATTTCGCATAGCCCACATGCACGATGGGTGCGTCGGTCGCCGCCAGCGAGTTGGTCAGCACACGCAGGCGCACGCCGCGATCCTGCATGCGCTTGGCCACCTCGACGCCGCGCTTGCCGGGCACGAAGTACGGCGAGATCAGCACCACCTCGCGCTCGGCCTCGTCAATCAGACGCAGGAGCGTCTGGGCAAGGCGCTCGCCACCAGGTTCCACGTCATCACCCGACACCTTGGCCGGACGATCGACGATCACCTGCGCGGGCGCCCACTCCAGGCGCAGGCGGCCACGGGCGATCTGGTCGGCCAGGAACCAGTCGCGCGGGGCAGGCTTGAGCGGCAGGCGCTGCTCCGGCGCCGGGCTGGCGAGATCGGTCTGGTCGGATGCCGGCTTGGCAGAACCGGACCCCATGTCGACCGGCCGGGTCGGCACGTCGATCTGCTGCGGCGGCCCTTCCGGCCGATGCGGCATCGTCACCGGCGGCGGATAGTTGCCGTCCTTCGGCTCGGGTGGATGCGCCGTGCTCGGCTCGGGCGCCAGCGCCTGCACCGGATAGGCGAATTCGCTGTTCCAGTACGCATCGAATGCCGACGATAACTGGCGCACCGCCGGCCCGGCAGCCAGCACGTCCAGATCGACGAAGTTGGTGGTCTGGTTCTGCGTGAAATACTCGGCGCCCAGATTGCGCCCGCCCGTCACGGCCAGCGCGTTGTCGGCAATGAAGGCCTTGTTGTGCATGCGCCGGTTGACGCGGCGGAACTCAGCCGCACCGCTCAGGTACCGTGTAACGTTCGACATGCGCCCGCCAGGAAAGGGGTTGAACAGCCGTACGTCGATGTTCTTGTGCGACGAAAACTTGAGAAATGCCAGATCGCGCCCGTCGCTGTGCAGATCGTCCACCAGCATGCGTACGCGCACGCCCCGGTCGGCAGCGGCGCGCACATGGCGCATCAGTTCGCGCACGCTGTTGTCGCTCGCAATGATGAAGTACTGCAAGTCCAGCGTCCGCTCGGCCCCGTCGGCCAGCGTGAGCAACGTGGCATAGGCTTCTTCGCCCGAGGGGATCAACCGGAAGCCGGACACATCGGCCGACGGCGCGTTCGTCTGCGCGAGACGCCCCAGCAAGGTGGCCGATTCAGCATTGGGCAGCGCCGTCGTCACGGGCCGATCGACGTGCTCGGGCAGGCTTGCGCAGCCCGTCAGCAGCGCAATGACCAGCCAGGCAAACCAGGCGCGCAGATATGTCGGGAGGTTCCTCGGGTGCCCTTGCATGTTCGATGTCGTGTTGGGTACGGCAAGTCGAGAGGACGTCCACTTCACACCAGCATGCGGCGTGCCTGGACAGGCTGCACGGTCAGACTACGCGAGATATCAGCCGAGGCAGTATCCGTGTTTGTCCGACGCCACCTGGAGCGTGTCAAAATGGCCCACGGTGCGCCCTCTTCCCGCTGCGTTCGATGCTGACCAACACCACCGCATTTGCCGCCTTTCTCTTTCTTGTGCACTCCGTGGGCGTGCTCGCGGCCATGCATGCCGTGCTGACCGTGCGTACGTCCCAGGGCGCCATCGCCTGGGCCATCTCACTGGTCACGCTGCCGGAATTCACGCTGATCCCGTATCTGATCTTCGGGCGAAGCACCTTTGCGGGCTATGTGGATGCGCGGCGCTTTCACAACGCCCGCCTGCGCGAAATCACCCTGTCCGACGACTGGCGCCGCCTGCGCGACCATGAATCGAGCGTGGTCGCGCCGCAGCACACCTGCATGCAGGCTTTGCCGCGCCTAACCGGCACACCGTGCCTGGCACGCAACCGCGTACGGTTGCTCGTCAACGGCGCGGAAACCTTCGAGGCCATCTTTGCGGCCATTGCGCAGGCGCGCCGGGTGCTGATCGTGCAGTTCTTCATCGTGCACGACGACACGCTCGGCCGCCAGCTGGCCGAGCTGCTGCTCGATCGCGCGCGGGCCGGGGTGCGCGTCTACTTTCTTTTCGACAGCATCGGCTGCCACGCGCTGCCTCGCCGCTATGTGCAGCGGCTCATTGACGGCGGCGTACACGCCAAGCCGTTCTCCACCCATGCCGGGTTCGTCAACCGCTTCCAGCTCAATTTCCGCAACCACCGCAAGCTCGTGGTGGTGGACGGCGAGCGCGCTTACGTGGGCGGCCACAACGTCGGCAACGAATACATGGGCGAAAAGCCGCCGCTTGCACCGTGGCGCGACACGCATATCGAGATCGTCGGTGCCGCCGTGATGGACCTGCAGCTCACCTTTGCCGAAGACTGGTACTGGGCTGCCCGCGAAGTGCCGCAGCTGATCGTGCCCGAACTGCGGCCGGAAGAAGACATGGTCTGCCAGGTGGTCGCCAGCGGCCCAGCCGACAAGCAGGAAACCTGCTCGCTGTTCTTCATGGAGGCCATTCAGTCGGCGCGCAAGCGGCTGTGGATCACGTCGCCGTACTTCATCCCGGACGAAGCCGTGTTTGCCGCGCTGCGCCTGGCCGTGCTGCGCGGGGTGGACGTGCGCATCCTGATCCCATCGCGGCCGGACCACCACATGGTGTTCCTGGCCTCCACGTTGTATGCGTATCAGGCGATCCGCGCGGGCGTGAAGATCTACCGCTACCTGCCCGGCTTCCTGCACCAGAAGGTCGTGCTGATCGACGACGAGGCCGCCGCCGTGGGCAGTGCCAACCTCGACAACCGTTCGTTCCGCCTGAACTTCGAACTGATGATCATGACCGCCGACTCGCGCTTCGCCAACGACGTCGCGCAGATGCTCGAAGTCGATTTTGCCGAAGCCGCCCGCGTTGGCCGTGACGAATACGAACATGCACACCCGCTGCGCCGCGTGATCATGCACGTGGCCAAGCTGTTCGCGCCCATCCTGTAGACACGGTCGCGCTCCGAATTTGCCCGCAAGAAGCGGAGCGCATCCAGAGATCGCCATCCCTACCCTGAAGCGGACCTCTTCAGGAGTGTGCGATGTCCGATCCCCATGACCCTGCTGTCGACCATCTGCCGCCGGGCTTCAACCGGCTGGCGGGTTCCAACCTGGCCGCGCAGTCTGCCGAACAGATTGCGCTGGCCGCCATGCCAATGGTGGCGGTGCTCACCCTGCATGCCGACGCCAGCACAGCGAGCTGGCTACAAGTGGCGCTCACGCTGCCGTTCGTGCTGTTTGCCATTCCCATCGGCATGCTGGCGGACCGTTGGCCCAAGCGCGCATTGATGGCCGGCGCGGAGGCCGTGCGCGCGCTGGCCTTGTTTGTTGTAGCGGGCCTGTTGGCGGCCGGGCGGCTGAACCTGGCTGCGCTGGGCGTGTTGGGCTTCGTTGCGGTGTGCGGCACGGTGGTGTTCAGCGTGGCGGCGCCCGCGCTGGTGCCGTCGCTCGTGCCGGCAGCAATGCTCGCGCGCGCAAACGGCCGCATCGAGTTGGCGCGCACGGTTGCATTTGCCTGCGGGCCGGCCATCGGCGGCGCGTTGATCGGCTGGACAGGCGCGATGGCGGCGTTCGTGCTGGCGGCGGCGTTGTCCACCATGGCTTCGGCAATGTTGGCTGGCGTGACCGCTCAGGAGCCCGTGGCACGGCGTGCGGCGCACCCGCTGCGAGACATTGCCGAAGGCGCGCGCTTCGTGTTTCAGCATCCGCTGCTGCGGCCGGTGTTCATCACGCAGTTTGTCTTCACCATGGCCTTCTTCATGGTGTCGGCCATCTTCGTCCCGTATGCGGCGCAGCGGTTGAACCTCTCTGCGCAGGCGATCGGGCTGACGCTCGGCATGTACGGCGCGGGCATGGTGGTCGGCGCGCTGCTGGCCGCGCGGATTCTCGCGCGCTGGCGCTTCGGCCTTGTGGTGGCGACGGGCCCCGTGTGCGGACTGGCCGGCGGTGTGCTGCTTGCGGCCACGCTGTGGCAGCCCTGGCCCGCACTGGCACAAGCCGGCTTCTTTCTGCTCGGTTGCGGGCCGATTCTTTGGGTGGTGAGCACAACAACGCTGCGGCAGACGGTGACGCCGCCCGCGCTGCTGGCACGCGTATCCGCAGTCAATGTGATGTCGTATGGCGCTCGGCCGGTCGGCGCGGCAATGGCGGCGTGGCTCGCCGCACACGCCGGTGTGGGGGCGTGCCTGGTGGTGGCGGTGGCGGGCTTTGCCCTGCAGTTGCTGTGCATCGTGCAATCGCCCGCAGTGCGGTTGGTGCGTCAACCGCGCGCGGACGATGCGTCGGCCGGGCTTGAACCTGCCTGAGCCGCATCGGCATCGCGACCACCGCGCCGCGCCTTGGGCAGCCGGCGGCGGTATCGTCAAACCATGCGGCGGATGCCGAACCGCTGCGCGCGGCGGCGCCACACAAACGCGTAGTACAGCCCCTGCATCACGAACATGGCAAGGAAGGCGGCCGGGTATGCAGCCCAGATGCCGTCGGTGCCGATGTGTCGGCTCAGCACCCAGGCCACCGGCACTTCCACCGCCGCGATGGCCAGGATGGAAATGGCCGTGGGCGCCATCACCGTGCCGCTTGAGCGCATCACGCCCGAGAAGACGCTCGCCATGCCAAAGATGACCGAACTCCACAGCGAGATATGCAGCAGGCTCTGGGCAAGGCTCATCACTTCTGCGCTGGTGGTGAACCAGCCGATGACCGCGCGCGAAAACAGCAACGCCATCAGCACCAGCACACCGGTAATCGCAACGTTGAGGCACAGCCCGGTGCGCGTGATGGCATCGAGCCGCTCCGTATTGCCCGAGCCGATGGCTTGCGCACCGAGGATGGACGCCGTGATCGCAATCGACATGGCGGGAAACTGCACGTAGCTGATGATCTGCGTGCCGGCGCCGTAGGCGGCCGTCGCGTCGGAGCCGAAGCCGTTGACGAATGACAGCAGCGCCAGCTCGGCAATCGAGATGACCACAAGCTGCACGCCCGTCGGCACACCGATCTTCAGCACGGTCTTGAGCACACCAAAATCGACCCACAAGTGCCGGGCCAGCACGGCATCGGGCGCGAGCGGATGGTTGCGGCGGCGCAGGAAGAATGCGAGCCACACCAGCGCGATCGTGAACGAAATGATGGTCGCCGCGGCGCCGCTTGCCACGCCCAGTTGCGGCAGGCCGAACCAGCCGCGAATGAAGGTCGGCGTCAGCACCAGCCCGATCGCCGTCGACAGCGCGAGGGTGCGCAGCGGCGTGCGCGTATCGCCCACGCCGCGCATCATCGCCGTGGCAAGCAGGTAGACGAACAGGCCCGGCATGGCATAGAGCATGACGCTGGCGTAGAGCGTGGCGTCCTGCAGGATATCGGCTGGCGTGCTGAGCCAACCCAGCAGCGCGTTTGCGAACGGGCCGCCCAGCAGCGCCACCGCCAGGCCCACGATGAAACCCACGGAGAGCGTGGTGCCCGCAACGGTCTTGACCGCCTCGGGCTTCTTGGCGCCCCACGCCTGCCCGATCAACACCGCCGCTCCCGACCCCAACCCAATGATGAAGGCGATGAAGAAGAACAGGATCGGGAAGAACGCCGATACCGCGGCCAGCGCCTTCACGCCCAGCATGTGGCCCACATAGACGTTGTTGAGCGTGCCCGACAACGATTGCAGGATGTTGGCCAGGATCAGCGGGCCGAGGAATGCAATGAATGTTCGCCACAACGGGGGGCGAGCAGCAGGCGCTGTCATGCAGCCTCCTGTTGGGGATTGAAGGCCCGGCTCGCCAGTTCACGCGCAAAGTCGCGCACGTCGGCAGGCCAGGATTGGGTGAGGGATTCGAACGCGACGGCGTCTGCGGCGAACAGGGCGCGCGTGGCCTCTTCAAAGCCCGCGGCGTTACCGGCCATGGCAGACATGAAACGGTATGCCGCCTCCTGCGCAACGCGGCGGCGGTCGGCGCCTTCGGCAGCGCGGCGCGCGTCTTCCACGAGCTTGCGCAGCGTAACCGACGCCCCGCCCGGCTGCGCGGCCAGCCAATCCCAGTGGCGCGGCAGCAAGGTGACCTCGCGGGCAATCACGCCCAGCTTGGGGCGGCCAGGGCCACGCGGGCGACTTTCCGACTCAGCGGGTTGCGTGGCAGACGGCGCGGTTGGATCGAGACGGGCAAGCACGTCTCCCACCGTGCCGCGCAAGTCGAATTCCACCGGCTGTGCGGTGGTGTGGTCGAACACCAGCACCTGCGATTCAGGGTGTGCATCGACGTGGATCTTGACGGCCCGGGCGACGTCGCGGACGGGCCCTGCGGCCAGGCGCCGGGTGCCGGCAAATGCCGTGCACGCGTGGATTGCTGCGGCAACCATGAGAAACGCTCCTGCTGAAGTTTCAACAGGAACACATTCTACCCGGGTTTAATTGAGTGTCAATATTACCCGGGCAGAAAGCAACTGTCGCGCGCAACTTGACGCAAGCGTCATGCCGCCTGCTGAACGCGCGCCTCCACCAGCAACCGCTTGAGTTCCGGCACGCACGAGCCGCAATTGCCGCCCGCCTTCAGGCAGGCCGTGATCTCGCCGGTGGATTGCAGGCCCTTGGTGCGGATGGCATCGCAGATGGTGTTACGGCCCACGCCAAAGCACGAGCAAACGGTTGGCCCCACGTCGACGCCGGCTTCGATCGGCTGGCCAAGCAGCACGCCCGCACGATCGAGGTCTTCCAGGCGCTCTTGTGCGAACAGGCCCGCGAGCCAGTTGCGCGACGGCAGATCAGGGCGCGGTGAGAGAAACACGCAGGCTTCGATGCGATCGTCCACCACGTGCACGGCCCGATAGACGTGCGCGGTCGCGTCTTCGTATTCGAGCCAGTCGGCGTGCGGGTCGGTCACGCCGAGCAGCGTGCGCGCCCAATCGTGTACGGAGCCAAGGTGCTGGCGACCGGCCAGCTCATAGCGCAGGAACTGCTTGCCCTGAATCCGCGTCCACCAGGTTGCATCGTCGGTGTCCAGTGCGCGCCGCGAGAGCACAAAACCGTGCCACGCCACATCAAACGGCTCGACCATCACCGGCGTGTGCTTGAACTCCGGCTCGCCGGACACCGGGTCGACCACCGGATTGACGACCGCACCCACGCGCGCATCGGAAGCAAACTGGCCGTTCCAGTGGATCGGTACGAACACGCTGCCGCGCGCGATACCACCCGTCATCCGCACACGTGCGACCACACTGCCCCAGCGTGACGACACGCGCGCCAGGCCGCCTTCGCGCACGCCGGCCAGCAGGGCATCGTGCGGGTGCAGATCGACAAACGGTTCGGGCACGTGGTCCGCCAGCTTGGGCGCGCGCCCAGTGCGCGTCATGGTGTGCCATTGGTCGCGCACGCGGCCGGTGTTGAGAATGAGCGGATATTCGCCGTCCGCCGCATGCGCGGGCGCGCGGGCCGGCGTCGGTACGAAACGCGCGCGGCCATCGGCGTGGGCGAAGCGGCCATCGCTGAAGAGCCGCGCTTCGCCGTTGCCCGACGTTACGATGGGCCATTGCACCGGCGACATGCCGTCGTATGCCCCGGCGTCGAGCCCGGCCAGGCCGCCGAGGTGGAAGGCGCGGCGGACGCCGCTCGCATCGTTGGCGTAAGCGGACAGGCGCGCGTGCTCGTCGAACACATCGCGCGGGCTCTTGAAGTCAAAGCCGTCGTAACCCATGCGGCGGGCAACGTCGGCGATGATGTCCCAGTCGGCGCGTGCCTCGCCGGGGGCCGGCAGAAAGGCGCGCTGGCGCGAGATGCGGCGCTCGGAGTTCGTCACCGTGCCGTCTTTCTCGCCCCAGCCGAGCGCGGGCAGCAGGATGTCGGCCAGCACGGTGGTGTCGGTGGCTTCAACGATGTCTGAAACGACGACGAGTCTGCACTTGGCCAGCGCACGGCGCGCCTGGTCAGCATCCGGCAGGCTGACCACGGGATTGGTGCCGATGATCCACACGGCCTTGACGCGCCCGTCTTCAATGGCCTTGAACAGGTCGACCGCCTTGAGGCCCATCTTGTCGGCCATGCGCGGCGACGCCCAGAACGTTTGCACGAGGTCGCGATGCGACGGCTCGTTCAGCTCCATGTGCGCGGCCAGCATGTTGGCCAGGCCGCCCACTTCGCGGCCGCCCATCGCATTCGGCTGGCCGGTAATCGAAAACGGCCCCATGCCCGCGCGGCCGATACGGCCGGTGAGCAAGTGGCAGTTGATGATGCTGTTGACCTTGTCCGTGCCCGCCGTCGACTGATTGACGCCCATCGAGAAGGCGGTGATGGTGCGCTCGGTATCGGCAAACCAGCTGTAGAAGGTGAGCAGATCGTCGAGCTTGAGCTTGCAGGCCTTGGCGACGGCTTCGACGTCGTCGCTCTCGGTGCCGGCGGCTTCCAGAGCGGCGTCCGGGCCGTTGGTGTGCAGCGTGACGAAGTTCCTGTCCACCACGCCGCGCCGCGAGAGAAACGACAGCAGGCCGTTGAACAGCGACACATCGGTGCCGGGCTTGATGGGCAGATGCAGATCGGCCAGCTCGCACGTGGCCGTGTGGCGCGGGTCAACCACCGCCACTTTCATCTCGGGCCGCGCTTCCTTGGCGCGCATGATGCGCTGGAACAGGATCGGGTGACACCACGCCGTGTTCGAGCCCACCAGCACGATGAGGTTCGCCGTTTCCAGATCGTCATAGCAGACGGGCACGAGGTCTTCGCCAAACGCGCGCTTATGCCCCGCCACGGCCGACGACATGCATAGTCGAGAGTTCGTATCGATGTTGGCGGTGCCGATGAAGCCCTTCATCAGCTTGTTGGCGACGTAGTAGTCCTCGGTCAGCAACTGGCCGGAAACGTAGAGCGCGACGGAATCCGGACCGTGCTCTTCGGCGATGCGGCGAAAGCCTTGCGCGACGGCGTCGAGCGCGGTGTCCCACGAGACGCGCTGTAATGGCGCCGGCTTGGTGAACTCCGGAGCGTCCACGTCACGCGAGCGCTCGCGCATGGCCGGGTAAAGCAACCGGCCGTCCAGGCTCACGGTCTCGCCCAGCGCGGAGCCCTTTACGCACAGGCGCCCTGCGTTGGCTGGGTGCGTCGGATCGCCTTGAATGCTGACACTGCCATCCGCTTGCGGGGTCGCGAGCACGCCGCAGCCGACGCCGCAGTATGGGCAGGTGGTGCGCACGGCGTCCGTTACTGGGTGAATGGGGATGGTCGTCATCGTCATCTCTGTATTGCTGTGCGTATGGAGTACATCCCTTGTTTCATCCCCTGCCGGGGCTGACTCACTTTTCTTTGTCTTGCCAAAGAAAAGTAAGCAAAAGAAAGGCGCGCCCGAGATGGCGACTTCCCCTTGGATTTTTGTAACCGGGCGGGGAAGGAGGCAAACTCGCTTCGCTCAGACAAGCCTCCTTCCTTTTTCCGCCCGCTGACAAAAATCCAAGGCGCCATCTAGGGCAGGAACGGCCAAACCGGTGGTCTGCAAGAGTCCTAAGTCGTTTTGTCTGTCCCCTTTGTTCATTACGCTGCCTCCGCTTCGCACAGCGCGCGGCCAAACAGCAGGCGCTGGCGAATCGGTGTGATGGGGGTCTGGCGCTGGATCATGTCGAAATACCACGGGCCGTCGGCCACGTCGCCATACAGCACCGCGCCGACGATGCGGTCTTCCTTCAGGACGAGGCGCTTGTAGACGCCGCGGCGCGGGTCGCGCAGCACGATGTCTTCGGTGCCGTCGCCGCCGATGAAATCACCGGCGGAATACAAGTCCACGCCCGTGACCTTCAGCTTGGTCGCCGTGGCCTGCTGGACATAGCGGCGGTGCCCTGCGCCGGCCAAATGTGCGGCACACACGCGGGCCTGGTCCCAGATGGGCGCGACGAGCCCGAACGTTGCGCTGCGGTGCTGCACGCATTCGCCCACGGCGTAGATGCGCGGGTCGTAGGTCTGCAGCGTGTCGTCGACGACGATGGCGCGCTCGCAATGCAGGCCGGCGGCCTTGGCAAGCTCAATGTTGGGGCGGACGCCGGCAGTCATGACCACGAGGTCGGCGGGAATCTCGGTGCCGTCCTTGAAGCGCACGGCGCTCACGCGGTCGGTACCAAGCAGCTCCGCCGTGTGGGCGCCCAGCAGGAAGCGCAGGCCCTTGGCCTCCAGCGCCTTCTGCAACAGAAGGGCGGCCGGCTTGTCGAGCTGGCGCTCCATCAGGCTGTCGGGCAGGTGCACCACGGTCACGTCCATGCCCTGGCGCATGAGGCCATTGGCGGCTTCGAGCCCCAGCAGCCCACCGCCGATGACGACTGCATGCCGATGATTGCGCGCGGCTTCCAGCATCGTCTCCACGTCCTGGATGTCGCGGAAGGCGATCACGCCGGGCAGCAGGTGCCCCGGCACCGGCAGGATGAACGGACGCGAGCCGGTGGCGATCAGCAGGCGGTCGTAGCGCATCTCCACGCCGTCTCGCGAGCGCAGCGTGCGGCGGGGGCGGTCGATGGCGACGACCGGGTCGCCGGCGTGCAGCGTGATGTGGTTCTGGTCGTACCACTCGCGCGTGTTGAGCATGATGTCGTCAACCTGCTTTTCGCCGGCCAGCACAGGCGAGAGCAGGATGCGGTTGTAGTTGCCGTACGGCTCTTCGCCAAACACGGTGACGTCGTACAGGTCCGGCGCGAGCTTGAGCAATTCTTCGACCGTGCGCATGCCGGCCATGCCATTGCCGATCACGACCAGCTTGGGGCGTACGGTCTTGGCGTTCATGCTGCCCTCTCCTGAAGGTTGTCGGTCATTGAAATCGGCTCATGCCGCTACCCACACCTTGCCGTCTTCCACCTTGGTCGCGTAGGCGTGCACGGAGTTGGCCGGCGCTTCCAGGCACTCGCCCGTGGTCAGATCGAAATGCTGCTTGTAGATCGGCGATGCGACCACGATGCGTTCGCCCAGGTTGCCGACCAGCCCGCGCGAGAGCACGGCGGCGTCGGAGTTCGGATCGTAGTTGCCGATGGCGTACACGCCTTGCGACGTGTTGCTGCCGACACGGAACACGGCAACCTGGTCACCTTCCACCAGCGCGCAGACGCCGGTGTTGGGAACGATGTCGTCCAGGGCACAGATCGGGGTCCAACGGGATGCTTGCATGGCGTCCTCCACTTCCTCTATCGGGCTCAAGCGGCTTCAGCAACAACAGGAATACGCACGGGCCGCGTCTTGGCACGCTCCTCGACCGTGGCAGGGCGGATCTGGCCACGCTCCTCGACGAAGACGACATTCGCATCCTTTGCTTCGCTGTTGACGAAGTGACGGAAGCGCTTGCGCACCTCTGGGTTGGTCACGGCGGTCTTCCATTCGTCCTGATAGGTGTCGACCACGTGCTGCATCTCGGCTTCGAGTTCGGCCACGATGCCCAGCTTGTCGTTGATCACCACATCCTTCAGATAGTCGAGACCGCCTTCGAGGTTGTCGCGCCATGTGCTGGTGCGTTGCAGGCGGTCGGCCATGCGCACGTAGAACATCAGGAAGCGGTCGACATACTTGATGAGCGTTTCCTGATCGAGGTCGGCCGCCAGCAGTTCGGCATGGCGGGGTTTCATGCCGCCGTTGCCGCACACATACAGGTTCCAGCCTTTCTCGGTGGCGATGATGCCGACGTCCTTGCCCTGCGCTTCGGCGCATTCCCGCGTGCAGCCGGAGACGCCAAACTTGATCTTGTGCGGCGAGCGCAGGCCCTTGTAGCGGTTCTCCAGCGCAATCGCAAAACCCACCGAATCGCCCACGCCATAGCGGCACCACGTCGAGCCCACGCACGACTTCACCGTGCGCAGCGATTTGCCGTACGCGTGACCCGACTCGAAGCCGGCCGCGATCAGCTCTTCCCAGATCAGCGGCAACTGCTCCAGCCGCGCCCCGAACAGATCGACACGCTGGCCGCCCGTGATCTTGGTGTACAGGTCGTATTTCTTGGCGACCTGGCCCACGGCGATCAGGCCGTCTGCCGTCACCTCGCCGCCGGGCATGCGCGGCACCACGGAGTACGTCCCGTCCTTCTGGATGTTGGCGAGAAAGTAGTCGTTGGAATCCTGCAGGCTGGCGTGCTCTTTCTTGAGGACGAATTCGTTCCAGCACGAAGCAAGGATGCTCGCGACGGCGGGCTTGCAAATGTCGCAGCCCATGCCGCTGCCATGCGCTTCCAGCAGCGCCTCGAACGACTGGATGCGGCCCACGCGTACCAGGTGATACAGCTCCTGACGCGAATACGGAAAATGCTCGCAGATGTGGTTGTTGACGGCCAGGCCTTGCTTCTTCATCTCGGCCTTCATCACCTGCGTCATGAGCGGCACACATCCGCCACACGAGGTGCCGGCCTTGGTGGCGTCCTTGAGCGCGCCCACGGTCGTGGCGCCAGCACACACGGCCTGGCACAGCGCGCCCTTCGACACGTCGTTGCACGAGCAGATCTGCGCGCTATCGGGCAGAGCATCCACACCGAGCGCGGGGCGTGCTTTGCCATCGGCCTGCGGCAGGATCAGGAATTCCGGTGCTTCCGGCAATTCGATGCGGTTGAGCATCATCTGCAGCAGCGTGCCGTATTCGGCCGCATCGCCCACCAGCACGCCGCCCAGCAGGTACTTGCCGTCTTCCGACACCACCAGCTTCTTGTAGATCTGCTTGCGCTCATCGGTGAACTGCACGCTGCGGCTGCCCGGCGTCACGCCCTGCGCATCGCCCAGGCTGGCGACATCCACGCCCATCAGCTTGAGCTTGGTGCTCATGTCGGCGCCGCTGAACTCCGACGCATCGTCCGCCGCCAGAATCTGCTTGGCGGTGATGCGCGCCATCTCGTAGCCGGGCGCAACCAGGCCGTAGACCTTGCCGCCCCACAGCGCGCATTCGCCAATCGCGTAAACATCCGGCGCGGAGGTGCGGCACTCGGAGTCGATCACGATGCCGCCGCGCTCGCCCACTTCCAGCCCGCAAGCGCGCGCCAGTTCGTCGCGCGGGCGGATGCCGGCCGAGAAGACGACCATGTCGGCTTCCAGGTGCGTGCCGTCGGCAAAGTTCAGGCGGTGCGTCGCGGTTTCGCCATCGACGATCTCCGAGGTGTTCTTCTGCGTGTGGACGGTCACGCCCAGGTCTTCGATCTTCCGGCGCAGCATGCGGCCGCCGCCGTCGTCCACCTGCATCGCCATCAGGCGGCCGGCAAATTCGACCACGTGCGTTTGCAGGTTCATGTCGCGCAGCGCCTTGGCGCATTCCAGCCCCAGCAGGCCGCCGCCGATGACGACGCCCGTCTTGGCACGCTGGCCGCATTCGGCCATCGCTTCGAGGTCTTCAATGGTGCGATAGACGAAGCAGTCTTTGCGGTCGCGGCCCGGTACGGGCGGCACGAACGGCGACGAGCCCGAAGCGAGGACAAGCTTGTCGTACGGCAGCACCTCGCCGGTCGAGGCCGTCACCGTTTTGGCGGTGATGTCGATGGCCGTGGCGCGTGCGTTGAGCTTGAGCACCACGTCGTCGCGGTCAAAGAAGCCCGGTGCCACGAGCGATAGCTCTTCCGCCGTCTTGCCCGTGAAGAATTCCGACAGGTGCACGCGGTCGTAGGCGGGGCGCGGCTCTTCGCACAGCACCGTCACTTGCAGGTGATGGCCGGGCGCATGCAGCAGGCTTTCCAGAAACTTGTGGCCCACCATTCCGTGGCCAATGACGACGATCTTCATGGTCATGGTGATGTCCTCTTTCAGGCGTTGCCGGCGGCGGCCAGCGTGTTGTCGTACAGCGCTTGTTCGCGTGCCTTGTGTTCTGCCGAGAAACGCACGGCAATCGCGCAGATGGCTGACAGCGCCACCAGCACGCCGAGGATGGACAGCGTGGCCTGCGTATCGGCCATGCCCTTGAGCAGGAAGCCCGCCGCCACCGCGCCGGCGTTGCCGCCCGCACCGATGATGCCGGCCACACCGCCGAGCGCACGGCGGTCAATGAACGGCACCAGCGCATACGTGGCACCGCATGCCATATGCGTGAACAGGCCGAAGCCCAGCATCGCGAGAATGGCCACCGGCACGCTGCCTGCATGGGCAAAGCCGAACAGGCCCAGGCCCTCGCCCATCATCAGCACGCACAGCAGTTGGGTGCGCGCATCCAGGCCTCGCTTGGCGGCCACGCGGTCCGACACGATGCCGCCCAGCGCGCGGGCAAACAGCGCCAGCAGGCCGAAGCTGGCCGCGGCCATGCCGGCAGCCGAGAGCGACAGGCCGAAGTGATCGACGTAGTAGGTGGCGGCGATGTTATGGATGAAGATCTCCACGCCAAAGCACGCGCCGTAGGTAATGAACAGCAGCCACACCCGGTAGTTGCCGGCGGCGGCCACAAAGCTGCCCCAGCCGCCCTTCTTGCCGCCTTCGATGGTCTTGCCGGCGGCGCGCAGTGCGCTGAAGTTGCCTTCCGGGCAGTCCTGCGTATAGCGCCAGTACAGCGCCGCAACGATCAGCATCGCCACGCCCGGCACCACCATGGCCAGGCGCCAGCCCATGCTCTGCGTCACGCCCATCATCACGATGGCGGTCAGCAGCAGCGGCATCGTGCCTTGCGCCACACCGCCGCCTGCGTTGCCCCAGCCGGCCGCCGCCGCGTTGGCGGTGCCCACCACGTTTGGCGCGAACATGACCGACGTGTGGTACTGCGTGATGACGAAGCTCGCGCCAATCGCGCCGATCGCCAGGCGGAAGAACAGGAAGGTCTCGTAGCTTTGCGCGAGTGCCACGCCCAGCACCGGGATGGCCCCCAGCAGCAGCAAACCGGTATAGGTCTTGCGCGGGCCGAAGCGGTCGCACAGCGGGCCGACGATCAGCCGCACCAGGATCGTCACCGCCACCGCCGCGATGTTGATGTTGGCGATCTGCCCCGGCGTGAGGTGGAACTCGCCTTTGAGCACCGGCATGAGCGGCGCGCAGGCGAACCAAGCGTAGAAACACACGAAGAACGCGAGCCACGTCAGATGGAAGGCGCGCATCTGCGGCGTACGCAGGCTGAACAGGTCGATTCGGGTGGCTTTGCCGGTCATGTTGAATCCCAATCAGGGGCCAAAAAAAAGAAAGGCGTCCGAGAGCCCGGCTGCACTAGCCAGGGTCTGGGACGCCGTTGTCCAAGTAGCCCTGAGCACCAGGGCCTTCACCACGAAGAGCACGGATCGCCTTTGATTCGCGCAATGGTGCTACGCAACAGGTATGCCAGGCTCACAAAGCCTTGTCCTATCGCGGTTTACAGGAAATTGGCCAGACACCGGCCAGGGCGCGTGCCTCACACACGGGCACCGCACCGCACGCTTTCGGTGCAGACACGATTCGGGATGGTGCGGCACAGCAAATGCGTCGGCCGCCGCCAAGGGCGACCGACGCATCTCGTGCATGACCGATAGGAAGGGAAGCTGCCGGATCAGGTTTCGGCGTCAGTAGCCGTGCGTCACGATCGACAGCACCGAGAGATCCGGATGCGTGCCGTCGACAATGCTGCGCGCCACGTGTACGGCTTCCTCCATGGCCTCTTCGGGGCTGCGGAAGGTATCGTCGCCATCTGCGTGAAAGGGCACGACATGACCGGGCAACTGTGGATCGGCGCCGGGGTGGCACACGTAGCCGGTGTAGGTGTAGCGCGAGGAGTTTGCCCGTGTCGGGCTTGGAACAACGTGAATTTCGAACCCTTCGTAGAGTTCTTGCGGTGCGGTGGTGAGCTGGTCAGACATGGTGGCCTCGCCGGGTTAGCGTGTACCGGCCCCGCCGGCGCTTGTGGCGCGGCGCGGCTGCCCTTGGTTCAACCAGTCTAGGTGATGCGGTGCATGTTGAAATCCGGCGGTTGGATGACATGCGCATCCACCGCCGTTCTTGGCGCCGGTGCCGGCTCGCGCTATGCGCGCTTGATTAGCCGGATGATGAACAGCAGGATCACCGCGCCGATCACCGCCGTGATGATCGAGCCGATCCACCCGCCGCCCAGCGAGATGCCGAGCACCCCCGCCAGCCATCCGCCGATGAACGCACCGACGATGCCGACCACGATGTCGACGAAGATGCCGAAACCGCCGCCCTTGACCAGGATGCCGGCCAGCCAGCCCGCCACCGCGCCAATGATCAACCAGGCAATCAAACCGTGTGAGGCCATGTTTGCGCTCCAGAGAATGTGCGTTTTGAGGGACGTTACCGCATAGGCATAGTAGGCGAAGACAGCACAATCGCGATGTGCGTTCGACGGGGTTTTTGCAATTGCGTCGGGCTCAATCTGAGCATCCCGCGACAGCGCGTCACATTGCACTGCGGGGCAGGACGCCTAAAATTTCAGAAATTTCTGAAAATTGAGAAAGATCAAAACAATGCAACTCTCCCCCTTGAAACAGCGCTTCGTCCTGCATTTCGGCGAGATGGGCAGCCGCTGGGGCATCAACCGCACCGTCGGGCAGATCTACGCGCTGCTCTACGCCGCGCGCGAGCCGATCAACGCGGACGAGATCGCCGAGGCGCTGGGCTTCTCCCGCTCCAACGTGAGCATTGGGCTCAAGGAGCTGGAGTCGTGGAAGCTGGTGCGGCTGTCGCACAAACCGGGCGACCGGCGCGAATACTTTTCGGCCCCTGACGACATCTGGACCATCTTCCGCACGCTGGCGGAAGAACGCCGCAAGCGGGAGATCGACCCCACGCTTTCGCTGCTGCGCGACGTGATGCTGGAATCCCCCACCGATCCCGACGACCGCCACGCCCAGGCGCGCATGAAGGAGATGTACCAGCTCATCACGCTCATGACCAACTGGTTTGACGACGTGCAGAAGCTCGACGCCGAATCGCTGCAGCAACTCATGAAGATGGGCGCCAAGGTGCATAAGTTGCTGGAAATGAAGAACAAGCTTGCCGTTGTCGTTGGCGGCAAGTCCAAGTAGCCCCCAAGAAAGCCCATGTCACTCGATCCCGTTGTCCTGGCGCGCATCCAGTTTGGCGCCAACATCACCTTCCACATCCTCTTTCCCACCATCAGCATCGCGCTTGCGTGGGTGCTTCTGTTCTTCAAGCTGCGCTATCGCAAGACCGGTGACGAGGCCTGGATGGCCGCCTATCGCCTTTGGGTGAAGGTCTTCGCATTGACGTTCGCGCTGGGCGTGGTATCCGGCGTGACGATGAGCTTTCAGTTCGGCACGAACTGGCCTGGCTATATGAATACCGTCGGCAATATCGCCGGACCGCTGCTGGCGTATGAGGTGCTGACCGCGTTCTTTCTGGAAGCCAGCTTTCTCGGGATCATGCTGTTCGGCACCGGCCGCGTGAGCCCGCGCATCCACACATTCGCGACGTTCCTTGTCGCGTTGGGCACGACCATCTCTGTCTTCTGGATCATCGCGCTCAATTCGTGGATGCAGACACCCGCCGGCTACGTGATGATCGACGGCCGCGCGCATCCGCAAAGCTGGCTGGCGATCATCTTCAACCCGTCGTTTCCCTACCGGTTCACGCACATGCTGCTGGCTTCGGGGCTGACGGTGTCGTTCCTGCTGGCGGGGTTGTCCGCTTACCGCTGGCTGCGCAACGACCGCGATGGCGACGTGCGTGCGGCGCTCAAGACCGGCGTGGTGCTTGCCGCCATGCTCATCCCGTTGCAGATTGCCGCCGGAGATGCGCACGGCCTGAATACGCTGGAGCATCAGCCTGCCAAGCTGGCCGCGATGGAAGGCATCTGGCAAACCGAACGCGGTGTGCCGGCCGTGCTGTTCGGCATTCCCGATGCAGCAACGCGCAGCAATCGCCACGAGATCGCGGTGCCGAAGGTGGCATCGCTGTATCTCACGCACTCGCTCGACGGCGAAGTGCGGGGGCTCGATCAGTTCGATCAGCATCCGCCCGTGCTGCCCGTGTTCTTCGCCTTCCGCCTGATGGTGGGCGTTGGCTTGCTGATGCTGGCGGTGTCGTGGACCAGCGCCTGGCGCCTTCGCCGCAATGGTGAACTGCCGCGCTGGCTGGCGCGCACCCTCGTCGCCATGACGTTCTCCGGCTGGGTAGCGGTGGTGGCAGGCTGGTACGTGACCGAGATCGGCCGGCAACCGTGGCTTGTCTACGGCGTGCTGACCACTGCGCAGGCCGCCTCATCCGTGCCCGCGCGGATGATCGGCAGCACGCTGGCGATGTATCTCGCGCTGTACGCGTTCCTCATCGCCTCCTACATTGGCGTGGTGTTCTATCTGGCCCGCAAGGCCGGCGGCGCCATCGACCCGACCGATGCCGACATCCCCGGCAAGCACACCTCTGAACTTTCCGCGCCCGTCGCGAGCCACGCATGAGCACCATTCCTGACCTCACCCAACCCGCCGGCTGGCTGCCGGTGGTCTTCATGGCCCTGATGGGGATCGCCGTGCTGGCCTACGTCGTCCTGGACGGCTACGACCTGGGCGTCGGCATCCTGCTGCGCCGCGCCGACGACGCCGAGAAGGACACCATGATCGCCTCCATCGGCCCGTTCTGGGACGCCAACGAAACCTGGCTCGTGCTCGGGGTCGGGCTGTTGCTGGTGGCGTTTCCGGCCGCGCATGGCGAGATCCTGGGCGCGCTGTATCTGCCGGTGGCGCTGATGCTGTTCGGGCTCATCCTGCGTGGCGTGGCATTCGACTTTCGCGTCAAGGCACGCGCGCACCACAAGCCGTGGTGGAATCGCGCGTTCTATGCCGGCTCTGTCATTGCCACCGCAGCGCAGGGCCTGATGCTCGGGCTGTACATCACCGGCTTCCAGTACGACGCGGCCAACGTCATCTTTGCGATCTGCACGGCAGGCGGCCTGATTGCCGGCTACCTGCTGCTGGGCGCCACGTGGCTCATCATGAAGACGGAAGGCGCGCTGCAGCTGCGCGCGGTGCTGTGGGCACGCGGCAGCCTGTGGTTTACCGCGTTGGGCGTGGCCGCCGTGTCGCTGGCGACGCCGTGGGTCAGCACTCGCGTATTCGACAAATGGTTTGCGCTGCCGAACATCATCCTGCTGGCGCCCGTGCCGCTGGTGACCATCGTGCTGTTCCTGCTGATCGACTGGGTACTGCGCCGCCTGCCGCAACAGATTGCGAAGGGCGATGAACACCTCGTCTGGGCGCCGTTCGTCGGCACCGGCGCCATCTTTCTGCTGGCCTTCAACGGCCTGGCCTACAGCCTCTTCCCGTACCTCGTGGTGGACAGGCTCGACATCTGGCAGGCGGCCAGCGCGCCGGAATCGCTCGAGTTCATGCTGGTGGGCGTGGCCATCGTGCTGCCGACCATCGTGGGCTACACGATCTACTCGTACAAGGTGTTTCACGGCAAGGCGACGGAGTTGCGGTACTACTGAGTCAGCTACGATCGCAGATACGTCCGCCCGGTGCTGTCTTGACGCTCGACTAGCCTTGCGGCCGGCGCTGCGACAGCACCCACAACATCGCGCCCACGGCTTCCGCCTGCGAGCGCGTGCAAGTCTTTTCAAACATGGCCCGCAGTTGCGAGCGTACGGTCGACCGAAACAGTAGATCATCGACTGCCGATAGGCGACCATTTGCGCTACGCTTACAACATTTCGCCCGACCTCGCCTTCATCGCCTTCTGCGTCACCTCATGCCTACCCTGCAACACGTCGACCTGCGCACGGACCCCGCCGCCCGCCCTTTTGTGAAGGACGAGACCGTCCACGTCGACTTTGCCGCCCAAGCCGGCGAGTTGATGAGCCTGGAAGGCCCCAACCGCTACGCCCCTGGCGATGCACTGATCACCGGCTCAACCGGCGACCGCTGGGTCGTTTCGCGCGAGCGTTTCGATGCGAAGTACGTTCCCGCCGATGCATCGTTCGCGCATGGTCAGGCTGGCGCTTACCGCAACCGCCCCAGCGTGGTGCTGGCCAAGCAGATGCGTGAAGCGTTCTCGTTGGCGCGGTCCGAAGCCGGTGACGTACTGCATGGCCAGCCCGGCGACTGGGTGCTCCAGTACGCCCCCGGCGACTACGGCGTCGTGCAGGCGCAGCGCTTCGCCAAGGTCTACCGCCCGGCCTGAAGCGTTACTGCGCCGCCTGCTGCTGGCGCTCGACTTCGTGGTGCTTCATCTGCAGGTAGTCCTGCCGCTCCACTTCGTGCAACTGGCGTGCGTACTGCTCGGTGGCGTTGAACCACGTGTTCAGCCGCTGCTGCAAACGCTTGTCCGGCGGCGCAGACAGCGACTTCAGATACGCATCGATGGCGAGGTAGTAGCGCATCGTGTTGCGCTCAAGCAGGCCGCGCACGCCGCCCACGAATTCGGGCTCCGCACCCGGCGACGATTCCGCCGTCTTGGTGAACCCGACCTTGCCGCTGCCCACGGTTGCAAGGTACGTGCGCATCGCCAGTCGACCGGCCGCGCCGTAACCATAAGCGTAGGTCAGGTGCAGAAACGTGTGGTTGCCAGTGCCCGGCGCGGGAATGGCCTCCAGCATGATGTGGTAGTCGCGGGTGCTGAGCGGGCCGGAAGCCGCGCTGAGTTCAACGCGAAAGTAATCCGCACTGCTGACAACAGGGTGATAACCAAACTCAAGGCGATAGCTGGCGGAAAGCGAGTCTTCTACCTTGCGGCCGAGGTTCACGTTGAGCACGCTGCTGTCTGCGCCGTGCGTGGCGTGGCAGTACTTGATATTCAGATGCAGGATGAGCACGTCGCACCAATTGGCAGCACCGTGCTCCGGGTCGCCCAACGCGCCCTTGACGGTGGCAAACGGGTAGTCGAGCACGCTATAGATGTCGCTCTTGAGCCGGTCGGGGGCTTCGGTGGATTCCAGTACCAGCGGGCGATGGAACACGTTATCGGCCAACTGTGGCGCCACGCTCTGGTATTTGTCGCGCAAACCTTGCGCGTTGTCTGCCGCGCGCCCGGGGAGGCTCAGGCATAAGCCGACCAGCAGCGCACTCAGGACAAGCCAGTCCAACCAGGTGGTATGTCGGTGGGGGGTCATAGGCATCGCGTTCTCGTGGGACTGTTCTCCATTCTAGGAGGGGCGGATAAACATGCCGTCGCAACAAATGGTCCTGCGCACGCACATCGGCCATGCGGCGTTCTGTCATCACGGCGGGCACCGTGTGCTCCGGTGCGGGTCGGTAGAATAAATACTTCTTCGCCTCGTGCTTCCCAGCACTTTCGGCACCATGCCCTCGCCACTCGTCGCCATTCGCGAACGCATCGCCAACCAGGTCCGCGGACTGACACGCGCCACCGGCAGCCTCACCCTCGACATTGCCTCGCCGCCGGGCGACCCGGGCCTGTTCGGGCCCGACGCGGTCTGCTGGAAGGTGCATGCCGATTTTCCGGCGATGATGGCCGGCGGGATCAGCGCGCTGTTGTTGCAAGCGCTGCACCCGCGCGCGCTGGCCGGCGTGTGGGACCACTCCAACTTCCGCGAAGACCTGCAAGGGCGCCTGGGCCGGACCGCACAGTTTGTGGCCGGCACCACGTACGGCAGCCGGCATGACGCGCTGGCACTGATCGACCGCGTAAAGACCATCCACGACCGCGTGCAAGGCATCGCGCCCGATGGCCGGCCGTACTCGGCCAACGATCCCGACCTGCTCACCTGGGTACACGTGGCCGAGATGTCGAGCTTCCTGGCGGGCTATCTGCGCTACGTGGATGCCAGCCTGAGCGGCGCGCAACAGGATCGTTACTTTGAAGAGACCGCGCTGGTGGCCGAGATGCTCGGCGCGCGCGACGTGCCGAAATCGCGGGCGGCGGTCCAGACCTATCTGCATGCGATGCGCGCCGAGCTGGTGGCCAGCGATCGTACGCGCACGGTGGTGGAAGTCTTGATGACGTGGCAGGCGCCGCGCCCGGGGTTGCGCCCGGCGGTCCGCCTCTTCCTGGATGCGGGCATCCAGTTGCTGCCGCCGTGGGCAATACAAATGCTTGATCTCAAGCGGCCGCCGCTGCAGGCGGCGTTTGCGTCGGCGGCCATGCGCACCGTGGCGCCGACGCTGCGTTGGGCACTCTACGAGGGCAGCGTGGCGCGCCGCGCTCGACGGCGGGCGCTGACGCCTGCCACAAGCTAGCGCGGCCAGCCTTACTCGACAGCCTCGGCAAGCGACACCTTGCCGCGCAGCGCCTTCTCTTCCAGCCGCATGACCAACAGCGGCGAAATAACCGACACCGCAGCGGCAAAGAAGAACAGATGCCGGAACGCGCTCTCGCCTGCGCGCTGCAGGGCCTGGGCATCGACACCGCTGCTGGCAAGCGCGGCATGGAAAAGGTCCATCAGCACGTCGCCACCGGCCGCTACCTGCGCTTCGGGCGCAGCCTGACGCAGCAGCGCAATCAGCACGGACGTCAGCACCGCCACACCCACCGCGCCACCCAGCAGGCGCGAGAAGGCGGTCAGTGCCGTGGCCAGACCCACCGTCTGCGGCGACACCGCATTTTGCGTGGCCACCAGGCCGGTCGGGAACTGCACGCCAATCGACAGGCCAAGCACGATCATCGCCAGGGTCAGCGCCAACACGCTGTGCGGGTCCAGCAGACCCAGCGATGCCACGGCAAACGGCACCACGCATGCGCCACCCAGCATCAGGGGCTTGTAGCGACCGCTGTGCGTCATCCATTTGCCGGCAATGAAGGCGCCAAGCGGAATCGACAGCGTGAGCGGCACGAGGCGCAGCGCGGCGGCATCGGGGCTGGCACCCGCCACCATCTGGAAGCGCAGGGGCATCAGCACCGACGTGGCGATCAGCTGGAAGAAGCACAGGAACAGCGCCAGGCAGCAGATCGTGACGGTACGGACCCGGAACATCGACAGCGGAATGATCGGCTCGACGGCGCGGTTCTCTTGCCAGACAAACGCGCCCAGCAGCACCACCGCCGCCGCCAGCAGGCCAAGGTTTTCGGGCTGCGTGAGCGGCGTGCCCTGCCCCACACGGGTGATCATCAGCAACAGCGCGGTCAGGCCTCCGGCAAACAGCACCACGCCGGGCACGTCGATGGGGCGGCGCTGATGCGCCACCGGCAGATGCCGAAGCGTGCGGCGCACGACGAACAGCGCGACGATGCCCAGGGGCAGGTTGATCCAGAAAATCCAGCGCCACGAGAGGTAATGCGTCAGATAGCCACCGATCACCGGTCCGGCGAGGCTGGCCATGGCCCACATGCCGCTCACGTAGCCCTGGTAGCGGCCACGCTCGCGCAGCGGCACCACATCGGCGATCGTGGCCTGCGATACCGAGATCAGACCGCCGCCGCCCAGCCCCTGCAGCACGCGTGCAAACAACAGCATCGGCATGCTGGTCGCCAGCGCACACGCCACCGACGCCAGCACGAACAGCACGATGGCCGTCGTCAGCATGGCGCGGCGGCCGTAGAGGTCACTCAATTTGCCGTAGATGGGCGTCACCACCGTGGACGCCACCAGATACGCCGACACCAACCAGGCCATCAGCGCAAAGCCGTTGAATTCGCCCGCGATCACGGGCAAGGCCACCGCAACGATGGTTTGCTCCAGCGCGCCCAGCAAGATGGCGAGCATCAGCCCGCCCATCACTGCCATCACCGGAATTTCAGGCACGGGTAGCGCATCCAGCGGGCTGGATGCCGACGCGATGGGCGCAGTGGGCGTGTCTGGCTTGGGCGGTTCGATGCTCGGGCGGGAGGACATGGGAACGTGCGCGCATGCCGCTCAAGGCACCCGCGCCAATGGGAGAAGCGAAGCCGCTGATGATACTGCCGATTCGCAATCGTTGCAGAGTCAACGATCGGGCTGCCGAACGATGTCCTCATAGCAGCGACTGACATTTGCCGTCATGCCGGGCAACTCTTCTGCCAGGAATTCGATAAACGCGCGCACCGCCGGTACCAAGCCCCGGCGTGACGGAAACACCGCGTGAAACTGGTGCACCGGCAACCGGTATCCCGGCAACAGCACGACAAGCCGGCCATCACGAACCGGCTCCGCGCAGAGGTTGAACGGCAGTTGCGCAACGCCAATGCCGGCCAGCGCCGTCTGCCCCATCAGATACAGGTCGTCCGTCACCAGCGCGGGGGTGTATTCGATATCGACCGCACCGCCTTCGGGAGCGGTCAGGCGCCAGCGCGTCCGCTCACCGGCCGCGCCGTCGACGCCCACGCCCATCACGCCGCGCATCGACTCCGGCGTCTCGAAGGGCCCATGCTCGGCGACAAACGACGGGCTGGCCACCAGCACCTGGTCGCTCACGCCAAAGCTGCGTACGACCAGGTTGGAATCGTCCAGCGTCGAGCGCACGCGCAGCGCCACGTCGTAGCCGTCGCCGATCACGTCGACACGGCGGTTTGTCACGTCCAGCTCAAGGCGCACATCGGGCTGCGCGCGCAGGAATTTCGACAGCACGGGCGCGATGAACACATGCGCCACGCCCACCGGACAGCTCACGCGCAGGCGGCCGGAAGGTTTTTCGCCGGCGTGCTCGGCCACCTCGAAGGCAGCGCGGGCGGCCTGGGTCATCGATTCGCAATGCGTAAAGAACGCCGAGCCCACGTCCGTGACATGCACGGCACGCGTTGAGCGCTGCAGGAGCCGCACCCCCAGACGTGTTTCCAGATCCGCCACGCGGCGGCTCACGCGCGATTTCGGAATCCCCAGCGCCCTGGCGGCGCCGGAAAAACTGCCGTGCGTCACCACGCTGGCAAACAGGACGAGGTCGTTCAGGTCTTCCATGGCGGGTCTCCAAAGCACCCGCGCATTGTCCCACTCATAGAACGATGTGTGTCGATTGGACCCACTACTGGAACTCGCTGCATCGCACTATCTTTGCAGCAACCCACCTTTTTCCTGGAGAGACACCATGCAAGTCCTTCACATTGATTCCAGCATCCTCGGTGACGCCTCGGCTTCGCGCCTGCTGAGCGCCGCCATTGTTGACGAGCTGCGACGCGAAAACCCCAGCGCCACCGTCGTCCACCGTGATCTGTCGGTCGAAGCCATTCCGCACCTGGACGGCGCCATTGCCGCCGGCTTCCGCGCCACGGGCGCCGATGATTTTGACGACGCGACCCGCGCAGAGCATGCACGCTCGGAAACGCTCGTGAATGAACTGCTCGCCAGCGACGTGATCGTGGTCGGCGCGCCGATGTATAACTTTTCGGTGCCCAGCCAGCTCAAGGCCTGGATTGACCGCGTGGCGCAAGCCGGCCGTACGTTCAAGTACACGGAAACGGGCCCGGTCGGCCTGGCCGGTGGCAAGAAGGTGATCGTTGCGTCGACGCGCGGCGGCATGTACTCCGCCGGCCCGGCCGCCGCCATGGATTTCCAAGAGGCCTATCTGAAGACCGTGTTCGGCTTCTTCGGTATCACCGATGTGCAGTTCGTGCGTGCAGAACGCCTGGCGATGGGCCCGGACGCCCGCGCACAAGCCCTGGAAGCCGCACACGCCGCCATGCGCGACGTTGTGAGCCAGGCCGTGGCAGCCTGAGCGAACACGGTTGCGGCGCAACGGGACGCGCCGCAACCGGCCTCGCACAATGCCAAACGGGCGCCAGCAGCAATGCGGCGCCCGTTTTCGTTTTTACTGGCGTGGCAAGAAGGTTGGATCGGCGCAGATGGCCGATCGGCAAATCACTCGTCGCGGTGTTCGCGTGCCTGGTGCATGGCTTCGAGCACACGGCGCGTACGCAGCTTGTTCCACATGACCGGCACGACGATCGCAGTGGCGATCAGGCACGGAGCAGCCCAAGCGATGGTGGATTCCAGAACATTGGTCATGATGCGCCCCCCGATGTGTTGCCGATGCGCGCTGTTGGGTGGCGCGCATCGCATGGTCCCCGCAGGGCTTTGGCCCTGACATCTATATGGACGGCTATCGGCGCTGTGCGTTCAAACCTGAAGCCCAACGTTTGCCGTTTGGTGTATTTCCCGCCAGTCTCGACGATCTGTCAATAGTGGGGCGATAAGTTCGTGGAACATTGTGGCGCTGCACTGACAGTGCCCGAGCGCGCCGATGCTGCTCCACAGTCTGATCGCAAAGGTAACGGCAAATTACGGTGGCCCCGGCACACCCGTGGCCAACGTGGGGCGGGCCGTCGACTACCGGCCTTGGCGTCACAGTTTTTCTTACAAACGGTAAAGCGCGGTTGCGAAGCGTTTCCATACAGTGAGGCCAAGTCCAACGATCACCACGGAGCCTCATCATGAAACGCACCATCGCCCTGCTCATCCTTGCTGCTGCCGCTACCTCTGCGCTGAGTGCGTGTGTGGTGGTGCCGGCCGGCGGTTATTACGATCGCCCGCATTACTACCACCCGTACTACCGCGGCTATTGATCCGCAAACTGCGTGGCGCGGCCGGCATGTCCGCCCCTCAGGCCTTGCGCGCCTGCAGCATGCGGATGCGCGCGACGGCTTGGTGGTCGGTCGTGGCGGCGTCATAAAGGCGCGCCAGGTCGGCCTTCAGTGCCGTGCGCGAACCGCCGTCCAGGTACACCATGTGCCCCGACGGATAGAACCCCGCCGACAGGTTCTTCCGCACATCGGCATCCAGCAAGGGCATCGCCTTCAGGTCAAGCATGGTCTGGTAGAACGGCGTGACGAAGTCGTAGTAGCCGTTGGCGGAGAAGACTTTCAGATCCATGTTCAGGCTCATCGTGGCGGCCAGGTCGCCGGCCGTGTAGAGCGCGACGTTGCCGTTGGCATCGAGCCCGTTCTGCGCGCCGGTCGGCGCTGGCGCGCACGCTGGTGCCGCCGCATGCATGCGCGTACGGGCTGGAGGCAAGGAAGTCCACGTGGTCTGCGCGATCGGGCTGACCGTCGGTGGAACCGCTGTCGCCCGACGCAGTACACACCGTCACACCCATCGTTGCGGCGCTTTGCAGCGCGGCGTTCACAGCTTGCATGGCCTGCGGCGTCCAGGCGCTTTCGGGGGCGCCCCAACTGATGGACACCACCGAAGGCCGCAGCTTGGTGTCATGGATGGCGGCGTTGATGGCCTGCACGAAACCGGCGTCGGTATTGACCGTGAAGTACACGGCCAGTGTGGCGCCCGGCGCCGCTGCGCCCCCCAGCTCCAGGTCGAGCATGACTTCGCCGTCGGGCCCGCTCGGGTCGGCGGTTGGGCGGTTTGCGCCCTGCCCGACGGGCACGGCTGTCACCGTCGGCACGGGCATGCCCAGTTCCTGGAAGTACGCACGCAGATCGTCTTGCCGGTAGCCGCCGCCGAGTTCGATAAACGCAATGCACTGGCCCGCGCCGTCGCCCTGCGGAAAGCCGTAGAGCTGCGCGAGCTGCATCGGTGTGTACGACGCGGTGGGGACCGCACGCGCGGGCCGGATGCCTCCCGGCTCAGTCGACCCGGCAGGCAGCGGCACGAAGCGGCAATGCGGCTGCGCCTGTGGGCGCGAGTCGAGCCCCAGTGCGGCAACAACCACGTCCTGCAATGACTCCGGCAACCGCAGCGGGCCGGAACGCCCGCGGTATTCGCAATCGCCATGTGCCACGCGGTGCAGGTGCGTATCGAACGCGCGGCAGAACTGTTCGACGGAGCCCTCGAGCGTGACGGTGGCGGCGACCACGTTCACTTCAACCACTTGCAGACTGTGTTCGCGAGCAAAGGTGCGGACGGCATCGATGTCGTCCGAAGTGGCGCCAAACTGAGCAGCCCATTCTTCGCGGGCCAGCGGTGTGGGCGGCGGCGTCCCGGCGGCATGCGCGTGAACAAAGCCCGACAGGCGCGCATCGAGTTCAGCCTCGTTCGGCCGGCGCAATTGCACAAGCGCCCGGATCTGCTCCGCCGGGTGCGCATCGCCGAGGATGCGTTCGTCTTCAGAAATCGTGCGCTCGCTGCCGCGCAGGGGGTGCCGGACCATGGGCCATCTCCATGTAGGTAGATGGCCCGTGCGTCGCAACCGGCGTGCCGCGGCGCTGAGGGTGCCGGCAGGATGCGGCGCCACCTCCCACCACGTTAGGCGATGGCTTGGCCGCTTGATCTGCGGGGTTCGTCAGTCGGCGAAATCGGCGCTGCCAGCGCCTTCTGCGGAATGCTGCGGCTTGCCTTCGGCAAAGGCACGGCGAATCAGCGCGCCGCATGCCGCGCTGCGCACATAGGCGCGTGGGCCAAGGGTCTCGCGCACGAGCATGCCGTAGTACCGCTTGTCAGCGGTGATCCACGGATAGAAGCCGAACGCCCCGGCCGAACTGAACGCGCCGTCGCCGCCGGGCTGATCCTCGATCCAGTAATTGAGCGCGTAATGCCATGGCAGCGCGGCGGGCGTGCTGACGGCAGTTGGGCATGTGCCGGGCTCGGTGCAGACGGCATGCTGGCCGAGCATCCTGCCGAGCTGATATTCACCGCGGATGAGACGACGCAGGAACTGGCCGTAAGCAGCCGGCGTGGCGATCATTCCGCCACCCGGTTCGGGCGCGAGATAACGGATGCCGAGCGGCTTGCCGGCATCGCGCAGGCCCGGTGCATTGGCAAGCTGGTGGTCGAGGTCATTGTTGAGCGCTTCGGCATCGGCGCGGCCCAGGCCGAGATCGATCAGCAGCTTCTGGTCATGACCGCCGTTGTAGCTGAAACGCCCGACATGCCCGGGCGTGAAGGTCGCGTTGCGACCGCGCGCAAAGCAGCTTTGCACGGTGTCATTGCGATTGCACAGCAATGGATTGAGCCCGTCGTAGCCCGAGCGCATGGTGAGCGCGTCGATTTCGGCGGGTGTGGGCTTGCCTTGCGCACGCTCGACCACGTAGGCGCCAAATATCCATTTGGAGGCCGATGCCAACCGCACCGTCTTGTTGGCGCCGATGCGCTGGCCCTGCTGCCCGTGAATCAGCTCGCCGTGGGCGTCACCAATTTCCCAGTAGTAATCGCCTAGACGCTGACAACTGCCGGCATGCGCCAGTGTTGATTGCACCGCGGCACGGCGCGCTGCCAGGCTCGGCGCAGCGGCGTGGGCGGCGGCCCCTGCCACCAATGCAGCCCATGCCACCAGAACGGCACGCCCCCCTTGCCCGAACCCTGCGAACGCCCTGTTGCTCCGGGCGCGTCTTGCTTGCGTCATGTCGATGTCCTGCTCTTTCTGTGTTGCCTTGCCAGCCCGGCAGCACTGTAACGCAGGTGCGTGGCATTTCGCTGTTTTACGCTCGGGCGCTTGTTGCTGTGCAGTCTTGCAACAAGTCATCCACGAAACGCGCGTGACTGTATCGGTGGCACCTTGCAGGCAGGTTGCGGGGCGCCATCGTCATGCGTTTCAAACGTAAGCGTTTGCGCATCGATTAATCATCTTCGCAGGTGATGAATATCACTTCCTATTTGAACCCCCAATATGTCCTAAACCTACCGTTTATGAGCCAAATGGAGGATAAGAATCATGCCAAGGGGCGCTGGCGGTCTGCAGAGAGTGTCCTAGAATGCAACCGAAGAAAAGTAGATTTAAATAAAAGTAAATACGCGGCAGCGGCGAGCTTTCGGGAGCGGCCATGGGAACAATCAAACGGGAAACAGCGGGCTTGACTGCCCGGCTGGGGTGGGAACGTCACCCTGCCAATTGGCAGATGATTCCTACGCGCCGGCGCCTTTTTCAAACACGTCTTCCGGCGACGCGCGCCTCCACCATTCTGCTCTGGCTGCTGGCCATCTCGATTACCGTAGGTGTCGGACTGCTGCATCGATTGTGGTAGCCATAAAAACATAACGGAATTTTGTACGGGGAAGGTCGCAGCGCTAGAGCGAACACGCAGTCAACCACCGAATTGACAGACCGGCATAACGGCACCGAGGGACAGTCCGACCCGCTTCACTGGGTCAATCGCATCCGGACGGATTCAACGTCTGGAGCATCGTCATCCCTCCATTCGGAAATCACGCTCCTGCATGTGACCATTGCGCCGCGAAAGCGGCATGTGGGGCACGTCATTCAACCGGCGCGCCTGATCAATGGGGGGAGCATCATGAATATTTCATTCACCGGCAAGACGTTCAGGTCCGTAGGCGACCTGTTCTTCCAAGCCATCGTCGACGGCAAGGTCGTCAGCTGTTTCGTCACCTCCGAAGCGCTGTCGCTCTGCGATTGCGCGCATCAGAAGATCACGGCCGAAGAGGTCTATCGCAATTACCGCGACTGGATCGAGTTGGCTGCATCGGACCTGATCCGTGCAGGCTCGCTCGCGCCGGTCATTGTGCGCGGCCGCGACCTGGCCGCTTCACGCGCATCGTTGCCGCACGGTGGCGTGCCAGCCTACGACCTGGACCGCGCACGTCAATTGCGCCTGGTTCCTCGCTCGTCGCGCTGATATCAATCAGCGCTGGCGCAGCGGAACGTGCGGTCGGGGGGCCGCACGTTCCGTGGGTGCCAAAGCTCAACGCGGGTCAATCGCCCGGGAAATCCTCTTCCCAATATTCCTGCAGGTTGCGCACGCCAGCGGTGTTCTCGCTGCGCGCGGCTTCACGCATGCGCAGTTCGACTCGCCGGATCTTCCCCGAGATGGTTTTGGGCAGATCGGCAAATTCGATGCGGCGCACGCGTTTGTAGGAAGCCAATCGGCTGCGGCAAAATCCGAGGATGTCGCGCGCCAGTTCCGGGCCGGCCTCGTGCCCCGCACGCAGTACCAAGAAAGCCTTCGGCACGGCAAGGCGCAGCGGGTCGGGGCTCGGCACAACGGCGGCCTCCGCGATGGCAGGGTGTTCGATCAGCACGCTCTCCAGCTCGAATGGGCTGACACGGTAATCCGATGCCTTGAATACGTCATCGGCGCGGCCCACGTAGGTCAGGTAGCCGCTGGCATCGCGCGCGGCAATGTCAGAGGTGTGATACACGCCGCCGCGCATGGCGTTGGCGGTTTTTTCGGCGTTGCCGGCGTAGCCCTCCATCAGGCCGGTCGGTCGCGCATCCAATTCGATGCAGATCTCTCCCTCTTCCGCCTCGTGGCCGTCGGGGTCGCGCAGCGTGATGCGGTAGCCTGGCAGCGGCCGGCCCATCGAGCCCGCCTTGACGGGCTGCCCCGGGCTGTTGCCAATCTGGCAGGTGGTTTCGGTCTGGCCGTAGCCGTCGCGGATGGTGATGCCCCACGCAGCGCGCACCCGTTCGATCACCTCGGGATTGAGCGGCTCGCCCGCGCCCACGAGTTCGCGCAGCGCGGGCTTCCACGCGGCCAGGTCTTCCTGGATCAACATGCGCCACACCGTCGGCGGTGCGCACAGCGTCGTCACCTTGGCCCGGCAGAGCACGTCGAGCGCCGCCTTGGGTTCGAAGCGCGCGTAGTTGTAGATGAAGACGGTGGCCCCGGCATTCCACGGCGCGAAGAAGCAGCTCCACGCGTGCTTGGCCCAGCCGGGTGAACTGATGTTCCAGTGCACATCACCGGGGCGCAGGCCGATCCAGTACAGGGTGGACAAATGCCCGACCGGATAGCTCGCATGCGTATGCATCACGAGTTTGGGTTTGGACGTGGTGCCGGACGTGAAATACAGCAGCAACGGATCGCTCGCCTGCGTGGGCGCGTCGGGGGTGAATTCGGCGGAGGCATCGTAGGCGTCTTCAAAGCGGTGCCAGCCGGCCGGCGCCTTGTCCGTACCGACCGCAATGCGTGTGAACGTGCCCGATACGGCGTCGAGCTTGGCGCAATCTGCCCCGCCCACCACCACGTGGCTCACCTCCCCCATGGCAATGCGTTCGCGCAGGTCTTCTGCGGTGAGCAGCGTCGTGGCCGGGATGATGACCGCGCCGATCTTGATGCTGGCGAGCATCACGTCCCATAGCCCGGGCACGTTGCCGAGCATGAGCAGGATGCGGTCACCGCGCTGCACGCCAAGCGCCCGCAAGTGGTTGGCCACGCGCGCCGAACGCTCGGCCATCTGCGCAAACGACAGCCGCGTCTCGTTGCCCTGATCGTCGACCACCCAGAGGGCGACGGCATCGTTGCCGCGCGCCATGGCGTCGAAATAATCCAGCGCCCAGTTGAAGCGGTCCAACTGGGGCCATGCAAAATCGCGCACAGCGGTATCGTAATCCTCACGGTGCGCGAGCAGAAAGTCGCGGCACCGCAGGAAGGCGTCCAGCGATGTCATGCCTGTCTCCTGAGGTTTGGAGCGTGTCGTGCACGCTCTGACAGCACGCGCCTCGTCCGGGCGCTACGGAAACGCACCTGCAACCGACATCGCCACTTATAGGAGGAATTCGCCCGCCAGACCAGCCCGGATTCTCCCGAGCCATGCGCTCATTGCGAGCGCGGCGGAAAACGCAGCGAGCGACCACCGCCCAGGCTTAGCCACGCCCAGGCCGTTGCAGCCACGACCACGCCCAGCACGACGATCCATTGAGCGCTGACGAGCATCAGCTCGATCGTGCCGGCCATGTCCGGCAGAATCTGCGGCCAGGCGGGCGCAAGCCAGCCGTCGGCGTCGAACCATGCGCCGCGTCCGGCACCTGTGGCGAGTTCCACCGCCAGCAGCGCCGCATTGACGGCCGCGAATGCCATGCCGCTGTGTGTCAGCAGGCGGCTGAACACCGGCAGTTCATACAGGGGCTTCATATATTGGATGTGCCGCGTGAGCGACCACGCGCACACGATGAGCAACGCAACGCTGATGGCCACCATGGGCGCCGGGCTGCGCAGGCACACGCCCAGCGCGATCCACGCCAGCGCATTGATCTCGTGGCGCCGATAGATGCGCAGCGCACGCGCCGCGTGCAGCAGGCCGATCGGCGGAACATCAGGGGGAACACCGGCAGACGCCATGATGTGCTCCATGAGCGGAGGGTTGGTGCGGCGCCGCACGTCCTGTAGCTGGGCAGCCCGCAACTGCTTGCAGTGTACCGACGCGTTTTCACCGGCGCGAGTTCAAACAGCATCCTTCCGCCAAATGACGGACGCGCACCGCGCTCAGGCCTCGCGCAAATGCTCGATCAACTGGCGTGCGAAGACGGGCAGGTCATCGAAATGGCGCACGCAGATCCGCAGCAGGCGCGTCGCCCAGGCGTCGGTCAGGCGCACCCGGCGGATGCCCATGGAGCGCTGCAGCCGGATCGCCGCATGCTCGGGAATGACGCCCACGCCCACGTTGCGTTCCACCATGCGGCAGACGGCGTCGAAACTGCGTAACCGCACGCGGTATTTGAGCCGATGGCCGGCGCGTGCAGCATGCCCCGCCAGATACGCCTGCAATGCGTTGTCGCCCGTCAGGCCGACAAAATCTTCGTGCAAGGTTTCAACGAAGGCCAGCTCACGGCGCTCGGCCAGCGGGTGTTCGCGCGCGGTCACCAGCACAAGGCGGTCGTGGCGGAACGGAAAGGTCTCCAGCCCCGACAAGTCGACCGCGTCGTTGACGATACCGATGTCGGCGCGCCCCTGCGCAATCGCTTCCACAATTTCGTGGCTCACCAGCTCTTCCAGGTCGACGTCGACCTCAGGATGAGCGGCCAGGAAAGCGCTGAGCGTTTCCGGCAGGAACTCCGTCATGGCAGCCGTGTTGGAAAGCAGCCGCACGTAGCCCTTGAGGCCACGCGCGTATTCGCCCAGCTCACCGCGCATGCGGTCCATCTGCTGCAGGACGACGCGAGCGTGGTGAACCAGCGTGCGGCCGGCAGCGGTCGTTTCCACACCGCGACGATTGCGGGTCAGCAACGGCGCGCCCAGTGCGTCTTCCATGCCGCGGATGCGCGCGCTGGCCGATGCCAATGTCAGGTGCGCGCGTTCTGCCCCCGCCGTGATGCTGCCGGCTTCGGCGGTATGGAGGAAGAGTCGGAGGTCGGTCAGATCGAAGCGCACGATACATCTCAAAAGTGGCATGAGCCTCAGTCTCACACTGAGGCTTGGTCAATGTATCGCAGATTGCAGCGTGGCAACCAGTGTCCGAAACTGAGGCATCTCACAACACAACATCCCCAACTTCGCCCCCAATGGAATCTGCCACGCTGCTGCTTTTTGGCGCGGGCCTGCTCGCCGGCATGATGAATGCCCTGGCGGGCGGCGGCTCGTTTGTCACCCTGCCCGCGCTCATGTTCGCAGGGGTTCCGTCGGTGTTTGCCAATGCGTCGAGCACGGTCGCGCTGCTACCCGGCGCGGCCACGTCGGCGTGGGCGTATCGCGCGGACTATCGCGGGTTCGGGCACGTCTCGATGCGCGCCATGGTGGGGATCAGCCTTATGGGGGGGCTGTTCGGCGCGCTGCTGTTGATGAACACGTCGTCTCGCGCGTTCGATTTCATCGTGCCGTGGCTGCTGCTGGTCGGCTCTCTGGCGTTTACCTTCGGCAAACAGGTCGGTGTATGGCTGCGCCAGCGTGTGCAGATCGGGCGGACAACGCTGCTGGTGGCGCAAGGTGCGCTGGCCATCTATGGCGGCTATTTTGGCGGCGCAGTGGGGATCATGATGATGGCGGTCTGGGCACTGTTCGGCCACGACGACATCAAAGCACTGAACGCCTCACGCACCTTGCTGGTGGGCGCGACCAACCTTGTGGCGGTGGCCTGTTTTGCGCTGGCAAGCATGGTGTGGTGGCCGCAGACGCTGGTCATGCTGGTGGCCGCCACCCTGGGCGGTTATCTCGGCGCGCATGTTGGCAAGCGTTTGCCGGAGCCGGTTGTGCGGGCGTTGATTTCCACTTTCGGCTTTTCGATGACGGCGCTGCTGTTCTGGCGCGCCTGGTCGCACGTTTGAGCATGAGGAGAAACGCCATGTCGCACATGCAGCCTCATCCGACACGCCGCCCGCCCGCGCCGCGCGCCTATCGCTATCCGCTGTCCCATCGCGCCACGCTCAGTGCCTGGCACGCCCACATTACCGAGACCCCATCTGCCGAACCGGAAATAGCGGGCGCGCAAGCGGTGTTCTACATCGCGCGCAGTGTTGCAGTCTTGCTGGCCGCCGTGGCCGTGGGCCTGGGAGCCGCATCCAACGACGCGGAACGCCCGTCCACGGCATACCCCTCTTCTTCGCAGGCGACAACGCGCTGAGGGCGCGCTAATATCCGCCCCGCCGCAGCACAGACCGGTATCGACCGGACAAAGAAAAAGCCCGCGGGCCGGGGGGCGGGCGGGCTTAACATCTTCAGCCTTTGACGACGAAAGATGGTCGGGTGTGCTTTGTGAACGAGCAATGCGCCGGAATTCACAAAGCGGGGCCATTATAAAAAGTGCACGCCCCCCGCCATACCCCAACAACGAGGGGGGTCCGCGTCGTTTTCCGATTAGTCCCTGAGCGCTGTATCCAGTGCCTGCGGCGTCAGCAACCCACTCGACGCGTGGCGCTTGCCGTCGGGGCGCAGGATGATCGTGCGCGGCATCTCGCCCTGCCAGCCGGGGTCGAGCGCGGCGCGCAGGCGCTCCGGCATGTCTTCGGCATTGGTGTACTGCGGCACGCGGGCGAGGCCGATCCTGCCGTCGTGTGCCAGCGGCGCCAGTGCGCGGTTGAGCATCTCAGCCTGGTCAGGGCCGTCCATCGACACCATCACCACATCCACAGTCTGCTTGGCAGTGCGCCGCCATTGCGCAATGCGCGCGATGTTCTCGCGGCAGTAGCTGCATTCCAAGGACCAGATTTCGACGATCAGCGGCCGCGCGTGTGGCGTCTGAAGCAAGGTCGGCACATCGCGCGCATGCAGCGGCTGGAACTGCAGCGCGCCTGCGGCCTGCGCGGTAAAAGCGGCGGCAGATAGCGCCAAGCCCATCGCAAAGGATTTCCATCGGGTATTCATTTCGATGCCTCCAATGATGGATTGGACGGACTGACATTGCTGATATCGATCAGCCGATAGCCCTCGGCCTGCGTGCGCCACGACAGGTAAACATGGCCATCGCGCGCGAGCAGTTGCGGATGATCGCTCCCACTATCGGTGTTTGCCGCGCTGGCGGGCGCTGTCCAGTGCGCGCCGTCGTCGGTCGATCTGCGCAGCAGGATCTGCATGCGGTCGTCGGCAAACTGTTTCCACGCCAGCCACAGGGCGCCGTCTGCCGCGAGCATCGCTGGGTGCGATGCCTGTGCACCGGCTTGTGCCGAACCGCCAAAGGCCCATGCTCCGCCGATTGGCTTGCCGTCTGCCGAGAGCCGGCTGTAGAACAGGCCGGGCTTGTCTTGCAGCACCGAAAACCACGCCATGTGCCGCACACCATCGGCCGTAACGGCCAACGCGGGGCCATGGTGCGGACACGCATCGACGCGCCACTCCGAAAACGTCGCGCGCGTGATGGCAAGCGGTGTGTTACCAATGGGTAATGTTGCCAATGCGTGGTCGCGGATCTGCCCGGCAAACACATTGCGCCACAGTGCGAGCATGTGGCCATCGGCATCGGGGGCAAGCGCAATGCGGCAGCATTCGCAGGTCTGGTCGATGACCTTGCGCTCGGGCGCAAAGGTGGCGCCGCGGTCAGTCGAAACGGTGTAGTAGACCGCCGCTCCGGCGTACGGCTGTTTGGCCGCTTGTGCAAGCAGCAGGTCGCGCTTGTCGATCCACGTGACGAAGATGCGGCCTGCGCCGTCGACCGCAATCGAATCGAAGCGGTGCGTGATCGGCTGGCGGTCGTGGTGGACGGTGACCGGCGCACTCCACGTCCTGCCGCCGTCAAGCGAGCGCGAGAAACGCACGAAGCCCGTATAGGGCGCGTCGAGCGGGCGCGACCAGCTCACATACAGCGCACCGTCCGGGCTGGCGATAACCTTCGGGCGGTTCTCGCCGTCGGTGTAGATCGGCTCGGGTTGCGGGTTCACTCGCTGCGGCGCGGACAGTGTCTTGCCGAGATCGCCGGACGACGCTACCACCACGTGCTGCCCTTCCGCCCACGTCACCCACAGACGCCCAGCTTTGTCGAACGCGGCCGTGGTGGCGAGCTGCGGTTTTGCGGCAGGCTTGGCTGCCATGGCACCGTGATCGTGGCCTTCGTGCGCGGGCGCCACCGTTGCTGCGAGCGTCAGCAGCGCACCGGCAACAAATCGAGGAATCGACTGCATTACAGACGCCATTTCAGTTGTCCATAGAAGGTGCGCGACGGATACGGGTGGTACACGAAGTACCGCCGGTCGGTCAGATTGTCGACGCCCAGCGCCAGCGTGATGTGCTTGTCGATACGGTAGCTAGCCTTGAGGTCCACGGTGAAGAAGCTGCTCGTGCCACCGTAGACATTCGGCAGCACATCGGTGTTGTCGAGCGTGCCGTACTGCCGCCCGGAATACCGCACGCCCGCGCCCACCGTCCAGTCAGGCGTGGCATGCCAACTCGCAAAGAGATTGGCGCGCACGCGCGGCATGCGCGGCCAGGTCTTATCGACGTAAGTCGGGTTGGCAGCGTCGGCCAGCGTCTTCGATTGCGTGAAGGCGACGTTGGCTTCGACGTCCACGCCACGCACGCCCGCGCCTTGCAAAACGTCCTGCCCCGAGTACGCCAGTTCGATGCCGCGTGTGCGCACGCGATCCACGTTCTGCACGTTCGTCACGTTGGGCGTAACGGTGATGTTGGTCTGCGTGTAGATGCTGTCGCGCACGTCGCTCTGGAACAGGCTGGTACGCAGCACGCCGTAGGGCACGGCCTGCTCGACGGTGAAGTCGAAATCATTGGCGCGTTCAGGCTTGAGGTTCGGGTCGTTGTTGACGATCGTGTTGCCGCTGATCGTGCCCTGGAACAACTCCGCCACCGTCGGAAAACGCACCGCACGGCCGTACGACAGGCGCAGCAGCGTATCTTGCGTCGCCTGCCACTGAATGGCGGCCTTGGGCGAAAACGCGCCTTCGGTGCGGCTGGCGTAGCCCAACGTGCTCGTGCCGTTGCCGAGCTGGCCGTTGTAGGCGCGCCAGCTTTCGTAGCGCAGGCCCAGCGTGGCGAGCCAGCGGGGCGCAAACGCCCACGCGTCCTGCAGGAAGACGGCCTGCGTTTGCGTGTCGCCCTGGTAGCTGGATTTGAGCGTGGATAGTGTTTCCGTCGACCAGTTCGTCGCGTTGAAAGTCTGGTTGCGCAGGTGGTATTGGTCGTAGTGGTAGCCGGTCGTGAAGGTATGGCCGGACACCGTGGGCGACGTCGCCTTGATGTCGAAGTTGGACCAGCCCGTACCGTCGCCGTAGAACACCGTGCCGGGCCCATTGCCGGCCGCCGTGTTCGACGCGCGCAGGATGTCACGTGAGACGTTGTAGGCCGACGCGTTGGTGTCGATCTTCCAGCCGCCGATCTTGCCCTTCACGCCCAGGCCGTAGAGCCAGTTTTCCTGGTCGCCGTTTTGCGGGGCGAAGGTGTTCGGGGCGATCGTGTACGGCGTGCCGTTGATCAGCACATTGCCGCCCGTGACGGTGTTGCCGGCCGCGTCGCGCAGGAAGCTGAGCGCCTGATCGTTGAAGTGGTTCTCCCAGTGGCCCAGCGTGAGCGACGCCTCCAGGCTGTCGCTGAATACGTAGCCGAATCGCAGCGTCTCTTGCAGTTGCTGCGTACGCTCCAGCATCTGCGGCCCGAGAATCACGCGCGGCTGGCCATTGGGGCCGAGATCCTGCCGCGCACCCGTGACCGGCACCGGCGTGCCGCCTGCGGTGAACCGGGAGTTGGGCGTGGCGTATTGCATCGGTTGGCTGTCGTTCTCCAGCCGGTCGACTGACAGCGCATACCAGAACTTGCCGATGCGGTCGCCCAGCGATGCGCTTTCGTGGTTTCCGGTGACGTTGCGCGAAAAGCCGTAGGCATCGTTGTAATGCTGGCTCATGATCTGCGTCTGCGCCGCGGCCTCGAATTTTTCTGGGCGGCGCAAGGTCATCGCGATGGTCGTCCCCATCGAGTTGCCAGGCAGCAGCGCCGAGAACGGCCCATACAAAATATCGACGCGCGCAAGTTCATCCGGCCCGACCATGGACCAGCGCGGCGGGTAGCTGTAACTGGAGCCAAGCAGGTTCGAGAGCAGGACGCCGTCGGCATACAGCAGACCGCGTGCGCTTTGGATCTCGTTGAAGTCGCGGCCGGCGAAGATGGAGTTGCGGTCGCCAATGAAGCGGCGGCGCACCATCACATTGGGCTGGTATTTGACGGCGTCTTCGGCAGTGACGACGTTGCGATCGGCCAGTTGATCGGCTGTGACGCTCTGCACGACCGCCGGCGTATTGCGGGCGAACGGCACGGGGTTGGCGTTGGCCCGCACCACGGTGGGCGCGAGTTCCTGCGTGACGGGCGCGGGCACGGATGCCGCATCCTCGGCAGCGAAAGCAGACATTGGTGCTGCTGCGCTCAGCGCGAGCGCAGCGCGGCACACGAGCGTGCGCTTAAGGGCGGCGGCCCCAGCGCGCTTGTGGAATGACATCGGAAAGGTCTCCGGATTGCGATGGCGTGGACCCAAACGGGGCCGAACGCAAAGGCGCCACGGAGCAACCTCCGCAGGCGCGTCAGATCGACAACGACGGAGAAACAGGAGGCGCGCGCGACCCGGCCACGCGCAGCGCACTGCGCGCATACACGGGCGCCGGGGTGGCCGGCTGCCGCACGCGATAGACGAAATGGGCAGAGGGAACATCCAGCGCTGGAACCGAGGCCAGCGCCAGCCCGGCTGCAAACCCCGGGCAATACAGGCAGTGCGCCACGCTGTGGTGGGCGGTCGAATCGTCGGCAGAGCCATCGCCTTGCAAATCGATAGCAACCTGCACGGTGCTGCCATGCGGTGCCGTTGCGCTGCACAGCTCGACGTCAAGCGTGCCCGTGGCCGCCGCGCGTGCGGAAGCGAGCACCGGCGACAGTACGTTCAGTACGATCGCAAGCCAGACGAGGAAGAGCCAACGGCGATGGAGCATGGATGGACAACGTCAGAATGTGTGGAGTATAGCGCTGCACACAGTTCCCCGAATTGCGTGCGGCACAGTGCCGCGCATCGGCAAATCGACGGAAATTGACTGGCACTTCGATCGGAATTAGCCTTAATTATTGGATCTACTATAATTTATACTGATTTCCATAATCAGATCTAAAACAGGGCTTCCCATGGATTCCGACACCGATACCGGACGCTTCAGCTTCCACCGCCAGGACCTCGCCAACACGCTGTGCGACAGCCTGGAAGGCAAGGGTCTTGCCGATGCGCGCTCCGGCCTGTTCCTGGCAGCGCCCCGGCGTACCGGCAAAAGCACGTTCCTGCGCGAAGACCTGGTGCCGGAGGTCGAGCGCCGCAAGTGGATCGCCATCTACGTCGATTTATGGGCCGATCGCGCCCGCGACCCCGGCCTGCTGATCGCCGACGCCATCAAATCGAAGCTGGCGCAGTTCGACGGCCCGATCGCGAAGCTCGCCAAGCAGGCCGGCATGGAGAAGGTCGACGTGTTGCGCACGTTCACGTTCAACCTCGGCAAGATCGGGCTGCCGCCGGGCATTACCCTGGCCGACGCGCTCGATGTGCTCTACAAGGCGGTGCAGCGGCCGGTCGTGCTGATCATCGACGAGGCGCAGCACGCGCTGTCCACGGAGGCCGGCACCAATGCCATGTTCGCGCTCAAGGCCGCGCGGGACCAGATGAACCAGGGCGTGGACGAACCGCGCCTCTTCCTCGTCTTTACGGGGTCGAACCGCGACAAGCTCGCCAACCTGCTGCTCAATCGCACGCAGCCGTTTTTCGGCTCGCGCGTGACCAACTTCCCGCTGCTCGGGCGGCCGTATGTGTCGGCGTACACGGCGTGGGTCAACCAGCATCTGGCGCCGAACAACCAGTTCAAGGAAGACGACATGTTTGCCGCCTTCCAGCTCGTCGGGCACCGGCCGGAGATGCTCAAGGGCATCGTCAGCGAGATCGCCCTGGAGCTGGGTGAAGCCGCCAGCCTGGGCGAGTTGCTCAAGCGCGGCGCGCAGGGTTTTCGGGACCGCATCTGGGGCGAGATCGAAAGCGACTACAGCGCGCTGACGGAAATCCAGCGTGCCGTGCTGGCGGTGCTGATCGAGCGCGGGCAGGGCTATTCGCCGTTCTCGGAAGAGTCGATGAAGGCGTATGCGGCCAAGCTCGGCCACAGCGAGTTTTCTACCGCCACGGTGCAGGCCGCGCTGGACGCGCTGCGCGACAAGAACCTGATCTGGAAGGAATCCCGCGGCGCCTACGCACTGGAAGACGAAAGCCTGGCGCTGTGGTTTCGTGAGACGCGGGGCACGCATGCCGTGCCGCCGAAGCTGAGCGAATAGCGCGGCTGAGGCGATCATCCCGCGGCACGCAATGGCTTGCGCCCGCTACACTGGACAGACGACACAACAATATTCGGGGAGCAGCCAAATGGCACGCAATCGCACCACGTGGCGCGCGCTCACGGCCGCGTTTTTCCTATTGACGGGCGTCGGCACGGCTGCCGCGCAAGACACCACACCCGTACAGGCACCGGCACCGACCCCGAACTGTCCGCCACCCGCCTCAAGCTTCATCCCCAAAGACGGTTGGACCGCCGCCGCGCAACGCGCGACGGACCACGGCCTGCTCTGGCGCATCGAAAAGAACGGTCACACCTCGTGGCTCTACGGCACGATCCACGTTGCGCGGTCCGACTGGATGCTGCCCGGCCCCACCGTGCGCAGCGCGCTTCAGCAGGTTGATAGCATCGCGCTCGAACTCGACCTGCTCGACAAGGACACCGACCGCACGCCGCTAACCGCGCAAAACAGCGCAGAAGACCGCCGGCTCCTGACCGGCCGGCGCGGCGAGCGCTTCAACAAACTGCTCTCCGCGGCGTGCCTGCCCGACACGGCCCTCACGCAGATCCGCAAGTTCCAGCCGACCATGCAACTGGCGTCGCTGGCGGTGCTGGGGGTTCGCACGGACGGGCTTTATCCCGATTTCGGCATCGACCTGTTTCTCACCACCTACGCCAAGAGCGTGCACCTGCCGATTGTGCCGCTCGAAACGCTGGCGCAGCAGGTGCGCGTGCTCAACGAGATCGTGCCGAAGAACGAGGTCGCGCAGCAATTCGATACCGTGCTCGACGCGATTGAATCGGGCGAGGCGCGCACGCAGACGCTCACGCTCGCCAATGCCTGGGCCGACAGCGACCTCAGCACGCTCGAGCACTACCCGCAGTGGTGCGATTGCCTGAAGACGGCGTCGGATAAACGCGCATTCCAACGCTTGGTGACGCACCGCAACCGCGCCATGGCCGAGAACATTGCGCGCGTGCACAACAGCGGCCAGCGCGTGTTTGGTGCTGTGGGCGCGTTGCATATGATCGGGCCCAAAGGAATTCCTGCGCTGCTGGCGGCGCGCGGATACAAGGTCACGCCGGTGTTGCCGGCGATCACACCGCGCTAGCGCGTACGCGTTTTCCGGTCAGCGCTTTTCCGGCGGCGTCGATCCGACAGCCGCTGCCAGTTCGGCATGCGCGGCCAAGTCCGCGCGGCGATGGGCGCCCCCCACTACGCGCCGCTGCTGCTGCGCATGGCCGCCATCGCATCGGTCATCAAGGTATCGGATGAAGATTTGCGCCAACTGTTTCCCGGTGATGCCGATCCGCTCACCACGCTGCGCACCCTCGCGCCGCAAGCCGACATCCTGCTCACGCTCAGGGCCCACGGCATGGAATGGCTGACAGCGGCGCACGGCGGGCAAGACGATGCGCGTATCACCCAACCGGCCTTTGCCGTGCCGGTGGCGGACACCGTCGGCTGCGGCGATGCCGCGATGGGCGCCTGGCTGGCGAGCCAGTTGCAGTCGCCCGGGGCGCCCGTGCAGGCGCATCTGCGCCAAGCTGCTGCGGCGGCCGCCCTCACCGCCACGCGCGCCGGCGCATACGCGGGCACGCAAGCCGAAATCGATGCGTTGCTGCAGGCGCATGCCGCCTCGCCGGCCTGAGGTCGCCTGAGACCGGTTGGCAGCGTGGCGCTGCATGCCACAATCTGCGCCATCTGCGTCTTGATCGCTTCGAGGGGCCGTTTTGGAACTGCTTCGTATTGCCGTGCTGTTTGCCTTCACCGCCGTGGCGGAAATCGTCGGTTGTTATCTGCCGTGGCTCGTGCTCCGGCAAGGCAAGCCGTTCTGGCTCCTGCTGCCGGCGGCCGCCTCGCTCGCGCTGTTTGCGTGGTTGCTGACATTGCACCCGGCTGCGGCCGGCCGCACCTATGCGGCATACGGCGGGGTGTATATCGCCGTGGCGCTTGTGTGGCTGCGTCTGGTCGACGGTGTGGCGCTCACCCGCTGGGACATCGGCGGCGCGGCTATAGCGTTGACGGGGATGGCCGTGATCGCCCTGCAACCGCAGGCCAATTGATCGGATTGCGCACGATATTTAGGTTTTCCTGAGCGAAACGGAACCCTAAGCCGCCGCCACGATCGGAGGGTGGATCATGGCTACGGCCATCGCGCTACGCGCCGGTCGCCCCTCACCCAACCGCTTTTTTTGTCCTGGAGGCCGCGATGCCTGCCATCACCCTCAAACACCTTGTCGTGGCCACGATGCTGATGACCGCAGCGATGACCGCCTCGGCGCTCACCACGTCAACGTTCACCTTCACCGATCAGGACCTGCACGGGATGCTTGCGCACAGCCAGCCTCCGCAGCCGATCCAGCCGGCCAAAGCCACCGAATCGGCGTCTCATGACCGGCTCCGCGTCGGCCTGAGCGATCCGGGCACGCAACTCGTGCTGCCCTGGTTCCTGGCGGATCTGGTGGATGCGGTCAACCGGCGGGCATCCCCGCAAGACTTCGCGAAAAAGCTGCGGGACGGGATCTGATCGGCCACCGTCGCCGGCCTTCCGTCCGACGCGCTCACTTTCCGCAGGCAGGCATCACAGTGCTGTATATTCATACAGTTATTTTTTGTGACGCCCTGCCGTGCTTGCCGCCTCCCCCACCCCAGACACCGCCAATGCGCCGGCCACGCCGGGTTACCTGGCCCAGCTGAACGACCAGCAGCGCCAGGCGGTCGAGTTCGGTATCTCTGGAGCGGACGCGGCGGAAACCGGGCCGCTGCTCGTGCTGGCCGGCGCAGGGTCCGGCAAGACGCACACGCTGGGCTGGCGCGTGGCGCATCTGGTGGCCAACGGCGCCGATCCGCAACGCATCCTGCTGCTGACGTTTTCCCGCCGGGCGGCGAGCGAACTGTCGAACCGTGCCGGCCACCTGCTGGCGCGAGCCATGCAGGGCGAGCGATCGAACAACGCCCTCAATTCGGCCGGCACGTCGTACAAGACCACGCTGCCCTGGGCGGGCACCTTCCACGGCATCGGCGCGCGCCTGCTGCGCGAATATGCCGAGCGCGTGGGCCTCGCCCCCGATTTCACCATCCATGACCGCAGCGACTCGGCCGATCTGCTCAACGTCGTGCGCCATGAGCTGAACCTGTCGACCAAGGAACGCCGCTTCCCGCTCAAGCAGACCTGCATTGCGATCTACTCGCGCGCCATCAACGCCGAGAGCCCGCTGAACGCCGTGCTGAAGCACCATTTTCCGTGGTGCGCGATGTGGGAGACGCAACTGCGCACGCTGTTCGATGCATATGTCGAAGCCAAGCAGGCGCAGCACGTGCTCGACTACGATGACCTCCTGCTCTACTGGCACGCGATGTCGTCCGACGCCGAACTGGCGGCCGAGATTGGCGCCCGTTTCGACCACATCCTCGTCGACGAATACCAGGACACCAACCGGTTGCAGTCATCCATCCTGCGTGCGTTGCGCCCGGACGGCCGCGGTGTGACCGTGGTGGGCGACGACGCGCAATCGATCTACGCATTTCGCGCGGCGACGGTACGCAACATCCTCGATTTTCCGCGCCACTTCTCGCGGCCGGCGCACACGGTGCTGCTGGAGCGCAATTACCGGTCAACGCAACCGATTCTGGATGCCTCCAACGGCGTGATGCGTTTTGCCACGGAGCGCTTTGCCAAGACGTTGTGGACGGACCGCGCATCGACGCATCGTCCGCGCTTGATTTCGGTGCGTGACGAAGCCGAGCAGGCGCGTTGCGTGGCCGAGCAGGTGCTACATCACCGTGAAGGCGGGCTGACGCTGAAATCGCAGGCGGTGCTGTTTCGCACTGCAAGCCACAGCGCGCCGCTGGAGATCGAACTCACGCGCCGCAACATCCCATTCGTGAAATACGGCGGCCTCAAGTTTCTGGAAGCCGCGCATGTGAAGGATGTGCTGTCGGTACTGCGCTGGGCCGAGAACCCGCGCAGCCGCATTGCCGGGTTTCGCGTGATCCAGTTGCTGCCAGGTGCAGGCCCCGCCACGGCGGCACGCGTGCTCGACGCCATGGCGGAAGCGGCGGACCCGATTGCCGCGCTGCTCGCCTACGAGCCACCGGCGCGGCTGGCCGGCGACTGGTCTACGCTGATGGCGCTCATGCAAACCCTGCGCGCGCCCAAAGACAGCCTGGAATGGGCTGGCGAACTCGAAGCCGTAGGCGCTTGGTACTCGCCGCACATGGAGCGCCTGCACGACGACGCGGCCGTGCGCCAGGGCGATCTCGACCAGCTCGCCCGCATGGCCGCAACGTACGCCACCCGGGAGCGCTTCCTGACCGAGATGACGCTCGACCCGCCCGAGTTGACCAGCGATGAATCGGGCGACCCATACCGCGACGAGGACTACCTGATCCTCTCGACGATCCATTCATCGAAAGGTCAGGAATGGAAGGCGGTGTATGTGCTGAATGCCGTGGACGGCTGCATGCCGGCCGATCTGGGCGCCGGCTCGCACGAAGAACTGGAAGAAGAACGCCGGCTGCTCTACGTGGCGATGACCCGTGCGCGTGAGCACCTCGACATCCTGGTGCCCCAGCGTTTCTACGTCACCCAGCAAACACCCAATGGCGATCGGCACATCTACGCGTCGCGCACGCGCTTCATTCCGCCTGCGCTGCTGCCGCTGTTCGAAGCCTGCGCATGGCCGGAACCGGAGCCCGGTGCAGACCCCGCAGCCGAGGCGCGTGCCGCGGCCAAGGTCGACCTGAGCAAGAAGATGCGCGGCTACTGGAAAAAGTAGTCAGCCCGGTCGCCGGCGCGCGCGCTCAATGTACTTCCATCTCGGGTCGCTTGACCACCTGCGTTGACTCGAAGCGCGAGAGCTGGGCAAAGATCCACGCGGCCGCGCAGGTCATGACGCCCACGCAGACAAACGTCTTGTGGAACGCCGCCAGCGTGTCGCGCCCTTCCGGTCCGGCGGTGAAGTCGGTAAAGCCCGTCAGCAACGCGCCGGCTGCGGCCACGCCCAGGCTCATCGACAGCATCATCACCATCGAGAGCATGCTGTTGCCCGCGCTGGCCAGGGGGCCCGTCAGGTCCTTGAGCGTGAGCGTGTTCATTGCCGTAAACTGCATCGAGTTGAACGTGCCGAAGATCGCCAGTTGCACGATGCGCAGCCACACCGGCACGTTGGGCGTCATCACCGCAAAGCTGGCCATCATCAGGCCGACCATGACCGTGTTGACGGACAGCATGCGGCGATAGCCGTAGCGCTTGATGGCCCAGGTGCCCAGCGGCTTGGCGGCCATGCCGGCTGCGGCCACCGGCACCATCATCAGCCCGGCCTGCAGCGGCGTGTACCCCAGGCTCACCTGCAGCAGCAGCGGAATGAGGAACGGCATCCCGCCGCTGCCGATGCGTGCAAACAGGTTGCCGAGCACACCAATGGAAAAGCTCGGAATACCGAACAGCGTGCGCGGAAACAGCGGCCCGGCCACACGCCCCGCGTGCAGCCAATAGGCGGTGAGTGCGGCCAGACCGAAGACCAGCAGCACCAGCACCGTCGCGTGCTGGAAGCCGAGCTCCGACAGCCCGTCGAGCGAAAACGATACCGCCGCCATGCCGAAGGCCAGCATCAGATAGCCGGACCAGTCGAAGCGGCTGTCGTCTTCTGCGTGCACATCGGGCATCACCTTGAGCGTGACCAGCGCGCCGATCACGCCCACGGGAATGTTGATCAGGAAGATCCAGTGCCACGACACGGCTTCCACCAGCCAGCCCCCCAGCGTCGGGCCGATCAGCGGGCCGATCAGCCCCGGGATGGTGACGAAACTCATGGCCGGCAAGAACTGCTCGCGCGGCACCACGCGCAGCACCGTCAGCCGCCCCACGGGCATCAGCAGCGCGCCGCCCACACCCTGCACCACGCGCGAGGCAATCAGCATGGTCAGGCTGCGGGACTCCGCGCAGAGCAAGGAACCAATGGTGAAGAGAAAGATGGCAGCAAAGAACATCTTCCGCGTGCCGAAGCGATCGGCCAGCCATCCCGACGCAGGCATCAGCATGGCGGTCGTCAGCGTGTAGGCGATGATGACCGACTGCATCTTCAGCGGGCTTTCCGACAGGCTGCGTGCCATGGCCGGCAACGCGGTGTTGACGATCGTGGAATCGAGCGTCTGCATGAACAGTCCCATCGCCACCAGCCAGAGCAACGGTTTCAGAGAGGTGTCGAGGGAGGCGGAGGGCGTGGTGGGCATGGGGCGGGGGCAGAACCGGCAGATGTGCGACGCAGCCGTCATTGTGGCGTGCCTGGCCTGAGCCCGCAAACGCTGATTCCCGCTCGACAGGCGTATCCGCCCTACGGCCGACAAGGGCACTGCGCTCTGCCTATACTGAAGCGTTCATCTCAGTCTCCTCGTGCCCTCGCTCCTGCCATGACCACCCGTACCGAACGCGACACCTTTGGCCCCATTGAAGTCCCCGCCGACCACTTGTGGGGCGCACAAACGCAACGCTCGCTGCAGAACTTCGACATTGCAGGCGACCGCATGCCCCGCGAGCTGATCGACGCGCTCGCCCGCATCAAACGTGCCAGCGCCACCGTCAACCAGCGGCTCGGGCTGCTGTCCGCAGACAAGGCCAACGCCATCGTGGGCGCCGCCGATGAAGTCATCGCCGGCAAGCACCCGAATGAATTTCCGCTGGTGGTCTGGCAAACGGGTTCGGGCACGCAGACCAACATGAACATGAACGAGGTGCTCGCCAATCGCGCCAGCGAGCTGCTCGGCGGGGAACGCGGCGAAGCACGCCTCGTGCATCCGAACGATGATGTGAACCGCAGCCAGTCGTCCAACGATGTGTTCCCGACCGCGATGCACGTGGCTGCCGTAACGGCCATCACGCACCATCTGATTCCATCGCTGCGCACGCTGCGGGAGACCCTCGCCAAGAAAGCTGCCGACTTCAACGACATCATCAAGATCGGCCGTACGCACCTGCAGGATGCGACGCCGCTCACGCTGGGCCAGGAGTTCTCCGGCTACGTTGCACAGTTGCAGCACAACGAAACGCACCTGAACGCCGCCCTGCCACACCTGTGCGAACTCGCGCTGGGTGGCACGGCGGTCGGCACCGGCCTCAACGCACCGGCCGGTTATGCTGAACAGGTGGCCGAAGAGCTGGCGCAACTGACCGGCCTGCCTTTCATCACCTCGCCGAACAAGTTCGAGACCATGGCGTCGGCCGATGGCCTTGTGCATGCGCACGGCGCGCTGAAAACGCTGGCAGCCAGCCTCACCAAGATCGCCAACGACATCCGTTGGCTGGCCAGTGGACCACGCAGCGGGCTGGGAGAAATTTCCATCCCCGAGAACGAGCCCGGCTCGTCAATCATGCCCGGCAAGGTGAACCCCACCCAGAGCGAAGCGGTGACGATGCTGTGCGCGCAGGTGTTCGGCAACGACGTCGCCGTGAACGTGGGCGGCGCGTCGGGCAACTTCGAGCTGAACGTATTCCGTCCGATGATCGCCTACAACTTCCTGCACAGCGTGCGCCTGCTGGCCGACGGCATGCGCAGCTTCAACGATCACTGCGCCGCGGGCATCGAGCCGAACCGCGACCGTATCGACGAGCTGGTACAACGCTCGCTGATGCTGGTGACAGCGCTCAACCCGCATATTGGCTACGACAAATCGGCGCAGATCGCCAAGAAGGCGCGCAAGGAAGGCACCAGCCTGCGCGAGGCCGCGCTGGCGCTTGGCTATGTCACCCCCGAGCAGTTCGATGCGTGGGTGCGGCCGGAGAACATGGTTGGCCGCTAAGTAAACTATCATGGGCCCGCGGCTTGCTATGCGCGGCCTATCCCTTTTCCTTTTCCATTGCCCGTTTCAAGAGCGCCGGCCCGGCCGGTGCGCCTTGCGCATGAAACCCGCTCCCATCCCCACGAACGAACCCGAACGTCTTGCCTCGCTGCAAGACATGCTGTTGCTCTCCACACCCGACGAGGAGTTGTTCGACCGCGTCACGCGCACGACCAAGCGCGTGTTCGACGCCCCGATTGTGCTCGTGTCGCTCATCGACGCCCAGCGTCAATGGTTCAAATCCTGTATCGGCTTGAACGTGCGCGAGACCGGGCGCGACATCTCGTTCTGCGGCCATGCCGTGGCCGAAGACCAGATGCTCGTCATTCCAGACACCAAGGCCGACCCGCGCTTTGCCGACAACCCGCTCGTGACGGGCGCGCCGCATATCCGCTTCTATGCTGGGCGGCCGGTCAGGAATCTGTCTGGCTATGCCGTGGGCACGCTCTGCGTGCTCGACAAGAAGCCGCGGTCGTTTGACCAGGCCGAGCGGGAGCTGCTCAATGACCTGGCCAGTTGGGTGGAATCGGGATTTCGCGAGCGCGAACTGAGCGAAACGCAGCGCTCCATCCTGACCGAGCTGCAGATTGCGCGCCACGAAAGCCTGACGGATCCGATGCTGGGCATCTGGAACCGGCGCGCCGCGATGGAACTGCTCACGCGCGAGTGCGGCCACGCGATGCGGTACGGGCAGCCGCTTTCATTGCTGGTGGTGGATGTTGACCACTTCAAGCGCGTGAACGATACCTACGGCCACCCGGTGGGCGATGCGGTCTTGGTTGAGATCGCTCGCACGCTGCGGGTGAATTCGCGCCCCATCGATGCAGTGGGCCGCTACGGCGGCGAGGAATTCCTGGTGGTTCTGCCCGATACGACCACACTGCAGGCCAGCGACATTGCGGAACGCCTACGCAGCGCGGTGGAGTCGCTGGAGATCGCCACGCCGGAAGCCAACATCCGCAGCTCCATCAGCGTAGGCCTGGCAAGCTGCGAGCCGGAGAAGAACCTGCGCACGCCGACAGACCTCATCATGCGTGCTGATGCCGCCCTGCTGGCCGCCAAACGGCTGGGGCGCAATCGCGTGATATTCGACGGACAGCCGGTGTAGATCAGTGGGGCGCGGGCTCGCCGCCGCGGCGGGCGACGCGCACGTCAACCCGTTCCGGCGCCAACGCGCGCTCGAACACGGCGCGCGCGGCATGCGTTGTGCCGGTGCCGCACATGAACGCGTCGATGGCGGCAAACCCGTGCTCGGGCCAGGTGTGAATCGAAAGATGCGATTCGGCGAGCAGCAACACACCGGTCACGCCGCCCTGCTCGCCACCGGGCAAACCGGCGCGCACGGAATCGAAGCGATGCAGATGTGCATGCAGGATGGTCGCACCCAGTGCGTTGGCAGCATCGCGCAGTGCGGTTTCGAGTGTGGCCGCATCGCGCAACAGCACAGGCGCAACGCCATACAGATCGAGCAGCAGATGCTCGCCCACGGCGGCGGGTGCTTCTTCCACAGAAAGCGCTGCATCGGTGCGCGTCACTTGTGGCCCCCGCTAAAACCACCGCCATAACCGCTGCCGCCCGATGAGCCGCCCCAGTAAGACGACGACCCGCCCGAGCTGCTGCCGTACGACGGCGTGCGCGGCGCGGCAAAGCCGGCCTTCCAGTCCATATAGGTGGCGCCAATCACCACGGCCACGGCATAGAGAACGAACCAGTTCTTCATTCCCCGCCCCCAATCTTGGCGACCAGCCACGCGGGCACCAGCAACAGCAACGCCGCGAAGAACGTGATACCAAACACCGAGCCCGGCGCCATGAAGAACGGCACGAGGTTCAGCAGACCGAGCAGCACACAGGCGACCACCGCCACCGTCATGTAATTCGACGACGCCTTGGCCGGCTCGGCGACAACCTTGCCGAACCAGGCCTTGATCTGCGCGGCACTCACGGGCGTGCTCTTCGACCACGTGAGCTCATGCGCGTCGCTCTCCGCAGCCAAGCTTTCCCCGCCGGCGGTGTATTCAACAACGCGCGCCTGGTCACCTGTTTGCACGCGCCAGTTAAAGGCCCCGGCGGCGTAGGTCACGCGCGAGGTGTAGTCCTCGTCGCGGGCGTAGACCTTGCCGTCGAGCACCGCGGTGCGCCCGTCGTTCCGGGTGGGCCAGCGGTCGAGCACGTTGGCGCGGAACCAGCCGTCATCGGTTTCGACCATCCAGCTGAAACTGCGCTTGGGCGTGTACAGCAGGTATTCGAACCATTCGCCGCCGCCGTCGACCACCGCGCGGCGCATCACGCCGATCACCTGCCATTGCGGGCCATCGATGAGCGCCTTGTCGCCCAGCTCCAGCGTGGTGGCTACCTGCGGGACCGAGCGTGCGCGCGCGATGACGTCGCCGCGCGGCGTGGCCGCATCGATGGCCGCGCCGCAGCCGGGGCACAGTACATGGCCCGTCACGCCGGGGCTGAACGGGATCGACGTACCGCACTGCGGGCAGTCGAGATTCGTGAGCTTGCCCGGGACGCGGCCTGCGGTCTCCTTGATCTCGGCGTCGGTGCGCAGAAGCTGGCACTTGAGCACATCGAGCGTGGTGGCTTCGCCCACGTAGAGCGTTGGCGCCGTGCCATCGGAGTAGTCCAGCGTGATGAAAGCGTCTTCGCGGCGGCCATCGGCCACACGCGCGTGCCAGCCTTCGCCCACGCGGAACGGCAATTCGCCCTGGCCGCCGGTGCAATCGGCTTCGCGCACGTCGGACAGCGTGAACTGCTTGCCCTCGGCATCGTACAGCTGCCCCGGGCGCAGCCCCTCAAACGCGACCGCATTGGCAGGCGTACCGCGCGCGAAGGTCATCGTGACTTGTCCGGACGCTTCCGCCAGCCAGCCATCGGAGCCGTCGTCAAACAGCACGTACCACTCGTTCCAGAAACCCGCGTCGTAACGCAGCTGGATGCGGCCGACAATTGTGAACGCCTTGTTCTTGTAGCGCCCGGTGGTGCCGATCTGCACGCGTGCGTAGTCCTCCAGCACGGCGGACATCTTGCCGATGTCGGAAAGCGTCTCGCCGTCGCGCAGCAACGTGCTCTTGCAGAAGCTGCACACCGCCATGACGGCAGCTGCAGACTTCAGTTCCACCGGCGCGCCACACGCCGGGCAGTTGGCATGAAACATGGTCAGGTCGTTCGATTGCGCAAAAGATTGCGCAGAAAAACGGGCGGCTTGCGATGCCGCCCGGTCATCCGATCAGCGGGCCGGGGCTCAGCCTCCGGTCAGCGCCTTCAGCACGGCAGCCTTGCCGGCATCAAAGTCTGCTTGCGTGATGAGGCCCTTGTCGAGCAGTTCCTTGAGCTTGGCCAGGCGTGCGGTGGGGTCGTCGGCTGCCGGAGCAGCTGGGACGGCGGCGGCAGATTGCGCTGCAGGAGCAGCCGCACCGCCAGCGTTGCCCTGCACAGCGGTACGCAGGCTGTCGGCCATGGCCTGGCCCATTGCCAGCCCTGCCGCCAAACCCGCACCCGTACCGGCGATGCCGCCCTCGTTGCGTGCCGCCAGCGGCAGCGATTCGGCCGTCTGGTATTGCGTGAAGCGCTGCATGTCGCCGGTCATGTCCATGCTGATCCGGCGGTCCAGCGCGGCCTGCAGTTCGTCCGGCAGCGTGACGCTGGACACCTGGAAGCTGTCGAGCGCCAGGCCGTACTGCGTGAACTGCGGCAGCAGCGCCTCGCGCACCTTGTTCGACATCAGCATCTGGTTGGCGGCCAGGTCCAGGAAGGGCACGCCGGATTCGCCAAACGCCGTCGCCATCGCACCCATGATGACGGGGGCGAGTTGCGCCTCGACTTCATCCACGGTGTAGATGTCGCGTGTGCCGCTCACCTGCTGGTAGAAGAGCTTCGGATCGGCCACGTGGTAGGCGTACACGCCAAAGGCGCGCAGGCGGATCATGCCGAAATCCTTGTCGCGCACCGTCACGGGCTGCGGCGTGCCCCAGCGGCGGCCCAGTTGCTGGCGCGTGCTGAAGTAGTAGACGTCGGACTTGAAAGGGGACTCGAACAGCTTGTCCCAGTTCTTCAGATACGTGAGAACGGGCAGCGTCTGCGTGGTCAGCTTGAAGGTGCCGGCGCCAAATACGTCGGCGATCTGGCCTTCGTTGACGAACATCGCCATCTGCGAGTCGCGCACGACCAGGGTGCCGCCGTTCTGGATTTCCATGTCCTGCATCGGATAGCGCCAGGCGAGCACGCCGTCTTCGCTCTCCGTCCATTGCAGGATGTCGATGAACTGCTTCTTGATGAAACTGGACAGGCTCACAGCAGACTCCTTCGCGATGACTCGCGGGGCAGGAACAATCAGGACAAGGTCACGACAGGCACGCGGCGTTGATCACGCCAACGGCCAGCGCGCTCACGCCAAACAGCATACCGGCGGCGATGTTGTTGTGCTCGATCTGCAGCCGGTAGTCCGGCATCAGCCGCGTGAGCACCAGGAACACGATCAGCTGCACCACCGACGCCATCACCGCCCAGAACAGGAACGGCACCAAGCCATCGGCATGCGTGATGCTCGACGCGATGGTCAGCACGAAACCGAGCAGCGCCCCGGCCAGCGACAGCGCCGCGGCGATATTGCCTTCGCGGATCAGCTTGAACTCGTCATACGGCGTCAGGCGCAGGTAGATGAAGAAGAAGCCGGAGAACACCACGGCGCCCGCCAGCAGGTGCGAGGCATAGGCGATCACGGGAGCGGTCATGTCGGGCATGGGAAGAGGCCGAGCAGTACATAGGTGGCGCCACTATAGCGGCTGATGCGCCGCTTGCGTACCCCCCGATGCAGCCCCGCACCAGGCGGCTCGCAGGCCGGGAAAAAAGGCGGCACAATCGCGCTCGCCTTGGCATCCGCCGTTTGTTAACGCCCCTTCATTTTCCACCCCCGCAGCATGTCGACGCCGCAGCCTGACGCCACATACGAACCTACGCAGCCTTCGGGCCGCGGCAATGCCTTGCTGGTCCTCGCCGTCTTTGTGGTGGCCTCGTGCGGGCTCGCTTACGAATTGATTGCCGGGGCATTGGCTTCGTACCTGCTGGGCGATTCCATCCTGCAGTTCTCTTCCATCATCGGCGCCTATCTGTTTGCGATGGGCATCGGCTCGTGGCTCTCGCGCTACGTGGCCGATGACGCGCTGCTTGCCCGCTTTGTCGATCTGGAATTGCTGGTCGGGCTGTTTGGCGGCGTGTCTGCCGCGGCGCTGTTTGCGTTGTTTGCGCTGGAATCGGCGCCGTTCCGCCTGGTGCTGTACGCGCTGGTGACGGTGATCGGCGTACTGGTCGGCATGGAGATCCCGCTGGTGATGCGCGTGCTGCATCGGCGGCAGGCAAAGTTCTCCGATCTCGTCAGCCGCGTGCTGACGTTCGATTACCTTGGCGCGCTGGCGGTGTCGCTGCTGTTTCCGCTGGTGCTGGCGCCGCGCCTGGGGCTGGTGCGCACCGGCTTCCTGTTCGGCCTGTTCAATACCGCGATTGCGGTCTGGACGCTCTGGCACTTCCGCGCCGAGCTGGCGCTTTCGGCCCGCATGCGTACCGCGATGGCGTGGCGCGCCGGCGCGGTAGCGGCAGCATTGCTCGCGGGCTTTGGCGCGTCAGACAAGCTCACGCACTGGTCGGAGCGCGCGCTCTTTGGCGACGAGATCATCCACGCGATTTCCTCGCCGTATCAGCGGCTGGTCGTCACGCGCTGGAAAGACGACCTGCGCCTGTACATCAACGGCAACCTGCAGTTTTCCTCGCGTGACGAATACCGCTATCACGAGGCGCTGGTGCTGCCTGCGCTCGAAGCCGTGCGCGGTGCGCGGCGCGTGCTGGTGCTGGGCGGCGGCGACGGCCTCGCGCTGCGGCAGATCCTGAAGTACCCACAGGTAGAGCGCGTGACGCTGGTCGACCTGGACCCGCGCATGACAAACCTGTTCTCGCACGCCGAGGCACTGGTCGCGCTCAATCAGCATGCGTTCAGTGACCCGCGCGTGACGGTGGTCAACGCCGATGCTGCGCAATGGATGCAGACCGCCACCGACATGTTCGATGTGGCCATCGTCGATTTTCCGGACCCTTCCAACTTCAGCATCGGCAAGCTGTATTCGGTGCCGTTCTACCGGCTGCTGTCGCGCCATGTGGCGGATACGGGCCTGGTTGTCATTCAAGCCACGTCGCCCTATTTCGCGCCGCGTTCTTACTGGTGTGTGGATGCGACGCTGAAGGAAGCCGGTTACCGCACGTGGCCGTACCACGCGCTGGTGCCGTCCTTTGGTGAATGGGGCTTCATCCTGGCCGCACCGGGCCGCGCGGATTTCCAGCCACCCACCTCGTACCGCGTGCCGACACGCTTTCTGGATGCCGACACCACGCATCAGATGTTCAGCTTCGCGCCCGACATGCCGCGCCCGAAAGTAGAGCCGAACCGGCTGAACAATCAATCGCTGGTGCGGTATTTCGAAGAAGACTGGCACGGCGTGCTGCGCTGATGGCAACGCGACGCAGCTTTCTTGTGGGTGCAGCCGCTGCCGGTGTAGCCGCGGCGGGTGCCGCTTCGTGGGGGGGCTTTCGCGCCTTTACTGAAATCACGCCCAGCGTGCGCATGCCCGGCCAGACTGCCGGCCATCAACTGCGCGACCTGCGCGTGCTGCCGGCACCATCGGAAACGCGGCGCGTGGGCGTTGCCATCTGCGGCAGCGGCATTGGCGGATTAAGCTGCGCGTGGCGGCTGGCAAAAGGCGGCCGGCGCGACGTGGTTGTCGTCGAGGGACCGGAGCGCTATGGCAATGCCGCGGGCGGTGCGTTCGGCACGCAGCGCTTCCCCACGGGGGCGCATTATCTGCCGCTGCCGTCGATGGAATCGACGCACGTGCGCGAGATGCTGGCCGACTTTGGCGTGATCGAGCGCGATCCGTTTGCGCTGCGCCCGACATACGACGAACGCGTGCTCGTTCATGCGCCCGATGAACGCCTGTGGCTGGGCAACCGCTGGCAAGACGGCTTTGTGCCGCACGAAGGCGTTACCGAGGCGGAGCGCGCCGAGCACACCCGCTTCTTCGCCCAGATCGACAGCCTGCGCCATAGCAAGGGAGCCGACGGCCGCCGCATCTTTGCCGTGCCGACAGCGCTCTCGTCTGCAGACCCGGCATGGCGCGCGCTCGACAGCCTCACCTTTCGCGAGTGGCTGCACCGCGAGGGCTACCGCGCCACAACGCTGCACTGGTATGCCGACTACTGCTGCCGCGACGATTACGGCGCCACCGCCGATCATGTTTCCGCCTGGGCCGGCATTGCGTACTTCGCCAGCCGCGGCGGCATGGCGAGCAACGCCGAACAGGGCACGGTGCTCACGTGGCCGGAAGGGTTGGACTGGATGGCCAAGCGCCTGTTCGAAGCCGCCGGACTGAACGAACCAGGCCGCATGCTCCCGGGCAGCGCCGCGCGCATCGGCACAACCACCGAAGCCGGCGCATGCGTCTTCGCAGATATCCTGCAAGCGGATGGCCGCGTCGTGCGCCTGCTAGCCGATCACGTGGTCAGCGCGATGCCGCTGCACGTTGCCAAACACATCGTCGACGGCTTTGACGTGCCCGCCGCCGAGTTGCCCGAAACCGCACCGTGGCTGCTCGCCAACCTGCTCATCGACGGCTTTCCGCCCGAACACGACGACACGCCGCTGGCGTGGGACAACGTGGTCTATCGCGGTACGGGGTTGGGATATGTGGTCGCCAATCACCAGGACATTCGCGTCGGGCCGCCCGCGCAGAGCGTGTTCACGGCCTACGTGGCGCTGTCGGACATGACACCGAAGGCCGCGCGTGAATGGCTGCTGAAGGCATCGCCGCAAACGCTGCTCGATCGTGCGCTGGCCGATCTCGATACGGTGTACGGCATCCGCCTGCGCACGCAGATCCGCCGGGCCGACCTGACGCTACGCGGCCATGCGATGGCGATTCCCACACCGGGCTTTCTCTCCAGACCCGGCATTGCGCGCCTGCGTGAGAGCGCCGGGCCGATCCACTACGCGCATGCGGACCTGTCCGGCTATTCCGTGTTCGAAGAAGCGGCGTGGTGGGGCGATCGGGCGGCCCGGCGCATTCTGGGCAACTGATTGCTCGCTCCGCCGCAGGGCATCAAACGCAACCGTTCGACCTCGGCCATCAGTTCCCACGTGGCTGGGTCGATATCGCTGCGCTCAAGTGCCAGCGACAGGTATGCCCCGATCATGTCGACAAACCCGCGCGCAAATGCGGACGGATAGGCGCTACCCGTGTACTCCATCAGTTGCTGCCGTAGCAGGCGCGGCCGATGCTGTCCGAACTCGCGCACATAGGCTTGCGTTCGGCAGAGGAAGGCGCGCGCTTCCAGCGCACCGTCAAGGTAGACACGGCGTTTGGTGATTGTCATGGGCGGCCTCCGGTTCGCAACGGAACGGGGCACAGCCAAGGTGGAGAGGGAAAAGACGCGGGGCGACGCCCGCCGAACACAACAGTCATGGAGCCTCCTACGGATAGCAAAAGGCCCGACTAATCGCTGCTAAACGAGGGTGGCGGGCCCGACGACAGGGTTAGCAGACCGGCCCGTAGGACGCCGGCGACCCGAAGGTCCCCTGCCCGGCCCGCCGTGGTACAAGCGTGCGCGAGCACGGACGTAAAAAAGCCGCACGAGGCGGCCGTCCGGCCATACGGTAAGAATAGGCTGCTAAACCCAGCTGCCGTTGGTGCGGCAGCGCCGTGAATTATAGCGGCGGCACCGGTGCAGCCCACATGCAAAATTGCAGCATTTCGTGATCGCGCCGTACCGCCAATCCCGCCGTCCTGCGTGCGCTTACCCCTGACGCGACCACAGCGTGCGGCCGAAGAACGTCAGCGCGCGGTCCCACGCATGTTCGGCCCACACCGGGTCGTATTGCGTGATGGCGATGCGGTTCTCGCCCACGGCCGTTTCATTGGCGAAGGCGTGGTGCGCGAGATAGCGGTGGAAGTCCACATCGACGCCAGCATCGACGAGCTTCTTTTCCAGCGCATCGACGCCTTCGATCTTGAAGGCGGTGTCCTGCGTGCCCCAGTGGCCCTGCACCGGCACCTTGATCTTCGAGGCGTCGATGTATTCGAGCGGAGGATAGCCGTACCAGACCACGCCGGCATCCGCTTCCGGCACGTTACTCAGCGTCAGGAGCGTCAGCGCGCCGCCCATGCAGTAGCCCGTCACGCCCACGCGGCCGCAGGTCTGCTTGAGGTATTGCAAGGCGCCGCGCACATCCTGCGTGGCCGCGTCGCCAAAGTTCAGGTTGGTCATCAGGTGGTGCGCTTCTTCCTCTTCCACCGTCATGGTGCCGCGATAGAGGTCGGGCACCAGGGCCACGTAGCCCGCGCGCGCGAGGCGGTCGGCCACGCCGCGAATCTGGTCATTCAGGCCCCACCACTCCTGGATGACGACAATGCCCGGGGCGCCCTCTGCCTTGGCCGGCTTGGCCAGATAGCCCTGGAGTTCCTGCCCATCCGGGCGTTTGAACGTGATCATGGATCCTTGCGATGCGGTCATGCGATGGCTCCTCTGCCTGGAACGAAAACGCACAGCATAGTCCTGCCAGATGAAATTTGCAGGCGGCGCGTCGGCGGGGAACGGGCTGCGTGCGCCTTAGCCCTGCCGATACCCCTCCATCAGGGAGCCGATACGCGGCACAAAGTCTCTATCATGGCGGCACGTTCACACCCTGATTGCCTCCCATGATCAAAACCCTCGGCCTCATCGCCTACCTGCTGGTGCTGCTGATCCACGTCTACATCGTCGTACTCGAGATGGTGCTGTGGAAGACGCGCGGCCCCAAGGTATTCCGCATCACGCCGGAAAAAGCCGCCGAAACCGCCGCCATGGCGTCCAACCAGGGCCTGTACAACGGCTTTCTGGTAGCCGCACTGGTCATTGGGCTGATCGCACCAGACCCCGCCATCAACGCCGCGTTTGCGCTGTTCGGGCTGATCTGCGTGGCGGTGGCCGGCATCTGGGGCGCCGTCACGGTCAACAAACGGATTCTCTTTGTGCAGACGGTGCCGGCCGCGACTGCGCTGGCGCTGGGGTGGTTCGCCTGAAGGCAATGGGTGCCGCGGTGGCGGCAATCCTTGTCTGCCCCGGCGCCGCGCACTAGCTTGAAAGGAGTCAGGAGCGCGTTCGACTGGATGCGCTCTCGCCGACCGGGACCTCGCACATGCCGCCTGCATACCGCCGAATGATCCGAATGCTGGGCAGGGCGTCACTGCTGGCAACCGTGCTGTGTGGTTCCTCCAACTCCGCTCAAGTGAGGCACGCCATGACGCTCGCCTTGACCTCTCCGGCCTTTGCCGCTGGCGGCGAAATCCCCAGCCGCCTGACATGTGAAGGCGCGGACACATCGCCGCCGCTCGCGTGGACCGGCGCCCCGGCAGGCACACGCAGCCTGGCGCTGATCGTCGATGACCCCGACGCGCCCGACCCCGCGGCACCCAAGATGACGTGGGTCCACTGGGTGCTCTACAACATCCCGCCCGGCACCACTTCGCTGGCAGAAGATGCATCACGCAAGGGACTGCCTCCGGGTGCTCGCCCCGGCAACAACGACTGGCAGCGCACCGCTTACGGCGGCCCCTGCCCGCCCATTGGGCGTCATCGCTACTATCACAAGCTTTACGCGCTGAACGTGGAACTACCGGAGCTTGGCGCACCCACCAAGGCCGAACTGGAGCGCGCCATGCGTGGCCACGTGCTGGCTGAAGCCGAGCTCGTCGGTACCTACCAGAAACACAAACCCTGAGCCGGTACGTCAGGAAGTCAGGCGACCTAGTGTCAAGGCTTGGCAACCGCGCCCTTGCGGAACACCGCATACGGCACGCCCCGCTCCGGGTGTGCCGTCGTCTCGTTGATGAAGCGCTCGACATCAGGCACGTCATGCAGCGCCGTCATGAACGGCGCCAACACGTAGCCCGGCGCCACACAGCCCTGCACCAGCATCCACCGCTGCCATACCGTCACCCACAGCGTGGTGTTCTGCTGCCATCCCGGCACGTGAATGGACATCCATTGCAGGCGCCGCTTTGCCGTCTCGGCGATCTCATCGTCGTAGGAAAACGCGTTGGGCAAGCGGCAGCGGCCCTCCACCCAGCAATGGTTGCCATGCTCGATGCGGTGGTGCGAATCGCGCTTCCACTCGGCTTCGCTGATGCGCGGGCCGGCCGGTTCAGGGCAGTTGGCCACGCCCGACGAGATCTGGAAGAACGGGTCGTGACCGCGGTTCTGCAGGTCGTCTTCGGCGTGCGCCCCAGACGCTGACAACAGCAACACCATTGCAATGCAGCGTAAGTCGATCGTCATGGCGGCCTCCTTGGCGGACCCGGCGCAATCGGTTGCTGCAAAGCATAGGTGTTGCGTAACTCAGCGGCCAGGGATCAGCTCAGCGGAATCTCGAAAATCCACTTCAGCGTCCAGCGGTCTGAGGCGCGTGTCAGGCCGCGGCCGATGCCAAAGTTGAAGACGAAAGGCTTGCGGTCCACGTCGAACGCCAGGAACACCGTGTGTTGTTGTTCATGCAAAGGCGCGATGTGGTTGATGGGGCCAAGCCCGGCGTAATACTCCGTGCCGGCGCGCACCCCTGTCGCAACCGTACGTGCAATCTTGAAACTGGGCGCGGCCTCCGGCACGCCGCTGCGCCCGTCCCCCGAGAGATTCCAATCAAGCACCGGGTTGACCGCCCAAAGCCAACGGTCATCCTGATACCCATAGATGGGTCGCAGTTCCGCCGCGTTTTGAGATGCTTCAAAACGGCCGGCCACGTGGGCGAGTTCGACGTTGATGCCTGCAAAGTTCCCCACGCCATCAACTGGACGCACGGGCATCCATTTCACCCGCACCTTCGGACCGGTCACGTAGAACGTGTTCTCGCGCGTGAGCGTGGTCGGCACATAGAGCCCCAGCTCCAGCGAGGGCGTCAGGCCATACGAGAACTCCGCCGTGGCACGCCAGCCGTGCGGTGTCGTGACTTCGCCTGGATAGCTTGGCGTGCCGATGCCGCTGGGCGTGGTGTTGACGTGCAGCTCCAGCCCGAACTCGCCCGGCGCGTTGATATCACCGGTGTAGACCTGGATCTCGTCAGGCAACACCGCGTGCGCCGGCAGCGCAAATGCCGAGAACACAACCGCCGTTCCAATCGCGCGCGCAATGCGTGCACCCACCATGATGACCTCCGGAGCAATCCCGAGATCATAGTGAGGCGATTGCGTGCAGTGCGAAATAACCGGCGGCCGCAGATACAAATCCGCATAAGAGGCATTCGCATTTGCAGGCGTGGGCTGCGCCCCCGCTAGCTCGAGCTCATGTGCGTCGCGAGCAGCGAGGCAAACACATCGTGCAGCTCGGTCTTGCCGAAACGCTGCTCCGACACGCCTTTCTCCACGTCGATCTGCCCGGCGTTGACCGCATCGTAGAGTTCGGTGAGCAGTTGCACATGGTTCGCGCTCAGACCGGCACGCTGCAGCATCGGCGACCAGGCGGTGCGCGGCACGGCGTCGGCAACAATCTCGCGGCCGACGACAGCGCTGAACGCGCGTGCGACGTCGATCAGGCTCACACGGCGCGGGCCTTCCACGCTGACGATGCGAGGTGTGTTGGCCGATGGCCCATCGAGTAGCAACTGGGCGGCCAGCGCGCCTACGTCCTGCGTGGCGACGGTCGCAAACGCGCGATCCAGCGGATAGTGCAGGCTCGGCAGCCGCCCGGTCGCCAGCATGACGGGCAGCATCGCCGCCCAGTTCTGCGCGTGCTCCGGTGAGCGCAGCAGCGTCAGGTGCGTCGCCAGCGGCTTGAGCCGCTCTTCCAGCAGATGGAACAACCGCGTCAGGCCGGTGCCCCGGTCCAGCTCGGCGCCGTAGTCCGACAGGGCCAGGACAGCCGATGGCGGGTTGGCGCGCAGCGCATCGGCGGCTACGTCGATCATGCGCTCCATGGTGAAGGCGGGGTCAACGTCGCCCACCGGCACTGGACACAACATCTGCACAGCCGTCGCGCCCTTGATGGCGGAAGCAACGGAGGCCGGATCGGTCAGATCGGCGATCGCAATCTCGCAGCCGATTCTGGCCAGCGCTTCGCCTTGCCGCGCACTGCGCACGACCGCCCGCACAGGCCGCCCCGCATTGCGCAGCGCTACGGCGGTCGCGCGGCCGACTTTGCCCGACGCCCCAAAGATGACAAACATGTTCGTGCTCCTCTCAAGTGGGAGGCACGAGCTTAGAGCGGGCCCGCAAACCAAACTTGCAGGAACGGAGGAATTTGGCAGATTCGGTGGATCGACTACGCAGCCGGCGGGTCCGCAGCCACGGCCAACGCCTTGCCGGCGCGGATGACGTCACGGGGCGTGACGCCGAGCAACCGCTGCATCCACTGCGTCATATGGCTCTGGTGCGCAAAGCCCACGTCTAGCGCAATCTGCGACGCACTGCGACGGCCTTCCAACAGCAACGCTTTTGCGCGCGCCACCCGGCGCTGCACGACGTAGCGATGCGCCGGCACGCCCAGCGTTGCACGAAACAGCACATTGAAATGGGGCACGCTTAAGCCGGCCTGCGCGGCCAGCTCAGCCAGCGTCAGGCGCGCATGCAGATGGGCTTCGATGTAGTCGATCACGCGCGTAGCCACGCGAGGCGCCAACGTGCCGGTGCGGTCGGCCACACCGGCGGCACCATCCCGACTGCTGCTGAGCAGACGAACGACCAACGCCGTGCACAGACCCTCTGCATATAACGCGTCGGAGGTGTCCTGCGCTTGCAGCTCGGCCCCCAACGCTGCGGCAAGATGACGCACGCGCGCATCGCGCCATTGCAGACGCGGCGTGATGTCGGCTCGCACGCCAATCTGTTCGGCGATGCTGCGTACAGACGTGTCGCCGATGGCGATCCGCAGAATCCGGCAGTCGGCATCGTCCGTCCACATGCCGGGCACGCCTGCGGGAATGACGTCCGCATCGCCGTGTGCCTGGATGCGTGAATAGCGGCGGCCATCGCATACGCAATTCATCCGCACGGGGGCCCCGACATGCACGTTGACGCGGTGCTGCGCCATGGCCGGCACCCGGTACGCGCCGGGGCGGATCCCGAGCAGCGTGGCGGCAAAGCCGTTCCAACCAAGCCCTTCGCTGGAGCGCAGGCTGACTGGAGCGGGTTCAAGCAAGGCGAGAGGCGTGATGGCGTTCATGGCAGGTCCGGGAACTCGGTGGCGCCTCGGCATTCTGCGCCACACGGCGCCCTATCGTCGTCATAACAAAGATCAATTAGATTTCTGATATCGATAGTCAGATACTTGCCAACGTTGTATTTGGCTTCCCCACAGCCGAATTTCCGACGGCCTCCGGGCCGTCTTTTTATTTCTGCGCCCTGCGCTTATGGTGAAACGGGGCACGCATCACAACACGGAGACACGCCAATGGACCGCGACGCATTCGTCAGCGCGCTGAGAGCGGAAGGCTTTACGGAGTTTGTTCTGGTGACGCGAGAGCCGGGCGAGCTGGACACGCACACGCACCCGTTCGAGGCGAAAGCGCTCATCCTGGCCGGCGAAATTCACATCCGCGCAGAAGGCGCGGAGCGCGTCTACCGGCCCGGCGACACGTTTCATCTGGCGGCCAATGCACCGCACACCGAGCGGTACGGCGCGCAGGGTGTGCAGTATCTGGTGGCGCGGCGCTAGTCCGGCAAGTCAGGCGCGCGCTGGATATTGCGCGAGCACCTTGTCGCGAATCGACGGCTTGATATTTGCCAGCGACATGTTGCCGTTGTAGTGCGCCACCACGCGCGGGTTCATCACGCGAAACCACAGCGGCGGCACATAGGCGACCATGATCATCGCCGCATAGCCGGCCGGCAATTGCGGCGAATGCTCGAAATGCCGCAACGCCTGGAAAGACCGCGTCGGGTTGGCGTGGTGATCGGCATGCCGCTGCAGTTGATACAGGAACAGGTTCGTCACCACGTGGTTGCTGTTCCACGAATGCTGCGGCGTGCATCGTTCGTAGCGGCCGCTGGGCAATTGCTGGCGGCACAGGCCGTAGTGCTCGAGATAGTTCACCACTTCCAGCAACGAGGCGCCGTAGATGGCCTGGATGATCAGGAACGGCACCGCCTTGAGCCCGACGAACGCGATGCATACACCCCACAGCACTACCGTCATCGCCCAGGCGTTGAGCACATCGTTACGCCAGGACCAGACCGAGTGGCCCTGCTGCTCCAGCCGACGTTTCTCCAACGCCCAGGCCGATTTGACGCTGCCCACCACCGTACGCGGCAGGAACTCCCAGAACGACTCGCCATAGCGCGCGCTTGCCGGGTCGGCCGGCGTGGCCACGCGCACGTGGTGGCCGCGGTTGTGCTCGACGAAGAAGTGGCCATACGCGACAGGGGCGAGCGTGATCTTGGCCAACCAGCGCTCGAAGCCGTCGGTCTTGTGACCCAGCTCGTGCGCGGTGTTGATCGAGATACCCGTCACCACGCCAACCGAAAACGCGAACGCAAGGTAGTCGTACCAGACAAGGTCATACGTGCGCAGCACCCACATCGATACCGCAAAGCTCACGTAAAGCACGGTGGTCGCCAGGTAGACGATGCGGCGGTAGTAACGCTGTTTTTCCAGCGTCGGGACGACGTCTTCGGGCGGGTTCTCTGGGTCGTCACCAATCAGGAAATCGAGCAGCGGGATGATCGTGAACACGATGAATGGCCCCGCCCACCAGAGCGGATGCCAGCCGGTCGCCAGCGCCGAAACGGCCGCGACGATGGGTAGCGTGATGGTCAGCGCGCCGAGCATCCAAAGATAGCGCTTGCCGTCGGTCCATTCCACGGACGCGACCATGCCGGGTGTTGCCATTGTCTTCCTCCTGTTTTGCCCCGCTGGGCGGCTTGGCTTGTGTACGCACATGCGTGCGCCGCCGGGGTCGTGCCCGACGCTTGCGTTATAGGCGCAACAAGAGGAGAGACCAACGCCAGAAACTAGGCGCAAAACTCCAAACAAGGCGGCCGCCGGGCAGCCCTCTGAAGGCGGAAAAAAAGCAGGCGATTGAAACGAACGATTTAAAAACGGTCGTTCGATTTTGGTGCGACGCACCTGAAAGGAGGCCGGGTGCGAATGCCGACGCCGTGCACCTCAGGCACCGGGCGAACGCCCAAGAATCAGGCGGAGGCGCTCAGGAAGGCGTTGACGGCGGCGAGCACAGCCGCTTCCTGCTCCCGATGCGGCACGTGCCCGCAACGCTGCACGAGCTTGAGCGTGGCGGGCGCGCCAGCCAGCGTGACGATGCGCTCCGGCTGCGCGGTGGAGCCGTATTCGTCTTCGGTGCCGTGCAGCGCCAGCACCGGGCTGCGCACGGCAAGCAGCGCGTCGTCCAGGCACCACTGCGCAAATGCCGGAGACAGCCACGTGTTCACCCACGCATCCAGCACCCATTGCGCCTTGCTGCCGTGGTACCGCTCGAGCCGGCCCATCTGGCCGGGCTCTGCAAACTGCGCCTGGGCGATACGGATGCCTTGGCGCGTTTGCTCTTCCACAAACGCCTGCGCCGACTCGGTAATCAAGCCTGCGCAGCGGCCCGGATACGCTGCGGCAATCGACACCGCCATGCCGCCACCGACGCTGTGGCCGAAGACGAAGAAGCGATCCACGCCAAACTGGTCGGTCAGCGCGGCAAAGCCACCGTACGCTTCCTGCTGGATGAAGCCCGGATCCAACTGGCCGGGATATGCGTCGGATCGGCCAAAGCCGAGCCGGTCATAGGCGATGACCGCATGTCCGGTCGACTGCGCCAGACGCTGCGGAAAATCACGCCACAGCGCGACGCAGCCGAGCGAATCGTGCAGCAGCACGATGGGCGGTTTGGCGGCATCGTTGGCCGGGCCGCCCCATTGCCTGGCATGGAGACGGCCATCGGGCGTGGTGATCCAGGCTTCGGTGCCGTCGACGGACGGCGCAGAAAGCGATTCGGCCATACCCGGTTCAGAACAGGCGGTCCAGCCAGCCGTGCGGGTCCGGTGCGCGGCCGTTCTGCAGATCGACCAGCGCCGCCTTCAGCTTGGTCGTCAGCTCGCCTGCCTTGCCATCGCCGATGGTGAAGTTGTGCTTGTGGCCCTTGACCTTGCCGATGGGCGTGACGACCGCTGCGGTGCCGCACGCAAAGGCTTCACGCAGGCGGCCGCTTTGGGCGTCGGCCTGCCACTGGTCGATGGAGTACGGCTCTTCGCGCACGGTCAGGCCCATGCCGCGCGCCAGCGTGATCAACGAATCGCGCGTGATGCCCGGCAGGATCGTGCCAGTCAGCGGCGGCGTCTGCAGCGAACCGTCATCGAAGACGAAGAACACGTTCATACCGCCCAGCTCTTCGATCCACTTGCGCTCCACCGCGTCGAGGAAGACGACCTGGTCGCAGCCCTCGCGGGTGGCTTCAGCTTGAGCGACCAGGCTGGCGGCGTAGTTGCCGCCGCACTTGGCCTCGCCCGTACCGCCCGGTGCGGCGCGCGTGTAGTTGTCCGACACCCAGATGGTGACGCCCGACGATGCATCGCCCTTGAAGTACGCGCCCACCGGGCACGCAATCACGCAGAACAGGTATTCGGCCGAAGGCTTCACGCCCAGGACCACTTCGGTGGCGATCATGAACGGGCGCAGGTACAGCGCCGAGCCCTGGCCCGACGGAATCCAGTCGCGATCAAGCTTGACCAGCTCGCGCACGGCCTGCAGGAAGAGGTCTTCCGGCAGCGCGGGCATCGCCAGGCGCTTGGCGGAATTCTGGAACCGGCGCGCATTGGCTTCCGGGCGGAACAGCGCACCGCCCCCGTCCGGCAGGCGGTAGGCCTTCATGCCCTCGAAGATTTCCTGCGCGTAGTGCAGCACCAGCGTGGACGGATCGCACTGGATCGGGCCATGCGCGCCGATTTTGGCGTCGTGCCAGCCCTTGCCCTCGGTGTAGCGGATGGTGGCCATGTGATCGGTGAAGACGCGGCCGAAAGCGGGGTTTTCCAGCAGGCGCGCGCGCTCTTCCGCCGGAACAGGGTTCGGGCGCTTCTCGATCGAAATAGCCGATTCGACAACGTTGTTCATACCGTCTCCAAGAGTGCGAGGGGCGCAAAATGCCCAAACCGCTATTTTGCGCCAACGGCGATGCAATTTGGTGGCGTATTCACGCACATGCGGTATTGCAGGCGGCGGAAAAGCCATGCGCCGGGCAGGCGCCCAATGGCATCAGCTGCCGTGACGCAGCGGCTTAAACGCCGCCTTGCTGACGTGGATTCGGCATTGGAATGACGGTAGGGCGATGCATTCGCACGCCCAAGAACTCGATGGTCGCGCATCACCCCTGCGGGACATGGGGCCCTATGGTACGGTTGACAGAATGAACGTCATGATCCGCCATCCCCTGCTGGTTGGTGCTCGGCGGCACAGCGGTGCCGCCTGGGAGCGTTACGCACCATGAGTGATGTGAAACGCGATCCGCGCCGCCCGATCCACGCCGAGAAAGTTGCCGCCAGCCGGGCTTTGCGCCTGAGTGTGCCGGCAGAGGCGCGGCCAGCGCCGGTGAACCGGAAAGACTGGCTCCGGCAACGAAAGGAACAACTGCAGGCCGCCCGCGTGGCAGCCAAACAGCGACGTGACCAACTGAAAGCAGAAATCCTCTCGGCCGCGCAGGAGATTGCGCGCGAAGAGCGGGTTGCCGCCCGGCTGGAAGCCGAACGCGTCAAGGCGGAAACCAGGTCCGCCAGCGTGCATGCCAAGGAAGATGCACGTGCTGCGGCCAAGTTCGAGCGCAGCAAACCGGCTCGCTCGACATCAAAGCGCAAGACGCTCGGAACAGGAAAACGCAAACTGATTTCTTACGCCGATCTCTTGCGCATGCGCGGATAACCTGGCAGCGGTTTTGCGGAGATTCATGCACACATAAACCCGCATGACGGCTACACGTTCGAAGGTACCCGGGATGAAGCGCCGGCATCCTTAGCGTGCCTGTACAGCCTCGGCTCCAGGTTCTTAGCACGCAACGGCGTTGGCTTCGCGTCGAGCTTGCGGAAAATCAACGCGGAAAACACGGTCACCACGCCCATGGTGAAGAACGCCAGCCGATACGCCGGCGCAGCCACGCCAAGCTTGACCGAGAAAAGGCTGACAAGCCCCCCCTCCGATCGATACGCCCAAGCCGATGGCGAGTATCTGCACCATCGAACACAAACTGTTGCCGCTGCCGGCATCCTGATGCGTCGAGGTCACGATGGGGATGACCAGCAAGCCGTACGAAGGCATCGAAGACGGCTCGCTCGACCTGATTGCCGGCAAGCGCCGCGAAGGCGGCCGACGTGGTGTCCCGCTGTTCCGAGGGCAGCTCGAATGGCTTGCCCGGCCCGGTACCGTGGTCGACGTAACTCAGCCGCTGCCGCTCATCCTCGTCAACGAGCCGAGCGTGACGCGTTCCATCGTGCTCGACACGTTGGCCGCAGCGGGTTGGCTGTGGCGCATCGTCTGCACCAGTTGCAGTCATTCCGGATCTATTGCCGCGGCCCGGGGCGGGCTGGGGATTACCGTGCGTGCGCAAAACCTGGCCGGCGGCGGGCTGGTGCCGCCCGTCAATGGCGACGTTTTACCGCCGCTGCCGGCCATCGAGTTCATCACGTTGTTGGCACGGCGCTTGAGCAAGCCTGCGGAAACGCTCTTGCAGCTCATCCGCAAGAGCGACCTGCGCGCCGGGCGGACCGACTGAGCAACGTTCACGTTACGACAATACGGCCTCGTCAACCTGCACCGACTCCTGCGCAACTTCAAGCCGGCTGACGAAACTCAGGCCGCCTTGGCCTGTTGCACGGCATCGAGCTGATCGCCGCCGAGGCTGTCGACCAGGTCGCTCAGCATCCGCGCCAACTCGCCGGTCATCAGCGCGACATCGGAGTCGAAGCGCTCGTCGTCGTTCTGCGCGGTGGGGTCTTCGGCTTCCTTGATCACGTCCAGCGGCGTCACGCGTTTGATCAGGAGCGACGGCGTCAGCACGAAGGAGACCCGGTCGTCCCAGGTCATGGCGAGCCGCATGCATTGCTTGCCAGCTTCGATGTGCCGGCGCATGTCTTCCGCTTCGAGCGCGTGGCCAACGTATCGCACCGTGGCGCCGCCCTCGCCCGTCGAGCGCAACTCGGCGTGCTGGTCGACGGTGAAGCCGCCGGGCGCGTCGCCGGAGAGCAGCCACTCCGTCATCGCCGCAACAGGCGAATGCTTCACATGCACGCTGGTGAGTGGCAATTGATCGATCGACTTGACGAGCAGGCCGCGCACGTCGTCGGCAACCGCCTGCGAAGCTGCATCGATCACGAGCCAGCCATTTGCCGTATCGATCCACACCCGCGTATCGCGGCGAATGCTGAAGGCGCGCGGCAGCAGTTCGTCGGTCACCTGTTCCTTGAGTTCGCGCAGTTGCTTTCGGCCGGGCTTGAAGCCCTGCTGCTCCTCCAGCTCAAGCGCCCGGGCCTTGGTCACCTGATTGATGACGGACGCGGGCAGCAGCTTCTTCTCGGCACGGAATACCAGCAGCATCTGCCCGTTGTTCGAATACACGAGCGCGCCGTCGTCACGCGGCGAGGCCCAGCCGAAGGTCTGCTTTTCTACGCTGTTGCCCGGTTGAAACGCGTGAGGTGCCAGCCACTTTTCAAGCTGGTCAGGGGTCACGGCCCAAGGTGCCGGCAGACGATGAAGCTGGAGATTTTTGAACCACATGGGAGGTCGGGCAAAGTGTGCGATTCTAAATGATGGCGGGGCCCTCCCCCCCAACGGCCGATGGCCAGCCCGACGCGCGCCGCGCGTTCGGCTGGCCCCGGTACTAATATGCAGGTCCTGACGCCGGCATCCGTTGATGACCGATCGGGCGTCCGATTGGAGCTGGAGACAAACGATGACACGCGTTCGCGTTGCGGGCTTCACCCTCTCGCTTGACGGATACGGCGCAGGTCCGGATCAGGACATCAACAATCCGCTCGGCATTGGCGGGATGGAGCTGCACCAGTGGCTGGTCGCGACGCGCACGTTCCAGCGGACCCTGTTCGGCAAGGACGGCGGTACAACTGGCGTTGACGATGACTTTGCCGCCCGTAGTTTCCGGAACGTGGGGGCGTGGATTCTCGGGCGCAACATGTTCGGCCCCATTCGCGGGGATTGGCCCGACGACAACTGGAAAGGCTGGTGGGGCGACAACCCGCCGTATCACGTTCCCGTTTTCGTGTTGACCCACCACGCGCGTGCGCCCATCGAGATGGCGGGCGGCACGACCTTCCACTTCATCACAGGCGGCTTTCGAGAAGCGCTCGACCGTGCGCGCGAGGCCGCTGACGGGAAGGATGTACGCATTGGCGGAGGGCCGAGCACCATCCGGCAGTACCTGCGTGAAGGCCTCATCGATGAACTGCACATCGCGATCTCGCCGGTCTTGCTTGGCCGAGGGGAACCCCTGTTCGAGGGGATCGACTTGCGAGCGCTGGGCTACGCGTGCGTTGAATCCGTAGCATCAGAAAAGGCGACGCATGTTGTTTTGCGGCGCCCATCGCCTACGAACACTTGAACGAACGACGACAGGACGAACGATGACTGAGCGCGATACAAGGCTGCACGGTAGCTGGCGGCTGTTGTCTTTCGAGACCGAGCTTCAGGAGACTAAGGAGCGTACGCAGCCCTGGGGCGCTGACCCCAATGGGTCGCTGATCTTCGGCGCTGACGGGCGCATGATGGTGCTCCTCACCGCGAAAGTGCGGGAGCCGGGGAACACAGACGAGAAGCTGGCGGCGCTGTTCCGTACGATCGTGGCCTATACCGGGCGGTATCGGGTCGAAGACGATCGGTTCATCACGAAGGTTGACGCGTCCTGGAATGAAGTCTGGACCGGCACGGAGCAGGAACGGTTCTATACGCTGGATGGAGACAAGCTGGAAGTGCGCACGGCGTGGATGCCGAACCCATTGGTTTCCGAAAACGCAATGGGCAGGGGTGTTCTCGGTTTCAGGCGCGAGTAACGTCTCCGACAAATTCGATGGCAATGGTCCAGCGCAATGCACAATCCAAAACTTTCCTTCACCAATCAGGAAGCCTGGGAAGCCTGGCTGGAAACCCACGGAGAGGCTGTGGCTGGCGTCTGGCTTCGCATCGCAAAGCGGTCGGCCGAACAATCCACCGTGTCTTATGCAGAGGCCGTTGAGAGCGCCCTCTGCTATGGATGGATCGACGGGCAAAAGCAGGCGGAAAACGAGCACTACTGGCTGCAGCGGTTCACGCCCAGAACCGCCAAGAGCATCTGGTCGAAGATCAACACCGCCAAGGCTGAAGCCTTGATCACCGCCGGGAAAATGCGCCCTGCAGGGCTTCGCGCAATCGAGCTGGCCAAGCAAGACGGCCGCTGGAAGGCGGCCTATTCGTCTGCGGGTACGTCAACCGTGCCGGATGACCTGCAGCAGGCTTTGGATGCCAACCCGAAGGCCAAGCAATTCTTCGCTACCTTGAATGGCCAGAACCGGTACGCGATTCTGTTCAGGATCCAGAACGTAAAGAAGGCCGAGACGCGTGCCAAGAAGATTACTCAGTTCATCGACATGCTGAACAAGGGCGAGAAGCTTCATCCATAGCATTGTCGAACCTGGAAAGCGCTATCGGTTCACGAAGGACCGCCGCCGCTAAGCGTGATCGATTGCCGATGCCGCCGCCCGCAGGGCCAGAAGGTAACTCTGGACGCCAAACCCGCAGATCTGCCCGCTGACGATGTCAGCAAATACCAAGTGATGTCGGAACGGCTCGCGTGCGTGGATGTTGGACATATGCAATTCCACCACCGGACACATCAGGATCGCCAGCGCATCGCGGATGCCGTAGCTGTAATGCGTCCACGCGCCTGCGTTAATCAGCACGGCGTCCTGGCGCTCTTCGAACGCACCATGAATGCGCTCGCACATCGCCGCTTCGCTGTTGGTTTGGAATGACTCCACCTGCACGCCAGGTTCGGCGCCCAACGCCTGCAATCTGATCGTTGCGCGAAACAACCTTTACAAGGTCGGTATGCCTACGGGAAACCGCAACTGCGTGTGCCTAATTGAAAGGCGGTACGGCGTGCGACTGCATGAAGATGGCCGAAGCCGGGGCGTCCTTTGCCGTCTCGTTCGACGGCCGCGCCGGCCTGTGCGGGGTCGACGGGGGCAATGACGCTCCGCGTTGCGCGCGCCCCAGGAAACGCTGCATGAGGCAGAACAGGCACAGCAGCACGCCAATGGCAATGCGCGCCCACCAGGAGCTGAGCGTGCCGTCAAAGGTGATCAGCGACTGGATGACGCCCAGCAACAGCACGCCCACCACACTACCGCTGATCAGCCCCACGCCGCCAGTGAGCAGCGTGCCGCCGACCACCGTGGCGGCAATGGCGTCCAGTTCCATACCTTGCGCGTGCAGCCCGTAGCCGGACAGCATGTAGAACGTGACCAGCACGCCGCCCAGTGCCGAGCAAAACCCGCTGAGCACATAAACGAGGATGCGCGTGCGCACCACCGGCAAACCCATCAGCAACGCAGACCGTTCATTGCCGCCCAGCGCGTACACCGTGCGGCCAAAGCGGCTGCAATGCGCGAGCCACGCCGCCGCGGCAAACACGACCAGCGCAATCACCACGCTGGGCGACACGTAGTTGCCGCCGCCCACCTGGATCTTGTACTGCGACAGCGTGGTGTAGATCGGGTCCGTCATGCTGATCGAATCGATGCTGATGAGGTAGCACAGCCCCCGGGCGAGAAACATGCCGCCCAGCGTGACGATGAACGGCTGGATACGGAATACCTGGATCAGCAAGCCCATCACCAGGCCGAACAGGCAACCGACAGCCAGCACCAGCGGCACCACCACGCCAATCGACCAGCCGTGATGTTCGACCAGCGCGGCGGAGATCATGGTGGTCAGCGCCACCACCGCCCCAACCGACAGATCGATGCCGCCCGACAGAATGACGAACGTCATGCCGATGGCAACGACGATCAGGAACGCGTTGTCGATCAGCAGATTGAGAAACACCTGCACGCTGAAGAAGCCCGTGTAAGTCACCGAGCCGAAGCCGAACAACAGCGCAAACAAAAACAGCGTGACGTAGAACGGCAAGCGCCGTGGATTGATTCTCATGACTGCGCCCCCGCACGGCTGTGGCGTTGAAAGAGCATGCTGCGAAACGCCTCCGATTGCGCCAGGCACACGGCAAACACCACCACGGCTTTCACCACGAGGTTGATTTCTGGTGGCACGCCCATCGAATAGATCGCGTAGGTCAGCGTCTGGATGATGAGCGCCCCGATCACGCTGCCCCACAGGCTGAACTTGCCGCCCGCCAGGGAGGTACCGCCCAGCGTGACGGCCAGGATGGCGTCAAGCTCCAGCAGCAGCCCGGCGTTGTTGCCGTCCGCGCTCTTGACGTTGGAGCAGATGATGAGCCCCGCAACACCGGCCATGGCGCCGCAGAATGCGTAGATGCCAAACAGCAGCGCCTTGGTGTTGAGCCCCGCAAGACGCGCGGCCACGGGGTTGATGCCGACGGCCTCGATAAACAGCCCGAGCGCCGTGCGGTGCATCAACAGCAACAGCAGGCCCAGTACAGCGGCCGCGATGTACAGACCGAAAGGCAGCCCGAACAGATAGCCGTTGCCCACAAAGAAGAACGGCTCGTAGTACACGGTGATGATCTGCCCGCCGGTAATGAGCTGCGCTACGCCGCGCCCGGCCACCATCAGAATCAGCGTGGCAATGATGGGCTGCATGCCTGCACCCGCCACCAGCAAGCCATTCCACAGGCCGCACACCAATGCTGCGCCCACGGCAGCCAGCAGCGCCAGCAGCAGCGGCACCTTCGTCACGTAGACGGGCAGGCCGTTCTGCACGACCAGCGTGCCGCCAACAAGCGATGCCGCAATGGCGCCGGAAATGGCGACCACCGCGCCCACCGAAATATCGATGCCGCCCACCGCAATCACCAGCGTCATGCCCAGCGATACGAGCATGAGCGGTGCTGCGCGGTTGAGGATGTCGATCAGGCTGCCGTACAGATGCCCATTACGAACGTCGAGGTGAAAGAAATGCGGGTTGAACCACGCGTTGAACAAACACAACAGGAGCAGCGTCACGCCCGGCCAGAACAATCGGTGGCTTGTCAGTGCGCGCAGATTGACGGGGTTCATGCAGCGCCTCCGATGGTGGTGGATTGGCTGGCGGGCACGTCGCCGCCGGCAATCACGTGGCACAGGTTGTCTTCCGTCACATCGACGCCGGCCAGCTCGCCCACCTTCTTGCGATCGCGCAGGATCGCCAGCCGGTGGCTCACGCGAAGCACCTCCGGCAGCTCGCTGGAGATGAACAGGATCGCCATGCCCTTGCGGCACTGCGCGGTCACCAGGTCCATGATGTCGAGCTTGGCGGCAATGTCGATACCGCGCGTGGGTTCGTCCAGGATCAGCATGGCCGGGTCGGTCGCCAGCCAGCGCGCGAGCACGGCCTTCTGCTGGTTGCCGCCCGAGAGTTGGCCGATCGGCTTTTCAGCGTCGGGCGTCTTGATGCCGAGCTGGGCGATGTACTGGTCGGCAATCTCGCGCTGGCGCTTCTTGGGCAGATAGCGGAACAGGCCGCGCTTGGCCTGCAGCGCGAGGATGATGTTCTCGCGAATCGACAGTTCGGCAATGATGCCTTCGGTCTTGCGGTCTTCCGGGCAAAAGCCAATACCCTGGCGGATGGCGTCACGCGGCGAACTGAACTGACGCGCTTGCCCCTGCACGTTGATCGAGCCCGCATCGTTGCGGTCAACACCGAACAGCAGCCGCGCGGTCTCGGTGCGGCCCGAGCCCAGCAGGCCGCCAAGGCCGAGCACCTGCCCGGGGCGGACGTCCAGATCGAGCGGTTGCACCACGCCACGACGGCCCATGCCGCGCGCACTCAGGAACGCGGGCGCAGTGTCATCCACGGGCGGCACCTCGGTGCGCTCGAAGCGGCTCGCGTCGATGTCGCGCCCGACCATCTTGTTGATCAGTTGCAGTTGCGGCAGATCGCGCGCGGCATATTCGCCCTCCAGCCGGCCGTTGCGCAGCACGGTAATGCGGTCGGCAATCGCGTAGGTCTGCTCCAGAAAATGGGTGACGAACAGCACGGCCATGCCGCGTGCCTTGAGTGTGCGGATGGCGGCAAACAGGCGGGCTACTTCGTCATCGTCCAGGCTGGAGGTGGGCTCGTCCAGGATCAGGATGCGGGCTTCGGTGGAGAGCGCGCGCGCAATCGCCACCATCTGCTGAATGGCCACCGGGTACAGCGACAGCGGCAGCGTCACGTCGATGTGGATGTTCAGATCAGCCAGCAGCGCCTGCGCCGCCCGGTTGGTGGCACGCCAGTCGATGCTGCCCATGCGCATGGGAAAGCGGCCGATGTGGATGTTCTCTGCCACGGTCAGGTTCGGGCAGAGATTGACCTCCTGGTACACCGTGCTGATGCCGAGCTTTTGCGCCTCCAGCGGCGAGCTTGGCGCGATGGGCTGACCGCCGAGCACGATCTCGCCCGCATCGGGCGCTTCAACGCCCGTCAGCACCTTGATGAGCGTTGACTTACCGGCGCCGTTCTGCCCCATCAGGGCGTGCACTTCTCCTGGCAATAAGCGGAAATCGACCCCGGCCAGCGCCTGCACGCCGGGAAAGTTCTTGCAGATGCCGCGCATGTGCAGCAGCGCGCCGCGTGCATCTGTGGCGGCGGGTTGATCAACGTGATCCGACATGGGTATGGCCTGTGGAGGGGTGCATGCCGGCAAGGCGAGTCACCGTCACCCGCCCTGCCGGCATGCCCCGATTCAGCAAAGGGCTTGCGAACGGCCCCCTCAGTACTTGCGGTTCGGAAATTCCTTGGCCGCCACTTCCATCGGGAAGATGCCTTCCTTGGTGACGATGCGCTTGGGCACAGTCTGGCCCGCCAGCACGGCGCGCGCGGTATCCATCAGTTGCGGCCCGAGCAGCGGGCTGCATTCCACCGTGACGTTCAGCTTGCCGGCCATCATGGCTTCAAACGCGCCCTTCACGCCGTCGATCGAGATGATGGTGATGTCCTTGCCCGGCTTGAGCCCTGCCTCTTCAATGGCCTGGATGGCGCCGATCGCCATGTCGTCGTTGTGCGCGTACAGCACGTTGATCTTCTTGCCCTCCGCTTTCAGGAAGGCTTCCATCACTTCCTTGCCCTTGGCGCGGGTGAAGTCGCCGGTTTGCGAGCGGATGATCTTGTAGTGCGGGTCGGCCTTGATGATCTCTTCAAAGCCGCGCTTGCGGTCGATGGCGGGCGCAGAGCCGACAGTGCCTTGCAGCTCGACGATGTTCACGTCACCCTTGGGCTTGACGTTTTCAAGCAGCCAGCGGCCCGCCTTGCGGCCTTCCTCGACGAAATCCGATCCGATGAACGTGGTGTAGAGCGAGGTGTCTTTGCTGTCGATGCCGCGGTCGGTCAGGATGACCGGGATCTTGGCGGCCTTGGCCTCCTGCAGCACCGTGTCCCAGCCGGATTCCACCACCGGTGAGAACGCAATGACGTCGACCTTCTGCGCGATGTACGAGCGGATTGCCTTGATCTGGTTTTCCTGCTTCTGCTGCGCGTCGGAGAACTTCAGGTTCACGCCCTGCGCCTTGGCCGTCGATTTGATCGACTCCGAATTGGCGGTCCGCCATTCGCTCTCGGCGCCCACCTGGGCAAAACCCATGGTGAACGACTTGTCAGCCGCGTGCGCCGCTGTCGCCAAGCCCGTGGCCAGCAGCACACCGGCCGTAGCCAGGAAGGTCAATACGGTCCGTCTGGCGCACGCAGCGCTCGTTTTTTGCATCGTTTGTCTCCGTTATGGTGGAACGCAGCCGGTCACTACCCCCGGGGCTGCGCACGTCGTCTTTGCAACGCGATACACGAGTCGAATCCGGCATGCGGCGCCCGTCTTCCCTTGCCGGTGATCCGTGGTGAGCCATGGTATGGACAGCCTGACATGACCGTCTAATGTTTTTTTGGGGGCTGACTGATATCGGTTTTGATATCAGACACAGCGTTTGCGCATCGTGCAGCGCACCAACATCGCGCAAGGCGATGCCAGCTGTGCAGACCGCTCAGCCAGAGCTGTGGCGGCGGCGTATGCCAAAAACCGAGCATGCATATCGAAAAAGCTTCGTTCCGCTGCATACGTCAGCTTTTTACACTGGGCGAACTTGTTATGACGAGTTGCGCCCATCCATGACCACCTCAAATTTGCACCGCCAACCTGCCCCGCCGCTCTATGAGCGCATCAAGGGCACGCTGCGCGAGGGCATTCTCAGCGGCCACTACGCGCCGGCCTCGCTGCTGCCGTCGGAAGCGGCGCTGGGCGAGCAGTTCAACGCCAGTCGCATCACCGTGCGTCAGGCACTGGCCGATCTGCAGAACGAAGGGCTGATCTTCCGCCGCCACGGCAAAGGCACGTTTGTGAGCCAGCCCAAGGCCTTTCAGAACGCGACGGCGCTGCAGGGCTTTGCCGAGGCGATGTCGGCACAAGGTCATGCCATCCGTAACCGCGTGCTGAAGCTGCGCACGCTGCCCGCGCCGACCGACGTGGCACAGGCGCTGCAACTGGCACCCGGCACGGCCGTCACGGAATTGCATCGCGTGCGGTTGCTCGATCAGGTGCCGGTTTCCCTTGAGGTGACGTGGCTGCCGGAGCCGCTGGGCAGCAGCGTCGCGCGGGCGGACCTCGTCACGCGCGATGTTTTCCTCGTGCTGGAGCAGGACGCAGGGGTGGCGCTCGGTCATGCGACGCTGGCCATCGATGCGGCGCTGGCCGACCACGCCACCGCAACCGCACTCGAGACGGGCGCAGGCGCGGCACTGTTGCGCGTGGAGCGTCTGACGCACGACGCACAGGGCACGCCCATCGACTTCGAACGCCTGTATTTTCGCGGCGACGCCTTCCAGTACCGGCTTCGGCTGGATCGGCAGGTGGCGGCGCATGCGCAATCCATCCTTCCTTTGCAAGGCACCAAATGAACACGTTGGAACTGGAGTACGACCTCGTCGTCGTGGGCGGCGGCACGGCCGGCCCGATGACGGCCATCAAGGCAAAAGAACGCAACCCTGCGCTGCGTGTGCTGCTGATCGACAAGGCGCACGTGAAGCGCAGCGGCGCCATCTCGATGGGCATGGACGGGCTGAACAACGCGGTCATTCCGGGGCATGCCACGCCTGAGCAATACACGCGCGAAATCACCTTGGCCAACGATGGCATCGTCGATCAATCGGGCGTGTATGCGTATGCGCAGCACAGCTTTGCCACCATCGAGCAGCTTGACCGCTGGGGCGTGAAGTTCGAGAAGGACGAAACCGGCGACTATGCCGTCAAGAAGGTCCACCACATGGGCAGCTACGTGCTGCCGATGCCGGAGGGGCACGACATCAAGAAGGTGCTGTATCGCCAGCTCAAGCGTGCGCGGGTGGAGATCACGAACCGCATTGTCGTCACGCGTGTGCTGACGGATGCCGATGGCGCCGCCTGCGGCGTGCTCGGCTTCGATTGCCGCACGGCGGATTTCCTCGTGGTGCGCGCAAAGGCCGTGGTGCTGAGCTGCGGTGCGGCTGGGCGGCTTGGCTTGCCGGCCTCCGGCTACCTGATGGGCACATACGAAAACCCCACCAACGCGGGCGATGGCTATGCCATGGCGTATCACGCGGGCGCGGAGCTTTCCAACCTGGAATGCTTCCAAATCAACCCGCTCATCAAGGATTACAACGGCCCCGCCTGCGCGTATGTGACCGGCCCGCTGGGCGGCTACACCGCCAACGCGCGCGGCGAACGCTTCATCCAGTGCGACTACTGGAGCGGCCAGATGATGTGGGAGTTCTACCAGGAGCTGCAGGGCGGAAAGGGGCCGGTGTTTCTCAAGCTCGACCATCTGGCCGAAGAAACCATCCAGACCATCGAGACCATCCTGCACACCAACGAGCGCCCGAGCCGCGGCCGCTTCCACGCGGGGCGCGGCACCGATTACCGGACGCAGATGGTGGAGATGCACATCTCGGAAATCGGCTTCTGCAGCGGGCACAGCGCGTCTGGCGTGTATGTGAATGCACGCGCGGAAACCACCGTGCCGGGCCTTTACGCGGCGGGCGACATGGCGGCCGTGCCGCACAACTACATGCTCGGCGCGTTTACGTATGGCTGGTTTGCGGGGCAGAACGCGGCGGACTACATCGCGGGCCGGCAAGGCGTCGCCCGCGTCGACGACGCGCAGATCGAACGAGAACGCGCGCGCATCTTTGCGCCGCTGCAACGCGACCACGGACTGGCCCCCGCGCAAGTGGAATACAAGCTGCGCCGCATGGTGAACGATTACCTGCAGCCACCCAAGGTCACACGCAAGATGGAAATCGGCCTGCGGAGGTTCGACGAGATTGCCGAAGACATCACCCACCTGCACGCACGCAACCCGCACGAGCTGATGCGCGCGATGGAAGTCAGCTTCATCCGCGATTGCGCCGAGATGGCCGCGCGCGCCTCGCTCTTCCGCACCGAGAGCCGCTGGGGCCTGTACCACCACCGCGTGGATTACCCCGAACGTGACGACGCCAACTGGTTCTGCCACACGCGCCTGTACAAGGACGCGCACGGCGCCATGACCAGCCGCAAGCAGGCGGTTGAACCGTACGTCATCCCTGTCGATGTGCTCGGCACCGATTCCTACGCGCACATGCGCATTCCGAAGGCTGCATGACCATGCAACAGACGACCGTTCATTTCACCCACACGCCGCACGACATCACCTCGCGCAGCAGCGCACCCGTCACCATCGACGAAGCCAAGTGCATTGCCGACAAGGGCTGCACCGTGTGCGTCGACGTCTGCCCGCTCGACCTGCTCGCCATCGACCTGACCAAAGGCAAGGCCTTCATGCAGTTCGACGAATGCTGGTACTGCATGCCGTGCGAGCAGGATTGCCCGACCGGCGCGGTGAAGGTCGACATCCCGTATCTGCTGCGCTGAGGCCCCGATGACGACAACACCCCTGGCGCGTCTGCACGACGCGGATGCCGCCACCCGCCGCGTTGCCCTGCTGCAGATCGCCGATGAAGAAGACGCCGATTCGCTGCCGAACGTGATTGCGCTGCTTGAGCAAGACCCTGCCCCCGAAGTTCGGCTGGAAGCTGCGCGCATCCTGGCAACGTGGGAACAGCCGGATACCGTGGCCGCGCTCGCCCGTGCGCTGGAAGACGCGGATGGCACCGTGCGTGATGCAGCCGCAATCGGCCTGGCGGATTTGAAGTCGCCCGAGTCTGCGCCGGCGCTGTTGCCTTACGTCGACCATGCCAGCGCCTTTGTACGCGCCGCCGCATTGCGTGGGCTGCGTGAACTGCGAGTGCCCGAGAGCGAAGCACCCGCGCTGCACGCCTTGCAAGACGCAGACGCCGCCGTGCGTCGCGAGGCCGTTGCGGTGCTCGGCTGGCGCAAGCATGTGGGCGCATTGCCTGCTCTGGCGGAACGCGCACGCCATGACGCGGATGTCGACGTGCGCCGTGCCGCAGTCGGCGCCCTCGGCCTCGCCACCGATGCCGCCGTGCTGCCCGCGTTGCTCGATGCGCTGCAAGACACCGCTTGGCGCGTACGTGAGGAAAGCGCAAGCACGCTCGGCAAACTGCGGGCGTTGGCTCCGGACCCACATGTCACGCCAGCGTTGGTGGATGCGCTGGCCGATGCGTATTGGCAGGTCCGTCTACAGGCGGCCCGCGCGCTTGGCCGGTGGCGCGCCGCGCATGCCGTCGATGCGCTCGCTGCGTTGCTCATGCACACAATCAGCAACCTGCGCAAGGAGGCCGCACTCGCACTGGGAGAGATCGGCGAAGCCTCTGCCCTGCCGGCCCTGCACAGCGCACAAACCGATGGGGACCCGGAAGTCGTCAAGGCCGTGCGGATCGCCTTGGCACAAATCGAGCGCGCCCGTGCAGCTGCCTGAGCATATCGACAACGACGTCGCACAAGGCCGGCTGCGGCTTCACTGGGCAGACGCCGTTGTCGCACTCGACCACGCCGTGTTGCGCGAAGCGTGCCGCTGTGCGGAGTGCCAGTTCAAGCGCCATCACGGCACGCCGATCAACGTGCCGGTCGCCGTGCGCGTCACCACCATCGCGCCTGCGGGTTACGGCGTGCAACTGGTTTTCAGTGATGGACATGCGCGCGGCATCTATCCATGGGCGTATCTGGCGGAGCTTGCCGCCATAGCAGCGCCGGGCTGACGTTGGCGGCGTCTATCCACATGCAATCTTGTTCGTTCCTTCGTGCGTGCGCTGTCCGTAGCATCAGCTGCACAACACAGACGACGCAGGAGGAACCATGCAAAGCCATCCGCCCCACACCGCCCCATCTGGCCGCCGACGCTGGCTAGCCGCATTGCTTGGCGCCGGCATGGCGCTGTGCGCAGGTCTGACGCAGGCCGCCGACCCGACCACGGTGCGTATCGGCTTTCAGAAAGCCGGACTGCTGGCGGTGCTGAAAGCGCAAGGCGCGCTCGACAAACCGCTGGCCGAGCTTGGCTACAAGGTGGAATGGAAGGAATTCCCTGCCGGGCCTCAACTGCTGGAGGCGCTCAACACCGGCAGCATTGAGTTCGGCTACACCGGCGCGCCGCCGGCCGTGTTTGCGCAGGCCGCAGGCGCAGGCCGCAGGCGCACGCCTTGTCTATGTGGGGGCCGAGCCGGGCGGCAAGACCAACGAGGCGCTGTTCGTGCTCGACAGCTCACCCGCGCACAGCGTGGCTGACCTGAAAGGCAAGCGCATCGCGCTGCAAAAGGGCTCCAGCTCCAACTACCTGCTGGTGCAGCTGCTTCGTCGCGCCAACCTCACGGTGCAGGATATTCAGCCGATCTACCTGCCACCGGCCGAGGCGCGGGCTGCCTTCGAGAGCGGCGCGGTCGATGCATGGGTCGTGTGGGATCCGTATTACGCGCTGGCACAGAAGGCGTTGAAGACACGCACGCTGGGCGATTTCAGCGAGCTGCCGGTGTTCAACTTCTACGAAGCCACGCCGGAATTCGTGAACACGCATCCGCGCGCGGTCAATGCCATCCTGGCCCAGCTGCGCACGGCCGGCCTGTGGGTGAATCAGCATCCGCAGGAAACCGCCGCCCTGCTTGCGCCCAAACTCGGCATCGAGCAGCCCGTTGTGGAGACCTGGTTGCGGCGCGTGCCCTACGGCGTCACGCCGGTCACGCCGCAGATCGTGGCCTCGCAGCAGCAGATTGCCGACCTGTTCCTGCAGCAGAAGCTGATTCCGAAACCGGTGAACGTACAAAGCGCTGTCTGGCAGGCGAGCTTTCCGGTAGCGGGATTGTGAGCCGCCGGCGGCCGCGCGCAGCGCGGAACCGTGAGCGGCCTCGCATCCGTCAGAAGTTGCCGAATCGGCCGATCCAGGCTGCGGCGCCTTTGCTATGCCCTTTGATGGCCGCATCCAGTTCAGCGCGGGTCAGCCCATTGGGCAGGGCATCCGGCGCCAGGTCCGTGGCGATCAGCAAAAATACGTAGTGATGCATGCCGGTGCCCTTGGGCGGACACGGCCCGAGATACGCCGGCTTGCCGATGGCGTTTTGGCCCATGCGCAGCGCCGGGCCGGTGCCGGCGCCTTCCGGCAGGCTCGTCTGCGTGGCCGGCATACCGTAGGCCATCCAGTGGTTCACGCCCAGGCCGCCCGCGCCCTGCGGGTCGGAGACGATCAGCACAAGGCTGTTGGTGCCCGCGGGCACGTTCGACCAGTGCAGCGGCGGCGAGACGTTGTCGCCCGTGCAATTGGCGTTGGCGGGGTTCTTGCCGGCGTACTTGCGGTCCATGACGCCGTTGTCGGCAAAGGCAGGCGATTCGACGGTGAACGTGGTATCGGCCTGCGCATGCACATGCGGCACAGCGGACAGGCACGCCAGCGACAACAACGCGCGAAATAGGATGGGCTTCAAGGCAGATCTCCTGGCAGAAAAAGCGGCGAACGGGCACCACAATACGCGAATGCGCCGCCGCCGCGCAGAGGCACAACGCACAGATCCCATCAGATTGCCGTGCGACAATACCGCGCCTCAGCGCGCCGCGTTTACCGCGCGCTTCTGCCAGACCTGACCATAGGAGAACCGGACGCATGTTCGGCGATATCACGCGTTTTCTGCTCGACACGATCTTCTCGCTCTTTGGCGCGGCGCTGCTCCTGCGCGCCTGGACGCAAGCGGTGCGGCTGTCACCGCGCAATCCGCTGTCACAGGCCATCTTCCAGTTGACCGGCTGGCTGGTGCACCCGCTGCGCCGGGTGATTCCGGCCACGGGCTATATCGACTGGTCATCGCTGTTGGCGGCTTATGCCACGGCGCTTGTCTATCTCTTCCTGCTGGTGGCGTCGGTGGGCGTGAGCCCGATGGCACTCGTGCCAATGGGCTTTGTGGCCGCGCTCTTCACCGTGCTCAAGTGGGCGTTCAACGTGCTGGTGTGGGTGACCATTGCATCGGCCGTTCTATCGTGGATGGGGCCGGCATCGCCAATGGGCGCGGTGCTCAACACGCTGGTCGACCCGCTGTTGCGCCCGATCCGCCGCGTGGTGCCCCCGCTGGGCGGGCGGCTCGACCTGTCTCCGCTGATCCTACTGGTGATTGCGCAGGTGATCGTGATCGCGCTGTCGCATCTGTCGCTGTCACCGCTGTTCATGTGAGCGCGGCACGCGCTTTGCTCGACTGAGGGATATGCCGACCGCTGCATCTGGCCGGCCCCTCAGGAGGACATCATGAATGCATGGAAAACGGCGCTGATATGCGCACTTGCCGCGCTGGCGCCCACGCTCGCGGCGTGTACGGCCGGCGGCGCGGTGGCAGGCGGTGTGGCTGGCCACGAAATGACGCACAGCACGGCTGGGACGATCGGAGGTGCCGCAGCAGGCGCCGTCATCGGCCACGAGCTGAGCAAGTAAACAACACACCACAGCGGCTGACCAGCCGCTTTTTTTTCTTTTCAGGCTTGCGCAAACAAGGCGCGGTAAGCGCTGGGCGACGTGTGATACGTCCGGCTGAAATGCTGGCGCAGCGATACGGCGCTGCCGAACCCCGCCAGTTGCGCAATCGCTTCGACGGGCTGACGCGTGGTTTCCAGCATGCGTTGCGCATAGGCCAGACGCTGCCCGAGCAACCATTGGCTGACGGTGGTTCCGGTCAGTTCACGAAAGCGCCGCGTGAAATTGCGCCGGCTCATGGCCGCGCGTTCGGCCAGCGAGTCGAGCGAATGCGGCTCCGCCAAGTTGGCCACTGCCCAGTTCAGCAAATCGGACAGTCGATCACCGCCCGGCGCATCGTGCAGCGGTTGCTCGATGTATTGCGCCTGACCGCCCTGCCGGTGCGGCGCCACCACGAGCCGCCGCGCCATGCGGTTGGCCACCTCCGCGCCATGCCAGCCGCGCACCAGGTGCAGGCAGCAATCCAACCCGGCGGCGGTGCCTGCAGATGTCACCAGCCGGCCGTCGGCAGCGTCCAGATACAGGACATCGGGCACCAGCTTCACACGCGGGTAGCGTTGGGAGAACGCATCGGCAGCGCTCCAGTGCGTGGTGGCCTCGTGGCCATCGAGCACGCCTGCCTCCGCCAGCACAAACGCGCCCAGGCACAGGCCGACCACCGTGGCGCCGCGTTCGTAAGCATCCCGTACCGCATTCACCATGGCCGTCGGCGGCCGCTCTTCCGTATCGCGCCATGACGGCACGACCAGCACGTCAGCGCGGGCGGCATCTTCGAGTGTGAAATCCGTCTGCACGGCAAACCCAGCCGTGGTGCGCAGACCGCCCTTCCTGGCGGGCTCCCCGGCACAGATCCGCAGGTTGTAGGACGGCAGCCCCGCCCAGACGCGGTCTTCAAATACAAGACACGGCACGGACAGGTGAAACGGGCTGATGTCGTTGAAGGCCAGAACGGCGATTTCCTGGGGATGCTGAGGTTGCTGGAGTTGCTGGGGTTGCATACGGGCTCCGCGCTTTGGCCCGATTCTTTCGATAAACGTCTTTCGGGCCACTGTCGGGAAGGATAGTCATCCGCGAAGATGCTGTCCACGGGCTCACGCAAATGCCCGATCCAACCGACCTTGAGGAGTCAGCCATGACCACGAACAACACCCCGAAGCGCGCCCTGATCGTCATCGATGTGCAGAACGAATATTTCACCGGCGGCCTGCCGATCGAGTATCCGGACCCGCAGCAGACCGTCGCAAACATCGGCGTCGCCATGGATGCGGCACGCGAGGCGGGCATTCCGGTGATCGTCGTGCAGCAGACCTCGCCGGCCAGCTCGCCGCTGTTTGCCATTGATACCGACGGCTGGCAACTGCACCCCGTGGTGGCGTCGCGTCCGCATGACCACTATCTGCGCAAGCTGCTGCCGAGCGCCTATCCCGAGACGGTCCTGGCGCAATGGCTGGAAGCCCGCGGCATCGATACGCTCACCGTGGTGGGCTACATGACGCACAACTGCGATGCATCCACGATCAACCACGCCCTGCACAACGGCACGGCGGTGGAGTTTCTGCATGACGCGTCGGGCGCGGTGCCGTATCAAAACCAGGCCGGCTTTGCGAGTGCGGAAGAGATCCACCGCGTGTTCAGCGTGGTGCTGCAATCGCGCTTCGCGGCGGTCATGTCGACCCAGGAATGGGTGCACAGCGTGAAGACCGGCGCGGTGCCCGTGCGCGACAATATCTACAAGTCGAATCAGCGGGCCCGTGGGCTGCTCAAGGATGAGGTGGCGCAGCGGGCAGCGTGACCGGTCAGCCGGCCACACCGTCCTCGGCCGGCAGGAACCCGCGGAACGACACCTCCACCTGTTCCACCATCGACGCCGATGTGGCTTCGCGCAGGGCCGCCAGCAACGCATCGAACGCGCTCTCCACAGAGGCGCGGTCGGTGGCCTCGACCAGGCGCTGGCGGATCGGGTGCTCGGCCGAGCTGAATGTGCGTGCCGCAATGTCCATGAGGTACATGCGCGCCGCCGCCAGCGAACGCTTGCGCGCCGGTGCGGCAGGTGCAGCGCGCTTGGGCACCTCGGGTTGCGGCTCGGCCACCTGAACGAAGACGGGCTCGCCAGCAACATCGGTTGCGCTTTGAATGAAACCTGCCTGCACCAGCTCAACCACGGCCTGCGCTTCCAGGCCGAGCTGGCCGGCACGTACGACAAGGTCCTCGCCCGTAGCCTGCCCGTCCACCATGATGAGCAGCGCGCGGCTTGAGCGGCTGAGCGCGCCGCTGCGCATGGCGATTTCACGTCGCCCCGCGTCAGTCTTTTCGAATCGTGCGGATAACACCTGCATGGCAGCCCCCCTATCTTCCCCCGAAGATCGGCACAACATAGGGCGGGTTGTTTGCAGATTCGTGAAACCGCAAGCCTCCCCCTCCAGCCGGCGGGCGGCAAACGCTTGCGCTCAGGCAGGTGTCGACAAATCCAAACACCCTCCCCGACAGTGGGGCTGACAACGCGCGCTATTGCCTGCGCTTTCTTCCAGCTCTACTATGTTTTGTTACCGGTACCAAAATAGCCTCGCAGGCCCCGGAAAGCGATACGCCGGTTCCCCGCAGAGGGAACCCTGTTCCTCATAACGACCGAGACGCCATGCCCGCCCAACCTCCACGCAGACTGCGCAGCCAGCTTTGGTTCGATGACCCGAGCCACGCAGACATGACCGCCCTCTACGTAGAACGCTTCATGAACTACGGCTTGACGCGTGAAGAGCTGCAGTCTGGCCGGCCGATCATCGGCATTGCGCAGACGGGTAATGATCTGGCCCCTTGCAACCGGCACCACCTTGAGCTGGCGCAGCGTGTGAAGGCCGGCATACGCGACGCGGGCGGCATTCCGATGGAGTTTCCAGTTCACCCGCTGGCCGAGCAAAGTCGCCGCCCGACCGCGGCGCTCGATCGGAATCTCGCCTATCTCGGTCTGGTCGAGATCCTGCATGGCTTCCCGCTGGACGGCGTCGTGCTGACGACCGGCTGCGATAAAACCACGCCCGCCTGCCTGATGGCCGCGGCCACGGTCGACCTGCCGGCCATCGTCCTGTCTGGCGGGCCGATGCTGGACGGCTGGCACGAGGGCAAACGGGTGGGCTCGGGCACCGTCATCTGGCATGCGCGCAACCGGCTGGCTGCCGGCGACATCGACTACGAAGGCTTCATGGAGTTGACCACCGCGTCGTCGCCGTCGATTGGCCACTGCAATACGATGGGCACCGCGCTGTCGATGAACAGCCTGGCCGAAGCGCTGGGCATGTCGCTGCCTGGGTGCGCCAGCATTCCGGCGGCGTATCGCGAGCGTGGGCAGATGGCCTATGCCACGGGCAAGCGCATCGTCGACCTCGTGCGTGAAGACATCCGCCCCTCAACGATCATGACGCGCGCGGCGTTCGAAAACGCCATCATGGTGGCCTCCGCGCTTGGTGCGTCGACCAACTGCCCGCCACACCTCATCGCAATCGCGCGCCACATGGGCGTGGAACTGAGCCTTGAAGACTGGCAGCGCCACGGAGAGTCGGTTCCGCTGCTCGTGAACTGCATGCCGGCAGGCGAATACCTGGGCGAGAGCTTCCACCGCTCGGGCGGCGTGCCCGCCGTATTGCGCCAGCTTGACGCGGGCGGGTTGCTGCGCCGCGATTGCCCCACCGTATCGGGCCGGACGATCGGCGCAATTGCCGATGCCGCCCCCCCCGCCGACCGCGAGGTGATCTTTCCTGTGGACGCACCGCTCAAGCATCGCGCCGGCTTCATCGTGCTATCGGGCAATTTCTTCGACAGCGCCATCATGAAGATGTCGGTGGTGGGCGAGGCGTTCCGGCAGACTTACCTGAGCGAACCCGGTGCGGAAAACGTCTTCGAGACCCGCGCCATTGTCTTCGATGGCCCCGAGGATTATCACGCCCGCATCAACGATCCGGCCCTCGCCATTGATGAACGCTGCATCCTCGTTATCCGTGGCTGCGGAACGGTCGGTTATCCGGGCAGCGCGGAGGTCGTCAACATGGCGCCGCCTGCAGCACTGGTCAAGCAAGGGATCGAATCGCTGCCGTGCATGGGCGATGGACGGCAAAGCGGTACCTCGGCCAGCCCATCGATCTTGAACATGTCTCCGGAGGCGGCAGCCGGTGGCGGGCTTGCGCTGCTGCGCACGGGCGATCGCATCCGCGTGGACCTCAATGCACGCAGGGTCGATGTGTTGGTCGATGCGGAAGAGCTGGAACGCCGCCGTGAAAGCGCGACCTTCAGCGTGCCGCAGTCGCAAACGCCCTGGCAGGAAATCTATCGGAAGTGCGTCGGGCAGCTCTCAACGGGCGGGTGCCTGGAGCCGGCAACCCTGTACCTGAACGTCATCGAGACGCGCGGCAATCCACGGCACTCGCATTGACGCTGCGCATGAAGCTGTCGGCTATGCGCTCTCGCGCTCGACAACGCTGAAGTCGATGCGCGAGAGCTTGCGGGTGCTCTTGGCCTCGCCAACGCCGAGCGCATCGAGCAAGACCTCGCCCGTGCGCAGGCCGATGCCATAGGCGTCGACGGAAATCGTCGTGATGGTCGGGTGGCAGCACCACGCGACTTCAAAATTGCCGAAGCCCGCAACAGCAATGTCACCGGGCACGGACAGACCGCGCCGGTGGCATTCCATGATGGCGCCGAATGCGGACATGTCGCTCACGCACATCACGGCATCGGTGTCGGGCCAGGCATCGAGCAACGCGGCCATCGCCGGGCCGCCGTGGCTCATGGTGATGGGCGACTCGCCCAGGCGGATCACACGCGGCTCGCCAAGGCCAAGCGACTTGATTCCGCTCATGTACCCGCGCATGCGGTCGGTGCCGCGCCGGTCCAGTTCGCTTGCCCCGCACAGGAAACCAATGCGCCGGTAGCCCCGCTGATGCAGGTGATGCAGCATCGCGAGCGACGCCTTGGCGTTCGAGAACCCGACCGCGCGATCGATCGGGCGTTCAGGCAGATCCCACATCTCGACGATGGGGATGCCGGCGCGCTCGAGCAACGCGCGCGTGCCTGGACTGTGATGGCGCCCGGTCAAGGCAATGCCACGCGGCTGATGGCGCAGCAGCGACCGCACCAGCGCCTCCTCCTGATCGAGGTGGTAGTCGGTATCGCCCAGGAGCAGTTGCAGACCATGCGGCGCCAGCGCATCGCTCAGTCCGCGCACGGTATCGGCAAAGTTGGAACTCGCCAGCGAAGGCACCAGGGCGGCGACGAATTCCGATCGGCCGCTGGACAGCATTCCAGCCGCGGCCGTAGCAACGTAGCCGAGTGCATCGATGGCCTCTTGCACGCGTGCGCGGGTCTCGGGCGACACGCTGCCGCCTGCCAGCACCCGCGACACGGTCATCTTCGACACGCCGGCAACGCGCGCAACGTCGGCCATGCGAGGAGGAGTGGTGCCGGTGGTCATGAGAAACGTCTACGCGCCGAGGGGAGAAAAGAGGAAAGAAAAAAGAGGTGTGGCGATCATAGCGGAACCGGCCACGAAGCAGCCCGCCGCTATGCCTGCGCGAGCGCGCGGCCGATGCGGTCCGCCATCCCCGCAACACCGACGACGAGGCGTTTCTCCCTGCGGGCGTCCAGTCGGCTGACGGGCACGCTCGAACTCACCGCAACGCGTTTCCCTAGCGGCGTGATGCCCACAAACGCCGCGAAGCAGGCGAGCCCCGCCACCACCTCCTCACGCTCTGTCGCCAGCCCCCGCACGCGAATGCGCTCAAGCTCGTCGAGCAAATCGGCGCGGCGCGTGGTGGTGCGCTCCGTCATGGCGGCAAGACGAGCCGGCAGGAGCGCGCACACCGCGTCATCATCAAGGCTTGCGAGCAGCGCCTTCCCCAGCGCGCAGCAATGCGCCGGCAGGCGCAGGCCGACATCCGATACCAGGCGGACCGGCCTCGGCGCGTCTTCCCGCGCGATGTAGACGACCTCCGTACCGTCGAGCACAGCCAGTTGCACGACTTCATTGTGTGCGGCCACGAAGGCGGCGGATTCGCGCCGGAACGCTGCCAACAAGCTGTCGTGGCGGAAGTAAGCGTTGCCCAACTCAAACAGGGTCAAGCCGATCAGATAGCCGTCTGCCCGCTTCTCGATCCAGCGACGCTTTTCGAGCGACTCCAGCAGCAGGTACAACGTGCTTCCGGACATGCCCGTCGCCTGCGCCAATACGGCCGGCCGGACGGGAGACGTCGCCGCGCAGAGTATTCCCAGCACGTCATGAATGCGCTTGAGTGCTGGCACCTCGTAGTCTGTCTTCACTGGAAACCTGCTCCGCTCGCAATTGGCTCGATTTTCCAACAGGTTGGAAATTGCGTCACGTGGTTGGACACCCCGCATCGCCATCTCTACGATCACGCGGGTTCCCTGGCAACAGGACAGTTCAATGAACGGAGCGCACATGACCGCCATCGCCAACCACTTGCCGCACGATCTCGAGCATGCAACGCTCGTCGGTCGGGTCTGGCGCACAACAGAAAAAAGCAAGGGGCCATCCGTCGTGGTGGTGCGCAACGGGGTCGTGTTCGACATCACGGAAGCCGTGCCAACGGTGGCAGATCTGTTCGAGCATCCTGACGCACTGGCCGTCGCGCGGCAGGCCCAAGGGGAAAACCTCGGTCGCGTCGAAACGCTTGTCGAACGCTCCCTGGCTGCCGATCGTGCGGGCAACGCGCCAACCCTGCTCGCTCCGAACGATCTGCAGGCGATCAAGGCTTGCGGCGTGACGTTTGCCGTCAGCCTGATCGAACGGGTGATCGAAGAGCAGGCGGGCGGCGACCCAGCCAAGGCGCGCGACGTGCGCGCGTCCATTGTCGGGGTGGTGGGCTCGGACCTCTCCAAGATCAAGCCCGGCTCCGATGCGGCCATGCGGCTCAAGGACGAACTGCAGCGCCGGGGCGCATGGTCACAATACATGGAAGTCGGCATCGGCCCCGATGCGGAAGTGTTTTCCAAATCGCAACCGATGTCGGCAGTCGGATTCGGCGCCGACGTGGGTCTGCATCCGGCCTCGCGGTGGAACAATCCGGAGCCGGAGATCGTGCTGGCGGTCAGCAGCACGGGGCATGTCGTGGGAGCAGCGCTGGGCAACGACGTGAATCTGCGCGACATCGAGGGGCGCTCCGCGCTGCTGCTGGGCAAATGCAAGGACAACAACGGCTCCTGCGCCATCGGCCCGTTCGTGCGCCTGTTTGACGAGCGCTTCACGCTCGACACGATCCGCGCGACGCAGGTATCGCTGCGTGTTGAGGGCGCCGACGACGGCTTCGTGCTCGACGGCGTGAGCCACATGAGCGAGATCAGCCGCGACCCGCTTGACCTTGTCGCCCAGACCTGCGGGCCGCACCATCAGTATCCGGACGGCTTCATGCTGTTTCTCGGCACGATGTTCTCGCCGATCAAGGACCGTGACGCACCTGGCGCCGGCTTTACGCACCACCTGGGCGACCGCGTGACGATCAGCGCCCCGCCCCTCGGCGCGCTGGTCAACACGGTACGCCTGTCGACGGAGATCGCGCCGTGGACGTTCGGTGTCCGTGCCCTGTATCGCAACCTGGCGGCGCGCGGGCTCATCAGTCAGGATTGATCGGTCATCGCGGCTGAAAAGTTCACGGTGCATTCCGCAGAAGGTAGCCCTTTGACCGGCGCGCGAAACGCAAACAAGCCGCCGGCAAGCGGCTCCTTCTGCAACGCCTCGTCCGTCAGGCCCTTTCGGGCGGTGGTCGCATAGACCGTCTGCAGGTCATCGCCGCCGAACGCAAGCTTGGTGATGTTGGAACAGGGAAAGTCGACACGCCCGATGCATCGGCCGTCGGGCGAGAACCGCTCGATCCGCCCGCCGCCGAACAGCGCGACCCACAGGCACCCCTCCTCGTCGACGGCCATGCCGTCTGGATAACCGCTGCCCTCGATCGAGGTGAAGATGCGTTTGCGTTCCAGGCTGCCGTCGTCGCCGAGGTCGAAGGCATAGATCACACGCTGCAAGGTATCGGTGTGATAGAGCGTGCGGCCGTCCGGGCTCGCGGTCGGGCCATTCGTGATCACGTAGCCCGAATCGCGCACGCTCAGCCCACCATCCCGGCCTACCCGGTAGAGCTGCCCGCTCGGCTCGCGCTCCGCATCGTCCATCGAACCAAACCACAGCGCGCCGGTGCGGTCGACATAACCATCATTGAGCCGATTCCCCGGCCTGTCGGTCTCGACCGGCAACACGCGGCTGAAGGTGCCGGTTTCGAAGCTGAACCGATAGAGACCGCCTTGTACGCCGCAGATCCAGCTGCCGTCAACGCTGGGCAGCGCAAAACCAATCGGACCGGGCGCGACCCAGCTGCGGCGCACATCGGTATCGGGGTCATAGCGGTAGAGCCGCCTGCCCTGGATATCGACAAAGACCACGCAGCGCGATGCCGCGTGCCACACCGCGCCCTCCCCAAGCGTTGCGCCGACGCGCCAGACGCAATCCGGAATGATCGGCGCCATCATCCGCCGTACCACCCGGCATCGACAAAGTACTCGCGCGCTGTGCAACGCGCGGCATCGTCCGACGCAAGAAACAGCGCCATACGTGCCACATGTTCGGGGTCGACACGCTCATGCAGGCATTGCTCGCCCAGCAGCTTGGCTTCGCTCTCGGGCGATTGCCAGAGCGCCATCTGCCGCGGCGTGCGGACCGCGCCGGGCACGATGCAATTGACGCGAATGCCGAATCCGCCAAGGTCACGCGCCAGACCGCGCGTCAGGCCCTCGATGCCGGCCTTGGCCGTCATGTAGATGGCGAGGTCCGCCTGGGCAAGGTGCCACGAAATGGACCCAAGGTTCAGGATCACGCCGCGCCCCAGCTTCTTCATGCTGGGCAGCACGGCCTGCGCGCAGAAGAACTGATGGCGCAGGTTCACCTCGATGCGGTTGTCCCAATAGGCCTGGGTCACGGTTCCGATCTGATGGCGGTCATCATTGGCGGCGTTGTTGATCAGCACGTCGATGGGGCCGGTGTCGGCCTCGATATCCGAGAACGTGGCGTTCAACGTGTCGATGTCGCGCAAGTCGCAGTAGCGGAAGACCGGCGGATGCACGCACTCGCCCAGCGACGACGCCAGCGCTTCTGAGTCGGCACGGGCGATATCGAGGAACGTCACACGCGCGCCCTGTTTGGCAAAGCCTTCGACAATGGCAGCGCCAATGCCGCTACCGCCGCCGGTAATCACAACGTTCTTGTTAACAAGGCTCGGATAAATCGCATAAGACATAAGAGATTCCAGTGACAGCAAAAGAAATAAAGCCTGTAGCGCAGCCTCAGCGGCGGCCGGAGCGCGAGATGACGTCCACCCAGACGGCCAGCACGAGGATGCTGCCCTTGACAATCATCTGCCAGTACGCGTCCACGTCGAGCATGGACATGCCGTTGTCGAGGCTGGCCATGACCAGCGCACCGACCAGCGCGCCGTAAACCGTACCCGCGCCGCCGCGCATGGACGTGCCGCCGATGAAGCAGGCCGCAATGGCATCCAGCTCGCCCATGGTCCCGGCGGACGGCGAACCCGCAGCAAGTCGCGCCGTATTGACGATGCCCGCAAACGCACACATCAGGCCCATGAGCCCGAAGATGGCCAGCTTCACGCGATCGGTATTGATGCCCGACAGGCGCGTGGCCTCCAGGTTTGAACCCACGGAGTAGATGCGGCGGCCGAATACCGTCTGGCTGGCGATCCACGAGAAAATACCCAGCAGCGCCAACACGAGCAGAACCGGCACCGGAATGCCGCCATAGCTGTTGAGCGTGGCGACAAACACGACGATGACCGCGCCTGCCACGATCAGCTTGGCGACGTCTTGCCATAGCGGCGCGACGTCGAGTTCATAGCGGCGATGTTCACGCCGCTGCCTCGCCACGACGAAGATCAACAGGCAGAAGATCAGCACCGCCATGAGGTCGCCCACATGGCGCGGCAAGTAACCCTGGCCGATCAGCACGAAGCTGTCCGACACCGGCGCAATCGTCGAGCCATGCGTCAGGCCGAGCAGGATGCCGCGATACGCCAGCATGCCGCCCAGGCCAACGATGAAGGACGGCACGCCCCGGTAGGTCGACCACCAACCGTTGAACAGGCCCATGGCCACGCCGAGCAGCAGCACCACGGGCACCGTCGCCGTGATCGGCCAGCCCAGTCCTTGATCCAGGATGGCCGCCACGCCACCGAGCAAGCCAAGCAACGAACCGACCGAAAGATCGATCTCGCCCGCGATGATGACGAACACCATCCCGCAGGCCAGCATCCCCGTAATCGACATCTGGCGCAGCAGATTGGAGAGGTTGCGTGGCGAGGTAAACGCGCCGTTTGTCAGCATCGAAAAAAGCAGCCAGATCGCGGCCACGGCGATCAGCAACGCCAGGATCTTGTAGCGTGCGAACAGTTGCCTCAGGCGCTGGCTTGCCTTGAACGTATTGCGCGAAGGGTCCATCGCGCCGGCGGCTTATGGGCTGGTTTGAGAAGTCATGCGTGACCTGCCTGATGGAAAGTGGGTGCGTGCCTGGGTGTGTGCCGGACTGGCCGAATGGCTGCGGTCAGAATGTGTTCCTGCGTCAAACCGTCGTTCACGAAGTCGCCGCGCAGCTCGCCCTCGCCGATCACGAGCACACGATCCGAAATGCCAAGCACTTCCGGCAGCTCCGACGAGATCACGATGATGGCCATGCCGCGCTTGACGAGATCACCGATCAGCTTGTAGATCTCGTACTTGGCGCCGACGTCCACGCCGCGCGTCGGCTCGTCCAGAATCAGGACGCGCGGCTCGGTCAGCAGCATTCGCGTCAGAACGGCCTTTTGCTGATTGCCGCCCGACAGGCTGGCAATGGGTAGCATCGGATGCGCCGCACGCACGGCAAGCCGGCGCATCTCTTTGCGGATCGTGTCGAGTTCGGCCGCGCCGTCAATGCGCCCAAGACGCGCGAAACGCTGCAGGACGGCCAGCGTGATGTTGTGCCCCACGCTCATCAGCGAGACGATGCCGTGACGCTTGCGGTCTTCCGGCACCATCGCAATGCCCGCACGAATGGCGTCTAGCGGCGCGCGGATTTTCAGCGGCTTTCCGTCCAGCACCAGCTCCACCTCACTGGCACCTTCGTACGCGCCAAACACCGCCTGCATCAGCTCGGTGCGCCCTGCCCCAACCAATCCCGCCACGCCGAGAATTTCGCCACGCCGCACCGCGAAGGACACATCGTCGACCCGCTTGCGAGTCGGGTTGTTGGCGTCGTAGCACGTCACGTTGCGTGCCTCGAACACCACCTCGCCGATGGGATGCGGCTCGCGCGGAAACAGTTGCGTAATTTCGCGCCCGACCATCTGCGCGATGATGCGGTCGGTAGTCAGATCACGCATCGGCGCGGTCGACACATGGCGGCCATCGCGGATGACGGTCACGGTGTCGCACACCGCCTCCACCTCGTCGAGCTTGTGCGAGATGTAGACGCACGCAATGCCGCGCGCTTTCAGGTCGCGCACGATGTCGAGCAGGATGCGCGTCTCCGCCGCCGTGAGCGATGACGACGGCTCATCCAGGATCAGCAGCTTGGCGCGCTTGTTAAGCGCCTTGGCAATTTCAATCAGCTGCTGATGGCCGCCGCCGTAGTGCATCACGGGCAACGCCACGTTGATGCCCTGGATGTTCAGGTCGCGCAGCAGCTTGTCGGCGCCCTGGTACATGGCCGCGTAATTCATGCGGCCGCCTGGCAGCGTGATTTCGTTGCCAAGATAGATGTTCTCCGCCACCGACAATTCCGGCACCAGCATCAGTTCCTGATGAATGATGACGATACCCGCGCGCTTGGTGTCGCAAATACCGCCGGCGCGCAGTGGCTGCCCCTCCCAGAGGATTTCGCCATCCCAGGTGCCGCTCGGGTACACACCGGAGAGCACCTTCATGAGCGTGGATTTTCCGGCGCCGTTCTCGCCGCACAGGCCAACACACTCGCCTGGCCTCACGACCAGGTTGATACCGTCAAGCGCCTTCACACCGTCGAAGGTCTTGACGATGCCGCGCATCTGCAACAGAGGTTCAGACATGCCCCGTCCTTGAGGTACGAACGCGGCCGGCGACGAGCGGTTGCCTCATCGCCGGCACAAAGCGGCCCTGACTGCGCGACCTTACTGGCCGCCGATCTGAGCCTGCGTGTAGAAGCCGTCTTTCACCACCAGGTTGACGTTGTCCTTGGTGAGTTGGGTGGGTTGCAGCAGCACCGTGTCGACCTTTTTCTTGCCGTTGTCGTACTGCGCGTTGTATTTGGGCTTGTCGCCCTTGGCGAGGGCTACCGAAAGCTGCGCAGCCTCGGTGGCAATCAGCTTGAGTGGCTTGTAGACCGTCATCGTCTGCGTGCCGGCAATCACGCGCTTGACGGCGGCAAGGTCCGCATCCTGGCCCGACACCGGCACCTTGCCGGCCAGCTTCTGCGCAGCCAGCGCCTGGATCGCGCCACCGGCCGTGCCGTCGTTGGATGCGACCACGGCATCGATCTTGTTGTTGTTCGCGGTCAGCGCGTTTTCAACGATACCCAGCGCCGCAGAGGCGCTCCACTCGGGCACCCATTGCGAGCCAACAACTTTGATGTCGCCGCGGTCGATGGCCGGCTGCAGCACCTTCAACTGGCCCTGCCGCAGCATCTTCGCGTTGTTGTCCGTCGGCGCGCCGCCCAGCAGGAAGTAGTTGCCCTTCGGGCGCACGTTGAAGACGCCCTGCGCTTGCAGTTCACCCACCTTCTCGTTATCGAACGAAATGTAGGCATCAACGTCGGCGTCGAGAATCAGGCGGTCATACGACACCACCTTGATGCCCGCCTTCTTGGCTTCGGCCACCACGTTGGTCAGCGCCTTGGAGTTGAACGGCACGATGACGATCACGTCGACACCGCGCGAGATCAGGTTCTCGATCTGCGAGATCTGGCGTTGCTCGCTGGCGTCCGCCGATTGCACCGACACCTTGGCACCCAGTTTTTCTGCAGCGGCGACAAAGTAATCGCGGTCGCGCGACCAGCGCTCCACGCGCAGATCGTCGATACAGAAGCCGATTTCCGGATGCGCCTTGCTCGCGTGCGCCAGCGGCGCGCCCATCGACAGGCTGGCGAGCACTGCACCGCAAAAGGCGGCCCTCAGAACACAACGGCGTTGGTTCGATTTCATGTCTCACTCCATCTTCTTTTGTTGGTGGGTACCGACGTGGCGTCTGCTGCGCCGCAATAGATTTCGGCCGGCTCGACGGCAGTCGCATGGTGCATGCGCCGCCTTGGCACCGGCAATTACGAAATTGCCCAACCGCCCTAACATTTATTTCCAACCGGCGGGCATCGTCTGACAGCGCCGCACGCAGCCCATAGAATGTGCGGGCGAGCGGCACGCCCCGGCGCCACCGCCGTATGGCAAACCCCTGCCACCGCGAGCGCCCTCAAGCCATGCATCGTCAACTGCCCGATCCTTCGCAGCACGCGCGCATTCATCGCATTGCGCTGCTGTTCAATGCCAACAAGGTGTATGACCGCGAAATCATTGCGGGCATCGGCGACTACATGCGCTCCACCCGCGTGACGTGGGACCTGTTTCTGGAAGAGGACTTCCGCTGCCGCCTGCCCGGTATCGAGCGCTTTGACGGCGACGGCATCATCGCGGATTTCGACGACCCCGCCGTGGCTGAAGCGCTGCGCGACTGTCCGCTTCCGGTGGTGGCCGTCGGCTCATCGTATGAAGACGCCGCGCACTACCCGGCAAACGTGCCCTATGTCGCAACGGACAACAGCAAGCTGGTCGCGCTGGCATACCGGCACCTGATCGAAGCCGGCCTGCAGCACTTTGCGCTGTACAGCCTGCCCCAGGCGCCGGAAAACCGCTGGGCACAGCAGCGCGAACTGGCCTTTACGCGTTTGCGCCGGCAGGACAATCCCGCCGCCCCCGTTGAGCAGGAGATCTATCGGGGGCTTTCGACCAGCGCGCCGACCTGGCATCAGGCGATCAGCCAGTTGATCGAATGGCTGCGCGGCTTGCCCAGGCCCATCGGCATCATTGCCGTGACGGATGCGCGGGCGCGGCATCTGCTGCAGGCCTGCATGACGGCAGGGTTCGCCGTGCCGGAAGAAATCGCCATCATCGGCATCGACAACGATCCACTCACGCGCACGCTGAGCCGCATCCCGTTGTCGTCGGTCATTCAGGGCACCGTGGAAATGGGTCGCACCGCCGCACATCTGCTGCATCAGATGCTGGGCGGAGCGCGCCTGGCAGGCCGGCAGATTCTCGTGCCACCCGTGGGCATCAATGTGCTGGCGTCGTCCCGGCACCAGCCGCTTGCCAGCCCGTACGTCATGCGGGCGCGGCACTTCATTCGGCAATACGCCTGCCAAGGGATCAAGACCGAGCAGGTCGCGGACTACGTCGGTATCTCGCGGTCATCGCTCGAGGAACACTTTCGTCGTGAATTGCATTGCACCGTGCACCAGGAAATCCTTCGCCATAAGCTCGACGCCGCCAAGCACATGCTGGCCAGCCGTGATGTCGCAACCGCCGAGGTGGCGGTGCGCTGCGGCTTTACGTCCCCGCAATATATGCACGCCGTATTCCGCCGTGAGCTGGATTGCACGCCGCGCGAATACCAGGAACGCGCCATCGCAGAGGGCCAATCATGAGCATCGCGCCAGCGCTGTCCGCACACGCGCCGCTCGACGGCGCCGTCTCGTCGGCAACATGGGGGCACTTGCCCGACGGTGAGCCGGTTCGGCTGTTCACGCTGCGCAATGCCTCGGGCATGCGCGTTTCGATCAGCGACCTCGGGGCGACGCTCGTCTCCTGGCAAGCGCCGGACCGCGGCGGGCGCCTGGGCGAGATTCTGCTCAACCACGCGACGCCTGCCGCCTACCTTCAATCGGGGGGCTACCTTGGGGGCTTGATCGGGCGCTGGGCCAACCGGATTGCCGGCGCACGCTTTACGCTCGACGGCATCGACTACGCGCTCGACCGCAATGAGGGCAGCAATCTGCTGCATGGAGGGGCAAGCGGATTTCATCGTGCGCTATGGGACGCCGAAGAACAGGACGGCGCTTTGGTCCTGAGGCTCATGTCTGCGGAAGGCGATGCGGGATTCCCGGGCAATGTCGCCGTCCAGGTTCGCTGTGCGCTTGACGACGACGGCACGCTGTCAATCGACTACGAAGCCCGGACCGATGCCCCCACGCCAATCAACCTGACCAGCCACGGGTATTTCAACCTGAGCGGCAAACCCGGCACTGACATCAGGGGCCACATCCTGTCGATCGATGCCGATGCCTACCTGGAAGTCGATGCCAAGTTGATCCCGACGCGAGCAGTGAGTGTCGCGGGCACGGCATTCGATTTTCGGCAGGCGGCGCCCATCGGGGTACGGCTGGACTGGCCTAACGCGCAGTTGGCGCAGGCCGGCGGGTTCGACCACTGCTTCGTGCTGCGCAACACGGTGCCGGACGATCACCCGCATGTGCGTCCGGTCGCGCGTCTGTATGAACCCGGCAGCGGCCGCGAATTGACAGTGCTCACAGACCAGCGCGGGCTTCAGTTCTACTCGGGCCACATGCTGTCGGGCACGCACGCGCAACGCAGCGGCTTATGTCTGGAAGCGAGTGCGTTTCCGAACCAGGTCAACATGCCCGATGCGGAGGCGGTCATGCTGCGCCCGGGCCAGGTCTATCGGCAGCGCACTGCATACCGCGTCTCGGTTGCCAGAGAAACCTGAGCCGCGTTGAAGCGCGGGCGTTGGATGCTCAATGTGCGGCTGCGGCCTCGCCATGTATCACTTCGTGCGAGCCGCGAATGCCGTTGAACCAGGCGTTCAGCACAACGGCCACCAGCGTGCCCATTACGATGCCGCTGTGGGTGATCGGGCGCGTCCAGTCCGGGAAGTGATGGAAGAAGGCCGGCGCCAGCGTCGGCATCATGCCAAAGCCCACCGACACCGCGATGATCAGCAGGTTGTGGCGCTGCTGCTGGAAGTCGACCATGCCCAGCATGCGGATACCGGCTGCGGCCACCATGCCGAACATCACGATGCCCGCGCCGCCCAGCACGTATTGCGGCACCGATGCCACCACGTAAGACAGCTTCGGAAACAGCCCCAGCACGATCAGCAGCACACCGCCGGCGGCCGCCACGTAGCGCGACCGCACGCCCGTGATCGACACCAGCCCGATGTTCTGCGAGAACGATGTATGCGGGAACGTATTGAACACACCGGCCACGACCGTCGCCAGACCGTCGGCACGCAGGCCATTGGTCAGTTCGTTGCGCGAGATCGGCTTGCCCACCACGTGCGCCAGCGCGAGGAACATGCCAGTCGATTCCACCAGCGTGATCACGATCACGATGCACATCGAGATGATGGCCGACAGCTCGAACTTCGGCATCCCGAAGTAGAACGGCGTCACCAGCGTCATCAGCGGCGCGGCGCTCGCGTCGGCCAGCGACACCTTGCCGAACGCCGCAGCCACCAGCGTGCCCGTGACGATGCCAAGCAGCACCGCGATATTGCACAGCAGCGCGTTACCGAACTTGGTCAGCAGCAGGATCGTCACCAGCACGAGCGCCGCAATGGCGAGGCCGAACGGATCGCCAAACGCCGGGTTCGGCACCATGTGGCGCGCGCCATCCACCACCTGCGGAATCATCTGCTGGCCGCCCGCAGCCCAGTTGATCCCCACGCTCAGCAGCGAAAAACCGATCAGCATGATGACCGTGCCCGTCACCACGCGCGGGAACAGGCCCAGCAGCCGCCCCATCAGCGGTGCAACGGCAATGCCGAACACGCCGGAAACGATCGACGCCCCGAAGATGCCGGGCAGCCCCATGCCGGGCTCCACACCGATGGCGATCATCGGGGCAACCGCCGCAAACGTGACGCCCATCATGACCGGCAGGCGGATCCCGAAAATCAGGAAGCCGAGCGATTGGATCAGCGTGCCGATCCCAGCCGCAAACAGGTCGCAATTGACGAGATACGAGAGATCGCTCTTCGAGAGGCCGAGCGCATTGCCGACAATCAGCGGCACGGCGATCGCCCCGGCGTACATCACCAGCAGGTGTTGCAGGCCAAGCGCGAACAGGCGCGGCAGCGGCAGGAACTCGTTGACGGGATCGGCAACGGTGTCGGCGATTGTTGACGAAGAAGGCGTGGGTTGGCCGGGGGATTGGCGCATTGTCTGTCTCCTGGGGCCGCCCCCGTGTCAATGCCGGGAGCGTGCTTTAGGCGGATGGGGCGGGTTCCATCCGCCGGCATTCATGCGGCGTGATGCCGCGTATTTGCCGGAATCTTGGAGGGGCGCCATTTTTCTGTCAACAATTACAACCGTTTTTTGTGTACATATTTTGCGTTCTGAAACGCATGTGCGCCGTGATCTACCTGTTTCACGCCTCCAAGCGTGCCTCGTGACCGAGGCCCCAAAGAAAAAGCGCGGCCGCGACATGAGTCGCTGACCGCGCAGTAGAAATACCTGGCAGGTAAAGCTGGGACCAAGAGCCGCCATCCAACCCAGTGAAGCAGAGGGTTTTGTTAGCAGCTCTCAGCCGACCTCATATCAGGTCGGCGTCGGCAGCCATGCGCGATCGCGCAGGCGCGAACGGATGCGGGCAATCGCCTGGCTGTGGATCTGGCACACGCGCGATTCCGACACGCCCATCACGGCGCCGATTTCACGCAGGTTCAGATCCTGCTCGTAGTAGAGGCTCATCATCAGCTTCTCGCGCTCGGGCAGTCCCTCGATGGCAGCGACAACCGATTCGCGCAGGTCGTGGTCCAGCAGCTGGTCCAGCGGCGTGGCGTCGTTCTCGGGTGCGCGGTTCTCGATGAAGGCGTCAGCGTCTTCACGGTCGAAATCTTCGTAATACAGCAACTGGCTGCCTTGCAGGTCGACCAGTTGCTTCTGGTATTCGGCCAGCGACATGCCCAGCGCTACGGCAATCTCGGTTTCGGTGGGCGCGCGGCCCTTCTGCTGCTGCAGCTTCTGGATTGCCTGCTCGATCGTGCGCGCGTTGCGGCGCAGGCCGCGCGGCAGCCAATCCGAGCCGCGCAGTTCGTCCAGGATCGCGCCGCGAATACGCTGGGCCGCGTAGAACTCGAACTGCACGCCCTGCGTTTCCTCATAGCGCGACAGCGCATCGAGCAAGCCCATCATGCCGGCCTGGATCAGGTCGTCCAGCTCAACGCTGGCCGGCAGCTTGACCATCATCTGGTTGGCAATGCGGCGCACCAGGGGTGCGTACGTGGCCATCTCGTCGGACTTGGTCTTGCGACCGGTTGCGGTGTACATATCCATGCCTGCCTTTGACGCTTCGTTCATGCTGCGCCTCAATAAACCAATTCGGCCGCGCGTGCGGTGGCGCCGGGTGTCGCTGTCGCTGTCGATGCCGACATTGACGTTGCCTGCGCCGATTCATCTGCCAGCTGTGCCGGTGCCCGCGCCGACATGACCACCCGCGACGGCACACTGCCATCACCGGCTTGGGCCTCGGCGCTGGCCCAGCTCAACATTTCTTCGGCAAGCTGGCGGAAGGCCATGGCCGAAGGCGATGCGGGAAACGCACTCGCCACGGGCTTGCCGAGCGAGAGCGCGAGTTCTACGTGCCGGTCCTCAGGGAGGTAGCCGGCGAAATCGATACGGGTGTTCAGGTACTGGCCCACGGTGTTGGCCAGGTTGCCGAACACGCGCACGGCGGAATCCACCGAGTGCGCGCCGCACACCACGGTGCGGATGCCAGCGCTGCCTTGCAGCACGGCGGTTTTCTTGAGTAGCGTGTACGCGCTCTTGAGGCCTTCCGGACCATCCGAGAAGGTCAGCAGCACGTCGTCGCACGCCTCAGCCACGGTGCTCAGCGCCCGGGTGCCAAAATGCGCGGCCACGAGCGTCACATCCGCCGTCTCGTCGTACTGCTTGAGCACGCCGGGCATGGCGAGCATGGTCTGGGCGTTCACTACCGCCGTGTCGCGGCCCATGGCGGACAGCGCGATGCGCAGGTTGTCGACAAAGTCATCGACCTGCTCTTCCGCACCGATCACCAGCACCCGGCGGGCAGCGGCATGACCGAGCATGCGCCGCAGCCCTGCGGCTTGATCCTTGGCGAATGGCGTCGTCATGGTCGCGCCCCCTTGTCAGGCGAAATCGAAAGCGGCCAGGCCGGGTTCGCGGTTGCCTGCGTTGCGTAACACCGCGCCTTGCGCCACGAGCAACGATTCATCCGAATCCAGCGAGAACGACGACTGCTCTGCACCGGCCCGGAACGAGCGGTGGATCAGCAGCTTCTTGTTCGGCACTGCAATGTCTTCCGGCACACGCTGGCCGTACGACACGTAGTGCAGCGGCAAGCGGCGACGGATCATCACGTCCATCGCATGGCCCACCGAGGCAGCCTCGTCGATCTTGGTCAGGATGCAGCCGGCCAGGTTGGCGTCGCGGTAGGCACCCACGACTTCATCGAGCGTCTTGCCGTTGCTGGCAGCGTTGAGCAGCAGCAGGCGCTTGATCGACGGGCCCACGGCATGCAGCATCGCCATCTGCTCGGACACGGCGCGGTCACGCTGGCTCATGCCGATGGTGTCGATCAGCACCACGTGCTTCTCGCGCAGGTCGTTCAGCGCCAGGCTCAGGTCTTGCGCGTCTTTCACGGCATGCACCGAGACGCCCAGGATCTTGCCGTAGATGCGCAGCTGTTCGTGGCCGCCGATCCGGTAGCTGTCGGTCGAGAGCAGTGCCACGCGCGATGCGCCATGGCGCAGCACGAAGCGCGCGGCCAGCTTGGCGGTCGTGGTGGTCTTGCCCACGCCGGTCGGGCCCATCAGGGCAAACACGCCGCCCTGGTCGAGCAGGCTGTTCTCGTCCGACACGGTGCTCAGGTTCTTTTCAATCGCGCGCTGCACGAAGTCCAGCGCACCTTCATACGCGTCGTGCTGCGGCATGTTCTCCAGCACGTAGCGCGTGAGCTGCGCCGAGAACCCCGCGTTGAGCATGGTCTGGAACAGGCGCGTACGCACCGGGTCGCCCAACTTCACGCCCAGCGAGGCCAGGCTCGACATGGCGTCGTTCAGCGTGCTCTTGAGCGTTTCGATCTCGCCGACCACGCGGCGGGTCATCACGTCGGTCTCGGCACGGATGCTTTCCTTCACGTCGGCCTGGATGGCCGAACGCTGCAGGCTCACGTCATCACGCGGGGCTTCGGGCTTGGCCATCGTGTCCTCCACGCGGACGAAAATGTCGGACGACGTGCCTGCCTCGGCTTGCGCCTCGATGCGCGCCTTCATGGGCGCCTCAGTCTTCTGCTGTTCTGCACGGAGGGTGCGCGCCTGCGCTTCCACGCGCTCGGTAAAGCTGCGCAGCGTGACCGGGCGGTCATCCTGTTCGCGTGCCTGCTCACGTGCCTGCTCGCGACGTGCGGCAAAGCGGGCGGTCGATTCCATTTCCGGCTGGTCGTCTTCCACCGTGCTGCGGCGGGCGATGAACTGGGCGGTGCTGGCCAGGGCCTGCGCCGCAGATTGGGCAACCTCGGCATTGGCACGGTCGAGCGACAGGCCCGCCAGCATGCGGGTGGACGCGGCCAGCGCATCTTCTTCGCCAAACGCCACGTCGTCGTCCACGCGCGTTTGCAGCGTGCGGCCGGCCGGCTTGGCCACGGGAGCAGCCGGCGCTGCCGGTGCGTCTTCCTGTGCGGGAGCGCGGCGCGAAGCAATGAAGCGGTTACGCAGACGGGCCAGTGCGTTGGGTGCCGGGGCCTCGGCCTGCGCGGCCTCTTCAGCGGGAGCGTGAGCGGCGACGACGGCTGCGGTTGCAGCGGCAATCGGTGCGGGCTCGGGAATCGGAGCCGGAGCCATCGGGCGGCGCTGTGCCGTCTTGGGTGCCGACGACTGCGTATCGACCAGCGCATCCACGTGCGAATCGGATGCCGCGATGATCTCGATGCCGCCCGGAATGGCACGGTTCGACAGGATCAGAGCGCCATCGCCCAGTTGGTCGCGGACCTTGCGCAACACGTCACGCGACGTCAGTCCGGTAAATCGATGCATTTTCATGCGCGGCCTCCAAGCATGGCGACAACCTTAATCGTTCGGTGATCCGGAATTTCTGCGTGCGACAGCACGCGCAGGCTCGGTGCGGCACGCTTGAACAGGCGGGCAAGCATCGGGCGCAGTGCGGGCGGCACGAGCAGGACGCCCGTCTGACCCATCTGTTCGTGCTGCCGCGACGAGTCCGCTGCCGCCTGCATGAGCGAGTCGGCCAGTTGCGGTTCGATCGGGCCGGCGTTAGAGCCAACGACGCTTTGCAGCAAGATGTTCTCCAGATTCGGGTCAAGCGTGACGACCTGCATTTCGGTCTTGTTCGGGAAGAGCTGCTGGGCAATCGCCCGGCCCAGCGCCACACGCACGGCGGCGGTGAGTTCGGCGGGGTCTTGCGTCCTGCCTCCGTGTTCCGCCAGCGTCTCGACGATGGTGCGGATATCGCGGATATGCAGGCCTTCGTCCAGCAGGTTCTGCAGCACCTTCTGCACGGTCGCGACGGGCAACAGCTTGGGTACAACGTCTTCGACCAGCTTCGGTGCTTCCTTGCCCAAATGATCGAGCAACTGCTGGACTTCCAAACGGCCGAGAAGCTCGGTGCTATGGGTGTAAATCAACTGATTGACGTGGGTGGCGATGACGGTGCTGCAATCGACCACGGTGTAGCCCTCGGCCTGCGCGCGATCGCGCACATCGGCGGTGATCCACATGGCCGGCAGGCCAAAGGTCGGGTCCACGGTGGGCGTGCCGGGCAGTTGCGTGCCCAGTCGACCACCGAGGCCACCCATGCCGCCATGACCGCCCATGCCATCCTGGCCGCCCGGATTGATGGCCAGGAACTTGCCCTGCTGCACCTCGCCGTGGCCGATCTCCACGCCCTTGAGCGTGATGCGGTACGACGATGGGCCCAGCTCCAGGTTGTCGCGGATATGCACCACCGGCGCCAGGAAGCCCATGTCCTGCGTGAATTTCTTGCGGATGCCCTTGATGCGGCGCAGCAGCTCGCCGTCCTGGCTCTTGTCGACCAGCGGGATCAGGCGGTAACCGATTTCCAGGCCCAGCACGTCGACCCACGACACGTCGTCCCAGCTCGCTTCGGGCGTATCCACCGGGGCAATGGCCTGCAGCACGGGCTCGATCTCGGGCACTTCGCGCTTCTTCTTCAGGTACCAGCCCAGATAGCCAAGGCCGCCCCCAAACAGGATGAACGGGAAGTGCGGCATGCCCGGCACCAGGCCCAGCAGGCCCAGCACGCCGGCGGTGGTCATCAGCACCGTCGGCATGGCAAACAGCTCGCTCGACAGTTGCTGGCCGACGTCCTTGTCGGTGGAGACGCGGCTGACCATGATGCCCGCCGCGGTGGAGATCACCAGCGCGGGAATCTGCGCGACCAGGCCGTCGCCGATGGTCAGCAGCGTGTAGTTGGTGGCCGCGTGGCCCACGTCCATGCCGTGCTGGAGCACGCCCACCGCCAGGCCGCCGACGATGTTGATCAACAGGATGGCGATACCCGCCACCGAGTCGCCGCGCACGAACTTGCTGGCACCGTCCATGGAGCCGAAGAATTCGGCTTCCTGGGCGATCTCCGTGCGGCGCCTGCGGGCTTCGTCTTCACGGATGAGGCCGGCGTTCAGGTCGGCGTCTATGGCCATCTGCTTACCGGGCATCGCATCGAGCGTGAAGCGCGCGCTGACCTCGGCGATCCGGCCCGCGCCCTTGCTGATCACCATGAAGTTGATGATCACCAGGATGACGAACAGCACGATGCCGACGGTGTAGTTGCCGCCCACCAGGAAGTGGCCGAAGGCTTCGATCACCTTGCCGGCGGCGTCGGGGCCGGTGTGGCCTTCCATCAGCACCACACGCGTGGACGCCACGTTCAGCGACAGCCGCATCAGCGTGGTGATCAGCAGGATGCTCGGGAACGACGAGAAATCCAGCGGCTTGAGCGTGTGCATGCTGATCAGCAGCACGATGATCGACAGCGCGATGTTGAAGGTGAACAGCAGGTCCAGGATGAACGGCGGCAATGGCAGCACCATCATCGCCAGGATCAGGATGATGAGCACCGGACCCGCGGCGGAGCGGTAGTCGCCCTTGCGCAGGATGTCGGTGACTCGGAGCAGTGCGGCGTTCATTGGCGGGGCGTGCAGCGGGGGGCTTTTCGATGGATGCCATCTTGCCGGGCGCGCCGCCAAATCGAAGACGTGAGAAAGCCGCCCAAAAGGCGGCTTTTCTTTGGAATACCCTCCCACCGGGGGGTGTGGAAGCGGCCAGTGGCGCCGTTTGGGCGAAATTGCACGCCAAGCGAGACATGCGCGAGCCTCAAACAGCCGTTCGCCGTGCAAAAAGTGTCGAGGGCGATGCTTTTTGCTTGGCGATCCGAGCTCGGAGCTCGGCGCGTGGAGCTCTTTACTCGGCGGGCGGCACTTTATGCGTCTTCGGGCTCGTCGTCCGGGCCGGGCTGTGGCCCCGGGTCCAACTCGGCAGGCACCGGCAGGTCGGTCGGGCGCACCGGCACTCGACCGCCCACCTGATGCAGGCGGCGCAACTGGTAGACATAGGCGAGCACTTCGGCCACGGCGGCGTAAAGCGCCTCGGGAATCTGGTGGCCGATCTCGGTGTGGCGGTACAGCGCCCGGGCCAGCGGGGGCGCTTCCAGAATGGGAATCTTGTGCTCCGTGCCCAGCTCGCGGATCTTGGCCGCCACCATGTCGGCGCCCTTGGCCAGCACGCGCGGCGCGCCGCCTTCCTTTTCGGAATAGCGCAGCGCCACGGCGTAGTGCGTCGGGTTGGTAACGATCACATCGGCCTTGGGCACGTCGGCCATCATCCGGCGCTGGGCGGCCTGGCGCTGCAGGTTGCGGATGCGGCCCTTGACGTGCGGATCGCCCTCGGACTCGCGGTGCTCCTTGCGCACTTCTTCCTTGGTCATGCGGTGCTTGCGCGCGTATTGCCACAACGACAGCGGCACGTCCACGGCCGCCACCAGCATCATCACCGCTGCCATGCAGAGGAAGGCCACGCCGGCCACGTGCAGGGTGTCGCGCATGGCAACGCCCAGGTCCTGCTGCGGCAGCTCGATCAGGTCACCCCGGTAATACCGGACCAGCAGCCAGCCCACGCCGGCAATCAGGAACAGCTTGATCAGCAGGCGGGGCAGCTCCATCAGCCCCTCCAGCGAGAACATGCGCGTCAGCCCCTGCAGCTTGAACAGGCGCGAAATGTCTGGGGACAGCGGCTTGAACGAGATGGCCCCGCGCGTGAGCGCCAACGGCGACAGCGCGGCAATCACCAGCATCAGCATCAGCCCGCCCAGGGCCATGGCCAGCGGCATGAACTGGCCGGTCACGTAGTTCCACTGGTCCTGCCCGCTGGTGTAGTTGTAGCGGTGGAACTCCAGGCAGCGCGCCAGAAACGCCGATGCGGCGCGCACGATCGAGTCGCCCATCACCCACAAACCGCCCGCGGACACCGCCGTGAGGGCGAACGAAGCCAGTTCCCGTGATCTGGGAACGTCGCCTTCCTCGCGCGCCTGCTCGAGGCGCCTCGGAGAGGCTGGTTCGGTTTTTTCGAGATCGCTTTCTTCGGACATGCCGGCGTGCGAGGGGGTGGGCGGGACATGCCGGCAGGTTGGCCGGCCGTCGCATTATCCAAGGCCGCACCGTCTGTCGAAGCGCAGAAAAACCAGCTTCCGGGCCGGCTTATCGACAGATGGCCGCCAAGCACCACGCCAGCACGGCCCGCACGGTGCAATCTGCGTCGCCCCACAACCAGACGGGAACGCGCTAGGTGTGCCGACCTGCCGGATGGGGCTGCGAGGGTTCCAACGCCCGGAGGCGTTCTGCGGTAATGCCGGCGGAGCCCGTGACTGATCCGCCGTGGCGCGTAATGAAATCGCGCGCATCCGTGTGATTCCGGAAGGCAGGGAGATTGCCCCTGCGCATTGGCCCCGGCACGTCGGACCCCCATACGTAGACGGCCTGCAGCGCGGCAATCCAGCGCCCGTCGCCAACTGCACGCACGTAGGCGGCGGCAATGTCGGCCGATTTCCGGCCGGCGGCGTAGCGCGGCAGGTTGCGCAAGTAGATGAACAGGCTCAATGGCGAGTCGAAGAAGTACGCGTCGCCATCGGCAAAGATGACCTGGGCTGCCCAATCCGGCGCGCGCGACGGAAACGCGCCGCAGACCGGGCAGCGTGCGTTGGGCGGGATGGCGCGCGGCGCATCGTGCGCCGTGCCCGAGCGCGGGTCATAGGGCGTTGGCGCCGCAACGAAGCAGATTTCGGTGGGAATCTCGGGCTCCACCCGGCGGCTCGCATACACGCCATACCACCAGAGCGAGGCCGCCAGCAAAGCGACTGTCACCAAGCCCGATCGACGCAGCCGCATGGCTACATCCGCCCGTCGTGCAGCGCGCCACCGCTGAGGTCCACCATGTCTGGCGTCACTTCGGCGTAGCGCAGCAGCTTGCCACCGTCGCGGGCAATGAACGCGCGGGCATCGGCTTCCAGCCGGAAGCTCGCGACCGTCGGCCCCATCGAGCCGCGGCGCCGGCTGCCGAACACGTAATAGCCGGTCTTGGCGTCAAACCAGTGGCCACGAGGATGCTCCCAGTCGGCCTGGCCCATGTCCTGCACGAGCGCCGCCCGAATTGGCCGCGCCTGCTCCGGCTTGAGCAGTGTGTTGAACATTTCCACCGTATCGCAGCACCAGTGCGGCGTCGCGTCGCCCTGGTAATAGAGCTGCGCCTTGGGCCCTGGATAATCCGCCACCAGCATGCCGTCCAGATCGCAGGTGGTCGCCGCGTCGGCTTCAGCGGGGACAAGGGTGGCTTCGGCCTGCCGGCCACAGGCAGCCAGACCAATCAGGGCGGCCGATCCGGCCAGGGCAGCCGCCAGCAGGCGGCGACGATCCGGGTTCATGCGCGGAATCTCCAGGCGGCCAGTGCCAGCGGCGCGGCAATCCAAGCCAGCATCGCCGCGCCCATCGCCCACGGGTTGCTCAGGGCAGGCGGCACGATGCTGACGAGGCCATGCAAGCCCCGCAGCTGGTCCAGCGAAAACACGTTGAGGATGCGAAAAATATCGGTGGGATTGAGCAGCAGCAGATACGCCAGCGCCTGGCCGCCAAAGCTGCCGCCGGTGGCGACGAGCAGGCCGAGCAGCAACAGGTCGAATACCAGCACGAAGCCAAACCACAGCGCGATGGCGGCGCCCGAAGCACGCGTGCGCTCACGGCTGACGACAGAGACGAACAGCGCCAGGCTCAGAAAGACCAGCCCCAGCAGCACCGAACTCAGCACGAAGCCAGCCGCCTGATACAGCCCCGCCGAGCCGAACTGGTGCCACAGGAGCACGGCCATCAGCGCGAAGCCACCCAACGTCGACAGGGTGAGCGCTGCGGCGAGCCCGAGGTATTTGCCTAGCAGCAGTTCCACGCGCGTCAGCGGGAGGGCCAGCAGCAGATCGAGCGAGCCGCGCTCGCGCTCGCCGACAACGGCGTCGAACCCGAGCAACAGCGCAATCAGCGGGATCAGGTAGATGACGAGGCTGACCAAGCTGGTAATGACGAACTCGATGGAACGCGGCCCGAGCGTGCCCTGCTCGGCGCCGCCAAAATAGCTGATCACGAGCGAGAACACGGCGAAGACGACGGCCACCGCGAGCACCCATCGGTTGCGCAGGCGATCGCGCAGTTCCTTGGCCGCCACGGCGGCCACTTGCCGATATTCGATGCCGATCATGCGGCCTCCGTTTGCCTGAGGCCAAAGAACACGTCTTCGAGCGACGGTTCGTGGATCTGCAGATCGAGCAGGCGCCCGCCCAGCGGCTGCAGTGCCTGAAGTACGTCCATCTTGAGCGAGCGGCTGCAGCGCAGCATCACCTCATGCCCGGCCTGCCCGTCGACGATCTCTGCGCCGTGTGCGCGCAAGGGCGCGAGTTGCGCCCACAGTGCGCCGCGCGCGCCGGCCTCGACCCGCAAGGCCAGCGTCAGGGGCAGATCGGCCTGTGCGCGCAGTGCAGCGACACTGCCAAGCGCAAGGACACGGCCGTCGGCCAGGATGGCAAGGCGGTCGATGCGCTGCTGCAGCTCGGCCAGGATGTGCGACGTGATCAGGATCGTGACGCCCTGCTCGCGCAGTGCCTGCAGCGTGGCGTAGAAGTCGTGGATTGCCGCCGGATCGAGGCCGTTGGTCGGCTCATCCAGAAAAAGCACGCGTGGCGCACCCAACAGCGCCTGCGCAAACCCGAGGCGCTGCCGCATCCCCTTTGAATACGCCCGCACGGGTTGGTCGACCGCACCCGCCAGCCCGACGCGGGCAAGCAGCGACGCGCAATCGGCTGCCGGTGCGCCCTTGAGCTTGGCGAAAAACCGCAAGGTCTCCAACCCGCTCAGGTTGTCGTACAGAACGAGGTTCTCGGGCAGGTAGCCGATCTGCCTGCGCGCGGCGCGGAATGCAGCCCCACGCACCGATGCCCCGGCCACGCGGATGCTGCCGACGGTTGCCGGAATCAGCCCAAGCATCATCTTGAACAGCGTGCTCTTGCCGGCACCGTTGTGCCCGATCAGGCCGAACAGTTCGCCGTAGCCGACGTCCAGGTCAACGCCGTCGACGGCTCGCACGGCACCATAGTGTTTACAGACGCCGCGCAGCGAGATGGCGGCAGTCTCGTCAACGTGAAGGTGATCTGTCACGCCAGGTGCTCCAATGTGGGTTCGCGGGTTGCATGCGCGGATACGCGTCCACCACGCTCGGCACACGCAGGATGGGAAACTGCCGGCTGACGAATCTAAGTGCCTGCACCGCCGGGCTCGCCAACAGCAGTTGCACGCCGGGGTGACGCCAGATCAGCCGGTCGACAACGTCGTTGGCCTCGTAGGGCACATCGCCGATGCCATCGCCATCGCGGTCCCAGCCCAGGTAGTCGCTCCAGAAGTTGCCCTGCGCGCGCTCGGCAGCCGTGCGTGCCCCCCATGCCTCGTCACGCGCGCCCACGTAGCGGACTTGCTCTCGGTTGCCGATGAAGTCGTTGCCTTGCACGACGTTGCGTGTCGAGCCTGCCGACAGGTGCACGCCCACCTGGTTGCCGACGATGAGGTTGCCGCGCAGTTGCGTGTATTCCACGTCGTAGATGAAGAAGCCGCGGTCGTTGTCGGCCACCACGTTGTTCTCCACCACCGAGTCCTGCAACGTGCGCAGCATGATCCCGTGGTCGGCATTGCCCCAGGTGCGGTTGTTGCGCACGATCTGGTCGCGCACCTCCATCAAGGCCAGGCCGCCCCGGTTGGCATAGCTGTCGTTGTCCTCCCACAGGTTGTAGTAGGAGTTCATGTAGTGCGTGCCATAGCGGCTGTGGTGGAGCCGATTGCCTTTGAAAACGGCGTGGTGCGACACGTCCACGTAAAGCGCATCCCGTACGAAGCTGATGTTGTTGCCGATGATGCGCGCGCCTTGTGTGTTGTACAGCTCCACGCCATTGCCGCGCTGCGCCGAGTTGTAGCCACGCTTGCCGGTGATGGTGTTGGCCTCGATGCGCACGTCGTTGGCTTTCTCGATCCACAGGCCGAACAGGTTGTAGGTCAGCTCACACTGGCGCACCACGGCGCGATGCGCGCCGGGCAGGATGTTGATGCCTGCGTTCTGCTCTTTCAGGCTGTCGCCCGAATCGCGAACGATCAGGCCCTCGATCACGACGTCCGGTGCGCCGATGCGGATCGTGTCGCCGCGCTGGCCGCCGCTGAGCGTGGGACGATCGAGTCCGCGCAGCGTCAGAGGCTTGTTGACGATGAGGTTGCCGGTATACATGCCGCGCTCGATCTCAAGCACATCGCCCGGATGTGCTGCGTCGATGGCTGCTTGCAGCGACTGCCCCGCCGCAACGCGCACCGTGGTGGCCGCCGATGCGTGAGCGCCCTGCACAGCCGCAAGCGAGCCGCAGACAACGAGCAACACCGGCAGCCACCTCATACCTGCAGCCACCCAAGCGCTTTCAGGGTCAGGAACAGCATGGCGCCAATCAGCAGGTTCTTGAAGCCGACGTAGCTCAGCATGTCCATGACGGTTGCGCGCCGATAATTGGCTTGCCACCACGGGCCATCCTTGACGTAGCGACGGCCGGCAAGGCGGATCAGCACTTCATACAGGCTCCAGCCGAACCACCATGCGATGACCGCGCCCGACGACAGGTGGCCCGTCGCCGCCAGGATCCATGCCACGCTCGCTGCAAGCGCAAGCGAAGCCCCCGCGATCTGCAGGCCGCGCGCCGACCTCCACCCGTTGCTGCTCCACGGCCAGAGGTGATCGCGCAATTCCAACATCAGCCAGCGCAGGCCACGCGCACCTTCGCGTCCGGTCGGCACCACGCGGTCGGTCGGCATGCGCGGGTCGGGGCCTTGTGCCACCCGCGGGTTCATGGGCACCGGCACCGGCTGGATGGGAATGAAGTAGCCGTCCTTACCGATGGGCGTGATCTCCAGCCCATCGCGCTCGCGCCGCTTGCGCTCCTTGGCCAGCGGCGGGCAGCCCTTGACGTCGGTGTACAGCACCATGCAATCGAGGCAGTGCAGGCATTCGCGATGGTCGATACGGCCGTCCGCGTCGATCGCCAAAGACCCGCAACCCACGGCGCAGGCCTTGCAACTGTTGCAGTCTTGCTTGCGGCGCAGGCCAAACCAGCGGAACGTGCTCGGCATGGCAAGCGCGGCACCCAGCGGGCAGATGTACTTGCAGTACGGGCGCTCGACAAACAGCGAGATCCCGAGCAGCGTGCAGACGAACAGCCCGTAGGGCCACGCTCGGTGGCTGATGCCGACCAGGAATGTCGTCTTGAACGGTTCCACCTCGGCAAGCTTTTCTGCCAGCCCCATCGAGAACACCGACACCGTCAACAACCCGAAGAAGATGGCGTACTTGAGCCACTTCAGCTTGTCGTGCCAGGCACGCGGCAGATGACGCTGCCAGCGTTTGAGGCCGAGCCGTCCGCCAATCTTGTAGAGCGCTTCCGACAGCGAGCCGAACGGGCACAGCCATCCGCAGAACAGCCCTCGCCCAAAGAGGAACACCGTCAGGATGATGAAGATCCAGAAGCAGAAGATGAACGGATCCGTCAGGAACAGCGACCACGTCCACTGGAACAGCAGCGAGTGGAACCATGTCAGCACTTGCGTGATCGACGGCTGCGCCATCGCACCGAAACCGACGAAGCCGATGCTCAGGGCCCACGCGGTGTACTTGAAGGCGTTCACCGGCCACTTGTTCTTGTGCGTCGAACGGCGCGTCAGGCGCTCACGCAGCGCATACACCACGCTCACCGAAACGAGCAGCACGATGAAGAGTGCAATCTGCGGCGCGCGCGTACGCCAGACCCGCCGCCAGGGGGCCTCCGGCTCGTCGATATGCGGGTGCCCGCCCTGCAGCAGCGTTTCGGGCAACCAGTACGGGGCATCGAACGTAACGAAGCTGCGCGTGCCGGTCGCCCGATCGACGCGGTTGCCCAGGAAGGACAGCTTCCACGGATACGCCGCCGAAAACGCTGGCGAGCGCACCACGAAGATGGCCGATTCCGTGTAGGCCGGCGCGCCAGGGGCTGCCAGGCCATAGAGGTTGAGGTAGTCCGAATCGCGGAAGGTAAAGGACTCCGCGCCTTGCTTGATCTGGATGCGGTCATAGATGCCGCCGCGCACGAAGCCCGACCCCTTGAACGACGCCGCGCCCGCGGTGCGGATGACGAAGATCGCATGCTCGTTCTGCTTGAGCTGAGCGTGCAGGTCGTTCCAGACGGATTGGCCGAGCAGGCTCGCACCCAGGTCGGGATGATTGAGATCACCGAACCACAGTTCAATGAACGGTTCCGGCGCGCGTTCGAGCCCAAGCTGTTCGGGCCGGATCAGCAAGCGCTGCACGCTGCCCTGCTTGACGAGTTCTGCCCAGCTTGCACGCTGCCCGGTCTGCGCATAGCGCGCGGGCTCATGGCGCGTTGGCGCCAGAATGCCAACCTGACGCGCCACGGAAGATGTGGCTGTGGCCAGCACCTGGTTCTGCGCAATCACGGTCACGGTGGCGCCCGAGATCGCATCGACGCCAAGCACACCCTCGTCTGGCCGTGACTGACCGACTTCGATCTTGTCCTTGACCGACTTGCCGATGTACTGCTTGTTGAAGTTCAGCAGCGCAGATTCGGGAATCCCCAGCAGCAGGATCGGCTCGGAATGCTTCAGGACCTTGATGCCGACATAGCGGCCTTGCCGGTCCATGCCGATCAGCGTGACCACGGGCTTGCCCGAATAGGCCGGGATGTCCGTGATGTCGGTGGACAGCATCACGTAGCCCAGCAGCGCCGCCTTACCGCCTTGCGCTGCGCCATAGGCTTCCACATAAGGCGGTTGCCCCATGCGTTCGGAAAAACGCACCGCGCCGGGAAACACGTCGGCGCAAGGTACGAGCGCGCACAGGTCCTTGGCCTCGGCCAGATTGGCGGGCAACTCGGCTTCGTAGGCGCCGCGACCGGCCTGCGCCGGTTGCACGCCCACCAACAGCATCAGGAGGAACACGGCGACCCACGCCGCGAACCCTTGTTTTCGGGATGGCATCTTGGAGTTCATCGGCACGCGCGGGCCCGCACGGGGCACGCGCGCTTCTCCTCGGAATCAGGCCTCAACGATCATGCGACTGCGCATTTCAAGGTGCAGTGCATGACAGAAATGCGTGCAGTAGCACCAGAACACGCCGGGCTTATCGGCAATGAACGTGACCGACGCGGTTTCCTGCGGATTGACGATGAAGTTGATGTTGTATTTCGGAATCGCGAAGCCGTGCGTCAGATCCTCGACCTTGTCCAGATTGGTGAGGATCAGCGTGACCTCGTCGCCCTTCTTCAGCTTGAACTCGCGCAGGCTGTACGCCGGTGCCTGCGAGGTGAGCCGCACCGTCACCTTCTTGCCATTGCGCACCACGCCGGACTGCTTCGGGTCCTTGGTGGCCAGCGGGAAATCGTCCAGCGAATAGACCTGCTTCGGGTGCAGCAGCTCGCGCTTGAAGATGATGAAGTCGTGCGGCTCGCTGCGGATCGGGTGGTCCTGCAGCAGCACCATCTTGTCGCCGGAGATGTCGATGAACTGTTCGTTTTCGGGGTGCAGCGGGCCAACGGGCAGGAAGCGGTCCTTGGAGAACTTGCAGCCCACGGCGAGGAACTTGCCGTCGGCGGCCATGGTTTCGGATTGCGATGCGCTCAGGTGGCCCGGCTGGTAATGCACGTCAAGGCGGTCGACCACGTACTTCGCGTTCTTGTCACCGTTGTGGAACTTGATGGCGGCGTCAATGTTCCACTTCACGATCTGGCTGTCGAGGAACAGCGTCGTGTATGCGTTGCCGCGCCCGTCGAACGCAGTGTGCAGTGGCCCCAGGCCAAGTTCGACCTCCGCCACGATGGCGTCGTCGATCTTGGCGAGCTTGCCGTCGAACCAGTCGAGCACGCGAGACAGCTCGATGACCGTACCGGTGGGCGAGAGCTTGCCGGCACAGATGAAGTACTTCTGGTCGGGGCTGGCATTGACGCCGTGCGGATTCTTCGGCACCGACACATAGGCCGTCAGTGCTGTCTTCGGATCCTGGTTGGCCGCGTGCGTGCCGTCCACCACCGGCACCTTGGAGTCGCCGATGGTCTTGAACTTGCCGGCCTTGACCGCCGCCTCGATGCGCGCAACGTTGAAGAACAGACAGGCATCGCGCTCCGCAGACATCATGTCTTCGTAGTGCACACCCATCTCGGTGTTGTACTGGTTGGTGGCAGCCAGCTTGCCGTCGTACGACGTTGCGACGAGGTCGCAATTGCCGTCGATCAGCACCTGCCAGCGCACTTCCATGGTTTCAGCGTCCACGCACGTGAACAGTGAACGGTACTTGGACGGATCATCAATGCCCGCCGTGTTCGGTAGCGGGATCGCAAACTCGCCGCCGCAGAACACGCGCGTCGTGTAGTTGATCTTCGGGTCGAGCGGATCGCGCTTGTCCGGGAAGATGCCGTGGAAGCCCTGCACGTTCGGCAGTTCGGTGATCTTGTCGCAGATGAAGTAGTCGAGCCGCACGCGCCCCAGGCGCGAGTTGATCTTGTCGTTGATCCACGCATAGCGGCCGTCGTAATTCCCATCCTTGTACGACGCGTGCACGTGGTGGGTATCACCCACCGTGTACCTGAGACTGCCGTCGGGCTTCGTACCCATCACCTTCTTGGATTCGTTCGTGATGCCCCAGCCGACCAGCGCATCGGGCACGAACATCGGAATGCGATGGATCTCGCGCCCCGAGGGCATGCCCATGACACGCATGTCGCCGGTATGTCCGCCGCTCCACAGGCCGTAGTAGGTGTCGAGTTCACCCGGCTTGGGATGCATGCCCGCAATGACGTGTTCCCCTGCGGCCGTGGCCGTGGGCGCGCTGGCAGATGCAGCGGGTGCGGCAGCGGGTGTGCCCTTGTCAGTGCATGCCACGACCGTTGCCAATCCGGCAAGCGCTGCGCTGTTCATGAAGCGACGCCGCCCCGGTACGCTCAGCGCTTCTTCCTGCTGTGTGGATGGCGATTGTTGGTGCTTGGTCATCATCGATCCCTGTATCGATTCCTCTATCGGTTTTCACAAAGCCGGGCGGAAAGATGCCGGCTCACATCTGCGCTCTGACCTTCTCGGCAAGTCGCATCTTCGGCTCGCAGGCAGCCGAAGCAATTGACTTTCGTCACACATTCTTGAAAAACATATTTTTTATGCATCTTTATGGCAAGGGAGCGTACAGAATGCGATTCGTGTTCATTTGCGGACCCCGCGCCGACTCAAGGAGATTTCCATGCGCACGAAAACCACCCTAGGGCTGATGTTGATTTGCGGTGCCGTTCTTGCGGCCTGTGGCCAGAAGGAACCCGCCGCGCCCGCGGCCTCCACCGCTGCGGCACCCGCGCCGGTACAAACCAGCACACCCCCCGCCGCAACGACGGTGGCCGCAGCAGCGGAACCGGAGAATGCGCTGGGTAAGCGCACGTTCGCCAACGTCTGCTCGATGTGCCACGCCGCAGGGGTTGCCGGGGCACCAAAGCCGGGCGACAAGGCCGACTGGGGGCCACGCATCGCACAAGGTAAGGACACCCTTTACAAGCACGCACTGGAGGGCTTCAACGGCAACAAGGGGGCCATGCCCGCACGCGGTGGATCGACCTTGCCGGACGACGCCATCAAGGCTGCGGTTGACTACATGGTGGCGAAGTCGCAGTAGCGCCATGCATCCGCTGCCCCCTTCCAACCTGGGCCGCCGGCGCTGCCTGGCGGGGGTGCCCCTGCTGGCAGTCGGCATGTTCGTACGGCCGGCCCTGGCAGACCCCACTGTGGAGCGCGCATCCACTCAATTGCTGGGCACTCAAATCGACATCATTGCGCAAGACGCGAGACCGGGCGCCGCCGGTGCGGCCATGCGCGCTGCCTTTGTGGAGATGGCGCGGCTCGAATGCTTGATGAGCCGCTACCGGCCCGACAGCCAGGTCAGCGCACTGGCACGCGCGGCGGGGCGGAACCCCGTGCCGGTGGCACCTGAAGTCATGTCGGTGTTCAAGCTTGCCCGACAGGTCTCGGAGCAAAGCCGCGGCGCCTTCGATATCACCGTCGGCGCGTACTCCGGCTGGAATTTTGATCCGGAGCACAGCCGCATTCCGAGCAGCAGCGAACTGGCGCGTGAGCGCCGCTTCGTCAACTATCGAGACGTCGTTCTGGACGAGCACAACGGCAGCGTCTACTTGCGACGCCCGGGGATGAGGCTGGATCTTGGCGGCATTGCCAAGCTGCCGATCCTGGAGGCAGGCATGCGCGTGCTACGGCAACACGGCATACGCGATGCCATGATCAACGGTGGAGGCGATGTGGTGGCCAGCGGGAAGCTGCAAGGTCACGAATGGCGCGTCGGACTGCGCGATCCGCTTGCGCCGGAGCGACTGCTGGGCGTGGTCACGCTCAGTGACGGGGTTGTGGCGTCATCCGGAGACTACGAGCGCTACTTCATGCTCAACGGTCAGCGCTTTCATCACGTTCTCGATCCGGAAACGGGTCTGCCTGCGCATGGGCCCCATGGCGTAACCCTGATCGGTCGCGACGTTGACGACGTCAACGGCCTTGGCGCGGCAATCATGGCAGCGGGCACCGCCACCGGGCAGCGGATGCTTGCACCGATGCTCGCACGCGTGGATGCCCTGATCGTAGGTTCTGGAGCTCGGCCGTGGATGTCGGCCGGAATGGCAACGCGCTTGCGGCAGTTCTCTGCAAGCAGTTGACGTTGATGCCGCCCGCTCAGGGTTCGGCAGAAGAAGTACCGGCCCTCGCGACTGCGAGGGCCAGGCAACGCATGTTCAGAAGCCGAGGCTTTCCAGCAGGTCGTCCACCTGTTCCTGGTTGGCAACCACATCCGGATGGTCCGGATTGATCTGCGGGCCGTTGAGCAGCGACGTCGCCACTTGTGCAGCTTCCACGCGAAGGTGTTCCGGCGCGTTGTCGAGCAGGATGCCGACGAGCTGGCTTTCGATGAGCTGGACAACGTCCAGCACCTTCTTGATCACCTGGCCAGTCAAGTCCTGGAAGTCCTGCGCCATCAGGATTTCCATGAGTTGCTGGTTCGTGTCGCGCGTTTTTTCAGGAACGCTGCGCAGGAAGCCATTGGTCTGGCCGACCAGCTCGCGGATCTCGTCGTCGCCCAGTTGGCGGTCCATCCACGACTGCCAGCGGTTGACCAGTGCCTGGGAGTCGGACTCCAGTGCGTCTTGCACGGGCCGCGCCGCGTCGATGGCATTGAGCACGCGGGTGGCCGCCTGCTCGGTCATGTTGGCGATGTAGTTCAGGCGGTCGCGCGCGTCGGGGATGGCTGATGCGGCCTTCTCGACACCCTTGTCCAGGCCCAGTTCGCGCATGCTTTCGCGCAGCATGCGGGTGAGGTGGCCGATGCGCTGGAGCATTTCGGGCATGTCGCCGTGGTCCACACCTTCTGCGGCCAGCGCCTGGGCGCCATCATGCATCTCGCTCATCACGCCCCCTTTTCGAGCTTCTCGAAAATCTTGCCCAGCTTTTCGTCCAGCGTGGCAGCCGTAAAGGGCTTGACCACGTAGCCGTTGGCTCCTGCCTGGGCGGCGGCGATGATGTTTTCCTTCTTGGCCTCGGCCGTCACCATCAGCACCGGCAGCTTGCTGATGGCGGTGTTGGCGTCGGCCCGGATGCTCTGCAGCATCTGCAGGCCATCCATGTTGGGCATGTTCCAGTCCGAGATCACGAAATCGAACCGGCCTTCCTTGACCTTGGCCAGGCCGGCGGCGCCGTCTTCGGCCTCGTCGACGTTGGCAAAACCGAGTTCCTTGAGCAGGTTACGCACGATCCGGCGCATCGTCGGGAAATCGTCGACGACGAGGAATCGGTACTGGCTCTTGTCCATGGACACAATCTCCGCAAACTAACTGAATTGGGGGGTTTCGGGCTTCCTTGGCAATCTTATCGGCGCCTGGGGCCGATTCTTGAGCGCCGGAATGGTTTGGGGCGCCTGACTGCTGCGCCCCGCAACCAATGTACCCATAAAGTGCAGCGTTAAACCCGCGTCACGCGGCCATGTGCAGACAGCTTGGCCAGCACGTGCGGGCCGATCTGCGACAGCGGCAGGACTTCGTGCACGCCGCCGTGGGCCACGGCTTCCTTGGGCATGCCGTAGACCACACAGGACGCCTCGTCCTGCGCGACGTTGTAGGCGCCGGCGTTGCGCATTTCCAGCATGCCCACCGCGCCGTCCTTGCCCATGCCGGTGAGGATGACGCCCAGGGCGTTGGCACCGGCGTTGCGCGCGGCGGACCGGAAGAGCACATCCACGGCCGGACGATGGCGGTTGACCGGCGGGCCCTGGTCCAGCTCCGTGACGTAGTTGGCGCCGCTGCGGCCCAGCGACAGGTGCATGTCACCCGGGGCAATGTAGGCATGGCCGGGCAGCACACGCTCGCCGTGCGCGGCTTCCTTCACGCGGATGCGGCACAGGCCGTCCAGCCGCTTGGCAAACGACGTGGTGAAACCCGCCGGCATGTGCTGCACGATCAGGATGCCGGGGCAGTCGGGCGGCATTTCCAGCAGGAAATCCTTGATGGCCTCGGTGCCGCCTGTGGAAGCGCCCACGATGATGAGCTTTTCCGTCGACGAGAAATGGGTACGCGCAAGTGCCGGCGTGGCCGCTGCATGCTCCGCGCGAACGTGTGCGCCGGGCGTCGATGCCGTTGCCGAGCCGGCCGCAGCAACCGGTGCGGCTGTGCGCGGACGCAGCTTTGCCCGTGCTGCCGCGCGGATCTTGTCGGCAATCTGGTCGGCGTATTCGTTCATGCCGTCGCGCATGCCCAGCTTGGGCTTGGCGACAAAATCCACCGCGCCCAGCTCCAGCGCGCGCAGTGTGGCTTCAGAGCCGCGCTCCGTCAGCGAAGAGATCATGACCACCGGCGTCGGGCGCAGGCGCATGAGCTTTTCCAGGAAGTCGAGGCCGTCCATCTTCGGCATTTCGACGTCCAGCGTGAGCACGTCCGGATTGGTCTGCTTGATGAGGTCGCGCGCGATGATCGGATCGGGCGCCACACCCACCACTTCCATGTCCGGCTGGCTGTTGATGATCTCCTTCAGGATGCTGCGGATCAGTGCGGAATCGTCGATGCACAGCACCTGAATCTTGCGTTTGTCGCTCATGTTCGGGGGCAAGTTTCAGGGATTAAGTAAAGAGTTGCAGGCGCGAGGCTGGCTTCGTCGTGATGGACTTCGACAGCTTGCTGGCGTATTGCGCCTCGCTGTCCAGCTCGGCCGCCGAGTTTTGCGAGCGCAGCTTGCGCACCATGATCTGGCCGGTGGACGGTACGAAATACACCTTGCGTGGATGCACGTCGAACAGGTCTTTGGCGGCCACGGTCAGGCCTTCGTTGCGCAGGAATTCGAGCACGAACTTGCCGTTGCGCTCGCCCACGTCGAGTGTGCTCATGCCGGCCAGCACGGCGGCGCCGCCAAACACCTTGATCTCCAGGCGCTCGCGCTTGGCGCCCGCCTTGTAGAGCTGGTTGAGCAGCACTTCCATGGCGTGCGTGCCATAGCGCATGGAGGGCGACAGGATCGATTCCCCTTCGTTGCGCGAGGGCAGCATGAAGTGGTTCATGCCGCCAATGCCAAGGGTCTTGTCGCGCACGCAGGCGGAGACGCACGAGCCGAGCACCGTGACCAGCATCAGGTCTTCGGTGGTGACGGAATACTCGCCGGGCAGCACTTTCATGGCGCGCCGGCTGAAGGTGGTGTCGTAGTAGGCGTGGGTGCTGGCCGCCGATTGCGCGAGCGTGGCCATGGCGCCAGCGCTCATGCCGCTGGCCATGCCGCTGTCGCCGCGCACGGCATCGGCGGCAGATTGCGGCGTCGCGCGTTTGCCGAATTCGATCATCGTGCCCCCATCCTGGCGCGCAGTTCGGGCGCGACTTCGTACACGGTCTTGCCGCGCAGCGACCACGCCTTGGTGACCTGCAGGAAGCTCTCCGAATGGCCGGCAAACAGCAGGCCATCGGGTTTCATCACGTCGATGAAATGCTCAAGAATCTTGGCCTGCGTGGGCTTGTCGAAATAGATCATCACGTTGCGGCAGAAGATCACGTCGAACTTCTGCTGCAACGGCCAATCGCGGTCGAGCAGGTTGATCTGGCGAAAGTCGATCATGGCCTGCAGTTCGGGCCGCACCCGGGCATAGCCCTCCTGCTTGCCGGTACCGCGCAGGAAGTACTTCTTCAGGCGCTCGGGCGACAGGGCCGCGACGCGCTCCATCGGATAGATGCCGGCGCGGGCGCGGGCCAGCGCGTTGGTATCCACATCCGAGGCGATCACGCTCACCTGGCTGGGCGACATCGAGCCAAAGGCTTCGGCCAGCGTGATGGCGATCGAGTAAGGCTCTTCGCCCGTCGACGACGCCGAACACCACACGGTGAACGGCGTGCGCTTGGCCTTGGCGTGCTCGTGCAGGATCGGGAAGTGATGCTGCTCGCGGAAGAACGCGGTGAGGTTGGTGGTCAGCGCGTTGGTAAAGGCCTCCCACTCGTCGGGCAGGTGGCCTTTTTCCAGTGCATCGAGGTAGTCGCGGAACGAGCCGAGGTTGACCACACGCAGGCGGCGGGCCAGCCGGCTATAGACCATTTCACTCTTGCGGTCGGACAGCGAGATGCCGACGCGCCGGTAGATCAGGTCGCGGATGCGGCCGAAATCTTCGGCGGTGAATGAAAACTCGCGCGACGCGAGCGTCGGCGAAACTGGCGCCAAGTTTTGTGCTGCCATGGATAACTAACCCCGTGTTTGGCGAGTCTTGATGCCCGCTCTCAGTCGTTGGCGGGCACCATTACCGCAGGCCGCGCCAAGTTTGCTGTTGGCGAGGCTGGCGTCAGAAGGTGCTCCAATCATCTTCATCGGCAGAACCGGTGGTCAGCTTGAGGGCCGGGGCGACGACGGCCTCCGAAGCGGCTGCCGAAACGACGGCGGCAGCCACCGGCACAATCGGTGCATGTGCATCGTGAAGCGCTTTTTCTCCTTGCGCGGCAGCCGGGCCGGCAACCTGCTCGGGGGCAGCCTCCGGTAACACAGCCGGCTTGGCGGCTTTGCGCGAAGCCAAGGCGCGCGCAATCGAGGGCACCACTTCGGTCTTGTGGGGGCGGGCTTCGCCGGGCACGGCTGGCGCCGCAACGGCAATCGGCGCCGCCACGGCCAACTCGGCCGAGGCATCGGTGCGGAACGTCGCCACGGCATTGCGCAGCAGTTGCGCCTGTTCTTCCAGCGACAGGGCGGCAGCGGCGGCTTGCTCCACCAGCGCGGCGTTCTGCTGCGTGACCTCGTCCATCTGGTTCACGGCCTGGTTGACCTGTTCGATGCCGGAGCTTTGTTCGTCCGACGCGGCGGAAATCTCGCCCATGATGTCGGTCACCCGGCGCACGGCCACTACCACCTCCTCGATCACCGTGCCGGCTTCGGCCACCAGGGCCGACCCGTTGCGCACACGGCCAACGGAATCGCCGATCAGCTCCTTGATTTCCTTGGCAGCCGTGGCCGAGCGCTGCGCGAGGCTGCGCACCTCGCCGGCCACCACTGCAAAACCGCGTCCCTGTTCGCCCGCGCGCGCGGCTTCCACCGCTGCATTCAGGGCGAGGATGTTGGTCTGGAAGGCAATGCCTTCGATCACGCCGATGATGTCGGCGATCTTCTTGCTGCTGGCGTTGATGCCGGCCATGGTTTCGACCACGCGGCCCACCACTTCGCCGCCCTTGACGGCGATGTCCGACGCGCTGCCGGCCAGCTGGCTGGCCTGGCGGGCGTTGTCGGCGTTCTGCTTCACGATGCTGGTCAGCTCTTCCATGCTGGAAGCGGTTTCCTCCAGCGACGAGGCCTGCTCTTCCGTGCGCTGCGACAAGTCTGCGTTGCCGGCCGCGATCTGCTTGGTGGCGCTGGCAATGGAATCGGCGGAACTCTTGATGTTGGTGATCGTGCCGGTCAGTTGCTGCTGCATCTGCGCCATGGCGAAGAGCATGCTGTCATGGTCGCCGGGGCGGGTCTGCACGTGCACGGCCAGATCGCCGGCGGCAATGCGGCGCGCGATCTCGGCCGCGTACGAAGGCTCACCGCCCAACTGGCGCGACAGCCGGCGCGCAATGACCAGACCCAGCACGATGCCGAGCAGCGCACCTGCACAGGCCATCACCATCATCACCAGGCGCGAGCGGTGTGCATCGTCACGGGCCTTGACGGTGGACGCGGCAGAGACCTCTTCCACACGCTTGACCATCTTGTCGAGCGTCTTTTCAAACGCGGCGGTGTCGTCCAGCAGGCCGACGTTCTCGGCCGTGACGCGGCTGTCGAACTGGGTCGGGTCCAGGCCCTGCTTGTCCATCAGCGCAACGAAATCGGTCATGCGCTTGCCCCAGACGGGGTAGATCGCATCGACCTCGCGGATCATCTTCTTGCCTTCGTCCGACGTGAACAGCGGGCGCACGTTCTCCACCCCGTCTTTGAGGTGCTGCATGCTGTCGGCAATCTGCGTGCTGAGCGTCTTGCGCTCGGTGAGCGTGGTGGCAATCAGCAATGCGGTCTGCGCACGGCTGGCGTGTGCCAGGCTGTTGGCCGCGCTGCCCATCTGCGTGATGGCGCGCATCTGCTTTTGCGCCAGCTCTTCGCTGGCCTTTGTCAACTGCGTGATCGTATAGATGCCCAACCCGCCGATGGCCGCGCCCATGGCCGCCACGATCAGAAAACCACCGGTGAGTACCGTGGACACCGGCAAACGCTTGATCCAACCCATGTTGTCTACCCTCTTCCTGTTTTTATATGCCCCCTACCGCTATCGGCCTGCGGGGGACGGCTCTTTAGAACCGCCATGGGGTCATGCCACTTCAGTGGGGGGTCACCCCGGCTTCAGCGGGCACTAGCCCAGGCAAAAAAAAACCTGCCCCGGAGGGCAGGCTGCACACCACAAACACACACGAGAGAGCTTTCGCGAGCAGCGAAGATCCCGTGCATACATGGTCAAAAGGTCTCCCAGTCGCTATCGTCGCCGCCTGCGGCAACGAGCTTGGGTACGGGCAACTTGGGCGCTGACGCAGCCGCTTTGGTCTCGGCAGCGGCGGCGGTGCGCTCGCGTTGTTGTTCCTTGGCGGAGGCCGGCGCTGCAGTTGCAGCCCCGGTCTGCGCGATGGGTTCAGCGGTGTTGCTGCCTGCTGCGGCCTTCGGCTTGGCGGCACGGCTGGGCACGGCCTTGGCTTTCAATGCCGGCTTGGCTGCCACGCGCGCGGCCACCGACACTGCGGGTACCACGTTGGCCTGCGCGCCGGCTTGCGTGCGGAACGCCTCCACAGCCTGGCGCAGCGCGCTGGCCTGCTCCTGCAGCGACATCGCGGCGGCAGCAGCCTGCTCCACCAGCGCGGCGTTCTGCTGCGTGCCTTCGTCCATCTGCGTGACGGCCCGGTTGACTTGCTCGATACCCGCGCTCTGTTCGTCCGATGCGGAGCTGATCTCGCCCATGATGTCCGTCACGCGCTTGACGGCGACCACCACTTCGTCGATCACGCTGCCCGCTTCCGCCACCAGCGTCGTGCCGTTTTCAACGCGGCCAACCGAATCGCTGATGAGTTCCTTGATTTCCTTGGCCGCCGTGGCGGAACGCTGCGCCAGGCTGCGCACTTCGCCTGCCACCACCGCAAAGCCGCGGCCCTGCTCGCCTGCGCGGGCGGCTTCGACCGCCGCATTCAGCGCCAGGATGTTCGTCTGAAAGGCAATGCCTTCAATCACGCCGATGATGTCGGCGATCTTCTTGCTGCTGGCGTTGATGCCGGCCATGGTGTCCACCACCCGGCCAACCACTTCACCGCCCTTGACGGCGATGTCCGATGCATTGCCGGCCAGCGTGCTGGCCTGACGCGCGTTGTCGGCGTTCTGGCGCACGATGCTCGTCAGTTCTTCCATGCTCGATGCGGTTTCTTCCAGCGCCGAAGCCTGCTGCTCGGTGCGCTGCGAGAGGTCCGCATTGCCGGCAGCAATCTGCTGCGTGGCACTGGCAATCGAGTCGGAACCCGAGCGCACCTGCCCCACCATCTTCTGCAGGCTGTCCTGCATGCGCTGCAGTGCGCGCAGCAGGCGGCCGGTTTCATCGGCGCGATCCACCTGGATGGTGTGCGTAAGGTCGCCCTGCGTGATGTGCTCGGCCGTTTCGATGGCGCGCATCAACGGCAGCGTGATCGAACGGCGTAGCGCCCACGTCAGCAGCCCGCCCACCAGAATGCCGCCTAGCAGCAGGCCGGTGGTGAGGGCGCTGAGATTGCGCTGTTCTGCCTGGCTGGCTTCGTAGCTGGTTTTGGCCACGTCCATCTGCAATCGGTTGAGCGCCGCGACCTTGTCGCCAAGGGGGCGGTACAGCGCCTGCATGACGTCCATGACCGTCTTGTTGATGCGCGCTTCGTCGTGCGCTTGCACGGCTTGCATCAACACCTGTGCGCCATCACGCAGGAAGACGTCGCGCAGGCCCTGAGCCTCGTCGGCCAGCTTGCGTTCGTCTGCCGGGGTGGGCAGCGCGCGGTAGCGCTTCCAGGCGGCGTCGGACTTGTCGAGGAACATCTGGGCGCGCTCAATCGTCTTTTCCATGCCGGGCGCATTGGGCGCCATGGCTGCACGATCCAGCACGATGCGGAAGCTCAGGAGATTGGAATCGGATTCGGCCAATGCCACGGTGCCCGCCATCTGCACGGCATAGCCGTCCTGCACGCGGGTGTTGGCGTGCCGCATGCCGATCAGGCCCGTCACGCCCACGATGACGGCGAGCACACCAATGCCCGCCATCATCAGCCCCAATCGGAGCCGGATGGTCATTTTGCTGAACATGCTTCCCTCCCCTAACGGCGCCGCACCTGTTGTTACGGTGTCTTGTCGCCGCTGGGCCCCGTGGGCCCAACCTTCATTTGCCGTGGGCACATACGCCGTGCCCCGGCCGAATTCATGTCGCGATCAGGCGGCTTCAGCTTCGTCGCACAGAGCCATGTCGGCCGACAGCAGCAGGCGCTCGATGTCCACCAGAATCAGCATGCGCTCGTCGATCGAGCCCAGGCCACGGATGTACTCCGTGTCCAGCGCGCCCGAGAACTCCGGCGCTGGCTTGATCTGCTGGCTTTGCAGCGTCAGCACGTCCGACACGCCATCCACCACGATGCCGACCACGCGGTCCATCAGGTTCAGGATGATCACGACGGTGTACTGGTTGTATTCGACACGATCGAGCTGGAACTTGATGCGCAGATCAACGATCGGCACGATGATGCCGCGCAGGTTGATCACACCCTTGATGAAGTCGGGTGCATTGGCAATGCGCGTGACGGTCTCGTAGCCGCGGATCTCCTGCACCTTCAGGATATCGATGCCGTATTCCTCGCGACCCAGCGTGAAGGCCAGGTACTCCTCCCCGCCGGTGTCGTCGCCGATCGCGTGTTTCTTGACTTCCATTGCGGCTCCCCTCGGCCCCGTCGGGCCACTAGATTGAATTCATTTTGGGTGGCGGATCCCACCCCGGCTGGCGTGAACGCTTATGCCGCGGCCATCGCCTCGGTCGAGAATCGACCGCCTTGTGGTTCGCCCAACTCGTGCTTCTCGGCAGTAACGGCACGCATCGCGTTTTCTGAATGGCCCGAGCGGGTCTCGCGCATCAGTGCCGACACATCGACGATCAGGGCCACGCTGCCGTCGCCCAGGATGGTCGCGCCCGAAATGCCCGGCACGCGGCGGTAGTTGGTCTCGAGGTTCTTGACCACCACCTGCTGCTGGCCGACCAGTTCGTCGACCTGCAGCGCAATCTTCTTGCCTTCCGAATCCAGGATCACGACGATGCCTTCCGACGGATCGGGCAGCGACGGCGTGATGCGGAAGCGTTCGTACATCGGCACCAGCGTCAGGTATTCGTTGCGCACCTTCAGCAGGCGACCGCCGCCCGGCACGGCCTTGATGTCTTCGGGGCGCGGCTGCAGCGATTCGGCCACGCACGACAGCGGGAGGATGAACACTTCCTCGCCGGTCTTGACCGACATGCCGTCGAGAATCGCCAGCGTGAGCGGTAGCACGATGCGGATCGTCGTGCCCTTGCCCTTCTGCGACTGGATCTCGACGTAGCCGCCCATCGACTGGATGTTCTGCTTGACCACGTCCATGCCGACGCCCCGGCCGGAGACGTCCGTCACCTGGTCGGCCGTGGAGAAGCCCGGCGCGAAGATGAGCTGGTTGATCTCGTCGTCGGTCATGTTGTCCGACACGGGCAGGCCGCGCTCGCGGGCCTTCTTGAGGATCTTGTCGCGGTTCAGGCCCTGGCCGTCGTCGCTCACTTCGATGACGATGTTGCCGCCCTGGTGGGCCGCAGACAGCAGCAACTGGCCGGTGGCGTCTTTGCCGGCGGCCACGCGGGCTTCGGGCAGTTCGATACCGTGGTCCAGGCTGTTACGCACCAGATGGGTGAGCGGATCGATGATCCGTTCGATCAGGCCCTTGTCCAGTTCGGTCGATTTGCCGAACGTCGACAGCTCGACCTGCTTGCCCAGCTTGTGCGCCAGGTCGCGCACCAGGCGCGGGAAGCGGTTGAACACGTAGTCCATCGGCATCATGCGAATGGACATGGCGGCCTCTTGCAGGTCGCGTGCATTGCGCGTGAGTTGCGACAGGCCGGCAAACAGGCGCTCGTTGAGCACCGGGTCGAAGGCCTGCGCGGTTTGCGCCAGCATGGCCTGCGTGATGACGAGTTCGCCCACCAGGTTGATGAGTTGATCGACCTTTTCCACGCCCACGCGGATCGACGTTTCGGCAGCCACGGTCGGCTTTTGGTCGGCCGCGGCCGGGCGGACCGGCACCGGGACGGCGGCAGCGGCAGCGGCCTGGGCCGGCGCAGCTTCGTTGGCAGCCGGGGCGTGCACTTCCGTCTGTGCGGCAGCGGGCGTCGGTGCCGCCACCACCGGCGCAGCGGCTTCAGCGGCCGGCGCCGCGCCACCTACGTGCGGTGTGATAACGATCTGGTCGGCATCGATGATGAAGCAGCTCACCGCGATGATGTCGTCGGCGGTGCAGGTGCTCTGCAGCACGATGTCGCTGTTGCGGCCGGTGCGCGCGTGGCGCAGCACGGTGCCCAGGTGCTTGAGTTCGGTGACGATCAGCTCGCAGTCTTCGTTCGAGACGTTGATGAGCTTGATGTCCAGGCCGCCTTCGATGTCGCCCACGACTTCGGCTGCAGGCGCCTCGACAACCACCGGGGCGGGCTGGGGCGCGGCCACCGGTTCGGGTGCCGCCGCCACGGGGGCCGCAACTGCCGGTGCGGCAGCAACAGGGGCACCGTCCTCGGCGGTCAGGCTGTTGAGCTTGGCCACCATGTATTCGAGCGTGGCCGTATCGATGGGGTGCTCTTGCCGGTAGGCATCAAGTTGGCTTTTCAACACGTCTTTCGTTTCCAGGAAGGCATCCACCATGTTTTCGCGCAGCTGCAGGGTACCGGTGCGGGCGCGATCCAGAATCGATTCGGCCACATGCGTGAGTTCCGTCATGTGCGTGAAACCGAAGGTCGCAGCACCACCCTTGATGGAGTGCGCGCAACGGAAGATGGCGTTCAGATCGTCGGAGGAAGGGTTGGCGACATCGAGGTTGAGCAGCAGCCGCTCCATGTCGACGAGCAGCTCTTCCGCCTCTTCGAAGAAGGCGCCGAAAAACTGGCTAAGGTCGAGGTTCATATCTGTCGTCTCGGTCGTTTAATGCGTCGATGCAGACCCGTGGGTCTGCGCATGCCATTCGAGCAACTGCATCACCGAATCCGTCAGCCCATCCGGGTCGAACGGCTTGGGCAGGAAGCCCGTCGCGCCGGCAGCACGTGCCTGGTCGCGGATGGAGTTGTCTGCCTCGGTGGTCAGCATGAGGATCGGGGTGTCGGCGTAGGCCGGCAGTGCGCGCAGCGCGCGGATGAGGGTCAGGCCGTCCATCGACGGCATCACCTGGTCGGTGATCACAAGGTGGTGGCTGCCCTGCGCACACGTGCGCACGGCCTCCAGCGCGGCGGAGCCGTCGCCGGCTTCCGTCACGGCAAAGCCGCACTCGCGCAGGCACGCGGCAATCATGCGGCGGATCGACGTGGAATCGTCCACCACCAGGATGTGTTTCTCGCTCATTGACTGTTTCTCCCCTCGGCGCTCTTTATGGCTTGGCCGCAGTCACCGCGTCTGCCACACCCGTGGCACGTGCGGCGGCGTCGGTCAGCGTGTCTTTGCCGTCATTGCGCAGGTCGGCCACCGGCTCGACCCCACCCGAGCGCACGGCTTCTGCGGCGCGCGCGTTGAGCACGACGATGCTGATGCGGCGATTGATCGGGTTGTAGATGTTCGTCTTGTCCAGCGGCACCGATGCCTCCAGGCCCACCACGCGGCTGACCTTCTCGGGCTTCATGCCGCCCGCCACCAGCTCGCGTCGCGATGCGTTGGCGCGGTCGGCCGACAGTTCCCAGTTGCTGTAGCCGTGCTGCGTGGCGTACTGCGTGGCGTCGGTGTGGCCCGACAGGCTGATCGGGTTGGGCACATCGTTCAGCGCCGTGCCCAGCTCGCGCAGGATGGTGCGCATGTACGGCTGCACCTCGGCGCTGGCGTTGGCAAACATCGGGCGGTTCTGCTGGTCGACGATCTGGATGCGCAGGCCTTCGGTGGTCATGTCGATCAGCAACTGGTGCTTGAACTGGCTCATCACCGGGTTCGTCTCGACCATCTCGGCAATCTTCTGCTTGAGCTTGTTCAGCGCCGCATCGTCCGATTCATCGCGGATGTTGCGCTGGCGCTGCACCGTCGGGCTGGGACTCGGGTTCGGCTGCGGCATGTTCTGCTTGAGCGCCGGGCTGCCCTGCAGGATGCTCGACTGGTCGCCCGACCCGGCGCCACCGAACAGCGCCACCTTCAGCGGCGTGCGGAAATACGTTTCGACCGACGACAGCTCGGCCTTGGTCACCGAACTGAGCAGCCACATCAGCAGGAAGAACGCCATCATGGCGGTCACGAAGTCGGCGTAGGCGATCTTCCACGCGCCACCGTGGTGGCTGTGTCCGCCTTTCTTGTTGCGCCGAATGACAATGAAGGTCGGCGTGCTGGACTTGCTCATGGTCCGCTCCCGTCGGTGTGTACTGTGTGGTTAGTGGCGCAGCTCGGTGGCTGTGCTCTTGTGGTCGTAGTGATCGTTTTGAACCCGCTCAGGATCCGTAGCGAGCAGGCCCGAGGTTGGCGCGAGAAGCGCAGCCGTACACGGGTACGGCGAGCATCGCAGGGCCAAGATCGGGACGCGCAGTAGGATCATGAGTGGGTTCAGGCTGTCTTGGCGCCACGGACGTGGTCTTCCAGCTCGGCAAAGGACGGACGCTCGGTCGAGAACAGCACCTTGCGGCCGAATTCCACGGCAATTGCCGGCGCGTAGCCGTTCATGCTGGCCAGCAGCGTCACCTTGATGCACTGGAACAACTTGGTCGATTCTTCGGCGCGCTGCTCCAGCAGCGAACCCAGCGGCCCGATGAAGCCGTACGCCAGCAAGATCCCGAGGAACGTACCGACCAGCGCAGAGGCGATCAGCTTGCCCAGCTCTGCCGGCGGCAGGCCGACCGAGCCCATCGTGTGCACCACGCCCATCACGGCGGCGACGATGCCGAAGGCCGGCATGGCGTCGCCCACTTTGGTGATGATGCGAGCCGGTTGTTCGGCTTCGTGGTGGTGGGTGTCGATTTCCTGATCCATCAGCGCTTCGATCTGGAACGGATTCAGGTTGCCGCCCACCATCAGGCGGAGGTAATCGCAGATGAAATCCAGCGCGTGGTGATCGGCCTGGATGGCGGGGTAATTGGCGAACAGCGTGCTTTCGTGCGGGGCTTCGATGTCGGCTTCGATCGACATCATCCCTTCACGGCGGATCTTGGACAGCACCACGTACAGCAGCGCCATCACTTCCATATAGAGGGCCTTGGTGTACTTCGAGCCTTTGAACAGGCCCGGCAGCGCCTTGACGGTGGCGTTGATGGCCTTTTTGTCGTTGCCGACCACGAAGGCGCCAATGCCGGCGCCGAAGATGATCAGCAGTTCGGTCGGCTGAAACAAGGGCCCGAGGTGTCCTCCGGCCAGCATGTAGCCGCCGAACACCGACGCGAGAATCACGATGTAACCGATGGCAACTAACACGGGGCGAACTCCTGAATGGGCGATCCTTCGATCAATACAAAGGGGAATATCGGCATTCCCCCGGTTAACTGAAGGCCGGGGCCCCTGGTTTTGCTGCTGCGCAGTGCTTGGAAAACCCTGCCACCGCGCGCTTCTTCCCCAAGAACGGCAACAAAACGGGCGGCTTGAGCGCCACCCGGCTCAAAGAGGCCGTTCCCATAGGCTGATCCAAAGAAAAAGGGACGGAAATCGCTTTCCGTCCCCCACTTTTCGCCCTTCTTCCTTCTTCTCTCTACGCGCGGCGGCAAAAAAAAATGCCGGTCCGCAGTTTCCCGTGACCGGCCTACCCCCTTCCCCTTTTGTCCTGCCTGAGCCCCTGTGCTTTTCCTGCTCTGTGTTCCTTGCTCTTTTGTTCTTTGTATTGTTATTCGCCGGTCTGGCCGGCTATTCCCGCAACTCCCTTACTGCTACGCGTATTTCCCGTCCGCCCTTTTTTGTCCATGCCCCGGCGGTTTTGCACGTCCCGTGTTCCCGACTTCCCGTATTCCTACAAATGCCGTTATCAGGCGTCGATCGTCTTTTCTGCGATCGCATCAACCGGAGCAGCGACGCGCTTTTTCTTTCCTGCGCGTGACGGCGGCTGGCACACACCGCACACGAAATCATGGTGCAGGTCGTCTGCGTGGGCCACGAAATGGCCGGTGCAGCGCTTGCACTTCACGGTGTGCAGCATCTTCCCCTCGAAGAATTTCAGCATCATCCACGCGCGGGTGATCGAGAGCACCTCTTCCTGTTCGTGGACGTGAATATGTTCCTGGTACAGCTTGTAGGCCGAGATCAGGCGGCGCACACCGGTGCTGCGGCTGTTCTCGCCCAGAAAACGGTAGATGTTCAGGAAGATCGACGAATGGATGTTCGGCGACCACGTCAGGAACCAGTCTGCCGAAAAGGGCAGCATGCCCTTGGGCGGCGATTCCCCACGGATTTCCTTGTACAGCTTGACCAGCCGCTCACGGCTGAGCGTGGTTTCCTGTTCCAGCAGTTGCAGGCGCGCACCGAGCGAAATCAATTCCGCTGCCAGGTGGATCTGCTCAACTTCGTTCATGACGCTGGTGTGACGCATGGCACTGCTCCCGCTTTCGCTTGCTGCTCATCCAAAGTGCAATCTCTGAACCCGGCGGAACACCCGCCGCAAACGGTTCAGCTGATCTGCTCAACCGCCTGACGTGCCAGCAGGATCGACATTTGCGATTGCTGCAGACCCTTGTCACGGTGCGGCTGGGTCACCAGACCCAGGATGGCGTGATCGTCAAAGCGGAAGCGGCACAGCATCATGTTCGTGCTGGCCAGCTTGACGATCTGCGCGGGCGACATCGTCAGCAGGATGTCAGCCAGTTCTTCAGAGATGCCAAGGCGAAAAAGTGCGGCATCGCGATCCTTGGCCAGCATCTGCTGAGCAAGCATCAAGTAGGTGAGATTCAGTTCGCTGATCTCGGAAACAATGTCTTGCGTGTCCATGTATGTCCCGTCGTGTGCAGTAAAAGTACAACCTGCATCCGATCTCGCATGGTGAAGTCCGGTTGGCGCTATTTTCTGCGCCTACCCTCGCCGGGCTGTCCACCAATCCCCACGGATCGGATGTTCCTGCAGTTGGCGCCGTTGCCGGCACTTCCTGCTCCTTCTTACTCACGTCGCTAAAGACATGGCGAAGTTGTTTTCTGTTGAACACATTGTGGGTTGACGTCCGGGGTAAGTAAAGAAGGGGGGACCCCTACGTCGGAGGGGTGATGTAGTCCATTTTCTTGTAGGCAATTTTCCTACAAATCTGTTAATAAACGTGGCAGATGAAGCCTTTGCCGACGCGACGGACTAGGGTGGACGATGCGCTAAAGCGGGCGTTTGACACGTATTTACCCCAATGAATGCCGAAAGAAAGCAATTAAATTGCCTAAAGTCTCCAAAAATCGACAGCGAAGGCGTCGCACTTCTGCGACTCTGAGCATCGGATGCTGGGTTAACCGCTTGTAGGACACTTCTGACCCACTCCTACACGCCGTGTAGGACAGTTCTGGTCGGTTTCTGGTCAGTTTTGTAGGAACGCTCCTACAGTCCAAGGAGGATTTTGTAGGAGATATCCTACCTTTCTGTTTACTTAAAGCAGACACGTCTATCTAAACGATACGAAAATCACCTGGGAAGAGAGCGCCCACGGATGGGGAAGGCCGGGCACATCACTTTTTCTGGTGCAGTGCGGCAAAAAGTGCCGCATAGGCCTCTGCGGAAAGGAAAAAGGCGGGAATTTTGACGATCCGACGGCCGACCCTCTTGTAGGACAGCTGTAGGACAACGTGAGCTGCAGCAACAGCCCACGTGTGCCGTCAGTCGTGGGGCGGCGGGGTCCAGCGGGCGCGCAATATGGTGCCCGTAGCGGATTCAGTGATGACGAGCGAGTGCCCGTCTGGCGTGAGTGCAACGTTGGTGGTAGTGCGCCCTCGGCACGACGCGATGCGGGCCAGCGGTTCGCCGTGCGGCGAGACGACGAACACCGCGCCTAGCGACGCATGCGCGACGAACAGGTGGCCGGCTGCGTCCATCGCCATGCCGTCGGGGCCGCTGGTGCCGTAGAACTGCGCGAAGCGGCCCACCTTGCTTGTGCTGCCATCGGCAAGCAGGGGCAAACGCCAGACGGCGTTGTCGCGCGTCATGGCAACGAACAGCGCGGATTCGTCAGGAGTGAGCACCAGACCGTTGGGGCTCGGGCCATTGGCGAGCAGGCAATCGAGCCGGCCATCCGTGCGCAGGCGATATACGCGGCCGGTGGGGTCGTGCAGGCCAGTCTGGCCTTGGTCGGTGAAATAGACATCGCCGTTACGAGCGACGATCAGATCGTTGGGGCCCTTGAAGCGTTCGCTGTTGCGGCGGGTCAGGAACGGCGTGACCGCGCCCGTCGCGGGATCCAGCGACAGCAACCCATTCTTATAGTCCGCGATCAGCAGCGTGCCGTCGTGGCGCAGCGCCAGGCCATTCGGTTCGCCGTCGTATTCCGACACCACATCCCAATCGCCCTGCGAAGAGACGCGCAGGATGCGGCCATGCGGAATGTCGACCAGCCAGAGATTGCCGTGCGCGTCCCAGCACGGTCCTTCCAGAAAGCAATCGACCGGCGCGCCGCCTTTATTGGCGCGGGACCATTCGGTCGGCACCGGGCGACGCAACGCGACCGGCATCTCCGCAAAGACGGTGGTTTCGATGACGGGCCAGTTGAAATACGTCATGGCGCGGGAGCGGGCTCGGCTTGCGCCAGATGCCGCGTGGCATGCCCGGTATAGCGGTACGGTAGCTGGCGCGGCATCGGGCCTTTGTTGCGCTCGCCGCGGCCGCTTTGCTCCCAGGCGTGCGCCAGGATGCCAACGGCACGCGAGAGACAGAACACACCGCGCGCAAGCGGCGCCGCAAAACCCAGTTCCGCATAGATCACGGCCGTGGCGCCGTCGATGTTCATCGGAATCGGCTTGCCCTTGCGGCTGGAGAGCAGTGCTTCGATGGCGCGGCCGATGGCGGCATACCGCCCGCCGACCACACCGTCCTGCGCAGCCTCGTCCACCAGCGCAAGCAGGCGCCCCGCTCGCGGGTCGACCGGGTGGAAGCGATGTCCGAAGCCCGGCAAGTATTTGCCATGCGCAGCGATAAACGCGTCGACACCCGCCGCCGTTGCCGCCTCCAGCGAGGCGCCGTCGAACATGCGCGCCTCGATATCGTGGAACAGCTCGACCGCCTGCTGCCCCGCCCCGCCGTGCACGTCGTCCAGCGCGTTCAACGCAGACGCCATCGCGCCGTTGAGCGGCAGGCCACAGCTCGTCGCCATCCTGGCAATCGCAATGGATGGCGCATGCGGGCCGTGGTCAACCGACGCCACCAGCGCCGCTTCCAGCAAGACCGCCTGCCGCTTGGCCGGCAATTCGCCGCGCAGCATCAGCCAGACCATTTCGGCAAAACCGATCTGGCCGATCAACTCCTGGATGGGGTAGCCGCGTACGTGAATGCGGCCCGGTTCGATGTCGATGATGTCGGTGCGCCAGTAATCGGCAGCGAGGCCGGCGGCGTCCTGTATCGGTGCGGTCGTCATGATCAGATGGCGCCTTCAGCGCGCAAGGCTTCGATTTGGTCGTGGCGGTAACCGAGCCTGGTGAGCCAGTCGTCGGTATGGGCGGAGAGCATTGGCGCGGGGGTCTGCGGGCACGGGTCTTCGCCCGAGAGGCGGAACCCCGCGCGCGTCACGTGCTGCCCCGCTTCCGGGAACGCGGTGACAAAGCCGCGGCCCGTCACTTGTTCGTGCGCCAGCACGCCAGGCACGTCGAGCACCAGCCCGGCAGGAACGCCGGCATCGATCAGCAGCGGTTCCCATTCGGTGGCCGGGCGCGCGGCCAACGCTGCTTCCAGCGCGTCGTTGAGCTGCTGGCGATGCTCCTTGCGTGCATGGCGCTCGGCAAAGCGTGCGTCGGTTGCCAATTCCGGATGCCCCACCACGCGGCACAGCGCGGCAAACTGCTTGTCTTCGTTGGCGGCGATATTGATCAGTCCATCGCCCGTGGTGAATGTGCCCGACGGCGCGGCGGTGAAATTCTGGTTACCCATCGGCTGCGGCGTCACACCGGCATTCAGATAATTGGAGACGACCCACCCCATGGTCGCGAGCGTCGACTCCAGCATCGACACATCCACCATGCAGCCCTGCCCCGTGCGCTGCGCGCCGAGCAGGCAGGCCGTCACCGCCAATGCCGCCGTGATGCCGCCCACCGTGTCGCTGATCGGGTAACCGACGCGCAGCGGCGCGGATGCGTCATCGCCCGTGACGCTCATCACACCGGAAATGCCCTGGATGATCTGGTCGTATGCCGGTCTGCCGCTGAGCGGGCCGTCCTTGCCAAAGCCCGAGATGGCGCAGTAGACGAGACGCGGGTTGACCTCGCGCAGCACGTCGTAGCCGAGTTCCAGGCGGTCCATCACGCCGGGGCGGTAGTTCTCGATCAATGCGTCGGCCTGCGCCACGAGCTTGAGCAGGATCGCACGCCCCTCGGGGTGCTTCAGGTTGACGGTGACGGACTGCTTGCCCGCATTGACGGCGACGAACGAGGCGCCCATCTTGCGGCGCGCCTGTTCCGGATCAGCGCCCAGGCGGCGGGCGAGGTCGCCGTTGCCGGGCACCTCCACCTTGATGACTTCAGCGCCGAGCAAACCCAGCTGATAGCCGCAGAACGGCCCGGCCAGCACGTTCGACAAGTCGAGTACGCGCAAACCCGCGAGAGGCAAAGCCATGAAAACAACTCCTGCTACACAGTCGGCTCCGCCCCTCGCCCCGCTCAGGAGGTTGGGCGTCGTGGCGGGGCCTAGGTTTTAGAGATCAGTTGGGCAGCGAGACGCAGCGGCGCGGGGTCGCCACCCAGCGTGGAAGTGATTTGCGCGGCGTGCTCAAGCACCGGCACGCGCCACGATTGCAGCAGCGCCCCGTCGATGCGCGACGCCGGACCGGCAAGGCACAGCGCACCCCGCAGCGCCTGCTGCACCCCAAACACCGGCACCGACAGGCCCACCGTTTCCCGATCGCGCTCGCCGATCGACACGTAGTAGTGATCGCGCCGGATCGCGTCGTACGTGGCGCCCTGCATGCCCGAGAACGCGCACAGCACGCGCCCGCCCGACCCGCGCTCCAGCGGCAGCACGTCGCCCTCGCGCACGTGATCGCGGATCGAATGGTTCGAATCCACGCGGTGCAGGCAGACACGCACATCGCGCTCGCGGATGTAGAGCGACACCGCCTCGCCCGTGGCCTCGGCCAACGCGCGCATGTGCGGCAGCACCACGTCGCCCAGGCGCATGCTGCGCTGGTAGAGCGCGCCAAGCATCAACGGCGCGGCCCCGATCTGGTAGCGGCCGTCTTCCAGGCGAAACAGCATGCGATGCTGGATGAGCGAGCCGGCCAGCCGCAGGATCGTGCTCTTGTAGAGCCCAGTGCGGGCGGCCAGCTCGGCCAGCGTCAGCGCGTAATCGCCCGGGCGGAACGCAAACAGGATCGAGAACGCGCGGTCCAGCGCAGCCACGCCCGACTGCCCCGGCGTGGCGGCATCGCCCTCGTTGGCGGCGGGCGTGGTCTCGTTCTGGGTGGTTTGGCGCTCTGCGGTCATGGCGGGTTGGGCGAGACGGTTCACTTGACCGTCTTCAAGGCTTGGTCGACGAAGCGGTTAGTGTACGTTTTCGCCAGGTCGATCCTGGCGCTGCGGATCTTTTCGTCGTAGCTCGAGAGGACCGTGAGGGCCACCTTGGCATCAGCATCGGTCATCAGGCCGTCCTTGGAGAAGATCGGCTTGGAGTGGCGCAGCGCATCGACAAACACGTCGCGCCCACCCACCTGCTGCTCCTTGGGCATCTTGTCGGCAATTGCCTCGGGCGTGCTGGCGTCGATCCATTTGAGCGTGCGGATGAAGGCATTCACCAGGCGCTGGACGGTCTCGGGGTTCTTTGTCATAAAGTCGCGCGTGACATACAGCGTGGCGGTCGGGTAGCGGCCGCCGAATACCGCGTTGGAACCGGCATCGGTGCGCGTATCGACAAGGAATTTGGCGGCGCGGCGCTTTTCCAGCAGGCTCGCCACGGGGTCGAAATTGACGAGTGCATCGATCTCCTTGCGATCCAGCGCCACCATGCCCGGTGCGCCGGAACCCACCGCGATGTAGGACACGTCGTTCACCTGCAGCCCGTTCTTGATGGCGTAATAGCGGGCAAACAGATCGGTGGACGAACCCGGCGCGGTGATGCCGATCCTCTTGCCCTTCAGATCCTTGCCGCTCTTGATATCCAGGTCGGGCCGCACGGCCAGCACGATGCCGGGCGTAACGTTGAGCAGCGCGACCGACACAATGTCCTTGCCCTGCGCCTGAATGTGGATGGTGTGGTCATAGAAGCCCACCACCGCATCGGTCGAACCGGCAATCAGCGCCTGCAGCGCCTTGCTGCCGCCGGCCTGGAAATTCTCCACCTTGACGTTGAGCCCTTCCTTCTGGAAGTTGCCCAGCGACTGCGTGAGCGGCACCGGCATGTAGTTCAGGATCATCGAGCCGACCGACAGGCTCACGTCCTTCTTCTCCGGCTCGGCGGCGTTGGCTGCGGTACAGACGACCGCACACAGCAGGGCCGAAATCCATCGCTTCATGGTTGTCTCCATCATCGTTATTGGTATCGGGGGTCAGGCGCCGGTCTCGGGATCAACCTTCGGACGCCACACCAGCAACTTGCCTTCGAGCGCATCGACGCTGCGGTCCAGCGCAATCACGAAGGCCGACAGCACGACGATTCCGGAGAACACGCCGGTGGCATCGAACACGCCTTCGGCCTGCGCAATCAGGTGGCCCAGGCCGGCTGACGAACCGAGGTACTCCGCCACGATTGCGCCCATCACAGCCATGCCGACGGAAGCGCGCAGGCTGGAGAGAATCCAGCTCGTAGCCGACGGCACATACACATGGCGCAGCAGGCTGATGCGGCTGGCCTTGAGCAGCCGCGCGTTGGCCAGGATGACGGGGTTCACCTCGCGCACACCCTGGTACGTATTGAAGAAGGTGATGAACAGCACCATCGTCGCGCCCAACGCCACCTTGGAGGTCAGCCCCAGCCCGAACCACATCACGAAGATGGGCGCGAGCAGGATGCGCGGGATCGCGTTGAAGACTTTGATGAACGGGTCCAGCACCTCGGCCGCGAGCCTGGACAAGCCGAGCCACAGCCCCAGGCTGATGCCGAGCAACGTGCCGATGCCGAACGAGAGAATCGTCTCGGCCAACGTGATGGCCAGATGCGTGTAGATGTCGCCGGCGGTAAACCACTCCCAGATGCGCGCGACGATCGACGACGGCATCGAGAAATAGAACGGATCGACCACGCCCGCACGGCCAAGGCCCTCCCACGAGCCGAACATCAACACCACTACGGCCAACTGGAACAGGCGGATCTTGGTCTTGTGCGCGAGACCCGTGCGCTGCGCGCCCACGGCAGGCATCGTGTTAGTGCTGGACGGCATGGCTCTTCTCCACTTCAGTGCCGAGGATCGACCAGATCTCGCGATACAGGCGGATGAACGCGTCGGACATGTTGATTTCAGACACGTTGCGCGGGCGCGGCAGCGTGATTCCCACATCGCCGACGGGGCGGCTGGCGGGCCCGGCGGACATGACGACCACGCGGTCGGCCAGGGCAATGGCCTCCTCCAGGTCGTGCGTGATGAACAGCAACGATTTGCGGTCTTCCTGCCAGAGGCGCAGCAACTCGCTCTGCATGAGGTGGCGCGTGTGCACATCCAGCGCCGAGAACGGCTCGTCCATCAGCACGATCTTGGGCGAGAGGATCAGCGTCTGCGCCATGCTGATGCGCTTCTTCTGACCGCCCGAGAGCTGATGCGGATAACGCGCTTCGAAGCCCGCCAAACCGACCTTCTTCATCCACGGACGGGCGCGCTCGCGGGCCTCATCCACCGGCATGCCCTGGAACACCAGGCCCAGCGCGACGTTGTCGAGCGCCGTCTTCCAGGGCAGCAGCGAGTCCTGCTGCATCATGAAACCGGCCTTGCCATTGAGCCCGGTCAACGGCTCACCAAACACGCTGACCGTGCCACCAGCGGGCTTGAGCAGCCCCGTCACGGCGTTCAGCAACGTGCTCTTGCCGCAACCCGTCGGGCCCACAACGGCCACGAATTCGCCTTCGCCAATCGACAGGTCAACGCCTTGCACCGCCGTGAAGCTGCCGAACCGCACCGAAACCTGATTGAGCTGAACCGCCGGCAACCCGGCGTGGAGTCGGCCGCTGGCGGCCGGAGGGGAAGAAAGCATGGGCGTCTCCTTGAACGCGCCTGATTCGATGCGTTCTGTCTGTTGAAATATAATTCTATTTTATACGCCACAAACCACGCCGTTAACGGGCGTAAACCCGTAACCTACCGAAAATCCACTGGAGCCCTGACAAAAGAACGCACAATTTCTCGCATTACGTTCTTTTAGAAGAAATTATGTTCTGTTTGTCAGAATTTAGACGGACACCACTTACGAGATTTATTGACCCGAACGCTAAAGTTTTCTGCCTGCCATCCGATGAAGGGCGTACTGATCAGCGAGATGGCCATGCAACTTTCTTCCCCTTCCGTTTCTACTGCGACCGCCGGCGCATCGGGCAGCGGGACCAGCTCGGCCCCTGACATCGAGCGCCTGCAGCGCCAGCTCAAGAACCTGCAGAAGTCGATGCAGGATCTTCCCGCGCAGAATCTGCCGCCCGATCAAGCACGCGAGCAGGCACAGTTGCTCAGCCAGCAGATCCAGATCGTGCAGGCGCAGATCGCGCGCCTTCAGGCGCAGAACGGCCTGGAGCAAGCGGAAACCCGCTTGGAAAATCGCCACAACGCCTCCAAGAGTGCATCGGGCACCAGCACGACCGATGCGACGACCCAGGCGCGCACGACAGCCAACGTCACTGGCTCCTCCACGCTGAGTGATGCCCGGCTGCAAGCCCGCCACGCAACACAGGCGCAAGCGGCACAGGCGGCCCACCCGGCCAGCGCTGAAGCCATCACACCGGCAGAGCCCCCGCTGGTTTCCGTCAAGGCCTGACCGGCGGCAGCGCGGCGCCGGCCTTGTCTTGCGGGCACCCAGTTGCCGATGCCCGACCCTCTCTTTCCTCACCCCCTCCCTTCGGGGGGACGCCAGCTTGCGGTGCCGACAGCGACAATCGCCGCGCCGCCATCCCATGTGCGGCATCGAGAACACGCATGACCTCCGCCGCCAGCGACGCCCTGCCCCCAACCGTCCCGACCGATCCGGATCGGGAGCGCGCGCCATCGCGCAATTTCTTTGCACGCCACTGGCGCGGTGATTACAGCCTGGCCCGCGCGTACTGGCTGCACACGGCGCTGATGCAGTTTGGCGTGGTGGCGCTCAGCGCCGGCGTCACGCATGCGCTCGCGCATAACGCGCCGGCACGCGCGGCATCATCGGCGCTGCTCGTGATTTATGTGATGGGATTGGCGCTGTGGATCTGGGCCGTGGTGGGCACCTGGCGCTCGGCCGATCGCGAGCAGGCGCGCAACCGGCTTGCCGGCCTGTCGAACCCGTGGCCCCTGATCGCCAAAGTGATGATCGTGCTTGGCGCCGTGGGCACCTGCTCGCGCCTGATCAACGATGGGCCGCGTCTGGTCGCGCATCTGCGCACCGCCCTGGGTGAGCAAGCGGCGTCGCCGTATGCGGTGATGCCACAACGCGATGGGCGCGCCATCCTCTTCAATGGCGGCATCAACGACGGCGCTGCAGATGCACTGGAAGCCGCGCTGCGCAAGGCACCGAACGCCACGGCCGTCGTGCTGCGCTCCGAAGGCGGCTGGCTGCGCGAAGGGACGCTGGTGGCAGACGTCATCCGCCGCCACCATCTGCGCACGTATGTTGAGCGGGCGTGCGCCTCCGCGTGCACGATCGCGTTTCTGGCAGGTGCTGACCGCGCCGCTGCACCGGGCGCACGCATCGGCTTTCACCGCCCGCGCGCGGTCGGCGCCGACCATGACCAAACCCCCGGCGCCACCGACAGCGAACTCTGGCGCGCGTATTCAGACGCCGGCCTGCCCGATGCCTTCGTGCGCCGCGTACAGGACACACCGTTCGATCAGATGTGGTTCCCCACCGCGCAGGAACTGCTGGCCAACCACGTCGTCACGCGCACGTCGCCCGGAGGCGAATACGCGACCATGGCCACGCAGTTGAATACCCGCGAGGCCCTGGCCGCAGAACTGCGCAGCGCCCCGCTGTATGCAACCCTGGAGCGCAAGTACCCCGCCCACTTCAGCCGCCTGATCGACACGCTGGGGCCAGAGCTGCAGCGCAACGTTACCGATGCGCAGGTGGTGACGCTGCTGCGCGAGCAGACGGGCAAGCTGTACCGCGCGCTGATCCCGACTGCCCCCGACGCGCTGCTCTTTGCCAACGCGCAACTCACGCTCGAACAGGCCCAGGCCTTGCAGCGCGTGAGCCCCGAAGCCTGCGTGGCTTATCTGGACGGCACGTCCGGTGCAAGCGCCGCTGCCGCCCGACTGCCGCGCGCGCTCGTGACCCGCGAGCAGGCCTTGTTTTCAGACCTGATGCAGGCTGCCGACCCCGACCACGCACCGGTTGTCACACGAGCGCAGACCCTGCCTGTGCTGCAACTGGCCATGGCCGCGCTTCCACTCAATGAACAACGCGTGCTGACCGTCCCCGCGCTACGCCGCACCGCACCGCCGGCCGAGCGCTGCCGGGCGCTGATCGGTTTCTCCCGCTCCATCCTGGCCCTGCCGGAAGCCGAACGCGCCCTGGCGCTGCGCGGCATGTATGCCGATACGTCCGCGCCCGATGCGTGACACCGCGCGTCAGGCCGAACGCAACGCAGCGAGCGACGCGCGCTGGCGCCCGTCTTCATCGAAGTTCTCAGGCGACAGCCATTGCTCGAATGCGGCCCGCGCTTGCGGCCAATCGGCATCGATGATGGAGAACCACGCGGTATCGCGGCTGCGCCCCTTGTAGACCACCGCTTGGCGGAAGATGCCCTCGAACAGAAACCCCAGCCGCTGCGCAGTCTGCCGCGACGGTGCGTTCAGGCTGTCGCACTTCCACTCGTAGCGCCGATAGCCGAGATCTTCAAAGACGTGCTTCATCAGCAGGAACTGCGCTTCTGTCGATGCCGGCGTCCGTTGCAGCAGCGGCGAGAACGTAACCGCGCCCACCTCAATCACGCCGTGTTCCGGCGTGACGCGCATCAGCGCCAGCGTGCCGACCGGCTGATCGTTGCGCGCGTCGATCACCGCGTACTGCAGTGGATCGCGCTTGGCCGCAATGCGCTCGATATAGGCGCGGTGTGCCGCCACATTGGCAAACGGGCCTTCCACCATGTACGTCCAGACACGGTCGTCCTGCGCCTGGCTGAACGCCTCGAATAGCGCGTCGGCGTGACGGGCGGCGTCAAGCGGCTCCAGCCGGCAGTAGCGGCCGGCGAGCGGCGTATGCGGCGGCAGCGGACGGGCCGTCCAGCTGGACAGCGGCGCACCGATGGGTTGCTGATAAGCGTTGAGCGTAGTCATGCGTGGAACCTGCACCGAAAGCAACAAGGACCTCTCACCCTACCTAACTTTCTGGCCCCATGAAAAGAGCCATGGATGGGCATGCCGATAGAGCCACATCAACACACCTACGGCCGGATTAAACCGTTCGATGCCCCGCCACACGCCGATAGCGCACCTGCATGCAAATCGATATGTTGGTGGCGGGGGAAGACAGCGCCACAAATGGGCGCGGGCATACGCATTGCTGTGCGGGGGTATGCACACGCCCACGGAATCGTCCGCCATCTTTTCTGCCAGGAGCCCGCGAGTGGCGCCGTTCATTACAGAGTGGTATCGCCGCTGGGGCCGCTGCGTCCGATACATATGCGCAGCCGTATGGATCACCTTTGCCGGCATGGCTCCGTGGAGCCCGACCGGCGCGGCGCCGAAATTCGCCTACCCGGTCACGCAGCGCATCGACGCCAGTGCGAGCCTCGCATTGCCGCGCACGTGGGGCCCACTGCGGCTGACCAGCGAAACGCCCATTCCGTCCATTGCGGCGACCATCAACTCGCCGTTCGGTCCGTCACGGCTCGTGTTTGCGCAGCAAACCGTGGCACCGGAGAGCTTCGCGCTGGTCACGGTGCGCAAATCCGATTTCGACAAAGGCACGCCCGGTTACCTCGAAACCCTGCGGCCACGCGATCTGGCCATCCTGCTCAACCACATGGAATCGCGCGTGCATGGCGATCGCCCGGCCTGGGCCGCCCGCCTCGTGCGCGGCAAGGCCCCGGCGTTGCAGGTGCTTGCCGGGCGCCGGGTCCTCTACTGGGAAGGCGAATGGAGTACGTCCGCCGCCCGGACGGTCGTCGTGCGCGGGTATGCCTTCTTTGGTAATGGTGCGGTTTATCTCCTGCGCATATTCGGCACCGCGAGCGGCAGCGAACCGGTGGAATTTGCCGAAGAAGCGCGCTTTGCCGACCTGGTCGCCGCTACCTTCCACACGAAATAGCTGCCGAGCCTCTGCTGCAATTGTTGCAATGCAACAACAAGAGAAGCGCTGGCAACGGCGCCAGTTCCCAAGCGCAGGCCCGTCCACGCAAGGACTGAAATCTGTTGTTACTCTTGGAACAGTCTGTTCACCCAAGGCCGTATTGTTCTTCCGCATTGCAACACCTACACTTCGTGACAGTTGTTCAGACATCGATTGCCTGAACAAGCAATGCAAGTGTTGTAAGGAGAACAATGATGAAATGGTTGGATATTGGCGCCGTCATGGTCGCCTGGATTGCGAGCTGCGTGGCAGCAGGCTGGCTCATCAGCGCCGCCGCCTTCCTGGCTTAACGCCCTTGCCCTAAAGGCAAAACGGCCGAGCGGGAACCCCTTCCCCGCCCGGCCATGAACACCCCGGTCGATTGATTCGTCAGGCTGGCTTCTGACCTGCCCACTGAACGAATCGGTCGACAAACCCCTGCAAGAACTGGCGAGTACGCGCATCCGTCACCCCGCCCTGGGCATCAAAGGGCTCCCCCGCAAAGTGGAAAAACACCTCCGGCAACGGTAAGACCTTCACGCCGACCGCCGCGAGCACATTGCGCAATTGCGCCTGCGACAGTGCTGTGCCAATTGCGCCTGGCGATGCGCCCGCAATGCCTGCCGGCTTGCCGTCCCACACGCTCTGGCCGTACGGCCGCGAACCCCAGTCAATCGCATTCTTCAACACGCCCGGTATGCCCCGGTTGTATTCAGGCGTGACGAATAATAGGGCATCCACGCCCGCCACCGCCGCCTTGAAGCGCTGTACCGGCTCGGGCAGGCTCGCGTCCAGGTCCTGGTTGTACAGCGGCAGCTCGCCAATCTCGATGAACTGCGCCGTCGCGCCCGACGGCAGCAAGCCCACCAGCGCCTGCGCCAGCTGGCGGTTGAACGACGCCTTGCGCAGGCTGCCGACGATCACTCCGATAGTCAGATTGCTCATGAACCCTCCTTGCGTGGAAAAACAGTTCAGGACTCCCTGATGGTCAATCCGCCGTCGCCGGCTCCGGGGCCACCTCGCGTTTGAGACGGTTGATCAGGGCAAACATCAGGGGGTTCAGCAGAATCGACAGAATCGCTGCCGACAACAATAGGCCCCGTGCACGGTCGGGCAGGATTTCCAGGCTGATCCCCAGCCCGATCAGGATGAACGAAAACTCGCCGATCTGCGCAAGGCTGGCCGAAATCGTGAGCGCCGTGCGGTTGCCGTGACCAAACGCGCGCACTACCGCAAACGCGGCCAGCGACTTGCCCACCACCACGATCAGCACCGTGCCGAGCACCGCCCAGGGGTCTTCGATCAGCACGCTCGGGTCGAACAGCATGCCCACCGATACGAAGAACAGCACCGCAAATGCATCGCGCAGCGGCAGCGATTCTTCCGCCGCGCGCTGGCTGAATTCGGACTCGGCCAGCACCATCCCCGCAAAGAACGCGCCGAGCGCGAACGACACGCCAAACAGCACCGTCGCCCCATAAGCGACGCCCAGCGCCGTGGCCAGCACACCCAGGCGGAACAGCTCCCGGCTGCCCGTCATGACGATACGCTCCAGCATCCAGGGGATCACGCGGCGGCCCACCACCAGCATGAGCGCGGCAAACGCCACCACCTTCGAGAGCGTGACCGCCAGCACCTTGATGATGTCCCATGCGCCGACCGCTGTGCTGCCTGCGCCGCCCAGCGCACCGGCCAAGGCCGGCAGCAGCACCAGCGTCACCACCATCACGAGGTCTTCCACGATCAGCCAGCCCACGGCGATATGGCCTTCGTGCGAGTTGTCGATGCCGCGATCCTCCAGCGCCTTGAGCAGCACCACCGTGCTCGCCACCGACAGCGCCAGCCCGAACACCAGCCCCGGGCCCCAATCCCACCCAAGCAGCCACGCCAGGCCCATACCCATGAGCGTGGCCAACGCAATCTGCCCGATGGCACCCGGAATGGCGATGGCCTTGACCGCTAGCAGCTCCTTCATCGAGAAATGCAACCCCACCCCGAACATCAGGAGGATCACGCCCAGCTCGGCCAGTTGCAGCGCGAGGCTTTGGTCGGCCACGAAACCGGGCGTGAACGGCCCCGCCACCACACCCGCCATCAGGTAGCCGACCAGTGGCGGCAGGCGCAGGCGCTGCGCAATGGTGCCGAAGATGAAGGCCAGCACGATGCCACCGATGATGGTGGAGATGAGCGGGGTGTCTACGTGCATGCGTTCGTGGAAAGGGACGGGTTCAAAGACGGAAGAGCGGGAAAGCGAAAGGGGCCGGGCCGGCCCTGGTGCGACAACGGCGGCGCGGATTTTTATTCACGTTGCGTCACAACTATAAGGATTGCCCTTTGCGAAACCTTACGAAGCAAATGTCATGCAGAAGACATCGCGCCGCAAACCCCGCTCCTACACTGCGCCGCAGACCCGCTCGTCCAGGGCGGCCCCAAGGAGACGACACATGCGCTACGCCAACAAAGTCCTTTCCGTGGACGAGGCCATCGCCCACGTCCGCAGCGGCAGCCGCCTGATGCTTGGTGAATTCGTGGGTGCCGGCGAGCCGGCCTGCTGCATCGAGGCGCTGCTCGCCAGCGGCATCGGGCAACTGACGCTCATCACCAACACGCCGGGGCTGCGCGGCGGCTTTCTCAAAGCCCGGTTGTTCAGCTCCGGCCAACTGGCCGAGTTCATCGGCACGCACGTCGGCACAACAGACGAATCGACGCAGGCTTACCTGACCGACGCCGTGCGCGTGGCCGAGTTCTTTCCGATGGGCACCTGGGCCGAGAAAGTGCGCGCGGGTGCGCTTGGCCTGGGCGGCGCGCTCGTGCCGGTGGGCGTGGGCATCCTCGACAAGCCCGGGATGTTTCCCAAGCGCGGTGCGCCCAAGCAGACGCTTACCGTCGATGGCATGACGTGCTTCGTGGAGCCGCCCCTGCGCGCCGACGTGTCGATCATCAAAGGCTGGCGCGCCGATACCTTCGGCAACGTGGAGTTTCGCGGCACGGCGCTGCAGAACCAGCGCGACATCGCCATGGCGGGCGATTACACCATCGTCGAGGTGAACGAGATCGTGGAGGTGGGCACGATTCCGCCCGAGCGCGTCGGCTGCCCGGGCGTATTCGTCAATGCGGTGGTGCAAGGTCTGTCTTTGGACGACCAGCACGCGCTCTACCGGCACCACTGGACCAAGCTCGGCCGCCTGCCCGCTGCCGCAGAAGCCTGATCGCCGATCGCCACAACAGGAAACCGCCATGCAAGCCCTGCCCGAAACGCCCAAGCAACGCATTGCCGCTCGCTGCGCGCTGGAACTGCGCGCCGGCGAAGTCGTCAACCTGGGCCTGGGAATCCCCACGCTCACGGCCAACTACCTGGACGCCAATGCCGGCGTCATCTTCCATACCGAAAACGGCGCCTTCGGCTTTGGCGGACGCCCGCCGCTGGACGCCATCGACAGCGACTTCACCAACGCCGGTTGCGAGCCCATCACCCTGATGCCCGGCGCGGCGCTCATGGACCTCGCCACGTCGCTGGGCGCGATGCGCAACGGCTACATCGACGTGACGATCCTCGGCGCGTTGCAAGTGGATGCGCTGGGCAACCTCGCCAACTGGGCCTGCGATCGCAACGGCAAATGGTGGCCCGGCATTGGCGGGGCGATGGACCTCTGCTACGGCACGCGCAAGGTGATTGCCGCGCTGGCGCATACCGACAACCACGGCAACTCCAAGATCCTGCCGCGCTGCACGCTGCCGCTCACGGGCCGGCGCTGCGTGAAGGTCATCGTCACCGAGCACGCCGTGTTTGACGTGACCGATGCGGGGCTCGTGCTGCGTGAAATCCTCTCGCATGCGACACTCGACGACATTCGCGCCATGACGGCAGCGCCCTTTACGCTGGCGCCGCTGCTGCAGATGCGTGCCGCTTGAGACCTCAGGAACGTTCATGCCCACCGCTGTCGATTGGTTCTTCGATGTCATCTCGCCGTTTGCCTACCTGCAACTGGAGCAGTTCGATGCACTGCAGAAGGCGAACGACATCGTCATCCGCCCGCGTCCGCTCGTGCTGGGCGCGATCCTGCATCACTGGGGGCAGAAAGGGCCGGCCGAGATCAGCACCAAGCGCGTGTTCACATACCGGCATGCGCTGTTTCGCGCGCAGCAGCTCGGCATTCCCTTTCGCATGCCGCCCGCGCATCCGTTCAACCCGATCAAGGTATTGCGGCTGACGATTGCGATGGGCGGCTCGCTCGATGTCGTGCGAGCGGTGTTCCGGCATATCTGGCGCGACGGCAACGATGTGGCGTCGCCCGAGGGCTTTGCCGCGCTGTGCGAGGCGGTCGGCTTTGCAGAAAGCGCAACTGCTGTCGAACAACCCGCCGTGAAAGATGCCCTGCGTGCGCACACCGATGCAGCTATCGCGCTCGGCGTGTTCGGGGTGCCCACCCTCGTGCACGAAGGCGAGCTGTTCTGGGGTGAAGATGCGACCGCCATGTTCCTGCAGAGCCTGCGCGCCGGCTGGCTCTCCACGCCCGAAGCGCAGCGCGTGAGCACGTTGCCGGTGGGCATTCAACGTGGCTGAGCACGACCCCAGCTCGCGCCCCGGCATCAGCCGCGCGCGGCTGGCGCATATCGCGGCGTGGTCCATCGATCTACCCGCGGAAGAAGCCGACCGCGCCTGTGCCGGCATCGTTGAAAAAACCTACGCGCGCGGCGCCTGCATCTGTCCGAAAAACACGTTGCTGGAGAGCTGGACGGGCGTGGTCACGGGCCTCATCAAAATCGGCACGGTATCGCCCGAGGGGCGCAGCGTCACGTTTACGGGCGCGCCTGCCGGCGGCTGGTTTGGCGAAGGTACGGTGCTCAAGAACGAGCCGCGCCGCTACGACATAGTTGCGCTGCGCGACACGCGCATGGCCTTCATGGAGCGCGCCACCTTCATGTGGCTGGTGGAAAACAGCGTGGCGTTCAACCGCTTCCTGGTCAAGCAGCTCAACGAGCGGCTCGGGCATTTCATGGCGCTGCTGGAATACGACCGGCTGCTTGATGTCACGCCGCGCCTGGCGCGTTGCATTGCGTCGCTGTTCAACCCGGTTCTCTACCCCGGCGCGGGCGACCACCTGGAGATCACGCAGGAAGAACTTGGCCTGCTTTCCGGCATGACGCGCCAAGTTGCCAACCAGTCGCTCAAGACCCTGGAGAAGGACGGCGTGGTGCGGCTGGAATACGGCGGCGTGACGGTCGTGGACCTCGATCGGCTGCGCAGCTACGGCGCCTGAAGACGCCACCTTTATTAACGAATCTTCATCCGGCGGAGCAGACCACACCCGCTGGAATCGCGGCACAACAAGACAGGATCATTACGCTGCGGCATGCATCACCTCTTCCCGACGTATAGCCATTGGCACTATCCAGCGCTGGCAGCGCGTGTGGCGGAGGTGGCGCGTGCCCATGCGCTCGACTACCGCGCGCTCACCTACCGGGAGCTGCTGACTGCGCAGCAGACCTTCCCGCGCGCCATGGGTCAACGACCGAACTGACGCGCAAGCCACACGCACCGTCTCGGTTGCACGCCTCGACCGCGTGCACTGCATCGAGGATCACCTTCGCTAGACCCCGCGGCCGCGACTGCTACGGCACATGGCTTGTCGGCAGCGTCGTCACCTTGGCGCTAATCTTCCTGGCCATGGCGCTCCAGATCCGGCTGGGCACCGAAGGCGTTTGTGCAGGCGATGCTGGATGTGGTGCGCCTCTGAGCCATCGAGCCCACGACGCTTCTGGATTACAGCGCCGAAGCAACCCTTGCAGTCATCCGCGCGTCAGGGCCAGCAGCGTCACCACGGCCGGCATGGCCGCTGCGGTAATGCCGGCCATGAGCGGGGCGTACCCCTCACCACAGCCCGGAGCGCCTCAGTTACAGCGCCCGCCCTTCGCACCGGCCAGACACGCCGCCTACGCCAGCATGGCAGCGAGCGCAGGAGGCAACCCGCGGTTTGGCTTGTGCGGCGGACGCGTAAAGCTGCCTTCCGCTGCACCGTTTGGCGCAAGCGCAATCAGGCCCTCGCAGTGGCGGATGGCGCTGGAGACGCCGTCCACGACCGGCACCGGAATGCGGTCCTTGAGTGTACGGGCCAGACCGGCGAGCGGCGCGCCGGCCACGATGATCACGTCCGCGCCATCTTCACGCACCGCTTGCAGGCTGAGTTCCTCAAGACGTGCCGCGTGGTCTTCCTGCACGCTGCCGATGTCGCGTAGCGGCTGCTGCAAGGAGCGCACACTCGCCAGCCGCGACGACAGCCCATTGGCGGCCACGCACTCGCGGTACCACGCCTGGATGCGGTTCGAAATGGCGATGATGGAAAAGCGCTGACCCAGCAGGCAGGCGCTGGCCAGTGCCGCCTCGGTCATGCCCACCACCGGCACATTGCAGAGCTCCTTGATGCCGGCCAGGCCGGGGTCCCCAAACGCCGCCACCACCACGCCATCGAATTGGCCGGCGTGCTCAGCAACGACGCACGCGGTGGCATAGCCGCCCACCAGTGCTTCGAAGCGCGTTTCGATATAGGCCACGCCAAATGGCGCTGTCGCCATCGTGAGCGTGGTGCCGGGTGAAACGGAGCGACGCGCCTCCGCATGGATCAACTCCGTCACGCTCTCGGAGATGTTGGGATTGACGACCAGAATACGCATGATGAAACCCTGAGAATCAAACCAGAAACGTCAGACCAGCGACGGCGCGCCCGCCGGCAGGAACTGCCCCCGCCCGGGTGCCGGTTCGAGGTACTTGCCGTTTTCGACCAGCAGCTCGCCGCGCGAGAAGCAATGCACTGGCCAGCCCGTCACTTCAATGCCTTCATAGGGCGTGTAGTCGACCGCGTGATGCAACGCATCGTTGGTGATGCGCACGTGGCGCTCCGGATCCCACAGCGTGATGTCGGCATCGGCACCCACGGCAATCGTGCCCTTGCGCGGGTACAGACCGTACAGCCGTGCCGGGCGATACGACGTCAGTTCCACAAACTGATGCAGCGAAAGCTTGCCGCGCGCGATGCCATCAAACAGCAACGGCAACCGCGTCTCGATGCCCGGCACGCCGTTCGGAATATGGTCGAACGGTTGCGCTAGACCGCCGAGCTTCTTGCCCTGCGCATCGTCATAGTTGAACGGTGCATGGTCTGAAGAAAACACGCTGAATACGCCCCCTGCCAGCGCGCGCCATACAGCCGCCTGGTTCTCCGGATCGCGCGGTGGGGGGCTGCAGACGCACTTGGCACCTTCGTAGCCATCGTCACCGTGCAGGCCCATGTCTTCAGCGGTCAGGTAGAGGTACTGCGGGCACGTCTCGGCCAAAATCTGCAGGCCGCGGCTTTGCGCCCAGCGAATCTGCTCGATGGCTTCCTTGCCGGAGACATGCACGATCAGGATCGGCACGTCCACCAGCTCGGCAAAGGTGATGGCGCGGTGCGTGGCTTCACGCTCGACGGCAGCCGGGCGCGAGAGGCCGTGGAAGCGCGGCGAGATGCGGCCTTCGCCCACCAGCTTCTCGGTCAGCCACGAAATGCAGTCGGCGTTTTCTGCATGCACCATCACCAGCGCGTTGTTTTGCTTGGCCACGTCAAGCACGTCCAGCATTTCGCGGTCGGACAGCTTCAGGTCGTCATACGTCATGTAGACCTTGAACGAGGTGTAGCCCTGGTGGATCAGCTCCGGCAGTTCGTGCTTGAGCACCTCGGGCGTGGGGTCGGCCACGATCAGATGGAAGCCATAGTCGGCCACCGCCCGGCCCTCGGCACGGCGGTGGTAGTCGGCCACCGCCGCTTTCAGCGAGCCGCCCTTCTCCTGCGCCGCAAACGGGATCACCGTTGTCGTGCCGCCGCAGATGGCCGCGCGCGTGCCGGTGAAGAAGTCGTCGGCCATGCGCATGCCATCGGGCATGGGCTGATCGAGGTGGCAATGACCATCGACGCCGCCGGGCAGCGCCAGCAGGCCGCTTGCATCCAGCTCCCGCACGCCGCGCGGCAAGCCGTTGCCGAGCACGGCGATGCGGCCATCGCGCACCCCGATGTCGCAGGTAAAGCGGTCGGATGCGGTGACCACATCCGCGTTGCGAATCACCAGGTCGAGTTCCGTGGACATGCTTGGCGCTCCCTCATTCCGTTAAGCAACGTCCGCGAACAGGCGGCCCCAGCCGTGCAGCTCGCGCGTGTCGACACCCGCCAGCCGCAGCGATTTCCACACGACGGTCGAGATGGTGTCGTACACCGGGATGCCCGTTTCCGCTTCCAGTGCTTCCACCAGATGCGCGGCTCGCAGGTTCGTGCAGAACGTGGTGATGGCAGCCGGCTTTTGCTGGGCCACTTCGCGCACCAGGGTACGGATCGTGTCTTCTTCCACGTCGGCAAAGCTGTGGTTGACGTGCAAGTCCAGATGACGCTCGGCCACGCACTTGAAACCGTGGCGCGCGTAGTTCTGCACGATGCGCTGCTGCACGTCATCCAGGTACGGCGTCACGAGGGCGAAATCGCGTGCGCCGGTCTTGGCCAGAATCTCGTTGAGCGCCAGCACCGAGGTGGTGGCCGGAATGCCGGTGGCTTCCGTGATCTGGCGGCACAGCGCCTCGTCCTTCTCAAAGCCGAGCCAGCCGGACGACGTGCCGTTCCAGGCGATCACGTCGACGTGCGCATCGGCCAGCAGCTTGGCGGCGTTCAGGATATTTTCCAGGTCGAACTGCCCCAGCGCCTGGTCGCGCAGCGAGATTTCCGTCACGGTAAAGCGCGAGAAATGCGCGCTGACGTTGGGCAGGCCGCTCACCATGGCGCTGGTAATGGGTTCCAGCGCCGTGTTGGATGATGGCGTGAGCATGCCGAGCTTGATGCGTTTTTTCATGGAGGTCTTCTTCGTGGTTTGTAGGCCCCGGCGCGCGCAGCAGCGGGCATCGGGGCTTGCTTGTTATGTTGATGTGTCGGGTCTCAGCTTGTCGCCGGAAGTCAGAAGCAAACGCCGCGCCGCAGGCGTAGATGGCATCGGCCTACGTGAGTGCATCGCACCTTAGACCGGCAGCTTCTTGCTGTAGTCGATCAGCAGCGTCGAACAGATGAACAGACCCGCACCGGCGGCTGCAAACAGCATCAGCGCCATGTCGTACGAACCGGTCGCCTGCACGATCAGGCCGACGATGATCGGCATGCCGACCCCTGCGAAGTTGCCGCCCAGGTTCATCGTGCCGCCCAGGAAACCGACACGCTTGCGCGTACCCAGGATCGACGGAATGCACCAGAACAGACCGCACCAGCGCAGGAAGAACAGCGTGGTCGACAACAGTGCCACCACCACAACCGGATCCTTGAAGCGCGCCACCGTGTAGATGGCGATCGTGGCCAATACAGAAGCGATGCCGAACAGGGTGCGCAGCACGCGGGCGCGCGATGCCCCGGTGGCCATCCACTTGTCGGCAATCCATCCACCGACCATCTCGCCCACAAAGCCGGAGAAGAACATCGTGAAGACGGCACCGCCCATCTCCTTGATGTCGAGCCCGTGCACCTTCGACAGATAGGTCGGCATCCACGTCAACAACCCGTAGAACAGTGCGTTGAAGCACATCCAGCCGAAGAACATGCCCCACACCGAGCGGTACTTGAAGAAGTCCAGCACGTTGCCGCTCAAGGCGGCGGGCTCGGCAGCCTGGTCGGCTGCGTGTGCCTCTTCAATGTAGGCAGCTTCAGCATCATTGACGGACGGATGCTCGCGCGGGTGGTTGCGGATGTACCACCACGCGAAGAGGCCTGCCACCATCGTGCCGATACCAGCCACCACGAACGACGTGCGCCACGAATTGAACTCGGCGATCAGCCCGGCGATGATGAGCGCGCCCAGTGCCGCACCCAGCGGCGCACCGCCGTCGAGCAGCGTGGCACCGCGGCCGCGTTCGTTCTGTGTCATCCAGATGGCGTTGAGCTTGCCCCCGGCGGGGTAGATGGGTGCCTCAGCCGCACCCAGGCCAAGACGCGTGACCAGCAGCGGCACCCAACCGGTACACAGGGCCGCGATGGATTGGAAGAAGCCCCAGCCCAGCGTGGCACCGGCAATCACCACACGCGGGCCGAACCGGTCGGCCAGCATGCCGCCTGGGATCTGCATGAGCGCGTACGTCAGAAAGAACGAACTCAGCAGTAAGCCTTGCACCGCGGGGCCGATGTTGAATTCCTTCGCGATCAGCGGCATCGCGACTGACAACGATGCGCGGTCGACGTAGTTGATGGAAATCAGCATCAACATCATCAAGAAAATCTTCCAGCGCACAGAGCTCTTCGTCTCCGTTAGCGCCATGGCCGGGGCCTGGCTTGCGGTTTCCATTACGCGTGTCTCCTGGTAGCTCGGAAAGCCCTTTCGAGAAGCGGGCTGGGAGGCCGGTCTTGACGCCGATCCTCCCGCCTTCGCCCACCGAAACGACCTCCTGAGTCGATTTGATTGGTTTGTGTTGCGCAACGTGGCTGAGTATAGGATACGTAATCTGTAATTACAACATCTGTAAGTTATTGATTTTATTGAATACAAAAAGCACAATATCGGTGTGTGATAGCCTTTTGTGGTGCATCTTCCCCATTCTGGTGACGTCTGTGACCCAACCGCTGCTCCAATCCCCTCGCCTGCGCACGCTCGGCATGTCGGCCGAAATCGCCTCGCGTCTGCGCACCCTCATCGAAGAAGGCGAATTGCCGCCCGGCGCCCGTATCGACGAGCGTGCGTTCTGTGAAATGTTCGATGTCTCCAAGACGCCGCTGCGCGAGGCGCTCAAGGTGTTGGTGGCCGAGGGTCTGGTGCTGCATCGTCAGTACATCGGCTACCGCGTTGCGCCGCTCGATCTCGATGAACTGCGCGCGACCTTCGAAACGCTGCATGGGCTGGAATTCACGGCAGGAGAACTGGCGGCGGCCCGTCTGTCCGAGGTGGCTCTTGCGCGCCTGGAACGCAGGCACCAGGCGATGCTCGACGCGCACGCGGCAGGCCGTCGCACCGAGTACTTCCGCATCAACCAGGAAATTCACCAACTCATCATCGACGGCACGGCCAACCCCGTACTGGCCAGCATTTATGCGGCGTTGATGAGCAGGGTGCACCGCGCGCGCGGCGCAGCCAACGCGGACATGCTGCGCTGGCAGGAATCGCACGAAGAACACGAAGCCATCATGGCCGCCCTTCGCGAGCCAGGGCGCCCGCGCCTTGCACAAGTGCTGCGGCACCACTCCGAGAACACCGCCAAGGAAGTGCTGAGCGTCGTGGCAAACAGCCTCGCCGAGGCCAGCCGCCCAACCCGATCAACCAAGGAATCCCCCAAGAAAGGAGCGCAATGAAACTCGTACGCGTAGGTGCACCCGGCGCAGAACGTCCGGGCCTGATCGATACGCAAGGCCGCGTGCGCGACCTGTCAGGCGTGGTCAGCGAGCTGGGGCCGCAGCAGTTGTCTGATGCCGCCCTCGCGCGACTCGCAGGCGTCGACATGGCGAGCTTACCGGTGCTGCCGGATGCCCGTTTTGGTGTGCCATGGACGGGCATCGGCAAAATCATCGCGATCGGCCTGAACTATGCCGACCACGCAGCAGAAGCCGGCTTGCCGCCACCCGCAGAACCCATCATCTTTCTCAAGGCCAACAGCGCACTGAACGGCCCCAACGATGCCGTCATGCTGCCGCGCGGCTCGGAAAAGACCGACTGGGAGGTTGAACTCGGTGTGGTGATCGGCAAGACGGCGAGCGATGTTTCCCGCGAAGCAGCGCTCTCACATGTGGCCGGCTACTGCGTGGTGAACGATGTATCCGAGCGCGAGTTTCAGCTTGAGCGCGGCGGCACGTGGGACAAGGGCAAGGGCTGCGACACCTTCTGCCCCGTCGGCCCGTGGCTGGTCACGCGTGACGAAGTGCCCGACCCGCAAGCGCTTGGCCTGTGGCTCGACGTCAATGATGAGCGTGCGCAGCGGGGCAACACAGCCACCATGGTGTTTGGCGTGGCGCATCTGGTGAGCTACGTCAGCCGTTTCATGACGCTGCACCCGGGCGACCTCATTTGCACCGGCACGCCGCCCGGTGTCGGCATGGGAGCCAAGCCCCCGCGCTATCTCAAGGCCGGCGATACCATGCGCCTGGGCATCGACGGCCTTGGCGAGCAGATGCAGACGGTCGTCGCCTACACCAAAGCCTAAGCATGCGGCGCGGCGCGCTTAGCGCTGCGCCGCCACCAGCTTGCGCATCGCATCCACCAGCTTCGGATCGACCGCGCCCAGCGTATTGGTGCGCGCGTTGATGCGCCCTTCTGCGTCCAGCAGCAGGATCGTGCTCGAATGGTTGAAATCGCCATCTGCCAAGCGTCGGTACTGCACGCCCAGCAGCGCCGCCACCTCGCGCGTGCCGCTGGCGTTTGCGCGGGCGACTTGCCAGCGGTCGTCGGCGCCATGCGCGCTGGCCGTCTTCTTGAGCGCTGCAACGGAATCACGTTCGGGGTCGACCGTCACCATCAGCACCCGCACGCCGTCGTGTGCGGGCTTGCCGCCCTTGGCTAGGGTCGCGCGAATGGTCTCGAAGATCATCGGGCAGACCATCTGGCACGACGCATAGAACATGCTCACCAGCACCGGCTCGCCGCGCAGATCCGCCAGGTGAAAGACGCGGCCGTTCTGGTCGGTCAGCGCCACATCGGATTGATACAGCGAGGCCGAGGGCGCTGGCCCCGCAGCATGGGCACCGGCTGTTGCGCCGGCCAGCAGGAGCACCACAAAGGCGCGTCGGATAAAAGTCGTGAACATCATGGATGATCTCCATTGAGGGATCGGGCGCAGCGAAAGCCGAGGCTGCCTGTGGCGTCTGCGCCTTCAAGGGAAGACAGCAACGCCACGCGCATCAGCACGGCATAGCTGTCGCGGCGGACGATGCTGATGGCACCGGCGCCGCAGAATTTCTGCTTGTCGGGGTCGCCCTGGGTGCGGCTGTCTCCGGCAATGAACAGTGCGTTGAAATCGTCGACCCATTCCCAGATCAGACCGTGCATATCGCGCACGCCATGGACATCCGCTGGGCCGCCCACTGGTGGCAACACACGCGTGGCGGGCCGCTCGTACCAGCCGAGAATGCGTTGTGCCCATTGCGGGTCGTCGCGGGCGTCTGTGCGTGTGGCGTCGGCCGCGGCGGCGGATTCCCATTCCAGCCATGTCGGCAGCCGAGCGCCTTCGTTTTCGCAATAGGCACGGGCGGCAAACCAGCTCACGCCGGTCACCGGCGCTTGCAGCGACGCCTGCGCATCGGCGTGCGTCGCATCGGCCCAGTCGGCAAGGTAGGCCTTACCGGCAAAGACTTGCGGCACACGGCCACGCTGCCAGGCCTCGTGGCGTTGCACGAAGGCCTGGAACTCGCCGATGGTGACGGGCGTGGAGCGCAGCTCAAACGGCTCGATGCGCACCCGCTGCGGCTGCCCCGGCGCGTTCTGAGGCAGCACGCTGTCGAAGTCGCCGCCGGGCAACCGCACATAGGTGGCCCCGTGTGCGGTTGCACTGGCCAGCGCCATCAACATGGCAGCAATGTGCGAGGTCAGGCGGGACATGGTCGTGCAGATCCGCTCAATGTTCGGCCACGGCCTTGGCGGGCGCCGGCTGGGCACGCACCTTCTTGACGTCTTCTGCGCTCACGCGGCCGCCGGGGTTGTCCCAGCTGTTGAGCACGTAGGTCAGGATGTTGGCGACCTCGTCGTCATTGAGTTGTGTCATCGGCGGCATGACGGAGTCGTATTCCTGGCCATTGACCTTGATCTTGCCGTTCAGGCCATGCAGCACGATGTTCATCGCACGCTTGGGGTCAGTTGCCAGGAAATCCGACTTGGCAAGCGGCGGAAACACGCCCGGCAGCCCGGCGCCATTGCCCTGATGGCACACCGAGCACGTGCCCGCAAACAGCGCGCGGCCGGCCTGCACCTGATCCTGCACCGTCAGCGTGCCGCTTACCGATGCCTGGGTCGCCTTGGTGACGGCGCTCATGTTGGGCGCGGCACGATCGCCCAGGTACACCGAATCCAGTTCCTTGCCGGAATAGACCAGCTTGCTCTCCGGCCCGTCGATCTTGAGGATGGCCAGCGCACCCTTGTTGAAGGCACGGAAGATCGAGTGGTCGACCAGCACATAGCTGCCAGGCACGCGCGCGGTGAACTTCACAACCGCCGCGCCACCCGCCGGGATCAACGTGGTCTGCACGTTCTTCTGCACGTTGGTGCCGCCCTCGTAGCGCACCTGATCGAAGATGGCGCCGATCACGTGGAAGCTGGAGACCAGATTGGGCCCGCCGTTGCCCACGAAGATGCGCACCGTTTCGCCCACCTTGGCGTGCAGCGCCTTGTCACCGGTGAGCGCGCCTTCCGCACCGTTGAACAGCACGTAGCTCGGGCGTTCGTCGATGGCCTTTTCCATGTCGAACGGCTGCAGGCCCTTCTCGCGGTACTTGCCGGCGGTGTAGAAATCGCCCTGCATGACGTAGTACTCGTGATCAACCTTGGGCAGGCCTTCGGGCGGTTCGACCAGGATCAGGCCGTACATGCCGTTGGCGATATGCATGCCCACGGGTGCGGTAGCGCAGTGGTAAACGTAAATGCCCTCGTTCAGCGCCTTGAAGGTGAACTGCGATTCATGGCCCGGGGCGGTAAAGCTCGATGCTGCGCCGCCGCCCGGCCCGGTCACGCCGTGCAGGTCGATGTTGTGCGGCATCTTGCTGCTCGGGTGGTTCTTGAGGTGAAACTCCACCGTGTCGCCCTGCCGCACGCGGATGAAACTGCCAGGAACGGTGCCGCCGAACGTCCAGAAGGTGTAGCTGACCCCTTCGGAGATCTGCATTTCCTTCTCGACCACTTCCAGCTCCACGATGACCTTGGCTGGATAGTTCCGGTGCACCGGCGGCGGCACAAGCGGTGGACTCGTCAGGACGGCGTGGATCGGCTCGCCGCGTGGCGGCCCGAAGTCACCCGGCAACTTGGCGCTGGCGGCGCGGGCCGCAGTGCCCGCAAGCAGTGCGCCCAGCACCACAGAAATCAAGCCCGCGCGCATCAGGCTGCGGACGGTGTGAAGACGGCTCATTTTTTCCCCCATGTATCGGTCTGGTGTCGTCCGCTCCACGTTAGGCCCCGGCGGCCATTAGGGCTTTGATACAGCGCAAACGAAAACCCGCCCCGACCGGCCCATCCACCCCCACCGCGTGGCACGCAAGCCCAGCCGTGGCCTGATTTGCGACATCAAGGCACCCATAAAACAAGCATCTGATATACATCAATAACACCGGGGATTTCACTCACTAATATAGTTGCATCCTTAATGCATCTTTTTGATGCGACACCCACAGAGGGAATCCCCATGACACAGTCCGCCTCCACCATCCAGCTCGACCTCCGCGTGCTGGCGCCGCGCGAGCGCCATCCGCTGATCTTCTCCGCCTTTGGGGAGCTCGGCATCGGGCAGAGCCTGGAGCTGATCAACGATCACGATCCGCGCCCCCTGCAGTCGCAGTTTCAAGTCGAGCGCCCGGGGCAGTTTTCCTGGGACTACCTTGAGCGCGGCCCCGGCACATGGCGCGTTGCCATCACCAAGGTGGCGTCTGCCGCCAGTGCCGGCCACTGCTGCGGTGGTTGCGGTGGTGGCGCCTGAATTTCCGATTGCATCCTGCAAGGAACCTTGTCATGAAAACCAATCAAAGGCTGTGGCGGTGGCTCGGCCTGATCTTCATCCTGTCGTTCGGGGCATTGGGCTATCTGGGCCGGCAGATCTATCTGGCAGCGCCGCCGATTCCGCATGCCGTCGTCACCTCTGTGGGCGAGGTGCTCTTTACCGGTGAGCAGATCCAGCGCGGCCAGGAAGCCTGGCTGGCAGCCGGCGGCCAGCAGCTTGGCACCGTCTGGGGCCACGGCAGCTACGTTGCACCTGACTGGTCTGCCGATTGGCTGCACCGTGAAGCCACAGCGCTGCAAGCCATCCGCGCGCATCAGCAGTTCGATACCGATGCGCCGTTGACGACCGTGCAGCAAGCCGCCGTCGACGCCAGCGTGAAGGAGGAAATGCGCCGCAATACGTACGACGCAAATCACGACATCCTGACCGTGTCGCGTGAGCGCGCAGAGGCCATCCACGGTGTGGCCCAGCACTTCGAGGCCCTGTTCGGCACCGATCCGTCGCTGGCAACGCTGCGCGATCAATACGCCATGGCCACCGGCGTGCTGCCGGAGGCGGCCGATCGTGAAGCCCTGGCGGCGTTCTTCTTCTGGACGTCGTGGGCCGCGGCCGCCGACCGCCCAGGCGAGACCGACATCTCGTATACGAGCAACTGGCCGCATGAACCGCTGGTAGGCAACACAATGACCGGCGGTGCGGCAGTGTGGTCGATGGTCAGCATCGTGCTGCTGCTGGGCGGTATTGCCGCCATGCTGTGGCTGCACGGCAGCAGCAAGCACGAAGAGGAGGCTGCGCCGCTGCCGGCCGATCCGTTCCTCAACGTGGTGGCCACGCCGTCGATGAAGGCCACGCGCAAGTACTTCTTTGCCGTGATCGGCCTGATGCTGGTGCAGATCGGCATGGGCGCCATCACCGCGCACTATGCGGTGGAAGGGGAATCGTTCTTCGGGATTCCGCTGGCGCAGGTGCTGCCGTACGTGATCAGCCGCACCGTGCACACGCAGCTTGGCGTGCTGTGGATTGCCACGGCATGGCTGGCCACGGGCCTGTACATTGCGCCGCTGCTGTCGGGGCGTGAACCGAAGTTCCAGAAGCTGGGCGTTGACCTGCTGTTCTGGGCGCTGATCTTTATCGTGGTGGGGTCCATCGCCACCGGCTGGCTCGGCACGCTGCAACATCGCGGTGCAGACTTCGGCTTCTGGGTCGGTAACCAGGGGCTGGAATACACCAGCATGGGCCGCGTGTGGCAAATCTTGCTGTTTGTCGGCCTGCTGTTCTGGGTCGTGCTGCTGGGCCGTGCCCTGTGGCCGGCACTGAAGACGCCGTCGGAATCGCGCGGTCTGATCGCCATGGTGTTCCTGTCGGCCACCTGCATCGGCGGGTTCTATTCGACTTCGCTGGTGTGGGGCCAACACACGCACTATTCGATGATCGAGTACTGGCGCTGGTGGCTCGTCCACCTGTGGGTCGAGGGCTTCTTTGAAGTGTTCGCCACCGCCGTCATCGCGCTCATCTTCACGCGCCTGGGCCTGATTCGCGCCAGCAGCGCCAACCGCGCCATCGTGGCCGAGACGATCGTGTTCCTGTTCGGCGGCATTCTGGGCACGCTGCATCACCTGTACTTCACAGGGACACCGACCTCGATCATCTCGGTGGGTGCAGTGTTCTCTGCGCTGGAAGTGGTGCCGCTTTCGCTGATCGGGCTCGAAGCGCTGCAGAACTATCGGCGCACGCAAGGCACGCCATGGCTCAACGCTTACAAGTGGCCCGTGCTGTGCTTCGTGGCCGTGGGCTTCTGGAACACCGTCGGCGCCGGCCTGCTCGGCTTTGCCATCAACCCGCCCGCTTCGCTGTACTACGTGCAAGGTCTGAACATGACGGCCGCCCACGGGCACGCTGCACTGTTCGGGGTGTACGGCATGCTCGGTATCGGCCTGATGCTGTTCTGCCTGCGCGGCCTGTATGCGCGCAGCCTGCATGCCGATCGCCTGCTCAAGCCCGCGTTCTGGGGCCTGAACATCGGCTTGGCGATGATGGTATTCATGTCGCTGCTGCCGGCCGGCATCTATCAGGCCTGGGCGAGTGTCACCAAGGGCATGTGGTACGCCCGCTCGCCGGAAGTGGTGCACTCGAAAGTGATGGAAACGCTGGTCTGGCTGCGTGTGCCGGGTGACATCGTGTTCGCCATCGGTGCGCTTGTGCTGGCCTGGTATGCGCTGCGGCTGCTGCGCCGTCCGAAGGCCCAACAGATGGAGCCATTGCCGGCTTCGGCTCGCGCGACGCGTTAATTCCTCATCCAGCAGTCCTCCCAAAAACCCGCAGGGCCCGTGTCGATCTGACCGGGCCCTGCGGGTTTTCCTGTAATGCCCTCCGCCCCCCAGCTCCCTACAATGTCAAGTCATATAGATGAATAGTTAACTACTTTCGATATCCCATGCCCGCCGATCTCCGCCTGCCCCGCTACCAGCAATTGCGCGACGATCTGGCCGCGCAGATCGCCCAACAGCACTGGCGCCCGGGCGACGCCATCCCGACCGAAGCCGAGCTGGCCAAGACGTACAACGTGGCGGTCGGCACCGTCCGCAAAGCCGTAGACGTACTGGTGGCCGAAGGGCTGCTCGAACGCTTCCAGGGCCGTGGCACCTTTGTGCGGCGTGCCAGCTTTGCCAGTTCACTGTTCCGGTTCTTCCGCTTCCAGAGTGAGAGCGGCGAGCGACGCATTCCAGAGAGCCGGATCCTCAAACGCGACGTGCTCGATGCGCCGTCTGCACCGGCTGCAGGGTTGCAGATCGAAACGGGCTCGCCAGTCATTCGCCTGACCCGGCTGCGGCTGCTGGATGGCGCGCCAATGCTGGCCGAAGAAATCTGGTTGCCATATGACCGCTTTGCGTCGCTCGCCACGCTGGAACTCAACGCGTTTGGCGACCTGCTGTATCCGCTGTACGAATCGCACTGCGGCCAGATCATTGCGAGCGCCGAAGAAACGCTCACCGCCGAAGCCGTCAACGCAACGTATGCGCGCCTGTTGCGCATCCAGCCCGGCGATCCGGTGATGGTCATCGAACGCGTTGCGCGCGGCTACGACCGGGTGCCGCTCGAATGGCGGCGTTCGCGCGGCGCGGCGGCGCACTTCCGGTACCACGTGGATATCCGGTAGCGCCGCCTACGCTGCAACCCAATCCGACAAAAACACACACAGGAGACAACATCATGCAGGCCAACGCATCGACGGCCCCACCGCTGCTGGACGTGCGCGGCGTCACGCTGCAGTACAAGACACGCCAGCATCTGGTGACGGCCACCTACCGCGTCGACTTCCAGGTCTACCCCGGCGAGCGCTACATCCTGCTTGGCCCCTCGGGCTGCGGTAAATCGACATTGCTCAAGGCCATCGGCGGCTACCTCACGCCCACCGAAGGCGAGATCCGTCTCAAGGGCCAGCCCGTGAGCAAGCCCGGGCCGGATCGCATGATGGTGTTCCAGGAGTTCGACCAGCTCCTGCCGTGGAAGACCGTGAAGGAAAACGTGCTGTTCCCGCTGCTCTCTACGGGCAAGCTGGGCGCGCGTGAAGCCGAAGAGCGCGCGCTGCACTACATCAACAAGGTCAACCTCACGAAGTTTGCCGACCACCACCCGCACATGCTGTCTGGGGGGATGAAGCAGCGTGTGGCGATTGCGCGCGGCATGGCCATGGAGCCCGACGTGCTGCTGATGGACGAGCCCTTCGCCGCGCTCGATGCGCTCACGCGCCGCAAGATGCAGGACGAGTTGCTGCGGCTGTGGGACGAAACGCGCTTCACCGTGCTGTTCGTCACGCACTCGATTCCGGAGGCGATCCGCTGCGGCAGCCGCATCCTGATCCTGTCGCCGCATCCCGGCCAGGTACGCGCCGAACTGCCGAGCCTTGCGCGCGGCGATGATGACCCGGAGCGCTTCAAAGCCCTCGAAGCCGAGATCCACGACATGCTGTTCGCCCGCGCGGTGGAGGAAACCCATGCAGACTGAAACCCTTTCCATGCCGGCCACCACCGACATCAGCAACCGCGCGCCCGTCTACAGCACGCCCGTGGCGTTCGAGCGCATCGGCGTGGTGGAAAAACCCCTCTCCGTTGCGGAGCGTTTGTACGAACAGGCATGGCTGCGCAAGCTCGTCATCCTCGTCGTGCTCGCACTGGTGTGGGAAGGCGGGGCGCGCTGGCTCGACAACCCGCTGTTGCTTCCGACTTTTTCCGACACCGTGCAGGCGCTGTGGGCAGGGTTGGCGAGCGGCACGCTGTTTGCTCGCATCGGCACGTCGATGCAAACGCTGCTGGCAGGCTACGCGCTCGGCTTGGCGTTGTCCTGCGCGCTGGTCGTGCTCGGCATCAGCAACCGGCTCGGGCAGGACTTCCTGGAAACGCTCACCGCCATGTTCAACCCGCTGCCGGCCATTGCGCTGCTGCCAATCGCCCTCGTGTGGTTCGGCCTGGGCAACGGCAGCCTGATCTTCGTGATCGTGCATTCGGTGGTGTGGGCGGTGTCACTCAACACGCATGCCGGTTTCCTGTCGGTATCGAACACGCTGCGCATGGTGGGCCGCAACTACGGGCTATCCGGCATGGGATACCTGACGAAGATCCTGATCCCCGCCGCATTCCCGTCCATCCTCACTGGCCTGAAGATCGGCTGGGCCTTCGCATGGCGCACGTTGATCGCCTCGGAACTGGTGTTTGGCGTCAGCTCCGGCCAGGGCGGCCTCGGCTGGTACATCTACGAGAACAAGAACCAACTGCAAATTCCCGAAGTGTTCGCCGGCCTGCTGACGGTGATCATCATCGGCCTGCTGGTAGAGAACCTAGTATTCCGCACGCTGGAAGCCCGCACCGTCAAACGCTGGGGCATGCAAAACTGAACATGGGCACAACGCCAGCGCCCAGACGGTGTGGCCGTACCCTGCCCTAGATGGCGCCTTGAATTTCTGTTGCAGGGAGGAAAGAGAGGGGAGGCCTGTTTGAGCGCAGCGAGTTTGCCTCTCCTCCCTCCCTGCGACATAAATTCAAGGGGAAGTCGCCATCTCGGGCGCGCATTTCTTTGCTTACTTTCTTTGGGCAAGACCAAAGAAAGTGAGTCAGCCCCGGCAGGGGATGAAACAAGGGATGCACCACCAACAAACAACCATATCGACAACAACAAGGAGACAACACATGCAGCACCCCCGCCGCACCATCCTCCGCCTGACAATCGCCGCCACGCTGGCCACATCGCTCCTGGCCGGCGCCATCACCACCGCCCACGCAGAAGCCAACGAAGTCCGCATCTCCCACGGCTACGGCATCCTCTACCTGCCCATCATGGTGATGGCCAGCAAGCACCTGCTGGAGAAGCAAGCCAAGGCTGCCGGCCTGGGCGAGGTGAAGGTCAGCTACCGCATCCTGGACGGCGGCAACGTCATCAACGACGCCATGCTCTCGGGCGCGCTGGACATCGCCTCGCTGGGCGTGCCGGGCTTCCTCACGCTGTGGGACAAGACGCGCGGCAGCGCGATGGAAGTGCGCGGGCTCTCGTCGCTCAGCTCCTCGTCGATGTACCTGATGACGCGCAACCCGAACGTGAAAACGCTGGCGGATTTCTCCGACAAGGACCGCATCGCCGTGCCGGGCATCAAGACTTCGCTGCCAGCGGTGGTGCTGCAAATGGCCGCCGCCAAGACCTTCGGCGACAAGCAGTTCAACAAGCTCGACCCGATCACGGTGCCGCTGCCACACCCTGACGCCACCGCCGTCATGCTGGCCGGCGGCAGCCAGATCAACAGCCACATGGCCTCGCCACCGTTCTCGTACACCGAGGCTGCTGCACCCGGCCTGCACCGCGTGTTCAACACGGTCGACGTGCTCGGCAACATCACGCTGGACATGACCTACACCAGCAAGAAGTTCTACGAGGCCAACCCGAAGCTGTCGGCGGCGTTCGTGGCGGCGCTGGATGAGGCGAACGCGCTCATCGCCAAGGACAAGTCGAAGGCTGCGCAGATCTACATCACTCAATCGAAGGTGAAGAGTTCGCCGGAAGAGGTGAAGAAGATCCTGGACGATCCGGACTCGCGCTTCACAACCACGCCGGTGGGCGTCGCACACTATGCTGAATTCATGCAGCGCGTGGGCACGCTCAAGAACAAGCCGGCGTCGTGGAAGGATCTGTTCTTTCCGACGGTGCAGAGCAGACAGGGTTCGTAAGCAGGCAGCGCGCAGCATCCACACGGAGACATTCCATGGCACTACGCATCGTCCGGCTCGGTGAGCCGCGTCACCCCGATGAAGGCTTGCGCATCGGCACCGTGCGGCGCCCACCGCGCGGCGTGCCCAAGGAAGAATTCGCCAGCCGCGATTTCTACGACGTCTGGATGCCGCTGCTTTCGCCAACGCCCGAGCTTGTCAAGCAAGCGCAGGCCGCGCAATCCCAGCACGACGAAAAAGCCTGGCAAACCTTCGTGCGCCACTTCCGCACCGAAATGCGCGACGGCGATGCCGCGCGCCTGCTCGACATGCTGGCCGCGCTATCGCACCAGACCCACCTGTCGGTCGGCTGCTATTGCGAGGATGAAGCGCATTGTCATCGGTCAGTGCTGCGCGCGTTGTTGGAGGAGCGTGGGGCGAAGCTGGCTCCATGAACGCTCTTTCCACCTGCACAAGGAAAACCATGCCGAACCTGACCCGCACGTCGCGCTGCGCAGTCTCATCTGCCCTCTTGCTCGCGCTGGCCATGACGGTCGCGCAGACGGTGACGGCGCAAACAGCCCCCGCCGCACTGCAACCGTCCGAGTCTCACCACACCGTCGCCACGCTATCCGCTACGGGGGTGCAGATCTACGTTTGCAAGCGCGACGGCGACAAGCCCCTGGCGTGGGCCTTCAAAGCTCCGCTGGCTGATCTTTACGATGGGAGCGGCAAGCTCATCGTCAAACACGGTGCGGGCCCAAGCTGGGAAGCCTCCGACGGCAGCAAGATCACAGGGAAAGTCTTGCAGCAGGCACCCAACACCGCGGAAGCCGGCGCCATTCCGCTACTGTTGCTGCATGCCACCAATGCTGGCGGCGCGGGGCTGTTGAGCAGTGTGCGATACGTGCAACGGCTGCAGACCCATGGCGGCATCGCACCGGCACAGCCCTGCACGGAAGAAGGCCAGGAAGGCCGCAGCCCGTACCTGGCACAGTACGTTTTCCTCGACTGACGCAGCGTCGCACATACAGCGCCATACCCCATACAGGGGACGCCGCTCTCCCCTGGCACCCCTATAACGAAGACACACGCGACCGGTTGTTCACCGCGTCGCGCCGTCGTCATTCGTCATTCCAGGAGCACTGCCATGGGCCGCCGCTACATCGATTGCCGCGCCTTCCCCAGCGAGACCAACTGCTCGGTCGCCATCAGCGCCGACAGCGATGCCGAACTGCTGGAGGCGGCTGTGCAGCATGCCGTTTCCGTGCACAAGCACACCGATTCGCCCGAGTTGCGGGCGCAACTGCAAACGCTTTTCCAGGACGGCACCCCCGCCGTGGCGCCACCAAAGATGGCCACGGTCTGATCCAGATGCAACACCGCCTACCGGCGCGCAGACAGCGCCAGCATCAGCCGCACCACGTCGCACTGGCTGTGCGTGTTGGTCTTGCGGTAGACGTGTTTGAGGTGCGTGCGCACCGTGTCGAGTGAAATGCCCAGCGTGCGGGCAATGCAGGCTGGGTCGGAGCCGCTTGCGAGCAGATCGGCAACATCGGCTTCGCGGCGCGTCAGGTGGAATGCGTCGGTCAGCCAGAGGCTGGCCGGCTGCGCAGGCGAAATGCCCGCGCGCGCCGCAACGCGTTGCCAGCACAACGGCAGTGCCTGCGCAAAGTGCGGCAGCAACGCTTGCGGCGCCGCACCATGCTGCATGGATTGCGGCACGCCCGCCTTGCGGTAATCGAGCCACACCGCCCCGCGCACTTCCGCATCGGCCATCGGCCACGCTTCGACGCCGTCACCGCGTACCGCATGCAGCAGCACGTCGGCCGAGCGTGCGCCGCGCGATGCCGCCCAGTGCCACCTCCCATCGACGCGCCACCGGATCATGGCCGCTGCATGGTCCGCGCCGCACGCATCGCGCAGCACGTTCATCACGCCCACGGCATCGCCCGCGCACGCCGCTACGTAGCATTGGCGCAGCACGGTTGCCGAGGCATGAGGTGACGTGACAGAAAGACGCGGCATGAAGGCAATACGGGCGCAGCGGCTTGCGACCGCTGCGCCCGTTTCGAAAGGGACTTCATTATAGGAAGCGCGTCACCTCCCGCACTGCTCCTTTTGCCCTAAGCCCATCGCGTGGATCAGGCCAGCGCGCGGCGCGACATCCAACGTGCGCGCAGATGGTCGTATGCGAGGTTGAAGAAGAAGGTGTACGGCAGGAACAGCAGCATGATGCCGATGTCGAGCACGAACGCTTCCCACAGACCCACGTCGAGCCACCAGGCGGCCAGTGGCACCAGCATCAAGACCAGCCCACCCTCGAACAGACAGGCGTGGACCACCCGCAGGACCACGGTACGCGAGAGCCTGTAGCGACGCTCCACGCGCTCGAAGATGGCGTTGAACACCATGTTCCACACCATCGCCACCGCAGCAAACATGAGCGTCATCACACCCATCTCAGCCAACGGCAGTTCCATCAGCCAGCTGAACAACGGCGCACAAATCAGCATGGCAACCAACTCGAACGTCAGCGCATGCACAAGGCGCTCAGCTGGCGTTTTCTGTATGACTTGCATTGCAATTACCTCCAAAGAACGAGGTGCATTTTCATCGGTATGAACGGTATGATCCAGTTCATTAATATCGGTTTTTCCGATATATTGGGCGATACATCGCCGTCCGGAGTGCCCAATGCGCCATTCACCCGAAGCCTTACTGGCGTTTGCCGAAGCCGCTACGCTGGGTTCCTTTTCCGCCGCGGCCCGAAAATTGGGCAAGCGGCAATCCACGATCAGCGAGGCGATCGCCAATCTTGAAATCGACCTCGGTCTGACACTGTTCGACCGCAGCACGCGCCAGCCCACCTTGACCGAAGCGGGCCACGCGATGCTCACTCAGGTGCGCCGCGTGCTCGACGCCAGCGCGCAGATGGACCGCATGGCCGCCCAGATGGCCGGCGGTCTGGAGGCGCGTCTGACGCTCGTCATGTCTGACACCTACCAATCCGATCGCTACGAGCAAACGCTGGCCACACTCGAGCAGCGCTACCCCGATCTTGAACTCGAATGCCTGATCGCCGAACACGAAGACGTGGTCGACATCATCCAGTTGGGCCGTGCCCAGATCGGTTTGGTGGCCGCGCAGGCGGCATATCCGGCCGATATCGGCTGGGCGACCATTGCAGAGCAATCGGAGATCGGGCTGTTCGTGGGGCTGCAGCACCCACTCGCCCGATACGGCGACGAGGAAGTGCCGCACGCCATCCTGCGCGAGGCGCGAGAGCTACGGCTGAACACCTTCGTCGACCCGACGGGGCCACGCACCGACGCGGTGCCCGTGCGCAGCCTGCGCCGCTGGTCTGCACCGAGCTACCTAATGCTTCTGGAAATGGCCGTGCTGGGCTTCGGGTGGACGGAGCTGCCGCGCTGGCTGGTGGATCACTTCGCGGCAGACCGGTTGCATGAGGTGCGTGCACGGGGCTGGCCCCGCCTCGTGCCGGTGGACGCCGTATGGTCACGCAATCGCACACTTGGGCAGGCCGGCGCCTGGCTCCTTGAAACGATGCTGGCGGGCTAGGCACTCACGCGTTTTCGTCCAGCCGTTCGATGATCAGATGCGAGAGTTGGGCTGTCTGCTCTTTCGACAGCGTGAATTCCACGCCAAACGAAGGAAACGCAGATGCGGTTGTGCCCAGCGCAGGCGACCCGCTTGCCACCCGGCCGGTCAGGGAAAACGTCTCCAACTGGCCGTCCACGTAGGCATTGAAATCCAGGGCGAGTCTGTCGCCGGGCTGGAACGCAGGGTTGGCGCTCTGCACCAGCGCACCGTTCAGGCAGATGTCGCGGATCACCGCCACGCGATCCGCAGCCGACGCGGCCTGCCCCTGCGCACGCACGCGCGCCCCGATCCGGACCTGCACGCGCTTGGCACGGCGCAGCGGCATCTTCTGCATCTTGATGGGCGCCGACAAGACCAGATACGGCGAGGGAAACTGTCCCACCGACACCACGCTGCACATCATGGTGAATACCGAGCGGCCGGAAAAACCGCGCAGTATCAGCACGTCTCGCGGCTCGGGCCGCAGCGTGCGCTTGGCGTCGGCTGGCTGCGTGACAAACAGCGCTTCGCCTTCGATATAACCGATCAGGCGGCACGGGAGCAGGCCACGTAGCGGTGCGGACTTCTCCTGCACCTGCAAGACCGTGCCGACACTCAGGCCAGCCGACCCAATGCGGGGCGGAGCTTCTGCGGGCGCGGTAGCAGGCACGGCGGCAATGTCATCACCTTCTGCCAGTGCCAGCACCGGGCCGTGATGGAACAGAAGGCGAACGTCTTCGGCATCCGGCACGACAGCACCGGCGGGCAGCAAAAGCCGGCCCACACTGTCAGCCAGGGGAAACGGCAGCGGTTGACCGACCGGAACGTCTTCCTGCGTGAGTTGCCGCGTTTTCTGAAGGATCATGGGTGGCAAAGGATCGCGTCTGTCATGGGCGGGCCAAGGCAAATGCCTTGGCAGGTACGCCCGCCATTTTGTAACAATGGCCGGCAAATCGTCTGAGAGCAACTCGCATCAACCCTCCCCGCCTGACCTGCATCAACGGCAAGCGTTTTCGTCACCCAGCAACTGCAGTGGCCTCAATCTCGACAGCCAGCCCGTAGTGCAGCGTCGGTACCGGCACGACGGCGCGCGCCGGACGCAACTCGCCGATCCACGCGCTATAGAGCGCATCGAACGCGGGCCAGTGCGATTCCATGTCAGTCACGTACACGCGCACCTGCACCAGACGCGAGCGGTCTGTGCCGGCAGCGGCAAGCACAGCGTCGAGGTTCGACAGCACCTGCCGCACCTGCGTCTCGAACGGCGCGTCAACGAGCTTTTCGCCGGTGGGCGTCACGGGAATCTGTCCGGCGACGAACACGAAGCCATTGGCGCAGACCGCGTGCGAGTAATGCCCCGCAGGCGGGCGCAGTTGCGGCGCGTTCAGGTAGCGTGCATCGCTCATTTCGCTGCCTCCGCGCCCAGCACAAGCTTGGCGAAGAGTTGCAGATCCACATTGCCGCCCGACAGGATCACGCCAACGCGCTTGCCTCGCACATCGACCTTGCCGTTCAGCACCGCAGCTGCAGCCAGGCAGCCGGTGGGCTCGACCACGGCCTTCATGCGCGAGGCGAAGAACTGCATGGCGCTGACGAGTTCTGCATCGCTCACGGTCACGATGTCGTCGACCAGCTCGCGAATCACGGCAAACGTGTAGTTGCCCAGGTGCTGCGTCTGCGCGCCGTCGGCCAGCGTCTTGGGTGTATCGATGTGGACGATCTCGCCCTTGCGCAAGCTCTGCTGGCCGTCGTTGCCTGCCTCGGGCTCCACGCCGAAGATCTTGCACGCCGGGTTCAGCGCGCGCGCCGCCGTGGCGCAGCCGGAGAGCAGACCGCCACCGCCCAGCGGGGCCAGCAGCACATCCAGTGGGCCGACCTCTTCGATCAGTTCCTTGGCAGCCGTGCCCTGCCCGGCCATCACGTGCGGATGGTCGTACGGCGGGATCAGCGTAAGGCCGTGTTCTTCGGCCAGTTGGCGGCCGATGGCTTCGCGGTCTTCGGTGTAGCGGTCGAAGAACACCACCTCGCCGCCGTAGCCACGCGTGGCCTCCACCTTCACGACAGGCGCGTCCTTCGGCATGACGATGACGGCGCGCATGCCGAGCAGCCGGGCCGACAACGCAATCGCCTGCGCGTGGTTGCCCGACGAAAACGTGATCACGCCCGCCTTGCGCTGCTCCGGCGTGAATTGCGACAGCGCGTTGTACGCCCCACGAAACTTGAACGCGCCCATGCGCTGAAAGCTCTCGGCCTTGAAGAACAGTTCGGCGCCGGTCATGGCGTTGGCGGTGGCAGAGGTCAGCACCGGCGTCTTGTGGGCGACACCCTGCAGGCGGGCGTGGGCGGCAACGACGTCGTCGTAGGAAATGGGCAGGCTCATGCGAGATCCTCGGGAAGATAGGTGTAGACGGTGGAGCGCGCCACGCCGAGTGTCTGGGCGACTTCGGTCAGCGCGCGGCGCAAGTTCAGCAGGCCACTGACGGCCAGTTCGCGCATAGCCTCGCGGCGCTGGTCGAGGGTCATGGCCATGGGTGTGGTGTTGCGGGCGGCAGCAAACTGTTCGAGCGCGATGCGCACGTCTTCCACGCGACGGGAGCCAAGCGACTCGGGCACTGGCGGCGCAGCCGCATCAACGCGCATCAGTTGCGTGAGGCCGGTGGTCACGGCATGCAGCATGGAGACATCCATGTTCAGGCAGATGGCCGCCACGTAATCGCCGCGGCTGTTCTTCAGCCCGATCGATGTGCTCTTGGCCGGGCGCCCGTCGGGAAACCGGTTGGCGTAGTTCTCGATGACTTCCGGGAAGTCGGGGTCGGCCAGGCGCGCGAGTCCCAGTTCCGTCACGGCGTCGCCCACCTGGCGGCCGGACAGGTTGTTGGCGATGGCGACGACGGCATGATCGGGATCGGTCAGGTCGTGCAGGACGACTTCCACCAGCGGCGCCAGCGTCTTGCCCAGCGCCTCGACGATCTTTCGGCCTTCGCGCAGCAGAAGGCGGTTTTCTTCAGTGGGCTTCATAGCACTGACGATACGTCAGTTACTGACATTTCGTCAATGCCATGTTGGCTGCCGTGCGCGGCGCCCCTCCCGGCCGAGAAAAAAAACGCCTGCCCGAAGGTCGAGAGAGAACGGAGGTAACGCGGGCAGGCGGCTAAAACGTTATTCGGGGAGCAGCTGTGCTGAGCCTGGCGCGGTCTCATGCTGCGCGGGCTGCACATGGGTGGCGCGGCCGGGCCGGATCTTGAACCAGATGGAGTACATCGCCGGCAGAAACACCAGGGTCAGGATCGTTCCGGCAAACGTCCCGCCGATCAGCGTGTAGGCGAGCGCGCCCCAGAACACCGAATGCGTCAACGGAATGAAGGCCAGGATGGCTGCCAGCGCCGTCAGAATCACCGGCCGCGCGCGCTGCACGGTGGCCTCCACCACAGCCCGGAACGGATCGAGCCCTTCGTCCTTGTTGTGCTGAATCTGCCCGATGAGGATGAGCGTGTTGCGCATCAGGATGCCCGACAACGCAATCAGGCCCACCAGCGCGTTGATACCAAACGGCTGCCCGAACAGGATCAGGGTGGGCACCACGCCAATGAGGCCCAAGGGGCTGGTCAGGAACACCATGACCATGGCGGGGATGGACCGCACCTGGAAGATGAGGATCAGCAGCGTAACCGCCAGCATGATCGGGAACAGCGGCAACATGGCCTTCGTCGCCTTACCCGACTCCTCGATGGAACCGGCTTGTTCAATGCGGTACCCGCTCGGCAGTTTCTCGATGATCGGAGCAAGCTGCTTGCTAATGGCCGTCGACACGTCGGGCGGTTGCAGGCCTTCAGCGATATCGCCGCGCACCGTGATGGTGGGCATGCGATCGCGTCGGCGGATGATCGGCTCTTCCATGCGCACATCGATCTTGCCGACTTGCGAGAGCGGAATGCGTTGCCCGTTGGCGCCAGCCAGTGTGAAGTCGCCGATCCGGGCCGGGTCCAGTCGAACATTGCCGGCGGAGCGCGCAGTGACCTGCACAGTGCGAATGTCCTCGCGCACCGCCGTCACCGGAATGCCGTTGAGCAGGAACTGCAGTTGCTGTGCGACGGCACTGGAGGTCAGCCCAACGACCTGCAAGCGATCCTGCTGCAACGTGAAGTGCAGCGTGGGCACGCGCATTCCCCAATCGGTATTGACTGTGCGCATCATCGGGCTGGCGTCCATGACATGCTGGACATCGGCCGCGATGCGGCGCAACGTTTCCGCGTTCGGGCCGGTCACGCGATAGGCCACGGGGAACGGCGAATACGGACCGAACACGAGCTGCGTGACACGCACACGCGCCCCTGGGGCAAGGCCGTCTGCAACGGCCTGACGCAGCCGCTGCTTCAACGCGTCGCGCTCTTCCTGACTATCGGTGCGGATCACGATCTTGGCGAACGATGGGTCCGGCAACTCCGGCCCCATCGCCAGATAGAAGCGCGGTGCACCCTGGCCAATGTAGGCCGTCACGATCTTGGCTTCCTTCTGCTTAGCCAGCCACGCTTCCAGCTTGGCGGTGGCCGCGTCGGTCTGGTTGATCGACGTGCCATAAGGCATCTGCACCTCGACAAGCACTTCCGGGCGATCCGAAATCGGGAAGAACTGCTTCTTGACGATCGCCATGCCCCCAATGGCTAGCGCGAAAAGGCCCACCACGGCACCCGCGACCAACCATTTGCGCGCAATCACGCGCCCGAGCAATTGGCGGAAACGGTTATAGCGCGGCGTGTCGTAAATCGCATCGTGTCCGCCTTCGACCTTCTTGAAGTTGGGCAGCATCTTCACGCCCAGGTAAGGCGTGAACACCACCGCCACCACCCACGACGCAATCAGCGCGATACCGACAATCCAGAACATGTTGCTGGTGTATTCCCCGGCCGTCGATCGCGCGAAACCGTTGGGCATGAAGCCGACCGCCGTCACCAGCGTGCCCGACAACATGGGTGCCGCAGTGTGGCTCCACGCGTAGGCTGATGCGGCCACACGGCTGTAGCCCTCTTCCATCTTCACCACCATCATTTCGATGGCAATGATCGCGTCGTCCACAAGCAGGCCCAGCGCGAGGATCAACGAGCCCAGCGTGATACGGTCGAAGTTCTTGCCTGTCGCGGCCATTACAACAAACACCACGGCGAGCGTCAGCGGCACGGCCGCAGCCACCACCAGGCCGGCGCGCCACCCCATGCTGACGAAACTCACCAGCATGACCACGAGCAGCGCCGCAAAGAACTTCAGCATGAACTCGTCGACAGAGGCGGCGATGTTGACCGCCTGGTCCGTCACCTTGGTCAGGCTCATGCCGAGCGGCATGTTCGCATTGATGGCGCCGACTTCCTTGTCGAGCGCCTTGCCCAGGTCCAGGCCGTTCCAGCCTTCGCGCATGACGATGCCCAGCAGCAAGGCTGGCTGCCCGCCATTGCGCACCATGAACGTGGCCGGATCCTCATAACCACGCTTGACGGTGGCAATGTCGGACAGCTTCAGCGTACGGCCCTGCGAGACCACCGGCGTATCGCGAATCTTCTGCAGCTCGTCGAACGCGCCATCCAGGCGGATGAACACCTGCGGCCCCTTCGTTTCCACCGAGCCCGCAGCGGCTAGCGCATTCTGGGTGTTGAGCGCGGCAAAAACGTCTTGTGGATTCACCCCAAGGGTCGCCAGCCGGTCATGAGAGAACTCGACGTAGATGCGTTCCGCCTGTTCGCCGATGATGTTGACCTTCTTCACGCCGGGCACGTGCAGCAGACGCTGGCGCTGCGTCTCCGCATCGCGCACCAGAGCACGTTGCGGCTCGCCCTGTGCCTTGAGCGCGAACAGCGCAAACGTCACGTCCGAATATTCGTCATTGACGATCGGCCCGATCACGCCCGACGGCAGGTTGGCCACCTCGTCGCCGACTTTCTTGCGCGCCTGGTAGAACTCCTCCTGCACTTCGGACGGCGGCGTGCTGTCGAGCAACGTCAACGTGGTGAACGCCAGCCCCGGCCGCGTGTATGTTTCCGTGCGGTCATACCAGCGCAACTCCTGCATGCGCTTTTCAATTTTCTCGGCCACCTGATCCTGCATTTCCTGCGCGGAGGCACCCGGCCACACGGTGACGATGTTCATCACCTTGACCGTAAAAGCGGGGTCTTCCGCACGGCCCAGCTTGAAGAAGGCAATGAGACCTGCCACCGAGATCAGGCAGATGAGGAACAGCGTGACGGCACGCTCGCGCACGGCGAGCGCCGACAGGTTGAAGCGGCCTTGGCTCACAGTCGCACCCCCGCGATGGCAGTGCCGGCATCCTGGCCCGCTACGCGCACCTGCTGCCCTTCACGCAGCAGTTGCGCGCCGAGCGCGACGATGCGGTCGCCCGGCTTGACCTGCCCACCGACGTGCGCGCCTTCATCCCCCACCCGCGCGATGGTGACGGACCGCCACGACACCTTGGCAGGCTCACCCTGGATGAGCCATACGCCCGGGCCCTTGCCAGCATCGAACACTGCGCCGAGTGGCACCTGCACGTCGCCTTGCGCAGTGGCAGGCCGATCGGCAATCTGGATCGTTACGGTGGAGCCCAGCGGCGCATTCGCCAGATCCCCGTCCAGCACGTAACGCGCTTCGAAGGTGCGGGTCAGCCGATCGGCCGCGTCCGAAAGTTGCCGCAGCTTGGCCGGCACGCCGGCAGTTTCCGCGCCAAAAAGCGTTGCCTGTGCAACCGAGCCAATCGCCGGCCGCAAGGTTTCCGGCAGCTGGACCACCGCTTCGCGTCGGCCCGCGTGCGCGAGGCGCACCACAGCCTGCGCTGCGTTGACGACCTGGCCGGGCTCCGCCAGCGTTTCCATGACCACGCCGTCGCCGTCTGCAACCAGCTCGGCGTAACGGCTCGCGTTGCGCGCCACATCGGCCTGCGCTTGCGCGGCGCTGAGTTGCGCTTTGGCCGCGTCCGCAGCAGCCTTGGCCTGGTCATAGGCCGAGGCAGAAATCGCCCCGGTTCCACGCAGATCGCGGTAGCGCGCCTCGTCTTCGGCCGTCTGTTGCGCGCGTGCCCGTGCGGCCGCCACGGTTTCCTGCTGCGCATGCGCGGCGAGCTTCAGATCAACCGGGTCGATGCGCATCAGCGGCTGCCCGCGCTTGACGGTCTGCCCCGCGTCAACCAGCCGCTCCAACACTTTTCCGGGCACCCGAAAGCCGAGGTCGCTCTGCACCTTGGCAGCCACGACGCCCGTGAATGAACGGGATGCGGAAACCGCCGGTTGAACGACCACCACACGCACCAAGGGCGCCTCGGTGCGCGGGTCGACGGGGGCTTTTTCGCCGCACGCACTCAGCGCGAGGGGCAACGCAAAAGCAACGGTAGAGATAACAAAGCGACGCGAAAACATGAAAGCCCCATCGACGAGATGATCTGGGCTTTCATTCTGGTTCTAGTGACCAAAATAGTCAATGGTCACAAAGAAAAAATCTGCGCATCAGGGGGAAAGACTCCGCAGCACCAGACTGGAGAGCAGCCCGGGCGCCGTCTCTGTGTAGTCAAAGCTGTACTGCAACAGCAGCGGATTCATGTACGGACGCATGACCAGGTAAATGGCTGCCGTGGTTTCGTCCAATGGCGTCTTGCGCTCGAAGTCTCCGGTCTCGCGGCCCTCCTGCAGCACATCGCGCAACAACGTCTGGATACGGCCTTCATAGGCGATCACAGACTGCCAGCGCTCAGTCGCTGCCGAGGCGGCAATTTCATACAACTTGCGGTCATGGGAAAACAGCCGGAGGCTGGCCTCCGTCAAGGCTTTGAACATCCGCCGCAGCTTCTCGGGCGGCGAGCCGGCCTCGGCCAGTGCCGCGTTGACGTCGGTCTCGATCTCGCGCAGGCAGTTGGCGCAAATCATCTCGCCAATGGCCTGCTTGGATTCAAAGAACTTGTAGATATAGGCCTTGGAAAAGCCGATGGCCTTGGCCAGATCGGACACGGCGGTCTTCTCATAGCCATAGCGGCTGAAATGCTCGGTGGCGGCGGCGACGATCTGGTCCCGCACGTCGTGATCCGCCGGACCGCGGGCGGAAACGGGGTAAGGAGTGGTCTTCATGGCGTCAGCTTACGCGAGTCGCAATCATTGAACAACTTGTGACCAATTTGTACTATAGTCACTAAAAGTTTCGATGGAAGTCGCCCATGTTGCCAAAACACTCCCTTACCGCACTCATCGTTGCCGCCCTGGCAGCAGGCTGCGCCGTCGGCCCGGACTATGTGAAGCCCGATATGCCGGCTCCAGCCAAATTCCTTGGCCAGACGGCCGTGGAACAGCGCAGCGCCACCACCGCAGCCGATCTGTCGGCGTGGTGGGCAGGTTTTGGCGATCCGCAACTGACGCGCTTCGTGCAGCTGGCGCTGGAACAGAACCTGGGCCTTGCCCAGGCCTTCGCCCGCGTCACGCAAGCGCGTGCAGGCCTTGGCGCCGCCAACGCCGCGTTACTGCCTTCGGGCAACGTCACAGGCCAGGCGGGGCGCGCCTATCAGTCCGTCGAGACCCCGTTGGGCCGCGTCTTGAATTCCCGACCCGGCTTCGACCGCTATGGCAATGCGCTTGAAGCGGACGCCAATGCAAGCTGGGAGCTGGATGTGTTCGGCGGCCTGCGCCGTGGCCGGGAAGCCGCGCTGGCGGATTACGAAGCCTCCCAGGCGGGCGCGGTTGCCACGCGGTTGGCCGTGGCCGCACAGACGGCCGACATCTACATCACGGTCCGCGGCTTGCAGACACGCCTGCGCGTGGCACGTCAGCAGGTAAAGACGCAAGAGGAACTGCTCTCCACGGTCAACCTGCTGTACGGCAAGGGGCTGGCGGCAGAACTTCAGGTCAGACAGGCGGAGGGCGCGCTGGCCCAGGTGCGGGCTTCCATTCCGCAGCTTGAGACCCGCCTCGACGCGGCGATGAACGCGCTCGACGTCATGCTGGGCTCACTGCCGGGCACGCACAGGGCCGAGCTTGCGCAAGACGGCGACATCCCTGCTGCGCCACGGATTTCGATCAGCGGATCACCGGGCGAACTGTTGCGGCGGCGCCCCGACCTCATCGTCGCCGAGCGCCGGCTCGCGGCTTCCAACGCACGCATCGGCGTCGCCATTGCGGAGTACTACCCGAAGTTCTCGCTTGGCGGGCTGCTGGGCAGCGCCACATCGGTGGGCGCCGGCAGCCTGTTTGGCAGCGGTGCCAGTCAGTTTGCCGGCGTGCTGGGCTTGCGCTGGCGCCTGTTCGACTTCGGGCGCATCAACGCGCAGATCGAGCAGGCCAAGGGGCAAGAGGCAGAGATGCTGGCCGCATACCGGCTCGCCGCGCTGCGCGCCACGGAAGACGTGGAAGACGCCTTTTCCGCCCTGGTCAAGTGTGAAGAGCAGGCGGCCGTGCTCACCCAAGGCGTGGATTCGCTTGGCCGCGCGCGAAACGCCTCGTTCGCTGCGTACCAGAAAGGCGTCGTCAGCCTCATCGAAGTCCTGCAGGCCGACGAAAGCCTGTTGCGTGCATCCGATGCGCGCGCCCAGGCGCAAACGGAATCGGCACGCGCTGCAGTCGCGGCATTCAAGGCGCTGGGTGGCGGCTGGAATCCGAACGCATCGACCGCCGTTGCCAGCAAATAGCCGCACAACCTCACAACAACCGCCTAACGCAGCACGTTTTCACTCACCGAGAAAGAAATTGCCATGTCGAATTCCAACGTTGTCGTCATCACCGGCGTGTCCTCGGGCATTGGTCGTGCCACCGCCGCAAAGTTCGCCCTGCGGGGCTGCCGGGTCTTCGGCACCGTGCGCAACCTCGCCAAAGCGCAGCCGCTCCCGGGCGTTGAGCTGGTCGAGATGGACGTCCGCGATGAAGCATCGGTTCAGCGCGCCGTCCAGACCATCATCGAGCTGGCCAAGCGCATCGATGTGCTGGTCAACAGTGCCGGCGTGACGCTGCTGGGTGCGACCGAAGAGACGTCGATCGCCGAAGCGCAGGCGCTGTTCGACACCAACGTGTTCGGCATCCTGCGGACCACGCGCGCGGTATTGCCGCACATGCGCACGCAGCGCTCAGGCCGCATCGTCAACATCAGCTCGGTGCTCGGCTTTCTGCCTGCGCCTTACATGAGCCTGTATTCGGCGTCCAAGCACGCAGTGGAAGGCCTGTCGGAGACGCTGGATCACGAAGTGCGCAAGTTCGGCATTCGTGTCGCGCTGGTGGAGCCGTCGTTCACCAAGACGAGCCTGGATGCCAACGCGCCTGATGTGGCGTCCAAGGTCTCGGCCTACGACGCCGAGCGCGGCGCCGTTTCGCAGACGATTCGGAAGAGTGTTCAAAAAGCCCCGGACGCCGACAGCGTCGCGAGCACGGTCGTCGATGCCGCGTTCGGTGCATGGAAGATGCGCCGCACGCCCAAGGGCGAGGCGACACTGCTGAGCAGGCTGCGCCGCTTCATGCCGTCTGGCCCGGTCGACTCGGGCTTGAGGAAGACGTTTGGCCTGTCCTGAAGCCGAAGCTGACGCGTGTTACCTGAAACAGACCCGGCGACCCATCGTCGAAATCGGAAGAATCCCATGACGCCTCCCGACAGCGCAGCCACTGGAACAAGCGGAACAACTGGAGCAACTGCCACGATTCCCGTGGCGTTGCCCGCCGCACACACCAACACCGCATCGCCTTGGCCGGTGTTCTGGATCGCCAGCGTGGCGGTGTTCCTGGTCTCGATGGATGGCACGATGCTGTTCGCCGCCTTCAGCGCCTTACGCGCAGGCTTTCCTCACGCCACTGCGGCGGACCTTTCCTGGGTGCTGAATGCCTACACCGTGGCGTACGCGGCAACGCTCATTCCATCGGGCGGATTGGCGGACAAGCATGGGCGCAAGAAGGTGTTTCTGATCGGTGTCGCCTTGTTCCTTGCGGCGTCCGTTGCGTGTGGCCTGTCGCCGAGCGTCGGGTGGCTCGTTGCAGCCCGCGTGCTGCAAGCCGTTGGCGCTGCGCTGCTGACGCCCGCGTCGCTCTCGCTCGTGCTGGCGGCGTTTCCGGTCAGCAAGCGCGCGGTGGCGATCAGTCTATGGGGAGCGGTGGGTGCGCTGGCTGCCGCGGTGGGCCCAAGCCTCGGGGCGTTCGTGATCGCATCGATCGGCTGGCAGTGGGCGTTCTATCTGAACGTGCCTCTGGGGCTGACGGCGATGTGGCGTGGCGCCACCCTTCTCGTCGAGACAAGACAGCACGGCACCAGACGCCCGCTGGATCTGTTCGGGATGGGCATGCTGATGATCGGCACGGCGGCTTTGGCGCTGTCCATCGTGCAATCGGAGTCGCCTGGATGGTCGCGCGATGAACTCCTCGGGATTGCCGCCATCGGGCTCGTGAGCATCGTCGGATTTGTCGCGTGGGCTCGCGTTGCAAGGGCGCCGCTCGTCGATTTGAGGCTGTTTCGCAACCCGACTTACCGATACGTCAATCTCGCCACGTTGAGCTTCGGCACGGCATTCTCGATGATGTTCTTCGGCTTCTTTTTCTACATGAAGTCGATCTGGCATTACTCGCTGCCGGTGGCCGGGCTGGCCATCACGCCCGGGCCGCTGCTGGTGATTCCGGTGGCCATGCTCTCAGGCCGGATCGCGAGCCGCCATGGCCATCGCCCACTGTTGGTCGCGGGCAGCGTGCTCTATGCGAGCAGTGCCGTCTGGTTTTTGCTGGTGCCCGGCCTGACTCCCGCTTACCTGACCCACTGGCTGCCCGGCATGCTGCTCAGCGGCGTGGGCGTTGGCATGGTGCTGCCGTCGCTGTCAGGGGCCGCCGTCAGTCATTTGCCTGCAGAGCACTACGCGGTCGGCGGCGCAATCAATCAGGCGATACGGCAAATCGGTTCCGTCATGGGCGTCGCCCTGACGGTGCTGCTGCTCGGCAGCGCCGGTCTGCAGCGCGCCGACTTCAATGCGCTCTACCTCTGCCATATGAGCCTGGCACTGCTGACCGCAGTCCTGTGCCTGCCCGTCAACACGCTGCCCCGGGCTATTGCTCAGTCCAGGTAATCCGCCCGCCCGTCTGCCGGCGAAACCCGCGCAATTCGTAGAGCACGTGGCAAAGCGTGGGGTGAATTCCGTGACCCAATCCACCCCCACACCACTCAGTCGGCCGCGCGCGAACGCATGCTGGTCTCGGCTTGCGGGGCGTTGATGAAACGCACCAGTTCGGTCATGCTGGCCTCGGGCGCTTCTTCCATCAGCCAGTGGCCGGAGCCCTTGATGGTGACGCCGTTCACGTTGGTCGCCACCATCCTTGCCTGTTCGATCAGGAAGGCGCCGGAAGCCTTTTCGCCCGCCAGTACAAGCATCGGCATCTTGAGCGGCGTCTTCGCAAAGCCCGCAAAGTCCACCGCATCCTGCGGGAAGGCGTGGAGATATTCGAACCCTGCCGCCATGCGCCCGGGTTGGCCGTAGGTGCGCGCGTAGAACTGGCGGTCGGCTTCGGGCACCGAGTGCTTGGGATCGGCCGCAAAGTCGTTCCAGAAGTGCTCGAAGTAGATGCGCTCGCGGCCCTGCACCAGCTTGAGCGGAGTGTCGCCATAGAAATGGAAGTGCCACAGGTCGCGCAGCAGCCAGACCTTCTGCCAGTCACCCACGCCGGGCAGGAAGGCGTCCATGAGCGTGATGCTTTCCACTTCGTCGGGGTATTGCGCGGCATAGGCGTACGCCACCATCAGACCGATGTCATGGCCGACCAGCTTGACCTTGCGATAGCCCATGGCCTGCACCATGGCGTGGATATCCTGCGCAAGCGTCGTCTTATCGAAGCCCGACGCGGGAATCGACGAGGTGCCCGCTCCCGGCAGGTCTGGCGCCAACACCACGCGGCGGTCGGCCAGACGCGGAATCAGCGGCAGCCACATGTGACTGGTCTCGGAATAGCCATGCAGCAGCACGACGGGCGTTTCGGGGCCGTTGCCGGCCTGCAGCGTGTGAATCAGCAAGCCCGCAGCCTCGACCATGCGGTCATGCACGGCGGGTGCGGCATGCGCGTGCAGCGCAGCCAGGCCGATGAGGGCAGCGCCCAGGTGGCTTACCAGGTTGGGAAGAATCTTCATGATGATCTCCAGCCGTGCCGCACGCGGTGTGCGGCACGCCGTAACAAGAGTTGGGTTAAAGCTGGCTCATGCCGCCATCGGCAATGATTTCCGTGCCGACAATGAAGGCCGATTCGGGCGCCGACAGATGCAACACCGTCGACGCAATCTCTTCCGGCTGACCAAAGCGGCCCAGCGGCACCTGGCCCTGGATCTGTGCGGCGGTGGCGGCCAGCGTGTCGGCATCCAGCCCGAGCTTGCCGTACAGCGGCGTCGTCACCGGGCCTGGGCTGACCACATTCACGCGGATTCCCGAGCCAATCAGCTCACCCGACAGCGTCTTCGCCAGCGAGATCAGCGCAGCCTTGCTTGCCGCATAGACCGACGAATTCGGCATGCCGATGTGCGCGTTGATGGAGCCGTTCAGCACGATCGACGTGCCCTTGTTGAGGATGGGCAGCAGCGCCTGCATCTGGAAGAACGCGCCCTTCACGTTGGCGTTGAAGGTCGCATCCCACAGGGCTTCTTCCACGTCCGGGACGGCGGCAAACTTGGCCATGCCGGCGTTAATGAACACAGCGTCCAGACGCACGCCGGCCTCCTGCAGCTGGCGGGTCAGCTCGCGCGCGGCTGCCACGGTGCCGGTTTCGTTACGGATGGCGAGGGCCGCATTGCCGCCGGCCGTGCCCAGCGTGGCGCGCGCCGTTTCCAGCGCTGCCGCATCGCGGCCGGTGATGACCACGCGGGCGCCTTCCCGCGCAAATGCCTGGGCGGCTGCCAGGCCAATACCGCTGTTGCCGCCAGTGACCAGAACGGTCTTGCCTTCGAAGCGATTCATGATGTCCTCCAGTAGGAAAGTTGAACTTGAACAATCGCGTGACTGCAGTGTGGACGCGGGCAAGCGGTTTGCCATACGATCCGGACGATGAACACGTTCGAAGGAATTGCACATGTTGACGGACGAAGAATTGGCACTCCTGGAGGCCATCCGCCAGACGGGCAGCCTGTCGCGCGCGGCGGCGCAACTGGGCAAGGCGCCGTCGACCGTGTCATATGCCGCACGCCAACTGGAGCAGCGCTTCGACGCCCTGCTGTTTGATCGCCGTCGCTACCGGCTGCAGCTCACGCGCGCCGGGCAGTTGCTGACGGAAGAAGCCGCGCGGCTGGCGCAGGATGTGTCGCGTGTTACGCAGCGCGTGCGGCAGGTGGCCAACGGCTGGGAAGACCGCTTGTGGATCGTGACGGACGAGCTGCTGGAGTTCGAATCGCTCATGCCAGTGATGCACGCGTTCGATGCGCTGCAATCGGGCGTGGCGCTGCGCGTGACGCACGAAGTGCTGGCCGGCACCTGGGAGGCCCTGCGCGACGGCCGCGCCGATCTCGTGATCGGGGCGACCAACGAGCCGCCTTCCATCCCGAACCTTGGGTGGTTCGAGCTGGGGGTGGTGGAATGGGTATTTGCCGTGTCGCCACGACACCCGCTTGCAGCCGTCGACGCGCCGCTCACGCGCGAGGAAATCGCCCGGCATCGCGCCGTGGTGGTGGCCGATTCGGCGCGCACCACCGCCGGCCGCGCCTATGGGATGCTGAGCGGGCAGCCTACGCTGGCCGTGCCCAGCATGCGTGCCAAGACGCTTGCCCAGCGCGACGGCCTGGGCGTCGGCTGGCTGCCGAGGCACCGCGTGGCGTCGCTGCTGGCGCGCGGCGAGCTGGTGGAAAAACGTACCACCGATCCGCGCGAGCCGAACCTGCTCTACGTCGGCTGGCGCAGCGGCGATGTCGACGGCGAGGGCCGCGCACTCCAATGGTGGCTTGAGCAGCTACGGCAGCCCCGCTTGGCCAGGCGGCTGGTGCAGGGCATCGACACATTCGCCTGAAACTTCGCCGCGCCGTGTGATCTTGCCTATGCTGGGATGGCGCCGACTTCGCATCGCCCGTCGGCGCAACACAAGCGACGCCGACTGTTGCGGAATGATCAACGTTGCAGCGTTTGTCTTCTGACAAACCCTCGGGTTGGTCAACGCGCGCTGTCGGCCAGCGTTAATCGGTCACGCACGTATTTCCGTGCCTCGTTGGGGGTCTCGTTATGAAACTGTCTGCGTTGATGTTTTCAATCGGTGCGCTGGTGATGGGTTCAGCGTTTGCGCAAGGCACCGCCGCACCCGCCACCGCACCGGCAGCGGCCCCGGCGGCCGTCCACGCGGTCTGCAAGGACGGCACGCCCTATAGCGGCGCGACGCTCAAGGGCGCCTGCCGCGGCCACGGTGGTGTCGACAAGAAAGCCAGCGCAGGCGGTGCTCCGGCTGCCGCGCCCGCAGCGGCGCCTGCCGCATCGGCTCCGGCCAAACCTGCGGCCGCGGCTCCTGCGGCGCCTGCCGCAGCACCGGCTCCGGCGCCAGCAGCCAAACCCGCAGCAGCAGCGCCTGCCAAACCGGCCGCGGCCGCAGCGGCCACCGTTGCCCCTGGCGGCGGCCCCGACAAGGTATGGGCCAATGCCAGCACCAAGGTCTACCACTGCCCGGGCGATCGCTACTACGGCAAGACCAAGCAAGGCGAATACATGACCGAAGCCGACGCCAAGGCCGCCGGCATGCGCCCAAGCCGCAACAAGGCCTGTACCAAGTAAGACACGCCTGCAGCCAACCCGTACGCCGCGGCCCGCCCGGGTCGCGGCGTCGTCCATTTCAGCCGGATCACCGCGTCGCATGCCCCCGAGCAACGAACATCCCGCCGCCGCCCTGCAACACCCAGAGAGCTTCGCCCCGCTGGATGCGCCGCCCCAGCCGCCACAGCAGCGCGCGGTGCGCGACGTCATCGCCGGGTTCTCGATTGCGGGCCTGTTGCTGCCCGAAGCCGTTGCCTACGCGGGCATCGCCAGCCTGCCGCCGCAGGCCGGGCTGATCGCATTGCTGTGCGGTCTGGTGGTCTACTCGTTGCTCGGCTCGAGCCGCTTTGCGATTGTCTCGGCCACGTCATCGTCGGCCGCCGTGCTGTTTGCGACGGTGCTCTCGGAGCCCGGCGCCAGCAGTGCGACGGCGCTCACGATGGCGGCGGCGCTCATCATCGCAACGGGTGTGCTGTTTATCCTGGCCGGTGCGGCGCGGCTGGGCGGCATGTCGGATTTCATCGCGCGGCCGGTGCTGCGCGGTTTCACGTTCGGGCTGGCGCTGACGATTGCCGTCAAGCAATTGCCCAAGATCCTCGACGTAACGGTTCACCACAGCGACACGCCACGCGTTGCGCTGGACCTGATCAGCAGCGCGGCCAGTGCCAACCCGTACAGCACCGCATTGGGTGCCATCGCACTCGCCCTGCTCTTCGGCCTGGGCCGCTGGGGGCGCATTCCGGCCACGCTGGTCGTCATCGTGCTCGCCATCGCGGCCGGCTACTGGATCAACTGGCACAGCTATGGCATTGCCGTGGTCGGCCATATCGACTTGCAGAACATCAGCTTCGGCGTGCCGGCGCTGAACCGGGTGCAATGGATGCAAAGCGCCGAACTCGGCTTTGCGCTCATGCTGATCCTCTACGCCGAATCCTACGGCTCCATCCGCAACTTCGCGCTCAAGCACGGCGATGGCATCTCCGCCAACCGCGACCTCGTCGCACTGGGCTGTGCGAATCTGCTCTCGGGCCTGCTGCACGGCATGCCCGTCGGCGCCGGGTATTCAGCCACTTCTGCCAACGAAGCCGCGGGCGCGCAATCACGTCTGGCCGGGCTGTGCGCGGCGGTCGTGGTGGCGCTGATCGTGTGGCTGTTCCTGCCGGAGCTTGCGCGCATTCCCGAGCCGGTGCTGGCGGCCATCGTGATCTTTGCGGTCAGCCATTCGCTGCATCCGGCCGTCTTCAAACCGTACTGGGCCTGGCACCGCGATCGGCTGGTGGTGATTGCCGCGTTGCTCGCCGTGCTGGTGCTGGGCGTGCTGCACGGGTTGCTCGCCGCAATTGGCGTGAGCCTGCTGCTCACCCTGCGCAAGCTCTCCGAGCCCAACGTGAGCGTGCTCGGCCGCCTGCGCGGGAGCCATGATTTCGTCGACGTGTCTCTGCACCCTGAGGCCAAGCCCGTGCCCGGGGTGCTGATCGTCCGGCCCGAAGTGCCCCTGTTCTTCGCCAACACTGAGCGCGTACTCGGCAAGGTTCGTGCGATGCTTCAACAACCGCACGAGCCCGCGCTGCGCGCCATCATGCTGAGCCTGGAAGAAACGCCGGACGTGGACGGCTCGGCCATCGAAGCGCTGCGCGTCTTTGCCGCCGAATGTGCGGCGCGCGGCCTGCAACTGATGCTCGTGCGCCTCAAGCCGCGCGCGCTGACAGTCTTGCAGCGCGCTACCGACAGCACACTGCGTGCCGAGATGCTGCACGAGTTGAGCGTGGATGAATGCGTGCAGTCGCTGGCCGCAACGCCCAGCACACCGGCCGGCGCCTAGCGCGACAACGCCAGGGCACAACACGGTGCGCGAAGCGCGTCAGCCCCGGGACCGGCGTATCAGCGCGAGGCGTTGCCCGGTGCACGCGCGCCTTCGAGAATGATGCGCGCGAGCTTGGCGTAATCGCCATCAAAGTGATGGCCGCCAGGCAGCTTCACGAGCTGCACCTGCTTCGGATCCAGGCCCGGGCAATTGGTGTCCTTCTCTTCCTTGCCGTAGATGCACATGCCCAGCCCCGCCGGCAGCTTCTGCACCTCGGGCAGGATCAGCAAGCCAGAGGCGCTGCTCGACACCCAGTTGGTCATGTGGAACTCAAAATCGGCACGCTTGCCCAGGCCCATCATGACCGCCAGCGCGACATGCTCGCGCGACGCCGCTGGCAACCGGTTGACGATGAAGGGCAGCACGTCTGCGCCCTGCGAATAGCCGATCAACAGGGCCTTCTGCTTCTTCCAGCGCGACGCATAGAAACGCACGAGGCGGTCCATGTCGGCGGCGGCAGAGGCCGGCGTGCGGGGCGTCCAGAAGTAGCGCAGCGAATCGATGCCCACCACGGGCACGCCCGACTTGGACAGCGCGGCCGCGACCTCCTTGTCCAGCCCCGCCCAACCGCCGTCTCCCGAGAGCAGCACCGCAAACAACTCGGACGATGACCCGGGCTGCGCGGGCACTTCGATGATCGGCAGGTCAGACACCGCCGCGGGCGGCGGCGGGGGCGGCGGCTTGCGCTGGGCGACAAGCTTGGCGAAGGCGGTCTTGAACGGTTCGCTGGCTGTCACAGGCGGCGCATTGGCGCCCGTTGCCATGGCCGGCAACGCCACCGATTGCGCCCCGGAAATCGTATCGATGAAGGCTTGCGTGGCACGCGCGTCGCACAGCGGACCGGAGCGGCGCGCAAACGACGTCGGCGTGGCGGATTGCAGCGCCACCCAAGGCGCAGACAACTTCGTGGCCGGCAGGAGCACCACCCCGGCGTTCTCGGGCGGCTTGACGCGTTTGGCCGTGGTGCGGCTCTCGCTCATGCGGCGGCTGAAGTGCACGCCCTCGCCCTTGCACAACGGCTTGCGCAGCTCCAGCACCGGACAGAACTCCATCGACATGGCCCCGGCAAAGATGTTCGGGCGCGCCTGGGCAATCATGGCGTAGGCCAGCGCACCGCCTTCGTTGTCGCCAACGAGGATGGGCGGGTAGTAGCCGGGCACCTTTTCGTAGGCCTGCAGGAAGCGGCTGAAGTTTTCGAGATCGCCATCGGGGAAAGCGCAATCGCCCGGATCTGCCTCCAGGCTGGCGAACAGCGCAGGCGTCGACAGGCCTGCCACCAATGCGCCCTGCTGCGCGAGGCTCTCTGCCATGCGCGATGCGGCGGGCGTCCAGCCCAGGTCGCCCGACAGCATCAGCACGACGGAGCGGATTTCGCCCTTCGGCTTATAGACCGGCACATCGCGAAAACGCCCGTGCGTGACGAACTCGACCGCGCCCGGTGCGGCGGCGGGCGTAGCGGGCGCCACCACCGGCAGCGACAACACGCCGCCGTTGGCAGCCTTGTTGGCCGTCACGGCCGGCCCGCTCATTTGCAGCCGAGGCGGCATGTCACCGCGCGGCGGCACTGCCACGACACCACTGGCGCCCGTCATGCCCACGGGAGGAACCAGCACCGCGCCCTGCACGGGCGTCGGTTTGGATGTAGGCGCAGGAGCGTCGGCGGCGATGGCCCAGGACGCTGCCAGCACCATGCCGACCGCACCCACATGCCCGGCCAAACGCAAGCCTTTGCGTAGCACTCCCCGATGCCGCGCCTCTTGCGTGCGCGGTGCTTGCCAACTCATTTGGAGATCACTCCCTTCAAGCCGCCGCCGATCAGCGCAGCGACGTCCGTCAATGTGAACAGCGGCGCGATACCGCCACGTGCGAGCAGGTAGCGGGCTTCCCACACCGGCTCGAATTTGTCCTTGAAATTGCGCAGCCCTCTGAAATTGTAGAAGCGCGCACCGTGCCGGAACATCATCCGTCCGAAGCGGTGCCAGCGCGGCGCAAGCTGATGCTCAACCATGCCCGACATCGGCGCCATGCCCAGCCCGAAACGCTGATACCCCTGCGCCTGGAAGTGGAGGATGACCTTGCCAAACAGGAAATCCATCGTGCCGGGCGGCACGTCGCTGCGATAGCGCATCAGGTCCACGCTCGCCTCGATGCGCAGCACATCGGGGCACATCAGCGTGGCAAACGCCACGATGACGCCCTCGCGGCGCACCACGGCCACGGGCTGGCTGCGGATGTAGCGGTCGTCAAATGCGCCGAGCGAGAAGCCTTTCTCGCGCGCGTTCTGATTGCGCAGCCATTCATCGGAAATGGCCCGCAATTCGTCCAGGACGGTCGGCACGTCTGCCGTCGGGATGATCTCGAACGACAGCCCTTCGCGCTCGCCGCGCGTCACGCCATGGCGCAGATTGGCGCGGCGCGAGCCCTTGAGGCTGAAGTCGGGCAGCGACACATACGCCTCTTCGCCCAGCTTGTAGGCACGCAGGCCGGCATCGAGATACAGCGGCAGCGTCTGCGGCCGCGTCTTGTAGAACGCGGCGCGCCCGCCATGTGCGTCGGCCATTTCGATAAAGCGCCAGATCAGCTCGGGCCACTCCTGCTGCGCGCCCACGGGGTCGGACAGCGCCACCCACGAGCGCCCCTGCTTGGCGTACATGATGAACGCGTTGCCCGACGGCGAGAACAGCAGGCTCTTGTCGCCCATCAGCGCGAGCGTGGCATCGGCGGCAGGCTGCTTGCGGACGATCTCGGCCGCGCGGGCGAGTTCTTCGTCGCTCGGGAAGGTCGTAACGCCTGGCTCCTTGCGAAAGAGCTGCCACATGCCGAAGCCGAGCCCGGTGACGGCCACGGCCATCAGCGCGCGGATGGAACGTGGCGCATCGCCGTCAAATGTGAATTGCCACCAGAGCTGGTTGGCGTAGGCCACCTCGCGGTAGGCGAAGAAGAGAATCCACACGCACGCCGCAAACACGCACACCATGGCAAGCAGCCACCCCGCCTCCAGCCGCTGCGAGAACAGCGACGACGGCCGATCGAACTGCCGGCGCGAGATGACGAGCAGCACCGCCAGCGTCACCAGCACCGCCATCTCCGACACGGCAATGCCCTTGGGCAGCGCCAGCACGCCGGTCAGCAGCGACAGCACCAGCGCCGCCCACCACGCGGCATCCAGCCGGTGCAGCAGCCCGCGTGCGACAAACAGCATGATGAGCCCCGCCACGCTACCGATCATGTGCGAGGCTTCCACCACGAACAGCGGCACATGCATGCGCAGGAGGTCTTCCGCTTCGTCGCTGGCAGGGGTGACGCCCGAGACCAGCAGCATCACGCCGGCCACCATCGTCAGCGCGGCCAACAGCCCCGGCGACAACTTGACCGCAGCGCGGCCGAACGGTGCCCCGGCGCCGGAGCGCAACTCGAAGGCGCCAAGCATGGCAGCGGCCACGACCAGTGGCAGCAGGAAATAGATGGCGCGGTAGAACAGCAGCGCGGCCAGCACCTCGGCCGGCGGCGCCTGGCCGCTGCAGCCCAGAAGGATGACGGCCTCGAACACACCCAGGCCGCCCGGGCTCTGGCTCAGGACGCCCAGCGTGACCGCCAGCGCATAGAACGCCACAAACGTCGGTAGGTCGACCGCGCCTGCCGGCATCAGCACCCACAGCGCCGCCGCCGCGGCAATCATGTCGGCCGCTGAAATCGCAAACTGACGCGCGGCCAAGCCCGGCGGCGGCAGGCGGACCTCCCACCGGCCGAACAGCGTCACATGGCGCTGCCGCATGCACAGCACGAGCAACGCCACGACGCCGGCCAGCACCAGCAGGGCCACGACTTCGAGCAACGGCGCCGGCAAATGCGTAATGGTAGCGATGTGCGGCGCGCCCCACAGCAGCCCGACCGCGCCAAAGGCCGTGGTGGACACGCCAAGCGCGCCCGCATCGAAGGCGACCGCTTCTGTCACACGGGCAGGATCGAGCCCGGCCGCCGTGTACAAGCGCGTGCGCACCGCCCCGGCCGTCAGCGAACCGAGACCGACGGTGTTGCCCAGCGCATAAGCAATGAACGAGGTGGTGGCCACCGTGCCTGGGGCGACGTGCGCGCCGGCATAGCGCAGGCCGGACGCGTCGTAGCCGGTCAGGGCGACGTAGCTCAGCGCCGTGGCCAGCACGGCCAGCAGCAGGTGCGAGCGCGGCGTAGCCTGCAGCGCGGCGACCATATCGGCGTAGTGCACGTGGTCCAGCAGCGCATACAGGCTGTCGAACACGAGTGCGCCAAGCACGAGCACCATGCCGACCACGATCCAGCCGGCCAGGCCTAGGCCCGATTCGGATCGCACGGGCGTGGCGGGCGCGGCAGGCGGGGTGCGGGCCGAAGATCGGCGCGATGTTGGACTGGCGTCGTTGGACGCGGCGTCAGGCATGGTGAAAAACGAAATCCTGCTGGCTTGGCGGAGTGCCGGGTCGAAGCGATATGCGAATCCGGACCCGCAGAAGTGGGAGAGCGCGGCAAGACAAACCGCCGAAGACCACGCTCCGCACGGTATCGACGTCTTGATTGGAGCCTGGCCTACCGGCACGGGCTTGTCGCGCGCGCCGGTTTTCTCTCGACCCGCGCTTCAGACGGCCCGTGTGCTGGATTCGCACGTTGTTTGCGGCCTACGTAATACGGCTGAAGCAGCCGATTCGTTGACACGCAGTCCGCATTTTACGGTTTGGGCGCGCTCTCCGGCGGCTTGGGCGGCACATTGGGCTTGCCGGCGTCGACGGAAACCGGGTCGCTCGCAGGAAAGGTTTCCTCAAGGCCCTCGTCGAGCAGGGCTTCCTCATGCGTATCGGCCACGGGCGGATGCGGGTTGGCGGGCGCCGGGGTGGGTGAGGCGCGATCGTCTGGCTCTGGCATGGCGTTCTCCAAGGATGCTTACCCAGAATAGGCAAAGCCGGCTTAACAGGATGACATGGAGGACGGCATGGGCATATGTCGGGCCGGCGGCGGGCTCGGCGCCACGGGTGCGGCACTCAGCCGATGCTCAGCAAACCGTGCGCCAGCCGCCCCAGAAAGCGTTGCACAAACGGGATCGAATGGATAACCGCAAACGTTTTCTATGCTGAAGAAGTCTTAGACAGTATTGCGTAGGAAGGAGGAGTCCGGTACACCATTGAAGCGATCGTTTTCAATATTTTCACAATTCTGCGCATGCCTTTACAGCGCGCCACTGGTGCACTCCTGCGGCGGCCTTCTCTGCTGATCATCGGCGCGTCGGCGCTGTCGCTGGTGCTGGCCGCGCTGACCGCGCTCTCGCTCTGGGAAATGCGCTCGGACGCACTGGCCCGCGCGCGCGATGCCGCCGACAACCTCGCGCTGATCCTGCAGCGCGACATTGCCCGCAACATCGAGGTGTACGACCTGTCGCTGCAGGCCGTGATCGACGGCGTACGCGACCCCGCCATGCTGGCGCTGCCGCCCGCCGTACGCCAGCTCGTGCTGTTCGACCGGTCGACCAACGCGCAGGACCTGGGCTCGCTGCTGGTGACCGACAAGGCCGGCGACGTGGTCATCGATTCGCACTCGGTGCCGCCGCGGCACATTTACCTCGGTGACCGCGATTATTTCCAAGTACATCAAGCCTCCGACGACGTCGGGCTGTATATCAGCGAGCCGTTCATGCCGCGCGCGACTGGCCTCGAGCGATCGCTGGGACTCAGCCGGCGCCTGAACGGCCCGCACGGCGAATTCAACGGCATCGTGGTCGGCACGCTGCGGCTGAACTACTTCAGGCGGCTGTTCGACGGCATCAACCTGGGGCCCCACGCCACCGTCACGCTGATCCGCACCGACGGCACGCTGCTCATGCGGCGCCCGTACAACGAAAAGCTCATCGGCCGCAACCTGGCCGATGCCACCGCGTTCCAGAAGCGGCTGCTCGCACCAGAAGGCTCGTATGTGGACATCGCGGGCATTGACGGTATCGAGAGGCTGTTCAGCTTCCGCCATATCGGCGACCACCCGCTGATCGTCACCGTTGGCCTTGCCACCGAAGACATCTACGCTGAATGGTGGCGGCGCGCATGGGTGATCAGCGGCATCGTGCTGATGCTTGACGCGGTGTTCATCGTGCTGTCATTCCTCTTTGCGCAGCAGCTGCGCAAGCGGCTCGAGATGGAGCAGCAATTGCATCTGCTGGCCAATACCGACAGCCTGACCGGACTTGGCACGCGCCGCGCCTTGGATTCCGCCCTCGACGTGGAGTGGCGCCGCGCCAATCGGCATCACACCCCGATGGCGGTGCTGATGATCGACGTGGACGACTTCAAACCCTACAACGACAGGTACGGCCACGCCGCCGGCGACACCGCCCTGCGCACGGTGGCACGCTGCATCAACGACAGCATCAAGCGCCCCGGCGACTTTGCCGGCCGCTATGGCGGCGAGGAGTTCTGCGCCGTGTTGCCGAACACCGACCTGGGCGGCGCCGCGCGCGTTGCCGAGAGCATCCGCGCTGCCGTTCTGGCCGCCAACGAGCGCAATGCTGGCAGCGCGTACGGCAAGCTGACCGTGAGCATCGGCGTGGCGGTGCATTCGGGCATTGCCGCCGAGGACGACACGCTGGAAGACCTCGTTCGACTGGCGGACGGGCGGCTGTATGAAGCCAAGGCCGCCGGCCGCAACGTGGTCATGCCGCGACACGAGCGGCCCAAGCTGCCTGTCGTCTAGCCAACACCCGTCGGGCACCCCACTTTGGGGGCATGCCATCATCGGCCACCGCTTCTGCACAATGCGCGGGGCTTTCAGGAAACCGCCGTGAGCAAACCTCCGCATTCCCACTTCGATACGTCTGCGCTGCCGCGCGAGCATCAATTTGCGGCGTGGCGGGATGCCATCAACGTGCTGTTCGATTCGCGCTCCGCCGCGCCGCAGTCGCATGGCTTTCAGGCCAGCGTCGACGCCTATCTGTGCGGCGAGACGGGTGTGGGCATGCTCAGCGCCCAGGCACAGCACTATGACCGGTCCCGCTCCAAGCTGGGGCGCGACGGCATGGACGTCTACGTGCTCCAGTACTACCTGGAAGGCAGTTGCGGACAGCGCGACGGCGCAAGCGACAGCGCCACGCGCCCCGGCGATCTGTTCATCGTCGACGCAGCCCAGCCGCTCGCCACAAGCACGACCGACAGCCGCTTCCTGAGCCTGGCCGTGCCACGGCGCCTGCTGGCACCGCTGCTGCGCGCACCCGACGAACTGAGCATGCGCGTGCTGCGCGGCGGTGCTCCGATGGTCGGGCTGCTGCGCGATCACCTGTGTTCGCTCTATCACTCGGTCGGGAAATTGAGCGATGCCGAAGCACAGGCCGTCATCCCGGGCACCCTGCAACTGGCTGCGGCCGCCATCAACTGCCAGGTGACCGAAGCCAATGCGCCGGCCGTGAGGGAAAGCCTGTTTGCCTCGGTCTGCCGGCATGTGCAGCACAATCTGTCCGACCTGGCGCTTTCGCCCGAAGGCGTGTCGGTGCAGTTCGGCATCTCGCGTGCCACGCTGTACCGGCTGTTCGAGCGCGAAGGCGGCTTCTTCAACTACCTGCGCATGCAGCGCCTGCGGCAGTGCCACGCGATCCTGGCCGACCGATCGCAGACGCACCGTTCGGTAGCCGAAATCGCGCAGACCTACGGCTTTTCCGACGCCTCGAACTTTGCGCGTGCGTACCGGCGCGCGACGGGCATGTCGCCCCGCGAGACGCGCATGCTGGCCGTCGAAGGGCGCGCCGCAGCCATGCCGTTCGTGCAGCACAAGGACTGGCGCACCTGGGTCATGCAGATGCGCTGATGCGCGCGGCGGCCCCTCCCGCACCCCGTTTTTTCCTCCTACCTCCCGCGCTTGCCGCCCCCAGGCTGAGACGCGCTGACAGGTTCGCGCGACGGCCGGACCGGTTCGCGGCCGCAGCCGCTTTCTCCGTTGAATCCCGGCTGGCGTGCGTGCGAGCATCCGGCCCGACCTGACGAGTGCCCATGTGCTCGCGGCGGGCACGCGCGACGTGCCCTCTCTTCGTCGAACAGGTCGGAGCGGTGCGGACATTCCGCGCCTCGCACAACACACAACGACAAAAACGGGGGTCTTGTGAAAGACATAACGGGAAAATCGCTTGCCTTGACGCTCTTCGCCACCGTGGCGCTGGCCGCGTGCGGCGGTGGAGACTCGGGAAGCAACACCGCCAGCAATGGCGGCAACACCAGCGGCAACACGCCGCCCGCATCCACGTGCGCAGAAACCGGCGTCGATGCCAAGTACGCCTGCCAGACCGGCAGCACGGAGCCGCTGTACACCTACCAATGGGCGCTCAAGCAGGCAACGAGCTTCTTCGCGGCGTTCGGCCTGGTGGCCAACGGCACGACCGATATCAACGTTGAAGACGCGCACAAAGCCGGCATCAAAGGCCAGGGCGTGAACGTGCTCGTGCTCGATGACGGCATCGACGTGCACAACGAAGACCTGTTCGCCAATGCCAACTCGGACATGACGCACAACTTCGACGATGGTTTGAACGATCCGACACCGGCAGACAATCCCGCCAACATCAACGACGCGCATGGCACCAATGTCGCCGGCATCATCGCGGCGGCGCAGAACGGCAAGGGCGTGATGGGGATCGCGCCGCGGGCGACACTGGGCGGGGCGCGCTTTATCGGCGCGGCGAACCCGGACACCACCGCAGCCTACGGCGGCGCAAATTGGTCGAAGAACGGCCACATCATCAACGCGTCGTACGGTGCAAACCCGCAGGCGCCGCTGGAGTACGACACGTCCACCTCGACACAGGCAGCGGTGCGCGCCTTCCCGAACCTGCGTGGGGGCCGCGGGCTCGTCATGCTCAAGGCGTCGGGCAACGAATATGAGTCCATCAACGACGGCATCAATGTTCCGCCGCGCACGTGCCCGACCGTGGGCGCTACCGCCGGCATGATCGGCTGCGAGACCCCGGCCAATGACCCGGAAGCGCTGGAGCCCGGCGTGATCGTGGTTGGCGCAGCAAACGCGCAGGGCATCAAGTCGAGCTACTCCAACGCCGGATCGGTCAACTGGATCACAGGCTTGGGCGGCGAATACGGCAACGGCGGAAAATATGGTGAAACCGGCAGCGGCCCGAAGATTTTCTCCACCGACCTCAGCGGCTGCGCACGCGGCTACAGCCGGGCCAATCCGGACGACACCTATGACTTTGCAATTGCAGGCACCGCCACCAACCTGAAAGACAACGCGAAGTGCGACTACTCGAGCATGAACGGCACGTCGGCGGCCACACCGACGCTCTCGGGCGTGGTCGCGCTGATGCTGGCGGCTAATCCGAACCTGACGTGGCGCGATGTGCGCGAGATTCTGCGTGCGACGGCCCGCAAAATCGACGCCGACTACGGCAGCCGTGACGGCCGCAACGCGCGGATCGACTTGCTCACCGGCGCCGCCACCGGCGACACCAGCGCCGCGCTCACCGACGGCGCGACCACCGCACGCCTGGACTACGGTTGGCAGACCAACGCCGCCGGCTATGCGTATTCGACGTGGTACGGCTTCGGGCTGGTCGACGCTTCGGCGGCCGTAAAGATGGCCAAGGCGACCGTCGCCTACAAGCCGGCAGCACTGTCGGTGCCTGACTTCGCGGCCGCCTTTGCCAACGTCAACCAGCTGAACTACGGCGCGGTGCAGAAGCTCGGCCAGTTCAACGTGTCGGGCACGGACAAGGTCGACGCCCTGCAGCTGCGCGTATCGGGCTCGGTGTGCGTGGGCAGCGTCGGCTTCTTCGTGAAGTCGCCGTCGGGCACGGTGTCGGCGTTGTCCCTGCCGTACAACGGCTATTACAACAACGGCGTCGATACCGTGAACAAGTACGGCCTTGGCAGCTACGCCTTCTACGGCGAGAACGCAGCCGGCACGTGGGAGGTCTACGCCGTAAGCGGTGTGCCGACCAATGCCTGCGCGAAGTACCAGCCCCAGGGTGGCACCCACACCGTGACCCTCACCACGCCGCTGGCAGTGGAATACCGCGTGATTGCTGCCAAGTGAGCCCGTTCGGAGACCAATCAACATGATCAATGCAACTCTTATGAAGACTGTGGCGCTGGCGGCGCTTCTCTCGATGGCTTCGGCGTGCCAAGCGGCCGACCTGACGGTGGGCAAGCGCCTGAGCACGCAGGAGCTAGCCCAGTACGCGAGCACACCGACAGTGCAGATCGAATCGCAGTCGTTCAAGGTGCTCTCCAGCGGCACGCGCACCAAGGCAGCGGGTGCGGCATCCTCAGCCGTCACGCAGGTCGTCAATGAACGCGGCGTGGTGGGGGAGAGCCGCAACGAGGTGGTCGTCTCGCAGGTGTCGGTCGACAGCGTGCGCCAGGCAGTGAGCAGCCTGCCTGCAACGCCCGTGTCGGCGGAGTATTACGGGCACCTGAACATCAGCACGCTGCGCTTTGCTTCGTTCCAGGATGCCGTGAACGCGCGTGCGCAACTCAAGAAGACGCTGCCGCAGGCGCGGGTGGACGTTCCGATCCAGTACGCCAAGCCCGTGGCGCGCTGATCGGTACCGCGCGGTTGCACAAGACGCCCCCGCCTCCGCGCGGGGCGTCTTGCATGGAAGGCGTATCATCCCGGCCTTTTCCCAAGCCAGGACAACACCATGACCAAGGCCACCGGCAGCTTCGAAGCGCTGGCCGCACGCGAAGGCGGCCTGCAGCACCGCCTCTCTTCTGCGCAACTCACCATGATCGCCATCGGCAGTGCGATCGGCACCGGCCTGTTCCTGGGCAGCGGGGCGGCCATTCAGTTGGCCGGCCCGGGCGTGATCGCCAGCTACGCCATCGGGGCGTTCATCGCCCTGCTGCTCATGGGGTGCCTGGCCGAGATGGTTGTCGCCCATCCCACTACCGGTTCGTTCGGCGCGTATGCCGAGCACTACGTGAGCCCGCTTGCCGGTTTCCTCGTGCGCTATGCGTACTGGGCGGCAGTCGTCTTCGTGATCGGCGCCGAAGTGACCGCGGTGGCGGTGTACATGGCGTACTGGTTTCCGGGTGTGCCAGCGTGGGTGTGGATCGTCGGGTTTTCGGCCGTGCTGGTGTGGGTCAATGCAAGCAGCGTCGAGGTGTTTGGGGTGGCCGAATATTGGTGCTCGATGATCAAGGTGGTGGCCATCGTCGCGTTCCTGGCGGTGGCGAGCTACGCCATCCATCGCGCACCCGATGACGGCCCGATCGGCTTTCACAACTACGTGAGCGCGGGCGGCTTTCTGCCGCACGGATGGAATGGCGTGTGGTTCGGCGCGGTGGTCAGCATCTTCAGCTTCTTCGGCATCGAGCTGATTGCCGTGGCCGCCGGCGAGGCGCGCGAGCCGGAAGCTGCCGCCGCCAGCGCATTCCGTTCAACGCTGTTCCGGCTGGTGTTCTTCTACCTCTGCACGTTGGCACTGATGCTCGCCGTCGTGCCTTGGCAGCAGGCCGGCACGGGCAAGAGCCCCTTCGTGCGGGTGATGGAAATCCTCGGTATCGCCGGTGGCGCGGGCGTGATGAACTTCGTCGTGCTCACGGCGGCGCTGTCGTCGATGAACGCGCAGTTGTATGTATCGACGCGCATGCTGTTCAGCCTCGCGCGCGGCGGGCAGGCGCCTCAGGCGCTGGGCGCGGTGAGCCAACGCGGCGTGCCGCTGCGCGCGCTGGCGGTGTCCAGTTCCGGTGCGGCATTGGCGGCCGTGCTGAGCGTTGTGCTGCCAGGGCAATCGTTCCTGTTGATGATGTCGCTAGCGATGTTCGGTGCGCTGTTTACGTGGCTCGTCATCTTTGTCACGCACGCGCGCTTCCGGCGCACGGCGCAGCGCGAAGGCCGCGCACTGCGCTTTCGCATGTGGGGCTTTCCTGCGCTGACCACGCTTGGCGCAATGGCCATGGCGGTCATCATCGTCAGCACGGCGTGGATGCCCGATTTCCGGATGACGCTGATGGTGGGTGTGCCGTTTCTGCTCGTGCTGGCGGCGGTGTTCCGGTGGGTGCACGGCCGGCAGTGACCGCCAGACGACGCTCCAGGGTCAGGTGCGCGCCAGCGCCTGATCCAGATCGGCCAGCAGATCATCGATATGCTCGATGCCGATCGACAGCCGGATCGTCTCCTGCCGCACACCCGCCGTGGCAAGCTCGGCTTCCGAAAGCTGCCGATGCGTGGTCGATGCCGGATGGGTTGCGAGCGACTTGGCGTCGCCAATGTTCACCAGCCGCGTGAACAACTGCAACGCGTCCTGAAAGCGCGCCCCGGCGGCAAAGCCGCCCTTCACCCCAAACGTGAGCAACCCTGGCGCCTTGCCCGAGAGGTACTTGCGCACGAGCGCGTGATCGGGGTGATCGTCCAGGCTGGCATGGTTGACCCACTCCACCTTGGCGTGGCCCCGCAGATGCCGGGCGATCTGCGCGGCGTTCTGCGTGATGCGGTCGATGCGCAGGCCCAGCGTTTCGATGCCCTGCAGGATCAGGAACGCGTTGAATGGCGACAGCGCCGCCCCGGTATTGCGCAGCGGCACCACGCGGGCGCGGCCGATATACGCCGCGTCGCCCAGCGCTTCCGTATAGACGACACCGTGGTAGCTCACGTCCGGTTCGTTCAAACGCTTGAAGCGTGCCTTGTGCTTGGCCCACGGAAACTTGCCCGAATCGACGATCGCGCCGCCCAGGCTCGTGCCGTGGCCGCCCAGGTACTTCGTCAGCGAATGCACGACGATGTCGGCGCCGTGCTCAAAGGGCCGCGCCAGGTACGGCGTCGGCACCGTGTTGTCGACGATGAGCGGCACGCCATGGCGGTGCGCAATCTCGGCCAGCGCGGCGATGTCGGTGATGTTGCCCAGCGGGTTGCCGACGGTCTCGGCAAAGATGGCCTTGGTACGGTCGTCGATCAGCGCCTCGAACGATGCCGGGTCGCGCGGGTCGGCAAAGCGCGTGGTGATGCCCGACAGCGGCAGCGTGTGCGCGAACAGGTTGTAGGTGCCGCCGTACAGCGTGCTGGCCGAGACGATGTTGTCGCCCGCTTCCGCAATCGTCTGGATCGCATATGTGACGGCCGCCTGGCCCGACGCCAGCGCCAGCGCGCCGATGCCGCCTTCGAGCGCAGCGATGCGCTTCTCCAGCACATCGTTGGTCGGGTTCATGATGCGCGAGTAGATGTTGCCCGGCACCTTCAGGTCGAACAGATCGGCGCCGTGCTGCGTGTCGTCAAACGCAAACGCAACAGTCTGGTAGATCGGCACGGCCACCGCGCGGGTCGTCGGGTCCGCGCTGTAGCCGCCGTGGACGGCCACGGTGTCGAGTTTCCAGGCAGGGGCAGTGCTCAAGGACGACTGCGTCATGGTGCGTCTCCGGAAGGTTGATCCGGCGAGCATATGGGCAGCCCTTCGATGGGGGAACGATCGTTTTTGCGTTTGCTTATGCGCGAAACGTAGCTGATCAGGCGTGTATCAGTTCGTGCTGGATGACATTCTGCAACCCGCCATGCTGGCCCAGCCGCGTGCGGCGGCAGCGGCCCGGGCCACGTGATTGGACGGAGGCCGCAGAACCGAAACGGGGTTGGTCAACCGAAGCCGTAGAGCTTCACCGGATTCGACACAAAGATCATCTGCTGCCAATCCGCACGGTCGATCCACGTGGCAAACGTATCTACCAGCGTGGCATCGTCCGGCTTGTGCGCCTTCTCGGTCGGATGCGGCCAGTCGGTGCCCCACAGCATCCGCTCGGGCGCCATGTCGATGAATGCCTTCGCCACTGGCTCTACGTCTGCATAGCCAGGCGCGCCCGCCTTGGAATCGACATATGGACCGGACAGCGTGATCCACGTGTTCCCCTTGTCGACCAGGCGCTGCGCGGTACGCATAGCGTCGGACTGCATGCCACCGGGCTGCGGAACATGTGCGATGTGGTCGATGACGAGCGGACATGGCAGCGCAAGCAGATGCGACTCCAGTGCGGGCAGCTTGGCGCCTTGCACAACCAGTTCGATGTGCCACCCAAGCGCGCCGATGCGGGACGCCAGCGGCGCGAGCATGTCGACGGTGGTAGCGCCCGGATAGCTCAGATTGAAGCGGATGGCTCGCACACCGGCCGCGTGCATTTCGGCAAGCTGTGCCTGCGTCACGGACGTATCGACCACCGCAACACCGCGCGCACTCGGCCCGAGACGCTTGAGCGCATCCAGCGTGCAACGGTTGTCCGTTCCGTACGTCGACGGCGTGACCACCACGTTGCGGTGCATGCCCAAACGGGCCTGCACCTTGCGGTACTGCTCGATGCTCGCGTTGGGCGGGCGCAGCGTGGTGCCTGGGGCGCTGGGGAATCGGTCATCGTAGATGTGCATGTGGCAATCCACTGCGCCGGCCGGCAGCTTGAATGTCGGCGTGGCGCTACCGCTGGACCACAGCTCTTCCGCTTCGGTAAGCCCCGGAACAGCGGCCGCCACGGCACTGGCACCCGCCATCTGCAGGAACCGCCTTCTGCTGAATGCGCGCATGATCAGGCCGTCTCCGTCTTGTTCAGCACCTGCGCTTCCGGCTTCGCGCGACTAAGCAGCAGCAACGTCGTCACGCTCACCAGCGTCAGAAGCGCCAGCGGCATCAACGCCAGCGCATAGCTGCCGGTGGCCTGCTTGACCCAGCCGTACACGTTCACCATCAGGCCGCCGCCGATGAGATTGGCAATCGCGTTGATAGTGGCCAGCCCCGCAGCGGCTGCACTGTTCGAGAGCATGCCGGAGGCCAGCGCCCAGAACGGCCCCTTGAACGAATAGGCCCCGACCAGCACCGCGCACAGCATCACCATGGTCGGCACGAGAGAGCCGCTGAGCGACGTGCCAAACAGGCCCAGGCCGATCAGCAGCATGGGAATGGCGGTATGCCAGCGGCGCTCCTTGAGGCGGTCCGAGCGGCGGCCCCAAACTACCATCAGCACCGATGCCACCGCATACGGCACCGAGTTGAGCAGCCCCGTCTGCATGACGGTCAACCCGAACGATTTCAGCAGCTGCGGCTGCCACACCGACAGCGTGCTGCCGGCGGCCGATGCGCACACGTCCACCAGCGCGAGGCACAGCACGTAGCGATTGCAGAACAGCTTAAGCAGCGGCATCTGCGCGACTTTCTTCGGCCCGCGCGCTTCACCGGCCAACGTATTTGTGAGCCACTGGCGCTCTTCGTTCGACAGCCACTTGGCTTCCTCCGGCCGATTGGTCAGCACCCGCAAGCAGGCGATGCCCAGCAGCACCGTGGGAATGCCTTCGAGGATGAACAGCCAATGCCAGCCGCGCAGGCCGGCAAACCCGTCCATCTGCAGCAGCACGGCGGAGATGGGCGAGCCGATGAAGCTCGCCGCCGGAATCGCGACCATGAACGTCGCCACAATACGCGCGCGATGCGTTGCCGGAATCCAGTACGAGAGGTACAGCAGCACGCCGGGAAAGAACCCTGCCTCCGCCGCGCCCAGCAGGAAGCGCAGCGCATAGAACGATGCCGGGCCGCTCACCAGCGCCGTCGCGGCCGAGATCAGGCCCCAGGTGATCATGATCCGCGCGATCCAGATACGCGCGCCGTAGCGCTGCAGCGCCAGGTTGCTCGGCACCTCGAAGAAGAAATACGACACGAAGAAGAGGCTGCTGCCGAACCCGAATACGCGTGCTGTCAGCCCAAGGTCATGGTTCATCTGCAGCGAGGCCATGCCCACGTTGCCGCGGTCGATGAAGGCCAGCAGGTAGCAGAGCATGAGAAACGGCACGAGCCGCCAGACCACCTTGCGCAGGGTCCGCTGCTCGATTTCCGTCACACCGGTACTGCCCGTCACTTGCATGTGTGTCTCCTGGTGCCGACGTCTGCTGCGCGGCGCTGTTTGAATGTCTAGTAAGAAAGGTACTGCGATTGCGCGATCAGCGTGTTGCGGCTTCACCGGCATCGGCGCCCGGGTCGCCCAGCCAGGCGATGGACAGCGCACCGATGAGCAGCACCGCCGACACCGCCAGCAGCGGCGCGGTAAAGCCCTGCGAGTACTGCTTGATGGCACCGATCATCGACGGGCCGACAAAGCCGCCGAGGTTGCCGACGGAAACGATCAGCGCCAGCCCGCCCGCAGCCGCGCGGCCCGTAAGGAAGGTGGACGGAATCGCCCAGAACGTGGCCTGGAACGCCAGGATGCCGCTCACCGTCACGCACAGCGCGGCGAGCTTGAGCGCCGGCGCATCCAGGGCCGTGCTGGCTGCCAGCGCCACTGCTGCAACCACCAGCGCGGCAGCCACATACGGGACGCGGTTCTGCGCGCGGTTCGCCATGCGGGCCCACCACAACATGACCACCGCACCCAGGGCATATGGGATGGCCGTCAGCCAGCCGACCACGGTGTGCTCGACGCCAAACTGCTTGATGATCTGCGGCATCCAGAGGCCCACGCCGATGGAGCCCACGATGCCGCAGAAGTTGATAAACGCCAGCACGAAGACGCGCCAGTTGGTCATCGCATCGCGCAGGGTCGTGCCGTGCTTGCTGGCGATGGCGCGCTGCTCCATGGCGAGGCGGCGCGCGAGCACGGCCTTCTCATCGTCGGTGAGCCATTTGGCCTTTTCAGGCCGATCCGCCAGCACAAACAGGCACGCAATACCGAGCAGCACCGCCGGCAGCCCTTCGATCAGCAACAGCCATTGCCAGCTGCGCAGCCCATGCAGACCGCCGAGTTCGAGCAACGCGCCGGAAATGGGTGAGCCGACCATGTTCGCCACCGGAATGCCCACCAGGAAGGCCGCCGTCACCTTTGCGCGCCACTTGCCCGGAAACCAGTGCGTGAAGTACAGGTAGATGCCCGGCGTGAAGCCTGCTTCGGCAAGGCCCAGCAGAAAGCGCGCCGCCGCAAAACTCTTGGGCCCGACCACAAACGCCGTGGCCATCGAGAAGATGCCCCACGTGATCATGATCCGCGCGATCCAGATGCGCGCCCCCACCTTCTGCATGATGAGGTTGCTCGGGATCTCGAACAGGAAATAGCCGATGAAGAACAGCCCCGCGCCGAACCCGAACTGCTCGGCGGTCAGGCCAATGTCCTTGTTCATGGTGAGCGCGGCAAACCCCACGTTGGTGCGATCGAGATAGCTGATCACATAGCAGGCGAAGATGAACGGCAGGATGCGGCGGAACGCCTTGGCCAGCGTGCGTTCGCTCGCCTGGTAGTCCGCATCGGGCAGCGTAGCGGCGGAGCGCACATCCGCGCCATGCGCTGGCGTGGTGGCACTCAAAGTCTGGGACATTTGCATGGTCTCCTCCGTCGCGCTTCTATGAGCACTCAGGGTCGGGTATCGATGAGCTGGGGCTAGGGCGTGACTTTTGTCTGCTTTGTCCGATGCGGCAGCGGGCCGGCGATGTCCATCTCGGACTTGAGCACCGTGCCGGACACCGATTCGGTCATGAAAAGCGTCTTCATTTCGGGGCCACCGAAGCACAGGTTCGTGAGCGATGCACCTTCGGGGCTGGTCAAGACCATGTCCGGCTCCGCACGGTGGTTCAGCACCCATGCGCGGCCGAGTCCGGGGTTGGCCACGAACAGCCGCCCCGCCGTGTCGATCGTCAAACCATCCGGGCCGCTCGGGCCGTACGACGTGAAGAACTGTCCGACCTTGCTGACGGAGCCATCGGCCTGCAGCGGCACACGCCACACGCAGTTGCCGCGCGTCATGGCGACGTAGAGCACCTTCTCGTCGGGCGACAGGACAAGCCCGTTGGGGCTGGGGCAATTGCCGAGCAGCATGTCGAGCCTGCCTTCCGGCGAGAGGCGATAGACGCGCCCCGTCGGGTCTTGCAGGCCGGTCTGGCCCTGGTCGGTGAAGTACAGGTTGCCGTGCGAATCGAACGTCAGGTCGTTCACGCCCTTGAAGCGCTCAGAGTTGCGGCGCTCAAGATACGGCGTGACTTCGCCGCGCTTGATGTCGAGCAGCATCAGCCCGTTGCGGTAGTCGGTGATGAGCAGGTGTGCATCGTCGACGAACTTCATGCCGTTGGGCTCGCCGTCGTATTCGGTCACCAGTTCCCAATCGCCCGCCGGCGAGATGCGGAAGACGCGGCCGTGCGGGATATCCGTCACGTACAGATGGCCGTAGCCGCGGCCATCCGGACACCACACCGGTCCTTCGAGAAACGAGTCGGTGGCTTGCCCCCCGCGATTGGCGCGTGCCCATTCCGTCTGGACATCGGGCTTGCGAAACTGGGCCGGCATGCGCGTGAAGACTTCGGCTTCACGCATCGCCGGTGGCGAGAGCAGGAACATGGACATCACGCCGCCGTGCTGGCACGTTCCTCGATCACTGCGAGCACATTGGCCGCGGCGCCCTTACCCATGTTCACGTAGGCCGCGTCGCTCACGCCGCCGATGTGCGGCGACAGGATGATGTTCGCAACGCCCTGGAACGGGTGCGGTGCGGTCATCGGTTCCACGTCGAAGCTGTCGAGCCCCGCTGCACGGAGTCGGCCGTTGGCCAGCGCTTCCACCAGCGCGGCTTCGTCAATGAGGCCGCCGCGCGCCGTGTTGACCAGAATCGCGCCGGGCTTGAAGCAGCTGAACGCGTCGCGGTTCAGCATCTTGCGGTTCTCGGCGGTCAACGGGCAGTGCAGCGACACCACATCGGACTGTGCGTACAACTCGCCAAGGCTCACCAGCTTGACGCCTGCGGGCGCTTCCTTTGCGTACGGGTCGAATGCGATAACGTGCATACCGAACGCCAGCCCGATCACGGCAGCCCGGCGCCCGATCGCACCCAGACCGACCAGGCCAAGCGTGCGGCCATCCAGTTCGACCGACTTGTGCGTCGCCTTGTCCCAATGCCCGGCACGCATGCGCGCGTCGAGCTGCGGGACGGACTTTGCGCATGCGAGGATCAGCGCCCACGCATGCTCGGCCACAGCAGCCGCGTTGGCCCCCACCGCGGCACGCACCGCAATGCCACGCGCCGCGGCAGCATCCTGATCGATGACGTCGATACCGCTGCCGTGCTTGGAGATCACCTGCAGGTTGCCGGCGGCTGCATCCATGATGCGGGCGTTGATCTTGCCGTAGCGCACGATGATCGCCACCGGCTTGTGCCGTGCGCAGAGCGCGACGATGTCGTCTTCGGTGGGCTGCTTGCCGGCAAACACGACTTCAAAATCGCCCAGCATCTCCAATGCTTGCGGTGCCAGGTCAGCCGCCGTGACGAGCAGGACAGGCTTGGTTGCAGTCGTGCTCATTACAGTGCCTCGCCTTCGGCCAGCATGCCTGCGGCGCGCAGTTCCTTCTCGAGCCAGCCGGGGCGCGTATCGCCCTTGCGGATCGCCGCAATGCGGGCCGCTTCGGCGTCCACCTTTTTTTGTGCGAGCACGAGAATGCGCTCAACGTCGGCACGCGGGATCACGACCACGCCATCTGCATCGCCCACCACCAGGTCCCCGGGGTGCACCGTCGCGCCGGCGGCGGACACGGGCAGGTTCACGCGGCCAGCAACGCTCTTGGTCGGCCCGCACGGGTTCAAGCCGGCAGAGAAAATCGGGAACGTGCCATTCGCCAACTCGTGCGAATCGCGCACCGCGCCGTCGATCACAAAACCGGCGATGCCGGTGGCGTGCGCCTGCGTGGCCATGATTTCGCCGATCAGCGCGCAACTCTGGTCACCCTTGCCGTCCACCACAATCACATCGCCGGGCTTGGCGACTGCCAGGGCGGCATGGATGGCGAGGTTGTCGCCCGGGCGAACTTCGACCGTTACAGCCGGCCCGGCCACTTTCATGGTCGGCGCGAGCGGTTTGACGCGACAGTTCAAGGTGCCGCGGCGGCCGGCAACGTCGGCCAGGATGGCCGCCTGAAAGCGGGCAGCCGCCTCGACCAGCGCGGGGGAAACGCGTTCGATATCGCGAACGATGGCGGAAGTGTTGTGCGAAGGGGTACTCATGAAAAACCTGCCTCAGACTGTGATGTTTTACTGTGTAAAACTGCGGTGTACTAAGTGAAATCACTATAGCCACGGCAAGCGGGTCGATCCACTAGCGTTTACCCTTCCGCCAGATACAACAGCGTTGTACATAGTACAATTGTGCCGTTCGGAGTTCGGGGATTCGGAAATGGGGAATGACGGCGTTGCCGCAGTAGAAAAGGCGCTGGCCTTGCTGGATTGCTTCAAGCCGGGGGCGGAAGCCTTGTCGCTCGCAGCCTTGGCGCAAGCCTCGGGCATGCACAAGACCACGGTGTATCGGCTGATGAACTCGCTGGAGCGCATGAGCTATGTCATCCGCTCCGAGTCCGGCGCGTACTCGCTCGGGCCACGCCTGCTGTATCTCGGCAAGCTCTACGAGCAGTCGTTCCACTTGTCTTCCGTGGTGGAACCGGTGCTGCACGCGCTGGCGGCCGCCACCCGAGAGAGCGCATCGTACTACGTCGTCGATCACGGCCGGCGGCTGTGCCTGTTCCGCGCCGAGCCCTCGGAAGGCCTGCGTGAGACGCGGCTGCCCGGCACGTCGCTGCCGCTGGACGACACGGCCATCAGCCACGTGCTGCGTTACTGGGGGCTGGGTGAAGCGCTGTATGACGAAACACCCAAGCTGCCGCTGTTCACCTCGGGCGCGCGGGACCAGCACACGGCGGCGTTTGCCACGCCCATCTTCGGTTCCGGCGACAAGTTCATGGCTGCGCTGACGCTGTCGGGCGCAGCCTCCCGGCTGGAAGCGGCACGCACCTCTGGGGATGTCGTCGCGAAGCAGTTGCAGGCGGCGTCCGACCTGTCGCGCAAACTCGGCGCAAGTGCGGCGTTGTGCGAACGCTTCTACGGTGTTTGAGTGAGGACGCTGCTTGAATCCGAGCGCGCATCGCAGTGCTAAGGGCGCTCGGCTGACTCGGCCGGAACCTGCCCTGCCGGCGCTGCTTCGGTAGGGCGCTTCGCATGGCCGATGCGCTGCGCATGATAGATGCCGGTGTGGCCTGAGAAGAGATAGCTCACCACGCAGGCAATGCCAGCAAATGTGCCGACTTCGGGGCCGAAGAGTTCCATCGCCATCAAGGTCGACGCGATGGGCGTATTGGCGGCACCCGCAAACACGGCAACGAACCCAAGGCCCGCCAGCAGCGGGAAGGGCAACGGCAGCACGTAACCCAACGCATTGCCCAGCGTGGCGCCGATGTAGAACAGCGGCGTGACCTCACCGCCCTTGAAACCGGACGCCAGCGTCACGATGGTGAAGGCCGCCTTGCCGGCAAAGTCGTAGGCGGGCAGCGGATTGTGGAACGCATCCACGATGACCGGAATGCCGAGGCCGAGATATTTGTCCGTCCCCAGCGCCAAGGCCGCCGCCACGACCACGCTGCCGCCCAGCACGGGGCGGAGCGGCCCAAAGGCGATGTGACGCTTCAACAGGCGGCTGAGCCGGTGCGTGAGCGCCGCGAACGTCATGCCTGCCAGACCGAAGACGATGCCGGCCACCACGACCAGGCCGATCGCGACGGGCGTGAGATGCGGCACAAACGGAATCGCATACGGCGTGTGGTGCACGCCCAGCAGCGGTGGCACCAGGTCGCCCACGATGGCCGCGATGAAGCACGGCAGGATCGCGTCATAGCGCAAACGGCCGATCGCAAGCACTTCCAGTCCAAATACGGCACCGGCCAGCGGCGTGCCGAACACCGACGCGAAACCGGCGCTGATGCCCGCCATCAGCAAGATGCGCCGGTCCGCCGGGGCCAATGAGAACAGCCGCGTCAGGTAATCAGCAAAGCTGCCGCCCATCTGCACGGCCGTGCCTTCACGCCCGGCTGACCCGCCAAAGATGTGGGTGACAACGGTGCCCAGCAGGATGAGCGGCGCCATGCGCTTGGGGACGACACGCTTGGGGTCGTGGATCTCGTCGATGAGCAGATTGTTGCCGCCTTCCACCGAGCGCCCCGTGTAGTGGTAGAGCAAGCCCACGGCCAGCCCCGCCACGGGCAGGAACCACAGCAGCCAAGGGTGTGCGGTGCGCGTGTTGGTTGCCCAATCGAGCGCCATCAGCAACACCGCAGAGCCAAGCCCGGCGAGCATGCCGACGAGCGAACCGAGCGAGAGCCAGCGCAGCAGATACCCGAACATGAGCAGCGGCTCGGAGCGTGTAGCCATTTTCTTCATGATGACCAGATTCGAAGAACTCAAACCTGAGCGACAGAACGTCGTTTGGGCGCGTGCCTACAACTTCCTTCGACCAGGAACTTGTAGGCATCATCAGCCGGTTGCGTGATCCGCAGACCGGCGGTTAAGGGAGGCATGCCATCTCCACAACGGGGCGCATTGTGCCTGAAGGCGGCCGCGGTCACAACCGGGCACAATCGCGCGCGCCCGAGAAAAAGGCCCGCCTCGCATCACACCGGGCGGGCTTTTTGGCTTCAGGCATGCATCTTACTGCCGCAGACCTTTCACGCGGTCTGCGGTGATATCGGCGGGTTGCCCCTCAAACCGAATTCCGGTGTCACGGCTCACGCGGCCAAGGAGAGCGTTGTCCAATCGCATTCACCAGTGTGCGAAATTCGCCGTGGATTGTTCAATACTGTTCGATCCGGCATGCTGCATGGATTAAGCAACCGTCCCCAAGAGACCTCGCGCAGGAGACACACATGACCGCCCACCTGATCTTCGACGATCGCCCGACCGATGCCGAAACGCTGCTCGCGCGCGGTGCCGCCCTTGCCGGCGGTTTGCGCCGCATGGGCGTGCAGGAGGGCGACGTGATCGGCGTGCTGCTGCGCAATGCACCTGCCTACATCGACGTGATGCACGCCTGCCGCATCGCAGGGTGCTACTTCTGCCCGATCAACTGGCACTTCACGCCGGCCGAGGTGGAGTTTCTCGTGCGCGATTCGGGCGCCAAGGTATTGATCGGCCATCGCGACCTCGTCGATGCGGCAGAACCGCTGCTACCGGCCCAAGTGCAGCTGCTGCGCGTGGATGCAGAAGGCACCGACCGCGCCGACGGCTATGCCAACTGGCTTGCGCTGCAGACGCCGTACGACGGGCCGATCGTTTCTCCGCGCGGGCACATGGCCTATACCTCGGGCACCACGGGGCGGCCCAAGGGCGTGGTACGCCAGGCCGTTCCGCTCGATCAGCTCGAGGCGCATCTGCAGAAGGCACGCGCCGTGGTGGCTGCAACGTTCGGCATCGTGCCGGGCTGCCGTGCGCTGGTGCCCGCCCCGCTCTATCACAGCGCGCCGAGCCTCTTTGCCCAGCAAGCCGCCCAGATGGCGGAGGTGCTGGTGGTGAACGCGCGCTTTGATGCCCTGCGCGTGCTGGAGCAGATCGAGCGCTACCGCATCGACACGGTCTACTTAGTGCCGATCATGTATGTACGCCTGCTCAAGCTGACCGACGAAGAACGCAGCCGCTACGATCTGTCTTCGCTGCGCTTCGTGGCGTCCACGGGCGCACCCTGCGCGCCGGAGATCAAGCGCCGCATGATCGACTGGCTCGGCCCCGTCATCTACGAAACGTATGCGTCGAGCGAGACCGGCATGATCACGGTGATGGACCCGCGCGACGCAGCCGCCCGCCCCGGCAGCGCCGGCCGCCCCGTGTGCGACGCACGCGTGCGCATCCTGCGTGAAGACGGCACGCCCTGCCCCACCGGAGAGATCGGCCTGATCTACAGCCACCAACCCGCCTATCCCGATTTCACCTACCGCGGCAACGACGAAGCACGCAGCAAGATCGAGCGCGACGGCCTGGTCACGCTCGGCGACATGGGCTACCTCGACGCGGACGGCTATCTGTATGTGTGCGACCGCGCGTCGGACATGGTCATCTCGGGCGGCGTCAACATCTACCCGGCCGAGATCGAACATGCGCTGCTGCGCCACCCCGATGTGGTCGACTGCGCCGTCTTCGGCGTGCCATGCGATGAATACGGCGAACGCCTTGTCGCGGTGGTGCAGACCGAACGCGAAGACCTGCAAGCCGAGCCCGTGATCGAATGGCTGCGCGGTCAGATTGCCGGCTTCAAGATCCCGCGCCAGATCGAGTTCACCACAGCGCTGCCGCGCGACGACAACGGCAAGATCGCCAAGCGCCGGCTGCGCGATGCATGGTGGAGCGACCGGCAGCGGCGCGTATAAAGGCGCACGAACCGCAGCCGGCACCGATCACGCGACAACAGCCTCCAGCGCTGTGCCGGACTTGGCGAACAGCGTGCGCTCCGTGAACTTTATGTTCTGCGGATCGTAGTACGGGTCGGCCCATGCGCTGGTCGTCTTCAGCACCAGCGGCTTGTCGGCCGTCGCCTTGGATTCGCTTGCGCGGAAGCGGTAGTGGTCGAACAGGCGGATGGCTTCGATCGCGTAGGCCGTGACGATGGCCGGGTCGTAGATGGCGATCAGGCTGTCGCCGTTCTGCTCCTCGCCGCCCTTCGACAGGTTGGACGAGCCGCAGAACACGACAGGCTCGTCACCATTGAAATCGCATACGACAAACTTGTGGTGGATGTGCTGGCCGGTGCCGGCATCCACTTCCTGCTTGAACGGCGCAGGCGCTTCGTCCTTCAAATACGCAAACGACACGGTTTGCGAAGGCACATCGCGACCGGGCGCAAAGGCATCCACACCGCCCTGCTTGTCGATCACGCCCAGCGAGAGCAGCCCGGCCATATGCGGCACCACCTGTTCGAGCGTGGTCAGCATCTTGCCGCCGCCATCGGTGGCCATCACCGCAAACAGCACGGACGAAAGCGCGCCCTTCACTCGGTCGGCCGCCTCCGTTAGCAACGCATCGGTCTGATGCGGTGAAAAGCCGAAGCGCGCACGCGGCGTGCTGCCTTGCGGCACTGCCTGCCAGTCGGCGGCCAGCGCATCGGCGCGGAAGGCAGTCGCCACCTTGCGGCTGCCGGCAGCGTCCTCACCGTACTGGTCGATCCATCCCCACAGACGCTCGAACACCTGCGCGTAGAGCTGCGCAGCGTCTTGCTCGAACACCAGCACGCTGTTGGCCTGCACGTACAGGCCGCGCAGCGAGAAGTTGGCCGAGCCAGCGAGCACACGAACCGGCTTGCCGGCAGCATCACGCAGCAGGATCGCCTTGTGGTGCTGGAAGCGTGCCAGGTGTGTGCGGCGGACGTCGGCACCGGCCTGCTTGAAGTATTCAGCGGCCTGCGTCTCAAATGCGTCGTCGGTGCCATGGCCAGTGGCGTTGGCGCCGGTGCCGACGGAGTTGTCCTGAATCACGCGGACCTTGCGACCGTTCTGCGCAAGCCACGCAATCGCACGAATGATGTCAGGCTCGTCCAAGTCATAGGCGAGCACGTCGATACCGTAGCCGTCGGACGCGTGGCACTGGTTCAACAGATCGATGATGAGGCGGCGGCCGGTGGCGCCCAGATAGGCGTACTTGTCCTGATACGGCTGCGTGTCGTACAGCAGCGGCGACTTTGTCTGCGCGCGCTTGTCCGGCGCCAATGCCGTGTTGCCGCCGTAATGATCGATGAACGCCTGCGACGACACATACCCGCGCACCATGCCCACGGTGGCCCAGTCGCTCATCGGTTGCTGCAGCGTGACGGTGACGATGCGCGTGGCGCGCGTCTCCAGTTGCACGGGATTCGTCGACACGAAGTAGCGCGCGTGCACGGTGTAAGCCAGTTGCGCGGCAGCATGCGGCGGAAAGTGGACCCAGTGAAACGACTGGAACGGCGCGTCGATGGAATCGGCGTACTTGCCGGCCTTCAGCGGCGCGTCTGCATGGATGGGCGTGTCGAAAGTCAGCCGGTTGGGCACCCAATATGGCGCCCCGCCCTGCGGCGTGCATTGAATGGCAAAACCGGCCAGATCGGCGCGATCGGCATCGGCCACATCAAAGGCGAACAGCACCGCACTGTCGCCCTGATACACCTTCACCTGGAATGAATCGACGGATGTCGCCATGGGAGGAGCCTCCTTGGGGTGGCAATGCATCCGGCCAGTTAGCACCGCGATTGTGACAACAGTCTGACGGAGGGTACCAAAACCTAGCTGCCATGCGGGTTGGCAAGCGGCGACTTCAAAGCGGTTTCAATCCGATCTGCAGATCGGCCAACACGCATGTGCCCCATAAAGCAAAAAAAAACGCAGCGGAAGCCGCTGCGTACGATGAGAACGTGAGGGGTGACCTCTCCTCGCCCGTGTAAGTTACACGTAAGTTATGACAGAAATTTGTCACGAAACGGACTTACTGCCCCCGGCGGACGGCATCAAATGGCGCATCCGTTGCTTTTGGGGCATTCCAGTCACATGACGATTCAGCAAAGCCACGCCAACGGATGCCGCTCCGCCCGCCAGGGCGACGTCAGAAAATGCCGTACCCGCTCAGGCCGCACCTGCGGGAGCGTGGCGGGCGCCCAGCCAGGGCGGTGATCCTTGTCCACCAGATGCGCGCGCACGCCTTCGCAGAAATCGCCTTCCTGGATTCCGCGCGCAACGATGCCCAATTCCATCTGAAAGCACTCCGCCAGCGACAACTGCCGGCCACGCAGCAACGCTTCGCGCGTGACATGCAGCATCGTCGGCGAATGTGTGGTCATGGCTTCAAGCGTCGCCTGAAGCCATTGGCGCGGCTCCCGTGCCTGTTCGCGCTCCAGGCTCTCGCGCAGCGTGGCGACAATGCGATCGACCGACGAACGGCGGTCGAAATAGCGCTGCACCCACGGCGTCGCCTGTGCCAGCGGCGCGTGCGGAACAATGTTGCACGGCGGCTCGAACACGCGGCGCAAGGCCTGCATGAGATCGCCATCGTGCGGCATGCGCTGCAGGCGGTCTTCGAATGAGGCAAGCCATTCGGCAGGCACGCACACATCGGCCAGGTGGCAATGCAGCGCGTCGGCGCCGGTCAGCGTTACGCCCGTGAGGCCGACATACAACTCAAGCTCCGGCGACATCACGCTCAAAAAGCGCGTAGCACCCACGTCGGGCAGAAAGCCGATGCGCGTTTCCGGCATCGCCATCTTCGTGCGCTCGGTCACGACGCGCAGCCTTGCGGCCTGCCCAAGGCCCATGCCGCCGCCCATGGTGACGCCGTCCATCAGCGCAACGATGGGCTTCGGAAACTGGTGCAGCGCGTAGTCGAGCCGGTATTCGTCGACGAAGAATTGCAGCCAGCCGTCGTCGCCGTCCATGCGGCCCTGTTGCGCAAGCTGATAGAGCGCGCGCACATCGCCGCCGGCGCAGAAGCCTTTCTGGCCCGCGCCGCGCAGCACCAGCGCGGCAATGCCGTCGTCATGGCGGCATTGCTCCAGCAGCGTGGCCAACTGGCGCACCATGCCGTGCGACAGCGCGTTCAGCGCAGACGGCCGGTTCAGGGTGATGACGGCCACGCGGTTCACCACACGCATCAACACCTCGGGCTCGGCAGCGGCGGCCTGGGGCGGCGCCGTCTCCAATTGGACGGCGCTCATTGCCGCGTCTCCGATTCGTGCGTGGAATGCCAGCGCGGCGCACGCTTCTCCAGAAAGGCGTTCACGCCTTCGCGCTGGTCCGGGTGGTCAAACAGATCGACAAAGCGCTCACGCTCGACGGCCAGCGCCGCGCCGCGCGGCACGCCGTTGCGCGCCTGATGGATGAGTTGCTTGCTGAAGGTGACGGCTTGCGGGCTCAACGTTGTCACACGCAGCGCCATGGCGATGGCGGCTTCGCGCGCGGCCCCCGTTTCCACGACCTCTTCCACCAGTCCGATACGCAAGGCCGTCTGCGCGTCGACGCGCTCGCCGGTCAGGATCATGCGCTTGGCCCAGCCCTCGCCCACCAGCCAGGGCAGCGTCTGCGTGCCGCAACCGCAGCACAGCAGGCCGACGGCCGTTTCTGGCACGGCCAGCTTGGCGTGTGCCTCGGCGATGCGGATGTCGCATGCGAGCGCGCACTCCAGGCCGCCGCCCATCGCAAAACCGTTGATGGCGGCGATCACCACCGGGCGCGCATTCTGCAGCGCCTCGAACGCGGCACCGAAACGTGCAGCGGCCTCGCGCGCCACATCGCGGTCGCCATCGGCAAAGGTGTTGAGGTCTGCGCCTGCGCTGAAGAACTTCGGACCATCGCCGGTGACGACGAGGGCGCGCACGCGTGCATCGGCGTTCAATCGTTCGACGGTGCCTTGCAGTTGCAGCAGACCTTCCGGCGTGAACGCGTTGGCTGGCGGACGCTTGAGCGTCAGCACCGCGACGGTGCCCTCATGCAGCGTTTCCAGTTCGATCATCACGCCGCTCCGTCTTTCCGATACAGCTTGATGACGGCGGAGAAATCCAGCTTGCCATCGCCCTTGCTGCTCACGGTTTGATACAGCTGCTGTGCCAACGCGCCAAGGTAGACCGGCTGTCGGACGGACTTTGCTGCGTCACCGGCCAGTCCCAGATCCTTGAGCATCAGGTCGGTACCAAAGCCGCCCGTGTAGCCGCGCGAAGATGGCGCGGTGTCGATCACGCCGGGGAACGGGTTGTAGGTGTCCGAACTCCAGCACCGACCCGTCGACGTGTTGATGATGCCGCCCAGCACCTTCGGGTCGATGCCCAGCGCCTCGCCCAGCGACATGGCCTCGGCCACGCCAGCCATCGTGATGCCGAGCACGAGGTTGTTGCAGATCTTCGCGCCTTGCCCCGCGCCGGTGTCGCCGCAATGCACGAGGTTCTTGCCCATGGCGGAAAGCACAGGACGCACCTGCTCGAACGCCTGTGCAGTGCCGCCCACCATGAACGTCAACGTGCCGGCTGCCGCGCCGCCCGTGCCGCCCGAGACCGGTGCATCGACAAAGGTGTTGCCGTGCTCGGCCGCCAGCGCGGCAAACGCCTTCACGCTGGCCGGGTCGATGGTGCTCGAATCGATGATGGGCACGCCCTTGGCGATGCCCGCCAGCACGCCGTCTTCTGCCGTCAGCACATGGCGCACATGAGCCGCAGCAGGCAACATGGTGATCACGGTCTCCGCGCCCGTCACGGCGTCCTGGGGGGACACAGCGGCCACGGCACCGGCTTCCACCAGCGCGCCCACTGCCTGCGTATTCAGGTCGAACACGCTGAGCACATGGCCTGCCTTGAGCAGATTGCGCGCCATGGGGGCGCCCATGTTTCCCAAACCGATGAATGCGATTTTCATGACAACACTCCGGGAGCGATTAGCGCAGGCTGATGGTGGTATTCACGCCGCCGGCATCGACCGCGTCGTCAAACCAGCGCGCCGTTACCGTTTTCGTTTGCGTATAGAACTGCACGACCTGTTTGCCGTACGGGCCCAGGTCGCCCAGCTTGGAGCCGCGCGAGCCAGTAAAGCTGAAGTACGGCACGGGCACCGGAATGGGAATGTTGATACCGACCTGCCCGACGTCGATCTCGCTCTGGAACTTGCGTGCTGATGCGCCGCTCTGCGTGAACAGGCCCACACCGTTGCCGAACGGGTTGGCGTTGACCAGCGCAATGGCGTCGTCCAGCGTAGGCACAGTCAGCACCAGCAGCACGGGGCCGAAGATTTCGTTGGTGTAGATGTCCATGTCGGTCTTCACGTCGGTGAAGATCGTCGGGCCGATGAAGTTGCCGTCTTCGTAACCGGCCACGCGCACATTGCGGCCATCGAGCGCCAGCGTGGCGCCCTGCTGCACGCCCGACTCGATCAGGCCGAGAATGCGTTGTTTGGCGGCACGTGACACGACCGGGCCGACATCGGTGCCCGGCTCCACCCCGGCGTTCACCTTCAGCGCCTTGGCTTTCTGCACGAGGTCCGGCAGCCACTGCTGTGCCGCGCCAACCAGCACGACCACGGAGGTTGCCATGCACCGCTGCCCTGCTGCGCCGAAGCCCGCACCCACCAGCGCATTGATGGCCTGCTCGCGGTTCGCGTCCGGCAACACCACGGCGTGGTTCTTGGCGCCCATCATCGATTGCACGCGCTTGCCGTGCTCGCTGCCCAGGCGGTAAACATGCGTGCCCACTGCGGTCGAGCCCACAAACGAAATCGCCTTCACGTGTTCGTGCGTGCACAGTGCATCGACCACGTCCTTGCCGCCATGCACGACGTTCAATACGCCGGGCGGCACACCTGCTTCAAGGGCCAGTTCCACCAGTTGCATGGTCGACAGCGGATCCTGCTCCGAAGGCTTGAGCACGAACGTGTTGCCGCACACGATCGCCATCGGAAACATCCACAGCGGAATCATGGCCGGGAAGTTGAACGGCGTGATGCCCGCGCACACGCCAATCGGCTGGCGCAGCGTGTAGGTGTCGACCGCGCCCGCCACGTTCTCCAGGAATTCGCCCTGCTGCAGCGAGCCCACCGAGCACGCATGCTCCACCACTTCCAGCCCGCGGAAGATATCGCCTTCGGCATCGGGCAGCGTCTTGCCCTGCTCGGCCGTCAGCGTGCGCGCGATGCGCGGCGAGTGTTCGCGAATCAGCGCCTGGAACTTCAGCATGATGCGCATGCGGGCGCCGACCGGCGTGTTCTTCCACGTGGCAAACGCTGCGTGTGCGGAGCGGACGGCCGCGTCCACTTCGCCGGCCGTGGCAAACGGCACGCGCGCCAGCACTTCCTGCGTGGCGGGGTTCACGATGTCGCGCCATTCCTTCGACTGCGATTCGACAAACTCGCCGCCGATCAGCAGCTTGACGGTGGGCGGGGTGTCCTGCTGTGCGGCAGGTTTGGCGGAAGCGAGGGAAGCAATGGCGCTCATGGAAGTCTCCTGGCGAATCGGTATCGGTTGCGGTAGCGGTAACGGGTTCAATGCGGGATGGGCAAATCAGGCGAAGTCTTCTTCCCAGTACTCGCCGGGCAGGCGAGCCGGTTGAGGCGTGCGTTCAAGCTCCAGCCGACGCAGTTCGACGCGGCGAATCTTTCCCGAGATGGTCTTGGGCAGCTCGCTGAACTGCAGGCGGCGGATGCGCTTGTAGGGCGCGAGCTTTTCGCGCGAGAAGAGGAACACGGCGCGCGCCAGTTCAGGGCCGGCCTCGTAGCCTTGGCGCACCGTCACGAATGCTTTGGGCACGGAGAGGCGCAGCGGATCGGAACTCGGCACCACGGCGGCCTCGGCAATGGCCTCGTGCTCAATCAGCACGCTTTCCAGCTCGAACGGGCTCAGGCGGTAGTCGGACGACTTGAACACGTCGTCGGTGCGGCCCACGTAGACGAAGTAACCGTCGTCGCGGCGCATCGCCACGTCGGACGTGTGGTAATAGCCGTTGCGCATGGCCTCGCCCGTGGCCTTGGCGTTGTTGGCGTAGCCCTGCATCAGGCCGAGCGGGCGGTGCGAGAGGGGCAGTACGATTTCGCCTTCGCTGGCTGGCTGATCGTCGTGGTCGACCAGCTCCACGCGGTAGCCGGGCAGCGGGCGCCCGACCGAGCCCGGCACGACCGGCTGGCCCGGCGTGTTGCCGATCTGGCAGGTGGTCTCGGTCTGGCCGAAGCCGTCGCGGATGGTCACGCCCCAGGCGCTGCGCACGCGCTCGATGATCTCGGGGTTCAGCGGCTCGCCCGCACCGACGATCTCGCGCAGCTTGACGGCGTACGAGGCCAGCGGCTCCTGCACCAGCATGCGCCACACGGTGGGCGGCGCGCACAGCGTGGTCACGTTGAAGCGCACCAGCACACCCAGCGTGTCCTTCGGCACGAAGCGCGCGTAGTTGTAGACGAACACGCAGGCCTGCGCATTCCACGGGGCGAAGAAGCAGCTCCACGCGTGTTTCGCCCAGCCGGGCGAGCTGATGTTCCAGTGGATGTCGCCGGGCTGCAGGCCGATCCAGTACATGGTCGACAGGTGGCCGACGGGGTAGCTCTGGTGTGTGTGTTCCACCAGTTTCGGCTTGGACGTGGTGCCCGAGGTGAAGTACAGCAGCAACGGGTCGGTTGCCTTGGTCGGCCCGTCGGGCGCGAACTGCGCCGCCGCGTCGTAAGCAGCGGCCAGGTCGACCCAGCCATCGCGCTGCGCACCCACGGCGATGCGCTTGATGCTCGCATCGACCCCGTCGAACTTGTTCAGCTCCGCCGCATCGACGACCACGCAGTTCGCACCGCCCAACTCAACGCGGTCGCGCACGTCATCCGGCGAAAGCTGCGTCGTGGCCGGCAGCACCACCGCGCCCAGCTTCATCGCCGCGAGCATCACGTCCCACAGTTCGACGCGGTTGGGCAGCATCAGCAGCAGACGGTCACCACGCACGATGCCAAGCTCACGCAGGAAGTTCGCCATGCGCGATGAGCGCTCCGACATCTGCGCAAACGACAGCTTCAACCCTTCGCCCCGCGCGTCATCCACGATCCACAGCGCCGGGTTGTCGTTGCCGCGCGCCATCACATCGAAGTAGTCGAGCGCCCAATTGAACGTGTCCAGCTTCGGCCACGCAAACTCGCGATACGCCCGGTCGTAGTCGGTGCGATGGCGCAGCAGAAAATCGCGCGCTTCCACAAAACCCTGTGCTGCAGATACCGCTTCGTTCATCGTCGTCTCCTGGTCGGCGCGTTTGCGCTCTTTCGTATTCGGTCGATGTGCGCGGTGCGTGCTACACGTGCCGCGCGATCACCATCCGCTGAACTTCGCTGGTGCCTTCGTAGATCTGGGTGATGCGTGCATCGCGGTAGTGGCGCTCGACGGCGTAGTCGGCCAGGTAGCCGTAGCCGCCGTGGATCTGGATGGCGTTGGAGCAGATCTCTTCCGCCAGTTCCGATGCGTAGAGCTTGGCCTGCGAGGCCTCCGACAGGCATGGTTTGTCTGCGCTGCGCAGGCGCGCCGCATGGTGAACGAGCAAGCGCGCCGCATTCAGGCGCGTGGCCATGTCGGCCAGCATGTTGGCGATGGTCTGGTGCTCGCGCAGCGCCTTGCCGAACTGGATGCGCTCATTCGCGTAGTTGCGTGCCGCATCGAACGCGGCGCGCGCAATGCCCACGGCCTGTGCGGCAATGCCGATGCGTCCGCCTTCCAGGTTCGACAATGCGATCTTCAGGCCCTCGCCACGCTCGCCCAGTAGGTTCTCTTCGGGCACGGCGCAGTCCTCCAGCGTGATCGGGCAGGTGTCCGACGCGCGAATGCCAAGCTTGTGTTCGGGCCGGCCGACGTGAAAGCCCGGCGTGTCCGTCGGCACGATAAAGGCGGAAATGCCGCGCTTGCCGGCCTCGGGGTCGGTCACGGCAAACACGATGGCAACGTCCGCCCGCGCGCCGTTGGTGACGAACTGCTTGCTGCCGTTGAGCACCCACTGCCCGTCGCGCAGCACGGCGCGGGTGCGCAGGTTGTTGGCTTCGGAGCCGGCGTGCGGCTCGGTCAGGCAGAACGCGCCGATCGCGCGGCCAGTGGCCAGATCCGGCAGGTAACGCGCCTTCTGCGCCTCGGTGCCGAACTTGAGGATGGGGCCGCAGCCGACCGAATTGTGCACGCTCATCATCGTCGCGCTGGCAGCGCAACCGGCGGCCACCTCTTCCAGCGCAAGCGCATAGGCCACGTAGTCGGTGTACGAACCGCCCCACTCCGCCGGCACGATCATGCCCAGCAGGCCCAGCTCGCCCATCTCGCGCACCACCTCATCGGGCAGGGCGCCGTCACGGTCCCACTGCGCGGCGTTGGGCGCCAGGCGCTCGTTGGCAAAGGCGCGCGCAGCGTCGTGGATCATCCGCTGCTCTTCGGTATAGAAGTCGTCCATCGCTTGGCTCTCGCTTGTTTGCTGACCGGTGCCGCGTGACGCTGCCTGTGCAGGCGCCTTACACTGTGCAGCCTGCGGCGCTCGGGTTCGATCGGGAAAAAGTGTAGGCACGCGGCCGGGCGGCTTCGATGCCCGTCACGATCAACTTGCGTGAGCGGATTTGCCATACCGATGAAAAACAACGAAAAAGGAACCGTCTCGGTCAGCCTCGTCAACGAGGCCGTGACGCGTGCGCGCGCGCATGGCGTGGACATGCAGCCCATCATGGCCGCTGCGGGCATCACGCCGCAGATGCTGGCGCAGCCGCGCAGCCGCGTGTCGTCCGCACAGTACGGTGCGCTGTGGGCCGGTATTGCGCAGGCCATGGACGATGAGTTCTTCGGACAGGATGCGCACCCCATGCGCTGGGGCAGCTTCGTGACGATGACGCAGGCGGCGCTCACGGCGCGCACCGGCCGGCAGGCGCTTGCACGGGCCACGGGTTTTTTGCGGCTGGTTCTGGATGACCTGCATGTACGCGTTGAAGAAGACGATCAGCGTGTGCGTCTCGTGTTCGTGCACCGCAAGGGCACGCGTGTGCCGCCCATGTTCACCTACGCCACGTGGCTCATCATGGTCTATGGGCTGGTGTGCTGGCTCGTGGGGCGGCGCATTCCATTCATTGCCGCGCGCTTCCGGTGCGCCGCGCCGCAGGATGCGCAGGAATATCGTCTGATGTTTTGCGACGACATGGCGTTCAAGCACGATGCGTCGTACGTCGACCTATCGCCCACCTTTCTCGACCTGCCGGTCATTCAGACGGCCGCGTCCATCAAGACGTTCCTGCGCGATGCGCCGGGCAGCTTCATCGTCAAGTACCGCAACCCGGATTCCTTCGCCGCGCGCGTGCGCAAGACGCTGCGCAATCTGCCCGTGGCCAGTTGGCCCGCGTCGGACGCAATGGCGCTCAAACTGAACGTGGCCGAGGCCACCATGCGGCGGCGCCTGAAGCTGGAAGGCCACACGTATCAGTCGATCAAGGACGACCTGCGGCGCGACATTGCCATCGGCCAGTTGCAGGACACGCGCCGCACCATCGCCGACATTGCCGTCGCGGTCGGCTTTGCGGAACCGAGCGCCTTTCACCGCGCCTTCCGCAAATGGACAGGCATGCGGCCAACGGACTATCGGACGGAGCGCTAGGCGTCCAGCCGAAGCGCCATGTGTTCTTCGTCGTAGAAGCGATCACCGACACGCATGGCGCGGCGCTCAATGCCGAAGGTTTCGAAACCCGCGTTGCGATACAGCGCTTGCGCACGCGGGTTTTCGGCGTTCACGCAAAGATGAATCTGCAATACGCGTGCAGCACGCGCGTGCGTAATGGCGGCGTGCAGCAGGCGGCCGGCAATGCCGCCGCGCCGATGTGCAGGGTCAACAAACACGCCCCACAGCACGGCCTTGTGCGCGACTTGCGCAAGCGCTTCACGCCGCAAGCCGGCAATACCGACCAGCTCAGGCCCGGCAAAAGCACCCAACACGATCTGATGATCGGTTGTGCGGATGCGGTTGCGCGTTTCATCAAGCGTGCGCGCAGCCTCTTCATCGTGCGTCGGCCAGATGGCGGTGGGCGCGTCTTGAATGGCCCTCAGGCGCAGCGCCTTGAACGCTGCAACATCCTCATCGATCAACGGGCGGATGGCGATAACGCTCATAGCTGTTTCACCTCGACGGTGAACGCTTCGCCGGTCTCAAAGAATGCACCGCCCGCGAGGTAGTGCAGGGTCTTGCTGCCAGCATCCGTAAAGTGCCAGCGACCGTTGCTGAACAGCGCAGGATCGGCCCAGGCGGCGGTCACTTCTGCGATGAAGAGGTCGTAGCGCTTCTCGTTGTGCGGCTCCGGAATGACGCGGCATTCGAGCCACCCTGCACAACCTGCCACCAGCGGCACGTCGATCGTACGGGCGGGCATGGTGACGAGGCCCAGGGCATCGAACTTGTCGACATCGCGGCCCGAGAGCGTGCCGACCGTCAGCGTGGTCTCGGCAATCGCGCGGGTAGGAATGTTGAGTGCAAACACGCCCGAGCCTTCGATCAACTCACGTGTGAGTGTGCGGCTGTCGACGACGACCAGCACCTTGGGTGGGTCAAAGTCGAGCGGCATCGCCCAGGCGGCAGCCATGACGTTGCGCACGCCGTTGTGGGCGGAGGTGACCAGCGTGGTCGGGCCGTGGTTCAGGAGGCGGTAGCACTTCGCCAGTTCTACCGGGGCTGGCGTGATGGGATTGGGCATGATGGCGAGGGGACTAGGGGGAGGCGTCATCATAGGGTAATGGTGTTGGAGGGGCTGGGGCGTGGTTTGTGCCTTGTTCTTTTGTTGTTGGTCCATCCCCCTTTCGTTCCCTGCCGGGACCGACTCACTTTTCTTTGTCTTGCCAAAGAAAAGTAAGCAAAAGAAAGGCGCGCCCGAGATGGCGACACCCCCTTGAATTTGTGTGACCGTGCGGGGAAGGAGGCAAACTCGCTGCGCTCAGACAGCCTCCTTCCTTGATCCGCCCGCTCACAAAAATTCAAGGCGCCATCAAGGGCTCAACGTCAAAAGAGAAAGGCCAACCCGTCGCGCGGTTGGCCTTGTCGTTTGGGCTGGCGCCCAGAGGGTGTGGCTTTTGTCTTTTGACTTTCCTGCCCTAGATGGCGCCTTGAATTTCTGTCGCAGGGAGGAAAAGGGAAGGGAAACTGTCTGAGCGCAGCGAGTTTTTCCCTTCCCCTCCCTGCGACAGAAATTCAAGGAGGGGGTCGCCATCTCGGGCGCGCATTTCTTTGCTTACTTTCTTTGGGCAAGACCAAAGAAAGTGAGTCAGCCCCGGCAGGGGATGAAACAAGGGATGCACCACAAAAACAAAACCAAAACCCCAGCGAAGTTCACCGGGGTTCTAATCTACTCAGCAACCCGCCGAGCAATATGCTCCAATGCCTCCTCCACCTGATCAATCAAAATCAGGCAGAGGTCCCCCGGCTGCAACCGCCCCAGCGCGGTGTCGATAGCCAGAAATTCACCACGGATTTCATCAACACGGCTCGTGCGTGACGCACCCTGCAACCCTTCACGCAGCAGCGCAAGCACTTCACCATCGGCGCGCCCGCGCTGGCATTGGTCTTCATACAGCACGACATCGTCAAACACGCCGCCAAGAATCTGCGTCTGCTTGCGGATATCTTCGTCGCGGCGGTCGCCGGCCCCGCTGATCACCACCATGCGACGCTGCGCCGGCATGGTGGCTACCGCGTTACACAGTGCCTGGATGGCATCCGGGTTATGGCCGTAGTCGGCGATGAGCGTGGCGCCCTTGTAGTCGAACAGGTTGAAGCGCCCCGGCGCGGTTGCGGCGTCGTTCACAAACGTCGCCAGCCCGCGGCGGATCACCGTCCAGTCGATGCCAAGCGCCCATGCCGCCGCAATCGACGACATCGCGTTTTCCACCTGGAATCCGATCGTGCCGTTGCGCGTGAGCGGAATGTCGGCCAGTGCGATACGCGTTTCGTTGGCACCTTCGGCGGCTACGATCTCGGGGCCATCGACAAACACCACGCGCTTGCCCTGCGCACGGTGCCGCGCCATGGTCGGCAAGCTCGGATCGTGCGCGAAGAAGGTTACCGAGCCGGGGCAGCCGTCGGCCATGCGCGCGACCATCGGGTCGGCGGCGTTGAGCACCGCCATGCCGCGCGGCGCCACGTTCTGCACGATCACGCTCTTGAGCACGGCCAGGTCTTCCACCGTGCTGATGTAGTTCAGGCCCAGGTGGTCGCCTTCGCCCACGTTCGTCACCACGGCCACATCGCAGCGGTCGAACGCAAGACCTTCGCGCAGCAGGCCGCCGCGCGCGGTTTCGAAGACGGCGGCATCGACATCTGGATGCAGCAGCACGTTGCGCGCGCTGCGCGGGCCGCTGCAGTCGCCGGTGTCGATGCGCTGGCCCTGGATGTACACGCCATCGGTGCCGGTCATGCCCATGCGCAGACCGCTGGACGCCAGCAGATGGGTAATCAGGCGCACGGTCGTCGTCTTGCCGTTGGTGCCGGACACCGCCACCACGGGGATGCGGCCGTCGTCGCCATCCGCAAACATCGTCGAGACAATCGCCTCGCCCACGGCACGGCCCTTGCCGTACGACGGCTGCAGGTGCATGCGCAAACCCGGTGCGGCGTTAACTTCCACGATGCCGCCGGCCTGGTCCTCGAACGGCTTGAGCATGGTTTCGCACACGGCGTCTACCCCGCAGATGTCGAGGCCGACCATCTGCGCTGCCGCCACGGCGCGCGCGGCGATGGCGGGGTGCACGTCGTCGGTCACGTCGGTGGCGGTGCCGCCCGTGGAAAGGTTCGCGTTATTGCGCAACACCACGCGCGTGCCCTTGGGCGGCACGGCGTCGGCGCTCAGGCCCTGCTTGGCGAGCGTGGCCAGTGCAATGTCGTCGAAGCGGATTTTCGTGAGCGACGTGGCATGTCCTTCGCCGCGGCGCGGGTCGCGGTTCACTTCGTCGACCAGCTCGCGCACGGTGTGCTTGCCGTCACCGATGACTTGCGGCGGGTCGCGGCGCGCAGCTGCCACCAGGTGCTTGCCCACCACGAGCAGACGGAAGTCATGGCCGGGGATGTAGCGCTCGACGATCACGTCCGAAGAAATGACGGCGGCCGCTTCGTACGCCGTCATCACTTCTTCGCGCGTTCGGATGCGTACGGCCACGCCCTTGCCCTGGTTGCCGTCGCGGGGCTTGACCACGACCGGGCCGTGGATTTCCTGCGCGGCTTCCCAGGCTTCCTCGGCGCTGCGCACCGAACGGCCCAGCGGCACTGGCACACCGGCCGCATGCAGCAGGGCCTTCGTGAGGTCCTTGTCCTGCGCGATCGATTCGGCCACGGCGCTGGTCATGTCGGTTTCGGCGGCCTGAATGCGGCGCTGTTTGCTGCCCCAGCCAAACTGCACCATCGAGCCCTGCGTGAGGCGGCGATACGGAATGCCGCGCACCACGGCGGCGTCGACGATGGAGCCGGTGCTCGGCCCCAGGCGTACGTCTTCGTCCAGCTCGCGCAGGCGGTGCAGTGCATCGTCCAGATCGAACGGCTGGTCGTCGCGGGCGGCCAGGCAAAGTTGGCCAGCCAGCTCGAATGCCAGTCGGCCCACTTCTTCTTCGGTGTATTCGACGACGACCTGATACGTGCCCGGTTCGAGCGTGGGCTCGGTGTGGCTGAACGTCACCGGGCAACCGGCGGCAGCTTGCAGGCCCAGCGCGGCGGCTTCCAGCGCGTGCGCAATCGATGGCGCATCGGCTTCGTCATCGGGGCGCATCGGGCCAATCGCCGGAAAGCGCGCGCGCAGGCGGTCTTCAAAGCCCGGCAGTTCGGCCAGCAATTGGGATTGATCCGAGCAGGCCACGATGGCCTCGATGGCCGTATGGCGGCACCAGAGATTTGGGCCGCGCAAGGCCCGGATACGAGAGACTTCCATGCAATCAGCTTTCCGTTGTGCTTTGGGCGTTCTTTCTGACTCAGGCCCGATCGTCAGTTCTGGGATTCGGCGCGGCCCATCCACTGGTGGACCTGCTGGACGGTGCCCTCGATGGCGCACTCATCGCATTGCAAAACCAGCAGGTCGCCTGCTGTGACCTGCGAGAGCGCCGCGTCCACGACATCCCGGCGCTTGGCCCCTTCGACGACGACTTCAGCCACGCGACCGCCTGCCTGCAACCCTTGCTTGAGCAGCGCGCGTGCTTGGCGATCGAACTCGGCATCGGTGCGCTTGACGCTGGCGTCTTCGCACAGCAGCACGCGGTCGAATGTCTGTCCGATAACCGTGCCTTGCGCCACCAGGTCTTCATCACGGCGTTGCAGGCCGGCGCCGAACACCAGCGTGCGGCGTTGCGCCGGGAAGTTGTCCAGCGCAGCGGCCAGGGCTTCCAGTGCAGACGCGTTGTGCGCGTCATCCACCACGATCGTGGCGCCATGGTGCTGGAACAGCGTGAAGCGGCCCGGCACATCCACCTGCCCCACATCGAAGGTCATGATGCCGGCGCGCATCAGATCGTTCGAAATGCCCAGAGCCCAGCCGGTGGCCACAGCCGCCAGCACGTTTTCAAGCTGGAACGGCACGCGGCCGTCGTAGGTCAGGGGAATGGCCGACACGTCGGCCAGCGCCAGTTCGGTCGGGCCAGTAGCGAGCACGACCTTGCCGTCGCGCACGAACACGGCTCGTTTGCCAGCAGCGCGATGCGCGGCGATGGCCTCCAGATCGCCCGACAAGGCGAAGAAGATCACTTCGCCATCGCACAGCTCTGCCATTTCAACGAGGCGCGCATCGGCGGCATTGAGCACGCCGACGCCGGTCTTCAGCACAACGTCGATCTGCGTGCGCAGGACGCTGACCATGCGGTCTTCGTCTTCGACGTAGAAATCGCCCAGGTGATCGGGCTTGCCGAAGTTGGTGACGACGCCCACCTGGCAGCGGTCATACGGCAGCCCCTGCGAGAGGATCATGCCGCTGTCGCTCTCGAACACGGCGGCTTCCACCGCGCGGTTCATCAGGATGCGATGGCAGGCGTCCCACGCGGCGCGGTCGGTACGCGCGCCGGATTCCACTTGACGGCGATCGAGGTACAGGCCATCGCTGCAGCCCAACCCCGTGTGCTTGCCCGACAGTTGCAGCATCTGCGCCACCAACTTGGCCACGACGGTCTTGCCGTTGGTGCCCGTGATGCCGACGATAGGAATGCGGCCATCGTCCTGCGTGCCATCCTTGTCGGAAAACAGGTGGTCGACAATCGCGCGGCCCACGGGGCGTGGTTCGCCCTGGGCCGGCCGAATATGCATCAGCAGACCGGGCCCGGCGTTGACTTCCACAATCGCGCCGCGCTGCTCGTCCAGCGGCCGCGAGATGTCTTCGGCCACCAGGTCTACACCGGCAATGTCGAGTCCGACCACCCGCGCGGCCAGCGATGCGTGCGCGGCCACGCTCGGGTGCACGCGGTCGGTCACGTCAAAGGCAACGTTGCCGTTGCGCTGGATCAGCACGCTGCGGCCCGCGGGCGGCACGGCGCTGCCGTCGGCATAGCCCTGGCGCTTGAGTTCGAGGCGCGCGGCGGAATCCAGGCGCACGCAGTTCAGCGGGTGTTCTTCGGTGTTGCCGCGGCGCGGGTCGGAGTTGATCTGCGATTCGATCAGTTCTTCGATGGTCGAGGTGCCATCGCCGACCACCGACGCGGTTTCGCCCATCGCCGCCGCCGCCAGACGGCCGCCCACGACCAGCAGGCGGTGTTCGTTACCGGAGACGAAGCGCTCGACGATCACGCCGTTGCCTTCCTCGATGGCCACGGCGTAAGCGGTTTCCACCTCTTCGCGCGTCATCAGGTTCGTGAACACGCCGCGGCCGTGGTTGCCGTCGTACGGCTTGACTACCACCGGCACGCCGATGTCTTCGGCGGCCTCCCAGGCATCTTCGGCGCTGTCGACCATGCGCCCTTCCGGCACCGGCACGCCGCACGACTGCAGCAGGCTCTTGGTCAGGTCCTTGTCGCGCGAGATGGATTCGGCGATAGCGCTGGTGCGGTCGGTTTCGGCCGTCCAGATGCGGCGCTGGCGAGCGCCGTAGCCGAGTTGCACGAGATTGCCGTCCGACAGCCGGATGGACGGGATATTGCGGTCATCGGCGGCTTCGACGATGCAGGCGGTGCTGGGGCCCAGGCACTGTTCGTCCACCATGTCGCGCAGCGTTTCGACGGCGGCGTCCACGTCGTACGGGCGGTCTTCGATGGCCGCCATGACCAGATCACGGGCGGCGAACAGGGCAGCACGGGTCACGTCTTCGTGCCAGGCGCGGACGATCACCTTATAGACGCCGCGCACGGGTGTCTCGCGCGCCTTGCCGAAACCGCCGGGCATGCCGGCCAGGTTCTGCAACTCGAGGGTGACGTGTTCCAGGATGTGCCCGGGCCAGGTGCCTTCCTTCAAGCGCATCAGGAAACCGCCGCGCACGCCGGGGCTGCAGCGGTGCTCGATCAGCGTGGGCAGCCATGTCGACAGACGCTCGTAGAACCCCGGAATCGTGTTGGAGGGAGAGTCCTCCAGTTCACCAATATCGACCCATGCCTCCAGCACTGGCCGATATGTCCACATATTCGGGCCGCGCAGCGACATGACATCGAGAATCTCAATGTCCTTCTTCTTCATTGAATTTGCTTGGAAGCAGGGGGCGATGTACCCGTGAATTGGTCCGCGAAACCGAACCGTTACCTTTCAATAACGTTACAACGGCGTCGGCGTTGACGTCTTGAGCCCGGAGTGCGTTGTGCAGCGCACCAAATGCCGTGCTGGCGTGGCTATGTATACTTGCGAGCAAATTTTGCAGGCCGCAACAATTGCGACGCCGCACTCTTGCCTCGATTTATGTTCGTCCTTTTCCCATTTTGGGCTGTTTTTTGGCCATTTGGACGCGCTTTTTGAATTCTTTGCGCCACTGATGACCCAGTCCTCCCCATCGTCCGCCCCCACCGTCGTCCGCGCTCAGGAACCCTGGCGTGTCGTGCTCGGCTCAAGCCTTGCTCCAGAAGAAACCGTCCTGGCCGGGCTGCAGCTGGATTTGGACGCAAGATTGCATTTTACCCAAGGGTGGCTGGTTGTTACGAACCGTCGCCTGATCGGCCAAGCCGCGGGTGAAAAGGATTTGCAAAGCTGGGACATCGCCCCCGGCATGACGCTGGCCCACAGCGACCACGCCGGCGTCGGCACGCTGGAGTTGTCCGACGGCCAGCGCCGGCTGGCAAGCTGGCGCTACACGCTGGGCCACAATACCGACGCGCTGCGGCTGGCCGATGCTTTCGACGCCCAGCGCAACGCCCTGACCACCGGCGCCAAGGCCGCGCAGCCCGACGCGGACATCTGCCCGACCTGCAAGGCGCCCCTCCCGGCCGGTGAAGACATCTGCCCGCAATGCAGCCGTGAACTGGAGCAGCCGCCCTCGACCTGGGCGCTGCTGCGCCTGTGGCGCTTCGCCCAGCCGTATCGGTGGGAATTGCTGGCCGGTTTCGCCCTGCTGCTGATCGGCACGGCCGCCACCCTGGTGCCGCCGTACCTGACGATGCCCTTGATGGACAAGGTGCTGATCCCCTACCAGAACGGGCAGCCGGTCGATTACCGCCTGGTGACGCTCTATCTGTCCGGCCTGTTTGGCGCTGCGCTGGTGGCCTGGGTGCTGGGCTGGGCGCGCACGTATCTGCTGGCGCGCGTGTCCGAGCGCATCAGCGCCGACCTGCGCACGACCACCTACGAGCACCTGCTCAAGCTGTCGCTCGAGTACTTCGGCGGCAAGCGCACGGGCGACTTGATGGCGCGCATCGGCTCGGAAAGCGACCGCATCAGCGTGTTCCTGTCGTTGCACCTGCTCGATTTCGCCACCGACGTGCTGATGATCGCGATGACGGCCGTCATCCTGGTCTCGATCGACCCATGGCTGGCGCTGGTGACCCTCGTGCCGCTGCCCTTTATCGCGTGGATGATCCACTTGGTGCGCGACCGCCTGCGCCACGGCTTCGAGAAGATCGACCGGATCTGGTCGGAAATCACCAACGTGCTGGCCGATACGATCCCGGGCATCCGCGTGGTCAAGGCCTTTGCCCAGGAAAAGCGCGAGGTGACGCGCTTTGCCGAGGCCAACAAGCACAACCTGGCGATCAACGATCGCGTCAATGCGGTGTGGTCGCTGTTTACCCCGACCGTCACGCTGCTGACCGAAGTCGGGCTGCTGGTGGTGTGGATCTTCGGCATCTGGCGGGTGAGCCACGACGCCATTACCGTCGGTGTGCTGGTGGCGTTCCTGACCTATATCAGCCGCTTCTACACGCGCCTGGATTCCATGAGCCGCATCGTGTCCGTCACGCAGAAGGCGGCGGCCGGCGCCAAGCGGATCTTCGATATTCTCGACCACGTGTCGAGCGTGCCCGAGCCGGCCAGGCCCGTGCATCTCGAGAAGGTGAAGGGCGCGATCGAACTGCGCGACCTGGGCTTCCGTTATGGCAACCGCGCGGTGATCCGCGGCCTGAACCTGTCGATCCAGCCGGGCGAGATGATCGGGCTGGTGGGGCACAGCGGCTCGGGCAAGAGCACGCTCGTGAACCTGATCTGCCGTTTCTACGATGTGTCCGAAGGCGCGATCCGCCTGGATGGCACCGATATCCGCTCGCTGCCCGTGTCGGAATTCCGACGCAACATCGGCCTGGTGCTGCAGGAGCCGTTCCTGTTCTTCGGCACGATCGCCGACAACATTGCCTACGGCAAGCCCGACGCCACGCGCGAAGAGATCATCGCCGCCGCACGTGCCGCCCATGCGCACGAGTTCATCCTGCGCCTGCCGCACGGCTATGACTCGCTGGTGGGCGAACGCGGCCAGGCGCTGTCGGGCGGCGAGCGGCAGCGCATTTCGATTGCGCGCGCGCTGCTCATCAACCCGCGCATCCTGATCATGGACGAGGCCACGTCTTCCGTGGACACGACCACCGAAAAGGAAATCCAGAAGGCGCTCGACAACCTCGTGCAGGGCCGCACCACCATCGCCATCGCGCACCGTTTGTCGACGCTGCGCAAGGCGGATCGCCTGGTCGTCATGGATCGCGGCCAGATCGTCGAAGTGGGCAACCACGACGAGCTGCTCGCGCGCGAAGGCGCGTATTACAAGCTTTATCAGGCGCAGGCCCGCAATGTCGATGCCGAGACCGATCTGACTAGCGACGGCGAGCGCGTGGACGCCGCGGCGCCGGCTTACGCGCAGTGATCCCCACTCTGAAATGACTGCGATGCAAACGCCCGATTTCGCCCTGAGCCGCAACGGCTTCGGCAAACTTGTGATGACCCTGGCCGACGGCACCGTGCATGAAGGCGTGGTGCCCGTGCGCGCGTTCCCGATCTCCGCCGCGGGCGAGGGCTTGAGCCTGATGAGCACGGACGGCCGCGAGCTGGCATGGATCACGCAACCCGACGCGCTGCCCACGCCCATGCGCGCGCTGATCGAAGCCGAACTCGGCGCGCGGGAATTCATGCCCGAGATCCGCACGATCGTCGGCGTGTCGACCTACGCCACGCCCAGCACGTGGACGGTGCAGACCGACCGCGGCCAGACCGACCTCGTGCTGCGCGGCGAAGAAGATATCCGCCGCCTGGCCGGCACCACGCTGCTCATTTCCGACAGCCACGGTATCCACTACCTGATCCGCGATCTGCTCGCGCTGGACAAGCACAGCCGCAAGATCCTCGACCGGTTCCTGTAAGCCCGTTCAGCCGCGCAGACGTTACCGGCGCGACGGCTGCACGGTCGTCATCACTTGGTCGAGCAGGCTTTCGGCCTGCTTCCAGCTGGCGCGGTGGTTGTAGTCGCCCGCCGTGGTGACGACCACCATGTCTAGCCCGGGCACGATCCACAGGCGCTGGCCACCGTTGCCGATGCCGCCGATCCACGCGTATTCCGCGCTGCCAGCCGCCACCTTGCCGAGCCACCACTGATAGCCGTACTGCAAGCCCATGCCGGTGTCGATGTGCGGGCGCGTTGATTCGGCAATCCACTCGGCGGGCACGAGTTGCCGCCCGTTCCATTGGCCATGCTGCAACACAAGCTGGCCGATGCGCGCCAGGTCTCGGGGGCGCAGGCGCACCCCGGCAAACGCCAGCGGGCGGCCACGGTAGTCGTCCACCCATTCCCAGTCGGTGATACCCAGCGGTTCGAACAGTTGCTTGCGCGCGTAATCTGGCACAGGCATACCCACGCGCTCCGCCAGCAGTTGCGCAAGCACTGCCGTGTTGCCCCCGTTGTAATTGAACTGCGTGCCAGCCGCAGCCGCCATCGGCCGGTCAAACACGTAGTGCGCCTGAGACGTGTGCCAGAACAGCCCGAACTCGTCGTTGTTGAACAGGCTCGTCGCACGCCATTCGTTCCAGGCCAGGCCGCTCGACATCGACAGCATCTGCGAGAGCGTGATCGCCTCACGACCGTCGCGATTCAGATCCGCCAGCCCCGGAAACAGCGACAGCACCGGCGTGTCGAGCGGCGGCGTCTTGCCTTGCCCTTGCGCAATGCCCCACAGCAGGCTCGTCACCGATTTGCTGATCGAGCGGATGTCGTGAAGCGTGCTGGCGTCGAACGTGCGCGTGGTGCGGAACAGATCCTTCACCCGCTCGTCCTTGCCGGCGCGATAGACCTCCGCGACCAGACGGCCGTGGCGCACCACGAGCAGGCTGTGGAAGTTGGCATCGGAATCGGCGAATTTGCGCAGGACAGCGCAGAGATGGCCGGCATCGAAACCGGCTGCGGCAGGGTCCGCCTCGGCCTGCCAGCCGTCGTTCAACAGGGCGGGCGCATCGCAAGGTGCCGCCTGGGCGCCGCATACCGTGCAGACCCATGCCAAAGCGATGCCGATGCTGCGAAGTCGTCGCGCCATCCCAGCCCCCCAGGTCGATGTACCGCCAAGTATCGTAGCCGGCACTTGAAGGTGCAAACCCGCTGCGATGAATGGTCGTTCTGCGCGTCTGAACGGCAATGGATCGGCCATCCGGTGGACCCTCCACCCACGTCGGAACCCGGGCCCGCGTTACCATGTCGGACCCTTCTTATTCATCACTCACATCACAGGCACCTATGGTCACACGTCGAACCCTTCTTGCCTCCGCCTCGGTTACCGCCACGCTGGCGGCGCTCGGCATCACGCCCGAAGCACTGGCCGCCGATCGCGTCAAGCTGGGCGATGCCGCGCCGTTTTCTTTCGATGCGCTGATCGAGCGCGCCCGCACGATGGCCGGCAAGCCGTACACGCCCCCTGCAACGGCGCCGGCCGACATCCTGTCCAAGATCGACTACGAGGCACACGGCAAGATCAAATTCGACACCGCCCACGCACTCTTTGCGGACGGCCCCGGCCAGTTTCCGGTGACGTTCTTCCACCTCGGCACGTTCTTCCGCGCCCCGGTGCGCATGCACGTGGTGGAAAAAGGCGCCGCCCGCGAAATCGTTTACGACGAATCGTACTTCGACATGCCCGCCGACAGCCCGGCGCGCAAACTGCCGCGCGGCAGCGGCTTTGCCGGTTTCCGCTTCCAGGAAAGCCGCCTGGGTGACCAGAAGAAACTCGACTGGAAGAAGAACGATTGGGTCGCCTTCCTGGGCGCGTCGTACTTCCGCGCCATCGGCGAGCTGTATCAGTACGGGCTTTCCGCACGGGGCATTGCGCTGGACGTGGCGCAGGCCGGCAAGCCGGAAGAGTTTCCCAATTTCACGCACGTGTGGTTCGACACGCCGGCAGACAACCGCGCCGATTCCGTGACGATCTACACGCTGCTCGACGGCCCGAGCATCACGGGTGCATATCGCTTTGTCATGCACCGCACGAAGGGCGTGGTGATGGACATCGACACGGCCATCTTCCTGCGCAAGGACGTCGACCGTTTCGGCATCGCGCCCGCCACGTCGATGTACTGGTTTTCGGAAACCGCCAAGGGCACCGCCACTGACTGGCGCCCCGAGGTGCACGACTCCGACGGCCTCGCCCTCTGGACCGGCAATGGCGAGCGCATCTGGCGCCCGCTGAATGATCCGCCGCGCACGATGGCGTCTGCCTTTGGCGACAACAACCCGCGCGGCTTCGGCCTGCTGCAGCGCGATCGCGATTTCAACAACTACCAGGACGGCGTCCATTACGAGCGCCGCCCGAGCCTGTGGGTCGAGCCGCTGGAAGGCTGGGGCGAGGGCGCCGTGCAGCTCATCGAAATCCCGACCGACGACGAGATCCACGACAACATCGTCGCCATTTGGGTGCCGAAGGCACCGGCGCGTGCGGGCAGCCAGTACCGTCTACGCTATCGCCTGCACTGGCTGGCCGATGAACCGTATCCGACACAACTGGCGCGCTGCGTGGCCACGCGCATGGGCAACGGCGGGCAGCCGGGCCAGCCGCGGCCGCGCGGCGTGCGCAAATTCATGGTCGAGTTCAAGGGCGGTCCGCTGGAGAAACTGCCTTTCGGCACCAAGCCGGAGGCCGTGCTGAGCACCTCGCGCGGCACGTTCTCGTATGTGTTTACCGAAGCCGTGCCGAACGGCGTGCCGGGCCACTGGCGCGCCCAGTTCGACCTGACGGTCGACGGGAAGGAACCGGTCGACATGCGGCTGTTTTTGCGTGTGGATGGCAAGCCGCTGTCCGAGACGTGGCTGTATCAATATCACCCGTTCCAATCGCCGGTGGGGCCAGTGGCGTCCTAAACGCCGTCGCAGCGGTCCACAAACAAGGCGGGGATTCCCCCGCCTTTTTCATTACTGGTAGGACAGCGTCACCACCGCGAGCGCTGGTTCCACCCCCGGCGCGCGCGACAAGGTCAGCGTGCCGTTGTTTGCCGTCAGCAGGCTGGCCTTGAAACCGCCGTATTTGGCCAGGACGTCCGCCTTGCTGCGTGCATCGCCCACCCGCAGGGGGTTGAGCGACGATGCCGCGCGAGCCTCCACTGACACATCGACCGGCACCACCCGCACTGCAGCCGAGCGAAAGCTCAACACCACCTGGTGACCGGACGCGGATGCTCGCGCCTGCAACCCCTCGCCCGCAGCGGATACCTGGGGCGTGGCCTGCACGCGGAACCCGGCCTCCACGATGGCGCCCGTGAAGTAAATCACGCCGCCATGGCTGCCGGCCGCCAGCGCGCTGCTCGCTCCGATGGCCACCGCCATGGCGACGACCGTTGCCTTGTAGACCTTGAACATGAGAACCCCGATGCCCGACCCTTGGGCGATGTGTCACATCCGCCCGTCTTCAGCCGGTCTGACGCAACAGTTTTTTACGATTTTCATCGTCCTCTGGATCGATCTGATTGGGGATTCCGAACATCCCTGATTGCGAGTCAGACAGGGTTCCTCGCAAATCCACCTCTCACGGTGCCGGCCACACCGCCAGCGCCTGCATCAACTGCTTGCCCAGCGGGACTCGCTTGGCCATATCGCCCTCGCGCGGCATGTCGATGTTCAGAGCAAAGGCATACACGTGGCCGGCACGCTCCACCCAGCCGACCCACCAACCGATCTCCGGCTGGTATTCGGTGGCGACGCCGGTCTTGGCATACAGCGCGGCATCGCCCTGCCGCTCGATCAACAGCATGCGCTGGACCATGTCCCACGTGCGCGGCTTCACCGGCAACTGCTTGAGCGCCATGCGGCTGGTGAAGCGCGCTTCTTCGAATGCGGAAATCTCCAGCGGGCCACGCAGCCAGAATTGATCGATCACGCTGCCGAGCTGGCGATTGCCGTACTCAAAAGCGTCCACATAAGCCTGCATGCGTTCAAGGCCGACACGCCGTGCCACCTCCTGGTATATCGGCACGGCCGACAGGCGGATCGCCTCGGGCAACGCCATGTCGTGCTCCCACTGCTGGTAAGGCTGCGGCTTGCCGCCGTAAGGCAGCACTTCCTGATCGTCGCGCACGGCCCCGGTGTCGAAGGCGATCAGGCTGTTCGGAATCTTGAACGTCGATGCCGGATGGATGCGCCGCGCGGCGCGCGCCGGATCGACGACATAGGTGCGGTCGGCGCCGATGTCCATCAGTACAAAGGTGCCCGAGACACCCGCGTCGTCGAACACGCGCTTGAGGTCATTACGCACGACCAGCTCGGCGTGGGCGGTGGTGGTGCTCATCGCAACGGCGCAGGCCGTGAGGGCGAACGCGAAAGTCTTCGACCAGCGAGAGAACATGAAAGGCTCCTTGAAATGAGTGGATGGCTACCGGCAACCGGCGATGCGCACAGGAGCCGGCGCTGCGCATCGTAGGGAGCGCTCCGTGCTGCCGCCAGCGTGCACAACAAGCTGCACGTCACGCGCGTAACGCCTGTAACAATGGGTGTGGCGCACAATGGCGCCACGTTTCGCTTCGCCTGATTGTTTGCATGACGCCGCCCACCCTGCCCGCCCTCCATGTCGAGCTGACCACACCGCAAACTGTGGATGGACGACGCGCCCCGTTCCAGAGCCTGTGGCTGCTCGTGCGCCTGGCCTACGCGCATCGTCTGTCGCCGGAGCAACCGCTGGTGCGCCTGGCCGACCTGCGCGGCGCTGTGTCGGACGCCAGCACGCAACGCATGATGATCAGCCGCGCCTTTCGCGACTGGCAGAACTGGGGCGTGCAGGCAGGCTGGGGCGAACAGCGCGACCGCGAGCCCCGCTTCCTCAACGCAGACAAGCGCAGCCAGGGCCCGTTCTGGCTTACGCCTGAAGACGCGGCGCGCGTGGTCTGCCTGGTGGAAGGGCGGATTGCCGATGACACAGATGTGCGCGCCTTTCTCGGTATCGCCGCGCCGGAAAGCAGCACGGACAACAGCGCCGAAGCCAACGCCAGCGCGCTCTCCGGCCCTGCGCCTGGCACGCCCAACCCCGCGTTCTGGCACGCCTTTCTGACCGCGCGTCACGCCATGCGCGAAGGCCGACTGCTGCATGCGCTAAGCACCGGCACAATTGCCTCCGACACCGAGCGCGGCGGCGCCCTGCTCGCCTTGCGCCACGCTGGCGACGCCGCCGACAACGACTTCCAGCGCGCCCTCGTCACCCTGGGCGAGGCAATGGCCGCGCGCCGGCTGGGCGACTCGACACGCGCCAGCGCCCTGCTCTCGCAGTTGCGCGCGCACCGCCGGCAGCGCCATGTGCTGGGCAACGACTACCTCGCCGCCATGGAGCGCATCGTCACCGCATGGTGTGCGTATGACCGACGCGACCTCGACCTTGCCGCCGGCCTGCTCGCCCGCCTCGCCGATGCCGAGCCCGGTCGCAGCCTGCTGCGCTATCACCCGCAGATCCGTTTTGAGTGGAACAACTTGAGCGCCCTCATCGAGCGCGCCCGCCTGCTCTACGCGGATGCCGACGGCATTGCATTGGAGGCACGCGCACACGCCGCACAGCGCATCGTCGCGCAGTTCGAAACCGCGCTGGCTGCCGCGCTGGAAAGCCAGGCCTCCGACGCCGTGCAGCAGGTTGCCGCCAACCTCGGCATGACGCGCTGGCTGCTGCGCGACGTGCTTGGCAACGCGGTGCATGCCGACGGCACGGTCGATGCCGTCCGCTGGCTGGCCATGAGCGAATGGCAGGCGCTGCGCAACGGCGGGCCGCTGCAATCGGCGTGGAACGCCATCGCGCTGATGCGCATAGCAGGCGCTGCGCAACGGCGGGCCGCAGCAATCGGCGTGGAACGCCATCGCGCTGATGCGCATAGCAGGCGCTGCGCAACGGCGGGCCGCAGCAATCGGCGTGGAACGCCATCGCGCTGATGCGCATAGCACGCGCCGACACAAGCCGCGCAGCGCTCACGTTGAACGACCTCCGTACGCAAGCGGGCCCGTTTGCCGAGGCCTTTGACGCGCGCTACTGGCCGCAGCGCTGGTCCGACGTTGCCGCACTGCGTCTGCGCGAACACGACAGCGGCCGCCATCGCTACGGCCACGTGCAGGTGAGCGGGTTGCTGCTGGAGCTGGCGTGGTTTGCTAACGCAGACGGCGATCACGTTACTGCTCGCACGGCGATGAACCGCCTCGCGCAAGCCACGCAAGACTTGGCACCGCACGATCGCGCGTACTTCGTCCAGGCACTGAAGCAGCTGACACAGATGGCGGATGCGCCGCCCTGAGCTGCACGCTGAGCCGCCCCCCCCAGCAGATCGATGGATGAATAAATTCGTTGTATCCCTAATGATCCGTCGCTAGACTACGGTACATGTTTGATCACTGCCTGTACTTCAACACCACCGCTCTGGCGCGCTCGGTCGAGCGCGAATGGACGGTCGCGTATGCGCCGTTCAGCCTGACGCCGCCGCAAGGGTTCGTGCTGCGCGTGGTGCTCAAACGACCCGGTGTGCTCAACCGCGAACTGGCCGAGGTGCTGGGCATTGCGCGGCCCACTGCCACGCGTCTTGTGGACGGCTTGATCGCCAAGGGCCTGGTGGAACGCCAACCTTCTGCAGAGGACGGCCGAGAGTGGAACCTCTTCCCCACGGAAGCCGCCCGTGAACTGGAAACCGCGTTGCAGGCCGCCAGCGCCAAGGTGGCGCGGCGCTTGCGCGAGCATGTCGGCGCAAGCGCGTTCGACGATACGGTGCAGGCCATCCGTAACGTTCGGAGTACGCTGAACACGTAAGACAAACGGGGCGGCCATTGCCGCCTTTTTGATCGGCAAATAGTTGCATCACTACGGATATTACCAAGGAGCGCCTGCATGACTACCGTTCTTGTCACCGGCATCGAGCCGTTTGAATCCGACCCCACCAACCCTTCGTGGGACATCGCGCAGGCACTCGACAGCACGCAGGTGGACGGCGCGGTCATCGTGGCGCGGCAGTTGCCGTGCGTGTTTGGTCTCGCCAACGAAATATTGGTGGACGCCATCGAGGCCACATCACCCGCCCTGGTGTTCGCGCTGGGGCTGGCCACGGGCCGGACGGAGATTTCGGTGGAGCGCGTAGCCATCAACGTGATCGACGCACGCATTCCCGACAACGCGGGCAACCAGCCGGTTGATACGCCTGTGGTGGCCGATGGGCCAACGGCGTACTTCTCCACCCTGCCGATCAAAGCCATCGTGCATGCGCTGCGCGAGGCCGGCGTGCCCGCGGGCGTGTCGCAGAGTGCAGGCACCTACAACTGCAACCACCTGTTCTACGGTTTGATGCACCACATTGCCATGCGCGCGCCGCAGGTGCGCGGCGGCTTCATCCACGTGCCGACCACGCCCGAACTGGCAGCGCGGCATGCGGGCCGGCCGAGCCTGTCGATCGATACGCAGATCAAAGGAATACGTCTGGCGGTGCGTACGACGCTGGCCACGCAGTCAGATCTGAAGATGAGCGCAGGTGCAGTGCATTGACACGCGCACGCGAATGGCTGGCCGGCGCCGCGGACCTGGCACGCTGGCTCTTCGCGTGACAGTCCTCAGGCCACCAGCGGCATGAGCAACATCCGCGCAGCCAGTTCCTGCCGGAAACTTTCGAAGGCCTGCATGGCGGAATCAGCACCGCGCGCAGTGTTCTGCAAGCGGATGCCTTCCACCTGATGGATGCCCACCGTGGCAAACACATAACGCAGATATGGCATCAGGAAATCGGTCTGCGCGTGGGCGCCGTCAAAGTGGCCGCCTGAAGCGGATACCACCAGCACCGAGCGATCGGTCAGCATGCCCACCTTGCCCGTGGGCGTGCGGCGGAACGTGCGTTCGGGCCGCACCACCAGATCGATCCACGCCTTCAACGCCGAAGGCACCGTGTAGTTGTGCACCGGCGTGGAAATCAGCACGGCATCCGCTGCTTCCAGTTCGCCGATCAGCGTTTCCGACAGCGCAAGCGCTGCACGGTGCGTTGCGGTGCGGTCGGCATCGGGCGTGAGGCTGGCCTCGACAAAACCGGCATCGGGATGCGGCAACGGCGTGGCCGCCAGATCGCGCTCGATGACGCGCAGGCCACCAACGGCCTCTGCCAATTGTGCGATCACCCACTTTGCGCCACGCCGGCTGTGCGAGCGATCGTCGCGCGGGCTCACGGTCACGTGCAGCAGTGTTGTCATCGCGCAGCCCCCGTTTTCGTGTTCATGCCAAAGCGCAAAGCGCCTGCAAGCAGCCCGTTGCGATAGTAGAAGCGATGGCCAAGCACGTTGGACAGCGGCGTATCGAGCACGAGCCGCGCACAGCCCAGGCGCTCGGCTTCGGCCTTGAGGTGGCTCATCAATACGTTGCCGAGGCCGCTGCTGCGCAGGTTGGCATCGGTCACCAGATCGTCGACATACAGGAACGGCCCGTAGACGAGGTTCTCCTGCTGCCGATAACCCGCCAGCGCTACCGGCACCCCGTCACGCCAGACGGCGATGAGGCGGTAGCCGTCTTGCACCTGCCGGCGCCAGCGCGCGACCAGCTCGTCGGCGTCGGCAAGATGCGGCCGCAGTTGGTGCATGACGGGAAAGCACGCACGCAAGGCAGCTTCATCTTCGATGGGGCGGACGGCGTCCATGGTCATGCTTGCTCCGCGGTCACGGCAGCCGGCACCTGCGGCACAAAGCGCATTGCGACGGCAATACGGTTCCACGCCTGGATGTTGGCGACGGCGGCTGTGAGGAAGGCGACTTCCGTCCTGGAGAAATGCTCGAGCACGGCGTCGTATTCGTGATCATCCACCCCGTGGTCGGCCGCGCGGGCCAGGGTGGTCAGCGCTTCCGTCCAGGCCAGCGCGGCGCGCTCGCGCGGCGTGAAGACCGCCGGCGTGTCGCGCCAGACCGCCACCAGATCGAGCTTGGCCGGCGCCACGCGCAGCTTGCGCGCCAGGTTCAGGTGGAATTGCACGCAGAACGCGCAGCCGTTGATTTGCGAGGCGCGCAGCTTGATGAGTTCGGTCAGCGGCTTTTCCAGCCCCGAGGCGTCCACCGCCTTACCGAGCGCCTGCAACGCCGGCGCCACGCCGACGGCAGTATCGACAAATTCCGAGTAATCCATGCGAGGGGAAAGATCTTCCATGTCTGGCTCCTGTTGAGGGTCCGTGTAAGGAGGAGTGGTAATATCAGTGCTCGAACATAATATTCGAACTCTTACATCATGAGCAAGCGTGCTACCGCCGGCAAGGACAACGACACCTCCCGCAACGCGCCCTCCGTCCCCGAGCCCGGGCAGGGCAAACGCGGTGAAGAAGGCTATCTCGGCTACCTGCTGCGCCAGGCCAGCGCCGCTCAGCGGCTGCGCATGGAGCGCGCCATGGCCGACGTGGGCGTCACGCTGCCGCAATTCCTGGTGCTCACGATGCTCCGTGCCTACCCGGGTATCTCGAATGCCGACCTCGCCCGGCTGACCATGCTGACGCCCCAGACGGTAAGCGTCATCGTCACCAACCTGGAGCGCAGCGGCGCCATTACGCGCCGACCCCACGCGGTGCACGGCCGCATCCAGCACATCGACGTCACCCCGGAAGGGTCCGCCCTGCTCGCCGCGTGCCGAAAACGCTCGGGCGGCATCGAGCAGGATCTGCTCGAGGGGTTCACGCCCGAAGAGGAAGAGGTCGTGCGGCGCTGGCTCGTACACGTCGCCAAGCTCGCTAGCGACAAACCTGCACCCTGATTGGTCGATCCGTTCTTCCGCTTTCGCGATTGATGCCTTGACTTCTGGACGGCCGCCACTATCATTCGATGTATCTTACGATATATCTGATGATGCTCTTCAGGAGAATGCAATGCGCGGTTGGTTCGGACATCACCACAAAATGTGGATTGGAAAGCATTTCATGATGGGTCGCCACGGTCATGGCGGACACGGGTTCGGGCGTGGCATGGGCGGCCCCGGCGGCTATGGCGAAGGTGACGACGAAGGCGGCAGCCCCTGGCGCGGCCGCCGGCTCAGTTCAGCCGACCTGCAACTGGTGCTGCTGGCGCTGCTCAAGGGCACACCCCGCCACGGCTATGAGTTGATCAAGGCGGTGGAAGAGCATTCGCTCGGCTTCTACACACCGAGCCCGGGCATGGTGTACCCAGCGCTGTCGTATCTGGAAGACCACGGTTTCGCTTCCGTCACTGCCGAGGGCAACAAGAAGCGCTACGGCATCACCCCCGAAGGCGAAACATGGCTGGCCGAGCGCCAGCACAGTGCCGATGCCATCCTCGCCCAACTGCGTGCCATGGGCGAGCGCGTCAAGCGCATGAACGAAGCCATGGCCTTCGACCGCGAAACCGACAACGCCGCCGAATGGACGGACACGGGCCACGACCCGCTGCGCACCGCGCGCTGGCGCCTGAAGTTTGCCCTCATGGAAAAACGCTTCGCTTCGCGCGAAGAACAGCAACGCGTGGCAGACATCCTGCTACGTGCCCTCAAGGAAATCACCGGCGAGCGGTAAGCGGCAAGCAGCAGCATCTGTTCAGCCGCCCCGGGCGATGTTTGGTCGCCCGGGCTACCGCGTCGGTCCAGTCGGTCCATTCCGCAGCCATCTATGTTTGCCTTCAATCGCACACAAGGTCTCATGTCGCAGCTGATCAGTTCTGTCAAACCCGCCACACGCCGCATGCGCGTGCGCGCAATCCATACACTGTCGCCGCGCATGCGCCGCGTGGTCTTTACCGGCGTGGCGGCTACGGATCTCGCTGATCTGGCTGGCGCGGCGCCCGGCGCGGCCATCAAGCTGATGTTTCCGCACGATGCCGCGGGCCCCGGCCGCACGCTGGGGCGTGCTTACACCATCCGCCGCTACCACGCGGCGCGCGATGAACTGGAAATCGATTTTGTGGTGCACGACGAAACACCGGCCGCGCAGCATGGCCCCGCTGCACGCTGGCTCGAACACGCCGCCCCTGGCGATGAAGTGGAATTCGCCGGCCCCAAGCGCGGATTCCGTGCCGACCCAGCGGCGCCGTGGACGCTGCTGATCGGCGATGAAACCGCGTTGCCCGCCATCTTCGCGATTTTGGAGGCGTTGCCCGAGCACGCGCAGGTGCTGACCTATATCGCCATTGGCGACGCCCGCGCCCGACTCCCGCTGGAGGGCGCCCTGGCCGAGCACCCGCGCAGTCGCGGCATCCACTGGGTGGAGAGCGATACCGCGCACGCCGGCGCCATGATGGTCGGCGCACTCAGCGCCCAATCCATGCCGGCCGGCACGCCCCAGGTGTTCCTCGCTGGCGAGGCCTCCTTGCTCAAGCAAGTCCGCACGCTGCTCGAAGGCGCCTGGGCCGTGCCGCAGGACGCCATCGACGCCAAGGGCTACTGGACAGCCGGCCTCTCGCGTGAAGAACGCAAGGCGAGCGAGGCGCGCTGATCTTCGCGTCGCGTCAGGTCGCGACTTCTGTCTGGGGTGTGGCGCCCTTCACCCACTCGCGCAGCAGGCGCTGCCCGTGCAGCAGCGCCGCGTCCATCGCTTCGCGCGGCGAGCCGAACGTGCATCCGGGCCGCACCGGCTGCGAGCCCGACAACGATTGCCCTTCCGCACCGCGGAAGACCACCTCGACACGCGCCTCCCAGCCTCGCCCGCCAGCGGGAACCACACGCGGGACGATCTCAACGTCTCCACAGATCTTGTGCACCTCGTTCCTCCGTCTGCAGCGCCTGAACAGCGCATTGCCCGCAATCTAGCAACGGGCATGCCAACCTGCGCCGCTCTTGGGATTTGATCCAGATCAACTTGCGGCGCAGACATGATCTTTAGGCCGCCCGCAGCATGCCGATGCAAAGAAGGACAGTGTGCCTTTCACGCTCACGCCTCCTTACGACCATCCGCGCCCACGAAGCGCGGCACCACCATGCGCAAGAATCTGCCGGTCACCCAAGCCGAAACCGCCCTCAGCCCGACGGACTACCTCATCTCCCGCACCGATCTCAAAGGCCGCATCGTCTTCGCCAACCCGGCGTTCGTGCGCATCAGCGGCTATACACACGAAGAACTGATGGGCGCGCCGCACAACCTCGTGCGCCACCCGGACATGCCCGAAGCCGCCTTTGCCGACTTGTGGGCCACGCTGCAGGCCGGCAAGCCGTGGCGCGGCTTCGTCAAGAACCGTCGCAAGGACGGCGGCTTCTACTGGGTGCTGGCTAACGTGACGCCGGTGTTTCAGAACAACGCGGTGGTCGGCTATACGTCGGTGCGTTCGATGGCCACGCCCGCACAGATCGCGCGCGCGCAACGCGCCTATACCGCCATCAATGAAGGCGACACGTCGTACACCGTGCGTGCGGGCCGCATTCTGCGCACGGGATGGCGGCGCGTCGTCAATCTGTTCCAGATCGACAGCCTGCGCTTCAAGGTGATCGGCCTGCAAACGCTGATTGCATCGGCCATCCTGATCGGCACGGTGTGGGCGCACATCGCGCTGGAAGCCGCCGATCTGCATGGCGCAGCGTGGCTCGTGTTCAGCCGCGATTGGCTGTGGCTCACCGGCGTGGGTTGCGCCGGGCTGGCAACGATGTCAGGCGTGCTGCTCGCACGCACGCTGATCCGACCATTGGAAGAAGCCGCGACGCTGGCCACACGCCTGGCTGCCGGCGATCTGACCACCGTGGTCGAAGCCCGCTCCAGCGACGAGTTGGGCGAAGTCATGCGCGCCATGGGCACCATGCGCGCGAGCCTGTCGTCCATCGTGCGCGACATCCAGGACGGCGCCGCCAGCGTCGCGCACAGCACGTTGCAGATTTCCGCCGGCAACCATGACCTCTCCGCCCGCACTGAGCAGCAAGCCGCCGCGCTGGAAGAAACCGCATCCAGCATGGAGGAGCTGACATCGATGGTTGCGCAGAATGCCGACCACGCCCGCGCAGCCAGCGCCCTGGCCGAGCAGGCCTCCACCATTGCGGCCGACGGCGGCCAGGTCGTGCAGCGCGTCGTGCAAACGATGGACGCCATCCGCGCCGACAGCCAGCGCGTGACCGAGATCATCGCCACCATCGAGAGCATCGCGTTCCAGACCAACATCCTTGCGCTCAACGCCGCAGTTGAAGCCGCACGCGCGGGCGAAGAAGGCCGTGGCTTTGCGGTCGTCGCCGGCGAGGTGCGCAGCCTCGCGCAGCGCAGCGCGCAGGCCGCAGCGCAGAGCAAGGAGATCATCCGCGCATCCGATCAATCCGTGCGCGACGGCGTGGATCTCGTCCACAAGGCGGGCGCCACCATGACGCAGATCGTGCAATCGGTGCAGACCGTCACGCAGCTCATGTCGGAAATCTCCGCCAGCTCGCGCGAGCAGAGCAGCGGCATCGCGCAGATCAACGCGTCGGTTTCGCAGCTCGATGGGGTCACGCAGCAGAACGCCACGCTGGTGGAAGAAGCGGCGGCGGCCACCTCGGTGTTGGCCCGCCAATCGGAAGATCTGAAGCACGCCGTCGCGGTGTTCCGCGCGTAGCGCCGCAGCGACAGCAACACATTACACGGTGAAGTGCGTGTCGCGTTCAAGCAATGCCGTCACGGCCTCAGGCAACAGCGGCTCGCTGAAGTAATAGCCCTGCAGCACATCGCATTGGTGGGAGGCCAGGAAGGCCGACTGCGCAGCGTCTTCCACACCTTCGGCACACACCTTCACGCCAAGGTTGTGGGCCAGCACCACGACCGTCGTGCAGATGGCGGCATCGTTGGAATCGCGGTCGATGTCCTTGACGAACGCGCGGTCGATCTTGATGAGGTCGATCGGCAAGCGCTTCAGATACGCCAGGCTCGAATACCCCGTGCCGAAGTCGTCGATGGCAATGCGCACGCCCAGCTGGCGAATGGCTGTGAGGTCTTCGATGGTGCGCTCGGTGCCCTCCATCAGCATCGACTCGGTCACTTCCAGTTCAAGGAAGCCCGACCCGAGGCCGTATTGGCGCTGCAGCTTGAGCAGCGTTGGCAGCACGGTGCCACGCTTGAACTGCAGCGGCGACACGTTCACAGCCAGTGTCAGGTCATCGGCCAGGCCGCGTTTGTGCCACTCGGCGCGCTGCCGCGCAGCCTCGGTCAAGACCCAGTTGCCAATCTCGACAATCAGCCCGCTCTCTTCGGCCACCGGAATGAACGCGGCCGGCGGCAGCAACCCGCGCGTCGGATGAATCCAGCGGATCAGCGCTTCCAGCCCGCACACGCGGCCCGTCTTGGTGTCGATCTGCGGCTGGTACAGCAAGCGGAACTGGCCCTGCTCCAGCGCCGCCCGGATCTGGTGCTCCAGGTTCAGCCGGTACGACACGCCGATGTCCATTTCGGGCGCGAAGAATTCCAGGCGGTTACGGCCGTTCTGCTTGGCGTAGTACATCGCCATTTCGGCATGGCGGATGAGGCTATCTGCGTCTGCGCCGTGCGCCGGGTATTCGGCCACGCCAATGCTTGCGGTCACGAACACCTCGTGCCCTTCCACACGCACCGGCTCGGCAAACAGGTCGAAGCCGAAATCGACACCGCGCGAACCCGCGTGCGAGATCACCAGTGCAAACACGTCGCCGCCAAACCGCGCCACGGTGTCCACCGTATCGGCGGCATCGCGCAGGCGCTCGGCCACACGGCGCAGCACCTCGTCGCCCAGCAGGTGGCCAAGGCTGTCGTTGACGACCTTGAAGCGGTCAATGTTGACGAGCGCCACATAGAAGCGGCTACGCTGGCGTGCGGCCATCTCCACTGACTGCTGCACGCGGTCGGCCAGCAGCGTACGGTTGGGCAGGCCCGTGAGCGAGTCGATGGTGGCGTGCTGGGCCAGGCGCGTGCGCGTCATCTCCTGCTCGGTCACGTCGTCCTGAATGCCGACGTAATGCGTGACCGCACCCTTGGCATCGCGCACGGGCGAGAGCAGGAAGTTATTCAGGAAGGCGTGGCCGTCCTTGCGGAAATTGCGCAGCAGCACGCGGATCTCACTCTCGTCGCGCAGCGCGGTTCGCACTTCGTTCAGCGCCGGCTGCCCAGGCTCGGACGAATGCAGGAAGCGCGCGTTGCGGCCCAGAATTTCCTCTGCGCGATAGCCCGTCATGCGCTCGAAGCCGGGGTTCACGTACACGATCGGAAAGTCGGGCTGCTGCGCGTCGGCCACAGTAATGCCGGACGGCACCGATTCGACCACGCGGCGCAGCAACCGCAGTTGCTCGTCCGATTCGCGCCGATCTGTGATGTCCTGCATGGTGCCGAACAAGGCGACGACCTCATCGCGATCGTTGCGCTCGATGTTGCCGCGCGAAAGCACCCAGCGGTGCTCGCCGTCGCGGCGGATCATCTCCAGCTCCAGCGAGTACGCCTCACCTTCGGTCACGGCACGGCTGGCGGCTTCGCGCAGACGGTTATAACTGTCAGCGGTAAAGAACTGCGCCTGCTGGGCGAAGGCCGGCGGCGCGCCCGGCGGCACGCCCGTCAACACATACATGCCCGACGACCACGTGGTGGAGTCGCGCAGCACATCCCAGCGCCAACTGCCCAGAAGCGCAATCTGTTCGGCCACGCGCAGGTTCGCTTCGCTGCTGCGCAGCTCCTGCTCAATCGCCGAGCGCTGCGAAATGTCGGTCACCCCGCCGACCATGCGCACAGCGCGGCCGTCCTGATCACGGTAAAGGCTGGCGCGAATTTCCACCGTGCGCGTGGCACGGTTGGCATCGATCACCCGGCAGACGTGCTGCCAGCTGTCGCGGTCGGAATTCAGTACGGCGCGCAGCTCGTGGGCGAAGGCGTCCACGTCGTCCGGGTGCACGAACTGTTGGAATGTCAGCGTGCGCGACACACCGTCGTCGTCGCCCTGGCCCAGCAACGCGTCGCTGCCAAGCAGCCGATGCAGGCTGGCGTTGGCCCAGGACTCGCCGGTGGCGATATCCCAATCGAAGATCCAGTCGTTGGTGGCGCGCGCCACGCGCTGGAAGCGTTCGGTCAGGCGGTGGACGGTGGCGTCGTGGCGCTGGATGGCGGCACGCATTTCGTTGAAGGTGCGCTCAAGCAGCGAGAGTTCATCGCGCGAGGAGCCGTGCTCGGGCACGCGGGCGGAAAAATCGCCCGTTGCGTAGTGGCGGGCCGCATCCACCAGCGCATCAATGCGCGGCATGACCATCCGCCGCAGCGCCATCTGTATGAGCGCCAGCAGCATCACCACCATCAGCAGGATGGCGCCGCCGCCGGCCAGCGTCACGTTGCGCTGCTGGCGAACGATGTCGGTAGCGTCCACGCCGCGCACGATGCGCAAATGCCCGCCGGCCGCGTGCGGCACCACCATGGCGGCGTAGGCGCGGCGAACGCCGTCGGTGTCGTCCACGAACACCGGTTCGCCTGGCTGCTGGGCCGCAGCGGCCACCAGCGGCCCGCGCACAATGGCCGGCACCTGGGCGGCCTCCAGAGCACCGTGGGTCGACAACACGTTGCCCGCCGCATCCACGAGGTAGACCGGCGCCTCCGACATGCCGTCGACGGCCGCCGCAATCAACGCGCTCTGCCGCACGGCCGCGTACGCCACGCCCCGGATGGTGCCGTCGTTGCCTGCCATCGGCCGCGCCGAAATCAACACTGCCTGGCCGGAGGCGCGTCCGATCACAAATGTCGACAGGGACGGTCGGCCCGTCGCCATGATCTCGTTGATGTACGGTCGGTCCGACAGATCGATGGCAAGCTTCGCCGTATCGGGCGTACATACCAGCTTGCGATGCGCGTCGATGATGCCGAGGTTCGCGAGTTCGCTCTGGTTATGAAAGACGCGGTTGACGAAACTGCTGCACTCTTGCCGCTCCATGCGCAGCGCCGAATCGTCCGCGATGAGCACCGAGAGCAGCGTATTGGCGTTGGACAGCACCATGCCGACGCGCGCAGCGGCAGTCTCGGTTTCGTGGGTCAGGTGCTGGGCAAGGTGATCATTGAGCCGGTCACGATAAAGCGCCACACCAGCAATCGCGACAACAATGGCCGGCAAGGCGGCCACCGCGGCCAGGGCAAGCAAGCGGCCGCGCAGCGTGGTGGGAAAGAAAGCGTGCTTCGGCACTTGAATGACCGGTAGAGCCTTATGTGGAGAGCGGATGCACTCTGCGGTTGCACGATGCGCGGCTCAAGGACCATCCCCTCGACGCACGATGCAGTTGCGGCATCGTGCCGGATGACGGCTGACGCAGTGCGCAAGCATTTTGCTTGCAATTCCTATCGCACGCAACTTGTGGATAGCCTGTAGCCGACCCGGCCGCAAATCGGCGCGGCAGGCGGCACGAGGGGTGGTAGCAATGTGGGCGATGGGGTGTCCGAACCACCACTGCCAATGCCCTGATCGACGGCGATGCAAGCCCTGCTCACCGCGTTGACACCGTTCGGCGAAAGTCGCCTTGACGCGGCAGGCGCCCATAGAAAAAGCCACCGGGTAGCGGTACCCGGTGGCCTCAAGAATACGCTTTGAACGGGGAAGTTCAGCGCAGTTGAAGCATAGGCAATGGTCCCCATTCAGGCCAATACCCAGGATAGGGTAATTTAGGAAAAACCCTGCACGGGCAGCGGCTTTTTGGCCTCCGCGCCTTTCGCGTGTGCTTTCTGCACAACGCCGGGCTCCGTAACAACCCGTCCTCCGAAATATCCATCCTGGCGACCGGGTGCCGCAGCCCGTCTCACGGGATGTTGCGTTATAATGAAAACGATTCGCATTTAGCCACCTTGCTTTACCACGTTAAGTAAACGACCACACACGATGCGGCTTTCCGAGCTTTCCCGCCGGGCGACGGCGGTGGTGGATCACGTTGAAGACCGTGAACCCGCCGATCCCATCAGCCAACGCCTGCGCGAACTCGGGTTCGTGACGGGCGAAGAGGTGCGCGTGGTAGCCGTCGGCCCGTTCGGCGGTGATCCGCTGGTCGTGCAAGTGGGCTTTACCCGCTTTGCACTGCGGCGCCAGGAGGCTGCCCGCGTGTGCGTGCGCGCCGAATCGGCCACGCAACCCGCCGCCGCCATCGCTTCGCCCGAAACGGCCCCGCCCGTCAAGGTGCGCGAGGCGGCATAGGCCGCCTTCTATTGCCGCCGCTTTCCGGCTCCGCTTACCCGGCTTCATGCAGATGCACGCTTCTTCCTCCTCCGCTTCCACACCCGCATTGCGCGTTGCCCTGGTCGGCAACCCCAACTGCGGCAAGACCGCGCTGTTCAACCTGCTGACGGGCAGCCGCCAGAAGGTCGCCAACTATGCGGGGGTGACGGTCGAGCGCAAGGAAGGGCGCTTTACTGCGCCGTCGGGCCGGCATGTGCAGATCCTTGATCTGCCCGGCGCCTACAGCCTGATCGCCACCAGCCCCGACGAAGCCATCACACGCGATATCTGCCTTGGCACGTTCCGTGGCGAGTCGCGCCCGGACATGCTGATCTGCGTGGTCGACGCCACCAACCTGCGCCTGCACCTGCGCTTCGTTCTGGAGCTGCAACGCCTGGGCTTGCCGATGGTGCTGGCGCTGAACATGGTGGATGCGGCCGAGCGGCGCGGCATCCGCATCGACCGCGCCAAACTGGAAACCGCCTTGGGCGTGCCGGTGGTGCAGACAGTGGCCATCAAACGCAATGGCGCGGCTGACCTTGTCGCGCATATCGATCACGAACAACTGCCAGCCGTACCGGTTGGGCTGCCGGCCGACGCCGATCCGCACGTCGAAGTGAAGCGGCTGCTCGATACCGCCGTGACCATGCCGCGCAGCACGGCTGAGCTGGACGACCGGCTCGACCGTATCGTCCTGCATCCGGTGCTGGGCCTGATGCTGCTGGCCGTGCTGATGTTCTTCATGTTCCAGGCGGTGTTCTCGTGGGCGCAGCCGCTCATGGACGGCATTCAGGGTGCCGTGGAAGCCGTGGGCGTGTGGGTCGGCAATGTCATGCCCGACGGCATGCTCAAAAGCCTGCTGGTGAACGGCATCATCGCGGGCACGGGCAGCGTGCTGGTGTTCCTGCCGCAGATCCTGATCCTGTTCCTCTTCATCCTGTCGCTGGAAGAATCGGGCTATCTGCCGCGCGCGGCCTTCCTGCTCGACCGGTTGATGGCGGGCGCGGGGTTGTCGGGGCGCTCGTTCATTCCGCTGCTGTCGAGTTTTGCGTGCGCGATCCCCGGCGTGATGGCCACGCGCACGATTCAGGACCCGCGCGACCGGCTGGTGACGATTCTCGTGGCACCGCTGATGACGTGCTCGGCGCGGCTGCCCGTGTATGCGCTGCTGATCGGGGCGTTCATCCCGGTGCGGAAGGTGTGGGGCCTGTTCAATCTGCAGGGGCTGGTGCTGTTCGGGCTGTACATGGCGGGCATCGTATCGGCGCTGGTCGTGGCCTACGCGCTCAAGTACCTGAAGCGCGATCGCAACGAGCACCCGCTCATTCTCGAACTGCCGTCGTACCGCCTGCCCAGCGTGCGCAACCTGATCGTCGGCCTCGTCGAGCGTGCACGCATTTTCCTGCGCCGCATCGGCACGGTCATCCTCAAGATGATGGTGCTGCTGTGGTTCCTCTCGACGTTCCCGGCGCCGCCGGCCAACGCCACGCTGCCGGCCATCGATTACAGCTTTGCCGGGATGATCGGCCGCGCGCTTGAAGTCGTGTTCGCGCCGATCGGCTTCACATGGCAGATGTGCATTGCGCTGATTCCCGGCATGGCTGCGCGTGAAGTGGCCGTGGGCGCGCTGGCGACGGTGTACTCGCTGTCGGCCACGCATGAAGATGCGGCTGCGCAGCTGGCGCCGATCATCTCGCAGCAATGGTCTCTGGCCACGGCATTGGCCTTCCTGGCGTGGTACGTCTACGCGCCGCAATGCATCTCGACGCTGGCCACCATCCGCCGCGAGACCAATTCGTGGAAGGTCATGGCGGGCACCGCCGGCTACCTTTTCGCGCTGGCCTACCTGGCGGCTTTCGCCACCTACCAGATCGCACGGGTGCTGACATGAGCGTGTACCACGTTGTCGAAACCGGCGTTGTCGCCACGGTCGTGGCCCTGAGCGCCTTGTCGCTGACGGGCCGCTATGCGCCGGCGATGCGCGCCCGCACGGCGGCGCGCGTGGCAGGCTGGTGTAATCGGCCGTCACGGCCGGGTTGGATGCGCGCCTTCGGGCAGCGCTTGCTCACGCCGGGCGAGTCGCCCTCGTGTCACTCCGATCCCCTTTCGGGTAGCGCATGCGGCACCGGTTGCAGCGGCTGCGCTTCGGGCGACTCGGTATCCGCCGCGCCGGTTGTACAGCCGATCCACTTCGTACGGCGCAAATAACAGCCGACGCAACGCCACAACACTCACGGGCTCGCATCGCGCGGGCCCGTTTTGTTTTCGCGCAACGCAGGCGTAGACTGGTCCAAACCTGAACGGGGGACGCGTCATGACCGAAGAGTTGCTGGTCCAGTTGATTGCGGAAGTCGAGAAGGAAGACCCGGTGGATTTCGCCAACCTGCCCTTTGACGAGCAGATGTTGCGCGACCTGGTCTGCAAGCTGGTGTCACGCCAGCTGACGCAGATGGAAAATGCCCACTTCAGCCAGGACGAGGTGATCGTCTCGCTCACGGCAAGCATCGCCAAGCTGGTCCTCGAAAATCTGGTGCTGAATGCGCGCCTGCTGGCACAGCAGGGGCACGGCGAAAGCGCACGCGCGCTGCTGGAGCGGATCTCTCGTCAGGCGAAGGGATAAGCGGCGCGGTTACTGCGCGGGCACCACGTTGTACTGCGTGCGGGCCCGCGTCAGCAGCCGCTTGGCGACGGAGAGGCCGCGAATGGCGGCGGCATCGTCGTCCACGGGGAAATCAAACTCGGCGCTCCAATTGCAGCCGGTGTGATCGGGGCGGTGAATGCACATCGCGCGCAATTCGCACTGTGCGCATTCCGGGTGTTGCTGGACGCAGCGGGCCAGCAAGGTCTTGAGTTCATCTTCGGACTTCAGACGGCGTTGCATCGGCATCTCCTGATTAACAGAGAGTTGGAACCCCGAGCGCGCACTGAGTTTCGCCATGAATGCGCTGATACTGTTTCAGCAAGTTACCGGATCACATCACGCGTTCAACCCGACCATGCCGGACACGCCCGCACCGGCCTGACACGCGGGGCACACGCCGTAGAGCGCCAGCGCGTGATCGCGCAGCACAAAGCCGCGCTCATTGGCCACACGTTCCTGCCGCGACTCGATGGCGTCGTCGTGAAACTCTTCCACGCGGCCGCACGACACGCAGATCAGGTGATCGTGGTGTGCCCCCTCGTTCAGTTCATACACGGCATGGCCAGCCTCGAACGCATGGCGCAGCAGCACGCCGGCGTCCACCAGCTGATTGAGCACGCGATAGACCGTTGAGATGCCAACGTCGATTTCCGATGTGAGCAACTGGCGGTACACATCTTCGGCGCTCAGGTGGCGGCCGTGCTCCGTACCGGCGGTAAGGATTTCCAGAATCTTGACGCGCGGCGACGTGGCTTTGAGCCCCGCCCGGCGCAGGTCGGTCGAGTTTGGCATGGCGTTCGTTGGGGCGAGATTTGGGTACAGCAGGCGGGGCACGACAGCGGGCGAGAACCCGAAACGGCGACGTTGCACGCATGCATGCATGCCGGGCCGCTGAGTTCTTGAAAAAAAAACGGCCTGGCTGGCGGCCCGGAAAAGTCGCAGTCGGGAAAGCGGGGTCTGAGTGCTTTCCCGACTGTCGGGCGGCTTGCTACTGCCAAACGCTCTGTGTATCAGAGCGGTCCCCACAAAAGATCGGTTGCCGGGCGCTCGCTCGCAAAGAGCAGCGAGCGCACGCAGCGAAATTCGGTTCGACGCGGTGTGCTTGGAAGACGTGCCCTGGGGGTGAGTCCATGTGCTGCAGCGCTGTCGATGGACACACTATAAATGCGAATCATTCGCATTGCAAGTATTTTCTTTGCGAACGGAGGAAGGCCTCACTCCAAGCGTGGTTGGATCGGGGGAAACGTTAGCCGGGCTCGAGCAGCAACCCGCCGGCATTGACCTGATGGCGCGCAAGCGCCCCGCCTTACGCACGTGCCGTTCATAGGCCATCGAGTGCACCGCTGACGAAATTGCGGGGCGATGATGGTTGCGCCCCTAAACATGTTCAAATTAGATAGTGGACTGATGTTCAGTGGGTTTCTAAATGATCGATCTTGTCTTGCTGCGCAGCTTTGTCACGGTGGTCGATACGGGCAACTTCACGCGCGCGGCCGAGCATTTGCACCTGACGCAATCGACCGTCAGCCAGCAGATCCTGCGGCTTGAGCAGCAACTGGACTGCCGCCTGCTCGACCGCAGCCAGCGCCAGGTGCTGCCGACGGAAGAAGGCGACCGCCTGCTCGGCTACGCACGCCGCCTGCTGCGCCTGGCCAACGAAGCCAGCGAGGCGCTCAGCCCCGAACACACCGGCGGCGTGCTGCGCCTGGGCGTGCCGGAAGACCTTGGCAGCGGCGCGCTGATGCCGCTCATCGCCAGCTTCGCGCGCGAGCGCCCGCGGCTACGTCTGGAGGTGGAAAGCGGCCTCTCCCACCACCTGCTGCGCCTTTACCGCAACGGCGATCTCGACATGCTGCTCGTCAAGCAATGGGGCACCGATAGCGATTGCCATGCGCGCTGGGCTGAGCCGGTTTGCTGGATCGACAGCACCGAGCGGCCGCACACGCTGCCGCTTGGGCCATCGCAACCTTCATTGCCGCTGGTGGTGTTTCCGGTGGGCGCCCTGTATCGGCAGGAGATGCTGCATGCGCTGGAATCGATCGGCCAGCCGTGGCGCATCACATATTCAAGCCCGAGCCTGGCGAGCCTGTGTGCTGCCGTCAGCGCGGGGTTGGGCGTGAGCCTGCTGCCGGCGAGCACCGTGCAGGCCGGGCATCGCGTGCTCGGGGCTGCGGATGGTTTTCCGGAGATCGGCGGGCTGGAGCTGGCGCTGTTTGCGCGGCCCGACCTCGACAGCGCGGGGCGTGCGCTGCGCGATCGCCTGGTCGAGATGTGCGCCGCGCGTGCGCAGGCGCTGCAATCTGCCGCCGGCTGAACGCCGAGGCGCCAAAGAAAAAGCCGGACTCGCTGATCGCGAAGTCCGGCTTCGTACAGGTACGGCTGAGTTCAGCTTCAGGCCGCTTCGGCCAGCGGCACGCGGATCAGATGATCGAACGCCGACAATGCGGCCTTCGCGCCATCGCCGGTGGCGATGATGATCTGCTTGTACGGCGTCGTGGTCGCATCGCCTGCAGCGAACACACCTTCCGCGCTGGTCTGGCCACGTGCGTCGACGACGATCTCGCCAAAGCGATTGCGCTCAAGCGCGCCGTCCAGCCATTCGGTGTTGGGCACCAGGCCGATCTGCACGAACACGCCTTCCAGCGCGACCGTGTGCTCGACGCCATCCACGCGGCTCTTGTAGCGCAGGCCATTGACCTTCTGGCCGTCACCGGTGATCTCGGTGGTCTGCGCGTTGGTGACGATGGTCGCGTTCGGCAGGCTTTGCAGCTTGCGCACCAGCACGGCATCGGCCTTCAGCTCGCTGGCGAATTCCAGCAGCGTGACGTGGCTCACCAGGCCGGCCAGGTCGATGGCGGCTTCCACGCCCGAGTTGCCGCCGCCGATGACGGCCACGCGCTTGCCCTTGAACAGCGGGCCGTCGCAGTGCGGGCAATAGGCCACGCCCTTGTTCTTGTATTCCTGCTCGCCCGGCACGTTGACGTTGCGCCAGCGCGCGCCGGTCGACAGGATGACCGAGCGGCCCTTGAGCACCGCGCCGTTGGCCAGCGTCACCTCGGCAAAGCCGCCCGGCTTGTCTGCCGGCGTGAGCTTGACTGCGCGCTGCGTGTTCATGATGTCGACGTCGTACTGGCGCACGTGCTGCTCCAGCGCGGCGGCAAACTTCGGCCCTTCGGTCTCCTGCACGGAGATGAAGTTCTCGATGCCCAGCGTGTCGAGCACCTGGCCGCCAAAACGCTCGGCCACCACGCCGGTGCGCACACCCTTGCGTGCCGCGTACACGGCAGCCGCAGCCCCCGCCGGGCCACCACCGACGATCAGCACATCAAACGCTTCCTTGGCGGCGAGCTTTTCAGCGTCACGCGCGGCAGCGCCGGTGTCGATCTTGGCGAGGATCTCTTCCACGCCCATGCGGCCCGTGCCGAACGTCTCGCCGTTCAGGAACACGGTCGGCACGGCCATGATCTGGCGTGCTTCGATTTCGCCCTGATACAGCGCGCCGTCAACGGCGACGTGCTGGATGCGCGGGTTGATCACGGACATCACGTTCAGCGCCTGGACCACGTCCGGGCAGTTCTGGCACGTGAGCGACATGTAGGTCTCGAAGCGGAAATCCCCTTCGATATTACGAATCTGTTCGATGACGTCGGCTTCCAGCTTGGGCGCATAGCCGCCCACTTGCAGCAGCGCCAGCACGAGCGAGGTGAACTCGTGGCCCGTCGGGATGGCGGCAAAACGCACGCTCACATCGGCGCCGGTGCGGCGGATCAGGAACGACGGCGCACGCTCGGCGGCGTCGCGTTGTTCGGTCAGCACGATCATGCTGGACTGCTCGGCCACGTCGCGCAGCAGGTCCATCATGTCGCGGGAGCCCTCGCTGTCATCGACGTTGGCGACCAGCTCAATGGGCTGCACGAGGCGTTCGAGGTAGGCCTTCAGTTGGGCCTTGACATCAGCATCCAGCATGACGACTTCCTTTATTCGTTTTGATTCAGTCACAGGGCGCGGCACATGCCTGCGCCCCTAAGCAAACGGCCGGCAGAGCCGGCCGTTTTTTCTCGCTGCATTTCTGCAGCAAACAGCCTTACAACTTAGATCTTGCCGACCAGGTCCAGCGACGGCTTGATCGTCTTGGCGCCTTCGTTCCACTTGGCCGGGCACACGTTGCCCGGGTTGTTGGCGACGAACTGGGCAGCCTTGAGCTTGCGCAGGGTTTCCTTCACATCACGGGCGATGGCGTTGTCGTGCACTTCCATCGTCTTGATCACGCCTTGCGGGTCGATCACGAACGTGCCACGCAGTGCCAGGCCTTCTTCCGGAATGTGCACGCCGAATGCGTTGGTCAGCGCGTGGGTCGGGTCACCCACCAGCGGGAACTGTGCCTTGCCCACGGCCGGCGACGTTTCGTGCCACACCTTGTGCGAGAAGTGCGTGTCGGTCGTGACGATGTAGACCTCGGCGCCAGCCTTCTGGAATTCAGCGTAGTTGTCCGCTGCGTCTTCCACTTCGGTCGGGCAGTTGAAGGTGAATGCGGCCGGCATGAAGATCAGCACGGACCACTTGCCCTTGAGCGACTCATCCGTGACTTCGATGAACTTGCCGTTGTGGAACGCTTGGGCCTTGAACGGTTGGACTTGAGTATTGATCAGCGACATAGTGGTTTTCGGTTGGGTTGCTTGGTTGACAACGGAGTGGATCGTATCGTCGATCGATGCATTGCACAAGTTGATTGATATGATTTTATCGATTGTTTTTTTCTATTGAAGAGGCAACCGAGCGCCCACCGCTCGAAGCGCCGTATATCCCAAAGGTGCGCCTGCGCGCATAGACGAAATTACATAGCGCACCCGCAGGTTGCACACCCCGCACGTGCTCTCGCGGCGCGCATATCACGTAAAGCCAAGGCGGCGCGGGCTAAGACTACAGCCTTGTCAGCGTCTGTCTGACTGGCATAGGTCTTGCGCGATGAGGTCGATCGCAAACCTCCGCCGCGCATCGGCGCCCTCCACTGTCCCTGCAGTTGGCAGACGGCCCGGCAGGCGAATTCCCTCGGGAGCATGACCTTGTCGCTGAACGTTCTCTTCGTCGCTTCTGAAGCTGTGCCGCTGGCCAAGACCGGCGGGCTTGGAGATATGGTCGGGGCCTGCGCGAACGCACTGCGCCGCGCCGGCATGAAAGTGACGGTGATGCTGCCGGGCTATCCCGACGCCATCACGCAGTTGCAGCACACCCGCACGGTGTGCGAGTGGACCGACCTGCCCGGTGGCCCCGCACGCCTGTTGAGCGGGCACATGGGCGCGCAAGGCATCCCGGTACTGCTGTTCGACGCGCCGGCACTGTTCGCGCGGCCGGGCAACCCATATCTGGATGCACATGGCGAGCCCTATGAAGACAATGCGCTGCGCTTTGCGTCGTTCAGCCAGGCCGCTGCGCGCGTTGCCGGCGGCGTAGCCGGGGTGCATCGCTCTGACATCGTGCAGGCGCATGACTGGCACGCGGGGCTGGTGCCGCTGTTCGTCAAGCGCGCGCAGGCGCCGGTGAAGACCGTCTTCACGATCCATAACCTCGCGTTCCAGGGCAATTTCCCGATGCACGTGGTGCCGGACATTGGCGTGCCGCCCGATGCCGCGCATGAAGCCGAGTTCTGGGGCCAGTTCAGCTTCCTGAAGGCCGGCCTGCTTTGGGCCGATCGCATCACCACCGTGAGCCACGCGTATGCGCGCGAAATCCTGACCGACACGGCGGGTTGCGGCATGCAGGACCTCCTGCGCGCGCGCCAGCGAGACCTCATCGCCATCCTCAACGGCATCGACAACGATGTGTGGAACCCGTCGAAAGACCCGCTGCTGCCGCAGCCGTTTGTTGCTTCCAACCTGAGCGGCAAGCACACCGCCAAGCGCGTGCTGCAGCAGCGCTTTGGCCTGCCGGAAGACGCCAAAGCGCCGCTGCTGGCCGTCGGCAGCCGCCTGACGCATCAGAAGATGGCCGACGTGACGTTGCAGGCGCTGCCGCAATTACTGGAATCCAACCCGCAATTGCAGGTGGCGGTGCTCGGCTGCGGAGAGCACGCCTACGAGACCGGCATGGCGGACCTGGCGGCGCGCTATCCGCGCCAGGTGGCCGCAAAAATCGGCTACACCGAGGCTTTTGCCCACCTGCTGCACGCCGGCGCCGACATCCTCCTGCACGGCAGCCGCTTCGAGCCGTGCGGCCTGACGCCGCTCTACTCGATGCGCTACGGCACTGTGCCGATCGCCTCACGCGTGGGCGGCCTGATGGACACCATCACCGACCACGGCTCGCCCGAAGCAGCAGTGCACGGCGCCACGGGTTTCCTGTTCGACGGCGACACCGCCGACGCCATGGTCGCCGCAGTGGAGCGTGCGTTGCACGTCTTTGCCCAGCCGCAGGCGTGGCGCATCCTGCAATACAACGGCATGACGACCGACTTCGGCTGGTCGCAGCCTGCCCGCGAATACATCGCGCTGTATCGCACCCTGGTGCCGGCCGCTACGCCCATGCCCGCTGTGGCGCTGGTGCAAGCGCCCGTCGCACCGGACGCTGTGCACACGCCCCGCCCCGAACAACCTGTGCGTACGCCGGCGCGGCGACGCTCGACGGCGCTGTCCGACGAGATCCGAGCGCACGCGGTGGCGCGCGCCGCCAGTGCCGAAAAGATCCGTGCCTGACCGCGCCTGACGCCCTGCCCCGCTTTCACGCATGCCCGAGACCAAGTCGCCCAAACCCGCCACTTCACGGAAAACCACGGCCGCATTGAAGGCGGCCAAGCCACCCGGCAGCAAAGCCAAATCGGCAACCAAACCGACAGCGATGCCGAGCGAACGCCCGCCAGCTGCGACGCAGCCCCCGTATGCCCCGGCCATCTGCTACGTGCATCCGCTGCAACTCGGCAGGCTCGACCGCTGGGACGGCGAGCTCGATCGCATTGCTTCATTGGGCTTTGATCATGTGTTGATGGCCCCGCCGTTTGCGGTGGGTGCGGCCGGCAACGTCTTCGTCACGCGAGACCATGCGCAACTGCATGCCGCATTGGGCGGTGGGCCGGCCGACGCCGCCCTCGCCACCCTGGCCGAAGGCTGCCGCGCGCGCGGGCTTACGTTGCAGCTCGATCTGGTGATCGACCGCGTGGCCATTGACGCGCCCCTGCGTGCCGACCACCCCGACTGGTTCGCCAGCCAGGCCGAAGACGGCGACGCGCTCGACCCACGCCTGCCGCCGTCGCACCTCGAGGTCGCCTGCTTCCGACACGACGACCCGCGCAGCGCCGACGCCATCCTGATGTGGTGGACGCAGCAGTTGCGTGCGTGGGCCGCATTGGGCATCGGCGGGTTCCGCTGCGAAGCGCCTGCACGCCTGCCAGCGGCACGCTGGCGCACATTGATTGCCGACGTGCGCAAAGACGTTGGCGTCATACGCTTCCTGGCGTGGACGCCCGGCATGGATGGCGCAGCGGTCGATGCGCTGGCAGGTGCCGGCTTTGACGCAACGTTCTCGTCGCTGCGCTGGTGGGATTTCCGCGCCGGTTGGATGGTGGAAGAGCACGCCCGCCTGGCTGCCGTGGCCCCGCCCATCGCCGCAGTGGAAGCACCGTTCGGCACGCGCTACGGCCAGGCATTTGGCGACGCGATGATCCGCGAACGCGCCTACCGCCGTCTCCTGCACGTGGCCGACACGCTCGATGCCGGCTGGCTGATGCCGCTGGGCTTCGAACGCGGCGCACTGCTGCCGATGCTGGCCGAGCGCGGTGACCCATCCGACCAGCAATGGATTGACGCGCACGCCGCGTTTGACCTGAGCGACGCGGTGCGCGATGTGAATGCGACCATCCGCGCCGCACGCGAGACGAACACCGTCGCACCACATGCCGAACTGCGCATGCTGACCGGCCCAGACGCACCCGCCACCGCCCTCTTGCGCGCCGATGGCCCGGACCTGCGCGCAGGCGATGCCGCCACGCTGACGGTCATCAACCCCGACCTGTACATGGGTGTGTCGGTGCATGCCGACCACTTTCTGCCCGGCGTGGCCGGCGGCTTTACGCGCGGCGTAGCGCTCGATCTGTTGACGGAGCCCGTCGGCAGTTGCGACGACACGCTGCGCGCCCGGGCACGGCCCTTGGCCGAGATCGATTTGCTGCCCGGCGACGTGCAGGTCTGGCGCGTGTTCCGCAATGCTCCGGTGCGCACTCCCGCAGCGGTCAAACCGGCCAAGAGCCTGCGCACCAAGGCCGGCGAAGCGAAGGAACCTGTCAACGCTGCCATTGCCTCGCCGCGCATCGGCATCGAACAGGTGCAGCCCTCCGTTGAAGACGGACGCTTTGCCGTGAAGCGCCTGGTGGGCGATGACATCATCGTCGAGGCCGATGTGCTGATGGACGGGCACGACAAGTTGGCCGTGCACCTGCTGTGGCGCGCGCAAGATGAAGACACGTGGCAGCACGTACCGATGATGCCGCTGGGCAACGACCGCTGGCGTGGCGCGTTCCGGCCCGAGCGGCTGGGGCGGCACGTGTACGCCGTGGCCGCTTGGCGCGACGCGTTCGGCACCTACCGGTCCGAACTGGAGAAGAAGCACACCGCCGGCGTGGAGGTGACGCTGGAGCTGGAAGAAGGCGCGCGGCTCGTCGCACTGGCGGCCGAGCATGCGCCCAACGACGCACCGGTCGACGCGCTGCACAAGCTGGCCCGCCTGTTGGCGGAGGCAGACCAGGCGCACCGGCTCAAGCTATTGCTCGACCCGGTGACCGAGCACGTGATGGCGCAGGCCTCGCACTACCGGCCGTTCTATGTCGAAAGCGTGGCGTACCCGCTCGACGTGGAACGCGCTGGCGCGGCATTCGCCAGCTGGTACGAACTGTTCCCCCGCTCGGCATCGGACGATGAACAGCGGCATGGCACGTTCGACGATGTGATCCGCCGCCTGGGCGCCATTCGCGGCATGGGCTTCGACGTGCTGTACTTCCCGCCCATCCATCCCATCGGCCGCACCAACCGCAAGGGCCGCAACAACAGCCTGCGCGCGGAGCCCGACGACCCCGGCAGCCCGTATGCGATCGGCGCGGCAGAAGGCGGACACGACGCCATCCACCCGCAGCTGGGCACGCTGGAAGACTTCCGCCGCCTGATGCGCGCCGCGCGCGAGAAGGGGCTGGAACTGGCGCTGGACTTTGCCATTCAATGCTCGCCCGATCACCCTTGGCTGCGCGAGCACCCCGGCTGGTTTGCATGGCGCCCTGACGGCAGCATCAAATACGCCGAGAACCCGCCCAAGAAATACGAAGACATCGTCAACGTCGATTTCTACGCCAACGACGCCAAGCCCGGCCTGTGGACCGCACTGCGCGATGTGGTGATGTTCTGGGCCGACGAGGGCGTGCGCCTGTTCCGCGTCGACAATCCACACACCAAACCGCTGCCGTTCTGGGAATGGATGATCGGCGAGGTGCGTGCGCGCTATCCGGATACGGTGTTCCTGTCGGAAGCCTTTACGCGGCCCAAGGTGATGTATCGGCTGGCGAAGGTCGGGTTCTCGCAGTCGTACACGTATTTCACATGGCGGCATACCAAGCAGGAATTCATCGATTACCTGACCGAACTGACGCGCACGCCGGTGCGTGAGTATTTCCGCCCGCACTTCTTCGTCAACACGCCGGATATCAATCCGGTGTTCCTGCAGACGTCGGGGCGGCCGGGTTTCCTGATTCGTGCAGCGCTGGCGGCCACGCTGTCCGGCCTGTGGGGCGTCTATAACGGCTTCGAGCTGTGCGAAGGCGCTGCGGTGCCCGGCAAGGAGGAGTACCTCGACTCCGAGAAGTATCAACTGCGCGCGTGGGACCACAACCGCCCCGGCAACATCGTCAAAGAGATTGCGCTGCTCAACCGCATCCGCCGGGCCAATCCGGCGCTGCACTCGCACCTGGGCGTGACGTTCCAGCCCGCCTCGGGCGACCGGATCCTGTTCTTCAGCAAATCGACGCCGCCCGTGCTGCCGGCGCAGCTGGAAACCTCGCAGGCCGAACCGGCCAACGCCCTGTCGCCGGATCGCTTTGGAGACAACACGGTGTTCGTGGCGATCAACCTCGACCCGCACCACGCGCACGAATCCGATATCGAACTGCCACTGTGGCAATGGGGCCTGCCCGACCACGGCGCGCTGATGGCCGAGAACCTGGTCAACGGCCAGCGCACCGTGTGGCGCGGCAAGTGGCAGCACATCCGTCTTGAACCCGAGCATCCGTTTGCCATCTGGCGCGTGCGCCCGGCCCTGCCATCGGAGGAACAACCGTCATGACGCGCAATCCGACCGCGCTGCTGGTGGACGACGCGCTCTGGTACAAGGACGCCGTCATCTATCAGCTGCATGTCAAATCGTTCTGCGATTCCGACAACGACGGCGTCGGGGACTTCCCCGGGTTGATCTCCAAGCTCGACTACATTGCCGAGCTGGGGGTGGACGTCATCTGGCTGCTCCCGTTCTATCCGTCACCGCGCCGCGACGACGGCTACGACATCGCTGAATACCGCGGCGTGCATCCTGATTACGGCAACATGGCCGACGTGCGCCGCTTCATTGCCGAAGCGCATGCGCGGGGCCTGCGCGTAATCACGGAACTGGTCATCAACCACACGTCCGATCAGCACCCGTGGTTCCAGCGTGCGCGGCGCGCCAAGCCGGGCTCTGCGCTGCGCGACTTCTACGTGTGGTCCGACAACGACAAGAAGTACGCCGGCACGCGCATCATCTTCATCGATACCGAGCCGTCCAACTGGACGTGGGACCCGGTGGCCAACGCCTATTACTGGCACCGTTTCTACTCGCACCAGCCCGATCTCAACTTCGACAACCCGCGCGTGCTCAAGGCAGTGATCGGCGTGATGAAGTTCTGGCTCAATCTGGGCGTGGATGGTCTGCGGCTCGATGCCGTGCCGTATCTCGTGGAACGCGAAGGCACGTCGAACGAGAACCTGCCCGAGACACACGAAGTGCTGCGCAAGATTCGCGCGGCCATGGATGGGGAATTCAAGAACCGCCTGCTGCTGGCCGAGGCCAACCAGTGGCCGGAAGACACGCAGGAATACTTCGGCGCCGGCGACGAATGCCACATGGCGTTCCACTTTCCGCTGATGCCGCGGATGTACATGGCGATCGCGCGTGAAGACCGTTTTCCGATCACCGACATCATGCGCCAGACGCCGGAGGTGCCCGCCGGCTGCCAATGGGCCATCTTCCTGCGCAATCACGACGAATTGACGCTCGAAATGGTGACCGATGCCGAGCGCGACTACCTCTGGGAGGTCTATGCAAGCGACCGCCGCGCGCGCCTGAACCTGGGCATCCGCCGCCGGCTGGCACCGCTGCTGGAACGCGACCGCCGCCGCGTCGAGCTGATGAACAGCCTGCTGTTCTCCATGCCCGGCACGCCCGTCATGTACTACGGCGACGAAATCGGCATGGGCGACAACATCCACCTCGGCGACCGCGACGGCGTGCGCACGCCGATGCAATGGTCACCCGACCGCAACGGCGGCTTCTCGCGCGCCGACCCCGAACAGCTCGTGCTGCCAGCCATCATGGGCTCGCTGTACGGCTATGAATCGGTGAACGTGGAAGCGCAGAGCCGCGACGCGCATTCGCTGTTGAACTGGACGCGCCGGCTGCTGGCCACGCGCAAGCGGCATCGCGTGTTCGGCCGGGGCTCCATCCAGTTTCTGCAGCCGTCCAACCGCAAGGTGCTGGCGTATATCCGTGCGCTGGAAGGCGAGGCGCCGATCCTGTGCGTGGCGAACCTCTCCCGCGCCTCGCAGGCTGTGGAGCTGGATTTGTCCACCTTTGCGCAGCGGGTGCCGGTGGAGCTGATTGGCGGGACGGCGTTTCCGCCCATCGGCCAGTTGTCGTATCTGCTCACGCTGCCGCCCTACGCCTTCTATTGGCTGGAGCTGCGCGAGAACGAGCCTGGCCCGACCTGGTCGCAACCGGCTGCCGAGCAATTGCCCGAGTTCACGACGCTGGTGCTGCGCGCGGGGCTGGATGCCCTGGCCGATACGCGACAGCGCGAGGCACACCGCCAGCTGATCGAACGCGAAATCCTGCCAACCTATCTGCCCAAGCGCCGCTGGTTTGCCGCCAAGGACAGTGTGCTGCGTAGCGCAAAGTTTGCCTGGGGCGCCCCCGTGCCGGTGGATGCCGCATCCACCAACCGCCCGCTGGCCGGGGCGACGCGGCCCGAGGTGTTCCTCAACGAAGTGGCCGTCACGCTGGGCAGCCCCGACGGCACCGAGCGCGTCGAGCGCTACCTGCTTCCGCTTTCCATCGCATGGGAATCATCCACGCTGCCGGCCCTGCCGATTCAGCTTGCCCTGGCGCGTGTGCGGCGCGGCCGCCATGTCGGCTACCTGACTGACGCCTTCACCACCGAGACCTTCGCCCGCGCACTGCTCACCAACCTCGTGCGCGGCACCACGCTGGAAGCCAATGACGGCACCGTGCATTTCGAGCCTGAACCGAACATCGCAGAGCTGGCCGAACCTGCCGGGGCGCCTGAAGCCGGCAGCACACGGCCTGCGCCGCTGCCGCTGGCACCCGACACGCCCATCCAGTGGCTGGCGGCCGAGCAATCGAACAGCTCGCTGGTGATTGGCGAGTCCGTTATCGTCAAGCTCATCCGCCGTATCGCAACGGGCATCCACCCCGAGGTGGAGATGACGCGACACCTCACGCGCGTGGGCTATGCCAACACGGCGGCGCTCATCGGCGAAGTCTCTCACCACGCTGCCGACGGCGAACGCTCGACGCTGGCCGTCATGCAGAGCTTCGTTCCCAACCAGGGCGATGCGTGGACATGGGCGCTGGACTATCTGCGTCGCACCATCGACGAACTGGCCGTGCAGATGGAGGGCGTGACCTCCGGCGATGGTGAGTCGTCTCCGGTTGCCGTGTCGGAGGCGCGCGTGGATACCGACGAGGCGTTGGCTGGCTACGTCAACTTCATCGGGGTGATTGGCACGCGGCTGGGCGAATTGCATGCGGCGTTGGCGGCGCCCACCGAAGACCCGAACTTCGGCGCGCGCATTGCAGATGCCGACGATGCCGCCTACTGGATCGCCCGCGTGAGCGAGCAGCTGACCCGCGCGCATGACAACCTGACGGCATGGCAACGGCAAAATCCCGACAGCGCACGGCAACCCGACGTGCAATGGCTGCTGTCGCAACACCAGGCGCTGCTCGACGCCGCCCGCGCGCATGCCGAAGACGGCCTGGGCGCAACGCTCTCGCGCATCCATGGCGATTTTCACCTCGGCCAGGTGCTGGTGGCGCAGGGCGATGCCTTCCTGATCGACTTTGAAGGCGAGCCCTCGCGCCCTGTGGAAGAACGCCGGCGCAAGACCAGCCCCCTGCGCGACGTGGCGGGGCTGATGCGCTCGCTCGACTACGTGGTGGGCGCCATGCGTCAGGGCCCCGATCATGTGGCCGGGCCCGCGCAGGAGCGCCGCAACGTCCTGCTGGAGCGGTTCCGCGCTGCGTCCACCGAACGGTTCCTGGAGGCGTATGCCGCCGCCATTCGCGGGCCAGACCTGAACGCGCTGGATCAGCCCGTGGTCGACTTTCACTTGCTTGATCTTTTCCTGCTGGAAAAGGCCGCGTACGAGGTCAACTACGAAGCATCCAACCGCCCGATCTGGCTGCCGATTCCGCTGGAAGGCTTCACGCGCGTGGCACGCCGCCTGCTGCATGCAGAGCCACCACCACCCGCAGCGGAAGACTCGACCGGAGGCCCACCGTGACCGCGCTCGACTTTGCCACCCCAACCAAAACCGCCACCGAACCCGAGGCGCCGATCGTGCTGCCGACGGGCGTCGACCAGATGCGCGTGGATGCGCTGACGCATGGCCGCCTGGGCGATCCGTTTGCCGTGCTGGGGCCCCATCGCATGGACACCGAGGACGGCCCGCGCTGGGTCGTGCGCGCTTTCTACCCGGGCGCGCGCCGCGTGCAGGCCATCGACTCGCGCGGCCAGATCATCACGGAGATGACGCCGGTGGGCCGGACGGGACTGTTCCACGGACCCCTGCGCGCCGATGCACAGGATGTGTATGGCCACCCGGAGCTGTATCGCCTGCGCGTCATCTGGCCTGCGGGCACCGGCCATGAAGCCGTGCAGGAAACCGAAGACCCGTACGCCTTCGGTCTGCTGCTGGGTGACCTCGACATGCATCTGCTCAACGAGGGCACGCATTGGGCGCTGGCAAGCTGCCTGGGCGCGCAGGCGATGCGCATCGACGGCATCAGCGGCGTGCGCTTTGCGGTGTGGGCGCCGAACGCGCAGCGCGTGTCGGTGGTGGGCGAGTTCAACCAGTGGGACGGCCGTCGCCACCCCATGCGCCTGCGCCATCAGGCCGGCGTGTGGGAACTGTTTTTGCCGAGCGGCTTGGGCGTTGGCCCCGGCGCGCGCTACAAGTTCGAACTGATCGGCGCCGACGGCCGGCTGATGGTCAAGGCCGACCCCGCCGCCCGCCAGACCGAACCGCCGCCCGCCACCGCCTCCGTCGTGGCCGACCCGGCGCCGCTGCGCTGGAACGACGACGCGTGGATGCAAACGCGCGCCGAACGCCAGAAGCCCGACGCGCCCATCAGCATCTATGAAGTGCATGCCGGCTCCTGGCTGCGCGATCTGGAAGACGGCTGCCGCAACCTGCAATGGGATGAGCTGGCTGACAGGCTGATTCCCTACGTCACGGCGCTCGGCTTCACGCACATTGAACTGCTACCCGTAGCAGAACATCCGTTCGGCGGCAGTTGGGGATATCAACCACTCGGGCTGTTCGCGCCGTCCGCACGCTTTGGCCCGCCCGAGGCGTTTGCGCGCTTTGTTGATCGCTGTCATCAGGCAGGCCTGGGCGTCATCGTCGACTGGGTGCCCGCGCACTTCCCGACCGACGCGCACGGGCTGGCGCAGTTTGACGGCACCGCGCTGTATGAACACCAGGACCCGCGCGAAGGCTTCCATCAGGACTGGAACACGCTCATCTACAACTTCGGCCGCAACGAAGTGCGCGGATTCCTCATCGCGAGCGGGCTGGAATGGCTGGAGCGGTTCCACATTGACGGCCTGCGCGTGGATGCCGTGGCGTCGATGCTGTATCGCGACTACTCACGCCGCGCCGGCGAATGGGTCCCCAACCGCTACGGCGGCCGCGAAAACCTTGAGGCCATGGCGTTCCTGCAGCAGATGAACACGGTCGTGCACGAACGCTGCCCCGGCGCCATCACCATCGCCGAAGAGTCGACCGCCTGGCCGGGTGTGACCGCGCCCGTGGAATTCAACGGCCTGGGCTTCGACTACAAGTGGAACATGGGTTGGATGCACGACACGCTGCACTACATGCAGCGCGACCCCGTGTACCGGCAGCACCATCACGACGGCATGACGTTCGGGCTGGTGTACGCGTTCTCCGAACACTTCATCCTGCCGATCTCGCACGACGAGGTGGTTCACGGCAAGGGCTCGCTGCTGGGCAAGATGCCCGGCGATGAGTGGCAACGGCTGGCGAACCTGCGTGCCTACCTCGCGTTCATGTGGACGCATCCGGGCAAGAAGCTGCTGTTCATGGGCTGCGAGTTTGGGCAAGTGGGCGAATGGAATCACGACGCATCACCCGAGTGGCATCTGCTGGATGACCCGCGGCACCGTGGCGTGCAGCGGCTGGTGCATGACCTCAATGCGCTGTACCGGAACGAACCGTCATTGCATGCGCGAGACACCGCGCCCGAAGGGTTCAACTGGGTGATTGGCGATGACCGCACCAACAGCGTGTTTGCGTTCCTGCGGCTCGACGGCGAAGGGCGGCCGATGCTCGTGGTGGCGAATATGACGCCGGTGCCGCGGGAGGGGTATCGCATTGGCGTGCCGCCGGCGGACGGGGCCACGCAGTGGCGGGAGGTGCTGAACACGGATGCTGCCGTGTATGGCGGCAGCGATTTCGGGAACGGTGGGGCGGTGGATGTGGACCACGTGGCGGCGCATGGGCAGGGGCAGTCGTTGGTGTTAAGGCTGCCGCCGTTGGGGGTTGTGGTTTTGAAGGTTTGAGTTTTGTTTTGGCGTTGGTGGCTTGCCTTCCTTTCATCCCCTGCCTGGGCTGACTTACTTTCTTTGTCTTGCCAAAGAAAGTAAGCAAAGAAAGGCGCGCCCGAGATGGCGAAAGACTCCTTGAACTTATGTCGCGGAGAGGGGAAGGGAAAAACTCGCTTCGCTCAGACAGTTTCCCTTCCTCTTTCCTCTCTGCAACAGAAATTCCAGGCGCCATCTAGGGCTCCAAGGGCCAAACCATCGACCACAAGTGCAGTAGGCACCAGCAGCACAACGCGAAGCAAAGCGAGCAACACAGCAACAAGCAAGTGCCACTCGGGCACGCATACCAACGGTTCGGCCGTTGACGTTCCTGCCCTTGATGGCGCCTTGAATTTTTGTAAGCGGGCGGAAACAAGACGGGGAACTGTCTGAGCGAAGCGAGTTTTCCCCGTCTCCGCCCGATTACGAAAATTCAAGGGATGGGTCGCCATCTCGGGCGCGCCTTTCTTTTGCTTACTTTTCTTTGGCAAGACAAAGAAAAGTGAGTCGGGCCCGGCAGGGGATGAAACAGGGATGCACCACCAAGCCAAAAAGACGCACAACGAAACAACCTCTAATGCTCCGCTTCCCCAAAACCCTCTCCCCCGGCAAACCCTTCCCCCTAGGCGCCCAATGGGACGGCCTGGGCATCAACTTCGCCGTCTTCTCCGCCAACGCCAGCAAGATCGAGCTCTGCATCTTCGACCCCGCTGGCCGCAAGGAACTGACCCGCTTCGCCCTGCCCGAATGCACCGATGAGGTCTGGCACGGCTACCTGCCCGGGGTGGAAGCCGGCCTCGTCTACGGTTACCGCGCCTACGGCCCGTGGGAGCCGCAGCACGGCCATCGCTTCAACCCCCACAAGCTGCTGCTCGACCCCTACGCCCGCCGGCTGGTAGGCGCGCTGCGCTGGTCCGATGCGCTGTTCGGCTATCGGCTGAACTCCAACCGTGGTGACCTTTCATTCGACCGGCGCGACAGTGCACCGGCCATGCCCAAGGCCGTGGTCACCGATGAGTCGTTCAACTGGGGCAACGATATCCGCCCGAACACACCATGGTCGCGCACGGTCATCTATGAAGGACATGTGCGCGGGATGTCGATGCTGCGCGAAGACCTGCTGCCGCCCGAGCGCGGCACCTTCAGCGCGCTGGGCGACAGCGTCTTTATCGAGCGCCTGCAGCGGCTGGGCATCACCGCCATCGAACTGTTGCCCATTCACGCCTTCCTGCAGGACCAGTTTCTGGTGGAGCGCGGCCTGCGCAACTACTGGGGCTACAACACGCTGTGCTTCTTTGCGCCAGAGCCGTCGTACCTGTCGGCGCCTTCGCTGCATGAGCTGAAGGTGGCGATCCGGCGGCTGCATGCAGCCGGCATCGAGGTGTTGCTCGACGTCGTCTACAACCACACGTGCGAGGGCAGCGAGTTGGGGCCGACGCTTTCGTTCCGGGGGCTGGACAACGCGAGCTACTACCGCCTCGTGCCGGGCCAGGAACGCTACTACATCAACGACACGGGCTGCGGTAACACGCTGAACCTGTCGCATCCGCGCGTGCTGCAGATGGTGATGGATTCGCTGCGCTACTGGGTCAACGCATTCCATGTGGATGGCTTCCGCTTTGACCTGGGCGTCACGCTCGGGCGCGAGGGCAACGGCTTCGATCCGGGCTCGGGCTTCTTCGATGCCATACGCCAGGACCCGGTGCTCTCCACCGTCAAGCTGATCTCCGAACCTTGGGACGTCGGCCCTGACGGCTACCAGGTCGGCAACCACCCGCCTGGCTTTGCCGAGTGGAACGACCGCTTTCGCGATGGCATCCGCCGCTTCTGGCGTGGCGATTCGGGCCAGCGCCCGGACCTCGCCGCGCGCCTGACCGGCAGTGGCGACATGTTCGACTGCCGCCATCGCCGGCCGTGGGCGTCGATCAATTACGTGGCCTCGCACGACGGCTTCACGTTGCACGACCTCGTGAGCTACGCCGACAAGCACAACGATGCCAATGGCGAAGACAACCGCGACGGCCACAATGACAACTGCAGCGCCAACTGGGGCACCGAAGGCCCCACCCAGGACCCTGCCATCCAAGCCCTGCGAGAACGCGTGACGCGCGCACTGCTGGCCACGGTGTTCTTCTCCAACGGCACGCCGATGCTGTTGGCAGGCGATGAATTCGGCCGCACGCAAGACGGCAACAACAACGCCTATTGCCAGGACAACGCCCTTTCATGGCTCGATTGGTCGCTGCTGCAGAAAGACCCCGGGCAGGCGCTCGCCCGCTATACGGCGCGGCTGATCGCGCTGCGCAAGGCAAGCCCGGCGCTGCGCTGGCCGCATTACGTGCACGGCAATACCGAGATCCTGCCGGGCGTGCCGGACATCGCCTGGTTTGACGAGCGCGGCCAGACGCTCTCACCCGACGCGTGGAACGACAGCGAGGCGCGGGCGTTGGCGCTGCGCCGCGCCTGCGTCGAGACCATCGACGCAGAGGCGCGCCCGCACGTGGCGTTGTTGCTCATCAACGGTGCGGCGACAGACCTGACGTTCACGCTGCCCGAGCCGGCCATGGACTGGCTACTCGCCATCGACAGCGCAGCGCCCGAGCAAGACGCTCGACCACACAGCGGCGGTACCCTCAACGTGGCAGGGCGCAGCGTTGTGCTGCTGCTCGCCACGCAGCTGGCCACGATCGCCCAGATTGCCGGGCAGCCCGATGCAGACGCCAGCGGCGAAACCCTCGGGCACGTTCCCGACGCGCACAACGCAGCGCAGAACGCACTGCAGAACGCCACCCCAGAACAACCGGCGTCTGACGACGAGCGCACCGCCCCAACCGCCGGCCAAGCAGCCAGCGATGCCAATGGAGACGCCACGCGATGACCGCACCCGCCCCCCGGTTTGCGCACGACATGCCGTTCGGCGCCACCGTCCTGGCTGACGGCAACACCCGCTTCCGGTTGTGGGCGCCCGACGCGACCGCGGCCTGGATCGACTTCGACGACGTGCGCGGCGACGAGGCCATCCGCATGGACCCGGAACCCGACGGCTGGTATGCAGCCGTGGCACCCGTGGGTGCCGGAACATGCTACCGGTACCGCCTCACCAATCGAGACGGCGTGACGCTGTCAGTGCCCGACCCCGCCGCACGCGCACAGTGGCAGGACATACCTGGCCCAAGCCTTGTCGTTGATCCGCAGCGTTACCGCTGGCAGCACGCCGACTGGCAAGGGCGGCCCTGGCACGAGACGGTGCTGTACGAACTGCACGTCGGCGCGCTGGGCGGTTTCAAGGGTGTGCGGGGGCGGCTGCCGGAACTGGCGCGGCTGGGCATCACGGCCATCGAGTTGATGCCGGTGGCGGAATTTCCGGGCGCGCGCAACTGGGGCTATGACGGCGTGCTGCCCTTTGCGCCCGACGCCAGCTACGGCACGCCGGACGACCTCAAGGCATTGATCGACACCGCGCACGGGCTCGGCATGATGGTGTTTCTCGATGTGGTCTACAACCACTTCGGGCCGGATGGAAACTACCTGCACCACTACGCGCGCAGCTTCTTCCGCGACGATGTGCATACGCCCTGGGGCGCCGCCGTCGATTTCCGCAAGCCGCAGGTGCGCGAGTTCTTCATCCAGAACGCGTTGATGTGGCTAATGGAATATCGCTTTGACGGCCTGCGGCTCGACGCCGTGCACGCCATCACCGAGCGCGACTGGCTGGGCGAACTCGCCGCCCGCGTGCGACTGTCGGCCGAGCCTGGCCGGCATGTGCATCTGGTGCTGGAGAACGAGCACAACGCCGCATCGCTGCTGCGCGATGGCAACACCCATGGCGACTTCGATGCGCAGTGGAACGACGACGGCCACAACGTGCTGCATGTGCTTCTCACCGGCGAGCGCGAAGCCTATTACGCAGCCTATGCCGATGCGCCCGCGCAGCGCCTGGCGCGCGTGCTGCAAGACGGCTTCTGCTACCAGGGTGAGCCGTCACCCATCCATGACAACGCGCCGCGCGGTGAACCGAGCGCGCACCTGCCGCCGACCGCGTTCGTGCTGTTCCTGCAGAACCACGACCAGATCGGTAACCGCGCCTTTGGTGAACGCCTGACGCAGCTCGCCCACCCCGATGCGTTGCACGCCGCACAGGTGCTGTTGCTGCTGAGCCCGCAGATTCCGATGCTGTTCATGGGCGAGGAATGGGGCAGCACATGCCCGTTCCAATACTTCACCAGCCACCACGGCATGCTGGCCGAAGCCGTGCGGGAGGGCCGCCGCAGGGAGTTTGCCAAGTTCGAGGCGTTTGCCGATCCGCACCAGCGCGAGCGCATTCCCGATCCCAACGACGAGCTGACCTACCTCGCCTCCTGCCCCGGCGAGGCGAACCTGGCCGAACCCGCACAGCTCAACACACTGAACCGCATGCACCGCCTGCTGGCACTGCGTCACGCAGAGATCATCCCGCGCCTGCCCCATGCGCGCGCGCTCGATGCGGTGGCGCTGGGCCACGCCGGGGCCATTGCCCGCTGGCGCATGGGCGATGGCAGCGTGCTCACGCTGATGCTCAATCTGGCCGATCAGACCGTGGCGGTGCCCACGGTGCTGGCGGGCAGCCCAGCCGATCTGCTGCACGAATCGCGCGAGGGCGCCGCCGCCGCGCTCATCACGCATCGCCTGCCGGAGCGCGCGTGCGTGGCATTGCTGCACACGCCATCACCCGGCTGACGTCTGACAACCGCAATGCGCCAACGCACCCGCACACCATGGATCGCACGACCAACCTATCCGGCACGCCGCGCACGCCGCTCCAGCAACTGGCCACCGATGCCGGGCTGCTGGTCGACTGGGAAGATGCTGCCAGCCGGCCCATGCGCGTGGCCGACGAGGTGCTGCGCGCCGTGCTCTTCACGCTCGGCCTGCCGGCCGGCACCCCGGCCCAGGTGTCGGAAAGCCAGGTGCGCCTGCGCGCGGAAGCCGAAGCGGTGGCCATACCGCCGCTCGTGACCGGCGTGGTCGGGCAACCGATCGTGCTGCAGACGTCTGCGCCCCAAGCCGCGTTGCTGGACGGACAACTCTATCGTGTTGATTTCGAGTCCGACGGCAGCACCGAGGGCAAGATCAGCGTCAGCGAGCATCATGCAACGCTGCGCCTGGCAGCGGTACAGGCCGTTGGCTACCACCGCCTGACCATCGACGCGGGGCCGGGCACCGTGATCGAAGCCACGCTCGCCATTGCTCCTGCACGTTGCTATGGTGTGGCCGATGCGCTACGCCAGCACGATCGCCCCACCGACACACGCCTGTGGGGCGCCTCCGCACAGCTCTATGGCTTGCGATGCGATGCCGAACGCGCAGCCAGCAGTGCAGGCCTGGGCGACTACACCGCTGCGGGCACGCTGGCGCGGCACCTCGCGCAGCGCGGCGCGGATGCGTTGGCACTGAGCCCTGTGCACGCCATGTTCACGGCCGACGCGCGTCGGTATTCGCCGTACTCGCCATCGAGCCGCCTGTTCCTGAACGCGTGGATGATCGACCCAGCCGCGCTCTTTGGGAACGAAGCCGTGCGGCAAGCCGTGGTCGACTGCAACCTCGTCGCGGACTATGCCCGGCTGGAAGCCGCACCGCTCATCGACTGGCCGGCCAGCGGCAACGCCCGCATGACGGTGCTGCGCGCGCTGCATCGGCGCCTGCTGCAAGCACCGCTCGGAGACACCATCGGCCAGACGCTGCTGGACGATTTTCGCGCGTACCGCATCAATGGCGGCGCCAGCCTGCGCGACCATGCGCACTTTGAAGCGCTGAATGCGCACCTTGGGCCCGCGCATTGGAAGCAGTGGCCCGCGCAGTATCAAGATCCGAGCTACCTGGGCGTGCAGGCCTTCGCGCGTGAGCATGAAGATGCGGTGAACTTCCACCTCTTCCTGCAATGGGCGGCGGCACGCCAGTGGGCCATCGCGCAGCGCACCGCGGAGGGCGCCGGCATGGCCATCGGCCTCGTCGCCGACCTGGCTGTTGGCACCGACAGCGCAGGCAGCCACGCGTGGGCCCGGCAACGCGACTTGCTGATCGGCGTGACGGTGGGAGCGCCGCCCGATGTGTTCAACGCACAGGGCCAGGGCTGGGGCCTGACCACCTTCAGCCCGCGTGCCATGCGCACGCAAGGCTTTTCGGCCTTTATCGAGATGCTGCGCGCGGTGATGGCCGTGCCCGGCGGTGTGCGCATCGACCACGTGCTCGGGCTCATGCGGCTGTGGGTGATTCCCGATGGCGCGCGGCCGCTCGACGGCGTGTACCTGCGCTACCCGATGCAGGATCTGCTGCGGCTGGTGGCGCTGGAATCGTGGCGCAACCGATGCATCGTCATTGGCGAAGACCTGGGCACCGTGCCTGCTGGCCTGCGCGACAAGCTCGCCGACGACGGCCTGCTCGGCATGCGCATCCTCTGGTTCGAGCGCGAATACACGCGCGACGATGCGCCCTTCAAGGCGCCGCGCACGTGGGCGCCAGCCTCCGTCGCGATGACCAGCACGCACGACCTGCCCACGCTCGTCGGCTGGTGGATCGGCAACGATCTGCGCTGGCAAGCCCAGCTCGGCCTGCTGCCGGCCGGCATGAGCGAGAGCGAGGCGCACGCGCGCCGCATGGACGATCGCGCCGCACTGGTTGCCGCCTTTGCAGAGCACAACCGGCTGGTGCTGGCCGATGGCGGCGTGCCGATGATCGGCGTGGCGTCGCTGCAGGCGGCGCTGGAACAGACGCGCGTGGCCACCGCGGCGCAAGCTGAAGTCATCTTGCAAGCCAGCGCGCAGGACTTTGCCACGGCAGCCACCGTGTTTACGGGCGCGGCCAATACGCCGCTTGCGCTGGTGCCGCTGGAGGACTTGCTCGGCCTTGTCGAGCAGCCCAACCTGCCGAGCACGATCGACACACACCCGAACTGGCGACGTCGTCTGCCAGGGCCGGCCGGCACGCTGATCGAGGCACCCACGGTGCTGGCGCGCCTGTCAGCGCTGGCCAACGCGCGCAACAGCATGTCATGAGCGAACTGACCACACCCCCCGCACCCGTCACCCTCCAACGTGTGCCGCGCGCCACGGTGCGGCTGCAACTGCACCGCGACTTTACGTTCGACCATGCGCGCGCGTTGCTGGATGACTTCGCCGCGCTCGGCATCTCGCACCTCTACACGTCGCCCATCACCACGGCGCAACCGGGCTCCACGCATGGCTATGACGTCGTCGACCCCACACACGTGAACCCCGAGCTGGGCGGCGAACGCGCGCTCGAACAGTTGGTGGATGCGCTGCATGCGCGCGGCATGGGGCTCGTCGTCGATATCGTGCCAAACCACATGGGCGTGGGGGGCGCGCACAACACGTGGTGGTTGGACGTGCTCGAATCCGGCCCCGAGAGCACCTACGCCAACTTCTTCGATATCGACTGGCAACCGCCCAACCCGGCTCTGCGCAACAAGGTGCTCGCGCCCTTCCTTGGCGAAAACTACGCCGACGCGCTGGCCGGCGGCCGACTGCAGCTGACCTACGACGACACGGCTGCGCGCCTGGCGATTGCGTACTACGATCACCGGTTCCCGATTGCGCTGGCCGACTATGCCGCGTTGCTTCGCGCGGGCAACGCTGACACCGCCACCCACGCGGTGGCCGACCGCTTTGCCGCGCTCGGCACGATCCGCTCACTGCGCACGCGCCGCGAACGTGCCGACGAAGCACGCGACGCGCTGCGCAACCTCGCCACCACGGAAGCCGGCGCCGCACACATCGCAGAAGCCGTGCGCACGCTCAATGCGCAACCCGATCAACTCGATGCGCTGATGGCGCGCCAGCACTGGCGCCTTGCCCACTGGTGCACCGCCAATGATGAGATCAACTGGCGCCGCTTCTTCGATATCGGCTCGCTGGCCGGCCTGCGCATGGAGCGCGCCGAAGTCTTTGAAGCCACGCACGCGCTGCTGTTCCGGCTCTATCGCCTGGGCTGGATTGACGGCGTGCGCATCGACCACGTTGATGGCCTGGCCGATCCTGCCGCCTACTGCCGACAGCTACGCCGCCGTCTGCAAGACGAGCATGCCGCACGCCCCGCCGACCGGCTCACGAACCACCCGTGGATCGTCGTCGAAAAGATCCTCGCCAGCGATGAACCCATGCGCACCGACTGGGGCGTCGACGGCACCAGCGGCTACGACTTCATGAACCAGGTGGGCGCACTGTTGCACGACGCGCACGGCGAGACCGCCCTCACCCAGGGCTGGCTGGAGTGGATCGGCGCACCGGTGGCTGACGCGCCGTTCTCCGCGACGGCTGCGCCCGCACGCCGCCAGATCCTGCATGTGCACTTTGCGGCGGAACTCGATTCAGCCACGTCGGCGCTGCACGCGGTGGCGCAGCAGAACCACAGCAGCCACGACGTGACGTGGCACGCCATCCGCCGCGCACTGGCCGAGGTGATCGTCCACTTTCCGGTGTATCGCACCTATGCGAATGCGCAACAACGCGACGCACAGGATTCGGCCATCCTGCAAACCGCCATGTCGCGGGCGGCGACCTGCCTGCGGTGCGTCGATCAGCCTGTGCTCGGCTGGCTCGATGCTTGGCTGGGCGGGCAACCGGCCGGGCAGGACAAACTGCGCCAACTGGCCTTGCGGCGCTGCCAGCAGTTATCGTCGCCGGTGGCGGCCAAGGCGGTGGAAGACACGGCGTGCTACCGATACGGGCGGCTGCTGTCGCGCAACGAGGTCGGCGCGAATCCGGGCGAGTTTTCCATGAGCGCCAACGCGTTCCATCACGCCATGCAAGCGCGCGCCCACACGTGGCCTCACGCGATGCTCACCACCGCCACGCACGACCACAAGCGCGGCGAAGACGTGCGCGCGCGATTGGCCGTGCTGTCTGAGCGTCCGACGCAGTGGCTGGCCGCCGCACACCAATGGCGTGCGGAACACGCTGCGTGGGTGCAAAAACTGCCTGCCGGCCCCGCGCCCTCGCCCGCCGCGCAGTGGATGCTGTATCAAACGCTTGTGGGCATCTGGCCGGCGGACCTCGACTGGCATGACGCCGATGCCGTGCGCGAGTTGGCCGAGCGCGTCGCACAGTGGCAGGAAAAGGCGCAGCGCGAAGCCAAGCTGCGCACTGACTGGTTCGCGCCCGATGCGGACTACGAAGCCGCCAGCCGCAATTTCGTCTTCACGCTGCTGACAGGCGAAGCGGCCCCGACCTTCCTGCCTTCGCTCTGCGCTTTCGTGCAAAGCGTGGCGCCCGCCGCGGCCATCAACGGCCTCGTGCAGACCTTGCTGCGCACCACGCTGCCCGGCGTGCCCGACCTCTATCAGGGCGCCGATTTCTGGGACACCAGCCTCGTTGATCCCGACAATCGCCGGCCGGTCGACTACGCCGCTCGGCACCGCGCATTGCGGGCATTGCACTTGCATGCGGGCCATGGCCTCGCGTCACTGCTCGCGCATTGGACCGACGGCCGCATCAAGCAAGCCGTACTGGCACGTGCACTGGCCCTGCGTGCCGCGCTGCCAGCCGTGTTCGAATCCGGCGACTACCAACCGCTGGCCGTGACCGGCAGCGGCGCACAGCACGTGTTGGCGTTTGCGCGTGTGCATGGCACCAACGCGATCATCGTGATCGTGCCGCTGCATGCCTCCGCACTGCTGGGCCATGCCCCCGCACCAACGTTCGCGGATGGTGCTTGGCGGGACACCACGGTCTGTTTGCCGTCCACGCTCTCGCATCTTCCCCTGCATAACGCATTCGACGGCCAGACACTGCACAGCCCGCGCCTGGCGTTGGGCCAGGTGCTGGCGCACTTGCCGGTCGCCCTGCTGCATACCTGATCGCTGCTGCACCCCTCCGCACGGGTTAACACCGACTGCACCGTCCCTTGGCTCACTCTAGAATTCCTCTATTCATATAAATGACTAGAGCAATGCGTGAATCATGCATCGCTCACGTCACCCGGAGGAGACTGCATGTTCGGCTGGTTCAAAGAGATTTCGAAAGGGGAGAAGCGCACGTTCTGGGCCTGCTTTGGCGGCTGGGCGCTCGACGCGCTGGACGTGCAGATGTTCAGCCTCGTCATCCCGACCATCATCGCGGCCTGGCACATCGGCAAGGCCGAGGCGGGGCTGGTGTCGGGCGTCACGCTGGTGGCGTCGGCCCTGGGCGGCTGGATTGCCGGCGCATTGACCGACCGCTTCGGCCGCGTGCGTACGCTGCAGATCACGGTGCTGTGGTTCTCGCTGGCCACATTCGCCTCGGCCTTCGCGCAGAATTTCGAGCAGTTCCTGGTGCTCAAGGCCATCCAGGGTTTCGGCTTTGGCGGCGAATGGGCGGCGGGCGCCGTGCTAATGGCCGAGAGCATTCGCGCCAGCCACCGCGGCAAGGCCATGGGCACCGTGCAGAGCGCATGGGCCGTGGGCTGGGGCGCCGCGGTGCTGCTGTATGCGCTCACATATACCTTCATCGAGCCCGACCTCGCCTGGCGCGTGATGTTTGCTGCGGGGTTGCTGCCGGCGCTGCTCATCATCTACATCCGCCGTGGCGTGAAAGAACCGGTGCCGGCCGCCAAGCCGGATGCGAACGCCAACGCGATGCCGATCTCGCGCTTTCCGCTGCTCGACATCTTCCGCCCGCAGGTGCTGCGCATGACGCTGATCGGCGGCCTGCTGGGCGTGGGCGCGCATGGCGGCTACTACGCGCTGATGACGTGGCTGCCGACGTATCTGAAGACAGAGCGGCACTTGTCGGTGCTCGGCACGGGCGGCTACCTGGCGGTGATCATCTTCGCCTTCTGGTGCGGCTGCGTGGCCAGTGCATGGCTGCTGGACGTGCTCGGCCGTCGCGGCAACATCCTGCTGTTCTCGTGCTGCTGCGTGGTGACGGTGCTGGTGTATCTGCTCGTACCGCTGTCGGATGGCGCGATGCTGGTGCTGGGCTTTCCGCTGGGCTTCTTTGCGGCGGGCATTCCGGCCAGCATGGGCGCGTTGTTCAACGAGCTGTATCCGCAGGGCGTGCGCGGCACGGGCGTGGGCTTTTGCTACAACTTCGGCCGCGTGGTGTCTGCCGCGTTCCCGGTGCTGGTGGGCAAGATGAGCGCCTCGATGTCGCTGGGCACGGCCATCGGCATCGACGCGGCCATCGCGTATTCGATCGTCGCAGTGGCCGTGCTGATGCTGCCCGAAACGAAGGGCCGCGACCTCGCTGCCGTTACGGTCTGAACACCCATCACAACATCATGACGACGCACTCGATCCGTCGCCGCCAGGAGACCCCATGCCCACCCGCCGCGCCTTCAACACCGGATTGCTTGCCATGCTAGGTTCCACCGCCCTTGCCGGCTGCGCCGCCACCGGCAACAGCGACGCCACGCGCGGCACTTCCGCGGGCATCACTGCCATCGATACGCATGCGCATGTATTCGAGCGCGGCTTGCCGCTGGCCGATGCGCGCCGCTATGCGCCCACGTATGACGCGCCGCTGCCGGCCTACCTGGCGCAGCTCGACGCGCATGGCGTGTCGCACGGTGTGCTGGTCCAGCCGAGCTTCCTGGGCGTCGACAACAGCTACCTGCTGGCCGCGCTCAAACAGGCGCCGCAGCGCTTGCGCGGCGTGGCCGTCATCGACCCGGCCGCGCCCGAAACCCTGCTCGCGCAGATGAACGCCGAGGGCATCGTCGGCATCCGCCTGAACCTGATCGGTGCGGCAGACCCGCAATTGAAATCGCCCGTGTGGCAAGCCGCGCTGGCACGCCTGCATGCGCTGGGCTGGCATGTGGAACTGCACGTCGAGGCACGCCGCCTGCCCGCGCTGCTGCAGCCGCTGCAGGAAGCGCAGGTGAACGTGGTGGTCGATCATTTCGGCCGTCCCGACCCGGCACTCGGCGTGGACGACCCCGGCTTTGCCGCATTGCTCGCCGCCGGCCGCTCGCGCCGCGTGTGGGTGAAGATTTCCGGTGCCTACCGTAACGGCGCCAACGGACGCGGCGAAGCCATCGCGCAGGCCGCCATGCCGCGCCTGAAAGATGCGCTCGGCCTGGACCGCCTGGTATGGGGCAGCGACTGGCCGCACACGCAGTTCGAATCGCAGATCGACTACGACAAGATGTGGGCCTTCGCCGGCGTGCTCCTGCCCAGCGCAGCGGACCGCAAGCAGGTGCTGGTCGACACGCCCGCGCAATTGTTCCGCTTCGGCTGAACGCGCGATACCCCGAAGCGCTCGCGCGATACCCCGTTTCGCGAATCACGAATTTCGCCGCGCGGGCCGCGCTCCTACACTGGCCGCTCCTCATCCCCACAAGCCGTAAGGAGCAGCCATGCAGCAGCATCGACTCGTCGACGCGCAATTCGGCCAAGTCGCCCAGGCCTACCTGACCAGTGCCGTGCACGCACAGGGCGCCGATCTCGACGCGCTGGCCGCGCTGGCGCAATCGGTGCCGCACGCCAAGGTGCTCGATCTGGGCTGCGGCGGCGGGCACGTGAGCTTTGCCATGGCGCCGCACGTTGCCACCATGGTGGCGTACGACCTGTCGGAAGACATGCTGGGCGTGGTGGCCGCCGAAGCCGCGCGCCGCGGCCTCGCGCAATTGCACACGCAGGCCGGCCGCGCCGAACGCCTGCCCTTTGACGATGCCGCGTTCGACATCGTTGCCACGCGTTTTTCCGCTCACCACTGGTACGACGTGCGCAAAGGTCTGGCCGAAGCGCGCCGCGTGCTCAAACCCGGCGGCAAGCTCGTCGTCGTAGATATCGTGGCGCCGGAAGTCCCGTTGCTGGACACTTTGCTGCAAACCGCCGAGGTGCTGCGCGATGCGTCGCACGTACGCGACTACCGTGTGTCCGAATGGCAGGCCATGCTGGGCGAGGCCGGTTTCCAACCCGGCACGCCACGCACCTGGAAGCTGACGATGGCCTTCGACAGCTGGATCGCCCGCATCCGCACCCCGCAGGTCCGGGCCGATGCCATCCGCGACCTGTTCGACCGCGCCGCCGACGAAGCGCGTGCGTACTTTGCCGTGGCGCCCGACCATTCGTTTGCGATCGACGCGATGCTCATCGAGGCGACCTGAATCGTTTGAGCGGACCGGGCGCCTTCATCCTCCCTCATCCTTTTTGTCACACCCGTTGGAGGGGTGGCCTGATACGGCGCCATTTTCAGGGTTTCGCTTAATCCTGAATGAAAAAAATGTGATATCGGAACACGTGTACGAACGCGGGGTTGCCGGTAGCCTTCCGGGTTACCGTCGACTCCGGTCGCCATTGGCGCGCGGCCATCGCGCCGACTTCCGATTTCCATGTACGCCCTGTTCCCCGCCTTCGTCTCGTCGCTCTTCCTGTTCTACGGCGTCTACGTCGTGACCACGCGCGGCCGTACGCGAGCGAGCCTGGCGTTTCTCGGCATGACGACACTCACGTGCCTGTGGCAAGGCATCTGGGCGTTTCTCTTCCAGACCCATGACATTGGCACCGCCCAAGTGCTCGCCAAGCTCGGCTGGATTGCCATCCTCGTCATGCCGACCATGCTGTATCACTTTGCCGTGGAGGTGGCCGAGGCGCCGAGCGAGCGGCCCTGGCTCCTGGCCGCCTATGCGCTGGACGCCGCCCTGATCGCGCTGCTGCTGACCACCAACCTCGTCATCGATGGCGTGCACGCGTTCCACTTCGGTTTCTATCCGAAGGCGGGCGTGCTGGAGGCCGTGCATATCGCCCAGACAGTGGCGCTGGTCACGCGCGGCATGTGGGTGCTGTACCGCGAGCAGCGGCATGCCACCGCCGAAAAGCGCAAACGGTTGCTGACGTGCCTGTTCGGCGTCGGGCTGATTTCGCTGGCCGCGGCCGACTACGCGGTCAACTACGGCGTTGCGTTCTACCCGCCGGGCGTCCTGCCGCTCGCCATTGCGCTGGGCATCATCGCCGTGGGCGTGGTCAAGTTCGACCTGATGCGCCCGTATGCACTGGCCGCCACCGTTGCCCATGAAGTGCGTACGCCGCTGACGACCATCCGCCTGCAGGCCGCCGAAATCGCCCGCGCGTGGCCCGACGTCTACCGCGGCTATCAGCTCGCCATCGACAACGGCCTGTGCCAACCGCCGCAACATCCGGCCATGCTGGATCGCCTGTCCAAACTGGCGGGCGCCATCACGTCGGAAGTCGCATCCGCGCACAGCGTGATCGAAATGGCGTTGGCGTCCGTCACGCTGGAGCGCCTCGACCGGCGCACCTTTGCGGCCCACTCGCTGCGCGAATGCGTGGAGACGGCCGTGGCGCAGTATCCGTTTCAGGCCGGCGAGCGCGAACGCGTGCACGTGGAGGCATTCAACGCCGACTGGCGCTTCGTGGGCTCCGACACGCTGCTGGTCTATGTGTTGTTCAACCTGCTGAAGAACGCGCTGCACGCCATCCAGATCGCGCGCAAGGGGCACATCGAAATCTCCGCCCGCCAGGATGGAGACAGCTATGTGCTCGTGGTGCGCGACAGCGCCACCGGCATTCCGCCCAGCGTGCAACGTCGCATCTTTGACCCGTTTTTCTCCACCAAGCATGTCGGCAAGGGCTCGGGCGTGGGGCTGACATTCTGCCGCCGCGTCATGCAGGCATTCGGGGGGCGCATCCAATGTGAATCCGTGGTTGGGGAATACACGCTGTTCTCCATGCGGTTTCCCCAACCGCCTGCTATCTGACGTTTACACCTTTAGAACGTCAGGACGCGTGTGCCAGCTCCGACAGCGTGTCCAGCTCGTACGCCTTCACACGCATGCGCACGTGCTCCGGCAACCGCTGGATGACGCGCTCGGCGTTGGCGCACACCACCTGCTGATACCCCAGCGACACCAGCCGCCCGCCTGAAACAAAGCGGAACACCAAATAGAACGAGCACGGCTGCACCCGGAAGGTGTTCAGGTGGCATTCCACGCGCTGAAACGGGAATGTCTCTTCAACGAATTCCTGATGCGCCAGCTTGGTCACGAAGATCACGCGTCCGCTCATGAGCAGATCTGCGTCAATGCATTCGTGGAACCAGCGCTCGCGCACCACGCCCTGCCACTCGAAATACCGGGCGAAATACGTGTTTGCGTAGGCGTTGGAATCCTTCAGATAGACATCGAAGGCGTGCTGAAACGTCTGCTGCGCGGAAATGGCTTCGGGCAGCTCGGCATTGCGCAGATAGTGGTCGACGACTGTGGCAATGGATTGGCCTGTCGGCATCGCATACTCCAAGAATGGATTTGGCTGCTGGCGGCAGCCGCGCATGTGCGGTGGTCCCGCGCATGTGTCCATTCTTCCGATGCACTTGCCGTTGCGTAACAGGCCAATGACGTAGCCCTACGAACGGGCGGCCTACTCCGCGGTCGCCACACTCCGCAGCCCTGGCGGACTCTGGTGAAAGCGGAACGTATTGCGCCCGCTGCGCTTGGCATCGTAGAGCGCTGCATCGGCCCATTCGAACAGCTCGTCCAGGTGTTCGTCGGCGGGCGTGAGCGTGACGGCGCCGGCTGATAGCGTGACGTACGGCGCGACGACAGACGCCGCGTGCGGTTCCGCCCGTTCGGCCACCATGGCCACGGCGCGGGCCACGACCTGGCGGGCGTCATCGCGGTTCAGGTCGAACAGCATGGCGACGAATTCTTCGCCGCCCACACGCGCGATGAAGTCATCTGGGTGCCGGCACGCCATGCCCAGCGTGTCGGCCACCATGCGCAGGCAATCGTCGCCACGAAGGTGGCCGTAGGTGTCGTTGTATTGCTTGAAGCAGTCGATGTCGAACAGCGCCAGCGTGACTGGGCGATTGTCGCGGCGGGCGTGGTCGAACAATCGCGGGGCCTGCGTCTCAAAAAAGCGGCGATTGAACAGCTGTGTGAGTGCATCGCGGTTGACGTCGTTCTCAAGCACGCTGAGCAAGGCCCGCGTGCGCTGCAACTCGCCGCGCAGTGCATCCTGGGCGCTGGCCATGCCGGCACGCTGCAACTGCTCGACCGTCACGTCGCGCAGCAGCAGGAAAACACCCGCGTGGCGTCCGCGCGCGTCGCGCAAGCCTTCGAGCGTGACTTCCAGCGTGCGGCCCGTGTCGGGCAGCCAGACCTGCTGGCGGTTGGGCAGGCGCGTACGTTCGAACTCGCGCAGGATGCCGGCCACGTTCAGCACGGGGGGCGGCATGGCATGCACCTGGGCAGTCGGCAACAGGTGGCGCGCGGCGGCGTTGATGCTGGCGATGGAGCCATCGCGGGCCAGCACGATGCAGCCGTCTCGCATGGCTTCGATGATCTTGCCTCGCGCATAGCCGGCGGTGTCGCGCAAGCGCGGCCGCAGCACGACCCACCCGAGCATTGCGGTGCTGACGGCAAACGTGGCGGGTGTGAGATCGCCGCCCAGCGCCGTCGTCCAGTGCTGCAGATATGCCAGATGCGCGACCAGCGGCAGCAGTTGCCCGATGACGAGCACCAGCCGCACCTGCGTGCGCGACGACACGTAGAGCCCGGAGGCGGCTTCGTCGATGGGCAGCACCAGCAACACAAGGCTGATGGCCAGCAGCACGTAGTTGTAGGCGGTGCCCACCCAGAACATGCGCCCGTGATCGAACACCGCGCGCTTTATCCCATCAATGACGACGAAGCGCCAATCGAGCCATACCAGGTGGTGCAGTTCATTGGTGGCGACCAGACCGATGAAGCCGGCGGCCACCAGCAGCGCCAGCACCCAGCCTGCGCGCACCACCGGCAATGCGTTGAATTCGGGCCGTATGAGGCCAACGACCATGCGCAGCCATGCCGCGGGCACCATCATGATTCCGAGATAGGCGACCTTGGCCCAACCCACGCGCACGGGCATGTCGAAGGTGACGACTTCCATAAGACGCGCGCCGCTCCACAGCGCGGTGCCGAGCGCCAGCAGCATGAAGGCGGAGACTTCCGCGTCATCGCGGCGCGGCCACGATAGACCGATCAGCGCGATCGAAACGAGTGCAGCGCTAGCCAGTGCAGCGATCAGCATGATCGGCAGGCCCAGCGCGCATGGCGATGCCGGCGAATGACGACGCCAGCCGATTGCTCCACGTGTATTCCCCGTTCGTTCGTTGTTCTTGCAGTGTATCGCGCACTGTTGTTGGGTGAATGACAGCGTGGTGCGCCTTCGATCACCTGCCATTTCTATCGGCATGAAATGTAAAAACTGAAGGCCCGCGCGGCTTTGCGGCGCATGGCTGGACCAGTGCGCGCGGGCGGACGCATATCGATCTGCCAACGAATTCGTTTGCGCGGCGCAACAACCGCCCTACGCTTGGCCCCTAAAAATTCATCAGGGGGTTGTCATGCAGGCACGCGTTTCGGGCGCATTTTCGTTGCAAGGTCTGGCGCAAGCGCTGACGAAATTGTCGCGCCAGGCAGTGGGGGTGGTCATCGGGGCGGCGCTCGCGGTGGCGGTGCTGCACGCGCCGCAAGCCCACGCCGACAAGCTGGACGACATCAAGAAGGCGGGTGTGCTGCGGGTGGGCGTGTTCGATGCCAATCCGCCCTTCGGTTACGCCGATGCCAAGACCGGTCAGCCCGTTGGGTTGGACGTGGACTATGCGCAAGAGATCGCCAACAAGCTGGGCGTCAAGCTGGAACTGCGCGCCACAAACCCGGCCAACCGCGTGCCGCTGCTCACCTCGGGCAAGGTCGATATCGTGGCCGCCAACTTCACCATTACCGACGAGCGCAAGAAGCAGATTGAATTCAGCACGCCGTACTTTGCCAGCGGCCTGCAGTTCATCGCCAAGAAGGGGGTGCTCAAGCAGCCGGACGATTTGAAGAGGGACGGTATCCGCCTCGGTGTCGACAAGGGCACCACGCAGGAAACCACGCTGCGCGACGGCTATCCCAACGCCCGCGTGATCGCCTATGACGATTCCCCGCTGGCGCTCACCGCACTGCGCACCGGTGCCATCCAGGCATTTGCACAGGATGGTGCCAAGCTCGGCGCGCTGCTTGCCACGCTGCCCAACCGCAGTGAGCTGGAGATCTCGCCTTTCGTGCTGACGCGCGAGTACATGGGCATCGGTGTGCCGAAGGGTGAAACGAAGCTGACGGCCACCATCGACCAGATCCTGCAAGGGCTTGAGAAGGACGGCTCCGCCGGCCGCATCTATGACCGCTGGTTCGGCCCGAAGAGCGCCGCCCCGCTGCCGCGCGACTTCATCATCGGCAGCACCAAGTGAGCTTGAGCCTGCCGGCCGTCTTCCAGCCCCTGCCGCCGCGTTATCTCGGCTGGATGCTGGAGGGCTTCGGGATGACGCTGCTGGTGTCGGCGGCTGCCATCGCGGGCGGGCTGGCGGTTGGCCTGTTGCTCACGGCGCTGCGCGCAAGTTCACTGGCGTGGCTGCAGTTGCCGGCACGCGCGCTGGTGGCTTTTCTTCGCAAGACGCCGTTGCTGGTGCAACTGTTCTTCTGGTATTTCGGCGCGGCGCAATTGCTCGGCGAAGACGTGGTGGGTGCCATCACCGGCTGGAGCGGCATCGCCGTGGGCGCCTGGCGGTTGCCTGCGCCATCGTTCGAATTTCTGGCGGCGGCGTTCGGCATCGCGTTGTATGCCGGTGCGTTTTTCTCGGAAGAGCTGCGCGCAGGCATCCGGGCCGTGCCGCGCGGGCAGCGGGAGGCCGCGCTATCGCTGGGTTTCACGCCGCGTGCCGCCTTCCTGCATGTGGTGCTGCCGCAGGCACTGCGCGTGTCGGCGCTGCCGTTGCTGGGGCAATGCGCCAACACCATCAAGAACACCTCGCTGGCCATGGGTATCGGGCTGGCTGAGCTTGCGTATAGCGCGCGACAGGTGGAAACCGACACGCTGCTCGCCTTCCAGGCCTTTGCCGTGGCAACCGTGCTGTATGCCGGGGGGATTCTGTTGCTGCAATGGGCCGCGCCCGTAGTGCTGCGGCAGCTCGGTTGGGCACCCACATCGACGCTGCCAGCCGGAGGCCCCACGTGACGATGGAAGCCGTGCTCCTGCACCTACGCTACCTGCTGGTTGGCCCGTATTCGAACGGCCCGCTGGCCGGCGCGGCGCTCACGTTGTGGATGGCGCTGTGGGCCTGTGTGATCGCCACCGCGGCGGGTGTCGGCGGTGCGCTGTTGCTCGACAGGCTCGACACCACGCCAGGACTGCGCCGGCTGGCGCGCCTGCTGCGCGGGCTGCTGGCCACGCTGCGGGCTATCCCGGTACTCATGCTGATGTTCTGGGCGTACTTTCTGATCCCCATGGCCCTGGGCGTGTCGGTGCCGGAAACCGCCACGGTGGTCGCTGCACTTGCCGCCGTGGGCGCGGCCTACATCACCCAAAGCATGGAAGCCGGCTTGCGTGCCGTCGGTGCCGGGCAGCGCAATGCGGCACTGGCGCTGGGCATGTCGCCCCCACAGGCGCTGCTGACCGTGGTGCTGCCGCAGGCGTGGCGCATCATGCTGCCGTCACTCGCCAACCAATGGGTATCGACGGTCAAGGACACATCGCTGGCGTATATCGTGGGCGTGGTGGAACTGTCCACCGCCGCCAGCCAGGTCAACAGCCGCACGGTGGCCTACCCGGCCGAGGTGTTCGGCGCGGTGGCCGTACTGTATTTCCTGCTGTGCACCGGCATCGAGGCCTTGCCCAATTGGTTGCGCGCAGGCCCCCGCACGCCTGCGGCGCAACCGGACCACATGTCGACCTGGCAACGCTTTTTGCGCTGGCGCGAACGCCCTGTTTCAGATGCCGTGACTTGAGCCACACCGCTATCTTGGCTTCACAAAACGTCGGTATCATCGAGAACATGACCGATACCCGCGCCACCGCCCATCTCTATCCTGCGCACGACCTGGCGATCTGTACCGACGCCAATACCGCCGTCGAGCGCATCACCGCCATCTACGAGCGCTCTGCGCAGGCGGTTCGCGATCGCTTCCACGCCTTTGCGCGTGGCGAGGATTGCAGCGAAGACCTGTCCGCCTGCTACCCCTACCTCGGCATCACCGTCGACCCGAAAACGCTGGTGAGCGACGCGCGGCCGGCATGGGGCACAGTGGCGTATCCGGGCGTGTACGGCACGACGCTCACGCGGCCGGACCTCTTCCGCGACTACTACCGCGTGCAGATCGAGCGGCTGCTGCACTATCACAACAGCCCCGTCGTGGTGGGTGTGAGCAACCGGCCGATCCCGCTGCCGTTCGTGGTGGAGGCGTCCACCGTGGACATCACGCCCGAACAAGCACGCGCGTTGGGCGGCGCGTTTACGCTGCCCGACCTCGCGCAGATCGACGACTCCATTGCCAACGGCACGTACCGCCCGATTGGCGACGAACCGCAGCCGCTGTCGATGTTCACCGCCGAGCGGGTCGACCTCGCCCTGCAGCGCCTGTACCACTACACCGCCACGCATCCGAAGCATTTCCAGCGCTTCGTGCTGTTCACCAACTACCAACGCTACGTCGATGAGTTTGCCGCCCTCGGGCGCAAGCTGATGGAAGACGGCAACGACGAGGGCTACATCCGCTTTGTCGAGCCCGGCGACACCGAACACGAACTCGGCACCCCGGCGCCTGACGACTCCCACCGCATCAAGGGTCTCCCGCAGATGCCCGCCTACCATTTGGTGCGCGAAGACCGCCTGGGCGTGACGCTGGTGAACATCGGTGTGGGCCCGTCCAATGCCAAGACCATCACCGATCATCTGGCCGTGCTGCGTCCGCACTGCTGGATGATGATCGGCCACTGCGGCGGCCTGCGGCGTTCACAGCAGTTGGGCGACTACGTGCTCGCCCACGCCTATGTGCGCGACGACCACGTGCTAGACCAAGATCTGCCGCCATGGGTGCCCGTGCCGCCCATCGCCGAGATTCAGGTGGCGCTGCAGGAAGCGGTGGCGCGCATCACGGGGCTGTCCGGCGCCGACATGAAGTCACGCATGCGCACCGGCACGGTGGTCTCCACCGACGACCGCAACTGGGAGCTGAAGTACCAGGCGCTGTACAGCCGCTTCAACCAGTCGCGCGCGATTGCCATCGACATGGAAAGCGCGACCATTGCCGCCAACGGCTTCCGCCTGCGCGTGCCCTACGGCACCCTGCTGTGCGTGTCCGACAAGCCGCTGCATGGCGAACTGAAGCTGCGCGGCATGGCCAACCTGTTCTACCGCCAGCGCGTGAGCCAGCACTTGGACATCGGCATGGAGGCCGTGCGCCTGTTGCGCGAAAGCGGCGTTGAAGCGCTGCACTCGCGCAAGCTGCGCAGCTTTGACGAACCCGCGTTCCGATAGCGCGGGTGAGCACCGGTTAGCGCGGGGGCTGCTCCGGCAGCGCCTCGCGCAGGAAGTCCAGAAACACCCGCACCACCTCGGGCAAGGTGCGCCCCGCGAGGATCTGCAGTTCTACCGTCCGCCCGCGCATGCCGCGCTCGCGGATCTCCGCGGCATGCAGCTCACCGCGCTGCACGCGCTCGCGCACCGTGATCTCCCCCGCGATGCCCAAGCCGCCGCCTTGCAGCACGAAACTCAACAGCCCATCGAAGCGGTTGCTGACCAGCACCGGCTCGAACACGAGCCCGCGTTGACTGCAGCCCATGTCGAACAGCTGGCGCACCGTGTTGTCCGGCCCCGAAAGCGCAATCGGAAACGGGTGCATCTGCGCCAGCGTCACGCTGTTGAACTTCGCCAGCGGGTGGTCGGGCCGCATGATGGCAAACACTGAGCCACGCTGCTGATACGCCACGCGAATGCCGTGCACGGCGGCGCGGCTGTAGGTCAGGCCGATGTCCACGTCGCCACGCAAGACGGCCTCGGTCACGCGCATGGGCTCTTCGGCGCGCAGGTCGAACTGAATGCCGGGATGCCGCTCGCGAAACGCCACGATGGCGCGCGGCACAAACTCGATCGCAAAACCATCGGAGCACGCAATGCGCACACGGCCGCGCTGCAGCCCTTGCAGGCGCTGAATATCCGAAACCACGCGCTCCGCCTCCAGCGCCTCGCGCAGGGCATGCGCGGCAAGCAGCTCGCCGGCTGCGCTGGGCCGCATACCGCGCGGTTGACGCTCGAACAGCGGCACGCCCAACAGCTCTTCCAGCATCGCCACTTGCCGGCTGATGGCCGAGGCGCTGACATGCAGGCGCGCGGCGGCCTCCGTCAACGAGCCCGTGCGCACGACCTCTAGAAAATAGCGGAGGGACGTCTCCTGCAGGCGATGAGATGACATAGGCGACGTAGGCGCAGGGGGCCTTTTTGCTTTGCAGAAAACGCAAAGATATCCCAAGAAAATTCTAATGGTCAAAAAGGTGTGGTATGCGCAGACTCACCCGGAACTGTTCGATCAGCGGAGTGTCCTGATGCCCCTTCAGCAAGCAGCCCGTCAAACGACCGCGCACCGCGCTTCCCATCGCCTCCGGGCTCTGGTGCCGGCCCTCATGCTCGGTGCCGCTGGCCTGGCCGGCGCCGCCGAGCTCTCTTCGGCAGACGCCGAACGCCATGCGCAGGCAACCTACCGCGAATACTTCGAGCTGCTCTCCGTGCCCAACGACGCCATCGTGCCGGAGGATGTCCGCAAGAATGCCGATTGGCTGGAGCAGGCGTTCCGCAAGCGCGGCTTCACAACAAAACAGTTGGCGAACAACGGCAAACCGATGCTCTACGCCGAGCTGCCGAACGAGGATGCTGCGCGCAAGACGGTGCTGTTCTACATGCACCTCGACGGCCAGCCCGTGATTCCCGCACAGTGGGCGCAGAAGAGTCCGTGGACGCCCGTGCTCAAGCACAAGACCGCACAAGGCGACTGGGAAGAGATCGACGCGGCGCAGCTTTTCAGCGGCCCACTGGATCCGGAATGGCGCGTATTCGGCCGATCGTCCGCCGACGACAAGGGCCCGATCATGATGATGCTGGCCGCCATCGACGCACTGAAGGCCAGCGGCGCCCAGCCGGCCGTCAACGTCAAAATCATTCTCGACAGCGAGGAGGAGAAAGGCTCGCCGTCGATCAGCAAGGTCATGCAGGCAAACCGCGAGCTGCTGCGCTGCGACGCCATCGTCATCCACGACGGCCCCATGCATGCAAGCAACCTGCCAACGCTGGTCTTTGGTAACCGCGGTGCAGCCGAAGCGAGGCTCACCGTCTACGGGGCCAAGGTGCCGCTGCACAGCGGGCACTACGGCAACTACGCCCGCAATCCGGCCCAGCAGTTGGCCAACCTGCTGGCATCGATGAAAAACGACGCGGGCCGCGTGACGGTGCCAGGCTATTACGACCACGTGAAGATCAGCGAGGCCGACCGCAAGATCATGGCTGCCGTGCCCGACGACCAGGCAGCGCTCAACAAGCGCCTGGGCATTGCGCATGCCGACAAGGTCGGGGCCAACTACCAGGAAGCGATGCAGTACCCGTCATTGAACGTGCGCGGCATGGCCTCTGCAGCGGTGGGCGACAAGGTGGCGAACATCGTGCCCGACAAGGCCGTCGCCGAACTGGACCTGCGAACCACGCCAGACTCCAGCGCGGCCTACCTCGGCAAGCTGATCGAGCGGCACATCGAGCGCCAGGGCTACCACCTCGTCAAGAACGCCCCGACCGACGAAGAGCGCAGCCGCTACGACAAGCTCGCCACGTTCACGTATCAGAGCGAGGGCGCGGATGCCGCGGGTTCACCGATCGACTCGGCTGTGGGCACATGGGCCTACAGGTCGCTGACCGACACCTTTGGTGCGAACCCGGCGCCGGTCCGCATCCGCATGATGGGCGGGACGGTGCCCACGGCGGAAATCGTTGGTGTGCTGCAGGTGCCGTTCGCGATCATTCCTCTGGTCAATGCCGATAACAACCAGCATGCCGCGAACGAGAACCTGCGGATGGGCAACTACGTGAGCGGCGTGCGCACGCTCTACGGCCTGCTGACGCACCCGCTCTGACAGGCGGGCGCTTTAAGCCCTTTAACCCCCTTAAGCCCTTTACCCCCTTTAAGCCGCACGAAACAAGCCATGCAGGCCGAGCGGCGCGACGCCGTTCAGGCTCGCCGTGGCGATGGGCCCTGCGGCAACATGCTGTGCATCGAACGCCGTCAGCCTCGTACAGCCGGCATCCACATCGAACACCGTACCGATCAACCAGCCCTCGCCTTCACGGGCGGTGGCCGATGCCGGCACGAACACGTGTTCTTCCACCAGCGTGCGGTGCCCGAAGCGGTATTGCTCGGCCTGCCCTGAATCCGTATCGACGCGCATGACCGTGTCGAAGCCGTGCAGCGCGTGCGGGCTTCCATTCGACAATGGCGCCGTGTGGGCCACCATGAACAGCGCACGATGACGCTGCGCGGTGCGCCGCGTGTCGATCTTCGGGAATTCGGCCACATGCGCGGTGCTGAACTGCTCAGCCCGACCTGTTCGCAGGTTCAGTTGCACTTGCGTGAGGCGCGCGCCCGGCGACGGGCGAATCTGACCACGCATAAATTCACGCAGCGACGTGGTGACGACCGAGGCATCGTCCGAGCGAAGGTAATCGAGGTGGATCTCCTGCCCATCCGGCGACGACCAAGCATTGCCCAGGTGGAACACAAAGCCCTCCGGCAACTTCAGCCAGCGCATGCGCGTGATGTCGTCCTTATCCAGCACCAGCACGCGCATGCCCAGCTCCGGCCGCCAGACATGGGAATCGAGAAACGACATGCCGGCGTGCGAGCGTTCAACGTCGTACACGAACGGAGGCAGCAGAAACACCAGGTGGCGCTGCGTCACGGCAAAGTCATGCACCATCGCCACGTCCGGAACGTTGACCGATTCCACACGCTTGAGCGCAGCGTCCGCGCCCACGCAGTAGACAGTCAGCAGACCCGCCGCGCTGCTCACGCCAAAATTCCACAGCGTGCCGTCGGGCTCGACCTTGGGGTGGGCGGAGAACGGCATGCCCTTGTAGTCGTCGCGCCAGGTCTGCACCCCCAGCGTACGCAGAGAATCCGGATCGACACGCGTGGCCGAGCCACCTTCCCAAAGCGCGAGCATCTCCTCGCCATGCATCACCAGGCTGGTGTTGGCCACATTGATGCTGTCGGGCGAAGCGACCGGCTCCATGTCGGGGCTGGCCGTACCGAACGTTGCGCGCAAGGGCCGGCCGGCGGTGCTGTCGGCGACAAACTTGTCGGTGCGCACAAACACGCCGCGATGCGTCACGCCCTGCTCGGTGATGTCGTACCGCTGGATCATGCCGTCGCCATCAAACAGATGGTGATAACGCACGCCGCCGATCTCATGCCGCGCGGGGCCATTTCGGTAGAACGCGCCGTGCAACGCGGGCGGGAACCTGCCTTCCACCTTCAGCGCGCGAGTCGGCATGTCGGCGCTGACGCCCTGGTAGCCCGCCAGCCACGGATACTGCGCGCGCGCCGCTGCAAACCCCGCAGCCCATGGGTCCGGGGTGGCGGCCATTACATCGGTCAGGGTCAAGCCAAACGGTGCGGCGCCCAGGGCCGCAATGAAGGATCGGCGTTGCATGACGGGGCCTCGCTCAAGATCAATGCAAGTGAATCGTCACGCGCTGGTCGCCCTGCACGTCGATGGCGGCATCGTCAAATGCGGGCGGACCGAAGCGGCCGCGCGCATCGCGGCTGAAGCCGTAGGGCTCGATGGGAATGCCGGCCGGGTTGGTGCCGAGTTTGCCGTCGTTGTTGGTGTCATGAAAGACCGACAACGCATAGCGCCCCGCCGGCAGATCCGGATAGACGAAGGTAACGCTCGCGCCCGACACGCTATCAAGCGCAGCAATGTCGGCGCGGATGGCGGAATCGGGCTTGAGCCAGCCGGCGGCGTCGCGGAACAGTGCGGCACGCACGGCGCCCTGGCGCCCTTGCGCGCCCTCCACCACCACCGTGAGCGTGGCTGCGGACACACTTGCGGCAAGCGTCGCCAACATCAGGGCCAGCGCAACGCGCGGCAGAGCAAACATGGCACGCATGAAAGTCTCCTAATGGCCGGCGATGCATTGGCAGGCCGGCGGTCAGGAGGCAATGTAGGCGGACACTGAGCGCCAGTCAGCGGTCTTGCGACGAAGTGTGGATGCCGCGGCGCAAACGGTCGCTTGCGCGCGATGAGCGAATCACAACAGCTTGATGGAATCACGCCAGACGTGCTGACAAAAACGCCCGCAGGCTCGGCGGGCGCTTTGTGGAGGTGGATGCTAATGCGGCAAGCTCGACAAACGGTGGTCGGCCAGCAGCACACTCGCACTCAAGGCGAGCTGGGCGGAGATGAAGCCCTCGGGCATCTCAACGTTTTCCCAGTCACAGATGATGTGGCCGGCGCGGCAGATCTGGAAACGGGCCGTCCAGCGACGATCATCGCGTTGCAGCGGATCAACGAAGATGACATGCGCGCCATGTGTCACTTCCTGAATTGGCATTGTGGTTCCCCGTTGTTGATCGTTGGAAGACCACGTTAACAAAGGCGCGTGACACAAATCTGTCCGCCGCTCACCTACAAATGGGGGAGGGCGCACCTCAACCGACCAGGGGATCGGGCCGCGCCGACGAGCGCGTGCCCGGCAACGGGTAGTTATCGGGACCGTAATACGTGAACACTGCCGAGAACTTGACGGCGGCCGTCTGGTTGGCACGGGCCGCATGGAAGGTGTTGCAGTGGAAGAGCAGCACGTCGCCGGGCAGCAGCGGCACGGGGCGCGCGGTGTCGATCAGCGCGCGGTTCTCTGGCTGCTCCTGGCGCAGGAACAGCTTGGCGTCGAACCGGTCAGCGGGCAGGTCCAGCGTGTGGCTGCCCGGAATCACCCACAGACAACCGTTGTCGACCGTCTCTTCCACCAGGGCCAGCCACGACGACACCAGTTCGTTCCGTGCGAACGACCAGTAACGGCTGTCGCGGTGCCAATGGGTGGCCGTGCCAAACGCGGGGTGCTTGGTCATCACGCAGTTGTGGTGCGCGAGCGAAAGATGCACAGGGCCGCCAATCAGTTGTGCAATCGCGGCGGCCACGCGCGGGTCGCGCGCCCATTCCGTATAAGGCGTGCCGCGTGAATCGGCGTCGAGCAGGCGGCGCACCGTCTGGCCCCCTTCGGCTTCGCGCGAGGTCGGTGCTCCGGCATAGCCGACGTCGGTTTCCAGCTCCACCGGCGCCGCCGCGCTGGCCAGCCCGTCCTGTGCGGCGGCAAGTAACGCGGCGCTCACCTGCTGGCTGGCAAACCCGCGCAACACGACGTAGCCGTGCTCCTTGAAGAAGGCTTGCTGCTCGTCGGAAAGCGGATGTGCGTGGGTGGCGGTGGGGGCAGACGCAGACATGGTGGAAAAATGCGTACGGAGACGGCGAAAGACAACGAGTGTAACGCGCCGCCGTATGCGTTGCAGACCCGACACACGACGGGCCTGCGCAGGATCAAACGTGGGATGTGCTGTCCTGTTCGAGCCTTACCAAAACGACTGTTGGCCCGACAACCGGAAATACTTTGCGATCACCATCAAACCGAGCAGGCGTTCCTGGTCACGGTTCATGAATTGCGCCACCCACCGATTGGCGTTGCGGACGATCGCCAATGCATCGCCAGGGTATTTCCGGTAATGCTCAATTTTCTCCTGGAGGTCGGAATAATCATCTTTCAGAAGGACATAATGCACGTCCGGGATCAACCTTCCTTCCATGAACCACGTCTCATACCGGGGCCGCCTCATGAAGCACAGCGAATTGGACGCCATGATCCATTTCAAATTCGTTGCAACGTCGTTTCCCTCGACACTCACAATAAATTTGTATTGCAATTGCTCCGCAATCGTCATCGGCGATTTGTAAGTCGCTTTCCCAAGTTCTGATTTTCGAGTATCCCCGATGTTAACGTTTGCCAGGTCATGACATCGCTCCACAAACGCCCTGCGGTGTTCCTGATGGCACGGCCCCCGAAAGACCGCCATGGGCTTCTTGTCTTGGAAATCGATGGGGTCGCATGCCAGCGAAAAATGCCGGATGGCGTCGAGCTTCAAGAGAATGCCATTATGGGAGCTGTTCTTGATCGGGCGGCTTTTTACGAACGCCGGGTGGTTCGGCTCGGCAGTCACATCCCCGCAGTCGTAGTCAAAGCTGTAGCCCGGACCAAAATAATCCATCAGGTCGACCAGATCATAGAAATAGGTACTCCCTATTTCACAATCCTTGTCGACGATGGTGCTTGTTGAGGATTTCAACAAGAAATTTGAATATTCCACGGCATTGCAACTGGTGTCGAATGCCTCCGAAATTGAGTTGTAATAGCTCAATCGATCGAAGACGTCCTGCGTACGACGCTGACCACTTTTTCTTTTCAGAAGCGTCTCAGCTTTTCCATTTTTTGTAGCACGCGCGAGAAAATGGTTAGAGGCATTCGAAAAGTAATACCAGAATTTTTTTGCAGAGACTCTGCTCAAGCGGTATTTGAGATGACGCATGAAACAAAAGATGCCGCGGAAATTTAAACCCAGGGTGTCGCTTTTCGGGCGAAAAGCTGTAGCCCCCACCCGCAGAAATGAGTGGCACATGATCCACTTTCTACTTGGTGCCGATGTACGGGACCACCGATCGCGCTTCCCCCTGCAGACAGCGCGTCGGCCCCGGTTATGCCTCGTATCGGCAGCGGACCTCACTTTACCGTAAGAATCTTGCGACTCATTCCGTTTCTGGGTGGCAAGCCGCCCGCTCCCGCACCGGATCTATTCCCGGCCGGCTGACCGTTGTCATGGCGTCACAGTGTTCTCCCGTCAGCGGCCGGCCCCTCACGTTGGCTTCACCCACGGCCCTGAAGGCGCGAGCGGGTAGGTACCTCCCCGCCCGCCTCGTTACTACTGCACGTCCAACGCGGTCACGGTCAGCACGCCATTCACCTTCTCGGCGACGAAGTGCACTTTGCTGCCGACCTGCACTTTGGTGAGCATGGCCGGATCCTTCACGCGGAACACCATCGTCATGGGCTCCATACCAAGGTTGTCGAGCGGGCCGTGCTTGATGGTCAGCTTGCCGGCAACCGTGTCGATCTTCCTGATCTCGCCTTCGGACATGGCTGCGGGAGTTGTGGCCGCGGGCGCAGGCGCAGGGGCGGTGTCTTCGGCGGCGTGAACAAGCGGTGTGCCGACCAGCAGCGCGGTCAGCATCAGGGCATGACGAAACATGTTGGGCTCCTTGTCGAAAGAGGTGGTTGGGGGGATCAGGACTTGTTGCCGCGCACCTGCACGGCGCCGCGCATGCCGGCCTCGAAATGGCCGGGCTGCAGACAGGCAAACTCGACCGAGCCGGCGTGCGTAAAGTGCCAGACGATCTCGCCGCGCTGGCCAGGGTCAATGGTGACGGCGTTGGCGTCGGCGTGCTCCATCTCGGGGTGCCTGCGCATCTGCTCGGCGTGGGCGAGGAGGTCGGCCGGCCTGCCCAGCGTCATCTCATGCCGCACCTGGCCGCTGTTGACGACTTCGAAGCGGATGGTCTCGCCGCGCTGAACGGTGATCTGCGCGGGCGTGAAGCGCATGGTGTCGGTCATGTCGACGTGCACCATGCGCGTGATGCGGGCGGCGTCGCCGGGTTCACCGATGGCGGCATCGCCGTGGTCGTGCCCGCCGGCGTGATTGCCGGATGCGTGGGCGATGGCGGCCATGGACATCAGCGCGGCCAGGAAGGTGGAACGGAGCAGATTGCGTTGCATGTTCGGTCTCGGTTTCGTATGGGATGTGGATTCAGCATCGATCAGTCGTCGATGCTGGTGCCGGTGTATTCGTAGGCGACGGTGCCCTTGGGGTGCTTGTACCAACCGGGGTCGGCATAGCTGTTGCGCGGCAGATCCCGGCGCACCTTCATCACCGTGAACATGCCGCCCATTTCAATGGGGCCAAACGGGCCCTGCCCCGTCATCATCGGCAGCGTGTTGTCGGGCAGCGGCATTTCCATCTCGCCCATGTCGGCCATGCCAGCCTGGCCCATGCCCATGTAGTCGGGCACCAGCGCATTCATCTTCTTGGCGAGATCTTTCTGCTGTACGCCGATCATGGTCGGCACGTTGTGCCCCATGGCGTTCATCGTGTGATGCGACTTGTGGCAATGGAAGGCCCAGTCGCCGGGGTTGTCTGCAATGAACTCGATCGCGCGCATCTGGCCCACGGCAATGTCCGTCGTCACCTCCGGCCAGCGCGCGCTGGGCTGGACCCAGCCGCCGTCGGTGCCGGCCACTTCGAAGGTGTGGCCATGCAGGTGCATCGGGTGGTTCGTCATCGTGAGATTGCCCATGCGGATGCGCACGCGATCGCCCAGACGCACGGGCAATGGGTCAATGCCGGGGAAGACGCGACTGTTCCACGTCCACATGTTGAAGTTGGTCATCTCGGCCACGCGCGGCGTGTAGGAACCGGGGTCGATGTCGTACGCGGCGAGCAGGAAGACAAAGTCGCGGTCCGCGCGGTGCTGCGCCGGGTCTTTCGGATGCACAACGATCAAGCCCATCATGCCCATCGCCATCTGCACCATCTCGTCGGAATGCGGGTGGTACATGAAGGTGCCGGACTTCTTCATCTCGAACTCGTAGACGAAGGTCTTGCCCGGCGGAATGTGCGGCTGCGACAAGCCACCCACACCGTCCATGCCGGCGGGCAGGATCATGCCGTGCCAGTGCACCGTGGTGTGCTCGGGCAGCTTGTTGGTGACGAAGATGCGCACGCGATCGCCTTCCACGCATTCGATCGTCGGGCCGGGGCTCTGGCCGTTGTAGCCCCAGAGGTGGCCCGTCATGCCGGGCGCGAATTCGCGCTCGACCGGTTCGGCCACGAGGTGGAACTCCTTCCAGCCACCGCGCATGCGCCACGGCAGCGTCCAGCCGTTGAGCGTGACGACGGGGTTGTAGGGCCGGCCGTTGGGCGGCGCGAGCGGCGGCTGCGTGGCGGGCTTCGTTTGCAGCGGTGCTTCGGGCAGCGAGGCCGCGCCGGCGCGCGAGACCATCGCTGCGCCCAGCATGGCCGCGCCCGTGCCGCCGAGAAATTGACGTCGGGAAACCATGTTCAGTGTCCTTGAGGAGGGTTCGGCGCTGTGGTGGCCGCATTCGCTTCAGCCGTCGGCAGCTTGCCGCCCAGCGCCATCTGCAAGTCGGTCTGTGCAATCCAGTAACCGCGCAGCGCGTCGATGTAGCCGTTCACGGCATTCACCTGCTCGCGCGCATCGGCCAGCAGTTCGAACACGCTCACGAGCATGCCGTTGTAGCGCAGCAGCATCTCGTCGGAGATGCGCTTGCGCACGGGCACGACCTCGTCGCGGTAGTGGCGCGTGAGGTCATATGCGGTCTGGTAGCGCACGTACGATTCGCGCACTTCCGAACGCGCACGCACGGCCGTGTCGGCAAGCTGATCGGCGGCCTGCATGTAGATCGACTGCGCACGTGCCACGCGGGCGCCGCCCCAGTCGAACAGCGGGATCTCGATGCCGATCTCGTAACCCGTTTCGCGTGGTTCGTTGGATTTGCTATTGCGCACGTAGCCGAGGTCGAGCACGTTGATGAAGCGCGTGGCCTGCGTGAGCCCCAGCGACGATGCCAGGCCATCGACCTGCAACCTGCCCGCCTGGATATCGAGCCGGTTGCGCAACGCATAGCCCTCGATCTGCTGCAGCTCGGGGCGATCCTTCGGCAGGTCAGGCAGCCGCTCGGGCAATTTGAAGCCGGTATCCGTGCCCCACACACCAAGCAGGCGGATCAACGCCTCGCGCTCGGCCTGCGCCTGCTGACGCGTGCGCGCCAGGGTGGCAGTGGCTTCCGCATAGAAGGCGTGTTCACGTGCACGATCAAGCTTGCTGAAGTTACCTGCGGAAGCCAGACGCTTGGCGAACTCGGCACCGGCTTCTGCGGCTTGCTGAACCTGCTCGGCATAGCGCGCCGATTGCTCCGCCGCCACGGCATTGATGTACGCGCGGCGTGTGTCGGTCGCCACCTGCAGCATCTGGTTGGCGACCAGCAACTTCGTTTGTTCGAAGTAGCGGCCTTCGATGCGCGTGGCCATCGGCAGCGTCAGCAGGTTCAGAAAAGATAGCGAAAACGTGCGCTCGATCGACAGGTCGTCGCCGCTGCGCGTGCGTTTGAAACTGAAGCCGGGATTCGGCAGACGGCTGGCCTGCACGAGCGCGGCTTCGGATAGCCCCAGCTCCGCATACGAAGCCTGCAGGCCACGGTTGTTCAGCAGCGCGATCTGCACGGCGCTGTCCATCGTCAGCGGCTGGGCGAGCAGCTCGCGCGTGCGTTGCGCGGCGCTGTCGCGGGCTTCTGGTGAACGCTGCCACGTGGCGTCCTTGCCGAGCCGATCGCGCGCCACGTCGGCAACGGTCTTGAAGCCGCTGTCTTGCGTGATGGTGGCGCAGCCTCCCAACAGCAGCAGCGTGCCGGCCAGCGCGCACAGGGCGAGGCGGCGTGTGGATGGTTTGAGCACGGCGCCTCCTCAGTGGTGGTGCATGCCGGGCATGGACTCGCCGGCAGGCTTGTTGGAGGTGGCGGCTGGTGCGCTCGCTGGTATGACGTGCCCCGCGTGGCCGCCATCCGCAGAAGCGTCTGACTTGGAGCTCACGGCTGCGTTGGTCTCGCGCCAGGGCGCGGGACCGGTATCGCGATACGCGTGGTAGCTGTCGAATGTGCGCGGCGCGGCCACGGCGGGCACGGCCGCGTCCGCATTCAGTGGGTCAGGCGGTGATGCTGCCGGCGCAGACCCAGCACCTTGCGCCAACACCCATGGCGGCGCCAGCGCCAGAAGCGCGGCAGCCACGAACCATCGTGTGAAAAGCATGAGAAACCTCGATCGAGCGTGATGACGTACGGCCCCATGTCTTGCAAGGAGCCGTCAAACCAGAGGCCAGCCCGTTCTATGGACGGACTGGCGGCGTCAAACGCGAATCGAGGGTGGACGTTGCAGCGCTTCGGGAATGAAGCTGCGGAAGGAAACAGCAAGGCCGCGCGGCGCAGCGGCCGGCAGCTTGATCAGCGGCACACCAAGGCTGGCGGCCAGGGGAACGACCGAACCGAGCGAACAGGCCGCGCAGATCGGGCAGGTCTTGCAGTGCGACTGTGCCGGCGCTTTCGACTCGGCGCCGGTGGCCATGGCATCTTCATGCTCATGGCAGGCATCGGACATGACGGCGCCGCCATCCAGCATTGCCACGGCAACCGTCGTGTCGTCCAGAGCGCCGCCGCGCGCCATCATGGTCGTCGCGGCCAACCCTTGCAGGGGGAGTGCCAGGACAACCAGCCAGAGCAGGAGGCGGGTCAGGAATCGGTGCATGGAAAGCAGGAGGGGGCTGAAAATCGTTTGCCGGGCAAACCGGTAGTGTAGCGCGATGCCATCAAATTTCACGCCATGCAGCACAAGATGAGTTGAGCGCGGCACAATGTCGGCCTGCTGCGTACCCATTTCTGCGCGCCCTGCTTTCCCCATCATTCCAGCTTCAACGCCTCCATGAATACGCAATCCCACCAGCTCAGCATGACGGTGCTGATGACGCCCGACATGGCCAATTTTTCCGGTAACGTGCACGGCGGCCACATCCTCAAGCTGCTCGATCAGGTCGCGTATGCGTGCGCGAGCCGCTACGCCGGCCGCTATGTCGTGACGCTGTCGGTGGACCAGGTGGTGTTTCGCCAGCCGATTCACGTAGGTGAACTGGTGACGTTCCTCGCGTCGGTCAACTACACCGGTCGCACGTCGATGGAAATCGGTATCAAGGTCGTGACGGAAAACATCCGCAACCAGGTCGTGCGCCATACCAACAGCTGCTACTTCACGATGGTGGCTGTCGATGACGACGGCAAACCGGCCGACGTGCCTCCGCTGGTGCCCGCCAACGCCGAAGAAAGGGAACGCTTCGAAGCCGCGCAGCAGCGCCGCGCCCTGCGGCAGGAAATGGAAGCGCGCCACAAGGCGATCAAGGCGACCTACAGCACGCCGGTTTCGGGCGGTTGAGCTGCCTGCCTACGCCGTCAGCAAGGAACTGCAGGCCGCGTGGTATCGCCGTCGGGCATCGTTATCCACAGGCTTACCCACTGTTTCTGTGGATAACGCGGCGCCAGTGTTGCGCAAACCCGTTCGGCCTCGACGCGGCCTACGTCTGACAAATTCCGTGAAGGAACGCGCGCACGGCGTCGTTGAACAACGCCGGTCGCTGCAACGGCGCGAAATGGCTCACGCCCGGCAGCAACACAAACTGTGCTTCAGGAAGGGTCCGTGCCAGATAGTGCGCGTGCTCGGGCCAGATGAACTCGTCGTGTTCGCTCTGCGCGATGGTGACCGGCACACGGGTCGCCGCCAGTTCCTCGGCTGTTGCATTCGGCTGCGTCTGCATCATTTCGGTGACGGCCTCGACAAAGGCATCGAAGTCGTCCGGTGTGGATGACAGCGCGGTGTAATCCTTTAGGTGGCGACCGAAGCAGCGGTCGATGACGGGCGTCGGCGCGAAGGGTTTGGCGCCGCTTGGATCCATGTTGCAACCGAAGAAGAACACGCCAATAGCGCGCTCCGGTGTCTGCATGGCGAGGGTGAGCGCAACGCAAGCACCGTCGCTCCAGCCGATGAAGGCGGCGCGGTCGATGCGCAGCGCATCCATCACGGCCCGCACGTCGGAAGCCATGCGCGTGTAGGCGTAAGGCTGCGCATCGCGCGTGCTGCGACCGTGCCCACGGCTATCAATGACGATAGGCCGGTAGCCAGCAGTCATGAGTGCCGGAACCTGATATCCCCAATTGCCGCCATGGCCGAGCCCGCCATGCAGCAAGATCACAGGTGTGCCGGCACCGAAGGTCGCATACCAGATGCGGGCGCCGTCGTGCTCGACATGGCCTTGCTCAACGGCGGGGGGCAGCGGTTCTGCACCGTGGGCGGCAAACCGCGTCAGATCATCGTCGAAGGTGTCCATCTCGATCAGGTATCAGCCGGCATAGCCGAGTGCCGCAAACTGCTGCTTGAACCACCAGTAACAGAGCGCTGCTGGCGCCGCAAAGATGGCCACGAGCACCCAGCCAAGTGGCGTGAGGCGCTTGCGTCCGGCATCGCGGTAGGCCAGCTTGTCGCCGTCCACCAGAAACGTGATCCTGCGAGAATAGGGAAGCGACCCCAGCCACGCAACTTGTGTTAAGCCCGTGAGCACAAGCCGCAAACCCGACGCTGGCTACCTCGGCTCTTCGATGTGGATGCCCAGCTCATTGAGCACCTCACGTGCCGAACGAAACGCCTCGATGGCAGCCGGCGCGCCGGCATAGATGGCGCTGTGCAGCAGCACTTCGCGGATCTCCACCGCCGTTGCGCCGTTGTTGATGGCGCCGCGCACATGGCCCTTGAGCTCGGTGCTGCGGCCCAGCGCGGCGAGCATCGCGCAGGTGCACAAACTGCGCGTCTTGAGGTCGATGCCGTCCCGCTGCCACGTGCTGCCCCAGGCGTGTTCGTTGAGCCAATCCTGCAGCGGCGCCGAGAAAGCGTCCAACCCGCTCATCGCACGCTCCACGAATGCGTCGCCCATTACCTGCGCGCGGCGTGCGCGCCCGGCCTGCTTGTCTTGTTCCGACACGATGCCCTCCTCCGCATTGAAAATCAGGTCGATCAGGCTGGCTTGACCAGCAACATCATCAGCGCCGTACCAAGCAGCACTGCGCAGAACGCCAGCCGCAAACGCCGCGCTGAAAACCGATATGCCAGGGCCACACCCCACGACACGCTGACAACACCGCCGGCCGCCAGCGGAATGCCCGTACCCCAATCCACGTGGCCCGCATGCGCATACGCGGCGAGTGCAATGAGCGAGCCTGGCACCACCAGCGCGAGCGCCATGCCCTGCGCGCGCGTCTGCGGCATGCCGAAGAACGTCACCAGCGCCGGCACCACCACCAGCCCGCCCCCCACCGTGAAGATGCCCGACATCGCGCCGCTGGCGATGCCCATCAACGGCAGCGCGGCGGCCGGCATGGTGTGCGGCACAGCGTGCGCAGCACCAGCGGCATTCGGCTTCTCCTTGAGCTGCGAGGCAAAGTACACGGCGAGCACGATCAGGAATACGGCAAACGCCGTATGCAGCAGGTTGGCGTCCAGCCCCGCCGCAAAGCGCGCGGCAACGTAGGTCGCCCCCATCGAGAACACGCAGATCAGCGCGACGGAACGCACATGCACCGGATGCCGCTGGTGATACCGCCAGAAGCCGATCAGCACATTGGGCGCAATCATCACCAGCGCCGTGCCCTGCGCCAAGTGCTGGTCCATTCCGTACAGATAGCCGAGCAGAGGAATGGCGATGAGCCCGCCTCCAATGCCGAGCAAACCGCCCGCCACGCCGAGACCCATGCCGAGCAGCAAATTGATCAGGCCCGTGAAAACCGCGTGAGACGTCATGCCGACAAGAAGGGAGGGAGGAGAAACAAACGCGGCGGCGCGCTGTATCCGCTACAGCGCGCCGCCGGAGATGAATGCGAAATTGTAGCGCTTGCCGCCCAGGCGAGGGCTAGGCGAGATGCGCAGCGAAGCCCGATTTTCCGGGTGCGATTCCGGCACGCAGCGTGAGCGACGGGATCTCGTATTCACCTGCATTCTGCGGGCGGAACGGGATCGGCGCGGTGGTGAACAAGGTGTCGAGTCGCTGGCCCAGCGCCTGCGTGGTCTGCGCAAAGCGCGCGTCGTCCATGCGGCCGGTGCGGTAGCTCACGAACGGCGGCACGACCTCAAAGCCGGGGTAGTACAGGATGCCGTGCTGGATCGGGAACAGGATGTCATCGATCGGGCCGTTGATGCCGCGCGGGCTGTAGTGCGACTCCCAGCCACCCGTGGTGACGATCAGCATGGCACGTTTGCCGGCGAGCGTGCCTTCGCCGTAGCGGTCGCCCCAGTGGGTGTCGGAGTGCTCGCCAACGCCATAGGCAAAGCCGTATGCATAGACGCGCTCGACCCAGCCTTTCAGGATGGCCGGCATCGAAAACCACCACAGCGGAAACTGCAGGATCACGGCGTCGGCCCATTGCAGCCTGGCCTGCTCGGCAGCAATGTCTGCAGCTTGTAAGCCGTTCTCGAACGCGTACTTGGAATCGAGTGACGGGTGGAAATGCGGACCGACCGGCGCAACGGAGCTGTCGCTGGCATCGAGCGCGGCCTTCCACTGCATGGCGTACAAGTCCGATACCTGCACGGTGTGGCCGGCGGCTTCCAGGCGCTGGACGGCAAGGTCCTTGAGGGCGCCGTTGAGCGACTTGGGTTCGGGATGGGCGTAGACGATCAGGACATTCATGGTGGCAACTCCAAATAAGGAATGGCTCCAGAATGCGGGGCGCCCAGGTATATTGGAAATGAATTGTCAATATTCCAGGCATAGCCATGAATAATCTCAGGCGGTTGGACCTGAACCTGCTGGTGACACTCGATGTGCTGCTGACCGAGCACAACGTCACGCGTGCGGCCGAGCGGCTGAACTTCTCGCAGCCTTCCGTGAGCGTGCATCTGGCCAAGTTGCGAGACATTTTTGGTGACCCGCTACTGCTGCCCGGCCCGCGCGGCATGCGCCCAACCGCCCGCGCGGAAAGCTTGCGCGAACCGCTGCGGCTGGCGCTGGAAGCGCTGGAGCAGGCCGTCGCGCCCGCCAGCCCGTTCGACCCGGCGCACGCCACCAACACCTGGCGCGTGGCCGCCACGGACTACGGCGAATCGACCATCGCGCTGCCGGTGCTGAACACCCTGCGCACAAGCGCACCGGGCACACGGCTCGCCATGCTGGGACTGGTGCCCACGCGTATTGAAAAGCAAGCCGAGCAAGGGGAGATCGACCTCGCGTTCCACACCACAGACGGCGCGCCACCCGGCCTGCGCCGCCGTGCGCTCTTCACTGAACGCTATGTGTTGATCGGCCGCGCGGGGCACCCGCGCCTGAAGCGCAGGCCGACACTGGCGCAGTTTTGCACGCTCGATCACGTGATCGTGTCGCCCGATGGCGGTGGCTTCTTCGGCGTGACGGACGAAGCCCTGGCGGCAGCCGGTGCCACGCGACGCGTAGTGCTGTCGGTGCCGCACTTCCTCTTTGTGATGACAGCGGTGGCAAGCACTGACATGGTCGCCATGCTGCCCGAGCGGCTGGTGCGCGGGGCCAGTGCGCTACAGGCGGTTGAACCGCCGGTGGAGGTGCCAGGCTATGAGATGTCGATGCTGTGGCATGAGCGCGTGCATCGAGACCCCGGGCATCAGTGGTTGCGTGATGTGATTGCAGGCGCGGTCTGAAGCACCGCGCCGCAGCCGTCACAGCCCGACCGTCGGCGCGGTGAAGATCCGATGCAGCCCGAGCCCGCCGATCGCCACGGCCGCCACGCGATCGACCCAGGTCTTGGCACGCAGGTACATCTCACGCGGCACCCGGCTCGAAATGCACAACTCGACGATGGTGTACCCACCGAACTTGACCAGGGACACCAGCCGCGGCCTCCGCTGCCTTCCACCCCCCTTACTTGCACTGCGACTTGTTGATGGACACGTCGCTCAAGTCGGAGGCGGTGTAGAGCACCGGCACGTTCGGGTCGCCGGCAATCGTCATTGCCGCGTTCAGGTTCGCCAGGGCCTGAAGGTGGCCAGCCTCGCCGCTTGAAAAGCGCTGCTGCGCCGGTTTCGATGCGCCGTACATGCCGTTGCACAGCAGCGCCTTGCGGAAGATGTCCAAAACCGCGATCCGCGCTGAATACGTCTCGCGCCGTTCGGCCGCAGTGGCGGGCGCGTGGTTGATCTTGGCGTAGTGGTTGGCGCACTGCGTGCCGAGAATCGGGTACGCATCCTTGATGCCGTCACAGGATGCGACGGTCGCTGGCGGCGCAGCCAACGCGGCCGTGGCCGCCAGCGAGGCGATCAGGGACACCACCGTCAACAGCACGATACGGATGACAAGCACATTCGAGCGGATGTTCATTGCAGCTTCTCCTCAGTCAGATACGTGGACAAGAAACACAGCGGCAACCGGCAGCGCTGCGTGGACTGACGATACGGGCGGGGTCTGCGGCGGCGGAATGCACCAGAGGTTCTGGCGCAGGTCAGGGGAAGCGCGGCATGGGAAGAATGGCGGAAGGCCGTCACTGCTTCATTGGCGTGATGGTTGATTGCCATGGCAACGCGCAACGTGGGGTCTCGACAACGCTTCATGCGACAGCCGACTCGTTTGCGCATTCTCCGTTTGCCGGGCTGGCGCCGCCCCGGTAGAGTCCTTCTCCAATGGGTTCACACCCAGAGGTCTGGGCAAAACCGGAGTGATCCGGCGACGCAAAGCTACAGGGACTTCTCCAGAAGAAGTCAGCCAGTTGCCCGCCAACCCGCGGGGGGGCGGGCCTGAGGACGCACGCAGCGATTTGCGTGGTCAGGGGCACACAATGAAAACGATACAAACGGGGGGGCGTTCGCCCGCATTCGCCACGCTGGCCGTGGCATCGCCAATGGGCAACGCAAAGCGCAGGTTTGCGCGCGCCGCATGTGCTGCATTCGCTCTGGTGTCCGGCGCGCTGATGGGCGCCCCGCATGCCAGTGCTGAAGCGCTGCTGGTACCGTCCTACATCTATCCGTCGGGCACCGGCGCCACGCAATGGGGTGCGCTGGCCACAGCGGCGACGTCGGTACCGACCACAGTCATCCTCAACCCGAACAGCGGCCCAGGCACCACGCAGGACGCCAACTACGTTGCCGCCGTCGCCAAGGTGCATGCCGCCGGCGGCAAGGTGATCGGGTACGTGTCCAGCTCGTACGCAAACCGGTCGTTGTCGGCGGTGGTGCAGGACATCAACACCTACCAGGCGTTGTATCAGGTCGACGGCTTCTTCATCGACGAGATGACCGCCGACAGCACAACGGCACACATCCAGTTCTACCAATCGGTCTACAACTACATCAAGGGGCTGTCGCCCAACTACACGGTCACGGGCAACCCGGGCACCAATGTGCCGGAAATCTATGCAAGCCTGCCGGTAGCGGACCAGCTCGTTGTGTTTGAAGACAGCGCAAAGCACTACGCCAGCTATGCGCCACTGGCGTGGCAGGCCAACTATCCGACGGCACGCTTTGCGCACATCGTCTACGCGGCATCGGCCACGCAGATGCAAACCTTCGTTCGCAACGCATCCAGCAAGGGCGCTGCCGCCGTGTTCATCACGAACAAGACGTTGCCGAACCCGTATGGCGCGCTGCCGACTTACTGGAGCCAGGAGGTGTCCGCCACGGCCGTTGCCCCGTAACCGCGCGGGCGTGACGCACGCCGCTTGTGCGGGCTGAGGCTCCGCACATGCTTTATATTCGGGCCACACCGCATCCATCCCTTCGCTGCATGCCGGCGTTGAGGCAACAACAAGGAGAACTCCGTGGCCCTTTCTTCCAACAAGCTGCCCCCCTGGACAGTCGCTGCCCCGCTGCTCGCGTGGGTGGTGCTGGCCGGCGGCGCGTTCATGACGCCCCCCGGCTGGCTGATCGCACTGATGGCGCTTGCACTGGCGAGTGCCGTCTTTGCAGCCGTCCACCATGCCGAGGTCGTCGCGCACAAGGTGGGCGAGCCCTTCGGCACGCTCGTCCTGGCGATTGCCGTGACCGTGATCGAAGTCGCGCTGATCGTATCGGTGATGCTCTCTTCGGGGCCAGAGAAGGCGGGATTGGCGCGCGACACCGTGTTTGCCGCGGTCATGCTCATCTGCAACGGAATCGTGGGCGTGTGCCTGTTCGTGGGCGGCCTGCGTCACCGCGAGCAAGCCTTTCAAGCGCCGGGCGCCACCGCCGCGCTGGCCGTGCTGGCTGCACTGGTCACGCTGACCATGGTGCTGCCCAATTACACGAGTTCCACGCCGGGGCCGGTCATGACTTCGTCGCAATTGGCCTTTGCCGGGGTGACGTCGCTGGTGCTGTACGGCTGCTTCGTCATCGTGCAGACCATCCGCCACCGCGATTACTTCCTCGTCGACAGTGCCAACGAAGACGTGCACGCACCGCCGCCGCCCGCACGCGTGGCGGCGCTCAGCGCGGTGTTGTTGATGGTGTCGCTGGTGGCAGTTGTTGGGCTGGCCAAGGTGCTGTCGCCTTCGGTGGAAGCGGCCATCCTGAATGCCGGCGCACCGCCCGCCACCGTCGGCATCGTCATCGCCGCGCTGGTGTTGTTGCCGGAATGCCTGGCCGCCCTGCGCGCCGCCAATGCAGACCGCATCCAGACGAGCCTGAACCTCGCACTGGGCTCGGCGCTGGCGAGTATCGGACTGACTATCCCGACGGTGGCCGCCGTGTTCATCTGGATCGGCCGTCCGCTCGAACTGGGCCTGGGCCCGAAGGAAATGGTCCTGCTGTTCCTCACGCTGATCGTGTCGTCGCTCACGCTGGGCAAGGGTCGCACGACCATCCTGCATGGCGTCGTGCATCTGGCGATCTTCGCGGCGTACCTGTTTCTCTCGATCGTGCCCTGAGCGGCACGCACGCTAGCGGATCAATGTGTGGGGCGCCTGGAAGGCGCCCTTCTTTTTTTCAGGCGCCACGTCTTGCGTTATTGCTCGGGCTCCATGCTTTGCAGCAACGTGGGAATCAGCTCCGACACCGTGGGGTGAATGTGCATGGCGCGGCTGATAGTGGTGTACGGCGCCTTGGCATACATCACGTCGAGAATCGAATGCACCGCCTCGTCGCCGCCCACCCCGAGAATCGACGCGCCCAGGATTTCGTGCGTCTGCGCGTCGACCACCACGCGCATGAAGCCCTGGCTCTCGCCCTTCTCTACCGCGCGGCCGACCCGCGTCATCGGGCGGTTGCCGACCAGCAGCGTGCGCCCCGATTGCTTCGCTTCCGTGAGCGACATGCCGACGCGTGCAAGTGGCGGGTCGATGTACATGGCGTACGCCTGGATGCGGTCCGACACCTTGCGCGGATCGCCATCAAGCAGATTGGCCGCGACGATCTCGTAATCGTTGTAGGACGTGTGCGTGAAGGCGCCCCGGCCGTTGCAATCGCCCAGGGCCCAGATGCCGGGGACGTTGGTGCGCAACTGCTCGTCCACGCGGATATTGCCGCGCTTGTCGATTTCCACGCCGGCCTTGTCGAGGCCCAGATCATCGGTATTGGGCACGCGCCCGACGGCCATCAGCAGATGCGAGCCTGACACCTCGCGCGCGCCGCTGCCGCACTCCAGGCCGACCACGACATTGGCGCCATCACGTCGCACGCTCAGGCAGTCGGCGTTGACCTGTACGTCGATGCCCTCGGCTTCCAAAATCTCGCGCACCGCCTGCGATACGTCTTCGTCTTCGCGCGCGATCAGGCGCGGACCTTTCTCGACAATCGTCACGCGCGATCCGAAGCGGCGAAACATCTGGCCGAACTCCAGCCCGACATAGCTCCCGCCAATCACGACGAGGTGCTCGGGCAGGAAGTCCACATCCATCATGGTGGAGTTGGTCAGAAACGGCACCTGATCGAGCCCCGGCATTGAGGGCACCAACGCCCGGCCGCCGACGTTGATGAAGATGCGCTCGGCTTCGAGCAGTTCGTCCCCAACGCGCACCGCGCGCGCGCTTTCGAAGCGGGCATGGCCTTGGAAGACCGTGCCGTGCTCCAGGCCACGCACCCATTGCTCCACGCCGTGGCTGGAGCGGCCGGAAATATCGTCCTTGCGGGCCTTTACGCGCCGCATGTCGACGGTGACACCGCCGTCGATCACCACGCCGTATTCGGCCGCACGCTGCGCCATGCGCGCCGCATAGGCGCAGGCCACCATCGCTTTCGTGGGGATACAGCCGGTGTTGACGCACGTACCGCCAAAGCGGCCGCGCTCGATGATGGCCACCTTCATGCCGGCGCCGGACAGGCGCGCAGCCAGCGGCGGGCCGGCCTGGCCGGTGCCGATGATGATGGCGTCGAAGCGTTGCGTCATGGCGCTCTCCTTCGTGTGCGGGCCAGTCGCGGCCGTCTCGCTATGGTAGGCGGCGCACGCGGCAACGGCGAGTCATGGCAACAGGAGTTGCAGACGCGCCGGGCAACATACGCAGGCAGCGCCTTCGCCGGAAGGAAAGCAGGAAGTCGGCCGGTGCGCTCAATGGCGAGCGCACCGGCGCATCACATCAATGGTGGTGATGGTGCTTGCCATGGCGACGGTAGCCCCGGTCGTCGCGGTCGGCATACGAATTGCGCTGGACGTTGCCGCCCAGAGCTGCACCGGCGCCGCCACCCAGGCCCGCGCCAACGATGCCGCCCGTGTGGCCGCCCATGGCATTGCCTGCAGCCGCACCCACGCCGCCGCCCAGCGCGCCGCCCACGATGGCGCCCTTGCGCTCGCGGCCGTTGGCCGTCAATGCGCCGCCCGCGCCGCCGCCGATCGCCCCACCAACGATGGAGCCGGTCTGCCCGCCGAGCGCGCCGCCCACGGCCGCCCCGCCAGCACCACCCAGCGCGCCGCCCAGGGCATTGCGCAGGTCATCCGCCGCTGCGGGCAAAGCCGTCAGGCCGGCGAGCGTTGCCACAATCAGGGCCGGTGCAATTTTCTTCAACATGGTGTTCTCCTTTTGCGCAAATGCAGGATGCGGCACTCAATCAACACTGAGGGAACCGATCCGGGCTCGATGATTCGGGGCGAAGAATACAAGTCGCACAACAGGGCGGGTTAAACACATTCGTCAATCTCGTAACAGAATGTTGCGGACCGGAGCACGCCCGTAAGCCGTTGATCAGGCAGACAGAACAGGAGAACCCATGCCCAGCTACATCGCCTTCCTCCGCGCCGTGAACGTTGGCGGCACAGGAAAACTGCCCATGGCCGAATTGCGCGCGATGTGTGAATCGATCGGGCTGACCGGCGTACGCACCTACATTGCGAGCGGCAACGTGGTTTTTCAAAGCCGGCTGGCAGAAACGACCGTCAAGGCGAAGCTGGAACGCTGCCTGGAGGACTACGCCGGCAAACCCGTGGGCGTGCTCGTGCGCACGGGCGCCGAGCTGGCGGCGGTACTGGAAGGCAATCCGTTCAAGACAGCGGCGCCCAGCCGGACGGTCGCGATTTTCCTGGATACGCCGCCACCCGCCGATGCATTGGCTGCCGCCACCGGCCGCCGGACGGAAGAAATGGCCTTGGGCACCCGCGAAATCTACGTGCACTACGGCGACGGCATGGCCGATTCCAAATTGAAAATCCCCGCCGCCAAGACGGGGACGGCGCGCAACATGAACACCATCGCCACGCTGGTCGACTGGGCGACCGAATAGCGGCGCTAAGCGCCCGTCATTGCGCTGCCGACTTGCGCTTGGTCATGTGGTGAAAATACGCCAGCAGGTCGTTGAGCTGCGCATCGGACAGCGTCTTCTCGTCGATGGCCGACATGCGTGCGTTGGGCCACCAGCGCAGCGATTGCGGATCGCGGATCAGGTGGCGCAGTTTCTCGTCGCCCAGATATTCCACGGGGCTGTACGGCACGTTCAGATCGGGGCCCAGGTTGGCATCGCCGGCGCGATTGAGCGTGTGGCACGAGAAGCAGACGCGCTGGAACGTGGCGAAACCGCGCATGACCGGGCCATCTGCAGGCAACCCCGCAGCCGGGCGGATGGCCGCAAAGCGCTCGCCGGGCAGCGCGGCAATGTCGATACGCACGATGCTGTAAGTCCACAGGCTTTCGTTCACCACCGACGCCTTGGCCGGCGGCGCCGTCCAGATCAGCCGGAACGGGCCGATGTCCTGGCCTTTGAGCGTCGGCCACGGTGCGGCGGGGTCTTCCACGGCCAGCCAGGCGCGGGGCCCGTCGGCGCGATCGCCCAGCAGCAAGCGCATCGGCAGGTGCGATACGTAGCCGTCGCTGGCGGCGGTGGTGGCGCTGGCCTCTGGGCTGACAGTCTGCCCGCGGAACAGCGCCGTCACCGGGATCGCCTTGAAGGTCAGGCGGTGCTTCAGGTTCTGGTCTTCCACGGTCACGCTGGTCAGGTGCGGATCGTGCAGCAATGCATCGCGCGACAGCGTGCGGTGCTCCGTGCCGATGTTGACGCTCAGCGTCGCACCGTCATCAGGCGCATCGGCCGCATGGGCGGCGTTGCCGAACGCTGCGCATGCGCAGAGCGTCCATCCGGCGATCGTCGCAAGCCAGTTCTTCATAGGGTCTCCTGTCGGGAAATTGGGCCATTTCGTTGCGACGAGAGTGTAGGCAAGCGCACGAGGTTTGGCACGGTTTTCGTTATCGATCCACCTGCGCTTGCACGCGCTGCCTGACAGTCTGCAATGCGGCGTCGAGGCGGTCGGGCGCAACGGAGCCAAGCGCCAGCCGCAGCGCATGCGGTACCTGCTTCGACGTCGCAAACGGCTCTGCCTTGGACACGGAGATGCCATCCTCCTGCAGCGCCACGGCGACGCTGTCGGCAGCAGCATCCGCACACGCGATGTGGTGTCTGATCCGGCTTTGATGGCGCGCCTGGCGCTCGATCCGTCACGCCAGTTGGTCGGGCACAGTGCGCCGGGACGTTGATATTGGCCAAGCTTGGGCTGCTCGGCAGCGTGCCGGCCTGTACGGACCTGACCACCAAACCCTGGGTGCAGGAAACCGGCGTGGAAGTGCTGAACCAGCCGTTCTACGCCAACGGCAATGTGGCGACGGCCGGCGGCTGCTTTGCTTCGCCGTACCTGGCGGCGTGGATCATTGCACGCACAGAGGGCCTTGAAGCCACCGCTGAAGCGCTGCACTACGTCGCGCCCGTCGGCGAAAAAGAGGCCTATGTGGAAAACGCCCTGCGAACCTGCGGCCTCACCTGCCTGGCTGATCGCGGAGGCGCGAGCGGGCCGATAGACTGGTTGGCCCTTCACGCATCGCAGACACGCGATCAGGAGTCATTTCTTGAACACGCTGACGACACTGAAGACGCTCGCCCTTCCCGTTGCCGTTGTGCTGCTGACACACAGCGCCGGCACATTTGCAGCCGAGAGCCTGGCCAACGGCATCAAGCGCCGTGCGCCGCAGGGCATTTCCACCAAACTGTATGCGTGCGTCGACAAGGCGCCGGACAACGCGGACGCAATCGGCGCATGCCTGTCTGCAGAAAAGGCCGCGCAGGATGAGCGCCTCGACCGTACGTACAAGACGCTGCTCGGCACATTGAACGGCAAGGCGAACGAAGCACTGGTGAGTTCAGAGCAGGCGTGGCAGGACTTCCACACCAGAACAGCGGCCTTTGAGACCGCCATCTACGGCAAGGGCAAGCTCGACGATCTGCAGCGCCTGGAGAACGAAATCTTCCGCCTGAGCGAGCGCGCCAACGCACTCGACAAGTATCTGGCCGCGAAGGGTCATTAAGCCGTTCAGGCGCCAGCGGCCGTCGACAGCCATTTGCGCAGGATGGCCACGGCGTAGCGTGAATCCACCTGCGTGATGAACTGCGCGAAGTCCACGCTGGCCGCGTCATCCGCGCGGTCGGAAATCGTGCGGATGGCGGCAAACGGCACGCCCCACTCGTGGCACACCTGCGCCACCGCGGCGCCTTCCATCTCGACGGCCAGGGCATCCGGCAATGCCGTGCGCAGCACCGCGCTTTCCGCCGAGGTGCAGACGAAGCGGTCCCCGCTGACGATCAGACCACGATGCGCCTGCGGCGCGGCAATCCCGAACGCCCGCATGACATCCGGACCGAGCAGCGCATGCGGATCCGCCAACACGGCGCCGGCGCTTTCCAGCAGCCCGCTGGCCAGTGCCGCGTCGGCGGGAAAACGCGCCATGCCGGTCAGCGGAATCTCCCAGCGCGGGAATAGCGGCGACGCGTCGACATCGTGCTGCAGCAGTTCTTCCGACACCACCACGTCGCCCACGGCCACGCCCGGGGCCAGCGCGCCGGCCACACCGGCAAATACGGCCGCGCGTACGTTGAACTGCGTGATCAGCACCGCGGTGGTGGACGCCGCCGCCACCTTGCCAACACGCGACAGCACCACAACGACCGCTTGGCCGTCCAACTCGCCCGTCCAGAAATCGCGGCTGCCGATGTGTACGCACTGCGCGTCAGACAGCCATGTCAGCAGTTCGTTGATCTCTTCATGCAGGGCAGCAACGATGCCGATCGGACCACGGGCGTTGGGTTGGGAAGACGGTGTGTTCATGCAGAATGCGGCGCCAGTCTGGAGCGTGGATACGTCGAAAGACGCCATTGTCGCCGCAATCCGGCTCCGGCCGGCGCCGGCGCTCAGAGGCGCTGCGCCGCCCGCTGCACGGCGTCATGGCGATCCGCACGCAAACGATCCAGCCGCGACGTCACCGCTTCGAGAATCTCCGGTGCCGCACGTTCGGGGCGGCCGCAATCGAACGGCGGCGCGGGGGCATATTCGATACCGAGCTGCACGGCCTGCGCATGTTCGGCGCCGGCAATGTCGGCCATGACCGTCAGCGCCATGTCGATGCCGGCTGTCACGCCGCCGCCCGTGATGAGGTTGCCGTCACGCACCACGCGGGCTTCGTCCACGGTGGCGCCAAACGCGGGCAGCAGGTTGCGCCATGCCCAGTGGCAGGCCGCGCGCTTGCCCTGCAGCAACCCCGCCGCGCCCAGCACGAGCGAGCCGCTGCAGACGGACGTGACATAGCGTGCGCCGTCGGCCAGGCGCCGCACCTGGCGCACGAACTCTGCGTCTTCCATGGCTTCGATCACGCCGAAACCGCCGGGCACGCAAATCAGGTCAGCATGCGGAATGTCCGCCAACCGCTGCACGTTCGAGATGGTGAGACCGCCATCGGCATGGATCTCACCACCGGCTGCGGAAGCCACCACGCATTGCGCGCCGGGCAGCCGCCAGAACACTTCGTGCGGGCCCGTGAAATCGAGTTGGGTGACGCGGTTGTACACCGCAAAGACAACGATGAACGGGGAAGTCGTCATGGTTTGGCTCTCCTGAAAGTGATGTGATGGCGGGTTGACGCTTCACAGGATCGCGCTCTATCGTGTTGGCAGCAATGACCAGTCTCCCACTTTTTCTGCCATGGCCCACCGCATCGCTGTGCTCATTTTTCCGGACTTCCAACTGCTCGACGCTGCGGGGCCGGTGGCGGCGTTTGAAGTCGCCAGCCGGTATCGGGACGACCACTACGCGCTGCGCACGGTTGCCGCGCAGGCCGGCCTTGTACGCAGTTCTTCCGGGGCCCGCTGGGATGCCGACGCCCTGCCCCCGGCCAGCCAGGTCGACACGCTGCTCATTGCCGGCGGCGACGGCGTGGATGCGGCCATGGCCGATGCACGCACGCGCCGCTTCGTGCAGCGTTGCGCAGCCCGCGGGGCGCGCGTCGCCAGCGTGTGTTCGGGCAGCCTGCTGCTGGCCGCCACGGGCTTGCTGAACGGCCGGCGCGCCACCACCCACTGGAGCCGCAGCGAGCAGTTCGCGCGCGCGTTCCCGCAGGTGCAGCTCGAACCGGACCACATCTACGTAAACGACGGCCCCATCTGGACCAGCGCCGGCATCAGCGCCGGCATCGACCTGGCGCTCGCGCTCATCGCCGAAGACCTGGGCGAGCGCCTGGCACGCGCGGTGGCGCGGCAGTTGGTCGTGTACTACCGCCGGCCGGGCGGGCAGTCGCAGTTTTCCGCGCTGAATGAGATGGATTCGGCACGCGGCCGCTTCAAGCCGCTGCTCGACCACGTGCGGCGCAACCTGGGCGCACCGCACCGCGTGGGCGATCTGGCCGAGCACGCCTGCATGAGCCCGCGCCATTTCGCCCGCGCATTCCAGGTCGAAACCGGTCTCACCCCTGCAAAGGCCGTGGAAAAATTGCGCGTTGAGGCGGCCCGCGCCGCGTTGGAAAGCGGGGCCGTCTCCATGCAACGGGTGGCCACCGAGTGCGGATTTGGCGATACCGAGCGCATGCGCCGCAGTTTTCAGCGCTTGCTGGGCGTGCCGCCGTCTTCGTTGCGCGCACGGTAAGACAGCAAACACCCGCGTCACTCCGCCATTTGGCTTCCTCAGGCCTGAACTTTGCGTCCGTGCTGCAACGCCGCCCGACACCGACAAGACAGGGCGCAAACCACGCACACAAGGAACCTAAGGAGCCAAGGAGGAGATGCGTATGGACACCCGGGAAATGCTGGCCATCGTGGGCGTCACGCTGGCCGTGATCACTGCGTATTCGCTTGCCCGCGATCTGACCGACGAGCCGCTGGGCCTGCACGCGCCGCAAACCGGCCTGATGCACGTGCAAGCGCAGGTGAGCGCGCCGCATCGGTGACGCGCACTGCGCGCAAAGGGCAACCCGCATTCCTGATCGAATGGCCGCGGCGCCTGGTAGAAGACATCGCGTCGACCTCCGCCTGCATGGCGCCGATGCGCTCTACAGCGGCGCCTATGCCGATGCCGCGCTCGACCGCTGGGCCGATCGCATCCCCTGATAACGATAAAAAGGTCGAAGCGCCTTCCGATACCCGGCGCCTGCTCGAACGGCTGGGTCTTGCCGAGTGAAACGGCGGCTCGCGCCTGAGCGCTAACGCTCAGCCCGCCTTCGCCCGCTGGCGCTTCGTCCGCCTGATGGCCGATGGGTGGACGACCACCGTATCCTCCGGTGCCAGCGCGCGCCCGTCCTGCGCATGGAGTTCAAGGCGAGGCACCGGCTTACCCGTTGCCTTGTCGACGAGTACAACGTGCGCCTCATCCGGCGCAAAGCAGAACGCTTCACCCCACTGCCGCAGCGCCACCAGCAGCGGAAACAGCGCGCGCCCTTTCTCGGTCAGCACGTAGTCCTGATACGCGCTGCCGTCGGACGCCGGCACCGTCTCGAGAATGTCGTGCGCGATGAGGTTGCGCAGGCGCACCGCCAGGATGTTCTTCGACAGTCCGAGACTGCGCTGAAACTCACCAAAGCGGCGCAGGCCGTCAAACGCATCGCGAACGATCAGCAGCGACCACCCGTCGCCAATGGCGTCCAGCGGCCTGGCGACGCCGCAAAGAGAATCCGCGTGGCTCGTACGTTTGACCATCTGCATCGCGCATACCGTGCGCGCCCTCACATTGAATGTGGTTGCAATATAAAACCTCGACTGCTATAACGCAACGGTTTCATTTTGCAACCACATGAATGAAGAGAGGCACGGCATGCGTACTGATACGTTCGATGGGATGTACCCCTATGCACCTCGCTTTACCGATGCACCGGGCTTTCCGATGCATTACGTGGACGAGGGACCCGCCGATGGCGAAGTCGTCCTGTGCCTGCATGGCGAGCCCACATGGGGTTTCCTCTTCCGGCACCTGATCGCGGTGCTGCGCGACACCCACCGCATGGTGGTGCCCGACCATATGGGCTTCGGCAAGAGCCGAACGCCGCCATCACGCAGCTACTGGCTGCAAGACCACATCGACAACCTTGAGCGCTTCGTGCTCGCGCTGGACCTGCGCGATATCACGCTCGTCATGCACGACTTTGGCGGACCAGTCGGGATGGGGTTGGCCTCACGGCATCCGGACCGCATGCGGCGCATTGTCAGCGTCAATGGGCCGACGCCGTTCGGGCAGGCGACGCTGGGTGAACGTCTGGCCGCCAATGCGGCGGTATCGCCGTGGTTTCAGTGGATCGTGCGGGCCGAATCCGAGGGGCGTCTTGAAGCCGTACTGGGTGAACTCGGCTTCAATATCCTCAGCACCTTGAAGCTCAATGGCTTTGAAGACCACCGGCTCATCAACGATGCGTGGTTGCAGGCGTACGGCGCGCGCTTTGCGACGCCGGCAGACTGCGCGGGTGCCCTCGGCTGGGCCAAAGGCTTTGCTACCGGCGCGCATCGTTTTGAACTGCCGGACGCTGCAGCGCGCCGTGCCATTGTCACCAAACCCGCCATGGCGATCTGGGGCATGGCCGATCGCACGTTGCATGCGGAACACTTCCTGCCGCTGTTCAGCGAGCTGTTTCCGGATGCACCGGTGCATCGGTTGCCTGGCGTTGGGCATTACAGCCTGGAAGATGCACCCGATGCGATTGCCGATCGCATCGCTACGTTTCTCGTGCAAACGTGATGGCGTCGCATTCGCTGGCTGCCACCCAACCGCGTATCCGGCGCCCGACCGCAGGCGACGCTCAGTCGCGAGTCCGGGCACGGCCGCCCGACCCCGCCCCAACAGCGCCTACGAGCGCCAGCGGGCGGGGCGTTTTTCCAGGAAGGCATCGATGCCCTCGCCGGCGTCTTCATCCATCATGTTGCGGGCCATGACATCGCCTGCGTAAGCATAGGCATCGCCAAGCGGCATCTGCCGTTGCCGGTAGAACATCGCCTTGCCATAGCGGATGGCGGTGGGGCTCTTCGACACGATGTCCGCCACCTTGCGGGCAACCGCGTCATCCAGGTCCGCCGCCGGCACAGCCTCGTTGATCAGGCCCCAGTCGGCCGCCGTGGCCGCATCGATAAAGCGGCCAGTCACCAGCATGTCGAACGCGCGCTTGGCGAGCACGTTGCGCGATAACGCCACCGCCGGCGTCGAGCAGAACAGGCCGACGTTGATGCCCGACACCGCAAACCGCGCCGCATCCGAGGCAATGGCCAGATCGCAACTGCCGACCAACTGGCAACCCGCCGCCGTTGCCACGCCATGCACGCGCGCAATGACCGGCACCGGCAGCGCCTGAATGGCCTGCATTACCAAGCTGCAGCGCGCAAACAGCGCCCGGTAATACGCAAGCTCCGGCGTGCCGCGCATTTCACGCAGGTCGTGCCCGGCACAGAACGCCTTGCCCTCGGCGCCAAGCACTACGCAGCGCACCGTCGCATCTTGTGCAATGTCGTCCAACACGCGCTGCAGCGCATCGAGCATGGCTTCAGACAACGCGTTGAACTGCAGGGGCCGATTCAGCCGCAGGGTGACGACGCCGTCGTGGTCGTCGCGCAGAACCAGTGCGTCGTTCGTGGCGGGGGTTGCAGTGGCGGCAGTGGTGGAATGAGGTTGCATGCGCACTCCTTTGCAGGGCGGTGCCGTGGGGTGGCCACCAGTCTATTCCCGCACAGCGCAAGCCGCACTCGGGCGTTCCCCGTAACACCCTGCTGGCCGCCAGCGGCACCAGGCCTGAGAGTTCTACCCCTTCGCCGCGTTGACATCGGGCAGGCCGCTGACTATCACGCGTCTATAGCAGGGGTTGCACCCGGGCTGCGCAGTCGCACAGCAAGTCACACACAAGCGAACGAGTGACAGAGTCACCGCAAGGGGGCCAACGTGATGTCGGAAACGCTGGACATGCAGCGAGGCTTGTTGCTGAACCTCTCGCCAGGACGCCGGACGTACTGGATGGCGCAGGCAGTGGCCATACTGTCGCTGGTGGTGCTGGTGTCGGCCGTGCCGTTGGCCAAGGTGCAGTTGGCGCAACTTCCATCGTTCGTGCCGATCTACGAATCGGCCCTCATCCTCAATGACCTGATTACCGCCGCGCTGCTCTTCGGGCAGTTCGCCATCACGCGGTCGCGTGCGATGCTGGCGCTCGCCAGCGGCTACCTGTTCACGGCCGCCACGGCGGTGGGGCACCTGCTGTCATTTCCGGGGCTGTTCGCATCCGGCGGCCTGCTGGGCGCCGGGCCACAGAGCACCGCCTGGATCTACATGTTCTGGCACACGGGCTTTCCGCTGTTTGTCATCGCTTACGCCGTGCTCAAAAGCCGCGAAGAGCGCGAGCCCGGCCGCTTCCCAGTCCACACGCTGACGCGGCAAGCGGCGCTGGCCACCGTGGCGGCCGTGCTGGGCGCGTCCATCGCCTGCGTGTTACTTGCCACCGTGGGCGATCACCTGCTGCCCACCATCATGGCCGCCAACCGCTACACGCGCACCATGGGCATCGTGGCGGGCGGCACGTGGTGCTTTTGCGTGGCTGCGCTGGTCGCGCTCTGGCGCAGCCGCCCGCACCTGACGCTCGATGTCTGGCTGATGGTGGTGCTGTGCGTGTGGATCTGCGATGTCGCGCTCAGCGCCGTATTCAATGGCGGGCGGTATGACCTGGGGTTCTATGCCGGCCGCATGTTCGGGCTGTTGGGTGCGAGCTTTGTGCTGCTGCTGTTGCTGATCGAGAACACGGTGCTGCACTCCCGGTTGGCAGCGGCGCGCGCGGAACTCAAGCGGCTGGCGGCGAGTCATGTGGCGGATGGGGAGCGGTGACGCATCGACGCGGTGATGCGGTTGTGCCGCGCTACGCCCGCAGCACTTGCGTGGCCCGCGCCGGCATCGACATTGCCGCCACCCCCACCACCACACACGCCAGCCCGATCCACGCTGAAGGCGGCAACGATTCCCCCAGAAACACCACGCCGATCGCTACCCCGATCGGCACGCGCAGATAGGCCTGCGCAGTCGTACCGATCGCGCCGAGCGTTTGAATGAGCCGGAAGTAAATGGCAAACGCGAGGGCCGTAGAGAACACCGCCAGCGCCACCAACGCCATCAGCGAACGCGCAGAAGGCTGAAGTGCCCAAGGATGATCCACAAGCAGACTGGTGGGCGTCAGTACCAACGCGCCCATCAGCAACGAACCGGTAGCAGGCGCCGCAGGGTGCAGCCCCTTGAACGACCGGCCGTAGATGGCCGCGCCTGCGTAGCACGCCGTGGCCGCCAGGATGGCCAGTTGCGCAACGAGCTGGCCTCCCAGCCCATCGAGCGCGCTCGGCCCAATCACAAAACACGTGCCGACAAACCCGGCAATCACGCCGACCAGCTTGCGCAACGACACCGATTCGTGCCGCGTAACGAACGCCGTGGTCACAAACACCATCACGGGCGACGTCGAATTCAGGACGGTCGCCAGACTCGCGCCAACCGAGCGCTCGGCCCAGGCGATGAGCGTGAACGGCACGACGCTGTTGAGCAGCGCCTGCACGCCGAAGCGCATCCAGACCTGCCTGTCTCGGGGCATGCGGATATTGCCGCTGCGCATCCACGCCAACAGCAGCGTCGCCGCGATCAACGTTCTGGCGGCGATGAAGGTGAGCGGCGGAATGGTCTCCACGCCCACCCGAATGAACGTGTACGACGCGCCCCACAAGGTCGACAGCGTGAGCAGCAGGGCCAGATCAGTGACGTGGCTGGATGCGGGCGTGGTGGTATGCGGCACGGAGTGCCCTCCTGTTTGGCGGTCAGGCTGCCGCCACTCGATACAGGAGGATCGTAGCGAGGCTGGGCGCTGGGTGTGCGGGAAACGGTTTGGTGTGGGGCGAAGTGTGGGCGTGGGGCAGCAGACGCACACAGACCGTTGTTAAGTTGGGATGACCTTTCCGTGTCCCGTTGCAGAGCCCCGCTTGGTACGAGTCGCGGGCTTCTTGCTTGTAGGCTTGTTTGCACCGCCATTTCGGGACGCGCTCACCTTTGCACCTTTCGCTTTGGCGTTGGCCCCACGCTTGCCGGACTCCACATTCTCTTTGGATACGGCGGGCTTGGCCTGCAAGTGCAACCCAAGTGCCTTCATGACCTGCAGTACCGTCGAGAACGCCGGGTTCCCCTCTGCGCGCAGTGCCTTGTATAGGCTGGTACGTCCAAGGCCCGTTTCTTCTGCAATTTGAGCGATACCCTTCGCTCGAGCGATCACGCCGATCGACTCCGCGATAAAAGCGGCATCCCCCGTCTCGAGCGCCGCTGACAGAAATTCGGCCATCGTCTCTTCACTGTCCAGGTATTCGGCAGCGTCAAACTCTCCGTGATATGCGGCGCGTTCGACGCCCGCGAGTGGAGAGACCCCGGCGACCCGGGCTGGCAGGCGTGGGACCCTGCGCGGCGAGCATGGACTTGGGAAGGCAGTTCAGAAGCACTCATGCCGTCCCAGCCCATTGCAATCGATGATTATCCCGGTCCGCTCCTGATCAGCGCTGGCGAGAAAGACACAACATGGTCATCGAAGATGAGCAAGCGGCTGTCCGAACGATATGCAGCTGGAGGAAAAACGGCGGAGCAGCTCCTCTTTCCGGAAGCAGGGCACATGCTGTCGGCCAAAGCCACAATGCTTCGGGATGAGAAAATCTCGGTCTTCTTTATGCAACACTTGGCATAGCGATGCGGGTGACATTGGATGCGTGGCTCGAAAGCATAAGAACCGCAGGCACCGTGTGCGATCCGTCAATGGCACTCCTGCAGTCCACGACATCATTCACGCAGCGGTTGCCCAGCACCGCTTGTTCCGTCACAGGCAAGCCAAGCTGTTCCGTCATCTCTTCGGCTTAACATCCAGAACGCAACGCAACGCAACACAACAACGCACGTTTCAAAGGGGTAGGAGTTGTCGAAAAAGATCATCTCTCTGGTCTTGGCCTGTGCTTGCAGCATGAGCCAAGTGGCCTTCGGACAAATCTCAATGGAAGCGCCTCTGACCGACGCGCCCCAAACCGAAGCGCTCCAGGCGGAAGTCCTTCAAGCGGGCACACTGCAAGCGGAAGCACCCATGCCGGAAGCACCGCAAGCGCAAGCGTCCAGCTCCGAGCCCGCCCCAAGGGCGGAGCCCGTCGTCAAGGTCGAACAAAGCTATTGGGCGGCCGAAGGGCTGAGCGCGCGGATGCGCAAGGCGCGCGCGATCAAGCTGTATTTGATGGACCCCGCCATGGCGTCGCTCAAGGCCGTGGACGAAGCGCAACTGAAAGACGCCGGATGCGAATACAGCACCGAAGACGCCGCGCTCATCGCCAACTTTGCCGAGTCCGTGGAAAGCGCCAGCGTGCGCAGCAACTCGTTCGCGCTGCAGTTCGAGCCGCGCGAAGCCGTCTACCTGGCGCTGGGCGGCGGCAGCGAGATGAAGCTGCTGTTCGAGAAGCCCTACCCGAACCAATCGGAAGTGCTCGGGCAGATCAACGGTCAACCCGTCACGGTCAACAAGAGCCTGGTGGAAGGCCTCTATCGATGGGCTGCGAAGGTTGGCCGCGTCCGTCGTTGCGAGAGCTTTGTGGGCAAATACCGTTAAGCCGCGCACGCGCTCTCAAAGCGCGTGCACCAACGGCCGCAGGTTGGCATCCAGCACAAACTGCTGACACACGCTCGGCGCCAGCGGGCGGCTGAAGAAATACCCCTGAAACCGTTCACAGCCCAAGGCCGACAGGCGCTCAAGCTGCTGCTCCGTCTCGACGCCTTCCACCACCGTCGACAGGTTCAGCGTGCGGCTCAGGCTGGCAATACTGCGCACAATGTGTTCGTTGACGCTGCCCGCGCTCACGTCGGCCAGCGAGCGGTCGATCTTCACGGTATCCAGCGGCAGCTCGCGCAGGTAGTGCAGCGACGTATGGCCCATCCCGAAATCGTCGAGCGCGACTTTCACGCCGGCCTCGCGCAGCTGCTTCAGGTTGCCGATGGCGGTGATGTCCGGCAGCAGCATCGTTGATTCGGTGATCTCCAGTTCGAGCTGCGTGGGCGACAACCCTTCGCGATGCAGGATGTCGAGCACGTTCCGGTACAGCCTGCAGTCCAGCAACTGCCGAGGTGAGAGATTCACGGCGACCACGAAATCGTCCGGCAAGACATCGCGCCAGGCCGCGCGCTGCTGACACGCGAGCGACAGGATACGTAAGCCCAACTGATCGATCTGGCCAATGTCATCAGCCAGCGCCACGACGATCGGCGGGGCCACGCGCCCCAGCACCGGATGCTGCCAGCGCAGCAGCGCCTCGGCGCCGAACACGCGCCCGGTTGAGCAATCCACCTGCGGCTGAAACTCCAGGAAGATCTGCCCGTCTTTCTTGATGGCGCTTTCGAGATCGCTGGCCAGCGCCACCGCCATGCGGCCTTCGTCGCCGGGCAGGTCCAGACAGCGCCGGCCCTTCAGGCTCACCTCGGCCGACTCGGCAATCTGCAGCAAAGACGCAAGCACATCCTGACTGCGCCGTGCGGACAGAACATCCGCCATGCGGACAAACGGCAGGTAGATCGCCGCCCCCACCACCAGGCCGATGAGCTGCACCACCGCCCCCCACACCGAGCCCGTAGCCGCGTAACCGCTGAACAGCGCCGGCGTGGTCCACGCCACGGGGTAGCTGGTCTTGGGCATCAGGTCGGCAACGGTGGCCGCATAGGCGATCAGGATCTGCACCACCGGCGTGAGCAGGAACGGAATCGCATAGACCGGGTTGAGCACCAGCGGCAGCCCGAAGAGCAGCGGCTCGTTCACGTTGAACAATGCCGGCAGCATGACGACCAGCGCCATCTTGCGGCCGCGTTGCATGCGCCTGGAGATGAGCAGCGCCAAGATCAGGCTGAGTGTGCCGCCTGAGCCGCCCATGCGCGCGAACACCGCGAAGAAGTGATAGGTAAAGATGAACGGCGGCTGGCCACCACTGGCAACCGCCGCCGCATTGGCCTGCGCGGCGGGCTCCAGGATGTGCTGGTGCACCGTGTACAGCGCGTTCGGCCCGTGGATGCCGAACAGCCAGAGCACCTGCGCCGCCGTCTCATAGCCCAAACCAAACAGCAGGCTATTGGAGACTGCCGAATACGGCCACGCCAGCAGCGGGTCGACTATCGCCATGAAGTGCAGCCAGCCCGCCCACGCCATGCCGGCTTTGAGCAGGGCAAACGTCAGGATCGTCAGCATGCCAGCCGGCACAACCGACAGCACATCGCCCACCAGCAGATCGTTGCTCAAATGGTGGGACGGAATGCGCAAACGGCGGATGCTGCACAGCTTGAGAAACAGGCTGCCGCCCAGCGACGCCACCATCAACGCGCCAAACAGCCCCTGCCCCAGCGAGAGCCACGCCATCAACGATGCGTTCGCAGCCGGCGCGATGAGCGTAAAGAAGCACGACACCACCACCACGGCCGCCACGGTGGGGTTGACCACGCGGTGCCCGGCGCGCTGGTTGTGTAACTGCGCCAACACATCGGCAAACCCGAACAGCGCGACCAGCGAGCCGATGCCGATCGTGCCGGCCAGCACGCTGTCGCAAAAGGCATCCAGCCGCGTGCCAAAGGCCTCCAGCAGCAGGTAGCGCATGCCGGCGGTGGGCGGGTTGCGCAACAGCAGCGCCACCGCGCCCACCATGATGAGCGGCAACGAGAGCGCCAGCCCGCGCCGAATGGCAATGAAATACGGCCCACGGTCGAAGCGCTCAGCGGCGCTCAACAACCTCAGCCAGGGCGATAGCGCCTGCGTCGTCATAGGACTCGATCTTGTTCGAGGTGGATCGGCAAATCCCGGGGCAGCCCGAAGTGTTGCCTATGGAGCTACGAATCCTAATCGACATGACTCGGCACGCACTTAAGCGTCATTTTGCGCAATACGCAAAATGGTCACCCGCCCATGGCAAGCTTTGTGCAATACCTAGGGGAAACCCGAAGTCTTGCCGTGCCGGTTGCCTCCAAAACGCACCACGGCAAGGCATCGGCACCGACATGGCGCCCATTCTGTGTACGGCGCACCCCAGAATCTGCAACGATCTTGCTTATGTCAATTTCCATTCGTGCACCCCGCAACGTGAAACACCCTGCACCCTTTCTTTCGCTACTCCGCCTCGTGCGTGATCCGCACCGGCGCTATCGGCATGCGCGGTACATCCATGGCACGCGCGTCGGCCTGGGCGTGCTGCTCTCCATTGCGGTCACGTCGGGCTTGGGATGGCCGCATGGGGAGTGGGCCACCATCTCGCTGCTGATCGTCATTGCCGGCCTGCAGCACCACGGCAACATCCGCAAACGCGCGGCAGAGCGCGCGTGGGGCACCCTCATCGGCGCCGTGGCGGGTCTGCTGCTCATCGTCCAGCAGACGTGGCTTGGGCATCTGCCGCTCACATACGCACTCACGGCCATCGCGTGCGGCGTCTGCGCGTATCACGCGATCGGCAAGGGCGGCTATATCGCGCTGCTGGCCGCCATCACGCTCGTCATCGTGGTCGGGCATGGTGACAACAACCTGCTAGACGGCGCCTGGCGCACGCTCAACGTGCTGGTGGGGATTGCGATTGCGCTGCTGTTCTCGTTTGCACTGCCGCTGTATGCCACGTACTCGTGGCGCTACCGGCTGGCCGAAGCATTGCGCGAATGCGCCCGGGCGTATGCCGGCCTCGGCCAGCCCGGTGAAGCCTCGAGCGAGCGCAGCAAGCACCTCGCTAAGCTCAATACGCTGCTGGTGCAACTGCGCTCGCTCATGCCATCGGTGTCCAAAGAGATTGACGTGCCCCTGGAGCGGCTGGAAGACATCCAGCGCAGCCTGCGCATCTGCATCAGCACGCTGGAACTGCTCAATGCAACGCGCGGGACGTTGGATGCGCCGCCTGCAGGTGCCCTGCCCCGCGTGGGCGCCCGGCGCACTCGCGACACGTTGATCGGCATGTCGCGCGCGTTGCGGTTTGGCACGTTGGCGCGTCTGGCACGACCCCGCGCGGCCGACTCCGCCGAGGTAAGCCACGCCTACGGCACGCCCACGGTGGAAAGCGCGCTGGCCGACGGTTTTGCCAACGAGATCGAAAACCTCCGTCAGCAACTGCTGGCGATTGCGCCGCAGTGGAATATCGGGTGAAGCAGGGGCGCCCGGCTAGGCGCGCCCCTTGCGAGTTGCCCCAGCTGTGGTCGCGACCAGTGCCGAGCAATGCCGCATCACCTCACCGGGCCAGCGCCGCAAACTCCGCGGCACTCAATGCGCCCGCTTGAACGATGGATGGCCCCCATCGCTGCCCAGGAAGGTGATCTGGTCGCCAACCTGGCTCGGCGAAAGCTGGATGTCGTCAGAAGGTGGCGTGCGGCCGGTCGAACTCCCAGATTGCGGAACGGCTGCACATCAGCGTCGAAACCGTCAAAAGCCATATGCGCCAACGGCTCGTGCGCATGGGGGCACGAAACCGCACGGAACTGGCAACGATTTATCAACGCAGCCGGTAGGCGGGCCACGACGGGGTGCAGGGGTGGTGACGAAAGGCGCCGAATGCCCGCCTGCGCGCGAATACGGAAATACTGACACCCACCGGCTGACCTCTGAGCCCAGCGTGCCAAGTTCAGAACTCCACGTCGGCACGCGTCTCTCTACGCTCGCCGCGCGAGTGTTTGAGCTCGAAAATTTGAATGTCTGCGAGCGGCGCTTGGATGTTGGCGCTCGGCGTATGGGCCTCGGACCGTGGCGGTCGGGCCTTTGAGTGTCGTGCTCGGCCTGTTTGACTTGGCACGTAAAGGGTTGGGCGTTGCGCCCGACGCTAGCGCCCCCGCCCGTCGCGGGTTCGCTTTTACTGCTGTTTTAGTTATTTCTTGCGGTTCACACGGTCCAGCACCTGCAGCACTTCCCACCGGTACAGGTCGACCGTCACGCCATCCAGCGTGGTCAGCATGTAGGCCCCGATCGCATCCAGAAACCCGGCCTGGTATTCAGCGGCCTTGTCCCGGATATGCAGTTGATATTCCCAGCGCAGCGTCTTGGGCTCGAACTGCCGGTGCACCTTCATGTCCATTTGGGTGCGCCGCAGATAATCCCGCGCGCTCAGGGCGCCTTGTGCATACAGGAGATTGTCTTGAAGGCTCATCGGGCCCCTCCGGACGGAGGACGTTGCGCGATGCGGGTGAACTGACAGTTTGCGGGGCGATGCCCGCGTGGGATGGGTACAGCTTGGGTCGGTTGATCCATTGTCTTGCCTCTGGTTGAGTGAGGAGCCACCCACCTGGGAGGGTGGGCGGGCACACGACAAGGTCTGCAATACCGATTGTGACTACCAAGAACCGGCAGGGTCGAAACCCTCCCTGCCGAGGCCCGCCCGCGAGCGGACGAACGACAGCAGCCGCGAAAACTGAAGTCGTTTTCGCGGGGTAGTCACAAATTCGGGATTGCAGTCCCGGCTGCGCTTGTTGGCGCAGCGGGGGGAGTTTAGCGGGTGAGGCTGTTGGGCAGCAAGTCAGGGAATGTCTCGCCATTCCAAGTTGCGTGTGCGGAAGGCACGCGAACATGGGCAACCTGAATCAATCCGCTCCAGACGAATCTTGGTTCTTGAGTTCAGCGAATTTGGCGGCCATCGTGGGATTGCCACGCATCAGCTTTTTGATCGTTACATCCTGCGCTTTGTCATTCGCAAGCCGAAGGTTCCGATCCGCACCGAGCAGCGCCTCCTTCGTCTTCTGTAAGTGGTCGATCGATTTGTCGATCTCGTCAATGGCTGTTTGGAAACGACGGGACGCCAGATCGTAGTTCTTTGCGAATGCGGCCTTGAACCCCTCGAGCTCAGTTTCAAAGTTGGTGATATCGATGTTCTGCGCTTTAACGAGCGCCAATTCCGATTTGTACTTGAGTGAATTCATGGCGGCATTCCGCAGCAACGTAATGATGGGAATGAAGAACTGCGGCCGCACCACATACATCTTCGGGTAGCGATGGAACACGTCTACGATGCCGGTGTTGTATAGCTCGCTCTCCGGCTCCAGCAAAGACACAAGGACGGCATACTCACAACCCTTCTCGACGCGATCTTTGTCGAGCTCTTTCAGAAAATCTTCGTTCTTGCTTTTAGTTGCAGTGTGATCATTCTCGTTCTTCATTTCGAACATGATCGAGACGATCTCTGTGCCTGCCTCGTCCGAGTCGCGGAAGATGTAGTCCCCCTTACTGCCGGTCCGCGCGTCGTTATCCTTCTCGAAATACGCACGCGGAAACGCCGTTGCGCGAAGGCGGTTGAACTCAGTCTCGCAATGTTGCTCGAGCGTTTCACCAACCATCTTCGTCGACAGACGAGCTTTCATATCTCGCAAACGCTCGATCGCTTCATCGCGATCCTTGATTTGCGTCTCGTATTTGTCCTTGAGTGATTTTTCCGCGAGTTGCTTTTCCAACTCAGCTCTTTCAAGGCCACTCCTCAGTTCGTCGCGCTCCTTCTCGACAGCACCGACAGCCTCTGTAATTGTGAGTTTCTGCGCAAGCTCGATGGCGTCAAGCTTTGCTTTCAACGCCTGGACCTCTGCGTCCTTCGCCGCAGTGGCCTTTTGCAATTCGCTCGCCAGCATGGCCTGGGCCAATTTGTCGGCCGCTTGCCGCTCCCGCTTCGCTTGCTCAAGCTCGTTCGCGAGTTCGTCCCGGCTTTTTTCCACTGCGATGAGAGCCTCAGCGACTGCAAGCTTTTGCGCCACCTCACCGGCATCTAGTTTTGCTTTCAGGCTGTTGATTTCGGCATCCTTTGCCAAAGTAGCCTTCTGCAACTCGCTGGCGATTCTCGTCTCCGCTAGCTCGACGGCATTACGCTTCTCCTGCTCAGCCAATTCAAGTCGCTCGTGCAACTGCTTCTCGAAGTCGCTGTCGCGAACTTGTTTCAGGATGTCCGCGTATCCGGCCTCATCGATCTTGAAGGCTTTCCTGCAATGGGGGCAGATGATTTCGTGCATGTCTATTTTTCCTTCACCTTCGCCAAAATTTGCAGAAGCATTTCAGGCACCACTCCCTCCGCCTTCTGCGTGGCCGTTCGGTACGCGATTTGATTCTTCCCAAGCGAAACTCCCGCAGCCTGTTCAACGTCGGCACAGGCCGTGAACCATTCGGGCCAATTTGCTGACAAAAACGCTTCGAGGTGATCGTCAAAGATCGCCACATTGTCAGCAACGACGGCGGATGGAAAATCCTCTTCGATGCGACCAAAGTACCTTAACGCAGCGCGATTCGCCGCCACATGTGTATTTCGCTCTTCGGCGATCTTATCCGCAGCCTTCCCTTTTTTCTGTGCACTCGCTTCAAACCCGCTGTCCGCATCGAATAACGCATAGACCGGGATGCCAATTTCGGTCAAGATGGCATGCGCTAGGGGAACTAACGTCTTGCCTCCGACAGGGACTATTGAGATGCCAACGGCCTCGAGCGACCCTGGAGACGTTTTGTCGCCAATGCCGTAGAACACCGCACATTCCGTCGTACCTTCGACAACAAGAGCACGATTCGCAAAAAGAGCTACCGCAAGCTGATTCGTCACGATGCCGTCGAGTTGACGATCAACGGTATCCGCTTTCATCACGCCTTTTAACCTCGCTTTAACACCGGCAACGGTGGCTAGGTGAACGGTGACCACAGGGGCGTCATCGGACGACCTTGTGAGGCGCCTAACCTGATGGAAATTTCGTGCTTCAAGAAAGTATGGGCTGTGCGTTGCGTAGGTTACCTGGATACGCTTCCCGGCATCCTCAGCGAGCGCCCGAAGTACCTTCGCAAACGTCTGAGCCTGAATCGGGTGCTGAAAGAGCTCCGGCTCCTCGATCGCCAAGCAGATGACTCCTTCTGTCGATGCCGCACCTGACTGCGCCAAGAGTTGGAGCGCGGATATTAGAAGCGTGCGTTGGAAGCCATGCCCCTGTCGTTCCACAGTGGTCTCAGCCATACCGTCGACCACGGCCACGTCGAAAGTTGTCCGAGGGGCTTTCAGGTCGACATCGGCAGGTGAAACAGTAACAGTCCGCCCGGGTGCGTACGACGCAATAACACCGTTGAGCTGAGTCGTCATGGCTTCCAGCTGATCCTTGAATTTTTCTTCGTAGACTTTTTGCTGCTTTGTGCGCGACTCCTCTACGATTGCCGCGATCTCCTCATCAGCTGCTGTACGGTCGACAGAGCGCTCAAGAATCCGCCCGATGAGACTGCTCTTCCCATCTATCGACTCCTCGCTCGCACGGAGGTCGGCAGTGACGAGCACAAAATCGAAAAGCCCGCTCATTTTTCCACCGCTGTTGAAGCCGAAGAAATTGGTCTGCAAGAACCCCGGCGCTTCGTCGAGCTGCTCCGCGTGAGCCGACTCCCACGCGGTCATAGTTTGGTTGGCGGTTTCGACGTTAGTCCACGCCGGGAGACCGAGCGATGAATCTGCAGCTCGCAATTCGTTGTAAGCGACCTTTTTCTCACCCGCAGAACTCATGCTTCGAATGTCATTGAACGGCGGGTAGCTCTTCGAGTTTGCCGACAAGGTCTCTGTCCCGTTTGAGGCACGACGCTTCCATGCTGTAAATGTCGTAGCTCCGACCGGTGCGTACTTGCCGAGCTCAGTTCGATCCTTCTCAGTGAGGTCGTCGAATGTCACTCGCACTTCAATATCTTCATCGATCGCCCCGAAAGAGCAATCTTTCTCTGATAGCGAACCAGGCTTGCCGTTAAAGTACCAATCGAGCGCACGAAGCACCGTGGACTTTCCAGCACCATTCGGCCCTATGAAAGTGGTGACGGAATCAAAGAGGATCGTCACATTTTTCAGCGTACGAAAATTCTTGATACCAACCGATTGGATTTTCATTACCTACATCCGCTCCTTGCAGATTTCCCATAGAACCGAAAGGTAAATCCGTACCCTCTCAAAAAAACGATTTCGCTCTATCGACCAGAAACGACAGGTCTACCTCCCTGATAACGAGGGAAAATCGTTTGGTGGTGCGACAGATGGTTTTTTCTGGAGATTCCGCTGTGGGCTAAAACAGGCGGTCAGCCAACGAACATTAAAAAAACGCAACGAGCCACACCAAAAACTACCAAATATGAGAAATACGGGACTTAGCGGATTTTTTTAGCATAGTTTTTCTTCACAACACGACTTATAAAACTATTTAACCCTCGACCCAACTCAGCCATGTAATGACCCAGTGAAACCTGCACAGGTTAGGCGGCTAAAGCGAATGCCTCAGCCGGGGTCTTCATCTTCAGCGCTTGGTGGGGCCGTCGGTGGTTGTAGAACTGAATCCAGTCGGCGATCGCACG